>Ga0209757_10000009_pt1 | contig 191998 bp, 166 predicted proteins | sample ETNvirome_6_1000_FD_185472 | JGI IMG/M metagenome (GOLD analysis project Ga0209757, IMG submission 185472) | Marine viral communities from the Pacific Ocean - ETNP_6_1000 (SPAdes) (version 2) | ecosystem: Environmental > Aquatic > Marine > Oceanic | place: Pacific Ocean | collected 2013-06-19 | reverse complement strand
CTCCACCACCAACATCCCGATCTCACCACCTGAAAAACCAGGCGGTCAACTACACCATCAGAATGAGGGGTCCCTTTTAGACGCCGATCACCCCTCTAACAGGGTCCCTTTTGCACGCCGATCCACAGCGAAGGATGAACTTGGGAACGTAATGCTGGTTCTGGGCGGCCATGGCGGCATAGTAACCGAGCGGCCCGAGTGATTCGAGCTTTATCCTGTTACACCACCAAATCCGACTGTCGCGGCCAGCGCGATGGCAACATGTGTGCGTGACTATCAGTCGATCTCAAAGTCGTCACACCCTGTACGCGCACCCAACGCTTCGATGGGGGTACGATGTCGGCTTTCCCCGCTATCGCTGCTTGAACCAGAATGTCCGGTGGCCTGTTTCAAGCACTCGAAAATCCATAGAAATCCGGAACGAACCCCGGTTTCCAGACTATATCACGATCCTCACGAATCCACGTGCCAAGCAGCCGATCTTGAGGACCGCCGGGCAGACGCAGTGCAGCTAACGGATTTTCCTCCTCAATGGTGACCGTCGTCCAATTCTGGAGATGCGCACTGACCAAGGCGCTTCGACCATGTTCGCGTGCGGCCTCATCATTCGGAAAGTCCCGCAGATCGGTGCTTACAGTCCCACCCCTGCCATGCGGACCGCGACCAAATTTGAAACTATAGCGTGCCGTTTCAGCGGCGTCCGTGGGAAGATCATGGGCGAGTAGGCGCGGGTCGTCCTGATCAGCCATGCAAGTCAGGCACACGCCATCGTAGATCGCGTCAGCAAGGCAGGCACTATTGGTGCAATCGACACGTTCGACCTCTGTTGTCTTGTCGCACAGAATGCAGTGCAATTGGGCGGATCCCGGTTGTTTCTCTGGAAACTGCGCCAATGCTGGCCAATCATCCTGCCAATCACGGTTCGCATGATACCAGCAATGTGGGCACACATAGGCGCGACGCTTTTTGTCGAATCCAAAAAATCGTCGGCTCTCCGCAGTACTCAGGTGACGGATCGCGGTTTCGATCTGGCGCATCACCGCATTCTGTACACTGTCATCGAGGCCGTAAGCGGCTATCGCACCTTCCGCTTCCATGGCGAGAAGTCGTTGCGGCCAGCGGATATCGGCAATTAGGGTTGCAGCCGCCGTCAGGACGGCACGAAGGACTGTCGCGGGATCGAATGATTTGGGCGTAACGGAGTGCATTATCTTGTTACGGTCGCGGCGCGCCTGGTCCCAAAATTCTTGAAATGCCCGATCCAATGGAGGCTCAATGAAACTGTTGTACACCTTGATGAGATCGCTGGCATCCAGTGTGCGGAATTCACTGAACGGTACGGGCTGCTTGTCGACACCTTTCGGCCAATCCTTTGGGTCTCGAGAGATCAGCAAGTAGGGTGAGACCGCAGCGATGCGCCCCTTGAGCGCCATCTCCATCGATTGCTGAATCAGGCCGAAAGCATTGGCGAGCGCAGGCTGCGATGTTCGCCAATAATCCGCCGCAGCTTCATCGGCCTCTTCACCATCGACTCCTGAATAATCAGTGAGCTCCTCATATTGGTGCAAGGCCTGCATCGCGATCTGCCAAGCAAGATATAGTTGGTTGATGGCGGCTGACCGGAACTCGTCGGGCGTGGGAATGTCCGTTATCATACGCCCCGGTACCTAGCGGATTTCGAACTGTCTTAAGACCCCAAATTTTAGGCGAACGATCAACTAAGACTTTTCTTTCCGTTTAGGATCCGACCTCTTGAATGTAGTCCGGTTTCGGGAAGCTAAAGTGGACTTTGCAATGTCCGCTCGGTCGGCGCCTGCGGGCCCGCCAATTCGTTCACCGGAGTGTCGGCTTTCCTATTTCGGGTGTCCTAAACCAGACATTCTCCTGTCGACCCAGTTGAAGACCGGCACAGATGGCCGAGACTGGGACAAAACGATCCTTCCCGAATGAAACGTAAAACGTCAACTTGTGCCAAAGCCCCGCTCTCTTCAAAATAATGCAATGTTGCCCAGAACTCTGCAGTCGGGCAAAACTCGCTCAAGTGCTGAAAAGTCGGACGCTTTGACAGCCTACCGGTAGATCATATTTTCGAGTCTACAGCGGGCGAAGACAAATGCGCGAGCGGGATACAGACAACGAGACAGGGCCGGATCGCTACCGAACCAAGTCGCGTGATCGGGAGCGATAGAGATATGCCGGAGATGGGCGAACTCTTGCGGGAGGGCAGTGTCACAGATCCTTTCTTCGAGGTGCTGAACGATGGCGACTGGAATGCCTGCATCGGAAAGCAAGGCGACGAGATCAACTACGTCGAAGGCTATCTTCAGGCGGCGCAACTTCTAGTCGATACGCTGTTGGAAAAGGAAATGTTCGGCAGCCGCGACACGCTTGCCATGCCGATCCTCTTCAATGCTCGACACGGTCTGGAACTGGCCCTGAAATATGTCCTGCGCGAGCTTGGCGCGCTCGGCATGGCACGCACGCGAGAGGGGCCGGTCGACCATGATCTCCATGCCTATTGGGCGCATCTCAGCGAGCAGCGTATCGGCGACCGAGCGTGCCGCGAGCGGCTGGCCGAGCTCAAGCCGTTCGTCGAGAGCTTCATGAAGCAGGACATCGACGGACAGGAACTGCGCTTTTTCGAACATCGCGACGGCACACAAAGCCTCGGCGAGCTGGCCGTCGTCAACCTGCCGCTCATTCAGGCCGCCGTGCGCGAGCTACGGGACATTCTGGACCGGCTGATGGAGCGCGTGGCCCGGCTCGCCCAGGAGCATGTCTCCGGCACGAGGACCGCGGAATGCTCTCGATCTGACCTCATCGCGATCGCCCGGATCGTCGGCCCAAAACCAAGCTGGACCGAGGATGCCTTCTTGCATCGCAAGGCCGATGCGATGGCGCAATTCGGGCTTTCCGGCAAAAGCTTCTCGAAGGCGCTCGATGCCATCAAGGCATCGCGCGAGCTGAAGAACCTGATCGAGGTAGAGAGTGATCTGCTGCATCTGTCAGAGGCGAAGATCGTAGAGATCGTCGCGCTGTGGCTAGGCGCCAATCCGCCGAAGCCTGCCAATATGCTGCCGCGGGTGGTCAACGCTGCCAGTGTAAGCTTCGATGACGTCATGCGATACGGCGACAAAATGGGCGCGCTGAACAGAGCCGCGATGAAGCAGTTGACTGTTGAAGAATTCGCGGACCTGCAGACGATCTTCTATGTGGGCCGCGACAGGCGATTCGGGGAAGAATATCCTCGTTTGCTCGAGACAACGCTGGCGGCGCACCGTCTCGCGAAGGAGCGCTACGCACTCTTCCATCACATCCTTTCGAAGAAGAACTTCATCGACGGTCTGGCTGCCGGATTGCGGCGCGTCGGCCAGCCCGCGCTCGGCGACAAGGTTGCACAGATGCGTGATGCGCTGCGCCCTGCGGAGTGAAGGTACGTTTGATGGAGCTGCGGGAGAAGATCGTCCGCGAGGCGTTTGCCAAGAAGGACGTCAAACAACTGCTATCGCATCTCAGAGCTATCTCGCTGGGAGCTGGATGCGGAGCGGCCGCTCTTCAAGCAAGCTAGCCAAAACCGGACAGTCTCTTCCCGGCCCAATTGTTGCCTTTTGGCGAAAAGGCGGGCTTTCGATGCTTTTTTCGGCGTCACGCCGCGTTGCCGGGAAATGATAGTCTTCCTCAAGCTTAACTTGATCCCGATGCACCGTTTCCAATCTTCTCGTCGAGTCGTGCCGGAAAGTCCGGATCCTTCGCTCGCTCGGCCATCCAGAACACGATGTTGCCGCCACTGATCTCTTCGAGGCGAGCGCCAATGTTCGCCTTCTCCGCGGTATCGTCGTTATTGGCCAGGTGCGCCCCCTTGTATTCGAGAACCAGCATCCGGCTGTCGGTCAGTTCCGCGACGAAATCCGGATAAAACCGGTCCGTGGAGGTGGGGAGCCAGTATGAATGCGATCCACGTACGATATTTCGCACCCAATGTTTTACACCCGGATGGTCGTCTAGTGCGACGGCGCAGCGGAATTCCTCACCGCCGTCGCGCAGGTCGTCGGGGCGAGGATAGAAGTGCTTCTTCCAAGCGTGATTGCCTGAATAGGGCCGCGGGGGTTGGTACCGGCCTTCTTCGAACCGGAATGCGTTTTCGCCGAGCCCAAGCGTCGGTGCAATGTCGCCAAGCAGCATCTGCATGCCGGTTTGCCCGGCTTCGGCACGGAGCTGCTTCACGCGGTCCGCGATGGCGCGCCGTAGCACATCCTTCGCCCGCACCAAGGCAGCTAGGGATACGCCCTCGTTGTCGACCAGATTGACGACCACCCTCCGGCAGTACTCGAGGAATACCGGCTGCGAGATGTCGATCTGGGATGTCGTCCGATCCAGCCAGCGCGAAAGGTCGGCCGCAGTCCACGCGGTTTCGTCTTCCAGCTGGAGAATTTGCTGCGATGCTTCGCGGCTGATGCGAACCTGTCCATCAGCGACGTCGACGGTCACGACATCCGGCGCCTCGGACAGCGCGAAACCGGGCAGCGAAGGATCGACACCCTCCAATGTCCATCCGGCGAGATCGAGAAGGGTGGTGGGCTCGACCAGGTCGAGTTCGCCATACTGCTCGAGCACCAGGCCCGGTATCGTGAAGCTTTCGCCGCGCTGGGAGGGCGTCGCGGCGGCTTGGCGCCGCTCCTTGTGGGCTGCGATCGATGCGCTGGGATCGTTGTCACCGGCCAGAGGGGCAAGGATCGCGCCGATCTGGTCGAGGACTTCATCGCTCGCTTCCGGGTCGATGACCACGGAAACCCCCTCGCCCTCGCCGACAATGGTCAGGGCATCGCGCACTTCTAGTGGCATCGCGGCGACATCCGGTGCGGCGGGAAGCGATACGGGGGGAAGCGGCGAGTGCCCGGGCATCGGCAACACCGCGGCCGCAGCATCCGCAGCGCGCTGGGCGATAATTTCATCGCGTGCCGTGCGCTCGTCGAAGCCCATCGCGACCAGCGTGTCCTTGAGTTTGTTGGCGGCGGCGTGAAAGCCGATACCCGTCACATGGGCGTAGGCGCGATTGAGCTCCTCGACTGGTCGACGCTTTGCGAAAGGCATGCGCAGCACGCGCCCCAGCAATTGCTCCACGGCCGTAGCGGACTGGATATTGGCGACCGAGCAGAACACGTAGGCGAAAGAGCAGTCCCAGCCTTCGCGCAGCGCTTCGACCGTGATGACATGCTCGATCTTGCAGTCCGGCGCGAACAGATCGATCCCGTCGAGCTCACGCTGGTCGCCCGTCGCGATCGCGATGGCATCTTCGGCAATGCCATGCTCGATCAGCTTGGCCTTCACGACGTCCACAGTGGCCTCGGCGCCTTCGGTCCTCGCCTGTGCCTGATATAGCGCGATGGGCCGGATGGGCTCGTTGGCTTCCGTTGCGATACGATCGAGGCCGGCGCGTTGCTGCAACGCATGGATGATCGCGGATTCCCACCCGGTGTGCTGGGTCAGGTGGATCGGCAGCTTGATCATCTGCTCCGCCTTCAGCTCGTCGGCGGTGGCGGACACGATGACGTTCGACTGCAGCGGCGTCGCGGTGAACTCGATGATGGCCGAGGGATTGAGGCGCGCGCCTGTCTCTTCTGACAGGCCGGTGACGAAGTTATGCGCCTCGTCCACGATCATCACGGGGCGCACGAGGCGCATAACGTTGGCAAAGGACCAGCTTATCTCGCCCGGGCGCTTTTCCGCTGTGGCGGGATTGCGCATCAACCCGTCCGGAAGCGCCCTACCCTTGAAGAACGCTTCGAAATTCTCGTCGTCCCTGTAAACGTTGCGCCGCTCCGCCTGCGCGACGCGAAAGGACTGCACCGTCGCCACGATTACGTGCGCCATGGTGGCGACGTCCTGCGGCGTAATCTGGCGCCGTTCATCAATGCCGAGCACGCGCACGGCGCCGCCGAACGGCTTTTCCAGCGCGGCGCGGTAGGGATGCCCCGGCGTCTTGAGAGCGCTTAAGGTCTGTTCGGCAATTTTCGCGGACGGCACCAGCCATAGGGCCATGGGGTATTGCGGCGCGTCCATCCGATGCTTGTGCGCGATGCCGACGGAATGCGCGCCGAGCAGCGTCTTGCCACCGCCGGTCGGCAGGCGAAGACAGCAATAGGGCACGCGCGGCAGGCTTTGCAGCGGCTCGTAGGCGGAGGCGTAGAAACCCGGTTCGCCGACTTGGCACGCGATATTGTAGGCGACCGCGTGCGGCTTGGTGACGGCTTCGGACAGGAAGACGTCGAGGGCGTCGAGGGCGCGCTCCTGATATTTCTTGAGCTGCATCAGCGCGCCTTCACATCGTACGGGGTTTGCTTGAAGGTGACGTTCCCCGCCTTCAACCTCGCCGAAGGCACCTTGCAGGCTTCGCCATAGATTACCCATGGGCCGTCATGATCAGGATGCTCTGTTTTCAGCTCCGCAAGGATTGGCGGAGTAAGAACGTTGCCGCCTTCCGGACGCCGATCGCCGAGGATGCCGTTGTAGAGCAACGCATACGCAGTGCCGTCATGTAGCCCCAGTACCGGCGATGTCGCAGCCTCGCCGCGGACGCTGGGCTGGCCGGTTTCGGCGAACCAGATGTGCGCAGCGAGTGCGTCGAAGCCAATGTTTGGCTCGATCCGGCCGGTTGCGTCGAAGGCTGGCGGGCCGAGCCGGTAATAGCGATATCCGCCACCACCTTGCCATTCGACTGCTTCAGAAATGCCGCCCTGTTCGCCTTCGATGACTTTGTCGAGGCGGGGCTTACAGTGGGTTTCGGCATGGTCGCCCATCTCGATGCCGATCCAATGCCGGCTCATTTTGTGCGCAACTGCCGCCGTGGTGCCGGAACCGAGGAAGGAGTCGAGGACGAGATCCCCTTTTTCAGTACCGATCTGAATGATTTGTCGCATGAGCGCTTCTGGCTTTGGTGTCCCGAAAGGCTTCTCGCCCATAATCGCGATCTGCTCTTTTCGGCCATCTTGCGTGTGGCCGACATCAGACCAGAGCCAAACGGTCTGAGACACAACGCCTTCATCGGCGACAGACGAAAGGTGGCGCTTGAAAGCGGGAACCCTGTTTGTGCCCTTCTTACCCCACCAGATAAGACCTTCCGCCTCGTGCTTCTCGTAAAGGTCCCTTCCATAACCCCATACACGGGTTCGCTTAGGCCAAATTTCTTCACCAGTATTTGGGTTGGTAATTGCGTAATATAGATTTGGACGTTCATCGGCACTCTTCGCGCATGTGTAATCGCCCGCTTTCCACGGGCCGCGGCGATCGTTATCCGGATTTTTATAAGCCGAGTTTTCGCGATCGCTCCTAGGCAATCGTCCCGGACGCCACGTCAATTTGTTCCGTGCATACACATGAATGTGATCATGATTGTCGCTCAGCCAGATCGAGTCGTTCGCCGGTGCGTATTTCTTCTGCCAGACTACATTACCGACAAAGTTACGTCGCCCGAAGACTTCGTCCATCACGACTTTGAGATAGTGCCCCTCGTTGTCGTCGATCGAGACCCAGATACTACCGTCTTCGGCGAGCAACTCGCGCAGCAAGACTAGCCGGGGATAGATCATCGCCAGCCACTGCGCGTGTTCCAGATTGTCGTCATAATGCTCGAACGCGCTGCGCGTGTTGTAGGGTGGGTCGATGTAGATGCACTTCACGCGCCCCGCGTAGAATGGAAGCAGGGCCTTCAGCGCGTCGAGATTGTCACCCTGGATTAGCATATTAGCGGGGTCGCCGTCGCCCCCGTCGAGCTCCGGCACCGCTTCCAGCATTCGGTAAGGCACCTTCGCCGCGGCGACGATGTCTTCGCTGCGGCTCATCCAGTCGAGTATCGGCAAAATCCACCCCTTGTCTTGAAGTCGGTCAGTAGCGCGTGGGGCCGCCATTCGCCAGTAATGCCTCGTTATTTTCAACGTGCACGGGACAGGGTGCCTGCCGGTCAGACCGGGACAGTCCGACCGGCAGCCGGTCTTCGCGCCTAAGCGGCGAGATCGAATTCCGCCGACATTTGTTCGGCCATCCGCATGCGCAATTCGGCGAGCGGTGCGGCCATACGCGTTTCATCACCAGTCCGGCGCAGGAACCAGTCGGCGAGGTTGTGGATCGCGGCAGGCATATCGATGCTGATCCGGCCTTGGACACGCAGCCAAGCCAGCGTCACCATAGCCGTCAGCACAACATCGCCGCTGACGTGACGGCGCACGTCGACCCACTCTTCCGCGGTCCGCGGCAGTTCGACCTCCGTTTTGCCCACGAACAGTTCGCGCGGCATTCCCATCCGCAATCCGATTTCGGATAGATGCGCCCAGTCCCGCCCTTGACCTTTCAGCTCGAGGGCAAGGTCCATGTGTGGCCTCATCTCTCCGTAACGGACACGCTGGTTCGAGCGAAGCTGGTCCGGCATGAGCAGACCATGCTCCATGGCGCATAGGGTCAACAGCGGCAGTTCCGCGGCGAGGCCACCGTAAGTCACAACCCGGTGATCCGGGCGATATCGGATATGGTCGAGCAGCCCTTCGACGATAGCCTGCTCATCGCCGTATTCCCTTTCCGTCCACGCGGTCAGGCCTTCGATACTCATCGTGCGGTCTTCGTTGACGACGAGGTCAAGCGCCGCAGCAGCGAATATTCGTTTGCATGCTTGGTTGTGGCGCTTGCGACCTTGCCGCTCCAGTTTCGCCACCCCCGCCGCATCGATTGCGCGGTAATCCTCGTGGAGATACTCGTCCCACGCGGACTCGGTATCGATGAACGTCAATTTCAACATTGTATTTTTCCTTCTTCTGGTTGGAATTACCAACCACCCTCCTTCCAGTGCTCAAAACCCGACGGGTCGCGCCCGCTCGATCGCCTTCCAAGCCTGCCAGGCCGCGCTGAGCGAGGCTCCCTCCTGCCGGGATGACTGCGAACATAAAAAGGCAGCCCAAAGGCATTGCGCTTCATCCGGTGCCGTTCGCGACCGCGACAGAATGTTCGAACCAGGGCCTACACGCTCGATCCGATACGCGGCGGCGATCTTCTCCAGCACGCTGTTCGCACATTGCAGCGGCAGGATGTCGAGATCCGGGCGTTCTCGTTGGAGCAGATGCAAGTCGGCCGGTGGCAGTGGCCCACCGTTGGCGAACGCTTGGCGCAGGTAATGCTGCGGAATGCGTGAAGCGCGTGCGATCAATGTCGCATTGGCTGGGATGCGTTTGGCGACACCAGTAAGGATTTCCGCCCGAGTCGCCGTCCTGTCGAAAGCGCGATGATCGATAGAGAACCGCGCCACCGATTGCGGACAGCGGGTCACGGTGAAGATTGCGGTCGATCGGATCGCCGACCGTGTCGCGAATTCGTTACGGTCGCGGATGATGGCGAGCGAACACACGGTTTGCGGATGCCGCCTTGAAATATCGGACATGGAAATGGTCCCTTGCTGTAGAATGAGAAAGGGCGGCGCTCCCGGTTGGAAGCGCCGCCCGTTGCGTCAGGTTCGTGGAGGCGATCAGGCCGCGGCTTTGTCGACCTCGACTGCGGTGCCGTCTGCATTGAATGCGAAGGTAGTCGCCCCCCATGCGCCGCTTTCCAGCACATCATCCAAATTGTCGGCGGTGACCTTGATCCGAATGGCTCCTTTAGAAAATGCCATCTGCTTCGTGGCCTTCTTCTGCACCGGCATTTCGCGCAGCACCCCGCGCTCGTCAGCCGCGAACTGGCGGGTTCCGTCGTCGGTCACCAGAACCAGCGGTTCGTTCTTACCGACGTGCGCTGGATGCACCTTCACCATGGCGACGCTGTCCAGCATGCGATAGACGAGGAAGTACCAGGCCGGCGCATCTGAATAGCGTTCGTCGCTGTACACCGCGAATATGGCGTCCTGCCTGTCTTCGGCGGCTTTGCGAGCAATCCCCTCCAGGATCGGCCACGTAACGCGTTGAATGCCGCCGAATGTGATTGCGGCGCTGGTCGTGCCAGTGACCGGCAGACCCATTTGCAGACGAAGGGCGAGCGCGTTCGCCCGGTGGGCATTGAGCCCACCTGATTGGGTATTGTTCATCAATCTGTTCCTTATTTCAGTATGACGGCGTGTTCGCCGGAGCCTTTTCCCTCAACTGGATGGCCCACCATCAGCGCCGCCAGTGCGCCACTTCCACTTTCCGGTTCACCGGTTCCCACGTCCAGTCGGCGCGATAGCGCTGGACCCAGTCCACCGGGACGATCGTCGGATCGCGGCCGACCAGTTCGCGGTACCAAGCAACCTCGGCGTCATGCTCTGCCTCCCGCACGAGCTTGTGATAAACACCGTGGTAGGAGCGTCGATACGCGTGCCGATACGCATCTTTCTGCAAGCGATGCGGCAGATCGCTAGCTTCGAAGCGCCAGGTGGGAGACTTAGCACCTTCGAGGGCATGGGCCATAACCGTGCGTCCGTCCCGGCACTCATGCGCGAGCAGGTTGACGAGGCTAGCGACATCGTCCGCCGCCCTATGCGCAACCGGGTTGAACATCGCTGCCTGGGCCAGCAGGTAATTTTGCGCCTTCCCGTCGAAGCCGAGATCCAACCACGGGACATCCGCCATGGCGCAGATCCAGGGCATTTCGCCAACCTCTGGCACGAGCATTTCCAGATACTGGCGATCGAAGCGCACATTGAACGAAAGGCATGCATTCGCCCTCCCGAGGAAGGCTGCGATTTTGGTGCCAGACATGGTCTGCCCGGCGACCATATCGTCGGTAATTCCGGTAATCTTGCTGATGGGGATTTCGATCGGCCGGCCCGGATCGCGAAGCCCGGTATAGGGTCCGTCGACCGACAGGATTTGGCCCTCGGCATCGATCGCGATCATTGCCACCGAGAATTCCAGGATCTGGTGATAGAGCGGATCGAGACCTTCGGTTTCGAGGTCCAGCACCGCTATTTTCATATGCGGCGGCCCCGCATTTTCCGGGGGCCGCCAGTCGGCGAGCGGCACGATGCGATAGAGGGTGCGTGTTGTCTCGTCCGCGCCAGGCGGCGGCGCGGATGGTAGTGATTCTGCCATGATTTATCTCCTTCGTGGCTGACACGGCGGACGGGCCGGAGAAGTCCTTTTCCTTCCCCTTCCCATCCCCGGCTGCCGCGTCAGCCGAGGAGTTCTGGACTGCCGGCCTTACGGTCCGGCTTTTCCCGCTGCGGCGGCATGGGCAGGCCTTCGAAAGGTAGCGCAAATGGTGCGACGGAACCGGCGCGCGGGCGGTCAGCCGATGCCTGCCTGCCGCGATGCCGTCTGCTGTGCGGCAAGTCTGGCGCGGTGCTGTCTTGCGTCTTCGCCCAACTGGCGCCGGTCGTCCGGCGCGAGATCGACCGGCCACCTCTTCCACTGCGCCTCCGCCTTTGCCGCGGCCACGAATTGCGATCCGTCGGCCAGGTCGCGGGCCTTCCTCCAGCACCGCAATTTGCGGCGGCTGCGCCGTCCGCCTTCCTCGGTCACCCACCGCATGAGCTTGGTCCAGATGCCGGTTGCCGCCCAAGCCCGGGCCTCTGCGCGCTCTGCTTCCGGCAGCTCTTCGATGATGGCCGAGTGGCCCTTGGCGAGCAGGGTCGCGGTGACGGTTTTGCGCAGGATCGGATGGATACGCTTCATATAATCCGCCTGCCGCTGCTCCATCCGCACCAGCTCCGCCTGCACGCGCGGATCGCTCAGACCGTGTCTGGTGAGGCCGTTTTCAGGCCAGTAGACCGGCATGGGCAGGACCATACCGTCGTCGTCCGTGCCGACATGGATGGCCGCATTTCCGACCCGGTCGATGAAGGCCCGCGCTGCCTGCACTTCGCGAGCCAGCTCGTCCTGCAAAGGCGCGTCCGACGCGCTTTTAGCACTATCCGCCATTATCGTTGGGGCTTTCTCCCGGGCACTGGACGCATCCGGATTGCGCTTGCCCGAACGCGATGCGGCGATGCTGGCGAGCCGCTCTGCGAACGCCCGCATGGTTTCGGCGAGCGCCGGATCGATGCCTCGCGCTACCGCCCTGTCAATGGGCCGGACCGCACTTGCGGCCTCGATCCGCGGGCTGTCCACGCAGGTAACGACTGGCCCGGTCGCAGGTTTTTCCGCCTTCGGCGACACGGTGCGAATATCCGGCATCCCCACCCGCCGTGGCGGTCCGACCGGACGCAGATTGGACAAACGAGCCGATGACGCCGCCGGTCGCACGGGGCCGAGAGCCGCGCCGGTCCCGGCCTGCTCTTTCGGCGGATCGACCGGTATTACAGCGGCCATTGGTATCCTCACCGACGCAGCGGGCGGCACCGGAGAGATGGTCCCAAGCTTCGGCCCGGCGGTCGTGATACTGGCTGTCACTTTCGCGATAACGGGCGGTTTGACCGTTGGTCTGAAAACCGGCTCGACCTTAGCTTGAGCGGGCGGTTCGGCCCGGCGAACCGGCACTACAAGGGGCAGGCGAGAACTGGGCCGGACAACCGGTCTGACAGTGGTCCCGGTGACGCCTCGATCGGATCCACCGGACACCGGTTCGATACGCGGGACGCCATGGGTTACCCGTGCGACTTCCACCGGGCGCAGCGTCACATCGGCCGTCTCCGGCTTGCCGACCGGCCGAACATTTGCCGTTGCCGGGGCGGGTTTGCGAACAGGTTGCACCACACCGGCGAGGCCCTCGGACAAGACCTTCGGCTGCACTCGTTCGATCGGGATGCGCGTGTGTTTCGCCACCGGTGGGCCTACCGGGCGAAGGATTGGCGCGACCCGGGGGAAGATAGCGGCGACGGGTTTGATACTTGCGTCCGATTGTATCCGCGGCTTGGTTTCGGCGATCGGGCGCACCTTCTCCGACAGATCATGCGCAGGCGAAAAGACCGGCGCGACCGGCTTTGTCGTCGGCCAGTTCGGGGTCGTAGGGGCGACCTTGCGCAGGTGCACCGTAATGCCGAACGGTGCCGCAATCGCGGGCGCGCTCCGGGACGGCGCGCGAACGGATTCGACGGCTCCACGCGCTGGAGCAGTTGTAGTCTGCGATGCCATCACCGGCCCCAACTTGGGCGCGCTCAGGCCGGATTCGACGTGCGTGACAGGGCGAAGATCGAGCTTCGACACCCGCGCCAGTTCGACGCGCGCGATCGCCGCCAGGCTGCGCTTGAACGCCCGCTTGCGACGTTCCTCACGCTTCGTTTCGAGGGCCTTTGCGAGAGCGATGTTGGCTTCCATCGTCCTGCGATTGGCCTCGACATCGGCGACGAAGTCGCCTTCGCGCGCGGTCCTAGTCTTGCGCTTGTCGAGCTTCTTTTGCGGTTTGTGCGGCAGGCCCCGTTCGGCATTCGAGAGGTGCGTGTAGTGCCGCTCGGTCCCGGCGCGCTCGAGCGTCCCGGTCATGATTTCCGCCACACGGCGGCGCGCATGGCGCCAGTATGCCGCGCCGTCGAGATCGCTGCGATAATCCTCGGCGATCTCCCAACTGTAAGGCGCTGTTCGCGTCATCGGGCGCCAGCTACCCACGATATGGCAATGGTAGTTGCGCTGGTCCCCGTTCGGATCGGGCCGGTGCAGCGAGGCCGCAAAGGGCAGGCTGTGACGTCCGAACAGCTCGTGCGAGACGGCCTTCATGATAGCCACGCGCACCTCCTGCGGCACATCGTGCGGCAGCTGGATGATGATGCTCACATCGAGCTTCGCGTCCGCCCGGCTCTCGCGCTGGGCGAGTTCAACGAGGTCCGCGCCCATCAGGATCTCGGCCAGATGGCCGCCCATATTGCTGATGAAAATGGCCCGCCCCAGGATATCGAGCTCGCAATGGTCGGGGTCGGAAATATAGACGATCCGGCGCCCCACGATGCCGAAGGAATGCTTCTTCGCGCCGTCATATTCGAGCGTCATCACGATGCCCTGGCGGCCCTGCCTGTCGATGATCGGACCATCGTAGGACGGCAGGTCGAAGAAGGACTTCGACGTTGCAATCTTGCGCTCCTTGCGACGGAATGCACGCCGGTTCTGCGGCTCGACACAGATACGGATTTTCTTCGGCGGCGCATGGCGCTCGACCTTGTCTAACTGGCGCTGGATGGCCTTGTTGATGCGTGCCTGGAGCCTGTCGTCACGCAGGATCGCAGCCATCCTGCGGCGCTCGCGGCGGCTCGCCGAAACCGCGTCGCGGCGGTGGATCGTTAACTGCTTGAGCGCCGCTTGAGTGAGCGAGAGGACGGTGCCATCGAGGGTGTAGGAATAGCTGCGAGCCTGGGTCTCGCGTTCGCTGGCGGTAGGAAGTGTGGGGGGTCTGTTTGGTTTGCGCATAGCTAAACAATTTCTCTCGCCAACCCCCACACCTTCTTTCTGCCTGATTGCGCCTTGTCCGACTGTGCCACCCGAATCCGGCGGCATGCTTCAGAGACTCAAGTCTGACACAGCCCCCTCGCTCCGCACCGATCCCCGCGCAGGGTCCAGACGGTCTGATGATAGGGAATGGAGAGCGACAGACTCTGGCACCCTCGCCCTTGCTGTGGCGTGGTTCGGTGATGGGTCGTCTCGGACGCGAAGTTTACCGAAGAAAACTCGCCCGCTTCCTGTCGCATAGCGACGACGAAACGGTGATTGCGCTGATCGCCAGCATCACCGCTACTCTGGCGGGCAATGAGGCTGCGCGTCGCGCCGTCCCGGACCTGCCTCCCGAAGCACTTGGCGCGGGGCTCGGATCGCCCTGGCACATACCGCCGTGGACGTTGGAGACCCTGATCAACGAATTGCTCGCGATCCCCAAGATGCGGTCGCCGAAAGACGGCCGCATCCGCACGCTCGACGCGACACGTTTCAGCACCTTGCGCGTCGTAGCCCGAAACCTGGTGAAACTGGAGAACGCCGAAGACGGAATCTTTCTCGACCGGCATGACGTCTTCTACGAGATGGCGCGTATCGCGCAGCGCCAGTTTCCATGGCAGCGCGGCGCGATCAATGCGCCAAGCCTATACCGCGCGATGGTGCTTTACGGTTCGGGAACCGCGTCCGAGCATTTCGAGGCCAAGGCCGGCCTCGCGGTCTCCGATTTCGTCAAGATGGGCTTCTATTTGTCCGGTGCATTTACAAACAACGAGTTTGTGCGCCGGACTCGCGACCTTTCGCAGCTGAAGATCTCGCGGGGAATGCGCGATGCGGCTTTAGCGAAATTCGCTATCGCACACCGCGAAGCCCGACAGCGCGCCGCGAGCATGCGTGTCGGGCACCGGCACACTGCTTACAGCCCGAGCCTATTGCGCGACTTCCCGATCATCGCTTTCGGTCCCCAAGGCGAACGGCTTCGCGCGCCTCTGCCCGATCTCATCGCTCATCGCTATACGACAGGCCTCTATTTCGATGTCGTCGATGGCGGACCTTCGGTCTGGACCGGCATTGGCGAACGCTTCGAAACATACGCGCTCGAATATCTCCAGGCCATGATGTTTCCCTACGGCCTTTCCGGCGAACGCGAATACGGCTCCAAAAAGGCGCGCTACCGCACACCTGACATTCTCGTATCGGACGCGCATGGCATTGTTGCCGTCATTGAGTGCAAGGCCAAGCGAATGAGTTTCGACGCGCGCTATGCCGACGATCCGCTCCACGCGTCTGCCGCCGGCTTCGATGAACTCGCCAAGGGTGTCTTCCAGCTATGGCGCTTCTTCGCGCATGCCAGGCGTGGCCTGTTCGATGAAAGACACGTGGCACCCGATTGTCAGGGCATCCTTATGACGGCCGATGGCTGGCTTGCTCTGGCAAGCAGGCAGGCAGAAAGCGTAATAGCTGCCGCGCACGCCCTCGCCGACAAGGTCGGCGACATCGAGGCCGAAGACCGGCGCGAGATCGCCTTCGCCCCGATCGAGGATGTCGAATACGCGCTCCAGCACGGAACAGGCGAGAGCTTCCTGGAAGCCTGCCGTGCAATCGTTTCCGACGAGAAACGCGGCTTCCAGCTTTCGGTAGCGCATCGCTCGCCCCTCGATGAGCCTCGCGATTATCCCTTCGTCGATCGGCTCGAGACGTTGCTGCCCTGGCTGCGCGATGATGGTCGTTGACGGTTTGGCGTGCACCTCAGCCTGTTTCGATTCGGGTGGCACAGCCGTACCTGGCCCGAACTCATACACCGACAGCGAAAGGAGATTTCGATGTCGATACAGAGACGACTTTACGACTGCGCCTCGATTGGCGGACCTTATGTCGATGCAGGTCTGGGGCACGATCAGGCAAACGCGCATTACGGGCTCATCCATGGAACGCTGGACGAGTTGACCGCGTTTTCCAAGGAGATCCCGGACTGGGAGAATTTGCCGTTCGTTTCGCTGGTTGCGATGATCGTCAAGCGCAACGAGGGCGTTCTGGCCGCCCGTGCCGCAGTGATGCAATGGACGAAGCGCAAGGCCGCCTACGAAGCCGATCGGGCGTCGTGGAAAGCTGCCAAGCCGGAGCAAGGTGATGGTTGGCGCGCGCTTCCGATGACGGCATCGCAGCGCTACCTCATAGCTGACACCGCACTGATCCTCGAAATCGAAATGCCGGAAGGGTTAAATCGCGGCATGGCGTCGGATTGGCTAGAGGCCAACGGGGCCCACCTCATCAATCGACTGGGCGGAGTCAGCGCATGACCTACACCATGCACGATCCGTTCGGAGGCCTCGTGGAAGTCGGTTCCCTGGAAGAGGCGCGCAGAGAGGTCGCCGAGTATATTGCCGTAACCGAATACTCGCTTCGCAAACTCGAGGCGGCGGTCGACATCGAGGACGAGATATTCGGCACTTTCGACCTGGTGGTCGATCACTGGAACCACAACGCTGCTGTCATCGAAAAAATGGAGAACGCTTTCCTGCTCCCGCAAAAGAAGGAGGAGTATCGGCAGCAGGCCGAAGTCGTCCTCAAGATGGCGAAAGCGTTCTCGAAAAAGGAGGCGCCGAAGTCGGGGTAACGCCGCTCCGTGATCAGCCGATCGAACGGACGAGCTGTTCGAGGTTTCTGGGGCCGTGCCCGAACTTGGCCGTCCGATTGCTGTTGGGAGCTTCATCCTTAACGTTGATCGCGGCAATGAATTTCGCGCGATCGAACAGCCTGATCCAGACAGGATCCTGCGCAAGCGAACCCATGGCATGGGAGAGATGACAGAATATCCGCGCAGCTTGTTCAAGGTCTGCGAGGCGCGAGACGCCATAGGAAAAACCTTGCAGGTAGCACCGCGTTGCCAGGAACAGTTCCGCATAGACATCGCCGACATTGGCCACGTTCCTGGCTTCGGCCAGAATGCGCCATTGCGCAGCATCCGCTTCCAGATCGGTCCAGCTCGATCGGGCAAAGCCGCACGAATGGCGGAAGTCGCCTTTCGCTGGAAAGGCAAGGTGCATCGCCTTCGACATGGCATCGACCCCTCGGCTCCTTACTTCGCTTTGGTCGGCCCACAACGCGTCTAGGATCGCATTCGCCAATGCCGCTTCAGGTCGTCCGAACTTGCGCTTGCCAAGCGCCGCGCCGACCTCGATGGCGACCAGAATGGCAACGTCGCGCCCGGTCAGGCCGTAGAATGTAAAGAGCTGCTCGTTCTGCTTTTGCCCGGCTCCATCGATACGCTCGACCGGCATTGCACTATGCTTCGGTGCGACCTGGGGCGGCGGTCTCGCGCTAGGCAGGTTCTTGGCCGTATCGTCGGTGAAATCACCGACCACCTCCACCGCATAGGCCGCGTCGGGTCCGTCGAGACATGCGATCATCGAAAGCAGCGTATGCGCATCTGTCGCGCGTCGACGGAAGGTGCGATGCCCCGGCTTGCCGCGCATGGCATTGTGACGGTCGATGTCGGTGAGCACGACCTTGCGCAAGCCGTAGGTCGAGATGCCGATCGCTTCCAATGTATCTCGGTCCCCAGACGTCCTGCTGCCGCTGCGCAGTCTCGCGGCAAGTCGGCGCACTTCGCTGACAGTGAAGTGGCGCTTGACGGACAGGGCCTTGATGATGGCCGTGGCCCGGCGGAGGATGCGGATGATCTCGAAGACCGCCAGGATGCTACATTTCGCCTTATTGAAATATGCTTCGCGCCATTGGCTCGCCTCGTTCCGTCCGCCGATCTTATCCAGGCACGGCATGGTCCGCATTGCCTGGTCGATCTCGAAGCTGAGCAGCAGCAGGAAAAGCGCAGGGTGCGTTGTGCGGACCGCGAATAAGAACCGGGCGACCGCCTTGATCGTCACCCCAGTAGTTTTCTGAAAGCGGTCATCGCCGAAGAATACACCTTCCATCTCCTCGTTGAGCCAGTCTTCCAATTGCTGCACGGTCTTGGGCAGGTTGATTGCGACCGCGGACGATGCCGAGGGCTGGCGCAGGGCGCGGTCGAGCTGGAAGAGCGGTGAGAAAAACAAGGGTGGCAGCTTGATGCCGACCGGAGAGTTCTCATCCTCGGGCCATTTGGGGCCGCCAATCACTCGGCCGATATAGCGGCCCCAGACCCGTTCTTCGTAATCCAGCCCGATCGAAGACGGGCCGATGTGACCGTCCTGCAGATCGATGAGCGTCTCCGCATGCCCGTGAATATCCTCGCGAAGCGGAAAGCTGTCCGCGATCCGCAGGCGCGCCTGCACCTGTGCGGCATGGCCGAAGAATGAGTGCCTGATCGAGAGCATCGTGTGGTCCATAAATACCTGTGTTTACTGGTATATAGGACAAGAATCCGATGGGCAGAAACGCGGCGGACCGATTCGGGTGGCACAGCCACCCTGAGTTACGGCGTCCATACCGGCACCATGAGCCGGAGCGATCCATCTTCCACCGCCAAGCAGGCCGCGCGTGATTCATCGCGGGACGGCCTCGTCGTGTGTGATGAATTGCCCGGAGAACTGCCTATACTGGAAGAGGAGCTGCTGTGGCTCAGTGAACTGTTCGCCTCGATCCTCTCCCGCTGCCCCAAGGACAACGACCTGCCGTGACCGACCTTCTGCCTGCCGCCGGATATATCCGCGTTTCCACTCGCAAGCAGGCGGAAGCCGGAACATCGATGGAAGAACAGCAGACTGGCATTGCGCGGGAGGCCGAGCGGCAAGGCTACACGATCGTCCATTGGTATATCGATGGCGGGATCAGCGGTCGCTCCGCCAACCGGCCGGAGTTTCAGCGTCTCATTGCCGATAGCTGCTCGAAGTCCCGGCCCTACGCGGCAGTATTCATCTATAACTTCTCGCGCTTCTTCCGCGATGACTATGAGACCGAAGGCTACCGTCGGAAGCTCGAGAAGAACGGTGTGGACCTGCTCAGCGCGACGCAGCACATCACCCCTGGACCCCATGCGCGATTGCAACGGGCGATCATCACGGCAATGGATGCAGCAGCCAGCGACATCAATGCCGAACAGGTGACGGCGGTGATGCGCCGTAATGCCGAAGACGGTTTCTGGAACGGATCGCAGCCTCCGCTCGGTTATGAAACATACACGGCGGAGATCAGAGGTAAAAAGCACAAGAAGAAGATCAGGGTCGTCACGTCGGAGGCCGCTACGGTCGAGTATGTCTATGGCGCTTATGTCGGTGCCGGTGGCAAGGCATCAATGGGCATCGGCAAGCTTTCTCAGCATCTTAATGAAAAGGGTTTGAGCTACCGTGGTCGCAAGTTCACGCCCGCGCTGGTCCATACGATCCTGACGCGCGAGACCTATGTCGGTCGGCACTATTACAACACGAAAGACAGCCGCACCAATACGAAGCGTCCGCGCGAAGAATGGATCGAGGTCGAAGTCCCCGCGATCATTTCGGAAAAGACCTTCGATAAGGTCCAGGCGATCCTCAAGTCACGCAACCCCAAGATGACGCCGGCGCGTTCCCATTCGAGCCCGGTTCTGCTGTCTGGCCTCGGTCGCTGCGGTAACCCGGGCTGCGACGGCACTATGATGCTAATGAACGGCAAGGGCGGCCAGTATCGATACTATTCCTGTTCGAACGTGCGCCGGAAGAAGGATCGCACCTGTGGTGGCAACAATGTTCCCATGCAGCAGGTGGACAACGCCGTCGTCGAGGTTCTTGAGCAGCGTCTGCTCGATCCTGTCCGCCTCGAGAAGCTTCTGGCGCAGTTGCTGGAGCGCTCGGCAGGTGCCGATGCCAAGCGCAAACGCGACATCGTCACACTGCGCAACGAGCGCACTGCCGCCGACACCGCCATCCAGCGTCTCTTCGAATCGATCGAGGCAGGGCTCGTCGATCCCAAGGACAAGGATCTCAAGAAGCGCCTCGCGGGCCACCAGTCGAGACGCGCCGCGCTCGACGAAGAGATCAATCTGCTCGAACGCCAATGCGGTAGCAAGGGGGACCGCATCGACAGGGACGCGCTCGCCGCGTTCGCTGCCGGTCTGAAGAAAAAGCTTACCGATCCCGATAACCCCGCACTGCGCAAGAATTACGTGCAGGCGTTCGTCAGTGAGGTCGTGATGACCAAGGAACAGCTTACCGTTCGTGGCCCGGTGGCCAGCCTAGTTCAGGCGGTAAGCACGCCCGGTGCCGATACGGCACCGGTGCGCACTTCCATGGTAAACTGGCGCGCCCGGCAGGACTCGAACCTGCAACTCCAAGCTTAGAAGGCTCGTGCTCTATCCAGTTGAACTACGGGCGCGCTCCGGGGCTGCCATAACGTGCCTTTCGCGGCTGGCCAATCGGCACTAACCGTGTTTGCGATGGAAAACGCTCCGACGAATACGCCCGCACCGCATTTTCGCTATTACGATCTGGTGATGGCGGCCTTCGTCACCATCCTGTTGCTGTCGAACCTAATCGGCGCATCGAAACCGAGCTACGTCATACTGCCGGTCATCGGCGAATGGTCGTTCGGCGCCGGGGTGCTGTTCTTCCCGGTCAGCTACATCATCGGTGACATCCTGACCGAAGTATACGGCTATGCCCGTGCACGGCGGGTCATCTGGACGGGCTTTGCCGCATTGCTCTTCATGGCTTTCATGGCGTGGGTCGTGGTGCAGTTGCCGCCGGCGGAGGGCTGGCCCGGACAGGAAGCCTACGAGTTCGTGTTCGGCAACAGCTGGCGGATCGTACTCGCGTCGATGGTCGCCTTCTGGGCTGGCGAATTCGCCAACAGCTATGTCCTCGCCAAGATGAAGGTGTGGACGCAGGGGCGCCATCTGTGGATGCGCACGATCGGGTCGACGGTGATCGGCCAGGGTCTCGACAGCCTGATCTTCTACCCGCTGGCCTTCTGGGGCCTGGCCGGATGGCCAGTCGAGCTGCTGTGGCAGGTCGTGCTGTCGCAATGGGCGATCAAGACGCTGTGGGAGGCGCTGCTGACCCCAGTCACCTATGCCGCGGTCGGCGCGCTCAAACGCGCCGAAGGGGTCGAGCTGTTCGACACCGATACCGACTTCTCGCCTTTTGCATCCAGCAAGCGCTGAACACGGCGGGAGGCCGGGACCTTCACGAAAAAAGGGGCGACCCGCAGGCCGCCCCTTCCCTCTCCCCCCGCTCTTGCGGGTAGCTTAGAACTTCGCCCCGATCGCGATGCCGTAGCGCCGCGGATCAAGCGTGAAGATGTTGGTGAAATTGCCCGACGAAGCATCGGTGACATAAAGGCCCGTTACCGAGTCGCTGTCAAAGATGTTCTGCACGAAACCGCGTACGAACCAGCGGTTGTCGTTCCCGTTCAGCGTGATCGAGGCGTTCGCCTGGACGAACGGTTCGATCCGGTTGACGTTGCCGTTGAACACATTGCCGTATTGTTCGCCCGTATAGGCCAGATCGAACCGCGGAACGAGCGACATGCCATTGTCGAAATCGGCAGTGTACTGCACGCCCACCGAAGCCTTGTATTCGGGCGCCTGAGGCAGGCGATTGCCCCTCAGGTTCACCTCCACGCCCGGGCTCAGCACGTCGATCGGACCCAGTGCTGCGAAAGCCGGGTTGGCAGTCTGCGCGTCGAGCACGCTGCAGATGCTGAACGCGCCGGTCGAGGCAATCCCCCCGTCGGCGGGGAAGGCGGCCGGGCCCTGCAGTCCCAGTCCGGCGTTCACCGCCCCGACGAAAGCGTTGGCCCCCGCGCCGGTCACCGCGCACAGCGAGCCGTTCGACAAGTCCTTGATGATCACGGCGTCGGGATCGCCGCCGCCCGGATCGCGCGGATTGCTGAAGAACTGGTCGCCCGCCACCTTCGCATTGAGGTAGCTGACGTTCATGTTGACCATCCAGTTGTAGCTGGGCCGCAGGATGGTCTCGAGCTCGACGCCCCAGATATTGGCATCGATCGTGTCGTTGACCGAAGTCCGAGCAACGATGCGGCTAAGCTGCAAGCCCTTGTACTTGTAGTAGAACCCCGTGAGGTTCACCTGAGCCGCACCGTTCAGGAAACTGTTCTTCGAACCGATTTCGAAAGCGTCGATCTTCTCCGAATCGAAGCTTTCGGAAACCGCGAAGACCGGTGACAGCGGCGGGTTGATCCCGCCCGACTTGTAGCCGCGCGAGTAGGAGAAATAGAGGTTGTTGTCGGGCGAGATCGCGAAGTCGAGGACCGCGCGCCCGGTAATCGCATCGAAACTGACTTCGCGTTGCTGCAACAACTGGTTCCCCGGCGTCCCGGCGTCCGCATCGAAGCTTCCGACGAATGGCGAAGTGAACGGTTCGCCATTACCGAAGGGATTGAGGAAGCTGGCGTAGGTCGTCCGCGCGGCAACGCTCTTGCTGTCGTCATTGTAGCGGATGCCGCCCGTGAACTGGAGCCGGTCGGTGATGTCGACATAGACTTCGCCGAAGATGCCGAAGCTTTCCAGTTTGAAGTCGGTCGTGTTGTTCCGGTACATCGACGTCGCGAGGTAGGATGGCGGTGCCCCTGCCCCGAATGCCGAGAATGTCCCGAGGATCGCGCTGGCGTAATCCAGCCCGAAGTTGTTGACGTAATAGCTGTTCTCGCCGACTTCGGATTCGGCGTAGATGCCGCCCAGCAGGAAGTTGAACGGTCCGTCGAAATCGCTGGAAAGGATCGCCTCGCCCGACCACGAGGTCTGCTCTTGGCTCGACCGGTCGAAGGCCAGCGGAACATCGGCGCAGATCGAATTGCCCTCGAATGCCCCCAGATTGCCCGCATCGTTATCCGATGTGCACAGCACGCCGTTGGGCCCGTTCGGGATCAGCGCGTTCGCGATCGGCGCGAAATAGGCGTTCGACCCCGGAACGAAGGGCTGGGCCGGTACGCCCGTGGGAATTCCGTTCGCTGCGAAGAAAGCCAGCGTGTTCAGGGCGCCGGCATAACCGCTGCGATCGAGGATACCGAGGTTGTAGTCCTGGCGGGAATCGACCGAGGTTTCCTGATATATCCCCGTAAGCGACAGGTTCATGGGCCCAATCCGCTGATCGAGATGGGCCTGCAACTGCAGTTCGTCGGCGAAGTATTCGGGCGTGAACGCGGTGTTGACCGTGCGCACATCGTTGGGCTCGTCGAAATTGGCGTATCCGTCGGGTCCGTAGACGCTGCCCAAGGCCAGCGCCTCGGGGATGCCCTGGATGCGGAACAGTTCTACCGAAGACAGGACCGTACCCAGCGTCGAATTGGCATTGGTGCTGTCGAAGTCGCGGCGGTTGTTAAGGCAGCCCAGCACGCCGGTGGGATCGCGCTGGCAGGCCTGCTTTTGGATCCGCAACCGGTCGTCGTTCTCGCGGAAGTAGAACGCCATGAGGTCGAGCGTGGTGTCGGCGGTGGGCTCGAAGCGCAGCGACCCGCGCACTGCATACATGTCGCGCCCGTCGATATCGGAGTCGTCGTAGAGGTTGTCGGTGAACCCGTCGCGATTGAGATAGAAACCGGCCGCGCGGAAGGCCAGCGTGTCGCCGAGCGGCACATTCACCATGCCCTTGGCCTTGATGCTGTTGTAATTGCCGTATTCGAATTCGGCAGCGGCCCCGAAAGTACCCAGTTCGGGCTTGGCGGTCACCACATTGACCACGCCCGAAGTCGCATTGCGACCGAACAGCGTGCCCTGCGGTCCGCGCAGGACTTCGACGCGCTCGAGATCGAAATATTCGGTTTCGAAGAGGCGCGTGCCGAACAGCGGCGAACCGTTGGTATGGATCGCAGTCGCGCTATCGCAAGTCACACCCACGCAAAGGTCGCCGATCCCGCGGATCGTGAAACTTGCGCTGGTGAAGTTCGACTTGGTGAAGGAGACATTCGGCAGCGTAAGCTGGAGATCGCTGGCGTTTTCGATCTGCTGCGCCTCGAGCGCCTCGCTGTCGAACGCGCTGACTGCAATCGGCACTTCCTGCAGCGACTGGTTCTGACGCTGCGCGGTCACGATGATAACGTTGTTATCGAACCGCGGATCATCGAAGCCATCCTCGGCAGCGTCCTGCGCAAATGCCGGGAACGAAATAGCGCTCGCGCAGATACCCGCGAGCAGGGAAGCCCTTACCCTCATTAACCCTCTCCTCTCCATGTGCCGTCTTTGCGGCTTATGGCGTATTGCTAACACACATTCGTATGCACGCAAGCGCGGGCGCATGATTGTTGCGCAAAAGGCCCGCGAATTTTGGCGAGTGTTGTTTTAGGGACGCTAGCCGAGCGATCATTGACGCTACGGCACCCGATGCCGCGCAGGGTGTGTAAAAAAATACCGCTGTCAGATGAGAGTATGGCTTTCGGCCAGTTCGATAATGCCGCGCCTGCCCGATTCATCGCGTCCAAGCTGCACGAACACGTCGATCACGCTGGCCGCATAGGCAATGGTATCGCTCCGCGTCAGCCCGATTCCCGTCTGCATGACCATCAGGGACAATTGCTCGAGCGCGCCCCGCAGCGAGTTGGCGTGGACGGTGGAGAAGCTGCCCGGATGGCCGGTGTTGATCGCGCGCAGGAAGCTGACGCTTTCGGCGCCGCGCAGTTCGCCCAGCACGATCCGGTCGGGGCGCAAGCGCAGCGCGGCCTGCAGCAATTCGTTGGCGGTGACCTTGGCTTCGCCCAGTTCGCCCTTGACCGCGACCAGCCCGACGCCGTTTTCGCCGGGCAACCTGAGCTCGGGCGTATCCTCGACCAGCACGACGCGTTCGTGACGCGGGATTTCGCCGAGCATGGCGTTAAGGAACGTCGTCTTGCCGGTGCTTGTCCCACCCGAGACGAGGATGGTGCGCCGCTGGCGGATCGCCTCACGCAGGAACGCGATCGGCTGAGCCTGCGCCTCGGGCATGGCGCCCCGCCCCCGCGGCGTCAGCGGACCGGTGTCATAGGCATCGAGCGGCAGGTCGAGTCGGCGATGGCGGCGGATCGCCATGGCCCAGTGCTTGCGCGCCGCGGGCGGACCACAGAACTGGACACGTGCGCCGCCGGGCAGCGTCGCGCCGAGCAGCGGGTGCTCGCGGTTGATCCCCTGGTGGCTGACCCGCGCAACCTGTTCGGCCAGGCGCTGGATAAGCCGGTCGTCGATATCGGGCCGCACCACCTTGTGCATGCCGCCCCGCGCCGCATCCTCGACCCAGACCTCGCCCGGCCTGTTGACCAGGATCTCGGTCACCGTGTCGCATTCGAGCCAATCGCGGAATGGCGCGAGATAGGCGTCGAGATAGACGCTGCGTTCGCCGTGCAGATCGACCGGCGGGGCATCCGCTTCAGGCTGTCCGTCGGGTTGGAAAGGGTGGATATCGGCGCTCACGGCAGGGCTTCCGGATCAGCTGACCGAAGAGAAATCGAGATCGCGCGCGGTAAAGATGCGGATCGGTTCGCCCTGTCGCACCCGCACGGTCGGCCCGCGCTGGCCGTCCTGCTGGGCTGCAGTGGCCGCGGCCGAGGAACTGGCCCCGCCAATCAGCACGCCTGCCGCACCGCCGGTGGCGAGAGAGCCGACGCCGCCGACGACCGACAGCAGCAGGGCCGAACCGAACCGCCTGAAGAAACCGTCACCCGAAACCTTGCCCGCAAGACCCGTGGTCCCGTCGAAACCGATCGCAGGCGAAGCCAGGTTGACAGAAGCCCCGTCGGGACGGATCAGCCGGGTCCAGATGACGTAGGCGCGCTTCTGGCCGTTCTGCAGGCCCGACTGGTACTGACCGATCAAACGGCTCGAACGCGGGACGAGAACCTTGGTCCCGTCGAAACTGCGCACGTCCTGGCTTACCACGGCGCGGACATAGCCCGGGACATTGGTGTCGATCGCCGTTTCGAGGATCGCCGGGATCAGCGTGCCCTGCGTCACCGTGGTAGTGGGATTGCCCATCGCCTTGGCCTGCGCCGGCGCCCCGCCCACGCCGCCGATCCGGCTGGCAAAATCGCTGGCGCCGTTGCCGGAGGCTCCGTTTCCGGCCGCTTCGCCGGCCGCGCTTGCCTCTCCCAGTGCCAAAGTAGCGGGGGCGTTGCCAGCATCGAACACGACGGTGGGGCTGGCATAGGGATTGACGGCAAGTCCCGGCTGCGGCTGCGCCGACAGCACGGGCTGCGGCGCGGGATCGGGCCGGGCGATGGGCGCGGCGGCAACCTGCGGCGCGATCGGCGCCGGGGCCGCTTGCGGCGGCACCGCGGATGCGGCTTCGACCGGGGCCTGCTGGTCGCCGCCTATCCCTTCGCTCGGCGCGATGCGCGCGGAATTCATGCTCCACATGGTCACAAGGCCGAGCCCCGCGACGATCGCGATCCCCGCCACCAGGCCAAGCGCATCGGACTTGCCCGCCGGACGTGCGACCACGGGAAAGCCGTTGCGCTGGGCAAGGTCGATGACCTCGGCATCGCTGCCCTCGCGCGGATCGATATCGTTGGCAACCCCGCTATCGCCGGGCTTCTTTTCGGGCAGGCGCATGGCAAGACGCATGGGTTACTTCCTTCTCGCGGCGAAAGCGGGGCTGGCACCAGCGCTGTTCGCGGGCCGCTGGGGGCCGGTGTTGACCAGTTCGGCGCTGTCTTCGCCCGAACGCAGAACGATGCTGCGCGGCACACCGTCGACCACGATCGTATCGCCCCGCACCGTGAAATTGACCGGCCCCTCGACGCCTTCGCTATTGGTCACCAGGATTGCGGGGACCTCTCTGCCGCCCGGCCAAGTCAGGAAAGTGGCAGTCCCGTCGTCATAGGTGTTCTCGGGCAGCAGTTCGGGATCGCCGGATGCATTCCACGCGAAATTGAGATCCGCCGGATCGACCACGGCATAAGGATCGCCCGCGGCCTGCCGCTCCACTGCGTTGGGCGCTTCGGCCACCTCTACCAGCTCTTCCTCCGGCTCGTCCGGATAGGCGAAACGCATTAGATAGAGCGGCTTGGCCGACGGGCTGGCGACGAGGTCGAACAGATAGGTCCGCTTGCTGGTGACGACCGTCAGATTGGTCGCGGCGCGCGGCTCGAGCGGTTTGACGAACAGGATATTCGCGCGTTTGTTGGGCGTCACCTGCCAGGTTGCGCTGTCACCGATGGCGACATTCTCGATCACCTCGTCGTCGCCGAACATGATGCTCGCCTGGACCGCGATGCGGCCATCGATACGCACCACCTTGGCTTCGTCGTACAGCATTTCTACAAGGCGAGCATCCTGCGCGGCGGCTGGGCTGGCCATCAGCGCGAGGGCGAGCGCGGGAATAAGCGCGCGGATCATGCGGTTTTCTCCATGGATCGATGAAGGGCCTTCGGCGCGGCGGACTTGAACCGGCTTCCGATGCCGGAACCGCGCGCACGGGCGGAACTGGTGGGGGATGTTGGGGCAGAGCCGGACGAGGTCGCATAGACCTTCACCGTGCGCGAACCGCCGCTTCCGCCAGTGCCGCCACTGTCATTCGCGGCATAGGCGGCAGGGATCGCGGCAACATCGATCCGGCGGGCCTGCGAACTCGCTTGGCTGGCGGCCTGCGCCTGCGCGAGAGCAGCGGCAGGCGCTGCCTGCTGCGGCGCCGCGGCGGGCGAGGACTGTTCCTCGCGCTCGCTCGCCAGGCCGAACACGCTCCAGCCAGCCACCATCGCGCCCGCTACCTTGAGCACGAGCGCCATCAGCGCGACATGCACCGCGCCGATCATGAAGAAGGCCATTCCGGCCTGCGGATCGACCTGCCCGGGGGTGGCGGTCAGCGCACCGAGGATCGGCACGGCGAGTTCGAGCATCACGCTGCCACCCAGCACCGCGAACAGCGGTGCAAGCGCGCACAGCGTCAGACCCTTGACCCACCCGGTGAACAGGCCCCGCGTGCCGTTGAACAGCGCCATGACCACGAACAGCGGACCCAGCGCGACCAGCACGCCCAGGGCGATCTTGGTGGTCACCAGCAGCCCCACGGTTCCGAGCATGAACAGCAGCGCGCCGAACCACATCATCCCGGCAGGCGAAAAGGTCGAGATATCCTGCGCACCCGCGCTGGCTTCCTGCACCGCCAGGAACACGACATCGATCTTCTGCGCGAAGAGATCGGTGGCAGAGCCCCGTGTCCCGCTGAGAACCCCGGCAAGGTAATCGGGAGTGGCAACCGCGAGGTTCCACACCACGCTCTGATATGCGAGCCAGCTGGTGGCGAAGGTCAGCACCAGCCCCAGCGTCATCATGCGCGGGACGAGGCTGCGCACGCCGATATTGGTGCGTCCGGTCAGCAGCGCGAACGCGAACAGCACGATGAACAGCGTCAGGACGAGCGTGAGCACCGTGCCGAGTGATCCCCCGGGAGCGAACAGCCGGCCGAAGGCCGCCGCGCTGGCTTCACCCGCGATGCAGTCGACCCCGCGCAGCGCCGCGGCGACGCCATTGCCGACCTGATCGGCGGCTTGCTGGCAGTTCACGCTCACTCGGCCGCGAGGCGCAGGGCCTCGACCCCGGCCTCCCCTTCATCATTGGCGCCGCCCGGCCACCGGGTTCCGGTCAAGGCGGGGAACCACTCGCTCGGCGCGTCGCCCAGCGCTTCGCGCAACAGGTCGAGCCGGCGGACAGAGCTTTCCCGTCCCGACAGCAGCGTCAGCACTTCGGGCGCGCCCGACAGGTCGAGCCGCACCACCACGCTGGCATCGGGCTGTCGCACGAGGAAGCAGCGGCTGTGCGCAGGCAGCGTGCGGATCAAGGCGAGTTCGTGCTCGGTAAGTCCGAAACCATCGCAATAGTCTTCGGGCCGCGCGCGGCTGTTGGGCATGAACACCATGGTGGCGGTCTGTTCGACCAGCGCCGTCGAAATGCGGCTTTCAAGTGCATCGCGCGCAGATTGCGTAGCGAAACCGACCAGCGCGTTGCGTTTGCGCAAGGTCTTGAGCCAGTCCCGAATGCGCGCAGCGAAGACTTCGTCGTCGAGCGCCTTCCAGCCCTCGTCGATCAGGATCATGGTCGGCTTGCCGTCGAGCCGTTCCTCGATCCGGTGGAAGAGATACATCATGGTGGGCGTGCGCAGCCGCGGGTTTTCCAGCAGCGCGGTCATGTCGAAACCGAGGACGCGCGCGCCAAGATCGAGCCGGTCCTCGGCATTGTCGAACAGCCAGGCATGTTCGCCCCCTGACCCCTCACCCGCGCCGATCCATGCGCCCAGCCGGTCGGCCAGATCGCCCGGTTGCGGACGCCGCGTGCCCGACAGCAGTTCCCTGAAATGCCGCAGGCGGCGCAGCGAAGCATCGTTGGCATAGGCGGCATCGACCGCCGCCGCGATGGTCTGCTCTTCTTCGGGGCCCTCGGCCTTGAGCAGCACGCCCAGCCAGTCACGCAGGAAGGCCCGGTTGCCAGGCGTGTCGGGCAGCGCCAGCGGATTGAACCCCGTCGGTTCGCCCGAGCGGATGCTGTCGTAGCGTCCGCCAATGCCGCGCACGAACAGTTCCGCGCCGCGATCCTTGTCGAACAGGATCGTGCGCGGGCTGAATTTCTGCGCCTGCGCGGCGAGGAAGTTCATCACCACCGTCTTGCCCGAACCCGAGGGTCCGATGACCGAGAAATTGCCCAGGTCGCCATGGTGGAAATTGAAGAAGAACGGTGTCGCGCTGGTGGTTTCCAGCAGCGTCACCGCCTCGCCCCAGTGATTGCCCTGGGCCTGCCCCAGCGCGAAGCCGTGCAAGCTCCCGAAACTCGCCATGTTCGCGCTCGAGATCAGCGCGCGCCTTACGAGATAGGCCTCGTTGCCGGGGAACTGGCCCCAGAAGGCGGGTTCGAGATTGGTATCCTCGCGTACTGCGATCGCGCCGGTATCCGCCAGCGCGGCAGCGCAGGCGGCCATGGCGTCATCGAGCTGGCCGAGCTGCCGCTCGCGGACCATGACGGTCAGGTGATGGTCGCCAAAGCCGACCGCGCCATTGCCCAGCGCATCGCGCGCCGCCAGCATGTCCGCGCGTTCGGCAGCGGCTTCCTCGTCCGCCGATTTGAGCCGGCGGATTGCCAGGTCCATCCGCTCGCGCGCGGTCTGTCGCTCGGTCGGGGCATAGCTTTCGCTGACCACCATTTCGAAGGGCAGCCGCAGCAGGCTGTCGAGCAGGCCCGGAGAAGTCGCTTCGGGATAGTCCTTCATCCCGAGGATTGCCGCGAATTCGGGTGCACCCGAGCCGCGCGTTTCGATTGCATCGAGCCCGAAACTCACGCGGCGATAGGGCAGCATATGGCCGATATCGACATCGTCAGCTGGCTTGCGCACCGGGCGCATTTCGCCATTGTAGAGCGCGCTCAGCAGTTCGAGCATTTCCGAATTGGTGCTGCCCTGCGGGCCCGTGTATTCGCCCAGCGGGGTCGCCCCATATGCGCTCAGCGCTGCGACGAGTCCCTGCGAAGCCGCGCGCAGCGAGCGCAGGTCCTTGGGATCGGGTTCGAGCCGGTCGCCGTCCTGCCGGCGGAATTTCTTGCCGACCCGTTCGACCAGGCCCGCCTTGCCCCGCGCGGGACGACGGATCAGCGTGATGAACTGGTCGTTGACGAACAGCTGGCCCGAACCCAGCCGGTCGCGCCAGCATGCATCGATATGCCGGCTGATCGGATCGGGAAATTCGGCTTCGAGATCGACCGATACGCGGCGGCGGATAACGTGGTGGTACAGCACGAACCGCGCATCGAGTGTCGAGCGGAGAACCACTTCGCGCGTGGCCGCATGCGCGTTGAGCGCTTCGCTGTCCTCGGTTTCGAACAGCAGCCCGGGAACCTGGATCGCGGTCATGACAGAACCGTCGCGCAGCAGCAGCGTGCTTTCGTCGATCAGCCGGAGATAGGGCAGCCGGTCGCCGGCCCGCGCTTCCTTCGCGCTCCAGGCGGCAGCGCCCATCCATTTGGTCTTATGCGGCATAGGAATTGCACCCCCAGCGCTGGTAATTCTTCACCCGCGGGCATTTCGATACCTTGGTGATCCACAGGTCGAAGATGCGCGGCTCGCGCAGGCAGGCGAAATATCCGATCCCGTGCATGACAGCGAAGACCAGCAGTGCCAGCCAGCTGCCGGTGATCAGGAAGGCCTCGGTCGTCACCATCCCGTTGATGATGAAATAGTTATATGTCACTCCCGCGAACATCTGCGGCCGCGTGAGTGCACGATGCACGGGATGGCGCACGAGCGTGGTCATCTCACGCGGCCACGCCCTGAATGCCGGCCACGATCGATGCCGCGCCGAACAGGATGAACACGCCGATGATCACGGTCGCTCCGAAACGCCAGTTGAGGCGGCCGGTCAGCATCATGAAGCCGACTGCGGCAACCGCCATAACTGCCACCGCCGTTGCGACATTGCCAAGCAGCGTGCCCTGTAGCCAGCCGAGCGCGGCGACGATCGGCCCCGAACCCGCGGGATCGGCAGCCTGCGCGAAAGCAGCGCTGGGGGTCAGGAAGGCGGCCAGAACTGCCGGAAGGGTGAACTTGCGACTCAATTGATTACTCCCGTGAATGATCGGAAAGGCGGCCCATGATGGCCGCCACGTAAAGCTGCGTTTCGCGGATGCGCGGGACACCGCCGGCGCGGATCACCCGCCCGGGTCCGGCATTGTAAGCGGCAAGCGCCTTCTCGAGATCGCCGTCGAACCGGTCGAGCTGTTCGCGCAGGTAACGCGCGCCGCCTTCGAGATTGGCGAAGGGATCATCGGGGTCGACGCCCAGATCGCGCGCCGTGCCGGGCATGAGCTGTGCCAGTCCGCGCGCGCCCACCGGCGATACTGCATTCGCGCGCCAGCGGCTTTCCTGCCACACCAGCGCCTCGATCAAAGTCGGGCTGAGATCGAAGCGTCCGGCGAGTTCGGCGACCTTGGCCTGGTAGTCCGGGGGCACCAGCCTTGCGTGGCGGACCGGGTCCGCCACGGCGATGTCGGGCACGACGATGTCGCCCGGGACCTCGGCCGTGCCGAAGGTCATCGATTCATCGGGCGCAGCCGGTTGCGCGCGGCCTGCGCCGGTTATCCAGCGCGCACCGTCCGCATCAATCTCCAAGACATCCGCCCTTGCATCAAGGGCGGGAAGCGCGGCGCAGGACAAACCGATTGCCAAGGCCCAGCGTGCGAGAATCATTGCACCCTCCGTCTCACCGCGTCTGGGCACGTTTCATGACAAGAACGTGACGAAGCGGCGAATGAGTGAGGGCTGGATCCGGTGACCGCATGAAAAAGCCCGCCTCCCTGTGGAAGGCGGGCCCTGCGGCTCGGCCGTTGCGAAAATCAGCGGAGCGATAGCGCGTAATAGCGTGCGAATTCGCCCTGCTCGAGCATGGCCAGCGCCTTGCGGGCAAGCCGGCGGGAATCGACCCATTCGCCAGTGGCGGTCTCGAGCTCGACGCTGCTGCGCATGTTCGCAGCGGTAGCGAATTCGGTGCGGGCCGCATCGTAATTGCCCATCCGCGCGAGCGCGATACCGTGGTTGATCAGGCGTGCCGGATCGTTCGCGGCCAGTTCGTCGCAATTCTCAATGGCCTGCCGCGCTGCGGCATTGTCGTTGGCCACCAGTTCTTCATAGCCGACGTCGAACGCGGTGTCCGGGGCCTGCGCGGTGGCAACAGGGCCCTGCGCGAGAAGGACGAGGGCAACGCTGGTAATGATCGCCATGACAGCTCTCCTTTTATGTTGTGAGTGCATGTTTGAACCCCGGCCCTGCCGACTGCAACAAATCTGTAACTTTGTCATAAAACCGTAATCCGACCCCACGGAAACGGTTTTCCGCCATTTCGGCCAGGCCGCCCGGAATGATCCGAGGTTCTGCAACACAACGGTCATCTTTCGACAAAAACTGTCACGAACGATCCCTAGCGGGGGATTCGCGATCCGAGATTTCGCATCCGATTCATCCGGTTTTTGAGGGGACCGTTACCCGTGACCAATTTCCATCGTTCGCTCGTCCTTGGCTGCTCTGCACTGGCTCTTGCCAGCTGCGGCGCCGACGAAATCGTCTCGCCGGGTACCGGCGGTGACGTGATCATCAACAACCCGACCCCGGCCCCGACGCCGACCCCCACGCCGACCCCGACGTCGACGCTGGTGACCCCGGCCGCGGGCTGCCCGACCATTTCCGACCCGGTCGGCCTGACCGATGGCAACACCATCACCGGCCCCACCGGCGAATACCGCGTCTGCACCCTGCCCGCGCGCTTCACCGCTTCTTCGACCCTGCCCTACATCGAAGGCCTGCTCTACCGCATCGACGGCCGCGTCGATGTCGGCACCGACGGCGGGGCTGCCGATACCGGCGCGGACACCGACGTCGAACTGACGATCGAACCGGGCGTGATCCTGTTCTCGTCGGGCTCCGGCTGGCTGAACGTCAACCGCGGCAACACGATCAATGCGAACGGGACTGCCGCGCGTCCGATCATCTTCACCAGCCGCGACAATGTGCAGGGGCTGAACACGGCCAATTCCTCGGGCCAGTGGGGCGGCGTCGTCCTGTCGGGCCGCGCTCCGGTAACCGATTGCATCGCCCCGGGCGCAACCCCGGGCACCACCGCCTGCGAACGCCAGGTCGAAGGCGCCGCGCAGCCGGCCCTGTTCGGCGGCGCGACCCCGACCGACAGCTCGGGCAGCATGAGCTACGTCCAGATCCGCTACTCGGGCTTCGTCCTGTCGGGCGACAGCGAACTGCAGGCGCTCACCACCGGAGGCACCGGTTCGGGCACGCAGCTCAGCAACATCATGAGCTACAACAGCTCGGATGACGGCGTCGAATTCTTCGGCGGCCAGTTCAACCTGCGCAACCTGATCGTGGTCGGCGCCGAAGACGACAGCTTAGACACCGACACCGGCGTCAAGGTCGACATGCAAAACGTGATTGCCATCCAGCGCCCCGGCGTCGGCGACACGATCATCGAAGCCGACTCGTCGAACGGTCTCGAAGAAGACACCCCGCGCCAGAACACGCGCATCTCGAACGCCACCTTCATCGCCAACAGCGGCACCGGCGACCAGGCGATCCGTATCCGCGGTTTCGCCGACTACACGATCGTCAATTCGGTCCTGGTCGACAATGAAGGCTCCACGCCGTGCCTGCGCATCGACAATCCCGAAACGCTGAACCGCGCTGCCAATGGCGCGATCGACGAAGCCGGCCCGGTGGTGTTCAATTCCTTCGCGCTCGATTGCTCGGTGGACTTCCGCGACAGTTCGGGCGGGGTGACCGCGGCGCAGATCGAAACGCGCTTCAACGCCGGTTCGAACAACGATGCCAATTTCACCAACACGCTGTCGATGGGCTTCGTAAACGGCACCAACGAGAACGGTGTCGCCGTGTTCGATCCGACCGCGATCTCGTCGTTCTTCCAGACCCCCACCAACATCGGCGCGGTCTATCCGGGCAACGACACCTGGATCCAGGGCTGGACCTGCAATTCGGCAACGGTGACCTTCGATGCCGCGGTCTCCGACTGCAGCAGCCTCCCGGTCTACTGATCCGCATCGACGGCTGCGGGGCGCGCATTCCGTGCGTCCCGCAGCCGGTTTCGCATTTCGCATCGGCGCCTCCGCAGGGCTCCAGCACAGTTTTTAAGACCTGAATATGAGGGGGTCTCGAACCATGTCGACCGGCAAGCAGCTTTCCGCGCTGCTCCTGCTCTCCACCGCGCTCACCTTCCCTGCCGGGGCCGCATTCGCCCAGGCAGCGAGCACCGGCGCCGAAGGCGTACCCGCCGATGAAGATCCCGCCACCGACGCCATCATGGCGCAGCAGGCCGAGGGCATCGACGACACGCCGCAGGAGGAAGCGTTCGAGGAAACCGATATTTCGGTCCCCGGGGGCGCAATCATCGTCACCGGTCGCCGCCGGCAGGACGTCACTCGCGCCTCGTCGCAGGTCGTCTCGGTGCTCGACAGCGCCAGCATTGCGCGGACGGGCGAAGGCGACATCGCCGGCGCGCTGACCCGCGTCACCGGCCTGTCGACCGTGGGCAACGGCCTCGTCTATGTCCGCGGCCTCGGCGATCGCTACTCGCTCGCGCTGCTCAACGGCCTGCCGCTGCCCTCGCCGCAGCCGCTCAGCCGCGTGGTCCCGCTCGACATCTTCCCGACCAGCGTCATCGCATCGAGCCTGGTGCAGAAGACCTATTCGGCCAACTTCCCCGGCGAATTCGGCGGTGGCGTCATCAATCTGACGACCCGCGCGGTGCCCGATGAGAGCTTCGTCAAGGTCAGCGCGGGCATTTCAGGCGACACCGAAACGACCTTCGGCACGGGCTACACCTATTACGGGTCCGATTACGACTGGTTCGGCTTCGACGATGGGCGCCGCGACCCCGGCCCCAACCTGCAATCCTTCCTCGACAGCGGGCAGTCGCTCAACGACCCCGGCGTGGACCAGCAGGCCATCCTGACCGAACTGGGCGATCCCAATCTGATCCTCCTGCAGAGCACCGACGAACTGCCCGTCAACTGGTCGGGCGGCATCACCGCGGGCACCAGCGTCGATGTCTTCTCCGACGGCCGGTTCGGCGTGATCGCCACTGCCTCGCTCAGCAACAAGTACCGCAATCGCTTCATCACGCGGCAGGCCGCGCTGAACGGCGATCTCGACCTCGACCAGACGGGCAACCAGTTCCAGACCGACCAGCGGATCCTCGCCAATGCCATGCTCGGTTTCGGGCTCGAAGTGGGCGAGCACCGCTTCCGCCTGACGAACCTCTACATCCGCGATTCGCTCAAGCGCGCGTCGCTGGCGCAGATTTCCGACCTCACCGACGACGATGACGATCTGTTCCAGAACACCGGCTGGTACGAACGCCAGCTGCTCGACACGCAGTTTGTCGGCGAACTCGAATTCGGCGATTTGTCGATCGACCTGCGCGGCGGTTATGCCCAGACGCAGCGCGAAGCGCCGAACGAATGGGAATTCGTCTATTCGCGCGACCTCAATCCCTCGGGCGGGTTCGACGATATCTATCTCAACCTGCAGAACGGCGGGCAGCGTGGTCGCACCACGGTGGCGTTCTCCGACCTGACCGAAGACCTCTATTACGGCGGCCTCGATGTCAGTTACCAGCTGGCCAACTGGCTGGGCGTGACGGTGGGCGGCGCCTATACCGACACCGAACGCCTGTCGCGGCGCCGCGAATTCGACATCCGCACGACGGGCGATTACCCGCTGGCGTTCGGCGCGCTGCGCCCCGACAATCTGCTGGGCGATGCGCTGATCGCGCTAGGTTACGATACGGAAGCGCAGACTGCCGGCGGGATCGGGCCGTTCTCCTACACCATTATCGATACCACCGCCGCCGATCCGGCGTTTTCCGCCGGGCTCGAGATCAAGGCTGGCTATGCGCAGGCGCGGATCGAACCGCTTGCCGGGGTCTCGCTCGATGCGGGTGTGCGCTACGAAGACGCGACGCAGCGGGTCGTGCCGCTCGGGCTCGACGGCCTGCCCAGCGGATCGGCCAATGCCACGCTGCTGAACAACGATTACTGGCTGCCCGCAGCCACGCTGACCTGGGAAATCGCCGACAGCCTGCAGGCGCGTTTCAACGCATCCAAGACCATCGCGCGCCCCCAGTTCCGCGAGCTGATCCTGCAGACCTATTACGATCCGGAAAGCAACCGCCAGTTCACCGGCAACCCCGGGCTGGTCGATAGCGAGCTGACCAATTACGAAGCCCGCGTCGAATATTACTGGGGCTCGGGCAGCAAGTTCAGCCTCGCCGGGTTCTACAAGGACATCGAGAATCCGATCGAGGTGTTTTCGAGCTTCAACGACAACACCGTGGTCAGCCGCTTCGCCAATGCGCCCCAGGCCGAACTCTACGGTGCGGAAGTCGAAGTCCAGTGGAACAAGGACCTCTACACGCTGGGCGACTGGTGGGACAGCAAGCGCTTCGTCGCGATTGCCAACTACACTTACACCCAGTCCGACATCAGCGTGCAGGCGGGCGACCAGGTCAATGTCCCCGAACTGGGCGGCCTGCAGTCGGCGTCCAACTTCTTCGAGGACGGTACCGCTCTTACCGGTCAGTCGGACCATATCGCCAACATCCAGCTGGGGCTCGAAGACCTCGACCGCGTCAGCCAGATGACCTTCCTGTTCAATTACGGCAGCAAGCGCGTGATCAGCCGCAGCACGCTGTCACGCCCGGACATCCTCGAAAACCCCGGCCTGACTATCGATTTCGTCGCGCGGCAGGGTTTCGAACTGGCCGGGACGGACATGGAAGTGAAGTTCGAAGCGCGCAACCTGACGGGCCGCGACCATTTCGAATACCAGACCACCGGCACCACGCGGATCGAGAACAACAGCTACGACGTCGGCCGCAGCTTCAGTCTGTCGGTATCTGCCGAGTTCTGATCACGCCACCATACCCCTCGGAAAGGGCCGCCTTCGGGTGGCCCTTTTTCGTTGATGCACGGCTGGGTTCGGGTGGAAGGCAGTCCTAAACTTAGGACCGGCGCCAGCCCGACCGATCCTAGGCCGGTCCCAGTTCGTCATGGCGCAAGGTCAGCACTTCGACCCCATCTGCGGTCACAGCAACCGTATGCTCGAATTGGGCTGACAGTTTTCCATCCCTGGTGACCACGGTCCATCCATCATCGCGGGTGAATATCTGACGGCTGCCCAGGTTGACCATTGGTTCGATCGTGAAGGTCATGCCTTCACGCAGTCGCATGCCTCTTCCGCGGCGGCCGAAGTTCAGGACTTGCGGTTCCTCGTGCATTTCGCGGCCGATACCATGGCCGCAATATTCCCGTACCACGGAGCATCCGTTCTTTTTCGCGTGTTTTTCGATAGCGGAGCCGATGTCGCCCAGATGGGCACCGGGCCGGACCTGCCTTATCCCCGCCCACATGGCATCGCGAGCGATACACACGAGCCTTTTCGCAGCGCCGGAAGCGTTTCCGACCACATAGGTCTTGCTGGAGTCGGCAATGAAACCATCTTTCTCCAACGTGATATCGAGGTTGATAAGGTCACCATCCCGTACGATCGTCTCGGGGTCGGGCACACCATGACAGACGACTTCATTGATCGAGCAGTTGAGCACGAATTCGAAGCCATATTGCCCTTTGCTGGCTGGCCGTGCGGCGAGGTCGACGGTGATGTAGCGCTCGACCAAATCGTTGATCTGCATGGTCGACATGCCGGCAAGATCGAGCCCGTCCAGCATCTCGAAAACCGAGGCAAGCAGACGACCGGAATTGCGCATGAGCGCAATTTCATCGGAAGTCTTTACCACTTCAGGCAGCAGTCCGCTGGTCGCGACGAGTGTCCGGAGCAAGCGCGAGTTCCTGCTTGACGATGTCGCTGAACGACAGGGTCGGGTTGGCTTCGGCGAGCCTCCCTATCTTCATCCAGAATTCGGCTTGCGCATTGATCGATCGACACATGACCGCGCTAGCCTTCCGCACCTCCTCGTGCAGCTCTTCGTCTATCTTTACGATGCCCATAGCGTCCGTTCCAGCTCGAGTAATATACGTTTTGTATATGGAACATATATTGGGTCGTCAATCGGGGCTCCGCTGTGAAAGCGATGAACGCCGGTAATCGCGTCGCTAACCGACAGATTGCTATCGCCCGGCGCTCAATCGTAGCTGTCGTACACATATCCCAGCGAGCGCACCGTCCGCACGCGCTCGCCCGCCCCGACCTTGCGCAGCGCGCGGCGCAACCGGCCGACCCAGACATCCACGGTGCGCTCGTCGATCGGCGGCTCCTGCTTTCCCAGCGCCGCGATCAGATCGCCGCGCGACAGCACACGGTCGGGGTTCTGTGCGAGGAAATGCAGCAGACGGAATTCGTTGGGCCGCAGATCCAGCGCCCGGCCGTTCCACCGCGCCTGCAAGGCCGCGAGATCGACCAGCAGCGCGCCCAGTTCCAGCCGTTCGTTGACGCGTGGCTGTGCGCCGCCCATCTGCAGCGCCATCACACGGTCGAGCACCATCGTGCGATCGATCGGGCCGGTGATGTAGTCGTCGGCCCCGGCGCGGAGCGCGCGGCGCTTGTCCTGCGCATCGTCTTCCTCGAGCACGATGGTGATGTGGGCATCCTGCATTCGCGGGTCGGAACGCAGCCGCCGACACATCTCGAGCCCCGAGAGATCGTCCATCACCCAGTCTACGAAAGCGCAGACCGGTCCTTCGACCAGCCGCCGCGGTCCATCGGGATAGAGCCGCGCGAAGGCGTAGCACAGATCGCCGTTTTCGAAGTCTGGCAAATCGCCTGCCATCGGGTCGGTCAGGAATATGTTGATCGTACGCACGCAGCCGTCACCCCACCAGTGAGGTGGCAGCGATGCCGCAGTCATATGACTCGTATGTGACCTCGTCTGCGCGTTTGTAACACTGCGGCGCAAAATGCGCCGCGTCTTACGGACTGGCGATCGTGAGCGACCAATCGCGGGGCACGGTGGAGGCCACGCCGACCGGGTTCTTCGGCAGGTAGGGCTCTTCCAGCCGGCGGACCTCGTCCTCGGTCAGTGCCAGATCCATCGCCGCGCAGGCGGCGTCGATATGACCCGGCTTGGTCGCTCCGATGATCGGCGCGGTCACGCCTTTGGCGAAATGCCAGGCGAGCGCCACGCTCGCGCGCGATACATCCCGTTCCGCGGCAATCGCGCCGACGGTTTCTACGATCGCGCGATCGGCGTCTTCCTGCTGGCGGTAAAGCATCTTGCCGAAGCCGTCGGTTTCACTGCGCACGGTGGTTTCATCCCATGCGCGGGCGAGCTTGCCGCGCGCCAGCGGGCTCCAGGGGATGACCCCCACGCCCTGATCGGCGCAGAGCGGCAGCATTTCGCGTTCTTCCTCGCGGTAGAGCAGATTGACGTGATTCTGCATCGAGATGAACCGCGTCCAGCCATTCGCGCGGGCCACTTCCTGCGCCTTGGCGAACTGCCAGGCGAACATCGACGAGGCGCCGATATAGCGCGCCTTGCCCGCCTTCACGATGTCGTGCAGCGCCTCCATCGTTTCCTCGATCGGCGTGGCATCGTCCCAGCGGTGGATCTGGTAGAGATCGACATAGTCCATCCCCAGCCGCGTCAGGCTGTCGTCCACCGCCTGCATCAGCGCCTTGCGCGACAGCCCGCCCGCATTGGGGGCCTGCTGCCAGGGCAGGAAGGCCTTGGTCGCGACCACGATCTCGTCGCGCCGCGCGAATTCGGGCAGCAGGCGCCCGATCACCTCTTCCGAGGCGCCGCGCGAATACATGTTCGCCGTATCGAAGAAGTTGATCCCCGCTTCCACCGCCTCGCGGATGAAGGGACGGCTTTCATCCTCGGACAGCACCCAGTCGCCGTGCCAGCCCTTGCTGGTGTCGCCATAGCTCATGCAGCCAAGACACAGCCGCGACACCTTGAGGCCCGACGGGCCGAGATTGACGTAATCCATGATCGTATCCCCTTTCAGGAGCAGGCCGGTTTCAGGCGAGCGTCATTCCGCCATCGACGCGTATGGTCTGGCCGACGATATAATCGGCCAGCGGCGAGGCAAGGAACAACGCCGCCCCGGCCATGTCCTGCGGGGTGCCCATCCGGCCTGCCGGTATGCGCGCCACCGCGCCTGCCGCGCGCTGCTCGTTCTCGGTCGTGACCTTGGTCAGCTTGGTCGGGACAAGGCCCGGCGCGATGCCGTTGACGCGAATGCCCTCTCCCGCCCAGGCCTGCGCGAGGCTGCCCACCAGGCTGACCGCACCCGCCTTGCTGGCGGCATAGGCTGGGTTGCCCAGCATGGCGTGATAGGCGCCCACCGAACTGACCACGATCAGCGATCCGCCCCGCTCGGCCAGCCGGGGGCGGACGATCCGCGCGCAATCCATCAGCGAGTTGAGATTGACCTCCATCACCGCGTCCCAGCCCTCGCGCTCGAATTCCTCGCGGCGATAGCGCACCGTGCCCTGGCACAGCACGACGACATCGAGCTGCTCGGGCAGTTCAAAGCTGGCAGTGGCGGAGGCGTCCGACACGTCGAGCCGGTGGAAGGTCAGCCCCGCGAGATCGCTGCCTTCGGAGGCCGCATAATCGGATGCCGCAGCGCGGGTTCCAGTGACATGGACCAGTGCCCCGTGCTGGCGGAAGCCATGCGCAATGCCGTTGCCGATCCCGCTCGATCCGCCAATGACGAGGACGGTCTTGCCGGAGAAGTCGAGCGGATCGGTCATGCGGTATTGCTCCTCAGATCGAGCGGCTGATCACTTCCTTCATGATCTCGTTGGTGCCGCCGAAGATGCGCGTGACACGCGCATCGCGCCACAGCCGGGCGATCGCATATTCATTCATGTAACCCGCCCCGCCATGCAGTTGCAGCGCCATGTCGCAGGCTTCCCACTGCAAATCGGTGTGCCACAGCTTGGCCGCGCTTGCCTCGTCGGTGGTGAGTTCGCCGGCGAGGTGCTTCCTGATCGCCCAGTCGAGATGCGCCCAGCCGACCTGGATCTTGGCCTTGAGATCGGCGAGCACGAATTTGGTGTTCTGAAACTCGAACACCGTCTTGCCGAATGCCTTGCGGTCCTTGGTGAACTTGACCGCTTCGTCGAAAGCGCGCTGCGCCGCGGCCTGCGCGCCCACCGCGATGCCCAGCCGTTCCTGCGGCAGTTCTTCCATCAAATGGATGAAGCCGCGCCCCTCGCCGCCGAGGATATTGGTCATCGGCACACGCACATCGTTGAAGAACAGTTCGGACGTGTCGGCCGAATGCTGGCCGATCTTGTCGAGATTGCGCCCGCGCTCGAACCCTTCGGTGCCGGCATCGACCAGCACCAGCGAGGTGCCCTTGGCGCCCTGCGCGGGATCGGTCTTGGCCACCACGATGACGACATCGGCGTTCTGGCCATTGGTGATGTAGGTCTTGGACCCGTTCACCACGAGGTGATTGCCGTCCTTGATCGCGGTGGTGCGGATGCCCTGCAGATCGCTGCCCGCGCCGGGTTCGGTCATCGCGATCGCCGAAATCACATCGCCCGAGACCATGCCGGGCAGGTATTTGGCGCGCTGTTCCTCGGTGCCGAGACGCTCGATGTAATTCGCAGTGATATCGTTCTGCAGCGTGAAACCGGCGGAGCTGCCAAGATAGGACAGCTCCTCGCACAACACGCAATTGAAGCCGAAATCGAGGCCGAGCCCGCCGTTCTCTTCCTTTACCGTGGGGCACAGCATGCCCGCTTCGCCCAGCGCCTTCCACGCCGAACGCGGGACGATGCCCTCTTCCTCGTGCTGGTCGAGATAGGGCGTCATATGTTCGGCGAAGACCTTGCGCACGGTGTCGCGAAAGGCCTCGTGATCGTCGTTATAGGCGGTACGATAGCTGGTATCGAGCATGGAAGAGCTCCTCAATTCTGGTGCGAGTGGCGGGCCGTGGCCGACAACGGCAGACTCTGACGCGCCAGTAAGTCAAGCATTGTGCGACGCCTTATCGATCTGCGCCTGGCTGCGGCGCAGCATGACCAGGCCGGGGATTGTCGAGACGACGAAAATGACCGCGATCGCGGCGAGATAGCCCGACGCGCTGCCCGCCTCCGCGGGTGCTTCAACGCCGAAAAACACATCGAGATCGCCCATCGCGTTGATAAAGGCGTGGATGCCGATCACCGGCCACAGGCTGCGCGTATAGGCTGCAATCCCGGCGAAGCCGATGCCCAGCAGGGTGGCATAGATGACCTGCGGGACCACATCGCCAAGCGGTGCCTGGGAGATGTTGTAGGCATGCGCTATGCCGAAGATCAGGGCTTGCGCGAGCCCCGCTTTGACCAGCGCATTGGGCTGCGCCTGCCAAGCGCGATATAGGTAATAGAAACAGAACCCTCGCAGCAGGATTTCCTCAAACAGCCCGGTCGAGATGCTGTTGTAGAGCCAGCCTGCGGTCCTCGGCAGGTCGAATGTGAGCGATTGCAAGTCGACCGACAGCACATTGATCAATCCGATAAGCGCCATGGGGATCACTGCAAGCGGCCACCCCCTCGGCCACTCACGCACGGGCCGCGTGAGCCCCGTCTGACGGGCAAGTCCTGTCCGATGCAGCAGCACTACCAGCCCGGCAGCGATCGCCACCTGCGCGGTACTGTGGCCCATCTCCTTGGCAATCTTACCGGGATAGTCCGCCGCCCCGACGGCGACGAACAACAGCATGCTTGCCGCCAGTAAGGCAATCGGCAGAACCAGCGCCGCCCATGCGGGCCGGTCGGCCGAAACAATCGAATTCATCCAGGTTGTATCCTTATACTGAAAAAGACGTATCAGCCGTAGGGCAAGGCGGCGTCAGTCCCCTAGTTCAGGAAACCGGCAAGGCGGCCACGGATGATTTCTTCCGCTTCGGTCATGATGGAATCGATCAATTCCTTGCAGGTCGGGATGTCGTTGATCAGACCTGCCACCATGCCGCACGACCACGCGCCGGCATCCATGTCGCCTTCGGTCATGATCCGCGGATAGACGCCCGCGACTTCCTCGATGATGTCCTCGAACTTGAGGTCGTCGCCCAGCTTGCGTTCCTTTTCCAGCAAGCGTTCGACGGCATCATTGGTCATGACGCGCTCGGTGTTGCGCAGCGGGCGCATGACCAGCCGCGTGTCGAGCTCGCTCGCCGCGACGATCGCCTTTTTCACGTTCTCGTGCACCGGCGCTTCCTGGGTGGCGATGAAACGCGTGCCCATGTTCATGCCTTCCGCGCCCATCGCCAGGCTGGCAACGAGACTGCGTGCGTCGGCCATGCCGCCGCTGGCGACGAAGGGAATGTCGAGTTCATCCGCTGCGCGCGGCAGCAGGATCATGTTGGGAATATCGTCTTCGCCCGGATGCCCGCCGCATTCGAAGCCGTCGACGCTGACCGCATCGCAGCCGATCGACTGCGCCTTCAGGCTGTGCCGCACGCTGGTGCACTTGTGGATCACCTTGACCCCGGCGTCCTTGAAATAGGGCAGCACCTGCGCGGGATTGTTGCCCGCGGTCTCGACCGCCTTGACGCCGCCGTCGATGATCGCCTTGACCAGGCCGGGATAATCGGGCGCATTGACCGTCGGCAGGAAGGTCAGGTTCACGCCGAAGGGCTTGTCGGTCATATCCTTGCAGCGCGCGATCTCGTTCGCCAGCTTCTCGGGCGTACCCTGCGTCAATCCGGTGATGATGCCCAGCCCGCCCGCATTCGAAACCGCGGCCGCCATTTCCGCGAAACCGACATAATGCATGCCGCCCTGGATGATGGGGTGCTCGATGCCGAACATTTCGGTGATGCGGGTTTTCATGTGCTGTGCCTCTTCCCTTGGTTGCTTTTCGCAACGGGTATCGGCGCAAACGCGCTGAGTCTAGCGCTTCGCCACAGCTTCGAGAGCGGCCAGCAGGTCGGCCCCGCTCGCCGTAAGGGAAAGTCCGGTGCCCGCGCGTTCGGCCAGCCCTTCGCGTTCGAGGTCTTCGCCGGTCGGAGCCCGCATCACGCGGCCGTAGCGCCCGCCGTGATAGATCAGCGGGTCAGCCTCGCGCCGATCGAAATCGACGACTTCACCGAGGAAGATCGCATGGTCGCCGCCTTCATATTCGAAGCGCGCGCGGCAACCGAACCGAGCGGCATAACCCGCCAGCAGCGGGGCGCCCTCCGGCCCATCGACATCCTCGACCCCGGCGAACTTGCCATCGCCCGGGCGAGCGAACCGGTCGGACATCGCCTGCTGATCCGCCGCAAGGACGTGCACCGCCCAATTGTCGGCATCGCGAAACACCGGGAGGCTGCCCGAGCGCAGCGACAGGCTCCACAGCACCATCGGCGGATCGAGGCTGACCGAATTGAAGCTGTTCGCTGTCAGCCCATACGGCCGCCCTGCTTCGTCGCGCGCGGTCACAATGGTCACGCCGGTGACGAAGCTGCCGAGCGCATCGCGGAAAGCCTGAGGATCGAACATCGGCTTCCCAGCTAGTCGCGCCCCGGCATTTGGGCAACCATGGAGACGCGCAAAGCCCGTAGCTGCAAGAAAGCTGTAGCGCGGGGCGGGCAAAATTGCATGTGGCCTGCCTTAGGGGGTTCGCAGCGCGGGCGGTCTCTGCCATGCGCGTCGGCCACCCTTACCAGCCAGGAATACCTTGCCGTGATGACCGATGCCGAACTCGCCGCCCACTTGGCCGAGGTTGCCGGGAAGATCCTGCTCGAAGTGCGCGGTAGCGGGGTCTTCCAGGGCAAGAGCCTGGGCAAGGCGGGCGACGAGACCGCCAACCAGTTCCTCGTCCATGCGCTACGCGAACAGCGGCCGGAAGACGGCCTGCTCAGCGAGGAAAGCAAGGACACCGACGAACGACTGGCGAAGAGCCGCGTGTGGATCGTCGATCCGGTGGATGGCACGCGCGAATATGGCGAGGAGCGCGCCGACTGGGCCGTGCATGTCGCCCTATGCATCGATGGCAGGCCCGAAATCGGGGCCGTCGCCCTGCCCGGTCTTGGCCTGGTTCTGCGCACCGACACGCCTGCCGCGGTACCCGACGCAGCCGGAACGCCTCGCATGGTGGTCAGCCGGACGCGGCCGGCAGCCGAGGCGGTCAGCGTGGCGGAAACGATCGGCGCCGAGTTGGTCGGCATGGGCAGCGCCGGGGCCAAGGCGATGGCCGTTGTCCGCGGCGAAGCGGAAATCTACCTGCACACCGGCGGCCAGTACGAATGGGACAGCGCCGCCCCCGCAGCGGTGACGCTTGCGCATGGCCTGCATGCCAGCCGGATCGACGGCTCTCCGCTCACCTACAACCAGCGCGATACCTACATGCCCGACCTGCTTATCTGCCGGACCGAATGGGCCGACCGGGTGCTGGAAGAGGTCGCCCGGCTGGGCTGATCAGTCTTCTACCTGTGCCAGCAATTGCCGGGCGCGGGACAGGTGCGGGCGGTCGAGCATGCCGCCCTTCCAGCCGATCGTGCCGGCACCGGGATTGGCTTCGAACAGATCGACGATCTCGCGCGCTTCGGCCACTTCCTCATCGGAGGGAGTGAAGGCTTCGTTGATCACCGGCACCTGCGCCGGGTGGATCGCCAGCATGCCGCGATAGCCTTGACGGCGCACCTCGATCGCGCGCTTGCGCAGCGCCTGGAGATCGCGGAAATTGGTGTCGATCGTTTCCACCGGCACGACTTCGGCCGCCGCGGCGCCCAGCAGGCACAGGCTGCGTGCCAGCTTGTAGGTAAAGGCGAAATCGCCTTCGAAATCCTTGTTGCTCTGCGCGCCGAGCGAATCGGCCAGGTCTTCCGCGCCCCAGGTCATTGCCGCTAGGCGCGGCGCACCGCCGTAGTTGCCGGTGGTGAACATGGCTGCGGCGGTTTCGGTCACCAGTGCAATCACCGGGGTCGATCCGGTCGCGATCCCGTTCTCGTCTTCGAGCGGAGTGATGAGCCGGTCGAGTTCTTCGACATCGTGGCGGCCACGCGACTTGGGCAACATGATCCCGCCCGGCCGGGCGGGTATGACGGCGGCCAGATCGTCGGCGGCCCACGGCCCGTCGAGCGGGTTGATCCGCACCCACAGACGCGCGCGTTCGTCCTCGCTCTTGCCGGACAGGAATTCGGCGATGCTCACGCGTGCACCTTCCTTGCCGCTTTCGACCACCGCATCCTCGAGATCGAAGATCACGATATCGGCGTCGCCTTCGGCGGCCTTGGCCATCTTTTTCACGCTGTCGCCGGGAGCGAACAGCCAGCTGCGCATGCGGATTCGGGTAGGCTGAATATCGGTCATCCGCGCGCTTGAGACGCAAAGCGGAGCGTTCGTCAAGCATGCCCTAGCGTATTTCCGTAAGCGTAAACTTTGCGATATGCACGGCGACGGAGAAGGAGGAGAGACCCATGGCAACCCAGTTAGAACCGGACATTCATGCCGATGAGGAGGCATTCCGCACCGAAGTGCAGCAATTCCTCGCGGCCAATTTCCCTGCCGAACTGAAAGGCAAGGCCAATGCGCTGGCCGGGGTCGACGGCCCGACCGACGAAACGCCTGCGCAGACAAAATGGCGCGAAGCCGTGGGCGGGCGCGGATGGGGCACCCCGACATGGCCGAAGGAATATGGCGGGGGCGGCCTGACCAAGGCGCAGGCCAAGATCGTCGAGCAAGAATTCGCCAAGGTCGGGGCCTACAACCCGATCGGCGGCATGGGCGTGATGATGTTCGGTCCGACGCTGCTGGAGTATGGCAGCGAGAAACAGAAGCAGGAGCATATCCCGCCGATCTGCCGCGGCGAGATCCGCTGGTGCCAGGGCTATAGCGAACCCAATGCCGGGTCCGATCTCGCCAATTTGCAGACCTTCGCCGAGGACAAGGTCGATCACTACATCGTCAACGGCCAGAAGACCTGGACCAGCGGCGGCCAGTGGGCGGACAAGTGCTTCGCCATCGTCCGCACCGACAGGAGCGACAAGCACCGCGGCATCAGCTTCATGCTGATCGACATGGATGCCCCCGGCGTCGAAGTGCGCCCGATCACCATGATCAGCGGCACCAGCCCGTTCTGCGAAACCTTCTTCAGCGACGTCAAGGTGCCGAAGGAAAACCTCGTTGGCGAGGAAGGCCAGGGCTGGACCATCGGCAAGCGCCTGCTCCAGCACGAGCGGACCAATATTTCGGGCGGCGGACGCCTCGCCAGCATGATGGGCCGCAGCCTCGGCGAGATTGCCAAGCGCTACGGCAAGACCGATGCCGATGGCGAACTGGCCGACAAGGTCCTGCGCGACAAGATCGCCGACTTCGAAATCCGCTGGAACAGCTTCCTGCTCACCGCGCGCCGCGCGGTGGAGGAAAGCAAGGCGCAGGGCGGCGTGTCGGAAATCAGCTCGGTGCTCAAGAAGCTCGGCACCAAGCTGAGCCAGGAACGCAGCGAGTTGCTGATAGAGATCCGCGGCCTGCAAGGGCTCGGGTGGGAAGGCGACGAATTCACCGACGGCGAACTCGAAGCAGTGCGCGGCTGGCTCTTCGGCAAGGCCACCACGATTTACGGCGGCTCGACCGAAATCCAGAACAACATCATCGCCAAGCGTGTGCTCGGCATGCTCGACCACCAGTAAGAGAGGGGAGCACAGACAATGGCAGTTCTCAACGAAGAACAGGAAATGCTGCGCGACATGGCGCGCGACTGGGCGACCAATGAAAGCCCGGTGGCCGAATTTCGCAAGGTCCGTGCGGCCGGCGAACCTCAGGCCTACAATACCGAAGCCTATGCCACGATGGCGGAAATGGGCTGGGCCGGGGTGATCATCCCCGAAGCGCATGGCGGGTCCGATTTCGGCTTCATGTCGGCAGGCCTCGTGGTCGAGGAACTGGGCAAGACGCTGACCGCCAGCCCGCTGGTCGCAACGACGATCGCCGCAAGCGCGATCATCCTCGGCGGCAGCGACGAACAGAAAGCCAAATGGCTGCCCAAACTCGCCAGCGGCGAAACCGTGGCGACGCTCGCGGTCGATGAAGGCGCGCAACACGATCCCTCCGCCATCGAAGCCAGCGTGTCGGGCGGCAAGCTGTCGGGCAAGAAGGCCTTCGTCCACGAAGCGCATGGCGCCGACCTGTTCGTGGTCGCCGCCACGGACGGGCTCTACCTGGTCGAAAAGGGTGACGGCGTCACGCTGACCACGCGCAAGCTCACCGACCAGCGCAGCCATGCCGATGTGGCGTTCGATGGCGCCGCGGCGGAAAAACTCGAAGGCGGCGGCGATACGCTGCTCGACGACGTGCTCGACCGGGCGCGCGTGCTGGCGGCTGCCGAAATGCTCGGCATGGCGCAGCAGGTGTTCGACACCACGCTCGATTATCTGAAGCAGCGCGTGCAGTTCAACCAGATGCTCGCCACCTTCCAGTCGCTCCAGCACCGCATGGCCGACCTGTTCGCCGATCTCGCGCAGATGCGCTCGGCGGTGGAAGCCGGCCTGCAGGCGGTCGATGGCGGCTTCGGTGTGGCCCGCGCGGCCACGATCGCCAAGGCCGAAGCCAACCGCGTGCTGCACGTGATCAGCAACCAGGGTATCCAGCTGCATGGCGGCATCGGCATGACCGATGAATACGACATCGGCTTCTACCTCAAGCGCGCGCGTGTGCTTGAGGCGAGCTGGGGATCGACGAGCTATCTCAAGGACCGGTTCGCCAAGTTGTCCAGCTATTGAGACCGGCGATTGAGCGACGCTAACGCCTCTTCGGGCGACACCGCAGGGGCGCTCCCGGACGACGATGTCTGGGGGCGCCACAGCGCCTTCATGGAAGCCAATCTCCGGCGCAACTACACTACCAACCTGACGCATGGCGTATTCGGGATGACGGGCTTTCGCCTGATCTACGCCCCCACGATCATCCCCGCCTACCTCTACCTGCTGACCGGCAGCGCCGCCGCAGTCGGCCTCGGCACCGCGCTGTTGCAGCTGGGCGGCACCGTGTCGCCGATCCTGTCGGGGGCGCAGGTCGAAAGCCGCCAGCGCATCCTGCCCTATGCGATCACCGTGGGGTCGATGATGCGGGTGATGGTCCTCGTGCTGGCGATCGCGGCCTGGACGCTCGAAGGCACCGCATTGCTGGTGGTCACGCTCGCGAGTTTCCTGCTGCTCGGTTTCTTCAGCGGGGCGCAGCGGGTGGCGTTCCAGATGCTGATGGCCAAGCTGATCCCGATCGACCGGCGCGGCCGGCTCCAGGGCATACGCAACATGGTCGGCGGCCTCATTGCCGCCGTGCTCGCCTGGGTGGCGGGCCATTATTTCATCGAGCAGCAATGGCTGGGCAATGGCTATGCCACCACCTTCCTGCTGGCTTTCATCCTGACCTCGGTTGGGCTGTTCGTATTGCGGCTGGGGATCCGCGAACCCGATGCCCCGCGGCGGCGGCCCGCCATCCCGCTGCGCGAACGGATCGGCCAGTTCGGCGACCTGCTTCGCCACCGCGATTTCCGCGCGTTCCTGTGGGCGCATGGCCTCGCCGCGATCGCGCGCGCCGGCCTGCCCTTCTGGACGCTCTATGTCGGCGACCGGCTGGGCCTCGACGGCGCGCTGATCGGGACGCTGAGCTTCGCCTTCCTCGCGGCCGACACGATGTCGAACCTCGTCTGGGGCTCGCTGGGAGACCGCTTCGGTTTCCGCGCGGTCTATCTCGGCGCGCTGATCAGCAGCCTGGTGGGCATGCTGCTGCTCGTGCTGGGCGAAGGCTGGCTGGTCTATGCCAGCTTCGTCTTCTTGGGCTTCGGGTTTTCGGGCTGGATGATGGCCGCGGTCACACTGGTGCTCGAATTCGGCGAGCACGAGGACATTCCCATGCGACTGGCGCTGACGACCACGGTCGAGGGCGGCGTGTCCTCGGTCGGCCCGATCCTCGTCGGGTTGAGCATCGCGGCACTGGGCTATGCCCCGCTGATCGTTGCCGCCTTCGCTTCGCTGCTGGCCAGCCTCGCGCTGATGCTGTGGCGCGTGCGCGAACCGCGCACCTCAGCGTGACGGTGCCAGCACGCCTTCCGACATGACCGACAGATAGGTCTCGATCGCTTTTTCCGGCTGTTCGAAACGCGCCGCCCAGTGCCGTGCCTCATAGGCTGAGTTGACCGTCGACATGATCACCTGGCCCGCCACCAGCGGATCGATCGGACGCACCGAACCATCGGCAATTCCGTCGATCAGCATGCCCGCAAAGCGGCGGGCCAGCCGGTTCGACCGCGTGACGACGCCGCTCTTGTGTTCGGTATCCAGCGCTTGCAGCGCCGTGGTGCGCAGCAGGGGCGTGCGGTCGAAGAACTGCAGGTCGACCAGCTCCGCCAGCACGCTCGACAGGCGTTTCCAATAGTCGGTGCCGATATCGCGGCCCGCGATCTGCACGGTGGAAAGCCGGTCGTAGCTCTGCTGGAAACAGGCCAGCACCAGATCGTCCTTGGCTTCGTGGTGGTGGTAGAAACTGCCCTTGGTGACATTCAGGCTTTCGGCGATGCGGTTGACCGAGGCGCCGCGATAGCCGCGCTCGTTGATCATCACGGTCGCGGCGCGCAGGAAGGCCTCGTTCTGCGTCGCATCGTCGTCTTCCCCCGTCCGCCAGCCGCCCGTCAGCGGTTCGGGTTCGAACCGGCCGCGCTGCGCCGGCAGGCCATGCGCCAGAACGTCGAACAGCCGTTCCTCGATGCGCGCGAAATCAAGCACCGAATAGCGGATCGACCACACCGGCCACCACATCACCGCTTCGAGCAGGATATGCGCGCGCGCCGAAAACAGCGCGCGTTCGGCGTTGTCGTGCCATTCGCCGAAGAAACGCCGCACCAGATCGACCACGCGCAGGTAATGCGCCATCAGCGGATCCTGCACTTCGGGATCGAGCGTGCGGATTTCCGACAGCGCCACTGTCAGCCCGCGTTCGCCCGCGCGGATACGCTTCCTCAGCTCGACATGCGCAGCGATGAAATGGCGCAGCCGCGCGGCGGGATCGGCCTGCGACAGCGCATCGCGCGCAATGTCTTCCATCAACGTCAGCGTCTGGTCGTATACGGCAACGACCAGCTGTTCCTTGCGCGGGAAGTAATAGGTGACGCTGGTGGCGTTGAGCCCGATTGCGCGCGCCACTTCGGCCAGCGTGGTCGCCTGGACCCCGACCTCGTTTATCAACACCGCCGCGGCATGGACGATCGCTTCGCGCTTCTCGCCGAACTTGCGGGTCGCCGCTGGCCGGATCATGCGAAGAATGCACCCAGATCCTTCTTGAGGATCTTGCCGTTGGCATTGCGCGGCAGCGTGTCCTGCACGAAGGCGATGCGCACCGGCACCTTGAACTTGGCAAGACGCGCGGCGACCCATTCGCGCAATTCGTCCTCGGTAGCGGACATGCCGGGGGCGAGGTGCACGACCGCCGCGGGTTCTTCGCCCAGCGTCGGATGCGCGATCGCCACCAGCGCAGCATCGGTCACTGCGGGGTGATCGTAGAGCACGTTCTCGACTTCGGAGGAGTAGATGTTTTCGCCCCCGCGAATGATCATGTCCTTGGCCCGGTCGACGATGTAGCACCAGCCTTCCTCGTCCAGCCGCGCCAGATCGCCCGTGCGGACCCAGCCATCGACGAATGTCTCGGCGGTCGCCTCGGGCCGGTTCCAGTAGCCCTTCACCACCATCGGACCGCGCGCCCACAGCTCGCCCACTTCGCCCACCGGCAGTTCGGTAACGCCGTCATCTCCCACGATCTTGAGATCGGCCACCGCGACGGGCGGGCCGCAGCTGTCGGGCCGGTTGAGGTAATCCTCGCTCGAATGGCCGGTCACCGTGGCCATGGTCTCGGTCATGCCCCAGCCATTGGCCGGCAGCGCACCGAATTCCTCGTGGATCTTGCGGACCAGTTCGGGGGCCGCCGGGGCGCCGCCATAAGCCACCGCCTCGAGGCTGGAGAGGTCGTAATTCGCGCGTTCGGGATGCTCGAGCAATTGCCAGGCGATTGTCGGAACGCCGCCGGTCAGATTGACCTTCTCCCGCTCGATCAACTGGAACGCCTTAACCGGGTCCCATTTGTGCATGAACACCATGGTGTGCCCGGCCACGACATAGCCCATCAGGCCCGCCGAACAGGCGGTGACGTGAAACAGCGGAATGACGGTCAGGCCGACCTTCTGCACCGGCGCCGGCGGTTCCTCGCCGCGGCGCAGGAAGGCGATCGCCCCATTGTATGCGCTCGACATGATGTTGGTGCACAGATTGCGATGCGTACCGAGCGCGCCCTTGGGCTGGCCGGTGGTGCCGCTGGTGTAGAAGATCGTCGCTTCGTCTTCGGGATCGATGTCCACCTGGGGCAGCGCGGCGGAAGGAAGCGCTGCATAATCCTTGGGCGTTCCGAGGAGGTCTTCAAGCTGCTCCGCCCCTTCCAGTGGCGCATCGCTGCGCGATACGAGAGCATGTTCAAGATCGGGCAGCTCGCCGCGGTGCGGGGCGATACGCTCCCAGCGTTCGGCGTCGCACACCAGCAGCTTGGCGCCCGAATTAGCGAGGCCGAAAGCGAGCTCGGGGCCCGTCCACCAGGCATTGAGCGGCACGCAGATCGCGCCGATCGTGGTCGCGGCGAAAAACGCGACCGGCCATTCGGGCAGATTGCGCATCGCCAGCGCCACGCGGTCGCCTTTCGCCACGCCGCGCTCGCGAAGTTCGGCAGCCATTCGCGCGACTGCGCGGAACCACGCTTCATAAGTGACGCGCTCGTCCTCGTAGATGGCGAACAGCCGGTCCCCGTGGGTGCGTGCGGCCATCGCCACCTGGCGCATGTTGGTGGGCGCGTGCTTCCACACGCGGGTGGGCACGCCGCGAATGTCGATCGTCTCCATTTCGAAGCGTTCGCCCGGTGCGGTGAGGCGGTCGCGGCATTCGGCCCGCGACATGGCCGGCCAGCCGGCCGGTGGCACGAATCCGATTTCGTGCGCGAGATTATTCATGGCTCTCCCCTTCCCGCCTCTGTGGGCGAGTCTCCAACTCTCTCAAACAATCGGTCTAACCCCGCGGGGCCGCGTCGCGCAAGTCGCCTTCGAAGCAAAGGTATGAGGGTGGCAAGAACAGATGAAATCGCTATTCAGGCAAAACCGAAGCATAGGTATGTGCGGAGAGGAGATCAGGATGTTCGATCTGGCAGATGCCGGAGAGCTGGGATTCGACGCGGGCAGGCTGGCGCGAATCGCGCCCTTCCTCAGCGACGCCTATATTGCGAACGGGCGTCTGCCCAATGCGCAGCTGGTGGTCGCGCGCGATGGCCGGCCGGTCCATTACACCAGTCTCGGCAAAATGGGCGATGACGGGCGCGAACTGCGCGACGACGCGCTGTTCCGCATCGCCAGCATGACCAAGCCGGTCGCTTCGGTGGCCTTCATGCAGCTGGTCGAACAGTGCAAGGTCGCGCTTGAGGAACCGGTCACGCGGGTGTTTCCCGAATTTGCTGACCTCGCGCTTTATGCGGGTGGCGGCGGTTCGATCCCCTTCGCGCCGGGCACCCCTGCCCCGCCGATGCGCTTCGTCGATTTGCTGACGCATATGTCGGGCCTCACCTACGGCCTGCAGAACCGCACCAATATCGACGCGGTCTATCGCGAGAACAATTTCGACTTCGCGCGCAATCACCTCGACAGCGACGGCTACATCGAGAAGCTGGCGCAGCTGCCGCTCGAATTCGCGCCCGGCCAGGGATGGAATTATTCGGTGTCGACCGATGTGCTGGGGATTGCGGTCGAGCGGATCAGCGGCATGCGCCTGGGCGACTATTTCGAGCAGCATATCTTCGGCCCGCTGGGGATGAAGGATACGCGCTTCGGGGTCGCCGAAGGCCAGGCGGACCGGCTGGTCGATGCCTATGCCTATCGGCCCGGCAAGCCCCCTAGAATGATCGACGCCGGGGCCACCAGCAAACTCAACCGAGCCGGTACCTTCGACAGTGGCGGCGGCGGACTGGTCGGCAGCATTGCCGATTACCACCGCTTCGCCACGATGCTGCTCAACGGCGGCGAGCTCGACGGCGCGCGGATACTCAGCCCGAAGACCGTGCGGCTGATGCGCACCAACCACCTGCCCGGCGGGGCCGACCTTACCGAGATGTCGAGCAGTCTGTTTTCCGAAGCCAACAATGCCGGCACCGGGTTTGGCCTGGGCTTTGCGATGGTGATCGACCCGGCGAAGACGCTGATGCCGTCGAGCCTGGGCGAATTCTACTGGGGCGGCGCCTATTCGACCGCCTTCTTCGTCGATCCGGTCGAACGGATCACCATGGTTTTCATGACGCAGGTCTATCCTTCGTCGACCTATCCCATCCGGCGGCAGCTCAAGACCCTGATCTATTCCGCCCTCACCCAATCCCACGCCTGAGGAGAAACCGATGACGTCCCCCATTCGCACCGAACGCCATGACAATGTCCTGGTGGTCATTTCCGACAATCCGCCGGTCAACGCGCTGGGCCAGGCCGTCCGCGCCGGGCTGAAGGACGCGATCGAGGAAGCGCTGGCGGACGATGGCGTCGAGGCGGTGGTCATCCGCTGCGACGGGCAGACCTTCTTCGCCGGGGCGGACATCACCGAATTCGGCAAGCCGCCGGTCGGGCCCAACCTGCCCGAAACGCTCGACGCGATGGAAGCGAGCGACAAGCCGGTCGTGGCCGCGATCCACGGTACCGCGCTGGGCGGTGGGTGCGAAGTCGCGCTGGCCTGCCACTACCGCGTCGCGGTGCCCAGCGCCAAGATGGGGCTGCCAGAAGTGAAGCTCGGGCTGATCCCCGGGGCTGCGGGGACGCAGCGCCTCCCGCGCCTGATCGGCGCCGAAGCCGCGCTGCCGCTGGTCGTGGGCGGCAATCCGATCCCTGCCAAGAAGGCCGAGGCGATCGGCCTGCTCGATGCGCTCGTTGGCGAAGACAGTCTCGAAGCCGATGCGGTCGCTTTCGCCAGGTCGAAGATCGGCCAGCCGGTGCCGCGTTCGTCGGAAGGCAAGGCCAATGAGGACGGCGTGCGCGATCCCGACCTGTTCGACCGTTTCCGCGCCTCGCAGGCACGTAAGATCCGCGGCTTCGACGCACCCAATGCCGCGATCGAGGCGGTCAAGGCCGCCGGGCAGATGTCCTATGCCGACGGGGTGAAGAAGGAACGCGAGCTGTTCACCGAGCTCATGACCGGCACGCAGAGCGCGGCCATGCGCCATTATTTCTTCGCCGAACGCGCTGCGAACAAGATCGACGACGTTCCCAAGGACACGCAGCTCATCCCGATCAAGAAGATCGGCGTGATCGGCGCCGGCACGATGGGCGGCGGCATCGCGATGAACTTCCTTTCGGCCGGCATCCCCGTGACGATCCTCGAGATGGCGCAGGACGCGCTCGATCGCGGCACCGGGATCATCCGCAAGAATTACGAAGCGACCGCGAAGAAAGGCCGCATGTCGCCCGAGCAGGTCGAGCAGGCGATGGGCCTGCTGACCCCGACGCTGGCCTATGAAGACCTCGCCGATTGCGACCTGGTGATCGAGGCCGTCTTCGAGGACATGAAGGTCAAAAAAGAGGTGTTCTCGAAGCTCGACGAGGTGGTCAAGCAGGGTGCGATCCTGGCATCGAACACCAGCTATCTCGATGTCGACGAGATCGCCACGGCAACACAGCGGCCGGGCTATGTGGTGGGGCTCCACTTCTTCTCGCCGGCCAATATCATGAAGCTGCTCGAAGTCGTCCGCGGCAAGGAAACGCGGCACGATGTGCTGGCCACGGTGATGAAGCTGTCGAAGAAGATCGGCAAGGTCGCGGCGGTGTCGGGCGTGTGTCCCGGCTTCATCGGCAACCGCATGCTGTCGAAGCGGCAGGAACAGGCGAACGAACTGCTGATGGAAGGCGCCAATTACTGGGAAGTCGATGACGTCCTGCTCGACTTCGGCTTTCCGATGGGCCCGTTCCAGATGGCCGACCTCGCCGGTATCGACATCGGCTGGCACCGCGATCCGAGCAAGGTAACCACCATCCGCGAAGCGCTGTGCGCGGCGGGACGGTTCGGGCAGAAGGCGGGCAAGGGTTTCTACGACTACGACGAGGCGCGCAACCGCACGCCGTCGGACGAGGTCAAGCAGATCATCGCCGATTTCGCGGCACAGGAGGGCAAGCCGCAGCGCGCGATTTCGAAAGACGAGATCCGCGAACGGCTGCTTTATCCGATGGTCAACGAGGGCGCCGAAATCCTCGATGAAGGCATGGCCCAGCGCGCCAGCGACATCGACGTGGTGTGGATCAACGGTTATGGCTGGCCGCTCTACACGGGCGGACCGATGTTCTGGGCGCAGACGATCGGGCTGGATACGGTGGCCGCCGGGCTGGAGCAGCACGGACTGCCGGTGAGCAACTATCTGCGCGCGCGAGCCGAAGACAGCGGAAACTTCGCCTGACCTTCATCGAATCTGCGACATAATTGAAACGCCGGTATGGAAATCGGTCGAACGGTGAAGTCGTTCGTCCGCTGCGCCTTGACAGCGCCCGCCATGCCGGTTTGAACTGCAAAAAAACAACAAATGGGCCCGGTGTGTGCCGGGCCCGGTGAGAGGAGAAAAAATGAGTAAATTCGGTTTACGCCACCAATGCGCCTTCGGTGCCCTCGCCTGTGCGCTGGCGCTTACCCCGGCCATGGCCCAGGCGCAGGATGCAGCCACAAGTGTCGATGATACCGACCTAATCGACAATGCCGAAGTCGATGGCGGCAATGTCATCATCGTGCGCGCGCAGGGCCGCGAACAGGCGCTGTCCGACGTTCCGGTCGCGGTCTCGGCAGTGTCGGGCGAAATGCTCGAGAAATCGGGCGTGGCCGACATTCGCGACCTCAACCAGGTCGCGCCTTCGCTGCTGGTCTCCTCGACCGGTAACGAAGCCAATGGTTCGGCCCGTATTCGTGGCATTGGTACGGTCGGCGACAACCCCGGCCTCGAAAGCTCGGTCGCGGTCTTCGTCGACGGCGTGTATCGCTCGCGCTCGGGCAATGCGCTGTCCGAGCTCGGACCGCTCGACCGGGTCGAGATCCTCCGCGGCCCGCAGGGCACGCTGGGCGGCCGCAACTCCTCGGCCGGCCTCATCAACATCTACACCGCCCCGCCCGAGTTCGAATTCTCGGGCTACGGCGCCTTCACCTATGGCAATTACGACGCGATCAAGGTCGAAGCCGGAATCAACGCGCCGCTGGGCGATACGGTCGCCGCGCGGATCGACGGCGTCTATTTCGAGCGCGACGGCTTCTACAACGATGTCGTCAACGATGTGCGGATCAACGACCGCGACCGCTATCTCGTGCGCGGCCAGCTGCTGTTCGAACCGACCAGCGATCTCAGCATCCGCCTCGTTGGCGATTATTCGAACAAGGACGAGGCGTGCTGCGCCGCAACCTTCGTCCAGCCCGAATTTGCGCCGCTCGCACGCGTTTCGCCCGGGCTCGACCGGTACAACCGCCCCGAAGGCGGCCCCGCCCTCACCAGCACCGACAATCCGATCATCCCGATCCTGCTCGGGCTCGGGCAGGATCCGCGCGGGCTGACGCAGTCGACTTTCAACCGCGATATCTACGTGTCTCCCGGCCGCTCCTACCAGGGCGAGACCGAAGACTGGGGCATTTCGGGCGAAGTGAACTGGAATTTCGGCGATGTGACGCTGACCTCGATCACCGGCTATCGCGAATATTCGAACTTCCAGGGTTCGGACACCGACTACACGCAGGTCGACCTGCTGTACCGTGCCCCCGGCCCCAATGCCGGCGCGCGTGAATTCAAGACCTTCACGCAGGAATTCCGCCTCAACGGCACGGCATTCAACGACACGCTCGACTGGCTGATCGGCGCCTATTACGCCAATGAAAAGCTGGAAACGCGCGACAACCTGCGGTTCGGCAACGATTACGGCACTTTCGCCAACTGCCGTATCGCGCTGGCGATCAACCCCGCGCTGGCCAACCCGTCGGCCGACAACTGCCTGGGTGCCAATGTCGCCGCGCTGGACGGGACGCTTACCGGCACTCCGGCATTCGGACCGGCAACGCCGCTGATCATCGCCGGGATGAACAATCTGGCGCAGGTGCGCGATATCGGCAGCAATGGCGACCGGTACAACCAGACGAGCGAGAACTTCGCGGTCTTCACGCACAACATCGTCCACGTCACCGACACGGTCGATCTGACGCTTGGCCTTCGTTACACCAACGAAACCAAGGACTTCGACGCAGCCTTCAGCAATGACAACGTGTTCTGCCCGCAGAGCCGCGCACTGCTGGACGGCCTTCTGGCGACCCCGCTCGGGGGTCTCGCGGCCGGCCTCATCGGCCTGTCGTGCCAAGGCAACTCGACTGCCGAACTCGACGGCGTGACGCTGTCGGACCAGCGCAAGGAAGACGAGTTCACCGGTACCGCGATCCTCAGCTGGAAGCCCGATCCCGACTGGATGGTCTACGGCTCCTACTCGAAGGGCTACAAGGCCGGCGGCTTCAATCTCGATCGCTCGGCGCTCGCTCTGCCGGTCGAATTCGACGCTGCCACTCTGGACCCCAGCGCGCTGCAGTTCGACGCCGAAACGGTCGATGCCTTCGAAGTGGGCGTGAAATATTCGGCCCGCGACTGGGGCTTCAGCGTTGCCGCGTTCCGCCAGGAGTTCTCCAACTTCCAGCTGAACACCTTCAACGGCACGGTCTTCCTGGTGCAGAACATCAATGGCTGTGACACCGATCTCGGCGGGGCCGATCGCGATGGCGACGGAACCACCGGAAGCTGCGCTGCCGAAAACGTCGCTCCCGGCGTGATCGCGCAGGGTGTCGAGTTCGAGGCATCGGTCAGCCCGATCCGCGACCTCACCATGACGATGGGTCTCACCTATGCCGATACCAGCTACGAGGACAATCTCGTGGGCCAGGACAACGGATCGCCGCTCGATCCCGCGCTGCGGCTGCTTCCGGGCGACAATCTGTCGAACGCCCCCGAAGTGACCGCCACCGCCTCGCTCAGCTGGACCCCGCCGATCGGCAATTCGGGTCTGTCGGGCCTGTTCTTCCTGAACGCCCGCACCACCGATGACTTCAACACCGGTTCGGACCTGCTGTACGGCAAGGAACAGGACGGGTTCACGCTGGTCAACGGCCGCGTCGGCATCACCGGTCCCGACCGTCGCTGGGGCGTCGAGCTGTGGGCGAACAATCTGTTCGACATCGACTACAGCCAGGTGGCCTTCAACACGCCGTTCGTTGCCGAGCAGCAGACCTATTCGGCCTTCCTCGCCGAACCGCGCACCTACGGCATCACGGTACGCGCAGGCTTCTGAGCGCGTCACCGACCATGAACGGGGGCCCGGCATCACGCGATGCCGGGCCCATTTTTTGTGCGTCGAGCACGGTCGGTGGAAAAATTTCGGGCCGTGGCAATCGCGCCGCTATGCCCGCGTAACTTAAAGAGTAATTTAGAATTATCGGTATGAGCCCAGGCGACCGATTACAAAAGGAACTTGTTGCCGACTTGACATAAAGCGAAACTGCGCATTCTCTTTCGAGTGGAAGGTACGCGATAAAAAAGACGTACCTCCAAATGGAGAGGGACATGACCAGATTCACTTTACGCCACAGTTGCGCGCTGGGCGCGCTCGCCACTGCTGCGCTTTCGGCAACCCCGGCCCTGGCCCAGGCAGAGGTCGAGACCGCCGGAGCCGCGACGCAAAATGAAAACCGCATCGTCGTTACCGGTTCCTATATTCGCGGGACGCCCGAAGACGCGGCGCTGCCGGTGGATGTCTTCACCGCCGACGACCTCGCCGAACAGGGCGTCGACAGCCCGCTCGAATTCATCAAGGAACTGCCCTCGGTCGGCGCATCGCTGGGCGATACAAACCAGTTTTCCACCGACGCACAGGGTTTCCAGGGCGTCGGCTCGCTCAACCTGCGCGGGCTCGGGCCGCAGCGCACGCTGGTGCTGCTCAACGGCAAACGCACCATCCTCAGCCCCGGCGCGGGTTTCGTCGACACCCAGCTGATGCCGCTGTTCGCTCTCGAACGGATCGAACTGCTCAAGGACGGCGCCGGTTCGACCTACGGTTCGGATGCGATCGCGGGCGTCGCCAACTTCATCACCCGCTCGACCTTCACCGGTCTCGAAGTGCAGGGTGACTACAATTTCATCGACGGTTCCGACGACAATTACAGCCTGAGCGCACTGGCCGGTGTCGAGCTGGGCGACACGGGCAATTTCGTCTTCGGCGCCGGGTGGCAGCACCGCAGCGAACTCGGCACGCCGCAGCGCGACTTCGTCAACGTCGGTTACGAAACCAATCCCTCGGCCTATTCCGCGCTGGCGACCCCGGGGCTGTTCGCAGTCTCCTATCTCGATACGGGGACCGGCACGGTCAACACGCAGATCCGGCCCGACGCGGGCTGTACCGAACTGGGCGGAACGGTCGATCTTGGCCGCTGCTATTTCACCTATGTCCCCTTCGACAACATCACCGAGGACGAGGACCGCTACCAGGCCTTCGCCGAACTCACCGTCGACCTGAGCGATACGCTGCGCTTCCGCGCCGACGCGCTCTATTCGCGCAGCGAACTGACCTCGCTCAACTATTCGCCGGCATTCCCGCCGACGCAGGGGCCGCGCGGGTCGGGCTTCGTCAGCGCGTTCAGCACCTCGCCGAACAACCCCGGCGTGGCCGCTTTCCTCGACCAGGTCGGCCTGCCGCAGAGCTCGGCAACCGATCCGATCGTGGCCATCACCAACGTGCTGTACCGGCCGTTCGGCTTCCTCGGCAATCCGCGCGATCCCGACCGCGGCGCCGGCACCGGCAGCGCGATCAACGATGCCTACCGTTTCAGCGGCGGGCTGGAGTTCGCGCTGAGCGATACGCTGCGGCTCAATGTCGACGGCACCTTCTGGGAATCGAAGCGTGACTTCTACACCCCCGGGATCATCGGGTCGCGCCTGCAGGCGGCGCTGAACGGTTTTGGCGGTCCCGACTGCGATGGCACCACCCCGGGCGCAAATGGCTGCCAGTGGTTCAACCCCTTCGCCAACGCCGGTCCGGGCAATGGTTCGTTCAACATCGCCAACCCGTTCTACGTGCCGGGCAATGACAACAGCGAGGAGCTGGTGGCGTGGCTGCAGGTCCCCAACGGCACGCGCGAAGAGGAATCGCAATTCGTCTTCGATTTCGTCCTGGCGGGCGAAACCGGGCTCACCTTCTCCGGGGGGCCGCTGGCCTTCGCCGTGGGCGCCCAGTTCCGCGACAATCGCTATACCAGCGATCCCTACAACGATGAATCGAACGTCGATGTGAACCCGTGTTTCATCGAAGGCGACCAGAGCTGCGTGGGCACGACCACCGAAGGGGTGGGCCCGTTCATCTTCCTCGGCGGTTCGCGCCCGGTGAAGCTGCAGCAGGACGTCTACGCGTTCTTCGCCGAAGTGAACGCGCCGATCACCGACCGGCTCGAACTGTCGGCGGCCGTCCGCTTCGAGGATTATGGCAGCCCGATCGGTTCGACGATCAATCCCAAGGGCTCGGCGCGCTTCGAAGTGACCGACTGGCTGACCCTGCGCGGATCGGTGGGGACCACCTTCCGCGGCCCGCTGGCATCGAACGTGTCGCCCAATTTCGTGACCGCGCTCGAAGGCTTCACCGCGGCAGGCGGCAATTACAAGTCGAAGGACATCTACGGCAACCCGACCGATCTCGATCCCGAAACCGCCTTCACCTACAACATCGGGGCGATCATTTCCGCACCGGTCGGCGGCGGCGACGTGACCTTCTCGGTCGACTACTGGTCGATCGACCTCGAAGACCGCATCACCACCACGCCGGGGAATGCGATCGCGAGCTTCGTGGGCAATTTCCAGACCACCGGGCAGGCCCCGGTTGACTGTTCGAGCCCGCTGGCCAATCTGATCACCTTCTCGAACAACCAGTGTATCCAGGGCACGACGCTGGGGATCGACATCAGCCGCGTGCGGACCGATTTCGTCAATGGGCCCGACGTCAAGATCGCCGGTCTCGACTTCGCGCTCAACGCCAGCTTCCCGCTGGGCGACCGGGCGGATCTGAGCTTCGGCACCAATGCGGTGTGGAACCTCGATTACAGCTTCGACGATTTCATCGTCCAGGGCGTGAACGTGCAGCCCGCCTATGACGCGGTGGGCTTCGGCAATTATTTCCGCGATCCGAACACGGTTCCGGAATGGCGCGCCAATGCGTTCGTCAATCTCGGGTTCGGCGATTTCAACGCACGCTATTCGGTCCAGCACATCGACGGGGTGACCGACGATCGCTGCGTCGATCGCGATCCGTGCTTCAGCACGGGCGGCGGCGTGGGCACCAATTTCGGGGTCGAAAGCGGTTCCTACACGCAGCACGACTTCTCGGTGGCCTACGATCTCGCGATCGCGGGGGCCGACGTCCAGCTTCAGGCCGCGGTAGAAAACTTCACCGATGCCGAACCGGCCGAAGCGCAGCTTCCGCTTGGCTACAACCCGTTCATCGGCAATGCCATCGGACGCAATTACCGCCTCGGTATCCGTACCCGCTTCTGAGCAAACGGACCGCACCTACCGGGGGGCCTGCAGCGACAGCTTCGGGCCCCCTCAACTTATGCAAGGGGAACCAATCATGTCGCCATTCGACCTGTCAGGGAAAGTCGCGATCGTCACCGGATCGAGCCGCGGGATCGGCCGCACCATCGCCGAAGGGCTGGCCGCGCAGGGCGCCCGCGTGGTGATCTCGAGCCGCAAGCAGGATGCCTGCGAGGCGGTCGCCGCCGAAATCAACGCCGCGCATGGCGATGGCAGCGCCGTGGCAATCGCGGCGAGCATTTCGGAAAAGGCGCAGCTCGAAGACCTGTTCGCGCAGACCGTCGCCCGGCTCGGCCCGGTCGACATCCTCGTCTGCAATGCGGCCAGCAATCCCTATTACGGCTCGATGGACGGGATTGCCGACGAACAGTTCCGCAAGATCCTCGACAACAACGTCATCTCGAACCACTGGCTGATCCAGCTGGCGCTGCCCGCCATGCGCGACAAGGGCGACGGGGCGATCGTCATCATCAGCTCGATCGGCGGGCTGCGCGCGTCGACGACCATCGGTGCCTATTGCATCTCGAAGGCCGCGGATTTCCAGCTGGTGCGCAATTACGCCGCGGAGAACGGCAAGCACGGGATCCGCATCAACGGGATCGCCCCGGGGCTGGTGAAGACCGATTTCGCCAAGGCATTGTGGGACAATCCCGATGCGCTGGCGGCAACCGAGAAGGCGCTGGCCATGCGGCGCATCGGCGAGCCCGAGGATATCGCTGGGGCGGCGGTCTATCTGGCGTCGCCCGCCGCGAAATGGACCACCGGGCAGACCATCGTGGTCGATGGCGGCGCGACGATCTAGCCCCGCATCGCGGCAGGCAGGCTAGCGCAGTGTGCCGCCGCCCAGCGCCTGCCACAGCAGCACCCGGGCGCGCCGCGCGCGGCCCTGCGCCGCGGCGGCGCGTTCACCGCTGGCATCGGCAGCGCGCCGCGCATCGAGCACGGTGAGGAAATCGGCGAGCCCGGCCTCGAAACGCGCATTGGCCAGCCGCGCGGCACGCTGCAATGCGGCGGCCTCGCGCGCAGCTGCGGCAGCCTCGGCATCCCCAGTCGCGACCACGCCATAGGCCGCCTCCGCATCGCCCAGTGCGGTGTAGACCGCACCGCGATAGGCTTCGAAGGCCGCGCGCTTGCCCGCTGCCGCACCGTCGATCTCCGCCGCGATCCGCCCGAAATCGAGCAGCGGCCCGGCAATCGATCCGGCAAGACTGCCCACGAGCGATTCATTGTCGAACACATCGCCGATGCCGAAGGCGAGCAGGCCGATCGCGCCTGACAGGTCGAACACGGGGAACCGCCGCCGCGCCGCAGCCGCCAGAGCGGCATCGGCTGCGGCCAGATCGGCTGCCGCGGCAATCACGTCGGGCCGGTTGGCAAGCAGCGCCGACGGCAAGGTCGCCGGCGGGGGCGGATCGAGCGCCGCCGGATTTTCCTGCGCCAATGCAGCACGGACCTGCGCCCCGCCCTGCGCGGTCAGCGTGACCAGCCGGCCGAGCAGGCGCGCGCGCTCGCTTTCCAGCGCGACCAGTCGGCTGCGCGAGCCCGCCGCTGAGCCTTCGGCGCGCACCCGGTCGAAACCGGGCGCGATCCCGGAGCGCTCGCGCACGCCGGCCAGCCGGGCGAGCTCTTCGGCCGATGCCAGATCGCTGCGAATTTCGCGTTCACGCGCTGCAAGCGTGCGCCAGTCGATCACGCTTGCCGCGATTTCCGCCAGCAGCGCGATCCGCACCGCGCGGGCGCGCGCATTGGCGGCATCGAAGCGTGCCAGCGCGCCGCGCTCCTGCGCGCGCAGCCGGCCGAACAGGTCGAGATCCCAGCGGGCGGTGACATTGGCAGCGTAGGACACCCGCTCGGTGTCGAAGGAAATTCCCGGCGGCAGCCCCCCGCCGAAAGAACCGAGATTGCTGCGCTGCCCGGTGACCGAGCCGTTCGCGCCGATCTCCGGCAGCCGCTCGGCGCCCGCGCGATCCGCCCCGGCGCGCGCTTCCTCGACGCGTGCGGCCGCTTCGCCCAGCGTCGGCGAGGAGGCCAGCGCCTGCGCTGCCAGCGTATCGAACGCCGGGTCCGCGACCGGCATCAGCGCCGCCAGTGATGCGCTGGCTGAAGGATCGGGCGCAAACAGGAACGCGTCCGGCAACACCGGAACGGGCGTGGCCACTTCGGGCGGCGGCCCGGCCGCGCAGGCGGTCAGCGCCAGCGCACTGGCAGCGACAAGAAACCCGCGGGCCCTCATTTCGCGGCGCCCTCGGCCGCGATATAGGCATCGACCTGCTGGCCGACACGGAACAGCCCATCGGTCTCGGGCAGTTCGTAAATCACCTGGAGCACGCGCACATCGACCCGTTCGGCCGCGCTGTTGGTGAGCGAACGCTTGGGAACCACCAGCGGTTCGGCCCGGACGAAGGACGCCCGGACCTGCCGGTCCGCCGCCCCGCGCGGGCTGACAGTGGCAGGTTCGCCCAGCGCCAGCCGGGGGGCCTGTTCCTCGTCGATATCGATCCGCACGTGCAGCGGGTCGGTCTGCCCCATTTCGATGAAGGGCTGCGCGCTGGCGCCCATGGTGCTGACATATTCGCCCTTGCGGATGTTCACCGCGAGGATCTGGCCCGCGATCGGCGCCCGCACGGTAAGCTGGGCAATCTGCGTCTGCGCCGAACCCGCGCGCGCCTGCGCTGCCTGCAGCCGCGCCTGCGCCAGCCGCAGCCGTTCATCTGCAGCAGCGGCCTCGCCTTCGGCGCGGATCACTTCGGCGCGGCTGACGGCGGCCGGATCCTCGACATTGCGATAGAGTTCGAGCTGGCTGGCCGCGGTCGCCTGCATGCTGCGCGCCTCGGCAATCGCGGCGCGTGCTTCGGCGATCGCGGCCTCGGCCTCGCGCAATTGCGCGCGCGCCGCGCGGGCATCGACCGTGAACAGCACCTCGCCCTCGGTCACCCGGTCGCCGGGCTGGACATACAGGCCCGTGATCAGCCCCGACAGCGCCGATCCGAGCTGGATCGTCTCGCTCGACGGTTCGACCACGCCCGAACCTGCCACGCGAGCGGAATCGGCCAGCGCTTCGGGCGCCCGGGGTGGTTCGCGGCCGGGTTCGGACAAGTCCCGATCGGGCATGCCCGCCAGGATGAAGATCGCCGCGGCGATCAGGCCCAGCAGCGCCGCGACGGGCAGGATCTGGCGCGAAAAGCTGAGGTTCTTCAGGTCGAGTGCCATGTCAGTGTCCTTCGGGCATGTCCTTGCCGTCATGCGTGATCCGCCCGTCCTCGAGCACGAGGATGCGGTCCGCGAGATCGAAAATGCGGTTGTCGTGCGTGACGATGATGCAGGCGCGGTCTTCGGCCACCGCGACTTCGCGCAGGAGGTCCATCACCCGGCGGCCCGAAGAGGCGTCGAGCGCGGCGGTGGGTTCGTCGCACACCACCAGCCGCGGTTCGTGGACCAGCGCGCGCGCAATCGCCACGCGCTGCTGCTGGCCGCCCGACAGCTGGTTGGGCAGCTTGGCTGCCTGATCGCCGATATTGAGCTTTTCCAACATCGCCACCGCACGCTCGCGCGCGTCATGGCGATCCATTCCCTGCGCGATCAGCGGCACCGCGGCATTGCTGGCAGCGTCGATCGAGGGGATCAGATTGTACTGCTGGAAGATGAAGCCGATGTTCTGCAGCCGGAATTCGACCAGCTCGGTATCGGCGAGATCGTAGATATCGGTGCCGAAGACCTTCACCTCGCCCAGCGTCGGCCACAGGATGCCGCACATGATCGAGATGAGCGTGGTCTTGCCCGAGCCGCTTTCGCCGACGAGGAAAGTCAGCTCGCCCGCGCGTATGTCGAGATCGATGCCATGCAGCACGGTGATGGTCTGTTGGCCGGCCACGAAATCGCGCGTCACGCCGCGCGTGCAGATTGCCGCCTGCGGGGTGCAGCCGCCGATGGCGGCGGTGTCCATCGCCTCCCCCATCAGCGGAACACCGATGCGGGTTCGGTCTTGAGCACGTTGCGCAGCGCCAGCCAGCCGGTCAGCGCGAGGATCAGCGTCACCGCGGCAAGGCTGATCAGCGGGATCTGCCAGGGGATGTAGAACCCCTTGAAGGTCGGGTTGCTCGAAAAGCCCCAGATGAACAGCACGGTGCCCAATATGCCAAGGCCATAGCCAGCCAGTCCCACCAGTCCCGCCTGCGCGGCAACCATCCGGCGGATCTTGCCATTGGTCACCCCGATCGCCTTCAGCGCGCCGAATTGCTTGATATTGTCGCGGATGAACAGGCTGAAGGTCAGCCCGACGATCGCCACCCCCACCACGAAGCCTAGGGCCACCGTGATCCCGAAATTGAGCGGGATACCGGTGTTCTCGATGATGAAATCGATCCCGTCCTGCGCGAATTCGTCGCGGGTCCGGGCCCTGAGGCCGGTTTCTCGCTCGATTCGTTCGGCCAGCGCCGCGGCCTGCTGCGGCTGCTGCGCGCCGACCAGCACGAAGGACAGGCGGTTGCGCGTGCCGGGCACGAAGTTCAGCGCCTGGCTGTACTTGGTATACAGCACCACCGTGCTGGTGAAGCTGGGCACCGCATCGGCGATGCCGCGGATCACGGCGCGCTGGTCGTTCAGTTCAAGCCGTTCGCCGATCGGCGACTGGCCCGGGAACATCCGGGTGGTGCCAACATCATCGATGATCACGCTGTCGGGCTGCGACAGGACTTCGGTCGATCCCTCGATCATGCGCTTGGGCAGGCCGATCAGCGTCGCATCGTCGACCCCGATCACCGCCACGCCTTCGAGATCGCCGTCGCGCGTGCGCACGCTGGCCTGCGCCCGGATGTGCGGGACCGCCCATTCGACCCCCGGGACGCTGCGCACCTTGTCGAGCGCGGTGGAGGGCATTGCATAAGCGACATCGGTGGTGCGGCTGACCGGGTCCATCACCCAGACATCGGCGCTGGAGACGTTGTAGACCCCGCTCGCGCCGCGTTCAATCAGATTGACGAAGATGGTCAGCTGCTGGGTGATCAGCAGGGTGGAAAAGGCAATGCCGAAAACCAGCCCGTAGAACTTCTGGGCGTCGCCGGTCAGCATCCTGATCGCAATCCAGAGCACGCTTGCTTGCCTTCCCTCCAGCACTCGTCCATTACTGAACGACAGCGTTCAAGTGAACGGAGGCGTTCAGATTGTCAAGAAACGATGCCAAGCGGCCCGGCCGGCCCACTGACGAGGCCAAGCGCGACGCCATCCTCGGCGCTGCGGGCGCCAGCTTCCTCGAGCATGGTTTCGCCGCCAGTTCGATCGAGCAGATCGCCGCCGACGCGGGCGTGTCCAAGGTTACGGTCTACAACCGCTTCGGCGACAAGCGCGGCCTGTTCGCTGCCGCGGTCGAGCGCGAATGCGAACAGATCAGCACGGCCCTGGCCGTCCCCGAATTGCCCAGCGGGGCATTGCGCGCCCGCCTGACGACGATCGGCGAGGCGATGGTGGCGTTTCTTTCACGCCCTGAATTCATCCGCTTCGAACGGCGCGTTGCCGCCGAGACCGAGCATGACCCGGCGATCGGTGCGGCCTTCCTCGCCGCCGGGCCGCACCGGATGAAACGGGCCTTCGCCGAACTGATCGCGGCGATGGGCGAAGGCGGCGAACTGACGGTCGACGACCCTGAACTGGCAGCCGAGCAATTCGCCAGCATGTGCAAGGGCATGGGCGATCTCGAACGGCGCTTCGGCGCACCGGTCGATGACGCGCGCAACCGCGAACGGATCGCGGGCGCGGTCGAGGTTTTCTGCCGCGCCTACGCAGCGGACTGACCCCGACCTACCGCAAGATTGAGCGCTGGCAGTAGCCGCGGGCGCGGCCATTAGTTCTCGAGCGAGATCGATATGCGGCGATTGCGCGGGTCCGCCGGGTTGTCGGCGATCAGCGGTTCGGTATCGGCCACGCCCTCGATCCGGCGGAAGCGGTCGCGCGATATGCCGTGCCGGATCAGGTTCTGGCGCGTTGTTTCCGCCCGGCCTGCCGACAGCGACCAGTTGTTGACCCGGCTCGGATCGCGATATTTGAGTGCGTCGGTGTGGCCTCGCACGGTGATCTTGCCGCCTTCGGGGACGATCGCCTGGGCGACCAGATCGAGCAGGTCGCGCGCGTCGGGGGTCAGCACCGTCGTGCCGAGCGAGAACATCGAGAAATCGGCATCGTCGACCAGATCGATCCGGATGCCGGTGGTGGTCGGGATCATGCGCACCTGATGCATCAGCCGCTTGAGCCGTTCCTTTTCGGCGATCGCCTCGGCGACCCGTTCCTGGATCCGCTTGATGCTGGCAGCGCCCTCGCGCGGGCCGCCGGTCGCATCGCGCGGAACGGTCAGGGTCTGCGTCCCCGTCTGCCCTGCGGCGTGCGGATAATTGTCGACATCGACCAGCGAGGAACCGCCCAGCACCCCATCGGCGCCCGCGCTCTGTTCCTTGGTCTTGACCAGGGTCGGGGTGAAATAGTCCGCCAGCCCCTTGCGCTGGTCTTCGGTGGTCGCGCCAAGCAGCCAGAGCAGCAGGAAGAAGGCCATCATCGCGGTCACGAAATCGGCATAGGCGACTTTCCAGGCGCCGCCGTGGTGACCCGCCTCGATGACGGTCACCTTCTTGACGATGATCGGGGCGGGATCGTTGCGACCCTCGGCTGCGGTGGCCATCCTACCTACCCCGCAACGCGTCGAGCAATTCGTTCAGCCCCGGGCGCACCGTATGGCCCAGACCCGACCGCGCGCTTTCGACGACCAGCGGCTGCGGATGGCCATAGAGCGAAGCGATGATCACCTGCTTGACGGCATGGAAGATCTGTTCGTCCTGTTCGAGCACCTGCTTGAGCCGGCCGGCCAGCGGACCGACGATGCCATAGGCCAGCAGCACGCCGAGGAAGGTGCCGACCAGCGCCGCGCCAATCATCTTGCCGAGGATTTCGGGGGGCTTGTCGATCGAGCCCATGGTCTTCACCACACCGAGGACGGCGGCGACGATGCCGAGGGCCGGCAGGGCGTCCGACAGCGTCTGCAGGTTGTGCTGCGGCTCGTGCATCTCGTGAAAATGCGTTTTCATCGCATTGTCCATCACCTCTTCCACGGCGTGCGTTTCGAGCGTGCCCGAAGACACCACCAGCAGCGTCAGCGTGTCGCAGATCAGCGCGATCAGCGCTTCGTTCTTGAGCAGGTTGGGATAGGCACTGAAGACGGTCGAGTTAGCGGGATCCTCGAGATGGCTTTCAAGCGCGACGGGACCATCGTTCTTGAGCATGCGCATCAGCTGGGTGGTCAGCGCGATCGCATCGACATGGTCCTGCTTGTCGTGCTTCGGCCCCTTGAAGATCTTGCCCATCGCGGTGCCCAGCGCTTTCAGCCCGTCGAGCGAGTTGCCGGCCACCAGCGCCCCGGCGGCGGCGCCGCCGATGATCAGCATTTCGTAGGGCATGGCCGCCATGACGGGGCCCAGCGCGCCGCCACTGAGCATGAAGCCGCCAAAGACCATGACGAGCAGGACGATGATGCCGATAATCGCGTACATTGGAATTCTACCTCGGGTTTGGCGCGATCAGCGCAGCAATGAGAACAGCGAGAGGTTGGCCAGGCGGACAAAGCTGGCCTGGCTGGCCTCGAGTACGGTGAGCGTTTCCTGCAGCCTGCTCATCGTCACGGCGATATCCGCCCCGCCCACGCTCGAGCGTTCATCGGCCATGCGTTCGGCATTGACCTCGCGCCGTTCGCTCATGAGATCGACCCAGTTGAGCCGCGAACCGATAACCGTCTGCGCGGTGGTGACCTTTTCCAGGCCAGCGTCGAGTTCGCCCAGCGCGGCGGAACTGGCGCTGATCGCATCGGCTCCCCCCGTTGCGAGAGCTGCTGCGAGATTGCCCAGCACGGCAAACAGGTCGCTCGGTCCATTGGCGGTATTGAAATTGAAGACGTCGGGTCCGGTAAGCCCCGGCAAGACCGACTGGCCTTCGCCGATCTCGACCGGCGTTACCCCGCCGGTGCCGACGTAGTCGATGCCCGTGCCATTATCGGTATAGGCCTGGCCGGCAGTCTGGCCGCCCAGCAGCGCATGGCCGGAAATGTTGCGGCTGTTGGCCAGCAGCACGAGGTTCTCGCGCAGGCTGGCGATTTCGGTCCCGATCGTCGCGCGCTGATCGTCGTTCAGCGTAGTGGATGCGGCCTGCACGGCCAGTTCGCGCACCCGGACCACGAGGTCGGCGATCGAGCCGAGCGTCTCGTCGGTTAGCGCCAGATTCGCTTCCGCCAGCTCGGAATTGCGCGTGTCGACCTGGCTGATGCGATCGGTGCGCGCCAGCATCCGCAGCCGCGCGGCTGCCACCGGATCATCGGACGAGCGCTGAAGCCGTTCGCCCGTACCGATCTGCTGTTGCAGCGTTTCGGCCTGCGCGCGCAGCCCACCGATCTGGCTGGTGCTACGCTCGTAGAATGCGCCGGTACTCAGATTGATCATCGCCCGATCCCCAGGAGAGTGTCGAATATGTCGCTGGCGGTCTGCATCGCCCGGCCCGAGGCCTGGAAGGCCTGCTGGAACCGGATCAGATTGGCCGCCTCAGTATCGAGGTCCACGCCCGATTGCTGCTCGAGCGATATCCGCGCCGACGATGCGATCGTCTGCAGCGCGCTTTGCGTGACATTGCGGCCCGCGACCTTGCTCGAGACGTCGAACAGCACCCCGTTGAGCTGCTGCGCCGGATCGAGCGTGGCAAGCGACTGGCGCAGCGCGCTGAGGTTTGCGTCATCGCGGCTGCCCGCGACCGCGCCTGCGGGCGCGGTCGCGAGCCCTTGGCCGCTGGTCATCACGACCTTGAGCGTGCCTGCCGTGGTCCCGGTAAAGATCGGCTGACCCTGCGAACCGTCGAGCGCGGAGCCCGCGGCTTGCGCATTGTTGACCGTATCGGCAATCCCCGCTGCAATCGTATCGAGCCGGGTGCGCACCGACGCGAGCTCGGTGAGGGCGAGCGCCGCACCGGCGAGGCTGCCCGATCCGGGCGCCATCGCCTGTCCGTCGACGCTGAAGCTGAGCGTGCCGTCGGCAGCAGTCGCCGAGGCCAGCGTTCCTGCGGTACCGCCCTGTACGAAGCTGCGCGGCGGATTGGTACCCAGCGACACCGCAACCGTGCCGTCAGCCGCGAACTGGGTGCCGACTGTGGTGAAGCCGGCCAGCCGTTCGAGCAGCTGGTCGCGCTGGTCGAGCAATGCGGCGCGGTCGCTGCTGCCGCTGCCTGCGCGCGTCAGGCGCAGGTTCACGCGGGCCAGTTCACTGCCGATGACATTGGCACCGGACACTTGCGCTTCCGCATCGAAACGCAGGCCTTCACCCACTGCCTCGAAACCCGATGCAGTGATGTTGAACTTGTTCGCCAGCGTCTCGGCTTCGGCCACGACCGCAGCGCGGCGCGACGGGTCCACCGGATCGCTCGAAAGCTGCTGCAGCACCGCTTCGAATTCGACGATCGAATTGAACACGCCCGACTGTTCGAGCGCGCTTTCCATGTTGCGCAGGCCCTTCAACTCGACATCGGCGCGCTGCAGATCGCCCGAGGTACGGCGCACCTCGCCCTGGAGGAAGGAATCGGCGTTGCGGCGAATTTCCGCGATGCGGGCGCCCGACAGCGAGATATCGCCGATCTGGCCGGCCCCGCCCGAGGCCGCGACCTCTTCGATCCGCAAGCTGCGACGGACATAGCCATCGCTCGATGCGTTGGCGATGTTCTGCGCCGTCACATCCAGCGCGCCGCGCGCCGCGCGCGCGCCGCTGGCGGCGATCGAGAGGAGGTCGGATGCCATCAGTCGCCACCTTCCGGCAGGAACCGGGCAAGCTGGGTTTCGATCGCGGCGGCAAAGCCAAGCTGGCCGGATTCCGCAGTGACTTCGGCAAAGCGCGCATCGCGCATCTCGCGGAAGGTATCGTCGCTTTCGCCGAACAGGTCGTTGCCGCCGAAATCGGTGCTCCGAGCGCTCGACAGCATCTGCCGCAGGAGGATGGCTTCGAACTGCTGTGCCGCTTCGCGCAGCTCGCCCCGGATGGGGGCCGCCTCGCGCTCGGGCAGCACGCTCGCGCCTGCCAGGTTGATCGGATAGGACGTCATATGATCACGAGCTCCGCGGTCAGCGATCCGGCCTGTTTGAGGCCTTCGAGAATAGCCACCAGATCGGCCGGGCTGGCACCGAGCGCATTGAGCGCATCGACGACTTCGGCCAGCGAGGCGCCGGGCCCCACGCGCGACACGACGTTTTCTTCCTGTCGGGCAGTGATGGTGCTGTTGGGTTCGAGCGCGGTCTGTCCGCGCGAAAACGGTTCGGGCTGGACCACGGCGGGGTTTTCGTCGATCCGCACGACCAGGCTGCCGTGGCTGATCGCGGCGGGTGCCAGCCGCACCGCGCTCGAAATCACGATCGTGCCGGTCCGGCTGTTGATCACGACCCGGGCCGCGCGTTCGGCCGGATTGATGTCGAGCATCTCGATCTGGGCCATGATTTCCGCACGCGTGTTTGCGCCCGGCGGCAACATCAGCGCGAGCGTGACGCCGTCCTCGACCTGCGCCATGCCGGGATACACCGCATTGATGGCATCACGGACGCGCGAGATGGTAAGGAAATCGGCCTGGTAGAGATTCCAGCGCAGGACTTCGGTGAAGTCGAAATTGCTCGCCACCGCCTGTTCGACGGTCGCCCCGTCGGCGATCCGTCCCACGGTGGGGACGTTGACGGTCAGCTTCGAGCCATCCTGCCCGGACACGCCGAGACCGCCGACAGCGAGGTTGCCCTGCGCCATCGCGTAGATCTGGCCATCCGCACCATAAAGCGGGGTCATCACCAAGGCGCCGCCGCGCAGCGACTTGGCCTTGCCCATGGTCGAAACGGTCACGTCGATCCGCTGGCCGGGCTTGGCAAAGGCGGGCAGTTCGGCGGTAATGATAACCGCTGCGGCATTCTTGAGCGCCGGATTTACGCCCGGGGGCAATTGCAGCCCCAGCCGGCCCGAAACGCCGCGCATGGCCTGCGTGGCGTAAGCGAAATTGTCATCGCCCGAGCCGTCGAGGCCGACCACGATGCCATAGCCGGTGAGCTGGTTCGAGCGCACCGACTGGAACTGGCCCAGGTCGCGAACCCGCTCGGCCGCGGCCGGGACCGGCAGCACCGCGAGCAGCGCGAGAATGAGGAGAGCGAGACGACGGATCATGATCGATATCCTCAGAAGGGCGATACGGCGCCGAAGAAGCGCGACAGCCAGCCTTCGCGGCTGGCCCGCTGGACCGAACCCGCGCCCGAATAGGAAATGCGTGCATCAGCGACGCGGATCGACGGGATCCGGTTGTCCTGATCGATATCCGCCAGCCGGATGATGCCCGAAAGCTGGACCCATTCTTCTCCCTGGCTGAGCTGCATCACCTTTTCCCCCCGCACCAGTGCGGTGCCGTTCGGTCGGACTTCGACAATCGTTACCGTCAGATCGGCACGGATCGAGCTGGCCTGCGACGCGTCGCCCGATCCCTTGAACGACGATCCGCCCGACGCATTAAGATCGGAACTGTCGATCCCGATGAATTCGGGCAGCGACAGACCCATGCTGCCATCGCGCTTGGTCGAGCCGCTGGTCGACTTCGACGTCTGCGTGCGTTCGATCAGCGCGATGGTGACGATATCGCCGACCCGCGCCGCACGGTTGCCGTAATAGAGCGGGGCATAGCCCTGGCTGGCCTGGTAGATGGCGCCATCGCGGTGACGGGCGGGCGCCGCCTGCGGCGGCGGCAGCGCGGCGGCGAACCCGGCGGGACGCGCAGAACCGCCCCCGCAGGCGGCAAGCGCGAACGACAGGGGCAGCAGGCAAATGGCGGTCTTCATCGCGGAGTTCCTCACAGCGTCTGGTTGGCGTTGCGCAGCATTTCGTCGACGGCCGAAACCATCTTCGAGCTGATTTCGTAGGCGCGCTGCGCTTCGATCATTTCGACCAGTTCCTCGACGATGTTGACGTTCGAGGATTCGAGCATGCCCTGGCGGATGTTGCCGCGGCCGTTTTCGCCCGCCGGGGCGACTTCGGCGGCGCCGCTGGCAGCCGTCTCGACGAGGAAGTTGTCGCCGATCGCCTGTAGTCCGGCGGGGTTGGTGAAACGCGCGACCTGGATCTGGCCCAGCTCGGCCGGCTGCGCTTCGCCGGGAACGGTTGCCGAGACCGTGCCGTCGGGCGCGACCGCGATGGCCGTCGCGCCCTCGGGAATGGTGATCGCCGGCTGGACCGCATAGCCCTGCTGCGTGACCAGCTGGCCTTCCGCAGAGGTCGTGAAGTTGCCCGCCCTGGTATAGCCGACACGGCCGCCCGGCAGTTCGACTTCGAAGTAGCCATCGCCGTCAAGCGCGAGATCGAACGCATTGCCGGTGGTGCTGAGCGCCCCCTGCGTCATGATCTGGCTGGTCGACTGGACCGACACGCCGGTCCCGAGGTTGAGGCCGGTGGCATATGCGGTTTCGCCCGAGGAGCGCTGACCGGCGACGCGAGCGTCCTGATAGGCGAGCGTGGCGAAATTGGCACGATCGCGCTTGAAGCCGGTGGTCCCGACGTTGGCGAGGTTGTTGGCGATGACGCGCATCCGCGCATCCTGGGCCTCGAGCCCGGTACGGGCGACCTGAAGGGCTGAAGTGGGCATGGGTTAATCCTTTCCCTGACTAGCCGAGGCGCATGAGCTGCGCGCCGCTTTCGTCGATTTCGCGTGCGGTCGAGATGACCTTGCTGCGCATGGCGAAAAGCCGCTGCGCATCGATCATGTCGACCAGCACTTCGGTGGTCTTGACGTTGGACTGTTCGAGCGAGCCGACCTTGACGGTGGCCGCCTCGTCGGTGGGCAGGATGCCCCCGCCTTCGACGCGGAACAGTCCGTCGAGGCCCTTGCTGATCGGCGATCCTTCCCACGCGGCCAGCTTGATCCGGCCGATCTCGGCCGGGGGCTGGTCGGGTGCGGCCGGATCGGCGATCGTGATCGAACCGTCGGGGGCGATCCCCGGGATGCCGACCGGCGGCACGGTGATTGGGCCATTGTCGCCCAGCACCGGCCGGCCTTCGCCGTTGACCAGCAAACCGGTGGCCGAAACCGACAGGTCGCCGCGGCGGGTGTAGGCTTCGGTGCCGTCGACCGCCTGCACGGCGATCAGCGCGTCGGTTTCCACCGCGACGTCGAGGTCGCGGCCGGTCGCGATGGTTTCGCCCGCAGCCATATCCGCGCCGCGCACGCTGGCCCGCTGCATCGCGCGCGCCTCGTTCGGCTGGCCTTCGATGGTGACTGCGCGCTGGTCGAGCATTTCGGCCCGGAACCCGAGCGTATTGGCATTCGCCATGTTGCTGGCGATGACACGCTGGCTGTCCATCGACGCCCGCATGCCCGACAGCGCGGTATGGATGAGGCGGTCCATCTCGATCAGGTCCGCAGGTTGATGACGGTCTGCGAGATCTGGGTCGCGGTGTCGATTGCCTTGGCGTTGGCCTGGAAGTTCCGCTGCGCGGTGATCAGGCCGACCAGCTCCTCGGCAATATCGACATTGGAGCGTTCAAGCGCACCCGAAAGCAGCGACCCGTAAGCCCCCGTGCCCGGCGAACCGTAGGTGGCTGCGCCCGAAAGGCCGGTGCCTTCCCAGTTTGCCGAACCGACCTTCTTGAGACCGGTGGGCGAAATGAAGCTGGCAAGCGCCACTGCCCCGACCGGTTCGACCGTGCCGTCGGCATAGGATGCCTGGACAATCCCCGTAGCCGTGACGGTCACGCCGGCGAATTCCGAACCGTTGGCATTGACCGGCGGCACCTGCGCATCGCCGATGGCATTGCCGGTCACCTGGCCGTTGGCATCGACTGCGAAAACCTGCAGGCGATTGCCTGCGCTATCCGCGATATTGCCACTTTCGGTCATCGAGAACGAGCCCGAACGCGTATAGAGCGTCGACCCGTCGGAAGCCGACCGCGTGGTGAAAAAGCCATCGCCGGTAATCGCCAGGTCGAGCGCCGAACCGGTCTGTTCGACCGGGCCGAGCGAGAAGTTCTGCGTGATCGATTCCACCGACGAGCCGATGCCCTGGATCATCCGCGGATTGGTCAGTGCCGAACCGGCGACGATTTCGGAGAATTCGGTCCGGCTGCGTTTGAAGCCGTAGGTTTCCGAGTTCGAGATATTGTGCGCGATCACCCCGAGCGAGGTCTGCGCATTCTTCATGCCATTGAGCGAAGTATAGAAGGACATTGGACTGTCTCCCTGATCAGATATTGGATGCGGAAGCGGAGGCGGTGGTATCGATCAGCTGGTCGAGCTTGTCCGCGATCTGCTCGAGCATGGAATTGGTTTCGCTGACGCCTGCGAGCGAGGAAAACTGCGCCATCTGCGCCAGCATTTCCTTGTTGTCGACGGGGTCGAAAGGGTCCTGCTGCTGCATCTGGACGGTCAGCAGGCGCAGGAAATCGCCCTGCCCCAGCGCGTCCATTCCGCGGCCGGAGGTTGCCGTGGACGCAGTCGTCGCAGACATGGCTGCCTGGTTGGTCATCGGTGTGATCATTTCATTCTCATCGTTTCGAGCATCAGTTGCTTGGCGGTGGACATGGCCTCGATCATGTTGCGGTACTGGCGCGAGGCCTCGAGCATCTCGACCATTTCGGCGTTCTCATCGACCGGAGCCTCCCACACGTCGCCGTTCTCGTCGGCGAGCGGGTGGCCGGGGTCGTGCCGGCGGATGGCGGCGACATCTTCGCGCACCACCCCGCCGACACGGACCGAAGACAGGCCTGAGGCCTTGTCGAGCTCCTGCTCGAATACGGTACGCATCGGGCGATAGGCTTCTTCCTCGCTGCCGGCGATCGAGCCCGCATTGGCAAGGTTGGACGCGGCCGTGTTCATCCGCACGAGCTGCGCGGACATGGCGCGGTGGCCTACTTCGAAAAAGGATGTCGGGCCGCTCATCGTCATTCGCCCCGGATCGCGCGGGTCACGGTTTCGACCCGTCCGCGCAGGAAGTTGAGCGTGGCCGTGTAAGCGACCGCGTTTTCGGCGAAGGCAGCCTGTTCGGTCGACATCTCGACCGTGTTGCCATCGAGGCTGGCCATCGTCGGGATGCGATACTGGATCGCCCCATCGCTTGCCCGGCCGGCGTCAGCGCCGCCCAGCCGTGCCTGCAGTGCAGCGGCGAAATCGACGTCGCGCGCCTTGTATCCGGGGGTTGCCGCATTGGCGATATTCGAACCGAGCACGCCCATGCGCTGCGACCGGATCTCCAGTGCCGCCCCGTGAATGCCGAACAAACCTTCGCTCATCTGAGCCTCCGCAAAAATTACGGAAACCATTCAGCAAGGGGCGTGCCAAACTGCGATTGCCGCCCCTGCAACGGCGAAACCGGCAGAAGGTGGCAAGCCTTTGCCGGAATGCGGCAAAGTTCGTCCGCCGGATAAAACTGGCGCTTGCCGCGCCGTTCTGCGCTGCAAGGAGTAGCTACCCCATGCTGGAAACCTGGTTCGATCCCGCGGCGATCGCCATTGTCTTCGCCGGTACGCTCGCGGCAACGTTGCTGCGCTGCGGCTTAGCCGATTGCCGTATTGCGCTCGCCGCGCTGAGCGGTCTGTTCGACAAGCCGTTCGACCCGGCGCAGGCCAAGGCCGAACTTTCCGTGCAGGTGCGCGAGATCGCCGACGACGGCTTCCTGCGGGCCGAACCGCGCCGGTTCGGCGACAGCGAGTTCGACAGCCTGTCCGATCTGATCATCAACCAGCGGTCGATCCAGTCGCTCCATGGCGAACACGCGAAGTTCGCTGATGCGCGCCTCGCGCATGCCCAAACCGCGATGCGCGTGTTCGACAACGCCGCCGAACTGGCCCCCGTCCTGGGCCTTGCCGGGACGCTGGTCGCACTGGCTCAGGCACCGGGCGCGTCGGCGCAGGATTCCGGACTGGTGGGCGCTATCGCAATGGCGGTGATTACGACGCTCTATGGCCTGGTCGCGGCGAACTTCCTCTTCGCCCCGATTGGCAGTGCGATCGGCCGCAAGTCCCGCAAGGAAGAGCGCGACCGCGAGGCCGTGCTGGAATGGCTCGAGGAAGGCATCCGCAGTACCGGCGCTGCCACCTCCGCCGCGCAACCGGCATCGCACGCCGCATGATCCTGCGTGCGCCCTCGAGCTGGCAGACGATCACTGCCGATCTGGCGCTGATCCTGTTCCTGATCACCGCGCATGCCGCAGGCGAACGCGCTGCGCCGCCGCCCGAAGCGCGCCAGACGGGTCCCGCCGAAACCGGCGAAGCCGCGCTCGCGGTGCACCGCCCCGCCCCCGGCGAAAGTGTCACCGAATGGCTGCGCGCGGCGGCAACCGACGAACGCCAGATGGCCACGATCGAAATCGGCTACCCGGCGGGCAGCCGGGACGCAGCGCTCGCCGAGGGCAGCCGCCTGTTGGACGAAGCCGAACGGGCAGGTGTCACGGCGCGGCTGCTGCTAGCGCCCGATACGGCCGCCGGGGTCATCATTTCGGTCGATTACCTCCGCCGCCCCGAAGATGGCACGAACCTTGCTGAATAAGTTCCTGTAATGCTCCCGCTGCGGGAGCAGGTTCTGCAATGCCGGAGTCAGGAACGACCATGCGCCAACTTATTCTCGGATCACTCGTAGCCGCAGGCCTTGCGGCTTCCGCGGCGGCGGCCTCGCCGATGGACCTGTCGATGCTCGACCGAGCGGTGGCGGAATTCACCGGGGCTGAGGTCGGGCAGCCCGGCGGCGCAAAACTGCCCGTCGATCGCCGCCTGCGTCTGCAGGCCTGCCAGTCGCCGCTCGACCTGCAATGGTTCGGACGCGATCAGCGGTCGGTGCAGGTCGCCTGCCCCGCAGCGGGATGGCGGATCTATGTGGCAGTCGACACCGGTGGCTCCAGCGCCCGGAACGCCGCGCCGCAATATGGGCAAACGCTCGTCAAGCGCGGTGAGAACGTCAGCATTCTGGTGCGCGGTCGGGGTTTCACGCTCAATCGGCAGGGCTCTGCCGTGGAAGACGGCGCGCAGGGCGAATGGATTAAGGTGCGCGCCAGCGGCGAACGCACCGAAACGCTGCGCGCGATGGTCCTAAGCCCGGGCCAGGTCGGCATCGATTTGCCGTAACCGGCAAAAATATTGCCGGGGTGTTAAACCCGCGCATCCTTCGCCGTTCTCCTGAACGACCAGCTAATGGAGCGAAACGATGCGTATTGTCGGATTGCCGGAATTCGGAGGATCGGTGCGACGGCCCAGTGCCGCGCTCGCGCCTGCTGAAAAGATTGCGCCGTCCCCCAAGGTCGGCGACCAGGCCCGCGAAGCCGAAGCGCCGGTAGCCTCCTCGGCACTGGCTGCCGGACGCGACGTTCCCGTCGATCATGATCGCGTGGCGGAAATCCGCAAGGCGCTCGAAACCGGCACCTATCCGCTCATTCCCACAGAAATTGCCGATGCCCTCATCGCTTCGGGCCTCTATGGAAAGGTCGGGAAATGACCCGCAAACAGGAAACGCTGTCGACCCTGCAACAGATGCTCGCTCTTTTGCAGGGTGAGCGGCAGGCGCTTGCCGCTCTGGATCTCGATCGCATCGTCAACTGTACCGACGGCAAGCTCGATCTGTGCGCGAAACTGGAAAGCGTCGATCAGGCCAGCATGGATGAGGAATGCCTCGGCGTCCTCGATGCCGTGCGCCGCCTGAACGAGATAAACCGCCGCCTGCGCAACCTGATTGCCAGCAATGTACAGAACCGGCTGGGCGCGCTCAGCGGCGGCAACACGTCCTATACCGCGCTGCCGCGGCAGGGTGCGAGCATGGCGCTGGCCTGATCGGCCCGCGAACACGACGCAGGTTTTGGCACGGACCTTGCTGATCTTCCGGGACAGTTAATTCCGGAGATCGCGTGCCTACCATCAATCCAGTCCAGTCGGCCAACGTGCAGAGCGCCATTGCGCGCGCTGCCACGCGGACGGGTGTCGACTTCGATTATCTGCTCGCGCAGGCCAAGCTGGAATCGGGTCTCGATCCCAGCGCCAAGGCCGGCACCTCGAGCGCGACCGGGCTCTACCAGTTCATCGACTCCACCTGGCTGCGCACGCTCGACCGGCACGGCGCCAAGCACGGGATGGAATGGGCCGACGCCGCGATCGGCAAGAACGGCCGCGTTGCCGACCACGCAACGCGCGACCACCTGCTGTCGCTGCGCTACGATGCCGACACCTCCTCGCTGATGGCCGCCGAGCTGACGCGCGAGAACGCTGCCGGCCTGCAGACAGTGCTGGGACGCGAGGCCGAACCGGCCGAGCTTTATCTGGCGCATTTCCTCGGCCTCGGCGGAGCACAGAAATTCCTCGGCGCGCTGGCCAGCAATCCCGACCAGTCGGCGGCGGCCATGATGCCGCAGGCCGCGCGGGCCAACCGCTCGATCTTCTATGACGGCGGGGCGCCGCGCTCGGTCGGTGACGTCATGTCGCTGATGCGCGACAAGGTGGCGCGCGCCTATGGCAACACGCCGCTGCCGGGCACCGGGCCGCGGATCGAACAGCAATTCGCCGGACTCGCCGCGCAGCAGCCCGCCCAGCGCAGCATGCGCAGTTCGGGCGGGCTTGCGCCCCCCGCCCTGCCAAGCAATCCCGCAGCCCGGCCCTCAATGGCCGATACGCTGCGCGCCACCTTCGGCGATACCGGCACGGGCAATGGCCGCGCGCAAACGCAGATCGCCGCCGCCTATGACAAGTTCAGGGCGTTCGGGCTGTGAGCGCGCGGACCTTCTTCAACCCGGGGCTCGCGCTTCCCTTCGGGATCCTCACCATCATCCTGCTGATGGTGGTTCCGATCCCGGCGATGCTGCTCGATGTCTTCTTCGTACTCAATATCGCGCTGTCGGTGTCGGTGCTGATGGCCGCCATGAACGCCCAGAAACCGCTCGATTTCTCGTCCTTCCCGTCGGTCCTGCTGTTCGCCACGCTGCTGCGCCTGGCGCTCAACGTGGCCTCGACGCGCATCGTCCTGCTCAACGGCCACGAAGGCGGTGCGGCGGCGGGCAAGGTGATCGAAGCCTTCGGCGCATTCCTGATCGGCGGCAATTTCGCGGTCGGCATCTTCGTCTTCCTGATCCTGATGATCATCAATCTGATGGTCGTCACCAAGGGTGCGGGCCGCGTCTCCGAAGTCTCCGCCAGGTTCACGCTGGATGCCTTGCCCGGCAAGCAGATGGCGATCGATTCTGATCTCGCCGCAGGCCTGCTGACCGCCGAGGAAGCCAAGGCGCGGCGGCGCGAGATCGCCACCGAAGCCGACTTCTACGGTTCGATGGACGGTGCCAGCAAATTCGTGAAGGGCGATGCGGTTGCCGCGCTGCTGATCCTGCTGATCAATGTGATCGCCGGGCTCGTGCTGGGCATGTCGACGCATGACCTGTCGGCGGGCGATGCCGCCAGCTTCTACATCACGCTGGCAGTCGGCGATGCGCTGGTCGCCTCAGTGCCCGCGCTGCTGCTGTCGATCGCCGCCGCAGTGATCGTCACGCGGGTATCCGACGCACGCAATCTGACCGACCAGATCGGCGGGCAGTTGTCCGATCCGAAGATCTGGCTGCCGGTCGCGTGCATCCTCTTCGTTATCGGCTGCATTCCGGCAATGCCGCAGTCGATCATCCTGCCGCTGTCGGCCGGGGCGTTCTGGCTGTGGCACAGCCTGCGCAAGCGCGAGGACGCGGCGCAGAACGTGCCCGAGCCCGTCGTCACCCCCGATCCTTCGCATATCGCGATCGACGAGGTGTCCGACCAGACGCTGGTCACGGTCCAGCTCGGCTACGGCCTCATCCACCTGACCGACGAGAAGCACGGGGCCACGCTGGTCGCGCGCCTCACCGGACTGCGCAAGCAGATGTGCCAGACCTTCGGCTTCATCGTCCCGCAGTTCCGCATAGAAGACAGCTTCGAAGTCGATCCCGACAGCTATCGCATCACGCTGGGAGGCGCGGCGATCGGCGGGGGCAAGATCAAGCCCAACCACTTGCTCGCCATCGATACCGGCGAAGCGATGAATTCACAGCCGATCCCCGGCGAAGCGACGGTCGACCCCAGCTTCGGCTGCCCGGCGCTGTGGATCGATCCCGGCACGCGCGACCTCGCGGTTGCCGAAGGCTATCTCGCGGTCGATCCCGAAAGCGTCATCGCCACCCACATCCACCAATTGCTGGCGACCCGGGCGCACGACCTGCTCGGCCCCGACCAGGTCCGCGACCTGATCGACCACTTGCGCGGACGCCATGGCCAGCTGATCGAAACGATCACACCGCAGCCGCTGACGCTGGCAGCCGTGACCCGCGTGCTCAAGGCGCTTCTCGCCGACGGCATTTCGCTGCGCCATTCGCTGCGCGTTTTCTCCAGCCTGTCGCTGGCCGCGCAGCAGACCGCCGAACACGATCGCCTGATCGACATCGTCCGCGCGGATCTGGGCGCGATGATCGTGAGCGAAACTTGCCCGCCCGATGCGAAGTTGCCGGTCATCACGCTGGCTGCACAGCTCGAGGAAATGGTGGTCGGCGGGCTGCAGGACCCCGCCTCGGGCGAAATCGTCATCGAACCCGACCTCGCCCGCTCGATCGGCGAACGCATCGCAGCCATCGTCGCCCAGCGTGATCCGGCTGCGGTCCGCCCTGCCCTGATCGTCCAGCCGCGCGCGCGCCGCGCACTGACCGCACTGCTGCGCCAGCGCGCGCCGCAATGCCTGGTGCTGTCGATCAACGAACTGCCCGCTTCGCAACCGATCGAGGTGATCGCGGTCGTGGGCGACGAGCCACCCGAACAGACAGAACAACTCGGCCATCAAACGGAGGCCTTGGCTGCATGAGATACGACCATACCCATTTCAACGCGCAGCGCGCCTATGGCGGCGCAATCAACGAGCGCATCGGCAATTTCCTGCCCATGGTCCGCAAGCTGGCGTGGTATTACGAAGGCAGCGGCGGCGCGGCAGTCGATGTCGACGACCTCATCCAGGCCGGCATGATCGCGCTGACCGAATGCGCACAGCGCCACGACCGGCCGGGCGAAGACGGCTTTGCCGCTTATGCGAAAATGCGCGTGCGCGGAGCGATGATCGACCTGCTGCGCGCACAGTCGCCGCATGCGCGCGGTGCGGCTGGCCGGCTGCGCCGCATCGATGCGGCCGTCGATCGCCTGCGCAGCACGCTGGGACGCGACCCCTCCGCCAAGGAAGTCGCGGCGGAATTGCAGATTTCGATAGGGGAGTATCACGAAATGCGCACGCAACTGGCGACGCGGGTGGTGGATCTGGAGGATTGCTATTCGGATTCTGACCCGACCTTCCAGTCGGACGAGCCCGACGCCGAGGCGCAATTGCTGGAAACGGGCGATCGCGCCGCTCTGGCCGAAGCGATCGGCAATCTGCCCGAACGGCTGCAACTGGTCATCAAGCTGCACTTCATCGAGGAACTGAACCTGACCGAGATCGCGGCGGTGCTCGACGTCAGTGTCCCGCGCGTCCATCAGCTGAAGTCTTCGGCCCTGGCAAAGCTCAAGCTGGCGATCGTCGAAAGCGAGAACGCTTAAGCACTTGGTAAGTACCCCATGACAGTCCGGTAGAATTATCGGGTGAAATTGGCCGCCGGGCGGATGACATCCGCCAGTATAGCAGTGTATTCACGCTGCAACGTTGCCGGAAACGGCGCGTTCATACGGGGTGCGTGCCAATGCCTCTCTGGAACACCAGACTGCTGGACTTGGTCGACACATGTTCGGTCGACGGTTTCGCAACGGCATCCGATGCCATCCTTGCGATGGCCGACCTTCTCGACACCGCGCCCACCCAGCTTGCTCCGTTCATTACGCCGCGCGCCAGCCGCGACCGCTTGGCCCGGCTGCTCGAAGCCGACGCTGCGGTCTGCGCCGCGCTGGAACTGGTCGGTCCGCTGAGCGGCGTGCTGCTGTCCCGCGCGGCGGGCGGCTCCGCATCGGGCATGGTCAAGATCGTCGATGAGATCGAGGAAGGCAACCTCTTCGCCGCGGACCCCGCCATCGCTCTGGTCGGCGCATATGGCGCCGCGCTGGTCAAGGTAAGCGCCCATGTCGGGGAGCAGGACGAACCCGGTTGAATTGCCCTGCAATCCGCCTGCAACTGTCCCCCTCGAGGCGCGGCCGGATGGAAGGGCCGGTCAGCCCCCGCGCGCGGCGCGCTGGGCGGCACGGAACGCCAGGGCGATTTCACGCAGGTCGTCGCGTAGTTCCCTGATCTTGTCGAGGTCGACCACGCGGATCGAATCCAGCAGCAGCGCCTTCGCCGCGCCATAGAATTGCGCGAGGCTGGCAGCCATTTCGGCCTCGCGGTCGATCCCCAGTTCCAGCGCGGTCAGGGCGGTAACGCAGCGTGTCAGCGCGCGGCTGCGGACCGCCCGGTCGTTGCGGGTCTCGGCGATTTCCAACACGCCCAGGTTCTCGATCAGATCGTCGAAGCAGATCAGGATCAGGTCTTCGCGCCCGCTGGTGACCAGCCGGGCATCGAAATTGCTTTCGCGGTAGGCGTCACCGGGTCGCGCGCGTGCCAGCATGTCAATCGCCCTGCGAGTTCCAGATATCGATCTGGGACTGGAGGAAGGACAGGGTGGATTGCGATGCCGCTACCCGCGCGTCAGCGCTGGCGAAGCGGGCCACCATGCTGGACCGCAGGGCTTCCTGCTTTTCGGCCAGCTTTTCCATGTCGCGGTTGAGCTGGTCGGTCTGCTTTTCATAGCGCGCGATCGAACCAGCCAGCGTCCCCGGATCGCTCGCCATGCTGTTCGAGCGCGCCATCCGGTCGATGGTGGCGTAAATGCCGTTGATCCCGGTGGTGAACATCGCTGCCACACCCGCGGGATCACGCTCGAGCGCATCGGTGAGCGTGTCACTGTTGAAACGGAAGCTGCCATCGCGTTCGATGGCCAGCCCCAGCTCCGCCAGAGTGCGCGGGGCACCGTCGGGCGCGTTGGGCATGACGACAAGCGAACCGAGCGCGGACAGCTCGCTGCGCAGTGCGCGGGCGCCGGCATCGCGCGACAGCGGGCCCGTAAGCGGATCGATCGCGCTGCGCAGCTCCGATACGATCTCGTTGAGTGCGCCGGTGATGTCCTGCATGACGCTCGACAGCGCACTGTCGGGACTGTTGAAGCGGATCGTGGTCGGCGCACCGGCATTGGTGCCGGTAAGCGTCAGCGACAGCCCCGGCGCAACGCCGGGAATAGTGTTCGACGCGCTGGTCCGGGCAAGCCCGTCGAGGAGGAATTCGGCATCGGCGGAGGTGGACACGAGCCGGGCCGGGTCCCCGCCCGGCTGCCACGCCAGGGCCGACAGTCCCGGATCTGCCCCGTCTTCAGCGGCTTCGATTACGAACCCGTTCTGTGCGCCGTCGGCACCCTTCACCACCAGCTGCGCGCCGGCGGACGTCTGCGCGACGTAGGCATTGAGGCCCGCATTCTTGCCGTTGATCGCGGATGCCACATCCTTCAGCGTCGCCCCGGCAGCGATATCGATCGACAGCGGCGTGCGGCCGGTGTCTTCGGCAAATGCGGCATTGGTGACGGACCCGAAACGGATCGTCAGCGATCCTGCCCCGACCGTGTCGGTGGCACTGGCGTAAACCGGGCCGGTAAGCACCTGGTTGGTGGCCAGCTTGGTCACTTCGAGCGAGTAGCTGCCCTTGCCGATCGAGCCCAACGGCGACGAAACGGCGGCCACCGAAGTGTTGCCGATATTGGGCAGCGGGGCGAGATCGCCCGAACGCATACGCTCGCCCAGCGCCGAGGCGAAGGTCGAGAAACTGCTGCGGATCGATCCGGCAAGCGAGATGCGCTGCTCCAGCGTTTCCGACTTTGTCGCGAGCCGTTCGTTGCGCCCGGCAAACTGCGCTTCGGCAAGCTGCTCGGCAAGACCGGTCATGTCTACGCCGCTGCCGATACCAAGCGTGGTGGCGATCGAGGAAGTTGCAATACTCATCGCTCTGAGAACGACGCTTCACTGGCGAGATTAACAGCGATCCGCCCTTCGGTATCGAACCGCAGCGCCGCGGGCACTTCGACCGCGGGCAGCAGCGGCGTTTCGCCCCGCTTGAGCGAGAAGACATAGGCCAGAACCGAAGCGACCGCACCGTAGAGGTCTTCGCAAATTACCTGCCGCTCGCGCGTGGTGTAATAGACCGAACGGGCGAGCTGCGGCAGCTCGAGCATCGGCAGGTCCATCTCGCGGGCGAGTTCCTTCATCGCCATGGCCTTGTCGCCGCGGCCCTTCGCCAGGACGATCGGGGCGGAGGCCTTGGCCGGGTCATAGGTCATCGCAACCGCGAAATGGGTCGGGTTCGTGACGACGAACTGCGCCTCGCGCATCGCACCGGAGACCGAGCCGGTGGCGATATCGCGCTGGCGCTGCCGCCGAGCGGCACGCATTTCGGGCGAACCTTCGGCTTCCTTGTTCTCGTCGCGCATTTCCTGGTGGCTCATCTTGAGCCGCTTCTGCTGCCGCAGCCACTGGATCGGGAGGTCGACAAAGGCGATCACGATTAATCCCCCGCCGAGCGCGAAGATCAGCGAGACGATCGAGTGCCAGGCCGCCGACAGCTGGGCCGAGAGATTGCCCCGTCCCAGCCCGATCACGGTTTCCATGCTGGTCCACCACCATGCCCCGGCAATGCTCCCGAGCAATGCGACCTTGAGCAGCCCCTTGCCCATCTCGACCAGCCCCTGCGGGCCGAACATCCGCTTGAGACCCGAGAGCGGATTGATGCGCTGGCCCTTGGCCTTGAGGTTGTCGAGCACCCAGCGTCCGCGGCCGAACGCGAGCTGGGTGAGCAACGTCACCAGGATCACCGGTACGGCGAGCGTCAGGATTGCAGGGACGCCGAGCAGCAGCCCTTTCATCAACAGGCCGGAAATCGTGAAATCGCGGATGTCGCGCGCATCGAACAGGAAGGCGTCGCGCGCCAGCCCGGCCAGCCCTTCGAGCAGCCACGGTCCGGCCAGCGCCAGCCACGCGCCGCCCAGCAACATCACCGCCGCCGTGCCCGTATCCTTCGAGCGCAGCACATCGCCCTTCTTTGCGGCATCGGCCAACCGCTTTTCGGTTGGTGCGAAGGTCTTCTCGCCGGCGGTCTCACTCATGGTAGGATCACGTTTTCGGTTTGCGCCAGCGCGTCACCGACGAGGCCGGTAAACTGGTCGTAGATCAGCGGTGCGGAAATGATCAGCGCCGCCATGCCCGCGAGCACGCCCGCCGGCAGGCCCAGCGCGAACAGGTTGAGCGAGGGCGCCGAACGGCTGAGCACGCCGGTAAGCACCTGGACCAGCAGCAGGATCACGGTCACCGGCAGCGCGATCCGCAGCGCGGTTTCGAACATGAAGCTGGCAAACCCAGCGATCGCGGCGAAACGGTCTGCGCCGAGCCAGGTCTGACCGGGCGGGAACGCGTTGTAGCTCTCGGTCACCAGCGCGATCCAGTGCAGATGCGCGCCGGTCGCCAGGAAGATCAGCGTGAGGACGATCACGAAATACTGGCCGAAGGAGGTCGTCGTGCCGCCGCCCATGGCATCCTGCGATACCGCCATGCTCATGCCCATCCCGCCGCTGATCAGTTCGGCGGCCACGGTCGGCGCGGCGAAAGCCAGCTGGAGCACGAAGCCGAGCGCGAGCCCGATTATCACCTCGCCCGCCACGGCCAGCAGTCCTTCGAGCGAGAGCAGCGCCGGCGGCGTGGCGATTTCGGGCATCCATACGGACACGAAAATGGCCAGCGCGCCGGTGATCGACACGCGCACCGACATCGGTACGGAGGTCGCACCGAAGAAAGGGGCGGCCAGCAGCGCGGCACCGAGCCGGGTCATCAGGAAGACCACCCGCCACATGTCCTGCTCCAGCGCCCCGAGGCCGAGATCGAGCCCGTTCACCGCGCGTGGCCTCAGTCGCCGATCCGCGCGATTTCGGTAAAGACGTCCTGGGTGAAATCGCCCACCAGCGCCATCATGGACGCGCCCAGGATAACCAGCACGAAGGCCACTGCGCCCAGCTTGGGGACGAAGGTGAGCGTCTGCTCGTTGACCGAAGTGGCGGCCTGGATCAGACCGATGACCAAGCCGATGGCGAGGCTCGCCAGCAGGATCGGGGCTGCGACCAGGGCGGCGATCCACAACATGCGGTCGGCCATGGAAAGGAGTACGGCGCTTTCGTCCATGGGATCTATCCGAAGCTTGAGGCGAGCGAACCCATCAGAAGCGCCCAGCCGTCGACAAGGACGAACAGCAGCAGCTTGAAGGGCAGCGAAACGATCATCGGGCTCATCATCATCATGCCGAGGCTCATCAGCACGCTGGAGACGACGAGGTCGATGACAAGGAAGGGCAGGAACAGCATGAAGCCGATCTGGAAGGCGGTCTTGAGTTCGCTGGTGACGAAGGCCGGCAGCAGGATCGAGAACGGCACGTCCTGCGGGCTCGCGAACTGCCCTGCCCCGGCGATTTCGGCGAACATTTCAAGGTCGTATTCGCGTGTCTGGCGGATCATGAAGCCGTGGAACTGGACCCCGGCGCGCTCGATTGCGACCTCGGCGCCGATCTCGCCTGCAGAATAGGGCGCGATGGCGTTTTCGTTCACCGCTTCGAGCGTCGGAGCCATGATGAACAGCGATAGGAACAGGCTGATCCCGATCAGCACTTGGTTGGGCGGCGATTGCTGCAGGCCGAGCGCCTGACGCAGGATCGCCAGCACCACGATGATGCGCGTGAAGCTCGTCATCATCAGCAGTAGCGCGGGCAGGATGGTCAGCAGGCCCATCACCAGCAGCAGCTGGAGCGACAGGCTCAGCGGTTCGCCGCCGGCGCCCGCCATCTGGCCGAACGCGCGGTCGAGCGCGCCCGAGACCGCGGTATCCCCGGTCTGCGCGCTGGCCAGCGCGGGATAGAGCAGCGCCATGGCGGTGGCGGCCAACCTGGCAGCCAGCTTGGACAGGCGGAGGATCACTGGACGATGTCCCCGGCCTGCTCGCGAGCGGGCGCTTCGGCCAGCCGGGTCAGCCCGTTGCGCGAGGTCGAGACGAGGATTTCGCGGCCATGGAACTCGATTACCGCCAGCCGCAGCGTGGGCGAAAGCATAGTGGTTTCGACAATGCGCACCGCCTTGCTGCCGCCCGTGGGGGCGCCGAACTGGCCCTGCATCTTCTTGGCCAGCTTCAGGCTGCCCCAGATCATGAAGCCGATCAGCGGCAACAGGATCAGCAGCTTGAGGATGTACCAGAACATCAGGCGGTCTCGGCCGTGGGAGCCGGAGTGACAGTGATCGGCTGCGCGCGGCGTTCGACTGCCGGCTCGCTCGACCCTGCGCCCATGATTTCCAGCACCCGGATCGCGAACCGGTTGCCCTGGGCGATCACCTCGCCGCGCGCGATCAGCTTGCCGTTGACGAACATGTCGAGCGGCTCGTCGGTCAGGCGGTCGAGTTCGACAACGCTCGATTCGCCGAGCGCGAGCACGTCGCGCAGGCGCATCGACTTGCGGCCGAGTTCCACGGTGAGCTGGACATCGATATCCTGGATAAGGCCGAAGCCGTCTGCATGCGTAGCCATTGGGTGTTACTCCGAGAGAGAAGTCTGGTTGAGTTCGAGCGCCACACGGTCGTCGAGTTCGCCGACGCAGCCATGGGCAATGGTGAGGTCGCCGATCAGCAGCGGGACATTGCGGTTCACGGCCACGGGGATGACCGCGCCGGGTGCGAGGCTGGCCAGCCGCGCAATGGACATCGGAACATCGACCAGCACCGCACGCAGCGGCAGAGCCACATCGGCGATCGCCGAACCGTTGATGCCGCGCGCGCCGATCGGCCGGCCCTTGGCGGGCGATACGGTGCGTGTACCGACGATCCCGGCGATGGTCTGCTCGCATGCGGCGAGCCGGATCGACCATTTGCGCGCGGTCTTGGTGCTGCTGACTGCCAGCGTCGTCGTCCACACCCGCTCGCCGCCGCCGAAGGGTGCCACCTGTTCGATCACGTCGCCATTGGCGCTGGCGGCGATACCGCGCTGGTCGCTCGCCCGGCGCAGCACTTCGGCCATGCGGTCCTCGAACTGCTGGGCGAAATAGCGCGCCGAAGCGGGCAATGCGGTGCAGCCCTCGTCGACATCGCCGGTTCCGCCGAGGATCCGTTCGAATTCGCCGACGAGTTCACCGATCCGGACCGATGCCAAGATGCCCCGGCTTTCCTGGCCGAGCGAAAAGAAGCTGTGCCGATGCGCGGTGCCGACCTGTGCGTACCAGTCGGCCACCGGCATCAATTCGGTTTCGGCTACGTCGACCACGATCGCGCGATCGTCACACAATTGGGCCACCTGCCCAGCGGCCTCGAGTGCCGCCGCGCGAGCGAAGCGGGCGAATTCGATGTCGAGATCGGGCGGCGTGGCCGCGCGGCTCAGCAGCTCGGCGCAATGCTGCGCGGCCGGGGCCTGTGCTACGGGGGTCGGCTCGTTCATCATTGGACGATGAACGACCGGAAGTAGACGTTGTCGACGCCGCCGAAGCCTTCGCGTTCCTCGAGCGCTTCGTTGATCGCCTTGGTGAGCCGTTGTTGCAGCTTTTCCTTGCCCGCCACGCTGGCGAGATCGGCTTCATCCGTCGCCGCCAGTTCGGTCAGGATCCGCGAGCGCAGCGCGGTTTCATGCTCGTCGAGCCACATCAGCACGCGGCCGTCATAATGCGTCGATGCAGCCAGGCTGACCTGCACCAGCGCACCGCTGTTGCCGAGGTTCGAAGTGAACTCCTCGCTGAAATCGTAATAGGCGGTGCGGTACTTGCCGCCGCCCGCGCCGTGAACGACGGCGGCCTTGTCCTTCAGGTCGCCTTCGCTCGCCGCCGGAAACGGGTCCTCGTCACCCTTGAGCACCAGCTTGGGGTTCGGATCTTCCTTCTCACCGTCGGGGCCCAGCATGCCACTGGCGAACGCGGCATAGGTGCCGCCACCGCCCGCGGCGAGCAGCACGAGAGAGAACAGCGCCATCTTGAGCAGCCCTCCCTTCTTCTTGACGGGTTCCTGAGGAGCGTTTTCGGTCGACATGGTGGTTTCCTGCTAAAATCTGGATGGGATCAGGCGTAGAGCGCGTCATCGGAAGACGGCGGCTGGGCCTGCGGGTTGGAATGGCCGGCGCTGCCGCCATCACGGCGTCCACGCTGGTCGGATTGCTGCGAACGCTGCTGCTCGGCGTCGGCCTGGCCCGTGCCCGAGCCCGCAGCGTTGCCGCCTGCCCCGCGCTCACCATTGGCCGCGGGCTGGTTGCCTGCCTGTGCTGCCTGCGTGAACGCTTCGGGCTGGCGCGCGGAGGGCCGCTCGTTGGCCATTGCCGCGGCCAGAGCCCGCTGGGTTTCCCCGTCCTGCGCGGCGATCTCGACATTCATGCCGCCCGCCGATTGGTCGAAGGTCACGGTCAACTGCCCGAATTCGCGGTGCGCCACGGCAATGGCTGCCGATTTCGTCAGGTCGACCTGGCGGGCGGCCATCAGATGTTCGACCACGCGTTCGACATTGGCGAACTGGTCGCCCGCGATCGGACGCGGCGCGGCGGCCACAGGCCGGACCGATGCCGCGCTCTCGTCGGAAAGCGCCGCAATGCCTTGCGCCGCGGGTTTCGCGGTATCGGTCTGGGCCATCGCCCGCAGCTTGCCCTTGTCGGCAAGTGCGCTGTCTTCAGCCGGTTTGCCGCCCTCTTCCGAGGAAGGTTTGTCGCCGCCATCCGAACGCATGGCCCCCGGTGCGCCCAGTGCAGCGCGATCGCCCACTTGCGCCGCGGCAGTTTCCACCTTCGCAGTCACCGTGGTCGCGGCTTCTGTCGATGCGGCGGCCTCTGCTGCAGCGCCCGGCAGCGTGATTGCTGCCATGCCGTTCTGCACTGCCGAACCAGCCGCAGCAAGGCGGCCGTCCTGCGGGGCCTGCGCAGCGGAAATACGCACTTCAAGCCCGCCGCCTTGCGCCGGGCTTGCCGCCACGTTCGTACCGGCCGGCGTATGCAGCGCCGACGGCGTGCCTGGCGCATTGCCGGATGCAGCGCGAGAACCGGTCTCGGGGACGACACCGGTCTCCAGCGTAACGGCCAGTTGCGGCACTCCGAGCGGAGTGCCGGAAGCATCGTCCGGCAACACCGGCAAGCTCGCGGCATCGACCGGCAATTCCTTGCCGCCCGGCAAATCCTGCGCCTGCCGGTCCGGCAATGCGCCGTCGCCCTCAGCATTCGCCGGGATGAAAGATGCCAGCTGATCGAGCATTTCGGAAAACCCGTCTCGCGCTTGCGAACCCTCGGTTTTGCGCGCGTTTCGGCCTTCCAGCGCACCGCCGGCGGCGGGACTTTCGGGAGATTTCGGCAGGGCAAAAGAAAGGTTCATGACGGGTCCGCTTCTTGTTCACCGACCTACTATCAAGAAGCATGCCAAATAAGCTTGGCGTTAACCGTTCTCGATCCCGGCAATCACGAGCTTGGCGAGATCGCGCGTGCCTTCGGCAGCCTTGCGCAGGCGCATGTCGGACTGGGCGAAATCCTCGCGCTTGGTTTGCGAAAGCAGCTCGGCTTCCTCGGCCTGCCGCTCGCTCAACTCGCTCAGCTTCTGCAGCTGGTCGCTCATCGCCTTGCCGCTGCGCAGGTCCGAAGCAACCATGTCGCCGGACCGCTGGGCGTAATGCTCGGCCAGGCTGCGCGTTCTTTCGGCGACGCCCGAAAGCCGCGCACGCGTGGCTTCGGCATCGCTCGCGGCAACCGCCGACTGCATGCGCTCGACCGTCCGCACCCGCTGGATCAACTGGGCCCGTTTCAATTTCCGGCGGTCAGGCCGCATGGCCGACCAGTTCGCTCATCTGCGCAAAGGCGGTGGCGACATCGATGCTTTCCTCGCTCGCCTGCGAGAGGAACTGGCACATACGCGGGTGCAGCGCGATCGCCTCGTCGAGCAGCGGGTCGGCACCTTGTCTATATGCTCCCATCATCACCAGGTCGCGATTGGCTTCGTAAGTCGCGCTGAGCGCGCGGAAGCGGCGGGCAAGCGCCGCGTATTCGGATGGCACGATATCGTTCATCACGCGGCTTAGCGACGCGCCCACGTCGACCGCGGGATACTGCCCGCGCTGGGCGATCTCGCGCGAGAGCACGATATGCCCGTCGAGAATGGCACGCGCGGTATCCACCACGGGATCGTTCTGATCGTCGCCATCGGCCAGGACGGTATAGATCCCGGTGATTGCGCCGCCTGATTCTTCGGAATTGCCCGCGCGTTCGATCAGCTTGGTGATCGTCGCCAGCGCCGACGGCGGATAGCCGCGTGCGGCGCCGGGTTCGCCCAGCAGAATGCCGATTTCGCGCGCGGCGTGCGCCACGCGGGTCAGGCTGTCGAGGATCAGGAGCACGCGTTTGCCTTGCGAGCGCAGATGTTCGGCGATCGAGGTCGCCAGCATCGCGCCGCGCAGGCGGAGATTGGCGGCATGATCGGCAGGGACGGCAACGATCGCCGTGGTTGCGGCGCGTTCCCCCGCCATATGGCGGGTAACGAAATCGGACACTTCGCGGGCGCGTTCGCCGATCAACCCGACGACCACGGCATCCGCATCCGCGCCGTCGACGATCATGTCCATCAGCACCGACTTGCCCACGCCCGACCCGGCGACGATACCCACGCGTTGGCCGACACCGAAGGTGGTGAGGGCGTTGAGCGAACGGATGCCGCTGTCGAAAACCTGCGTGACGCGCGAACGGTCCAGCGCGCCGACACGGTGCCCGCCAGCTGGCCAGCTGGTGGTCGCCATGACCGGTCCGCGGCCGTCGATCGGCTCACCCGCCCCGTCGACCGCACGGCCGAGATATTGCTCGCCCACGCTCAGCATGCCCGGATTGCCTTCAGGGCGCACGATGGCGCCCGGACGCAGCAGAACCGTGTCGCCGAGCATCATCATCATTGTATGGCCGTTGCGGAAACCGATGGTTTCAGCGCGGTGTTCGGTCGAAGCGCCTTGCGCGATCGAACACAGCGTGCCGATCGGCACGCCCAGGCCCGAGACCTCGATCAACCCGCCATCGCAGGCCACCACGCGGCCGAACCGGCGCGGGGCAAGATCGAGCGGGGACGTTCCGACCGCCGCCAGCGTGCGGTCGATCAGGGCCTGCATGTATCGAAGATTTCGTTCAGTGCGCGGCGCCACTGCTGCGGGCCGTCCTCGACCCCGCCATCGTCGGTTTCGACCCGCAGGCCGCCGCGTTCCACGCTGGCGTCGGGTACCAGCTCGAGATCTCCCGCCACGCTGTCGCGCACGAGCTCGAGATCGTCGGGGTTGATGTGTATGATCCGCTGGTCATGCTTGCGCTGCAGCATGGAAGCGGCGGCTTCGACCCGGCGGGCCAACCCCGCGGCATCGAGCGCCAGCGGCAGCACCGCCTCTTCGCACAATGCATGGACCGTTTCGAGAAGGCGTTCGCGCAAGTGCCGCCCGCTTTCGGCATCGAAGCGCGCGAAGGCGGTTTCGATGGCCGACCGCGCAGCCCGCTCGGCCTGCAATTGCGCTTCACATTCGGCGCGCGTGGAAATCTGCCCGTCCTCGTAACCGGCCCGGTAGGCCTGTTCGGCGGCATCCTCGGTCGGCGCCGCCGGCACCGCATCGGCGGGCGGTGCGGTGTAGCGGGTATCGCGGGAAAAGCTGCCCCGCTTGCCCAGCGCTGCATAGGCGACCCTAGACATAGTCTTCGTCGCCCTCGCCCATGATGATATCGCCCTGCGCGATCAGCCGCTTGGCAATCGCGACGACTTCCTTCTGCGCGGTTTCGACTTCGCTCTTCTTCACCCGGCCACGCATTTCGATCTCGTCGCGCAGGCCGTCGGCAGCCCGCGACGACATGGCACCGAAGAACTGTTCGCGCTGGTCCTCTTCGAGACCCTTGAGCGCGAGGACCAGCGTATCGCTTTCGATCTCGCGCAGCAGGACGCCGGTCATCTTGAGATCGAGCACGAACAGGTGCTCGAACTTGAACATCTCGTTCTCGAGGTCCTTGGCGAGCTGCTCGTCGATCTTGCCGATCGTGGGCAGTACGCGCTGTTCGACGCTGCGGTGCGAGCTGTTGATGATTTCGGCAGCCTGCTTGATGCCCCCCATGGTCAGCGGGATCGTGCCATGCAGCTTTTCGATCTTCGCATTGAGCGTGGCTTCGAGAATGCCGATCGCCTGGCGCGACACCGGACCCAGCCGAGCGACGCGGTGGAGCACGGGAGTGTGCATGTCCTCGGGCAGCGCGGCGAGCGCCTGGGCAGCGACTTCGCTGTCGAGCTGCAGCAGCAGCACGGCAATCGCCTGCGGATGCTCGTCGGCCAGGATTTCACCGATGATCTTCGGATCCAGCCAGCGCAGCAGACCCAGCGCAGGCAGGTTCTCTTCTTCCGCAGCGGGCGCAACCTGGCGCATGAGATTGTCGGTCTTCACCTCGCCCACCGCTTCGGTCAGCAGCTTGCGGACATTGTCGACGCGGCCATGCCCCGAAATACCGCTGTTCTCGGTGGAGCGCGAGAAGCCAGCGATGGCGTCGGCAATCGCCTGCGGTTCGATCTCGCCGATGCCGCACATCGTCCCGGCCAGCTGCCGCAGTTCATCGGGGGTGAGCTGGCTGAGGATGCGCGAGGCGTCCTCTTCTGCCAGCAGCATCACCATGATGGCCGCCTTGTCGGTGCCGCCCAGAAGTTGCGGTGCGGGCGCGGTCATGCCGAGGCTCCGGTGCGGGTGTCTTCGGCCAGCAGGCGGCGCAGCGCCAGCACCGCATTGTCAGGGTTTTCGCGCGCTATCCGCTGGGCCAGTTCGATCTGGCCGTCGAGCGACTGCCTGTCGAAGGGCGGTACGGTATCGGCCGCAGGACCGCCAAGTGCAGGCTGCTGTCCGCCGCCGACTTGCGGTTCTGCCGCCCCCTTGCCCTTGCCATCACCGCGCAGCGCCTTGATCGCGGGCCGCACGGCGAGGAACAGCACCAGCAGGACCGCCAGCAGAGCGACACCATTGCGCACGGCCATGCCGAACCAGCTGGTTTCGTAGAACGGCACGCTTTCGGCTTCGATCTTCTCGAAGGCCCGCATGACGACGGTAACCTTGTCGCCGCGATCCTCGCGCGCACCCACGGCTGCGGACACCAGTTCCTTCACCTTGTTGATATCGGCTGCGCTTGCCTTCTCCAGTGCGGCCTGGTCGATGGCCACCGCCACCGAGAGATACTTGATCGATCCCGGGGTCAAATTGGAAACCGAAACCTCGCGGCCCAGTTCATAGACACGCGTGGCGCTGCTTTCGCCGACGCCGCCTGCCTGCGCGGCATTCTCGTTATCCTGCGGAGCGCCTTCGCGCGCCTCTGCTTCGGCGGGCGGCGTGTTGGCAAGCACGCCGGGAATCCCGCCGGCCTGCGCTCCAGCGCTTTGCGAAAGCTGGGTGGTCTCGCGGCGGATGGTGCCGTCCTTGTCATAGCTTTCGCGCGCCGAGGTTACCTCGTTCATGTCGAGATCGACCTGGACTTGCGACGTGAACGCAGCCGCACCGAACATCGGTGCCAGCAGCTGATCGACCTGCGCATTGAGCTTGGCTTCCATCTGCGATTGCAGGTCGAGCCGGCCACTGTTGGGATCGCGCATTTGCGTCAGCAGCTTGCCGTGCTGGTCGACGACCTTGACCGCGTCGATGCCGAGCCCCGGCACCGAACCTGCAACCAGATTGGTGATCGCCGTGACTTGGCTGTCGGTAAGCTGGCGGCCCCGCGCCATGCGCAGCATGATCGATGCGGAAGGTGCGACGTCTTCACGTACGAAGACCGAACGTTCGGCCTTGGCAATATGCACACGGACCGCCTCGACGCCGTCGATTTCCATGATCGTCATCATCAGTTCGCGTTCCTGCGCCGCCCGCAGCCGGTCGCCCTCGAGGGTCCGGCTGGCGCCCATCGGCAGGTTCTCGATCAGGTCAGCGCCGCTTTCTGGAGTCGCCAGCGATCCGTCGGACGCCACCAGCATCCGCGCGCGATAGACATCGTCTTCGCCTACGGTCAGTGCGCCGGTGTTGTTGTCGATGGTGTAGTCCACCCCCGCCTGGTCGAGCGTGGCGACCACGCTCGCGCGCTCGGCATCACCGAGCGAGGAATAAAGCACGCGCTGCGGCGCGGGCGACAGGGTCGCCCAGGTCAAGGCCAACAGGCCGAGGCCCGCAGTGCCGGCAAACAGCGGCAACACCTTGCGCACAGGCGGCTGCGCCGCGAACGTCCGCAAACGTTCGGCGAAGCTCCCCGTCCCTTGAGTGAGCGGGGTCAGCACGCTTGGCGGCGGACTATCTGCAGGAACGATGCCGTTCATGGATTAGACCCCCATCCGCATGGTTTCCTGGTACGCGGACAACAGCTTGTTGCGTACCTGGAGCGTGGCCTCGAACGCCACCCCGGCTTCCTGCCGGGCCAGCATTACCTTGGCGATGTCGGTTTCTTCACCGCGCTCGTAAGCCGCGGTCAGCTTGCCGGATTCGGCCTGGACCGAATTGACGTTCTCGAGCGCGGTGCGCAGCGAATCCCCGAAACTGGGTGCGCCGGTTGCACCTTCGGCCGGGGCCGCAGGCTTGGGTTCGTGCAGTTCCTGCAGGACCTTCGACCGGTCGATGATCTGCTGGCGCAGCGCGATGACCTGTTCGAGCGATCCGCCGCCGCCAATTCCGCCTACCGGGTTCATCGGCCTGCTCCCACGGCAATTCCGGCTTCACGGAACGAAGCCAGGCGATAGCGCAGCGTGCGTTCGCTGATCCCCAGCGCGCGTGCCGCATTGGCACGATGCCCGCCAACCGAATCCAGCGCTTCCATAATGGCGCGGGCTTCCGAGATCTGGACGATCTTCGACAGCTTGGCCGGACCCTTGGCCTCTTCGGCAGGCTGCGTCGCGGCCGGCGTCTCGACCGCCCGTGCGGTCATGTCGAAGACGATATGTTCGGTTCCGATCTCGCCGCGCCCCTGCGACAGCAGCAGCGCACGGCGGATCACGTTCTCGAGCTCGCGGACATTGCCGGGCCAGGCGTAGTCGCCCAGCATAGCAAGGGCAGCATCGCTGATCCACGGAACCGCATCGCCCTTAGCAACGTGGCGCAGCACCATGGCAAAAGCCAGCGGCGCTATGTCGGCGCGGCGTTCGCGAAGCGGCAGCATCTCGATGGGAAATACGTTGAGGCGGTAATAAAGGTCGGCGCGGAACCGGCCGTCGGCCACTTCCTGCGGCAGATCGCGGTTGGCGCAGGCAATGATGCGGACATCGACCTTGATCGGGCGGGTCGCGCCGATCGGAACGACTTCGCCTTCCTGCAACGCGCGCAGCAGCTTGGCCTGAAGCGACAACGGCATTTCGGCGATTTCGTCGAGCAGCAGCGTGCCGCCGTCAGCCGCACGGAAAAAGCCCTCACCCGCCGCGTTGGCGCTGGTGAACGAGCCCTTTTCATGGCCGAACAGCATCGCTTCCAGCATCGTTTCGGGGATCGCGGCGCAATTGACCGCGATGAAGGGTTTTTCCGCACGCTCGCTGCGGCGATGGATGAAGTTCGACAGGACTTCCTTGCCGGTTCCCGTCGGGCCATTGATAAGCACGGGAATATCGGTCCGCGCGAGGCGATCGGCCAGCGCGATGACCGACAGCGACGCCGGGTCGGCTGCAACCGGCCCCTGGCCGGCATAGGTCATGGCGACCAGCGCGGCGAGGCTGCTCTCGGCGATCGGATCGCTGTAGGTCAGCTTTCCGCCGGCGCCGGCCAGTTCGATCGCGGGCGTGTCGCCGCGTGCCAGCGTGATGGTGCGCGCATCGCGACTGGCCGAAAGATCGCTTTCGTCCGCCAGCGTGACCGGCCGCTCCATGAACAGCGAGGATGCGATCCCCGCCATCCGGGCATCGATCGTGCTGTGCGTACGCGAAAAATTCGCGCTCTTTGAAATTCCGTCCATTTGTGCCCCCACATGGCATGTCTTATCGACAGACGTGGAAATGGCGCATGGACGTCAAAAGAACGGCTAATTTTAGGGCTGGTAGATTTACGAGGTTAGCTTGGAAACCCGCTCACTGAAAATCACAATGCCCTTAATCCCGGAAAGTTCCTGCCGGTCTGGTTTCTGGCTGCCGCATCCCGAACGGGGGCAGTGATCGTAGACCAAAGGGAAACTAGCCATGAACGTCATCAACACCAATATCGGCGCGCTGAAGGCGTCGAATGCATCGAACCAGGCAAGCAAGGCGCTGGGTACCGCGATGGAACGCCTGTCGACCGGCAAGCGCATCAACTCCGCCAAGGACGACGCGGCCGGCCTCGCCATCGCGACCAGCATGACCTCGCAGGTCAAGGGCATGGGCCAAGCGATTCGCAACGCGAATGACGGCATTTCGCTGGCTCAGACTGCCGAAGGCGCACTGGGTGAGCTTACCAACATGGTTCAGCGTGTACGCGAACTGGCAGTCCAGTCGGCCTCGGGAACCTATGGAGACACGGACCGTGACAACATGCAGAAGGAAGTCGATCAGCTCGCAGCTCAGATCGACTCGGTCATGAAGAACACGAAGTTCAATGGCGTCGAAGTCTTCGATGATGGCACAGCTAACGCAGGTGCAGCACGTACCGTCAACATTCAAGCCAGCGCAGACTCCGGTCAGCAGATCGCCCTTACCATCGATGCTCTCAATGTGAGCACCATGCATGATGGTTCGGCTGTTGTCGCCAGTGTCGATACCGCTGCTGCTGCCGCTACGACTATCACGAACTCCGATACGCTTCTCACCGCCATCAGCGGAGCTCGTGCAACCCTCGGTGCCGGTCAGAGCCGTCTCGAATCGGCAGTCAATGGCCTTAACAGCAACATCACGAACCTGTCCGACGCACGTTCGCGGATCGAAGACACCGACTATTCGGCCGAAACGACCGCGCTCGCCAAGTCGCAGATCCTCAGCCAGGCTTCGAGCGCAATGCTCGCACAGGCCAACCAGAGCCAGCAGAACGTGCTTTCGCTGCTCCGTTAATCCTCCCGATACCCACATGATCGGGATGATGGCCCGTCGCTCGAAAGGGCGGCGGGCCTTGCCTTGTCCGATGTCCCGACATAGCGGCTCTGCTGTTCATGGCAGACCGCACTAGGGGTTAATACGTAAGTGGGCACATAGCCTATCTTGCAAAACCATCGGGCATGTCGGCTTGGGGGATTGAACATGCTTACTGCCGCCTACGAAACGCCGGAACCCTATTCCAACTGCGCTCGGATCGAGCCGCGGACCAACATGTTCGTGATGGCTTCGCTCGCGGCTGGGCAGGCGCAGGCAACGGTCAAGGTCCGCAACATGTCGACCCGGGGGGCACTGATCGAAGGCACGTCTCTTCCTCCCGAGGGGGCCGAGTGCCTGCTCCATCGCGGCGATATAGCGCTCGAGGCCACCGTGGTGTGGATGAAGTTCGGCAAGGCCGGTATCCGTTTCCACCAGCATGCCGATGTGGCGCAATGGTTGCCTTCGGGACGCCGGACGCAGAACGACGTCGATGCCGCGGTAGCATTGGCCAAGGCGCAGCCCGCGCCTGCAGTTCCCACGAGCCACAAGCCGGCACCGTTGTTCTCTGCCGAGTTGAGCCGCGAGGACGTCACCGCCATCGCCGCCGCAGTCGAAGCGCTGGCGGATGACCTCGCCGAGGATCCGGCGGTCGTCGCGCGCTTCATGACCAAGCTTCAATCGCTTGACGTCGCCGCGCAAACGCTGCGCAAGTTGAGCGACCTCATCCCCTGATCGCAATCGGCATAGCGCCCCTTCCGCCGGTACCCGAGCGTGAAGATCGGCGCGGGCAATAACCCTGATCCGCCAGCCTGCGCATGAGTTCGGGGAGCCTAGTATTGGCGTGGCCGGGCGTGCCATTCCCGAATAGTTTCGCTACATAGAGCGCACGTCGAAGCACAAGCGCCCCCACGCCCGCGGTTACAGCGTCGGGTGGTTGCTAGTCTTCGTATCGGATGGGGTAGCCAGCCATCTTTTTTAAGAGGAGGCAAAGCCAGTCAGGACTGACATGGCGGCGATACGCGCTATCGGCATACCGTAGCGGGCGCTCGAGCAGCCACGCGGGTCTCGCGCATCCGTCAGGCCAAGCCCACCGTGCCAAAAACCACTGACCTTGCCCCGATGGGCCAAGCTGCATATCAAGCCGGTCGTTTCTGTTTCAGACTTTGGCTGCTGGCGTCCCGATCCGGCGCGATCGGACCCAGTCACCCAAGAGAGGAATTTGGCCCTGGATACTTCGATCGACATGGGCGTGCTGTTCGACTCCCAACCAACGGCACAAATGGTGTTCCGGCCCGATCTGCACGTCGTCGCTGCCAATCGCTGCTATTGCGAGATGCTCGGTATCGAACGGGCGGAGCTGGTCGGCAAGCGTGTCTTCGAAGCCTTCCCCGCCAATCCCGACGATCCCCGGGCGGATGCCGAAGCCGAATTGCAGGCGTCGGCCGATCGCGTCGTGGAGACGGGCGAAGCGCAGGAGATGCCGCTTCGCCAGCATGATGTGGCAGGGCCCGACGGACATTACCGGGTCCGGTACTGGCGGATCGTCAATTCGCCGGTGTTCGCCGATCGCGGCGATCCCACCAGAGTCACGCACATCATCCATACGGCCGAGGACATCACCGGCAGGATCCTGGGCGACCGCGTTCACGAGGCGAAGCGGCGCGCTGCCATGCGCGGCGCGGATCTTGCCTATTTCGAATGGTGCCCGGGCAGCCGGAGCGTGTCGAGAACCCCGCAATTCGATACCATGTTCGGCTTCGCCGAGGAGGACCACGCCAATCCCATCCGGCCGTTCATGGAGCGGGTCCATCCCGACGACCTGGCCGGACTGGAGGCCGAGATGGAGCGGGTTTCCCGGACAGTGGGCGCCGACCTGCACCAGGATTTTCGCACTGTCTGGCCGGACGGTACGACGCGCTGGCTGCTGGTCCGCGGGGAATCGATCCGCAATCCCGATACGGAAGAGCTGCTGGTCGTCGGCATGCTGCTCGACGTCACGCATATCAAGCAGAGCGAAGCCAAGCTGCGGGAGGCGATCGCCGTGCGCGACCTGCTGATCGCCGAGGTCAATCACCGCGTGAAGAATTCGCTGCAGATGGTCACGAGCATCCTGAACCTCGAAGCGCAAGCGACCGGGGACGAGACCGCGCGCGTATCGCTGAATGCGGCGACGGCGCGCGTGCAGGCGGTCGCCGCCATCCACGCCTCGCTCTACGAAGACAACGATTTGAAGACGGTCAGGCTGGACAACCATATCGGGCGCCTTGTCGAACATCTTCGCGCATCGCTGCCCGGGAGAAAGGAACAGGCGCCTCAGATCGTCCTGCAGGTGGCGCCGCTGCGCTTGCCGATCGACAAGGCGGTAACGCTGTCGCTGGCGGTCAACGAACTGGTGACCAATTCGGTCAAGCATGCCAGCTGGCCCGAGGAGAGCGGGACCGTCACGGTCGAACTGCGACGGGAGGAAGGCGAACAGATCGTACTCGAAGTGTCGGACAATGGAACAGGCGGCACGTCCGGCGTGTTGAGCGAGGACATGCCGTCATCGGGTTTGGGCAAGCGGCTTATCCGCGGGATGGCGGCCCAGCTGCGCGGTACGATAGAAGAGGAATGCGTGAATGGATGGACAACCCGCATCCTCTTCCCCGAATAGGGATTCCCGCGTCCGCGTGCTCATCATCGAGGACAACGCCCTCATCGCGCTCGATCTCGAAACACAGATGGAAGACCTTGGATGCGATGTCGTTGGCGTCGCGGTAACCGCAGCGCAGGCGATCGACACCGCGCGCCGGACCATGCCCGACCTCGCGCTTGTCGATCTCCAGCTTGCTGACGGCTCGCGCGGGCAGGACGCCGCGCTGGTCCTGCGCTCCGAACTGGATGTGGCCTGTATAATCCTGAGCGGGAGCCTGCATAGCGTCACCGAGGAGGAACGACTTGCGATCCGTCCCCTGGCGATGCTTTCGAAGCCGGTGCTCCCGCACGAACTGGGCGATGTCGTCTCGCGGTACCAGAAACCCCATCGGCAAACGAAGGGTCTGTAGCCAAACCGCTTCCCGTGATTTTTATGAGATCACCGGCAACTGCCGTGAGGCGTTCATTTGCTCTTTCCCTAGGTCTCAGAGCGAATTGCTCTTCCCGACCCACGGTGCGCATGCACGCAGTTCCGGGTCTGCGGGCATGCTGCGGCGGAGCGTCGCTATGGGAGAGTTATTTGGGAGATGGTTGCGGGGGTTGGATTTGAACCAACGACCTTCAGGTTATGAGCCTGACGAGCTACCGGACTGCTCCACCCCGCGGTACCTTCTTTTACGCCTCAAGCGCCGGTGCCGACATCTGTCGGCTTGGCTTCCCTCCCCCGGATCAGGTCCGGGGTCCGGGCGGCCGGTCGGCCTTGCGAAGTGCTGCGCACTTCGATGGCGCCTTCCTCGCTGGCACCAAGGCCAGAGACGAAAAAGCCGCCGCGCGGTTTGCACCGGCAGCGGCTTTTTGAAATCGTGAATGGGTTTGTTCCGCGTCCGTCCGCTATAATGCCTGGCGGCGACCTACTCTCCCAGTGCTTGAGCACTAGTACCATCGGCGCAGTCCGGTTTCACGTCCGAGTTCGAGATGGGATCGGGTGGGTCACAGACGCTATAGCCACCAAGCAATAAAGCGGGCGGACGGGCCGCCCGCAGGTTTTACCCTGCGGGGACCAAATCGGATTTTAAATCGATGCTGTTGAGCTTTTGAGGGCTTATCCGGCTGAAGTTTCCTCTACCACCGGTGAGCTTGCCTGTCTTGCGACAGGGCTGTCATTGATGGTGCAGATCCTACAAGCGCGAAAAGAACTATTAGGACCGGTTAGCTACACGCATTACTGCGCTTCCACACCCGGCCTATCAACGTCATGGTCTATGACGGTTCGAAGATTGCTTATCTCAAGGGAGGCTTCCCGCTTAGATGCTTTCAGCGGTTATCCCGTCCATACATAGCTACCCTGCGGCACCCTTGGCAGGATGACAGGTACACCAGAGGTATGTTCACCCCGGTCCTCTCGTACTAGGGGCAACTCCTTTCAACAATCGACGCCCACGGCAGATAGGGACCAAACTGTCTCGCGACGTTCTGAACCCAGCTCACGTACCACTTTAATTGGCGAACAGCCAAACCCTTGGGACCTGCTCCAGCCCCAGGATGTGATGAGCCGACATCGAGGTGCCAAACGATTCCGTCGATATGAGCTCTTGGGAATCATCAGCCTGTTATCCCCGGCGTACCTTTTATCCGTTGAGCGATGGCCCTTCCACGAGGGACCACCGGATCACTATGACCGACTTTCGTCTCTGCTCGACCTGTCGGTCTCGCAGTCAGGCATGCTTATGCCATTGCACTCTTGCAGACGGTTTCCAACCGTCCTGAGCATACCATCGCGCGCCTCCGTTACTCTTTAGGAGGCGACCGCCCCAGTCAAACTACCCGCCACAGAGGGTCCCAACACCGGATAACGGTGCGTGGTTAGACATCAGAAAATCACAGGGTGGTATTTCACAGGTTGGCTCCACACCAGCTGGCGCCGATGTTTCAAAGCCTCCCACCTATTCTACACAGTAATTTCCTAATGCCACTCTGAAGCTGCAGTAAAGGTGCACGGGGTCTTTCCGTCTAACCGCGGGTACTCCGCATCTTCACGGAGAATTCAATTTCGCTGAGCATATCCTGGAGACAGTGGGGAAGTCGTTACGCCATTCGTGCAGGTCGGAACTTACCCGACAAGGAATTTCGCTACCTTAGGACCGTTATAGTTACGGCCGCCGTTTACTCGGGCTTCAATTCGGAGCTTGCACTCCTCCTCTTAACCTTCGAGCACCGGGCAGGCGTCACACCCTATACGTCGTCTTGAAGCCGACTTAGCAGAGTGCTGTGTTTTTGCTAAACAGTCGCTACCCCCTGGCCTGTGCCCCCCACAAAGACTTGCGTCGATATGGGGCCTCCTTCTTCCGAAGGTACGGAGGCAATTTGCCGAGTTCCTTCAGGATACTTCTCTCAAGCGCCTTGGTATACTCTACCTGACCACCTGTGTCGGTTTCGGGTACGGTCTATAGTGAAGAGGCTATTTCCTGGAACCGCTTGGCTGCCCTCTCAATCCAATAAGAGAAAACAACTTCCACGATCCGTCACACATCTTCAGGCCCACGAATATTTACGTGGTTCCCATCGACTACCCCCTTCGGGCTCGTCTTAGGGGCCGGCTAACCCTGCGCCGATTAGCGTTGCGCAGGAACCCTTGGTCTTTCGGCGACAGGGCATCTCACCCTGTTTGTCGCTACTCATGTCAGCATTCGCACTTCCGATACGTCCAGCGTCGGTTACCCTTCGCCTTCACTCGCTTACGGAACGCTCCGCTACCGCTCAGAATAAATTCTGAACCCTAAGCTTCGGTGCATATCTTTAGCCCCGTTACATCTTCGCCGCAGGAACCCTTGTTTAGACCAGTGAGCTGTTACGCTTTCTTTAAAGGATGGCTGCTTCTAAGCCAACCTCCTGGTTGTTTTGGGATTCCCACATGCTTTCCCACTTAGATATGACTTGGGGACCTTAGCTGTAGGTTAGGGCTGTTTCCCTTTTGACGACGGACCTTAGCACCCGCCGTCTGTCTGCCGGATAAGACTCGATGGTATTCGGAGTTTGGTTAGGTTTGGTACCGCTCGCGCAGCCCTAGCCCATCCAGTGCTCTACCCCCATCGGCATACATCCGACGCTCTACCTCAATAGATTTCGCGGAGAACCAGCTATTTCCCGGCTTGATTGGCCTTTCACCCCTAAACACAGCTCATCCGAGAATTTTTCAACATTCACCGGTTCGGTCCTCCAGTGCATGTTACTGCACCTTCAACCTGGCCATGCCTAGATCGCCGGGGTTCGGGTCTAATCCATCATACTCAGTCGCCCTATTCAGACTCGCTTTCGCTGCGCCTACACCTAACGGCTTAAGCTTGCATGGTAGATTAAGTCACTGACCCATTATGCAAGAGGTACGCTGTCACCCCCTATGGGGCTCCAACTGCTTGTAAGCATCCGGTTTCAGGTACTGTTTCACTCCCCTAATCGGGGTGCTTTTCACCTTTCCCTCACGGTACTGTGTTCGCTATCGGTCATGTGCGAGTATTTAGGCTTGGAGGGTGGTCCCCCCATGTTCAGACAGGATTTCACGTGTCCCGCCCTACTCGAGTCCTTCATCATCACTTTCGCATACGGGGCTGTCACCCGCTATGGCCACTCTTTCCAAAGTGTTTTGCTAGTTGAAATGAAGGCACTGGCCTGGTCCCGGTTCGCTCGCCACTACTACGGGAATCTCTGTTGATGTCTTTTCCTCCGGGTACTGAGATGTTTCAGTTCCCCGGGTTCGCTTCACCAAACCTATGTATTCAGTCTGGTGATACCCTATCCACCTCTTTCCGACTGTCCGAAAACAATCGAAAGGAAATGGTGAGGGTGGGTTTCCCCATTCGGAAATCGCCGGATCAAAGATTGCTCACATCTCCCCGACGCTTATCGCAGCGTGCCACGTCCTTCATCGCCTGCACATGCCAAGGCATCCACCAAATGCTCTTACCTCACGCTTGAGAATCCACACCATCAACGACAGACCTGCATAAAAGTCCGACGTCTCGCGATAGTGCAGAGGAATATCTCAGCCAGATAAATCAATTTGATTGATCTTGTTTGTGATGCATCGATCGCTCCGATCGGCCAAAGCCAACCATCACAATCCATGCGCCACGGCATCGATTTAAAAACCCATTCACAATGTCAAAGACAGCGGCTCGAAGCCGCCTACCCGCATAACGCGGGATCCGCTTTCGTTTCATCTATCGGATAACTGCCACGCACAGCCGGCCAAAACCGTACCACAACGCCTGGTGGAGCCTATCGGGATCGAACCGATGACCCCCTGCTTGCAAAGCAGGTGCTCTCCCAGCTGAGCTAAGGCCCCGTAAGACCAGGCAAATGGTAGGCCCGAGTGGATTTGAACCACCGACCTCACCCTTATCAGGGGTGCGCTCTAACCAACTGAGCTACGGGCCTATGCGCCAGCGCAGGCCCCCTTCTCTTAGGAAAAGGCATGGCCGCGGGCGGCATGAGCCAGCTCAGGCAAACAGCCACGGCAGGCAAACGCCTGCCAGGCTGTATCCGATTGATGAAAGGACATGAGGACGACGGCATGTTTCTTTGAAAAGGTGCGAAGCTCTTCCGGCGACCAGCGCCGGCGCTTTCGTACCAATCCTTAGAAAGGAGGTGATCCAGCCGCAGGTTCCCCTACGGCTACCTTGTTACGACTTCACCCCAGTCGCTGAACCCACCGTGGTTGGCTGCCTCCAGTAAACTGGTTAGCGCACCACCTTCGGGTGAATCCAACTCCCATGGTGTGACGGGCGGTGTGTACAAGGCCTGGGAACGTATTCACCGCGGCATGCTGATCCGCGATTACTAGCGATTCCGCCTTCATGCTCTCGAGTTGCAGAGAACAATCCGAACTGAGACATCTTTTGGAGATTAGCTAACCCTCGCGGGATCGCTGCTCACTGTAGATGCCATTGTAGCACGTGTGTAGCCCAGCCTGTAAGGGCCATGAGGACTTGACGTCATCCCCACCTTCCTCCGGCTTATCACCGGCAGTTTCCTTAAAGTGCCCAACTGAATGATGGCAACTAAGGACGAGGGTTGCGCTCGTTGCGGGACTTAACCCAACATCTCACGACACGAGCTGACGACAGCCATGCAGCACCTGTCACTAGGTCCCCGAAGGGAAGGAATCTGTCTCCAGAAACCGTCCTAGGATGTCAAAGGCTGGTAAGGTTCTGCGCGTTGCTTCGAATTAAACCACATGCTCCACCGCTTGTGCAGGCCCCCGTCAATTCCTTTGAGTTTTAATCTTGCGACCGTACTCCCCAGGCGGATAACTTAATGCGTTAGCTGCGCCACCCAAGCTCCATGAGCCCGGACAGCTAGTTATCATCGTTTACGGCGTGGACTACCAGGGTATCTAATCCTGTTTGCTCCCCACGCTTTCGCACCTCAGCGTCAATAACTGTCCAGTGAGTCGCCTTCGCCACTGGTGTTCTTCCGAATATCTACGAATTTCACCTCTACACTCGGAATTCCACTCACCTCTCCAGTATTCTAGCCATCCAGTTTCAAGGGCAGTTCCGGGGTTGAGCCCCGGGATTTCACCCCTGACTTGAAAAGCCGCCTACGTGCGCTTTACGCCCAGTAATTCCGAACAACGCTAGCTCCCTCCGTATTACCGCGGCTGCTGGCACGGAGTTAGCCGGAGCTTATTCTCCAGGTACTGTCATTATCATCCCTGGTAAAAGAGCTTTACAACCCTAAGGCCTTCATCACTCACGCGGCATTGCTGGATCAGGCTTTCGCCCATTGTCCAATATTCCCCACTGCTGCCTCCCGTAGGAGTCTGGGCCGTGTCTCAGTCCCAGTGTGGCTGATCATCCTCTCAGACCAGCTATAGATCGTCGACTTGGTAGGCCATTACCCCACCAACTATCTAATCTAACGCGGGCCCATCTAAAGGCGATAAATCTTTGGTCCGAAGACATTATCCGGTATTAGCAGTCATTTCTAACTGTTATTCCGAACCTAAAGGCAGGTTCCCACGCGTTACGCACCCGTGCGCCACTCACCCCGAAGGGTTCGTTCGACTTGCATGTGTTAGGCATGCCGCCAGCGTTCGTTCTGAGCCAGGATCAAACTCTCAAGTTTGTGTCACACACCAATCAAGCACGGGGAAAACCCCGCAAACCTGCTTGGCATGAGCTTCAAGGAGCCGATACCTGCACTGTCAAACGTAATGGATACGAATGAACATGCATCACCCAATGGCAAACGTGGAGTTCACCAAAGGATGTGGCAATCGGCTTGAATTAACCGGTATCCGGAGCCTTAAAACCCCCGGACCGGGCGCCGTCGCCCACATGTCCCTTCATCAATAAACAACAATGTCAAAGAACCGCCAGACACTAACAACGGACAGCTGATCCTGCCCCGACCTTAAACCGGGGGACCGGCTATCCGATAATGTTGGCGACCGTTGCAGCGGACAGTGGAAGCCGTCAGCACCGCGTCGGTGAGGGCCATCTAGGTCCCACCAAGGATTCGGTCAATAACCTTTTTGCAGCTCGATCCGATAATTTCGCAAAAACCCCGGAATACCGCGGTCTTCGAGCGTTATGGGTGCGTAGAGTTCACGGTTACTGGAGGTACATTACCACCGCAGCCATACGGGTTCTGGCGAATCCTTCCGTTCTACACCGTGGGATTCGCGCGTGATTCTCGGGATTCGCCCCGCGGCAATGCTGTTTGCCGAACCGACCGTGATTCGAGCAGCGCGAACCGCAGCGAACGATAATGCCATTTATGTGAAGCTCGGCCCGAGGGCTATCTAATGACCGACCGCGTGAGGTGAGGCCGTATTGGTGCTAGTACGAACGGGAAGGCATTCTCCGTCCTGCCGATTTATCACCTATTTAGACACCCATTGGCGCCGCTCCCCTCTGGCGGCAGCGGCGCGAGGTGGGCGTCAGCATGGCGCACGTGCGCGAGCTGCCCGCGCCGTCCGAGCACAGCGACAAGCCGTACGAGCCTATCGGTCAACTCTTGGAGCAACATACAGTCGGGTAGAACGCAACATCACCGGCCTGACCGCGCTTCGCGATGCCTTGGCAAATGCTGGGGTCACGCAAGGCTGCCTGGATCGGCGGGTACCCGATAGTGGAAAGCATGGCGCGCCCAGAGATTGGGTAGAGGCGGAGGGGCGCAATGGCACCAAAAGTCCTACCCCTCGTTGGTTGATGATGAACAAGACTATCGAGGATCTCCAGCGCGATATGGAAGCTGCGGCGCACGCTCTCGATTTCGAGGAGGCGCGGCGAATTCGCGATCGCATCAACCTGATGCGAGGCGGCGCCAACGCTACAGAGGCTGCCGAAGCCGACACCTCGGGACTGGTTCGCCAGCGCTCGGGCGCCATGGGGCTTGGGTCGAGCCGGCAGCGCCCGGTTACTCCGCCAGACTGGAAGGCGCCGCCCAAGCCCGACCCCATGACATCCGGCCGGAAACGCAAGTGACACCTGACCGCGCGCGTACGGCGGTGCTGACGCTGCTTTCCCAACGCAACCTCGGAGCGACGGTATGCCCCAGCGAAGTCGCACGCGAGATCGCTTCAGGGGGACAAAAGAGCTTGGCGTTTGGCGATGCCACTTGTCCATGATGCCGCCGACCAACTTTTGGATCAGGGACTCATCAGGTTGAGCTGGAAAGGCAGGAAGTTGTCGGCACGGTCCGGACCCTACCGGATTGGCCGCGCTAACGAGTACTGACAGGTTAGTCGAAGAAGCCCCGATCGCCCGAATGAGGCAGCAATGTAGATACAGAAGAGCGGCACTCCGGCTTGGCGATATCCGTATGAGCGGACGCCAAGATCTTTGCTTGCCATGCGCCTACAGGACCAAACGCGAAGAGTCCCGCTGAGAGCAGCAGGGTAATTTACTCTCCGGTTTCGGATGTGGCGATCGAAGCGGCGCGCACGATCACGCTTTCTTTAGGGCTAGTCGATGGGGTGTATCTCTGTTTCGGCGTTTCCATCCGGCACGCCTGGCTCTTCCCGACCCACGGTGCGCATGCGCGCAGTTCCGGGTCTGCGCGCATGCTGCGGCGGAGCGTTGCTATTGGAGAGTTATTTCTGGAGATGGTTGCGGGGGTTGGATTTGAACCAACGACCTTCAGGTTATGAGCCTGACGAGCTACCGGACTGCTCCACCCCGCGGTACCTTCTTTTACGCCTCAAGCGCCGGTGCCGACATCTGTCGGCTTGGCTTCCCTCCCCCGGATCAGGTCCGGGGTCCGGGCGGCCGGTCGGCCTTGCGAAGTGCTGCGCACTTCGATGGCGCCTTCCTCGCTGGCACCAAGGCCAGAGACGAAAAAGCCGCCGCGCGGTTTGCACCGGCAGCGGCTTTTTGAAATCGTGAATGGGTTTGTTCCGCGTCCGTCCGCTATAATGCCTGGCGGCGACCTACTCTCCCAGTGCTTGAGCACTAGTACCATCGGCGCAGTCCGGTTTCACGTCCGAGTTCGAGATGGGATCGGGTGGGTCACAGACGCTATAGCCACCAAGCAATAAAGCGGGCGGACGGGCCGCCCGCAGGTTTTACCCTGCGGGGACCAAATCGGATTTTAAATCGATGCTGTTGAGCTTTTGAGGGCTTATCCGGCTGAAGTTTCCTCTACCACCGGTGAGCTTGCCTGTCTTGCGACAGGGCTGTCATTGATGGTGCAGATCCTACAAGCGCGAAAAGAACTATTAGGACCGGTTAGCTACACGCATTACTGCGCTTCCACACCCGGCCTATCAACGTCATGGTCTATGACGGTTCGAAGATTGCTTATCTCAAGGGAGGCTTCCCGCTTAGATGCTTTCAGCGGTTATCCCGTCCATACATAGCTACCCTGCGGCACCCTTGGCAGGATGACAGGTACACCAGAGGTATGTTCACCCCGGTCCTCTCGTACTAGGGGCAACTCCTTTCAACAATCGACGCCCACGGCAGATAGGGACCAAACTGTCTCGCGACGTTCTGAACCCAGCTCACGTACCACTTTAATTGGCGAACAGCCAAACCCTTGGGACCTGCTCCAGCCCCAGGATGTGATGAGCCGACATCGAGGTGCCAAACGATTCCGTCGATATGAGCTCTTGGGAATCATCAGCCTGTTATCCCCGGCGTACCTTTTATCCGTTGAGCGATGGCCCTTCCACGAGGGACCACCGGATCACTATGACCGACTTTCGTCTCTGCTCGACCTGTCGGTCTCGCAGTCAGGCATGCTTATGCCATTGCACTCTTGCAGACGGTTTCCAACCGTCCTGAGCATACCATCGCGCGCCTCCGTTACTCTTTAGGAGGCGACCGCCCCAGTCAAACTACCCGCCACAGAGGGTCCCAACACCGGATAACGGTGCGTGGTTAGACATCAGAAAATCACAGGGTGGTATTTCACAGGTTGGCTCCACACCAGCTGGCGCCGATGTTTCAAAGCCTCCCACCTATTCTACACAGTAATTTCCTAATGCCACTCTGAAGCTGCAGTAAAGGTGCACGGGGTCTTTCCGTCTAACCGCGGGTACTCCGCATCTTCACGGAGAATTCAATTTCGCTGAGCATATCCTGGAGACAGTGGGGAAGTCGTTACGCCATTCGTGCAGGTCGGAACTTACCCGACAAGGAATTTCGCTACCTTAGGACCGTTATAGTTACGGCCGCCGTTTACTCGGGCTTCAATTCGGAGCTTGCACTCCTCCTCTTAACCTTCGAGCACCGGGCAGGCGTCACACCCTATACGTCGTCTTGAAGCCGACTTAGCAGAGTGCTGTGTTTTTGCTAAACAGTCGCTACCCCCTGGCCTGTGCCCCCCACAAAGACTTGCGTCGATATGGGGCCTCCTTCTTCCGAAGGTACGGAGGCAATTTGCCGAGTTCCTTCAGGATACTTCTCTCAAGCGCCTTGGTATACTCTACCTGACCACCTGTGTCGGTTTCGGGTACGGTCTATAGTGAAGAGGCTATTTCCTGGAACCGCTTGGCTGCCCTCTCAATCCAATAAGAGAAAACAACTTCCACGATCCGTCACACATCTTCAGGCCCACGAATATTTACGTGGTTCCCATCGACTACCCCCTTCGGGCTCGTCTTAGGGGCCGGCTAACCCTGCGCCGATTAGCGTTGCGCAGGAACCCTTGGTCTTTCGGCGACAGGGCATCTCACCCTGTTTGTCGCTACTCATGTCAGCATTCGCACTTCCGATACGTCCAGCGTCGGTTACCCTTCGCCTTCACTCGCTTACGGAACGCTCCGCTACCGCTCAGAATAAATTCTGAACCCTAAGCTTCGGTGCATATCTTTAGCCCCGTTACATCTTCGCCGCAGGAACCCTTGTTTAGACCAGTGAGCTGTTACGCTTTCTTTAAAGGATGGCTGCTTCTAAGCCAACCTCCTGGTTGTTTTGGGATTCCCACATGCTTTCCCACTTAGATATGACTTGGGGACCTTAGCTGTAGGTTAGGGCTGTTTCCCTTTTGACGACGGACCTTAGCACCCGCCGTCTGTCTGCCGGATAAGACTCGATGGTATTCGGAGTTTGGTTAGGTTTGGTACCGCTCGCGCAGCCCTAGCCCATCCAGTGCTCTACCCCCATCGGCATACATCCGACGCTCTACCTCAATAGATTTCGCGGAGAACCAGCTATTTCCCGGCTTGATTGGCCTTTCACCCCTAAACACAGCTCATCCGAGAATTTTTCAACATTCACCGGTTCGGTCCTCCAGTGCATGTTACTGCACCTTCAACCTGGCCATGCCTAGATCGCCGGGGTTCGGGTCTAATCCATCATACTCAGTCGCCCTATTCAGACTCGCTTTCGCTGCGCCTACACCTAACGGCTTAAGCTTGCATGGTAGATTAAGTCACTGACCCATTATGCAAGAGGTACGCTGTCACCCCCTATGGGGCTCCAACTGCTTGTAAGCATCCGGTTTCAGGTACTGTTTCACTCCCCTAATCGGGGTGCTTTTCACCTTTCCCTCACGGTACTGTGTTCGCTATCGGTCATGTGCGAGTATTTAGGCTTGGAGGGTGGTCCCCCCATGTTCAGACAGGATTTCACGTGTCCCGCCCTACTCGAGTCCTTCATCATCACTTTCGCATACGGGGCTGTCACCCGCTATGGCCACTCTTTCCAAAGTGTTTTGCTAGTTGAAATGAAGGCACTGGCCTGGTCCCGGTTCGCTCGCCACTACTACGGGAATCTCTGTTGATGTCTTTTCCTCCGGGTACTGAGATGTTTCAGTTCCCCGGGTTCGCTTCACCAAACCTATGTATTCAGTCTGGTGATACCCTATCCACCTCTTTCCGACTGTCCGAAAACAATCGAAAGGAAATGGTGAGGGTGGGTTTCCCCATTCGGAAATCGCCGGATCAAAGATTGCTCACATCTCCCCGACGCTTATCGCAGCGTGCCACGTCCTTCATCGCCTGCACATGCCAAGGCATCCACCAAATGCTCTTACCTCACGCTTGAGAATCCACACCATCAACGACAGACCTGCATAAAAGTCCGACGTCTCGCGATAGTGCAGAGGAATATCTCAGCCAGATAAATCAATTTGATTGATCTTGTTTGTGATGCATCGATCGCTCCGATCGGCCAAAGCCAACCATCACAATCCATGCGCCACGGCATCGATTTAAAAACCCATTCACAATGTCAAAGACAGCGGCTCGAAGCCGCCTACCCGCATAACGCGGGATCCGCTTTCGTTTCATCTATCGGATAACTGCCACGCACAGCCGGCCAAAACCGTACCACAACGCCTGGTGGAGCCTATCGGGATCGAACCGATGACCCCCTGCTTGCAAAGCAGGTGCTCTCCCAGCTGAGCTAAGGCCCCGTAAGACCAGGCAAATGGTAGGCCCGAGTGGATTTGAACCACCGACCTCACCCTTATCAGGGGTGCGCTCTAACCAACTGAGCTACGGGCCTATGCGCCAGCGCAGGCCCCCTTCTCTTAGGAAAAGGCATGGCCGCGGGCGGCATGAGCCAGCTCAGGCAAACAGCCACGGCAGGCAAACGCCTGCCAGGCTGTATCCGATTGATGAAAGGACATGAGGACGACGGCATGTTTCTTTGAAAAGGTGCGAAGCTCTTCCGGCGACCAGCGCCGGCGCTTTCGTACCAATCCTTAGAAAGGAGGTGATCCAGCCGCAGGTTCCCCTACGGCTACCTTGTTACGACTTCACCCCAGTCGCTGAACCCACCGTGGTTGGCTGCCTCCAGTAAACTGGTTAGCGCACCACCTTCGGGTGAATCCAACTCCCATGGTGTGACGGGCGGTGTGTACAAGGCCTGGGAACGTATTCACCGCGGCATGCTGATCCGCGATTACTAGCGATTCCGCCTTCATGCTCTCGAGTTGCAGAGAACAATCCGAACTGAGACATCTTTTGGAGATTAGCTAACCCTCGCGGGATCGCTGCTCACTGTAGATGCCATTGTAGCACGTGTGTAGCCCAGCCTGTAAGGGCCATGAGGACTTGACGTCATCCCCACCTTCCTCCGGCTTATCACCGGCAGTTTCCTTAAAGTGCCCAACTGAATGATGGCAACTAAGGACGAGGGTTGCGCTCGTTGCGGGACTTAACCCAACATCTCACGACACGAGCTGACGACAGCCATGCAGCACCTGTCACTAGGTCCCCGAAGGGAAGGAATCTGTCTCCAGAAACCGTCCTAGGATGTCAAAGGCTGGTAAGGTTCTGCGCGTTGCTTCGAATTAAACCACATGCTCCACCGCTTGTGCAGGCCCCCGTCAATTCCTTTGAGTTTTAATCTTGCGACCGTACTCCCCAGGCGGATAACTTAATGCGTTAGCTGCGCCACCCAAGCTCCATGAGCCCGGACAGCTAGTTATCATCGTTTACGGCGTGGACTACCAGGGTATCTAATCCTGTTTGCTCCCCACGCTTTCGCACCTCAGCGTCAATAACTGTCCAGTGAGTCGCCTTCGCCACTGGTGTTCTTCCGAATATCTACGAATTTCACCTCTACACTCGGAATTCCACTCACCTCTCCAGTATTCTAGCCATCCAGTTTCAAGGGCAGTTCCGGGGTTGAGCCCCGGGATTTCACCCCTGACTTGAAAAGCCGCCTACGTGCGCTTTACGCCCAGTAATTCCGAACAACGCTAGCTCCCTCCGTATTACCGCGGCTGCTGGCACGGAGTTAGCCGGAGCTTATTCTCCAGGTACTGTCATTATCATCCCTGGTAAAAGAGCTTTACAACCCTAAGGCCTTCATCACTCACGCGGCATTGCTGGATCAGGCTTTCGCCCATTGTCCAATATTCCCCACTGCTGCCTCCCGTAGGAGTCTGGGCCGTGTCTCAGTCCCAGTGTGGCTGATCATCCTCTCAGACCAGCTATAGATCGTCGACTTGGTAGGCCATTACCCCACCAACTATCTAATCTAACGCGGGCCCATCTAAAGGCGATAAATCTTTGGTCCGAAGACATTATCCGGTATTAGCAGTCATTTCTAACTGTTATTCCGAACCTAAAGGCAGGTTCCCACGCGTTACGCACCCGTGCGCCACTCACCCCGAAGGGTTCGTTCGACTTGCATGTGTTAGGCATGCCGCCAGCGTTCGTTCTGAGCCAGGATCAAACTCTCAAGTTTGTGTCACACACCAATCAAGCACGGGGAAAACCCCGCAAACCTGCTTGGCATGAGCTTCAAGGAGCCGATACCTGCACTGTCAAACGTAATGGATACGAATGAACATGCATCACCCAATGGCAAACGTGGAGTTCACCAAAGGATGTGGCAATCGGCTTGAATTAACCGGTATCCGGAGCCTTAAAACCCCCGGACCGGGCGCCGTCGCCCACATGTCCCTTCATCAATAAACAACAATGTCAAAGAACCGCCAGACACTAACAACGGACAGCTGATCCTGCCCCGACCTTAAACCGGGGGACCGGCTATCCGATAATGTTGGCGACCGTTGCAGCGGACAGTGGAAGCCGTCAGCACCGCGTCGGTGAGGGCCATCTAGGTCCCACCAAGGATTCGGTCAATAACCTTTTTGCAGTTTTGTTTCGGGTTTTTTGCAAAACCGCTCAATCGTGCGGCTTGCAGCGTCCCCGCTGCCATTCCGATATAGGGAGCGTGCGGTAATGATCAACCGCACCCCGCCCGAAATTCTCCGGCCGATGGCGCTGCACGGCCGGATTCGGGGCAAATTACCCGGACGCCGGGCCGCCTCGCGCCTCGCAATCGCGACGAATCGCGCCTAGCACTGCAGGCATGACGATGCGCCACGCTGCCGAGCACGATGCCCCCGAAGGTTTTGGCGCGCGCGTGCGCAAGGCGCTGGCCTGGCGCTGGGGCAGCCAGCTGGTCGCGCAGTTCATCACCTGGGGATCGACGATCATGGTCGTGCGGCTGCTCGAGCCCTCCGACTACGGCCTGTTCGCCATGAGCCAGGTGATCGTGACTGCGCTCCACTTCCTGAATGGCTGGAGCTTTGCCAGCTCGCTGATCCAGGCCGACCGGGTCGGCGACCGCCAGATCGGGCAGGTGTTCGCGCTGCTCCTGCTGACCAACGGCCTGCTCGCGGCCGCGCAGCTGGCGCTGGCCCCGATCGTGGCCGATTACTACGGCCAGCCCGAGGTCGCCCGGCTGCTGCGCGTGCAGGCGCTGATCTTCCTCGCCATCCCCTTCACTGCCCTGCCTACCGCGCTGCTCGCGCGGCGGCTCGAGTTTCGCAGCCAGGGGATCGCCAATCTGGGGTCGGCCGCGGTCGCTGCGACAACGGCGCTCGCGCTGGCGTGGTACGGCTTCGGCGTCTGGGCGCTGATCTATGCACCGATCGCGGGAATCGCGGGCCGGGCAGTGATCATGAGCATAGCGGCGCGGTTGTGGGTGCGCCCGGTGTTCGATCTCAGGGGCGCCCGGCGAATGATCGGGTTCGGCGGTGCGCTGACACTGTGCCAGCTGTTCTGGATCATCCAGAGCCAGAGCGACATCTTCATCGCGGGGCGCGTTTTCTCGGTCTATGAGCTGGGGCTCTATTCCGAGGCGCTGTTCCTGACGCTGATCGTGACCGGACGCTTCATCCCGCCGCTCAACGACGTGGCCTTCCCTGCCTATGCAGAACTGCACAAGGCGGGTCGCAGCCTGGGCCCCTATTTCGAACGCACCATGCAAAGCGTGCTGCTGGTCGTAACGCCGATCTATATCGGGCTGGCGCTGACCGCCCCCGAAGCGATCCTGGTGGTGTTCGGCGAGAAATGGACCGGGATGGCGCCCATCGTATCGGGGCTCGCTATCGTCATGCCACTGATGGCGGTGCAGATCATCTGTTCGCCGACCTGCACGGCGACGGGGAAGGAAGGCATCTACCTTGCCACCAGCATCGCGGGCGCGATCCTGTTTGCCGGCTCCTTCTTCATCGGCGTCCAGTTCGGCGCGCAGGGGCTGGTGCGGGCGTGGTGGGTGGCCGCGCCGCTGCTGCTGATCTTCACGCTCGCGCTCACTCTGCCGCAGATCGACCTCCCGCTGCGCCGCCTCGTGGTGGCCGCCGCGCCGCCGGTGCTCGCCTGCCTCGCCATGGTCGGTGTGGTCGGCGGCCTGCGGCTTGCCCTGCCGGCGGAAATCGGCCCGGTCGCCACGCTCGCACTGCTCGGCACTGCAGGCGCCGCGACCTATGCGGGCATGCTCTACCTCGTATGGCCCGATATCGTGCGTCAGAGCATCGCCATGATCCGGCGGACCCCGGCAGATCCCCTGCCCACCGCCGCTGCCACGCCGGCCCCCGCCGGGCGGACCCGCGACGCCGCCGAGTGAACTGCGGGCCCGAACTGCGGCACGCGGGAGAAATGGCGCCCGCGCTCGGCCAGTACCCCTGCGCGCGGTCGCCAATCGCCATGTCCACCGCGCGGGGGTTATGGCGGAGCGCCGCCTTGCCCCGCACACGCATCCCTCCCACATAGCCGGGCATGCCACCCGACTACGCTTCACCCGCCCGGCCCGACGATCCCGAAGGCTGGGTGACGATCCGGCGCTTCCTTCCCTATCTATGGCCCGCCGACAATCCCTCGCTCAGGCGTCGGATCGCCGGTGCGATGGTGTTCGTGCTGCTGGCCAAGGGCACGATGCTGGCACTGCCCTTCGCCTACAAGGGTGCGGTCGATGCCATGACCACACCCGCGAACGAAACCGCGATGGTCGCGCTGGCCTTTGTCATCGCCTATGCCGCCGGGCGCCTCGCCGCCGTGGTGTTCGACAATCTGCGCAACATCACCTTCGAACGCGTCGGGCAGGATGCCACGCGCCAGCTCGCCGAGGACACCTTCCGGCGGCTGCACCAGCTGTCGCTGCGCTTCCACCTTGCGCGCCGCACGGGCGAAGTGACCAAGACGATCGATCGCGGGACCAAGAGCATCGACACGATGCTGTACTTCCTGTTGTTCAACATCGGGCCCACCGCCGTCGAGCTGGTGGCGGTCGGAGTGATCTTCTATCTCAATTTCGGGTGGGAACTGGTCGCCGCCACCGCGCTGACCGTGGCTGCCTATATCACGCTGACGCGCAAGGTCACCGAATGGCGCAACGAACTGCGCCGGAGGATGAACGAACTAGACGGCACCGCGCTCGCCCGCTCGGTCGACAGCCTGCTCAATTACGAGACGGTCAAATATTTCGGCGCCGAGACGCGCGAGCACGCGCGCTATGCCGAATCCGCGCGGTCCTATGCCGATGCAGCGGTGCGCAGCCAGAACTCGCTCGGCCTGCTCAACATCGGCCAGGCAGTCATCATGAACCTGCTGATGGGCGGCGCGATGGGGTTCACCGTGTGGCAATGGAGCAAGGGCGTGCTGACCACCGGCGATCTGGTGCTGGTGAACACCTATCTGATCCAGCTGTTCCGCCCGCTCGACATGCTCGGCATGGTGTACCGGACGGTCCGGCAGGGGCTGATCGACATGGCGGAGATGTTTCGCCTGATCGATACCGAGACCGAAGTGAAGGACGCACCCGCTGCGCCCGCGCTGGTGGTCCGCCAGCCGACTGTGGTCTTCGACGATGTCCATTTCGGATATGAACCGGACCGCGAGATCCTCCACGGGCTCAGTTTCCAAGTCCCCGCGGGCAAGCATGTGGCGATCGTCGGCCCGTCGGGCGCGGGCAAGAGCACGATCGGGCGGCTGCTGTTCCGATTCTACGATCCGTGGCAGGGGCGCATCCTGATCGACGGGCAGGACATCGCGCAAGTGACGCAGGCCAGCCTGCGCGAGAGCATCGGCATCGTTCCCCAGGACAGCGTGCTGTTCAACGACACCATCGGCTACAACATCGCCTATGGCCGCGGGGGTGCGTCGCGCGAAGCGGTGGTCGCGGCAGCGGCCGATGCGTCGATCATGCCCTTCATCGAACGCCTTCCCGACGGGCTCGATACCGAAGTGGGCGAACGCGGGCTGAAACTGTCGGGCGGTGAGAAACAACGGGTCGCGATCGCGCGCACGCTGGTCAAGAACCCCCCGATCCTACTGCTGGACGAAGCGACAAGCGCGCTGGACAGCCGGACCGAGCAGGAGATCCTCGCCACGCTGCACCGCGTGTCCGAAGACCGCACCACGCTGGCCATTGCCCACCGCCTGTCGACGATCGCCGATGCCGACCGCATCCTGGTGCTCGACCAGGGCCGACTGGCCGAAAGCGGCACCCATGCCGAGCTGCTGCAGGCGCGCGGACTGTATGCCGAAATGTGGGCCCGCCAGCAGGCGGAACGCAGCGACTAGGCACCGTCCCGGGCCGCAATAGATCGGCACGGCCCAAGCCGCCAATCCGCGCGCATCTTGTGCTGCAATGCAACATCGTTCATAGGGCGATGCGAATTCTGCGCGCCGGTCTGCGTGCGCCATTTTCCGAACCTGACAGGACATTTCCCATGCTCGACCGTGCCGCGATCCACCGCGACTGGTTCTCCAACATCCGCGCCGACGTGCTCGCCGGGCTCGTCGTCGCGCTGGCGCTGATACCCGAGGCGATCGGCTTCTCGATCATCGCCGGGGTCGATCCGCGCGTCGGGCTCTATGCCTCGGTCGCGATCGCGATGGTGATTGCCTTTACCGGCGGACGCCCGGGCATGATCTCGGCAGCGACTGCGGCGGTGGCCGTGGTGGTGGTGCCGCTGGTGCGCGATCACGGGGTCGAATATCTCTTCGCCGCGACCATATTGATGGGGGTATTCCAAGGCATTGCCGCGCTGCTGCGGCTCGACCTGCTGATGCAGTTCGTCAGCCGTTCGGTCATCACCGGCTTCGTCAACGCGCTGGCGATCCTCATCTTCATGGCGCAGTTGCCGCAGCTCGACCCGAGCAATGCAGGGATCGGCTGGGTAACCTATGCCATGGTCGCGGCCGCGCTGGCGATGATCTACCTGATCCCGAAGATCACCACCGCCGTGCCCAGCCCGCTGATCGCAATCATCGTGCTCACCGCGCTGACGATATTCCTCGATGCGCCGGTGAATACGGTCACTGACATGGGCGAATTGCCCGAAGGCCTGCCCTATTTCGCGCTGCCGGATGTGCCGCTGAACTGGGAAACGCTGGCCATCATTGCCCCCTATTCGGCGACCATGGCCGCGGTCGGCCTGCTCGAATCGCTGCTCACCGCGCAGATTGTCGACGATATGACGCATACCGGCAGCAACAAGCGCCGCGAGAGCGGCGGTCAGGGCATCGCCAATATCGTCGCGGCCTTCTTCGGCGGCATGGGCGGCTGCGCGATGATCGGCCAATCGGTCATCAACGTGACCAGCGGCGGCCGCGGCCGGCTGTCGACCTTTACCGCCGGCCTGTCGCTGCTGATCCTGCTCGCGCTGCTCGGCGACCTCGTCGGCCAGGTGCCGATGCCCGCGCTGGTGGCGATCATGATCATGGTGTCGATCGGCACCTTCTCGTGGAACTCCATTCCCAATATCGGCAAGCACCCGTGGCAAAGCTCGGTGGTCATGCTGACCACGGTTGCCGTCGTAGTGGCCACGCACAACCTCGCGCTTGGCGTGTTGGCAGGCGTGATCCTGTCGGGCGTGTTCTTCACCCACAAGGTGATGACCATGTTCGAGGTCGTCCGCGAACGCGACGGCGAAACCGCGACCTACCGCGCCAAGGGGCAGATCTTCTACGCCAGCGTCGAACGCTTCGAAGCCGCGCTCGGGCCCGAGAGCATCATGCCCGATCCGGCCGACCACGTGATCATCGACGTGTCGAAAGCGCATTTCTGGGACATCAGCGCGGTCGGCGCGCTCGACAAGGTGGTCGAACGCATGCGCCGCAATGGCCGCAGCGTGCAGGTCGTCGGGCTCAACCGCGCGAGCAGCGATCTGGTCGACAAGTTCGCGCTGACCGACAAGACCGGTGTCGAAATCGGGCTGGCCCCGCATCCGTAAGCCGCATGTCGGGGGCGGTGGCCGCCCCTGCGCGGGCCGCTGCTGATACGCAGCTGCGGGCATGAAAAAGGGCGGGCACGGTCAATCCGCGCCCGCCCTTTTTAGTGCATTCGCCGAAGCCTAGTCCGCTTTCAGCGCTTCCAGCAGCTTCTCGGCCGCAGGCTCGCTCGACGGCGGGTTCTGGCCAGTGATGAGCAGGCCGTCCTGGACGACATAGGGTTCGAAGACGCCCTGCTTGGAGAAGGTCCCGCCCTGCTCGATCAACACGTCTTCGAGCAGGAAGGGCACGACATCGGTCAAGCCGACCGCGTCTTCTTCCTGGTTGGTGAAGCCGGTGACCTTGCGTCCCTTGACGACCGGGTCGCCATTCGGCGCGGTGACGTTCTTCAGCACAGCAGGCGCATGGCAGACCAGCGCTACCGGCTTGCCGGCGGCCAGCGTGTCTTCGATCACGGCCTTGGAAACCGCGCTCTCGGCAAGGTCCCAGAGCGGCCCGTGCCCGCCCGGGTAGAAGACGCCGTCGAACGATGCGACATCGACATCCGCGAGTTTCTCGGTCGAGGCCAGCTGCGCCTGCGCCTCGCTGTCCTTCTTGTATCGTTCGGTCGCCGCGGTCTGCGCATCGGGCTCGTCGGACTTGGGATCCAGCGGCGGCTTGCCGCCGGCCGGGCTGGCCAGCGTAATGTCATGCCCCGCATCCTTGAGGACGTAATAGGGGGCAGCGAATTCCTCGAGCCAGAAGCCCGTCTTGTCGCCTGTGTCGCCGAGCTCGTCGTGGCTCGTCAGAACCATAAGAATTTTCATAGCGTTCGTCCTTTCGGGGGGTTTTGGGCGTGGCCGGAGTGTTCCGGCGCTTCACCAAAGGAACACACGTCGCGCGCTTCGGTTTCGCTCTATTCGAGTGGCCGATCGCGGCCCGGAAGCTGGCGCCGATCGTCAGGCCCCGGCCGCCAGGGCGCGCAGCACGTCGAGTGCCTCCGCAGCGCGGGCGCAAGGTACGAAGGCGTGATCATGGTGGAATGCCGCGATCATATTGCAGGCGATCCCGGCATCGGCCAGCGCGCCCGACACGGCGGAGATCAGTCCGACACCTTCAAGGTCGGAATGCACCGTCAGCGTGATCCTCGCGAAGTCGGGCCCCTCGATGCCCAGTTCACCTGCTACATCGGCAGGAACGATCGCCGTTACGCCCTCGTCCTCGCGGAAGGTACCGATCGCCGCGCCGAGCAATTGCGGCGCCGTGTCCGGTTGCACGAGCACGAAGCGCCAGCGGCGCGGGTCGAGCCGGGGTGCCATGGCGGCGATCATCGCCCGGCCACCGCGCACCGGCCCGTCCATTACAGGATGTATTTGCTGAGGTCGGCGTCGCCCGCCAGCGTTTCGAGCCGTTCGCGTACATAGGCTGCATCGATCGTGATCGTCTCGCCGGTCCGGTCTTCGGCCTCGAAGCTGATATCCTCGAGCAGGCGTTCCATCATCGTCTGCAAGCGCCGGGCGCCGATGTTCTCGACCGTCTCGTTGACCCGCGCCGCCAGCTTGGCGACTTCGGCGATCGCGTCCTCGGTGAAGTCGAGCGTGACGTCCTCCGTGCCGATCAGCGCGCGGTACTGTTCGACCAGATTGGCGCGCGTTTCCTTGAGGATGCGGACGAAGTCCTCTTCGGTCAGCGCGCGCAGTTCGACGCGGATCGGCAGGCGGCCCTGCAGTTCGGGCAGCATGTCGCTGGGCTTTGAAACGTGGAACGCGCCCGACGCGATGAACAACACGTGGTCGGTCTTCATCGGACCGTATTTGGTCGCCACCGTGGTGCCTTCGATCAGCGGCAGCAGGTCGCGCTGCACGCCTTCGCGGCTGACCGATCCGCCGCGCACGTCGCTGACAGCGATCTTGTCGATCTCGTCGAGGAAGACGATGCCGTTGGTTTCCGCATTCTCCACCGCGACGCGGTTGACGTCGTCCTGGTCCATGCGGTTTTCGGCCTCTTCATCGACCAGCCGGTCCCATGCATCGGGCACCTTCAGCTTGCGGCGCTTGAGCGGGCTCTTGCCCATGGCCTTGCCGAACATGTCGGACAGGTCGATCATCCCGACCCCGCCGGGCATGCCGGGGATATCCATCGGCGAGCTGGGGGCCTCGCGCACTTCGATCTCGACTTCGGTATCGTTCATCGAATTGTCGACGATCCGCTGGCGGAACGCCTCGCGCGTCGCTTCGCTGGCATTGTCGCCGACCAGCGCGGTCAGCAGCCGTTCCATCGCGGCCTTGCTCGCGGCCTCGCGCACCGCGTCGCGGCGGCGTTCCTTTTCCAGCCGGATGGCTTCCTCGACCAGGTCGCGCGCGATCTGGTCGACATCGCGGCCGACATAGCCGACCTCGGTGAACTTGGTCGCCTCGATCTTGATGAAGGGGGCCTCGGCCAGCTTGGCGAGCCGCCGGCTGATCTCGGTCTTGCCGCAGCCGGTGGGGCCGATCATCAGGATGTTCTTGGGGGTCACCTCGTCGCGCAGCTCGGGGCCGAGCTGCTGGCGGCGCCAGCGATTGCGCAGCGCCACGGCGACCGCGCGCTTGGCATCCTTCTGGCCGATGATGTGTTCGTCCAGCGCGGCGACGATCGCCTTGGGGGTCAGTGCTTGTGTCATGTCTTCCTATCGTCACCCCGGCGAAAGCCGGGACCTGTCTCGATTTGGCGCTCGGCCGAAAGCGATCCCGGCTTTCGCCGGGATGCCGCAGATCAAACCGTTTCGACGGTCACATTGCCGTTGGTGAACACGCAGACATCGGCGGCAACCGCCATGGCCTTGCGCGCGATGGTTTCGGCGTCGTCCTCGTAATCGACCAGCGCCTTGGCCGCGCTCAGCGCATAATTGCCGCCCGACCCGATGGCCGCGATACCGCCTTCGGGTTCCAGCACATCGCCATTTCCGGTGAGAACCAGCAGGTTTTCCTCGTCCGCCACGATCATCAACGCTTCGAGATTGCGCAGGTACTTGTCCATGCGCCAGTCCTTGGTCAGCTCGACCGCGGCGCGCAGGAGCTGGCCATTGTACTGCTCGAGCTTCTTCTCGAGCCGTTCGAACAGCGTGAAGGCATCGGCAGTCGCGCCGGCGAAACCGGCCACGACCTTCTCGCCTTCGCCGATCCGGCGCACCTTGCGCGCATTGGGCTTCATCACGGTGTTACCCATGGAAACCTGCCCGTCGCCGGCGATGACCGTGGCACCGCCGCGCTTCACGCCGATGATGGTGGTGGAATGCCACTGGGTCAGCCCGTGGCGATTGTCTCTATCATCCATGCGCGCGATATGGGGCGCGCGCGGCGGGGGTCAAGCCAGAGCAGGCCCGCAGGCTTACTGCCCCTGGCCCAGGCCCGGCTGGCCGACTGCACCGATATTGCCGAACAGGTCTTCGAGGAAGCTACGTTCGCGGCCCAGCGTGGGCGTCTCGTCGCCATCGGGGCGCAGGTAGACCACCTGGTCCATGCCCGTCCGCTCGGCCGAAACGACATTGCCCGCGGCATCGAATTTCACTGCCAGCACCGAATGCTCGCGAATCCGCGGGCGAACGAAGGGTTTGCGGCCCGTCGTGCTTGACACGTAGTACCAGGTTTTCTCGCCATACTGGCTTTCGAAGGTCGGACGCCCCAGCGTACCGGTGACGCTGCGCTCATTGTCGATCCCGGGCTGGACCGATTGCACCAGCGTGGCATCGACGATGTAGCCACGCGGCTCGCGGATCGCGGTGCAGCCCGTCGCGGCGATGGCGGCAGCGCCGATCGCGGCAAGGCCCAGAATTTTCGACCTGTTCATGGGAACAGCAAATCTCCGTCTTTCGGCAGGCGCTTGGCCGCAGGCGGCCACCTCCCTATATGCTTGGCCCACGCCTTAATCCGAAAGCGCCAGCCCATGCAACTCGGCATTGAGGGGCGCTTGGGGATCGCGGCCTGTATTGCCGCTGAACGGAGTTGTTTGTGTCCTTCCTAGCCCGCCTTTTCGGCAACGTCTTTTCCCTTGGCCCCGACCCGCGCGAAGAGTGGCGCCCCCTGTGGCAGCGCACCGTTGCCGAAGCCCGCGATCCCGACTGGTATCGCATGTGCGGCGTCGCCGACAGCGTCGAGGGTCGCTACGACATGATCACGCTGGTGCTCACGCTGGTCATGCTGCGGCTGGAAGACGAAGGCGGGATGGCCGCCAGCACCGCGCGGCTGACCGAACTGTTCGTCGAGGACATGGAGGGCCAGCTGCGCGAAGCCGGAATCGGCGATCCCACCGTAGGCAAGAAGATCAACGCGCTGATGGAAAGCATGAACGGCCGCATCGGCGCCTATCGCGAAGGATTGCGCAGCGATCCGAAGGTGCTGGTCGAAGCCGTGCGCCGCAATGTCACCATGGCGCAGCCCGACGAGGCCGAGGCGCTGGTCCAGCGCATGGCCGCGCTGCATGCCCGGCTCGAGCGGACGAGCATGGATCAGCTGCGGGCGGGCGAGTTTGCCGCATGAGCGCGCCCGAACTCAGCCGTCCGATCAAACCGCGCGCCCTGCCTGCCGGGCCATTGACCGTGGACGCCGGCGAGACCGAACGCGCAGCGCTTGCTGCACGGTTCGGCGTCACCGCCATCCCGGCGCTTACCGCCACCGTGGATTTCGGCACCAAGGATGATGCCGTGCTGGCAGAAGGCACATTGGCCGCGACCATCACCCAGCCCTGCGCGGTCACGCGCGAGGAACTGAGCTATGACGTGAGCGAGCCGCTCATGCTGCGCTTCGTGCCCGCCGGATCGGTGCCCGACTATGCGCCCGACGAGGAAATCGAGCTCGACGCCGAGGATCTCGACCAGATCGAATACGAAGGCGATGCGTTCGATCTGGGCGAAGCGATCGCCCAGACGCTCGCGCTGGCGATCGATCCCTATCGCGAAGGTCCGGGCGCCGAGGAAGCGCGCCGCAAGGCCGGCATCGTAAGCGACGAGGAACAGGCCCCGAGCGGTCCGCTGGCCGAGGCGCTGGCGGCGTTGAAGAAGGACCAGGCATGACGGCGCTGACGATAACCCCCATGGCTTCGCTCGAGGAGCTCGTTCCGGCGCTCGCGGCAGAAGGGCTGCCGGTGGATGATATCGAAGACGACGGGCGCGCGTTTTTTGCCTTCCATCACGCGGGTCGCTGTATCGGTTTCGGGGGGATCGAGGGCGATGGCCGGGACCGTATTCTGCGCTCGGTCGTCATCCTCGGCGCGGCGCGCGGTCGGGGCACGGGGCGCGAGGCCGTCGCGCTACTGGAAAGCGAGGCGCGGCGTCAGGGTGTCGCCCGGCTGCATTTGCTGACCACCACCGCAGCGGACTTTTTCCGCAAGCTGGGTTACCGCGATCACGACCGCGAGGATGCGCCCGCAGCGGTCGCATCCTCGCGCGAATTCGCCGCGCTGTGCCCTGCCAGCGCCGACTATCTGGTCAAGCCGCTGTAATCGATCAGAACGGGAATCACGGGCACCCCACTGTAACTAGCGCTGTAACTCAGCGATTTCCTAAAGAAATCAGCGCCCTAAAGAGTTCGTTGTTGGTGGCCCTGTAACTCGTTGCCACTAAGGTTTCGAGCGAGCCCATCGCAAAGCGATGGGTCCATGGCTTAACCTGTGAGCATTGCACAATGGCAGGTCCAGCGCTGCGCGATAATGGATGGCTCCACGCTGGCCCTGCCTCTTCGAGCGCTGTCGCCATAGGGATTGTCCTGTCGACAGGTTCAGCGCGAGCCGCGAGGTGCTCTCTGTGAGCTGGCCGATATGCCATCGGTCATTTCCGTCGGTCCTTCGTCCTCTAACCAGCGATCGAATCTAGCCGCACCCTTAGTGGCCAGTGATGCTACCAGGCTACCGGCGAACCGGACTGGTCGAGACGTCGCGACGCCTACCACACCCTTAGTGGCCATCTCTGCCATGTTTACCGTCGTTCTCGCAGTATGGACCGTTGCAGTGCTGAGGCCTTCCGCCAGCGACTCTAGCGCATCACCGGTTTCCTTGTATTTTGTAGATGCGCTACGCACCCCACTCAGGATGGCGAAGATTCCAACGCCGCCGACACCCGTAAGCACGGCGTCCAGCGCTGTATCGCTAATGTCCAGCACCGTTCCTCCGAGCGCGAGATCAACCGTATTGGTCAGATCCTCATTGGAATATCCTCCATCGAGTGAACCAGTGATACTGGCGACTTCAGAAGTGCTGATGACGGGGATCTCATCGGCGACCGAATCAATATAGCTGGCGCTATCGGTCGCCTTGATCTGATAGGCGACGCCGTCGATAACGATGTCTGTGTCGGGATGGTTGAAGTGTTCGTGAAGGTCCCCTCCGAAGCTGGATTCTACGTGGGTCTCAAAAAGCGCGCCTTTGGTGAGATTGGCCAGGCCAGAAAGTTCGGGGCCTGTCATGGTCAAAGTATCGAACCAGATTTCGGTATCGGTCATATCGGCGTAGTTGCCGTTGACCTCGCGCAGGCTGTCGTAGACGCTTCCAGCCTGACTGATATCGCCCCACGCTGAGACTGGCACCGATAAGGCCGAGAGCACGAGCGCCCCTTGCACAATGCGCTGTTCGTCGAACTTGTCATTGGGAGCAGCCGGAATACAGGCAACAGCCTCTATCTCAATATCGCGGGTCCGTCGTTCGACGCGGTCGGTAAGATCGTGAAAGTAGCTTTCGGTTTTGGCGATGTCGCCTGAAGCAATGAGCTTCTGTCGAGCGGCCTTCAGTTCGTCAATCTTCTCCTCGACGTCTTCGAAATCCGGACGAGTTAGGTCGAACCACCACTTGAGGCGCCGACTTTCTCGCTCTTCGTCCAATCGCTTCTCCGCATCGGCCTTGAGCTTGACGAGATTCTTGATCGCATCACTGATCGTTCGCTCAGCCTTGATCGCCGGCGATTCCGATCGCTGTAGTTCGACCTGTTGCAGAACTATCTTTCGCGCGTTCTCGCAGAGCTCCCGGATCCTCCGACTGCGTTCATTGCGGACCTCCACTTCCAGAACACGCTCGAGGTGATGGGCAATTTGCGGACTAGAAACGGCATAGAGGTCGTAAATAGCTGGATCAGTCTCCGAGGAGCTCCGAAGATGATGAACTATGTTTCGGATTTCTTCAGAAGAGGTCGATCCCATTGCTGTAGCAATATCTCGTTCGGCTGAAGTGAAACGCTGAAGCCTGAATTTCGAATCACTATTCACCCAGAACGCGGCGAGCAACGCCAAGCCGAGCAACGCGCCAGGGGCAAATATCAGGGGGCTATCGAGCAAGGTAAAGCCGAGCAGGAGAACCGATACGATCGAAACCAAAGATACGGCAGCGGCCGACCAGGTGACCCGTGTCCAAAACGTGACGTTGGCTTGCAGGGCACAGCGCGTTGAATTGGCCGCATCCATGGTTTTGCCCTTCCGCCTGCTCATTCAACGTCCAACGCGTCCACATCCAGCTTCTCGCCGGACTTCAGGATGTCGTAGATAATGTTGGTCAGGATACTCATTGCCTGACGGTCTTCCTTCAATAGCAGGGAAGCGAGGCTCTTATTGGACCTTAGGGATCGGACCACTGCGTTCTGAACGGATCCGGGCAGGTTGCCCTTCATGGCCAGTTGCTTGTCGCTTTGATTGATCTGCGCCATCACGATGTCGTTCTCTTGGGCGATCGACGCGATCTGATTGACGAAATGCGCCTGGTCACGAAGGGGTGCGGCCTCGCCGAAGAGGCTGTTCAACCGCTTGATGATTTCTTCGAGGTAGACCGGCTTGCTTCCTGGTGCCGGCGATCCACCTGCGCCCACGGGCTTGAGCACCGGAGTGTCGTCTGGAGTGAAGGGGCCACCGCCGGTATCTTCCCTATCCTTGATGTCGTAGCCGGTCAGGGTGATGCCGCGGAGATCGACCGCTTCGGGTGCCACCCCATCAAGCCTTTTGGACAGCAGCTTGGCGAAGGTCGCGAAGTTCTCCAGTTCCGGGTCGCCGAGTTCGACGAGCTGGGAGATGTAGGCATAGGTTCGGGCGAATCTTGCGAGACCCGCCTTGAAGTCGGTCAGCCTCCCGATCTGGGTGGAGGCGAGTTCGCGACGATGGTCGGCGGCCTTCTGTCCGTCTTCGTCCCCCTTTTCCTTCGCCTTCTGGTATTCCGCCTCTGCCGCTTGCACCTCTTTCCGGTTGTCTTTCAGCAACCCGTTGTAGGTGTCTGTCGGTTCTTGCGTGGCCGCGAACAAGACCCTGTGTTGGGCAGCTTCGTCAGACGTGATCGCCTGTGCGGTGCGAAAGCGGGCATCCTCGAATGCCGCTAGATGGGCGTCGTTGTAGATGCCGGCTTCATCGAGCTGATCCCGCATCTCGTAGATGACGTTGAGATCCTGGATCTCCTCGATCTGAGCACCTTCATCGTATTGGGCAAACGCCGCACGCACGGCAACGGGGTCGTTCACGAAATCGATGACGAAGGTGCGGTCCTTGCCGGGGAACATCCGGTTGAGACGCGAGAACGTCTGCACGATCTCCACCTCGTTCGCGATCTTCTTGTCGATATACATGGCGACAAGCTTCGGTTGATCGAAACCGGTCTGGAACTTGTTGGCGACCAGCATGACACGGTATTCAGGACGATCGAACGCGTGCCGCAGGTCTTGACCCCGAATTGCCGGGTTCATGGTGTCCTCGCTGAAGATTGCGTCCTCATCGACAATGAACGGCTCGGCGGACTGCGGAGTGTCATCAGCGTGCATGACCTCCTTGCCGGTCAGCTGGCCGGAGAACGCGACCAGCGTATGGATGTCTGCGTATTGCGGATGCTTCTCGATGAACCCGTCGAAGGCCTTCTTGTATCGAACGGCCGCGGCGCGTGAACTCGTCACGACCATTGCCTTCGCCTTGCCCTCCAGCAGGTCTGCGACGTTCTTGGCGAAATGTTCCATAATGAACTGGACCTTCTGGGTCACGTTCGTCGGGTGAAGCGACATCCACTTGGCCAGAGCGCGCTTGGCGGCCTTCCCGTCGACACGCTTCGCATCGACCATATCCTTGCCGAGGTTGAACGCCGTCTTGTAGGGGATGTAGCCCTCCAGCACGTCCATGATGAAATTCTCGTCGATCGCCTGACGCATCGAGTAGCGGTGGAAGGATTCCGGCTTGTTCTCGTCAGACGCTGGCTTTGAAGGGTCGGCGGGCCTGCCGAACAGCATCAGCGTCGAATGCTTGGGTGTCGCGGTGAAGGCGAACTGCGAGATGTTCTTCGGCCGCGAGCGCGAGTTCTGGATCTCGGTGAGCAGATCCTCCACCGTCATCTGGTCCATCGCCTTTTTCGAACTTAGCGCGAGCGTTGCCTGCAGCTTCGAAGCAGTGGTGCCTGTCTGCGAGGTGTGGGCCTCGTCGATGATGACCGCGAAGTTCTTCTCCTTGAGCGACTTTTCGGTCAGGATCGCTTCCATCGCATAAGGGAAGGTCTGAATCGTCACGACGATGATCGGCACCCCTTTGAGCAGGGCATCGGTCAGTTGCTGGCTCTTCGACTTCGAGCTCTTGTCCCGGTCGATCGCCGCGATGAGACCGGTCTGGTGATCGATCTGCTGCACCGCATCCTGCAACTGGCTGTCGAGGACGTTGCGATCGGTGACGATGATGGCGGCATCGAAAATCGGCGTGCCCCTGTCCTGCCGGAGCTTGACGAGATCGTGCGCCGTCCACGCGATCGTCGACGTCTTACCCGATCCCGCGCTGTGCTCACACAGGTATGCCTGCCCGGGGCCATTCTCCTTGGCGTCCGCGATCATCTTGTTGACCGCAGCCCATTGATGGAAGCGCGGGAAGATCAGCGTTTCCTTGGTCGACCAATTCCCCTTCAGATCGACGACTTCCTTCTTCTCGACGTAGACGAAGCTATGGAAGATGCGCAGCCAAGCGTCCCGATCGAGGATGTCCTCCCAGAAATAGGCCACTGGGTATTCGCCATCACTGCGCGGGGGGTTTCCGGCGCGTCCCTCGTTGCCCTGGTTGAACGGTAGGAAGAAGGTATTTTCGCCGGCGAGCTTGGTCGCCATCCAGATCACGCTGTCCGACATCGCGAAGTGAACCACGGCGCCACGCTTGAAGGTGAGCAACGGCTCTTTGCGCTTGGTGCGGGGGTCGACCGGGAGCCGGTCCTCGCGATACTGCTGCTTGGCGGCTTCGGCCGACTGAACGAAGTCGGTCTTCAACTCCACCGTGGCGACCGGCAATCCGTTGATGAAGAAAACGAGGTCGATCTCGTAGTCCGCGCTGTGGTGATATCGAAGCTGCGGAACCACGCGAAGCCGGTTCGCCGCATAGCGTGCCACTACATCCTGATTGCGCTGATCCTCCGGTGCCGCCTCGCTAACATCAATGTGACCGCAACCGGCGATGTCGAAGCCGCGGCGCAGGATCTGGACGGTTCCGTGCTTCTCCAGAGCCTGGTCGAGCCGGTTCTTCAGCACCTTGAACGCGTTGTCCCCGTTTAGCGCGACGAGCTTATCCCACTTCGCCGGCTGCGTCTCTTTGATCCATTCGACGAGGTCGGCGGTGTAGAGCGCAAAGTCCTTGTCGTATTCGGACGAAACACCGACGAGCCAACCCTGCTTGTCAAGCTTGCCGACAATATAGGCTTCGAGATGCTTTTCGTGGTGAAGGTCGCTCATGCGGCATTCCTGACGTCGATCTTGCCGGTCACGGCGGCGGTGATGAGGGCGGTGCGTTTTTCCTGGAGATACGTGACGCTCATTCGAGTGCGAGCGATAAGCCCCTCAAGACGGAAAAGGCGTTTGTCGAGTTCTTCCACGATCTGCTTCTGTTCGGACAGTGATGGGAGCGAAACCTTGACCCGGCGCAGGTGTGGCCATTTGATCTGTCGCTGGATGTCTCCCACGCTCATCGATGCGAGCATGAACTGATCGACATACGGACGGCTGCGAAATGCGTAGTTCGCGAAAGCTGGATCAATCTGCTCGCGATCAAGCTCGAAGATCAGATAGGCCGGACTGACAATACCGCGATGGTTGGAGACTCCAAGCGAACCGCGCCACGCCTGCTGATTGTTCATCACGAGATCGCCAGGCTCGACGAGCTGATACTTCTCCAGACTTTCGGCCGGCTTATGAACTAGGCCACCGCCTTCGGAATACGGAATGACGCCGCGATCGAGATAGACCGAAAGAAGGCCCTCATCGACCTTGCCGGAAATACTTTTGGCACGGGCGAAACTCCAGAACGGGAAGCATTGCCACCCTTCGCGTGGGCCGATTAGATCGATGATAGTCGCAGCCATATGTTCTGAAAGTAACTCGATGAACCTCTTCTTCCGCTCGATTAGGCGGTCGATTCTCTGGGTTTCAACATCGAGAAAATTAACGATCGCCTGTTGTTCTTTCTTCGAAGGTGCGGGGATAGGCATGCGGCGAAGGTCAGAGTAGTTTAACGATTGTCTAAGTCCTCCCCCCATCGAATAGAAAATCTTTTGAGCGTCATAAGCCCTCATGAGGTAACTAAAAAATTGGGAAGAAATACCTTCTGGAACTATGGTCGTGTAGGCAGATGTAATTATTCCACGTTCTTCGCAATGTCCTGAACGCAAGCTGCGTTGATCGTTTTGAAGGTCAGTTAGTCGAAATATGACATCTCCTGATTCAACAATCTGATAGGTTTCGAACGACTCCGGCAGCAGACCTCGGTCCGTATTGATGTCCTTTCGAACAATGCGCCCATAGCTAAGGGATAGCAGGTTGGACTCCTGCATGCCGGTATTAGGCTCGCGCCTTTCTCGCGCCACCGCGAGCAGCGGCTTCTCTTCCCAGTGTGCTGGAACTGTTTCAATCCAAGGCGCCGCTGACGGCTTGTGATTTGCGAAAGTCTTAGCGGAGGTCATTCGGTCACCTCCGCCAACACTGCAGCGATGTCGGCCTCGACAGCTTTCAGGTCTGCATCGATTTCTTCAAGATCGCGCGGGGGCTGATAATGATAGAAATAGCGGTTGAAGTTGATTTCGTAGCCGACAACGCCGACGCCCTCGTCCTGAGCATCGCAGAAGCTCTGATCGACGAAAGCATCTTCTGCCCAAGGAAGCACCTCCCTTTCCATGTAGTCCTCGATGGAGGTGCCGAGCGGCACGTTCTCGAAATCGGTCAGACCGTCATCGGGAACGATGTTGCTCTTCCCGTCCCTCACGGGCTCGGCATCGGGATCGCGCACGCCGAAAGCACCGACAAACGCCTTGATGAGCGGCTTTCCGACCTTGCCGAGAGTAGCATTCTTCTTCGCAGCGGACTTGGCGAAGGATTCGAGCCAGTCGTATTCATGCTCCTGACCGGCTTGCGCGATGAGGGTGGAAGTCCACGCTTCCTTTTGGGCATCGGTCAGCTTGTTCCACGCCTTGTCGGTGTCGAGGCTGCCGAAGCTATCCTCCGTGATCACGATTTTCGTCCTGAGCGGCCGGAGCACCTTCACGCGGCGGTATCCGAATTCCTTGTAGTCGAAAATCTTCGAGGTATCTGTGGGTTCGAAAGCCGAATAGCTGTCGACGATCTGGCGCGTCTGCTCTCCGCTGATGGCACGCTTCTTGTTGCCCTCGCTCTTGCGCATCTGAGTGTAGAGCGATGTGGCGTCGATCAGCTGGACCTTGCCTTGGCGAGCATCGCCCTTCTTGTTCGACAGGATCCAGATGTAGGTGCCGATGCCGGTGCGGAAGAAGATCTCGGTCGGCAGCGCGATGATTGCCTCGACGTAATCGTTCTCCAGCAGGAACCGCCTGATCTCGGATTCGCCCTGCCCGGCGTTGCCGTTGAACAGCGGCGATCCGGACAGGATGATGGCTGCTCGGCCTCCACCACGTTCCGGCGTTTCGAGCTTGCTGATGAGGTGAAGCAGGAACAGCATCGAACCATCGCTGACGCGCGGTAGCTTGGGACCGAAGCGTCCTTCGAACTTCTTCTCGCTGTGTTCACGGACGACGGCGTCCTGATCCTTATTCCAAGGCTTCCCGAAAGGCGGGTTTGAAACGCAATAGTGGAAACGCTCGTCTCGATATGCATCCTCTGACAGCGTGCTTCCGAGCTTGATGTTCTGCGACAGATCACGGCCCGGGTCGGATTCCAGAGTCTTTAGCAGCATGCCGGCAAGACAGACTGCGTGCGTTTCCGGCTCGAGTTCCTGCCCGTGTGGCACGACGACCGGAGCGATGCTGTAGCGATTACGGAGACTCTGCACGTGCTCCATCCCGTCCGACAAGAAGCCGCCGGTGCCACAGGTCGGATCATAGAGCGTGCGGATAAGGCCAGGATTGCTGACGAAGAGTTCGTCGTCTGGATCGAGCAACAGTTCGATGGCCAGATGGACGACATCGCGCGGCGTCATGAAATCCTCGGCCGCCTCGTTCACCTCGGCGCCGAAGCGGCGGATCAGATGCTCGTAGATGTTGCTCATCACGCGCTCTGGCACCGTATCGGGATGCAGGTCCGTATCCGCGAAATTCTGGCAGATCCGATAGAGGACGCCCTGCTTGTCCATGCGAGCGATGGTATTAGCGAAATCGAACTGCTCGAAGATCACCCGGGCGTTGTCGCTGAACTTGGCGATGTAATCCTCGAGGTTCTGCCGGGTGCGCGTCGCCCCCAGCGTTCCCAGCGTGTAGTTCGAGGTGTTGTAGAAGGGATATCCTGTGATCTGCCGCAGGACCACTCCCAGATCGATGTCCTGATCAGTCAGGTCAGCGACAGTCTCAAGGGCCTGCTCGCGCGTCGGTTCGAGCACGCATTCAAGACGGCGTAGAAGGGTGAAGGGCAGGATGATCTTGCCGAAGTCAGTGTGTTTGAAATCGCCCCATAGATCGTCGGCATTGCGCCAGATGAAGGAAGCGAGCGTGCTGCTCTGGCCATTCGTGTCGTTCGGCATTCTGGATAGGTCCCTGTCTGCTGCATCTTCGTGCAGTCGGTTGATTCTAGAATAGAAGCTTGGCTTTTCCAAACCTTAGGTTCAGAGAAAATTGCCGGCTATCGGTTGCGATTACTGTCTCTATTTACGCAAAGGGCTGGAGATGCCGCACAATTGTTGCCTCGATGCGCGCGCGTTTGAGGAATAGTTGGCGCATGCGCTGGTTGTATTCCGCTCGAACTGCCTCACCTGCGGCGCCTCCGAAATGCGTGGACTGCCAGAGAAAGTCGCCATCGAGCATCAGGCGCAAGCTTCGCTTGAACTCGTTGGACGAGCCGGCATAGCGAAGTTCGTCGACAAGCAGCGGTTCAAGATACCTCAGCTGGACGCCCCTCCAGGATATCTCGCCGACGGGCTGACCATCTGCGGGCATCTGCACGCTTTCCCCCGGACAGATAGGTAGGCGTAGTTCCGTTGGGCCGAAGCGGGTCAACCTGTATAGGGCGGCGCCGCCGAAGATCGCGAGTGCGTCGATGAAGACTTCGTCATGCAGGCTGACGCCAGAAACCCACTGCAGGGTCTGTGGCGGTCGCCGGATCGCACGCTGGGCAGCTGGCGACTGTTTCATCGTTTCAGGCAAAGTGAGATCGGATCGCCACTCGTGGGCTTCGCTCCAGCCTTCGTGCAGATCAACTGGATCCCACACCGCATCGATGAATTCCTGCGGGTCGGTCTTGCTGGCGTAGAGCAACATAGCGGTAAGCTGATTGGTCTTGAACAGGCCGGCATCGGGCGCCGGACCGCCCCTCGCCCTCCACATTCGATCGCGGACCAGGAGCCCGAGCATACGGTGTAGCTGTGCGATTGCCGATCCTGGTCCTTTGCGCCGATAATCCTTGTCGGGCAACGACAAGAAGGGAATGCCATTCGCCGTGGTGGTTTCCGTCCGGATGACCATCTCCCAGTCATTTTCGGAGACTGCAATTTCTTCCCCGTTACCGAATTCCAGGACCTTAGGCACAATCTGCTGCAGTTCATCGAACAGCGCCTCGCGGGCAGCCGCATAGGTTGAGGGCATAATACCTCCTTGGGCGCAGAAGCACCGGGTTGAGAACGAAGATGACTTGTTGAGCGGGCGGCCTAGCTTATCCCAAGGACGGCTAGTTATTCGCTGTGTTGGTGGCCGCGGCAGGTCTTGGGAAAGCCGCTGCGGCTAGATTAGGCGCATGGGCGCCAGACCTCTTCAGGCCGAGTTTTCGGTATTAGAAGTGAGGGGTGCAATGGGTCTTTCCAGACGATCAGCGGGAAAACCCATCAGCTTGGCATTGTGACGAAAACGGATGACCAGCTCTTGCAATTGATCGACCTGATCCGTCTTGTCGGCAAGGAGCTGCTCGAGACGTTTTATTCTCTGTTCCAAGACCACAGCATCCGCTGATTTGGTCTTGGTCGGCTTACCCGCCATCGCCTTGCGACGATCGAAAGCGGTCCTGATGGCCTCCTTCTTCATCAAGCCTTGTCGGGTGCATCGAATACCGAGGCAACTGGCCACTTTTCTTTCAAGCGCCGAGGCACTGAAGGCGCCCCATTCCTCTTTCCACTCCTCAATGAGAAGGATGACGCGATCTTGCACACCCTGGGTGAGGGCATCGCGCTTGCGTCCTTTGCTGGCAGCGCTCATATTGTGTCCTCCAGACCAGGGCCATCGAAGTGACGGGGTGAAGCGGTTGTCGGTTGGACCAGTGTCCCGTCGGGAATGTCGGGATCCTGGTGAACAGCTAGGATGCGCTCGCAACCGGCAATCGACTGCTGGAGTGCGTTGAGGTGATTGGATGCACCGATGGTGTCATCTTCGACTTCGGCCTGCACACGCTCCAGCAGCCAACGGTTATCGGCCAAGCGTTGCTCGGTTCGTAGCTTGCCATCTTCATTGCCTTTTTCGACCAGACAGAACTCGCAGGTCTCGCAAGCTTGGAATTCGGGACATGTGGAACTGATCCAGTCGAGGTCGCAGAGCCCAATGTCTGTTACGTGCGCCGTGGCGAGCACGGAATCGCGAAAGGATGCTCGTTCTGCCGGTTCCTTTCGATCGTGTAGGTCGGCAAGTGCTCCCTGTATTTTCCCTTCATCCATCATTCCTCGAAACCGTTCTGCGATTTCAAGACCTGTCAGGTGATCGTATTCGCTGTTCTGTTGGATATCGTCCCGGCCGGACCATCGGGCCACCAACGCCTGATCCAGTCCGCCAGCCTGCGCTAGTGTGTTAAGCCAGTGCCTGAATTGGTGACTGGTCATGCCCATAGCCGAACCGTCTTGCTGGGGCGGGCTCTCGAACTTTTCGAAGATCGAAAGGGTGCGTCCACGTGTCGACACACGACCGCCGAGGAAATCAGCGAGGTGCTGGTCGCGGGTCAACGACAACAGGCAGGGATTGGTAGCCTTTCGGCTATGGTGGAAGTTGAGGTGCACCAGAAGGAGGTGCTCGCTGAGCTTCATACCGCGGCGATCTTCGGTGACCTTCACCATTTCCTTTAGAAGGGCCTGCTCTAGATCCAGTCGCGAGATACGAACGTTGCGCCCGCTTGCGTCGATACCTCTCAACATTAGCCACTGACGTCCGGATTTGGCACACGGACCCATCCCGAACATTTCAGCGACTTCGGCTTTCGTATAGGTCTGCCACGGGCCTAGATCAGGGCCCGGAAGCCAAGCTCGATCGGGATGCTCTTCCAACCAGCGTGCGAGCTCCCGTGCCGGCTCGGTATGACGGCGAATGTCAGCAATCGCGCTGCGAGCAACATCGACCATCACAGTCGGGATCCATTTCACGTCGGAGTCGGAGGACTTTTCCTTCCAGTATCGCAAGCCGTAGCGCATGACTGGCTTGCCATCCTGATCGAAAACGTCGCCGTTCTCATCGGCTTTTTGTTCCTCGACCTCGCAATCGGCATGGAGGGCAAGCACCTCTCCGATACGCCAAGGCGCGCAGTGAAGCAGCTTGATCACGCTCATGCAGACTACGTCACTAGGCTCAGTCACCAAGTGCGAAAGGCGGGCCAGTTCGTCGAGCACATCGGATGTCGGCAGCTTGCTCTCGCGCGCATCGTTCGCGTGTTTGCTGATGCGGCTGAGCGCGTTGGTCTGGCGCTTCAAGGGGTTACGCCAGTCAAGGCGAGAGGCCGACAAGCCGTGTCGATCAATCGTTTCTGCGATCGTCTGGAGCGCGCAACCTAACCTGTAAGCGGTCGTCGGGGATGAGCGTGTCTGGACCGCAATCACAGCCGCTGCAAAATCCTTGTGTGTCAAGCGGACCGGGTCGTGCCCGCGATCACCGAGTTGATCGTGGAGATCCCGTGCAGCATTGATGATGCGGCTGAGCGGACCGTCCCCTTGCGGTCGACTATCCTGCTTTCGGCGGATGAGGGCCTTGATGAAACTGGCGAATGGCTCGGCCATCGGCACGCGGCCTTCGATGCTTTTGGCTTCTCCATGGGCGTGCGTGGTGAAGTAGAGAACCGCCTTCTGAGCCGCCTTGCTCACCGGCCGGGGACAATGCGTCGTTACGTCCCAGTCCGCACGGTCCCATTCAAGGTCGGTGCCGAATGCGGCGCAATCGTGGCGAGCCTGCGCAATGAATGCCTCCAAGCGTTCAAGCGCGTTGCGCTCGGGCCGGGTAACTAGCCGGTCAGCCATGCTGCTCCGCGCGCTTGTCTGCGATGCGCTGGATTACGCCTGCTACTTCGATAATGACGTGATCGTTCATAGCGATCATCTTCTGATTGAGTCCCTGCTCCACACTCTTTTCCCTTCTCCTCAATAGGCTGTCCAAGACCAGATCATGAGGTCCATCCATCCAAGGTTGAAACATGGGACATGTGTAACACGCCAACGGTGCCGCGCTGACATTGCAGAAGCTGTGGTTACCGCAGGTCCCGACCGGCTCGGCAAGGTCGCGCTCGCGCTCGCCGTGATAGACACGGCTACCACCTACATCACCGCGGATTGCGCTAGCCTCGTTCTCGACCAGCTTGGCGAAGGCCTGCGCGCGCGGTGCGAGCGCGAGGGCCATCGCCTGGTCGAGGTGCTCGACAATGTTCGAATGCACGTCGAAATAGACGCCGACGTTCTGCAGGTCGGAATGGTCCAAAACATCGGCTACTTCGTAGGCAGATGCCCCATTGTCGATCGCACGGGTGGCTATGGTATAGCGAAATCGCCTGAAGGAGACACATAGAGGGTCGCCCATCCGCGACAGGACACCGAGATGTTGAACCGAAAGCTTGAGCAGATTGGTGATCTGACCACGAGTTGTATGCCATGCCCATTCGGCAAGTGCGTGATTATGATCAAAGGCTAGAGTTTTGGCGCGGAACAACGGTCTTGCCGCGTGATCATTTTCGTTAACAGGATATGCGACCTGGTTCTGGGCGATCAGTTCGGCAATCAGTTGGCCCACGAAGGGCGTCAACCGACGCTCCCTGAATTCGGCACGGTGCTGGACATGGCCCTTCTTGTGGCGCGGGATGCGGAGTATATAGGCGGCCACTTGAGTGCCAATTTTCTCCTCGCGCAGATCTTCTTCCCGCAGGCTGGCATATTGCCCGGCGTTACTGCCTGTGGTAAGCGCTAGCCAGACGATTGCCTGCTCTTCAAGCGGGATGCTGCGGTTCGCCCTCGCAGACCGCAACGCAGACGTCAGACTGGCGACCTCTTGCGCATCTAGGGGACCTTTAGTTGGATCCTTTGAGCGAACAGCCTGTCCTTTCGCGTTGCCACCGATGACAATGTCACCAAGCTTGTCCGCAACATCGGTCGAGAACTGCCTATAGCCCTGTGCCGCGCACCACCGGTAGAGTTGCCTTGAATAATGAAGCTGCCATTGCTGCTCCCTGCCGAGAGACGCCCGAGCTTCACTGAAAGCCAGATAGGGAATTTCCCTGGATTTCTCGTCGGCTTCTCTGAACGCTGCCGTTCGTGTGAAAACGGCGAGGAACTTGAACGCATTGCAAACGCTCATCGGTGACTGGGTCGTGAGAAGCCAAGCGAAGTAACGTTCGAAACTAGCCCGAAGTTCTTTGCCGGTTATTGCGTGAACCGCCCAGTCCAAGGAGAGCTTTACGGTCGGCTCGTTGAGGGACCAACGCTCACCAGAGGTTTCCACGGGTAAACCGCGCCGATCGATGACAACAGAAGGGAGACGGTCATCTCTAGCGTGAGAGATATGCATGTTAGCTGATGCGCGGCTCATACGGCGATCCCCGGCAGTTGATGCTGCATCCCCATGAGGAGCTTCGACGCTTCGCTTTCAATTTCGCGCCGCGAGTATTTGACCGACTGCTGCGAGGTCTTCGCCCATCCCATGATATAGTTATTAACCTGCTGCGCGAGCGTGCTCTTCAGTCCCCGTTGCTTAGCATTCGCCATGAAGCGGTCGTTCCAGGTGTGGCGCAGGACGTGCGTGGAGAAGTCGGAAGGGAAGTCGTCCGGGAACCGCTCCCTGACAACGACGAACATATCATAGACGCTTGCGAGCGAAAGCGGCTGTCCGTTGCGGCTTTCGAGGACGATGAAGGGTGACTTCTTGGCGCCTGGCACCTGAGAGCGGTGCTTGGTGATATAGGTATGGATGGTCTGAGCAAGTAACGTGCTTATCGGCAATGTCCTCCCAGCCGTCTTTACGAGTGGCTGATCCTTTCGAGGATCATTGGGATCTCCAGGGTTTGGTTCGATTGTGATCCTGGGGTTTTGATGTAAATTCACGTGGTTGGCCTTCAAGACCAACGCTTCCGCCCTCCGTATTCCGAGTTCGTAGAAGAGTAGGAACAGCATGAAGTTGCGGTAACGCGTTTCCGCGTAGAATGGATTCCTGGGCGAATCCGGTCTGACGATCTCGAACAGCCGGACCTGCTGCTCCTCGGTCAGCCCGAGCCGCACTTTACCGGCGCCCTTTCGTTTGAGCGCCTTCAGCTGCTTTTCGATCTGCTGAAACCGTTGGTTGATGGCCGGGACGCGCAGGTCACCTATCTTCATGGCCTGCGCAACGCCGGTCGCCCGCCAGCGGATATACTCTGTTACCCAGTCTACCCGATTAGCCTGCGTATCGCCGAGCACGTTGCCGGGCAGGACCTGGTCGCCGACAGTTACCGTCTTGCGCTTGCTCTGGCCTAAAGCGGCGGCAAGACTTTCGATCTCGGCTTGGCTGAAAAGGTCGCCACTTCCAAAACGCTCGTCGATGTCGATCAGACAAGCTTCGGCCCACTCTAGGAAAAGACCGATCGCTCCCACGCGGCTCTTGCTGGAGTTGATCGATTTGGTCCGGTGGTATGCGAGGCTGAAATCAACGACGTCGAGAACTGGCAGTTCGGTGTCACATTCAACCAGCAGGGGGAAGCGCTCGCCACTGTCTAGGCGGATGGCCTTGGTGCGGTAAATCGTCTGCATTGATGTTCCCCCAATGTTCCGAATGACATGGGAGATTCATCACTGAACTTCAAGCGCTTATTGGAAATGTCCCAGTCAAAGACATAATACGTGGAGGGCTCCCTACAGTTACACCTGCAGGAAGCCCTTACTCATTCAATCTGATGCCGATGAATTAGTTACGGTATGAATCTCGTATTTCTGCAGTGAACCAGAAACTTAACCAGTCTTTGTTACAGAAAAAGAGATACCCCTAACTAGAACGGAATATCGTCGTCGAGGTCGTCGTAGTTCGAGCCGCCGCCGGTTCCGCCCATGCCGCCGCCGGCAGCGCCGCCACCCGCAGCGCCGCCGCCCTGGTTCCAGCCGCCGTTCTGGCCGCCACCGCCCGAACCGCCACCCTGGTCCCACGACCCGCCGCCGCCGCCGCGATTGCCGCCGCCACCCGCACCGCCCTGGGCGCCGTCGAGCATGGTCAACGTGCCGTTGAGGCCGCGCAGCACGACTTCGGTCGAATAGCGGTCGTTACCCGACTGGTCCTGCCATTTGCGCGTCTGCAGCTGGCCTTCGATATAGACCTTGCTGCCCTTGCGCAGGAAGCGCTCGACAACGCCGACCAGACCTTCGGAAAAGATCGCGACCGTGTGCCATTCGGTGCGTTCCTGGCGCTCGCCGGTGTTGCGGTCTTTCCAGGTTTCGCTGGTGGCGATCCGCAGATTGGCGACCTTGCCGCCATTCTGGAAGCTGCGGATTTCCGGATCGGCACCGAGATTGCCGATGAGCATGACTTTGTTGAGGCTTCCGGCCATCGAATCATTCCTTCGTAACTGTTGACCCACGGCCTAACCCAGCCCGCCAGCGGGGGCTAGACGGGCGCGGCTGCGTTTCCACCGGACCGGACCCGGTTTGCTAAAGTCCCAGCGCGGTCGCGATCCAGAAGGTCAGCCCGGCAAAGACATAGGCCAGCACGAACAGGTAGACGACCATGAAGGTCGGCCATTTCCAGCCATTGGTCTCGCGCCGGGCGACGGCGATGGTCGAGATACATTGCGGCGCGAAGACGAACCAGGCGAGGAAGGCCAGCGCGGTCGGCAGGCTCCACAACGCGGCGATCCGGTCGGTCACGCCTTCGGCGGCGAGGTCCTCATCCTCGGCATCGACGGCATAGGTCGTTGCCAGCGCCGACACTGCCACTTCGCGCGCCGCCATGGCGGGGATCAGCGCAAGGCTCATCTCGCGGTTGAAACCGATCGGTTCGAGCACCGGGTGCAGGCCGTCGGCCACCATGCCCGCAACGCTGGCATCGAGCTGGCTTTCGCCCGGCTCGGCCTTGGGGAAGCTGAGCAGCAGCCACAGCGCGATGGTGACCATGAAGATGATCGTGCCCGCGCGGCGCAGGAAGACATAGGCGCGTTGCCACAGGCCGATCGCAAGGTCCTTGATCCGCGGCAATTGATAGCGCGGCATTTCCATGATGAACCCGCTCGCCGCGCCCTTGGCCAGCGTGTTGCGCAACACCAGCGCAACCACCAGCGCGCCGACGATCCCGGCAAGATAGAGCGCGAACAGCACCAGCCCCTGCAGTCCGATACCCGGCCCGACGCTCGTCTCCGGGATGACCGCCGCGATGATGACGGCATAGACCGGCAGCCGCGCCGAACAGGTCATCAGCGGCGCGACGAGGATCGTGGTCAGCCGGTCCTTGGGATCGGGGATCGAGCGCGCGGCCATGATCCCGGGGATCGCACAGGCGAAACTGGACAGCAGCGGGATGAAGCTTTTGCCCGACAGGCCGACCCCGGCCATCAGACGGTCCATCAGGAAGGCCGCGCGCGCCATGTAGCCACTTGCCTCCATCAGCAGGATGAAGAAGAACAGGATCACGATCTGCGGCAGGAAGACCACCACCGACCCCACGCCGGCAAGCACGCCTTCGGTGATGAAATCGCGGATGAAGCCTTCGGGCATGATGCCGCTCACCCAGCCTGAAATCGCCCCGACTGCGCCGTCCAGCGCATCGGCGAACGGGGTCGCCCAGGCGAACACCGCCTGAAAGATCACGAACAGCAGGCCGAACAGGATGACCGGGCCGACCCACGGATTGAGCAGGACGCGGTCGATGCCGTTCTCGATCGTGTGCCGTGCCGATGCCGAGAGCGTGGCCCCGCGGGCCATGTGCTTGGCGACCAGCCGCCGTTCGGGCAGCGTGACATGGCCGCGCCACTGCGCGTCTTCGGCGGCATGGGTTTCCGCCTCGGCGATGGCGGCGGTTAGTTCCTGCAGCCCCTTGCCCCGCACGGCGACGGTCGGGATCACCGGTACGCCGAGCGCGGCGGACAAGGCCGCCGGATCGAGCGTGAGCCCGTCGCGTTCGGCGAGGTCGATCATGTTCAGCGCGACCACCGTCGGCCGGCCGAGTTCGAGCACTTCCTGCGCGAAGACGAGATGCTGTTCGAGATTGGCAGCGTCGACGACGAGCACGATGACCTCGGGCGTGGCCTCGCCTTCGAATTCGCCGTGCACGACCTTGCGCGTCACTTCCTCGTCGGGGCTCGCGGCATCGAAACTGTAGGAACCCGGCAGGTCGATCAGCTCGAGCGGTTCTCCGCTCGGCAGCGTCAGCCGGCCGGCTTTGCGCTCTACCGTGACGCCGGGATAATTGGCGATCTTCTGCCGCGCGCCGGTCAGCGCGTTGAACAGGGCCGACTTGCCCGCATTGGGGTTGCCGACCAGCGCGGCGATACGTTTGCGGGTCATACGGGTTCCACCTCGATCGCCAGCGCGTGGCTGCGGCGCAGTGCGATGGTCATCCGGCCGACGCGCACCGCCAGCGGGTCGCGGGTCCCGAAAACGCCGCGCCGCGTTACCGCGACCTCGACGCCTTCGTCGATGCCCAACGCCTTCAGGCGCTTGCCTTCGCTCTCGTCCAAGGAGGCCCAGTCAACCGCCACGATTCGCGCGGTCCTGCCGTTTTCAAACCCGTCCAGCGTCATGCGCGCCGCACTGTCAGAACTGCGCGCTTGTTGCAACCGGTTATCAATAGCGCGCTGTTTGCGTGGGCCTATCTGGCGGGGTAGCGCAACCGGCCGAGAAAGCGCGTTACGCTGAAGGTCTCGCGCTCGGGACCGAACCATTTGGCCTTGGCCTTCTCGAACTTCATCACCCCGTCGATCCGCCGCTCGAGAAATGCCGCGGTGTCGGCCTTGCCGTCGCTTTCGTCGGCGATGAACACCGTCAGCGTCGCGCCGTAGATCGAGGCAAGGATCGCGCGCTTGGTGTAGTGGTTGTAATCGGTCGCCGTATCGCCCGCGAGCCGCCACATCACATCGGCGCTGTTCCAGCCGGTCTTGAGCGCGCGCGGTGCGTTCTGCGGCATGGCCATGATCGCCAGCGCGCGGCGCAGGGATTCTTCCTGCCCCGCCACCGCATCGAGCCGGTATTGCACCAGTGCGCGGATGCGTTCGCGGATCTTCATGCCCGCAAGTTTCTCGGGCGGCAGGTCGAGCGCCATCTGCCGGTCGATCGTTTCGATCCAGGCGCAGATCATGCCCATCGCGCCTTCGTCCTTGAACGCGAGCCGCGCGACATCGCGGTCGGCGCCGAGCTGGTCGGCGGCCATTTCCAGCGCGGCATCGCTCCAGCCGTCGAACACTGCCGCATCGGCAATGCCGGGCGCCAGCGCGAGCCGCAATTCGTCGAGCGTGAGGTCGGCAACGTCCATGGTTCAGTTCGGTCCGTAGGTTTCGGTCTGTTCGCCGCGATCGGCTTCGGCGCGTTCGATTTCCTGGAGCAGGTCGGAGCGCGCGCCCATCAGCCGCGCATAGTCGCGCGCGGTGCGGCCCGAATTGTCGGCGCGGTCGGCATCGGCTCCCTCGGCGATCAACAGCCGCACCAGCGGTCCGTCGCGGCGGTGCACGGCGGCGATCAGCGGCGTTTCGCCGGTGCTGTTGGGGACATCGACCGCGGCCCCGCGTTCGGCGAGGATCTCGACGCCTTCGACAAAGCCGAGCTGCGCGGCAAGCTGCAGCGGCGTGGTGCCCTTGCGGTCGGCGATATTGGGATTGGCGCCCTTGGCCAGCAGGAACCGCAGCCAGACGGGATCGCGCCGCTGGGTGACGATGTGCAGCGCGGTCTCGCCGCTGGTGATGTCGCGCGAATTGACCAGCACGTTGCCGGGTTCGGACAGGAGCTGCGTGGCCTCGGTCCCGTTGCGTTCCTTAACGGCATCGAGGAACTTGTACCCGTCGCGCTGCGCCTGGGCCTGGACCGGCCCGGCGACCAGCGATCCCGCCAGCGCTACCAGAAGAGTGTATTTCGCGAACCGTTTCACCGTCGGAGCCCCTATTTTTTCGCAGTTCATTGGCTGACTCGCCCTTGCCGAGCGCGGGTTAGCAGACCATGAACCGTGACACCATGCTACGCAACTCCGCCCCGCTTGTCGCCGCCCTGCTCGCCCTCGCCGCCTGTCAGGATGCCCCGCCCGAACAGCCGCCGCTGGCCGGTGCCGCGATCGGCGCCGAATTCACGCTGACCGGCGAGGACGGCGATCCCGTCAGCTGGAGCGATTTCGACGGCCAGTACCGCACGCTCTACTTCGGCTACACCTATTGCCCCGACGTCTGCCCGGTCGACACGCAGCGCGCGATGGCCGGCCTCAAGGCCTTCGAACAGGCCAACCCCGAGCTGGGCGCGCAGATCCAACCGCTGTTCGTCAGCGTCGACCCCGCCCGCGACACCCCCGCGGTGCTGGCCGAATTCACCGACAGCTTCCACCCCCGCCTGATCGGCATGACCGGCACCAAGGAACAGATCGACGCGGTGACCGAAGCCTTCGCCGCGGTCTATTCGATCGAGGAACCCAACGAGGCGGGCGGCTATCTGGTCGGGCATACCAACATCACCTACCTGTTCGGCCCCGATGGCGAGCCGCTGGCCATGCTGCCGACCGACCAGGGCCCCGAAGCGGTTGCCGCGGAACTGGACAAATGGGTGCGCTGAGGGACCGGTTCTGGGAACGGCCGCTGGCCGATCTCACCACCGAGGAATGGGAAGCGCTGTGCGACGGCTGCGGGCGCTGCTGCCTGCATAAGGTCGAATATGAGGACACGGGCGAGATCGAGCACACCAATGTGGCGTGCACGCTGCTCGATCCGCAGACCGCGCAGTGTACCGATTACAAGCATCGCAAGTCCTTCGTCCCCGATTGCCTGCGACTGACGCTGCGCATCGTCGAGGATGTCACCTGGCTGCCGGCGACCTGCGCCTATCGCCGCCGCGCAGACGGGCAGCCGCTGCCGCGCTGGCACTACCTGCTGAGCGGCGACCGCGAGGGCGTGGTCCGGGCCGGCGTATCGGTGGCCGGGCGCGTCGTGCGCGAAGACGAGGCGGGTCCGCTGGAACACCATGTGGTCGACTGGGGCGACGGTGACGGGCCGGACGACGACGAAGGCGGTGCCACGTGATCGACTGGCTCCGCCGCGACGCGCTGGAGCCGGTGATCGAGCTCGGCGATCGCACGCTTCCGATCGAGATAACCCGCCACCGGCGGGCGCGGCGGCTGACGCTGCGGCTGGCAGCGGATGGCAGCGCGGTGCGGATCACCCTGCCGCACTGGGCGCGCAGCGCCGAAGCGACTGCCTTCGCCCATGCGCGGCGCGACTGGCTCGCCGCGCAGCTCGCCAAGATCCCGCCCAAGCGCGATCCGGCGGGTGAGGGGCGGCTGCTGTACCGCGGTCGCGAACTTGCCGTCGACTGGCGCGGCGATGCACCGCGCAGCCCGCGGCTGGATGGCGGCAGGCTGACGCTGGGCGGACCGCACGACACGCTTGCCAGGCGGCTCCAGCGCTGGCTCGAACTGGAATCCCTGCGCCTGTTCGCCGAAGATGCGGCGGACTATTGCGCGCGCGGCAAGCTCGCTCCCGCGCCGGTCAGGCTGAGCCGGGCGCGCAAGCGCTGGGGCAGCTGCTCGTCCGAAGGCGTGCTGCGGCTCAACTGGCGGCTGGTGCAGGCGCCCGATGCGATCCGTCGTTCGGTGGTCGCGCACGAGGTCGCGCATCTGGTCCATTTCGACCATTCGCCCGCGTTCCACGCCCTGCTCGCCCGGCTGTACGAAGGCGATATCGCGCAGGCCAATCGCTGGCTCTCAGCGCATGGGCGCGAGCTCTACGCCGCCTTCGACTAGCCCCACTGGCGCGGGCCCGCGAAAGTGCCTATCTTGCGCCGCATGCGCTTCAAATCTCGCTTCGATGCCAAGGCCGGGTTCGCCGACCTGTGGGACTATATTCGCGAACCGCGGCCCTATCGCTGGCCGTTTCTCGCGCTGTCCCTCGCCATCCCGCTGACCGGGCTGGCCATGCTGACGAAGGAATCGCATTTCCGCCCGCCCGACGCGCCCAAGGTCACCTATATCTCGACCTTTGCCGAAGGGCGCACCGACGAGGAAATCCGCCAGTCGAACATCGCCAACCAGCAGCGCAAGGAAGCGCGCGAGGCCGAGCTGGCCGAACTGGAGGCGCGCAGGATCGAAGCCTACAAGGCACTCGGCCGCGCCACCGGGCTCGATGTCGAGGCGATGGAACGCGAAGCGGCCATCGAACGCGCCCGCGAAGAAGCGGAAGCCGAAGCGCGGCGGCGCGAACTCTACCCAGCGGGCACGGCGGTTGACGACAGCGGCGAATGACGCGCGCTGGCTTGATGCGGCCGCGCGGCTGAGCACGCGCGCCCGCCCCGCCAGCTATCCCAATCCGGGCGTGGGATGCATCCTGCTGCAGGGCGACCGCGTGGTCGGGCGCGGCTGGACCGCTGCGGGCGGACGCCCCCATGCCGAAGCCGCCGCGCTGGCGCAGGCGGGCAAGGAAGCGCGCGGGGCCACCGCCTATGTCACGCTGGAACCCTGCGCCCACCGCTCGCCGCGCGGTCCGGCCTGCAGCGACCTGCTGGTCGAAGCAGGAGTGGCCCGCGTCGTCGCGGGGGTCGAGGATCCCGACCCGCGCACTGCGGGCGACGGGCTGGCGCGCCTGCGCCATGCCGGGATCGAGGCCGGGCTGCTGCGCTCCCCTGCGGCCGAGGCCAGCCTTGCGGGCTATTTCACCCGCGCCCGCCATGACCGGCCGCATGTCACCATGAAGATCGCCATGTCGCTCGACGGCTGCATCGCCATGGTCAGCGGCGAAAGCCAGTGGATCACGGGGCCGCAGGCGCGCGCGCATGTCCACGCGCGGCGCGCGATGGCCGACGCGATCCTGGTCGGCGGGGGCACCTGGCGCGCCGACCGGCCCAGCCTCGACGTGCGGCTGCCCGGACTGGGCGAGCGCAGCCCGCAGCGGGTGGTGCTGTCGCGGGGCGTCGCGCCCGACGGCGTCACGATCATCAACCGGCCGGAGCAGGTCGCCCAGCTCGAAGCGCTGTATCTCTATGTCGAAGCAGGGGCGAATGTCGCGGCCAGCTTCCTCGCCGCCGATCTCGTCGACCGGCTGGAAATCTACCGCGCGCCGATCATCGTCGGGGCCGGGCGCGGGGCGGTCGCCGATATCGGGCTCGAACGGCTGGACGACGCGCACGGGCGCTGGGCGCTGGCCGAACGACGCCAGCTTGGCAGCGACAGCTTCGCCGCCTACAGCCGCCTGCGGTAATCAGGGAGTACGCATGTTCACCGGGATCGTCACCGCCATCGGCACCATCACCACGGCAGAGGACAAGGGCGACCTGCGGGTCACCGTGGCCTGTCCGTGGGACCCGGCGGGCATCGATATCGGCGCCTCGATCGCCTGTTCGGGCGTCTGCCTGACCGTGGTCGAAAAGGGCGGCGAGGAAGGCGATGCCTGGTTCGCGGTCGACGTCTCGCGCGAGACCGTCAGCCGCACGGCGCAGGACCAGTGGCATGCGGACCGCCGGCTCAATCTCGAACCGGCGCTGCGGCTGGGCGATGAACTGGGCGGCCATCTGGTCACCGGTCATGTCGATGCGGTGGGCCGCGTGGTGCTGGCGGAGGATATCGGCGGGTCCACCCGGCTCGAAATCCTCGCTGGTGCGGACATTGCCCCGTTCGTCGCGGAAAAGGGGTCGATCACCATCGACGGCGTTTCGCTGACCGTGAACGAGGTCGAGGACGAACCCGGCGGCGAAGTGCGCTTCGCGCTCAACATCATCCCCCATACGGGCGAAGTGACCACGCTGGGCGACCTGTCCGAAGGCGATACGGTCAATCTCGAGATCGACGTGCTCGCACGCTATCTCAAGCGGATGCAGAGCCTCGCCGGCTGATACGGATACCGACAAGGCAATGCTGAAAGCTTTCGCCGGTTCGCGCCCGCTGCTGTGGCTGGTTCTTGCCCTGCCCGGCCTGTGGATCGCCGGGCGCTGGACCTTCACGCCCGATCTCTACGGCTATGGCCACGCGATCGGCGACAGCGGCGACTGGGCGGCCTGGCTGCTGATGGCGACGCTGGCGGTCACCCCGCTGCGGTTGCTGCTGCGGCGGCAGAGCTGGACGCTCTGGCTGATGCGCCGGCGCCGCGATATCGGCGTGGCCAGCTTTGCCTATGCCGCGCTGCACACGGCAATCTACCTGGTGCGCAAGGGTTCGCCCGAATTCGTGCTGGCCGAATTGTCGAGCGGCTATATCGTCGCCGGCTGGGCCGCCTTCGCCTTGCTCCTGCCGCTGGCGCTGACGTCCAACGACCTGTCGGTGCGGCGCATGAAGCGGGCATGGAAACGGCTGCACCGGCTGGTCTATCCCGCCGCGATCCTGACCTTCCTGCACTGGGTCTGGTCGGCCTTCGATCCGACCACGGCCTGGATCCACGTGGGGATCCTGGCCGCGATCGAGATCGTCAGGGTTGCGCTGCAGCGCCGTCAGAGAGTGACGTAGTTCTTGAACCGTTCGACTTCGGCTTCGTCGACATACTTGCCGATTTCGCGATCGAACACGCCCATGTCGGCATACGGACGGTATTCCTCGAATTCGTGGACCATCTTGTCGGTCATGCCGGGGATGAGGCGGATTTCTTCCTCGGTGCCGCTGTTCAGATTGACCGGCACGAAGACATCGACCAGCACCTGTGCGGCTTCATCCTCGCCCAGCGTCTCGAGCAGCGCGGCGTTGAGATCGGTCACGCTGGCATAAGGCTGGCCGGCAACGATCGCGGCAGCCAGTTCGTCGCTGACGGCGTCGAGCGCGGCGAGCTGTTCGGCAGTGGCCGTGTTCGCGTCGAGCACGGCGGCGGTTTCGGCGGCCGCGGCGTCATCGATGGTTTCGACTTCGGCGGTGTCGGTCGTCTCGGCCGTTTCGTCGGCAGCGCCCGAGCAGGCGGCCAGCGAGAGCATCGCACCCGAGAGGGCGGAAGCGAGAACGAGTTTACGCATAAATTGATTCCTCCTTTTGAGAAGCGCTCGCAATAAACACACTGGCGGCGAATGGAAAGCGAAGCGTGGCGATTTTCCTACGCCCGCAAAATCTGCTCCACGCTGGAGGATGCCGCAGCCGTCTCGCCCCTTTCGATCCTCCCGTTCGGCAGATGCGGTCACCTCCCGCCGTTTTTTCCGTCTGGACCGTGTAACATGCGGTCCATGTGACAGGACTTGGGGGCGGCAGTCCTACATTCGTCCTACATCAGCCCAGCGGCCCGCCGGTGAAAGCTTCGCGGTCGATCTCGTACACCAGATGGATCACCCGCTTGCCCTGGTACTTCTCCAGTTCGTAGCGGGTGGTGCGCTGCGCGCCGATCGCCTCCAGCGCATTGCGCGAGCGGTAGTTGGTGTCGCCGACGCGGAATTCGACCAGTGCGACGCTTGCGAACGCATGAGCCAGCATGGCGCGCTTCATCTCGGGGTTGTAGCCCTTGCCCCAGCAGCGCGGCGCCAGGAAGGTCCAGCCGATCTCGACCACCCCGCCCTCGTCGGGATCGAACCGGTCGAAGCGCGTCATGCCGACCATGCGCTCGTCGCGCCGGTCGAGCACGGCCAGCGCGCCCCCGCTGGCCAGGCAGGTGTCGAAGAAGGCGTCGAACACCTCGCGCCGCCAGCGGTCGTGGATCGGGTGCTGTTCCCACACCGCCGGGTCCGACGCGATGGCATGAAGCGCTTCGCGATCGGTCTCGGTCAGCGGGCGCAGGACCAGCCGCTCGGTCTTGAGGATCGGCTGGCGATCCATCGCCGTTCAGTTCCCGGTGACGTCTGCCAGCGCGGCGATGAACTTGGCGGTGTTGCCCTCATGCAGGCCGGCCACGTTGATCCGGCCCGACCCGGCCATGTAGATGCCGTGGTCCTCGCGCAGGCTGACGATCTGGTCCTTCGACAGCGGCAGCACTGCAAACAGGCCGTTCTGGTGAGCCAGTGTCGCGAGGTTGAGCCCGGGCACGTCGTTGTCCGCCGCGGCCAGCCGCTCGCGCACGCGGCGCATGCGTTCGCGCATCTCGGCCAGCTCGTCGAGCCAGGTCGCGGTCAGCGCGTCGTCGCGCAGCACGGTGCGCACCGCCGCGCCGCCGTGATCGGGCGGCATCGACCAGTTGGCCCGCGCGAGCGCATTGGCGTTCGAAGTGATCGCGGGCAAATCGTCCGCGCTCTTCGCGATCATGTAGAAGGCACCCACGCGGTCGCGGTAGAGACCGAAGTTCTTGTCGCAGCTGTAGGCCACCAGCGCTTCGGGCACCTTGGCCAGCACCTTGCGGACGCCCGCGACATCCTCTTCCAGCCCCAGGCCGAGGCCGTGATAGGCGACATCGAGGATCGGCAGCACACCACTGTCGGCCAGCGCGTCGGCGATCCGGTCCCATTGCTCGGGAGTGTAATCGACCCCGGTCGGATTGTGGCAGCAACCGTGCAGCAGCACCGCATCGCTGGCGCGCGCATTGGCGATCACGTCGAGCAGCGCGTCGATATCGGCCGTGCCGTCCGGGGCTGCATGGCGGAAGGTGCCGGTTTCGACGCCCACGTCCTCGAGGATCTGCGCGTGATTGGGCCAGCTCGGCGTGCCGAGATAGACGCGCTGCACGCCCGCCGCCTTCGACAGCGCGACTGCGAGCCGCACTGCGCCGGTGCCGCCCGGCGTCTGCATCCCTTCCAGGCGGCCGCCCATCGCGGCGTCCTTGCCGAAGATGTAGGGCTTGAGCGCATCGACGAAGCCGGTGTCGCCTTCGGGCCCGAGATAGCTCTTGGAATCCTGCGTATCGACCAGCTTCTGCTCGGCCGCCTTGATCGCGCGGAAGACCGGCGTCGCGCCGTCATTGGTGCGATAGACGCCGACGCCGAGGTCGATCTTGTCCTCGCGCGGGTCCTGTGCGTGCATCTTGATGAGCGCGAGCAGCGCGTCGGGAGACTGGGCGTCGAGTTGGTCAAGCATGCCCGCCTCATCGCCCGATATGCCAAGGGCCGCAACAGGAAATCCCGCTGCGGCCCCGTGCCCGTGCGAATTATGGTTGGGCGGTCCGAAGGGCGTCTTGTGCGCCGTGGTTCAGAAGGGCAGCCAGCGATGCTTCTTGGAGAACTTCATGTAACCCGCATTGACCCCGAGCCGCAGCCCGGCGCCCATCCGGATCGGGATCAGCACGATGTCGCCCTTGCGCAGATAGCTGGCGGTGAGCCCGCCGATAACATAGGCCTGCCCCTCGCCCGCGGGATAGCGCTCGTACAGCTCCTCGCTGTCGTAGAGGTTGTAGACCAGCACGAAGGTGCTGCCGGCATTCGCCCCGGCGTCGAAACCGATCGACGGGCCCGTCCAGTAGACCGGCTGTTCGCCCTCGACCTTGTGATAGAGCGTGCCCGATCCGTACCGCGCACCGACGATGAACGCCCCGCCCGCCTCGCGACCGACGATATAGGCATTGGGCTCGCCCTGGTCGGCCAGCAGGTTGCGGATCATCTTGGCGACCCCTTCGGCGCCCTTGCCGAACACGCCCTCCGCCGCGCCGATCAAATCGTCCTCGCGGTAAGTGGTCGCGGGATCGTCGACACCGGCGCCGTCAACCGCTTCGCCCGCGGCCTGTTCGGCCGATTGCTCGGACCATTGCGGCTGGTCGGCATAGGTTTCCGCCGGGCCCTCGGCGGGCGCGGCCGCCTGCGGCGCGGGTGTGTAGTTCGGCGTCGGCGCCGGCTCTCCATAGACCGGCTGGTCGCCCGGCTGTTCGACGAGGTCGCCATCGATCGCATTGTTCGGATCGATCGTCTCGACTTGTGCGGCCAGCGGGGCGGCGGCGAGGCCGAAAGCGGCGAGCGCAAGGCCAAGGCGCGGCCAGTTGCGTGTGAATGTGGTCATCGATCCCTCCGTGTCGGCGGCACTGGCGCAGACAGCTGCGCCGTGAGAAGAATCCCCTTTGAGCGCCCCGGCAATGAAACGGCGATGAACCGAATCGGAAATGCGGCGAAGCGAGTCGTTTCGGGGGTCGGGCGGTGTCCGCAGCCTTGCCGCAAAACTCCCCTTGATGGGCCGGGATACCGTGGCTATAGCGCGCCCCTCGCAACCGGCAGCGCCGGACCATGCGACATGCGGAGACGTGGGTGAGTGGCTGAAACCAGCTCCCTGCTAAGGAGCCATACCTGGTAACGGGTATCGAGGGTTCGAATCCCTCCGTCTCCGCCACCGGCCTTTCCGGGCCGATCCAATCTTCACCGAAATTGCCCGGAAAGCTTTACAATTCCGCCATTTCCGACTCCAATGCCGTTCGAACCAATCTACCCCTAGCCGAATGCAAATGGGGGTAAATTGGGGGTAATCGTTTCACCGGCTTGGGGGTATTAGATGCTGACGGACAAGGCGGTGCGCGCGGCAAGTGCGAGGAATAAGGCTTACAAGCTTACCGACAGCCGTGGGCTGCATCTGCATATTGCCGCAAGCGGCCACAAGAGCTGGCGCTACAAATACCGCTTCGAGAAGAAGGAGCGGCTGCTGACGCTGGGCGTATACCCCGAGGTTTCGCTGGCGGATGCCCGCGAGAAGCGGGACGAGGCGAAGAAAATCCTGCGCGAGGGCCGCGATCCCCGCCACGCCGCAAGGCGTGGCCGCATGGTGGGCGCAAGCGATTCGGCAAAGTCGTTCGAGGAAGTGGCGCGCGAGTGGCACGCTCTGCAGATCGACCGCTGGAAGCCGGTCCATGCCAACGACGTTGTCACCAGCCTCGAACGCGATGTCTTTCCGCATCTCGGCTCAATGCCGCTGGCCGAGATCGACAAACCTCTGCTGCTATCGGTGCTGCGCAAGATCGAGGGCCGCGGCGCGATAGAGACCGCCCGCCGGATCAAACAGCGCGTGGCCGCGATCTATCGCTACGCCAATGCCGAGGGCGCCAAGCTCGAAAATCCCGCAGCAGACATCAACGATGCATTGAAGCCCTTGCCGCCGGCAAAACGCTACCCCGCTCTACTGAGTGTCAACGCAATTCGCACGTTGATGGGCGACATCGACAGAGCAGGTGCCTCGCCAGTCGTTCGTCTCGCTGCCCGTCTGCTGGCCCTGACCGCGCAGAGGCCGGGCATGGTGCGATTCATGGAATGGGATGACATTACCGGCATCGACTGGGCAAATGCCGATGCGAACAGCAGCGATGCGCTCTGGAAAGTGCCAGCGGAGAAGATCAAACAGGAGCTTCATCTTCGCAGCGATGAGGCGTTCGAGCATCCCGTCCCCCTCTCTTCCCAAGCGGTGGAATCATTACGCGCCGTCCGCTGGCTGACCGGACGCTCGCCATTTGTGTTACCAGGCGCACGATCGGGCCTGAAACCCATCAGCGAAAATGCGATCGGCTATCTCTACAATCGCGAAGGATACAAAGGACGCCACGTGCCGCATGGCTGGCGCTCCAGCTTCTCGACCGTCATGAACGAGCAGGCCGAGCGCGAACTGGGGGCAGACGTGCGCCTTCTGGCCGATCGCATGATCATCGACCTGATGCTTGCCCATACCCCGAAAGGCATGAGCGCCAGCGAGCTTCGCTACAACCGCGCCGCTTACATGCCGCGTAGGCGCGAACTTGCTCAATGCTGGGCTGACATGATCATGGAAGGGGCCATTGCCGCAGACGAGATCATCGACAGCCCTCGCCGGAAGCGGCGTTAGTCTCCGCCTCTTTTAGCAGCCTGTTCCGCGATCCAGGCAAGAACTTCGGACTTCATCCAGCGCGTGCTCGAACCTAGCTTCAGCCGTCGTGGAAAAGCGCCTTTCTTCTCATCGTCGTAGATGGTTGAACGGCTTCTTCCGATCAGATCGATTACCTCGTCGATGGAAAGCAATTCGGGACCGACACCGGCAAGATTGCCGGCAGCCTGCAGGTGCTCCTGCGCGTTATTCGCCGTTTCTGGATGATGTGCGATCTGTCGTGTGGCGACAGCGCGCGCGGCCCGCAATTGCGGATCGACAATTTCTTCGACCTGGCGACGGTTCAGCGGTCCAAAAGGTTTGAGCGCCGCCAGCCACGCATCGAACGCTGCGCAATCCACGAAGATACGATGCGTTGACGGCGCACCTGCATCGGCCCACTGGTCCATATTGAAGGCTCCGGTAGCGAATCTCGGCAGCACATCGTCCACTTCCCAGAGGGTCTGGTCGACCGGTACAATCTTACCTCCGCCCAGTGGCCGTGCGAATGTCTCAAGGCGACCGCTCGAAAATGTGCGCGCCAGATGCTCTGCATCCAGTCGTACAAGATCTCGCGCTGCGTCGTTCTCGCCATCATCTTCTGCGGCTGCGAAAATCTCCGGAAGCTCCTGAGGCTCAAAACCTGCGCGCGTCCGAACCACATCCGCGAAAGCCGCGGTCAGCGCTTTGCGACCGTGCGAGAAAATCGAGTTGCGCCCCTCGTAGGGCGACCAGGGTAGAATGATGTCGGTCATGCAGTCACGTAGCTATCGGCAGCGCTTTTCATCAGGGCGCGAGAACCATAGCGGGACGTCGGTTCGCTGGCGAATTCTATCGAGCGCAAAGTCTGCGCCATGTGCCCCCTGGAGGTCGCGGCGAGTAGCGCCCCACGGCCGAAAGAAAAATCGCGGCCTGTTTGGATGTAGCCGATCCGTATCCTAAAATCCCGAAAATGGCAGCAATCCGAGCCCGCATCCGCAGGTCGGGAATAGCTGCTCGGATAAGAATGAAGGGTTTGCACAATGACCAAAATGGAAAACGTTGAGGCTGCTGAAACTGGCGATATCGAGTTCATCAGGCCGTTTACATACCGGGAAAATCAGGAAGCGGAACTCGCGGCTCTGGAAGAACTGGTGAACGAGATTCTTAAGAGGCAAGGAAAGCAAGACATCGGCACGATGTCGCTGGTCCGCGACGCCCGTATCGCCGATGCGTTGAGCGGGCCGAAATTTCGGTCCGCCCCCCTGCCTGCATATGGAGGAATGGAATTTTGGCATACGACCGGATCGTGCGACACGAACCTGCCGGCATCCGTTCTCATCTCCGGCCTGGGCAACGAAGCCGAAGCATTCCGCGCCAATCGCGAAGCGATCGCTCGCACCGGGCCCGAAGTCAGGTCCTTGATCGACGATGCCATTGGGAAATTCATGTTCGACAAATTTGCAGCACCTAGCGCTGCAATGGGCGTCAGCTTCTATTGCTACACCGACAAGGCGACCATCCATGTACTGGTCGAATGCCTGAGCGATGATCTAACGATCGGTTGCGAGGCCATTCGAACCTCGGCCGACAAGCTCGATATGCTCGGCGAGCAGCTGGAGACTGTTCTCGACAAGCACCTCAGGCGAGCGGAGCTCCGCGAACAATACCAGGCCAACGGACTGCGAGGAGAGATCGACGAAACGGCCTCGTGTCTGCTAAAGGCTGCTGGCCTTGGTCTCTCTGTTGCAATCGACGAACTGGGAAAGCAGAAACACGTGCGGTTCACCTTCGGGGACCCGTCTCATACGGGCAGTCTCACTTGGGAGGATGGCGTGATCAAAGGCAGCGTCTTCGAGAGAGGGAATGTCACTAACCTTGCCGAGGGGGCTTTCACCTTCTGGCAGCGCCTGCCGGAAACGATGCGAGCCGCACTGATTGGTCGTCCACTGACTGCCGTAATTGAGCGCCCCTACTACCCCGCCGGTGCCATCATAACGGCCGTTCACGATTTCTCGACCGACGGGACGCGAGTAGACCTCAAGGTGCCGACCTTCCCCCTCCCCACCGCTCTGATGCCGTGGTGACAGTTTCGATAGGTCCGCTGTCCTCAGGGGAGGGGCAAGAAGTGCTTTTTCCAGAAGCACGACAGCGGTGCTTTCGGTGATGCGGTCCATCATGTGGCGATCCGCGAAAAGGACGGAGGACACGAGGACTACCTCTATGTCGAAGACCTGCGCGGCCTGCTGCAATGCGTCCAGATGGGCACAATCGAATTTCACGGCTGGGCGGCCCGATCGGACGACGTCGAGCGGCCCGACCGCATGATCTTCGATCTCGATCCCGACGAGGGGCTGGATTTCAGCGATGTGGAGAAGGCCGCGCGCGATATTCATGACCGGCTTGCCGACCTCGGCCTGACCAGTTTCGCCATGCTTTCGGGGGGAAAGGGTGTCCATGTCATGGTCCCGTTGACGCTCGGCCACGACTGGGATCAGCACAAAGATTTTGCCCGCCGATTTTCCGAAGCGCTGAGCCTTGCCGAACCGGAGCGTTTCACCGCGAAAATGAGCAAGGCACGGCGCAAGGGCCGCATCTTCATCGACTGGCTGCGCAACCAGCGCGGCGCGACGGCGGTGGTGCCGTATTCGGCCCGCGCCCGATCCGGCGCACCCGTCGCCGTTCCCGTGACGTGGAATGAACTCAAGGGGATCGACAGCTCCAGGCCTTTCTCCATCGATGAGGCGGAAACGCTTTTGCGGCGTGCGTCGTCCAAGGCGCTCCACGGCTGGGGTTTTTCAGACCAGCGCCTTCCGGACTTATAATTTTCCGGTTCCGGACACTTTTGGCCTCCTGACGGTTTAAAGGGCAAAGGAGGCGCGCTTGGCCGATACAGTTACCGTTAACGGAACCGCTCACCCCATCCCGGAAGACCCGCGGGTCAGTCTTCTCGATTTTTTGAGGCAGCACGTCGGTCTGACCGGCACGAAGAAGGGATGCGACCACGGCCAATGCGGCGCATGCACGGTGATCGTGAACGGCATACGAATCAACAGCTGCCTGACGCTGGCAGAGATGCATGATGGCGACAGCGTAACGACCATCGAAGGTCTCGGCACCCCGGACGAGCCGTCCGCCCTCCAGCGTGCCTTTCTCGAGCATGACGGTTTTCAGTGTGGCTATTGCACTCCGGGCCAAATCTGTTCGGCCACCGCCATGCTGGAGGAAATTGCCGCCGACTGGCCGAGCGACGCCAGCGAAAACCTTGAAGGCCGCATCGCTATCTCCGGCGAGGAAATTCGCGAGCGCATGAGTGGCAATCTGTGCCGCTGCGGCGCTTACGCGAATATCGTCGCGGCGATCGAGGACGTCGCTGCGGGAGGCCGCTCATGAGGCCGTTCCAATACACTCGCGCGCCTTCGCTGGCCGAAGCGTCCAACCTGACTGCAGCGGAAGATACGCTTGCCATTGCGGGGGGAACCAACCTGCTCGACCTCATGAAGCTGCAGGTGGAAACGCCCGATCAGCTGGCCGATATCAACCGGTTGGGCTTTGCGGAGATCGAGGGCACGGACGAAGGCGGACTGCGCCTCGGCGCGCTCGCCACAAATACCGAAACCGCCGTGCATCCGCGTGTGCGGGCCGATTATCCGGTGCTCTCGCGTGCGATCCTGGCCGGGGCGACGCAGCAGTTGCGCAACAAGGCCACCAATGGCGGCAATCTGTGCCAGCGCACCCGGTGCTTCTACTTCACGAATACAGACCAGCCCTGCAACAAGCGCGAACCGGGCAGCGGCTGCGGCGCGATCGACGGCATCGCCAAGCTTCACGCGATCCTCGGCACAAGCGAGCAGTGCATCGCGACCTACCCGGGCGACATGGCCGTGGCGCTGAGCGCGCTTGGCGCGGAGGTGCAGATTTCGTGCGACAAGGGCGAACGCAGCGTGCCGGTGCGCGACTTTCACCTCCTGCCCGGCGATACGCCATGGATCGAGAATGTGCTCGAACCGGGCGACATCATCACCGGCATCGATCTTCCGGCGCCCGTGGGCGGCACGCAAATCTACCGCAAGGTGCGCGAGCGTTCGTCCTACGCCTTCGCGCTCGTTTCCGTTGCCGCTATTATCGAGCTGACCGACGGCAAGTTTTCGCGCGCAGACCTCGCCTTCGGCGGTCTGGCGCACAAACCTTGGCACGATCCGCATGTCGGAGAGGCCCTGTTGGGCCAGCCTCCTTCGGAAGCGCTGTTCGACAAGGCGGCCGATATCCTGCTCGAAGATGCACAGGGATATGGCGAGAATGATTTCAAGATACCGCTCATGCGGCGGACACTTCACGCCGTCTTAGCGCAGGCGATGGAGGACGCAGCATGACTGTCCATTTCAAGCAGGACGAGCCCGACAATTCCAACCGTCTAGACGGCATGAAACAGGGCGTGATCGGCAAGCCCCTGCCGCGCATCGAGGGGCTGGCCAAGGTCACCGGGACAGCGCCCTATGCCGCCGAATATCCGGTCGAGAATTGCGCTGAGGGCGTGCTGGTCACTTCGACCATCACGCGCGGCGAGGTTACCTCCATCGACCGGGAAAGCGTGCTCTCCATGCCCGGCGTGGTTGCCGTGATCGATGACGAGAAAATGTGCACCCGTGCGGCGCAGGGAACGGCCAACGAAGCGCCCATGCAAGGGCCGGCGCAGGTTTGCTACTGGGGTCAGCCGATTGCACTGGTAGTCGCCGAAACCTTCGAACAGGCGCGCGACGCTGCCAAGCACCTGAAGGTCGAATATCGCGAAGACGCTGGCGCACCCATCGATCCCGGCGCGGTCGAGCCCGAAGAGCAGGAGGGCGATACTGTTCATCAAGGCGATCTGGCGCATGCGATGGCCGAGGCCGCGCACAGCGTCGATGTAACCTATACGACCAAGGGCCATGCCTCTGCCGCGATGGAGCCCCATGCCGCAATCGCCCAGTGGGACGGCGACAAGCTGATCGTCCACGCCTCGCTCCAGATGCCCAATTACAACATCACCGAGCTGGCCGATGCGCTCGATATGGAGGAGGAGAACATCCGCCTCATATCCCGCTTTGTCGGGGGCGGGTTCGGGTCCAAGCTGGGGATCAGCGAAGAGGTCGTCGCAGCCGCGCTGGCGGCGCAGCAGGTTGGTCGCCCGGTCCGTGTCGTGCAGTCGCGCCAGCAGGTGTTCCAGACGGTCATGCGCCGCAGCGAAACCACGCAGCGCCTGCGCTTGGCGGCTGACCAAAACGGTAAGCTTACCGGCTTCGGCCACGAGGCACTGGTGTCCAACCTTCCCGGCGAGACATTTGCCGAGCCCGTGCTGCAATCGTCACACTTCATGTATGGCGGCGAGAGCCGCGAACTGATGCTCAACGTTGCCCGCATCCACCGCATGACGGCCGGATCAGTGCGTGCTCCGGGCGAGGCGGTCGGGATGCCGGCGCTCGAAGCCGCGATGGATGTGTTGGCGGAACAGGCCGGTATCGATCCGGTCGAGCTGCGCCTGCGCAACATACCCGAAAAGGATCCCGAAGAAGGTCTGCCGTTTTCTTCCCACAAGCTTGCAGAATGCCTGAAACAGGGTGCCGAGGCTTTCGGATGGGACAGGGGCCCACGCAAACCGCGCCAGCGGCGCGAGGGCGAGTGGTGGATCGGCACCGGCATGGCCAGCGCCGCCCGCGCGCACAGCATCTCCGAAGCGAAGGCTCGCGTGACACTGAAAGCCGACGGCACGGCGCTCGTCGAAACCGATATGACCGACATCGGCACCGGAACCTACACCATCCTGGCGCAGATTACCGGGGAGATGCTGGGGCTGGATCCGGAAAAGGTTCTGGTCGAACTGGGCGATACGCGGCACCCGCGCGGCCCCGGCTCGGGCGGCAGCTGGGGCGCGGCTTCGATAGGTTCTGCGGTCTATATCGCATGCAAGGCAATCCGCGAGGAACTGGCTAAAAAGATCGGCACCAGTGAGGACAACCTCGACCTGCGCGAAGGCCAAACTGCTGGCGGCGATGCTCTGACGGATCTTCTCGGCGGCAAGGACCTTGCCCGCGAAGGTCATTACGAGCCGGGCGATATCGAGGACGACTACACTGCAGCGGGCTTCGGTGCATTTTTCGCCGAGGTGCGCGTCAATCGCCTCACTGGTGAAACGCGGGTCGATCGGATGCTTGGCGCGTTCGGTTTCGGACGCGTGCTCAACGCCAAGACCGCCCGCTCGCAATGCATCGGCGGCATCACCTGGAGCATCGGGCTCGCGCTGACCGAAGCGCTGGAGTTCGATCCGCGCGACGGACACGTCGTCAATTGCGACCTCGCCGAATATCACGTGCCCGTTCATCGCGACGTGCCCGATCTGGAGGTCGTGCTGGTCGAAGAGCGCGATGGTGCGGCCAGCGCGATCCAGGCCAAGGGCATCGGCGAACTCGGCATGTGTGGCGGAGCGGCTGCCATCGCCAGCGCGATCTACAACGCCTGCGGGGCTCGGCTGTACGATTACCCGATGACACCGGACCGGGTCCTTTCAGCAATGCCCGACTGATGCTCGCGGACGTTACGAACAATGTCGTGCGCGACGAGGACCACCTCGCGTTGGCCGCAGCATGCCAGCCGGGTGTGGGCCTTTGCACGATCGTCGGCATCGACGGCAGCTTCTCGCGGCGTCTCGGCGCACAACTGGCGATCCTGCCCGACGGATCCACCGTTGGCGACCTTGCCGATAGCTGCCTCGAAAGCCAGCTGGCGGCCGACATAGGGCGGTGCGCGGAGCCTCGCGTCGTGCGCTATGGCCGCGGGTCATCCAAAATCGACTTCCGCCTGCCGTGTGGAGGCGGGCTCGATATCCTGCTCGACCCGTCACCGGATCGAAAGGCGTGCAGATCCACATTGGAAGCGCTGCAGGCGCGTCGCCCGGCCCGGCTGGCGCTCGGCGGCGAAACCCGTCTGAGAAGCCTTGCATACTTGCCCGCGCTGAAACTCGTCGTTCTCGGAGAAGGTCCGGAACTCGAAGCCGTGGCCTCCCTGTGTTCGGCCATCGAGGTCGAAGTCGAAACGTTTTCGAAGGATGACCTTGTTCTCGGCCAGGCGGCGCGAAAGGTGCGATATGATCCCTGGACGGCCTGCCTGCTGCTCTTCCACGATCACGAATGGGAACTGGCGCTGCTGCAACAGGCGCTGGAGAGCGAGGCTTTTTACATCGGCGCGCAAGGTGGGGCAAAGGCGCGGGCAGACCGTACACTGGCGCTTGCCGCGCGCGGCGTTCCGGAAGAGCAGATCGCGCGACTGACGAGCCCGGTCGGACTGTTGCCTGCCTGCAAGTCGGCGCGAACCCTCGCGCTGTCGGCGCTGTCAGAAATCGTCGGTCGCTACGAGCAGATACGTGCCTGCGACTGAGCTGAAGACGGGCGTCGTGTTGCTCGCGGCCGGCCAGGGCAAGCGGTTCGGCGGCGGCAAGCTCACTGCCGATTTTCGCGGGCGACCCTTGTGGGAATGGGCCGCGGAAACCGCTGAGGGCATTGATTTCAGCGAGCGCCTTCTCGTGATTGGCCCCAACAGCCCGATCCGAGCCCGCCCGGACTGGAGGCTGGTCGACAACCCGGTGGCGGAACAGGGCATCGGCACCTCGATTGCTGCAGGAGTGCGCTCGCTGACCGATTGCGATCGCGTGATAATTATGCTCGCCGACATGCCGCTGGTTTCGCGCACGCATCTTGGTCGGCTTTTCCTAAAGCAGGGCGTGGCCTTCACACGCTTTCCCCATGGCAGCGCGGGCTGTCCGGCGATTTTCCCGCGTTCGGTCTTCCCCCTCCTCGATACCCTCAATGGGGACCGGGGAGCGCGAAGCCTAAATTTGGGAGATGCCGAGCTTATCGCGCCTCCTCACGAAGGACAACTTGCCGATGTCGATGAGGTTTGCGACCTTCAGCAACTAAGTTCTGCCGATTGAGGATCGGTGAGGCATTTCGGCCATTGAAGAGAAGAAGTGGCTGCTTTTCGCTGGATTTCACCGAAACCAGTCAGTCTGCTTACGGCCCAGTTGCATAAGGCCAGGGAGGCGCCCTAATTTCGGTCATTCCCGGAGCCCGTCGCTGATCCTGAATGCAGACGTTCATTCAGATTGGGTCGTTGGAAAGTGAGCGATTCAACCGCTTTCGCGCGCTCATGTCACGGTAGCGAAAGCCTGTTCATGTAGCTGCGCAGTGGCAGCTATTCTTCAAGGACACAGTCGCCAGAGCTCGTCGGCGTTGCCGGCTTTACATTCGCCGACCAGGTGGAGACGCGCTAATGGGCCGCGCTGTTAGTTAGCTTAGACTCGACTGGCTTGGCTGATTGGCGGATGGTCCGCGTCGCGCTCGAGCAGCGCCAATCAACGCCCCTCCTCTTTCCATACCCCGATCCGCTCGCCCAATGCCGCCTGCAAAAGACAGCCTTGAATCGAAGGACAGGCCCATCGTCAAGCTTTGTCCACGTGGTCTAGTTGCATCTCCGCCAGCGCTACAACCATATCGGCGATGACGGATCGCAGCGATCCCAGCTCGTCGATATTCTGCCCGCGGGTCATGGTCTCGGGAACAGTAAGAGCTTTCGCTCTTAATGCGCGACCTCGATGGCTAAGTGAGACCAGCACGCGCCGCTCGTCCTGAGCATCGCGGGTCCGCGAGAGCAATCCGAGCGGCTCCATCCGTTTCAGGAGCGGCGTCACCGTGCCGCTATCGAGGTGGAGCCGCTTCCCAAGCGCTCCTACAGAGACACCATCGGTTTCTCAAAGCACCAGCATGACCAGATATTGCGGGTAAGTGAGGCCGAGTTCCGCGAGGACGGGTCAGTAGAGCCGAGTGATGAGATTGCTTGCGGCATAGAACTGAAAACATAGCTGGCGGTCGAGCGAGAGCGGATCGCCCTTCTCGACCGCAAATGGTGTCTCGGCGCGATCATCGTCCATCTCCATCCATTAGCGCATTGTGCACGACCTTGCACTTCATATCTTGTCCACAATCTAATTGCAGGCAAGGAACCGATAAACGGCTAGAGCTTTGATTGGGAAAGATACGCGGTGGCAGCACCTTTCTGAAATGCAACGCCGATCTCTCGAAAGACATACCGACGGATGCAGCAACTTGCCGACACGTTCTGGAACTTCCGCGGCTCATTCAAGATCGGGGGATTGCTGGACGTCGGCACGCAGATGTCCCTGATACGCCGCGCGAACGGGCGTTTTCTCCTCCTCGACAGCTATGACGTGGAAGATGACGACCGCAAGAAGCTGCTGAGGGTGACCGATCGAGGGCGCGCCATCGATGCGATCATCAATGTTCACCCGTTTCATACCCTTCATTGCAAGGCGATGCACGAGCTCGCCCCGCAAGCGCGATTGATTGGCACGCGCCGGCATCGCGAACACCAGCCAGACCTGCCGTGGGACGGCGGCATGATCGAGGACGCACAAACGCAGAATGAGTTTTCCGACGATCTGGAATTCTCAGGCCCCAACGGCATCGACTTGGTTACCGACGACAGCAACGTCCATGCAGGTTCCGTGCTGGCGCGCCATAAATCCAGCGGGATCGTGCATGTCGATGACACCCTGAACGTGCTGGCCGCACCGGGCATTCTCAAGCGTTATCTCCCGCAATCGCAGCTCAAGTTTCATCCTGCTCTGTCCAAAGCCTTGCAAAAGCGCCGTGGAGCTGCGGATGATTTTGCCGCCTGGGCGCGCGACCTGAGCTCCCATTGGGCGGACACGCGCATCGTGTGCGCTGCTCACTCGGCGGTTCGTCGCCTTCCGCCCGGTGGGTGGGAGGATGAAGTCCTTGCCGCCCTGAACGGGGTGGAAAAGATACTCGACAAGCACCGTGCCGAACACGGCTGACGCATTCCGCATTTCCTTTCAACCACATAAAGGACCACCTCCGATGGCCGACAAGCAAATAACCACCATCAACCCCCTCACCGAACAGGTGCTCGAGACCTACGATTACATGTCGGATGACGATGCATCCGCGGTCGTCCAGGCCAGCCACGACGCCTTTCTCGACTGGCGGCTGAGAAGTCTGGAAGATCGGGCCAAGGTCATTGCCGCGATCGCCGATGCCCTGCGCGAAAAGAAGGAAGAGTTCGCGCAATTGATGACGAATGAGACCGGCAAGCTGATCGGCGACAGTCGCGAGGAAATCGACCTGTGCGCGGGCATCTGCGACTACACTGCCAAGCAAGGCCCGCAGGTTCTCGCTGACGAAGAGCGCGAGGTCGACGGCGCCAAGGGTATCGTCACCCATTCGCCCATCGGCGTTGTCTATGGCATCCAGCCCTGGAATTTCCCAGCCTATCAGGCGATCCGCTATTCCATCGCCAGCCTTATGGCGGGCAACGGCGTGCTGCTGAAACATGCTGAGAATTGCACCGGCAGCGGCATGTTTCTGCGCGATCTGTATGAAGGCGCCGGACTTCCCGAAGGACTGTTCGGGATTCTGCGCATTACCCACGAACAGTCGGACGACATCATCGCCCACGATCTGGTTCGCGGCGTGACACTGACGGGGAGCGACAAGGCGGGTCGCCAGGTCGCCGCGAAGGCCGGCGAACATGTCAAGAAGACGGTGCTCGAGCTTGGTTCGAACGATGCCTATCTCGTGCTCGACGATGCCGACCTCGATCTGGCGGTGAAGACCTGCGTGGCCGGCCGCCTCTACAACAATGGCCAGACCTGCGTGAACGCCAAGCGCTTCATTGTGACCGATGCCAATTACGACGCGTTCGTGAAGGCTTATGCCGAACAATTCGGCGCGATCGAGATGGGCGATCCCAATGACGGTGATACCAAGCTGGGGCCTCTGGTCAGCGAGGAACAGCGCGACAAGCTTCACGAGCAGGTGAAACAAAGCGCCGCCAAGGGCGCGCGGGTCGTGGTGGGGGGCAAGGTGCCGGATCACACTGGTTGGTTCTATCCCGCGACCGTGCTGGCCGACGTCTCACCTGGTCAGCCGGCCTATGACGACGAGCTGTTCGGCCCTGCCGCATCGATCATCCGCGCCAAGGACGACGAGGATGCGATCCGCATCGCCAACGACAGCCGCTACGGTCTCGGCGGCGGAATTTTCAGCAAGAATGTCGAGCGCGCCCGCGAACTGGCGGCGACCCGTTTCGACACGGGCATGATCTTCATCAACACGTTCGACATCGCCACGCCCAGCCTGCCGTTCGGCGGAGTGAAGGATTCCGGATACGGCCGCGAGCACGGACCGGAGGGCCTGAAGGAATTCGTGAACATCAAGTCGATCAAGATCGCGTCCTGATTGCCGTGACCGAAACGCTCTCCTGCGACGTGGCGGTGATCGGGGCCGGCACCGCCGGTCTCGCTGCCGAGCGGTCGGCGCGCGCCAACGGTGCGTCTACCTTGCTGATCGATCCGGAATTCATCGGCACGCTGTGCGCGAACACCGGTTGCATGCCCTCCAAGCTGCTGATCGCTGCAGCAAAGGAGGTGCATCGCTTGGGCCGGGCTGACCTGTTCGGGATAGAGGTGGGTGAGGTTCGCGTGGACGGTCCTGCGGTGATGGAGCGTGTGCGTTCCGAGCGCGACCGGTTCGCCCGGCTGACGCGCGAGTCGATCGAGGACCTGCCGGACGGTATTCGAATCGAGGGCCGCGCACGGTTCGACGGACCCAAGCGTCTAAAGCTGGATGAGGGCCGCACGATAAAAGCCAAGGCGATCGTCATCGCTACGGGCGCGTCACCATCGCTGCCCTCGGCCTTCGCGGCCTTGGGCGACCGGGTATTGACGCACGAAAGCGTGTTCGAGCTGAAGGACTTGCCGAACCGGTTGGCAGTGGTCGGCTCGGGCGCGATCGGGCTGGAACTGGCGCAGGCCTTCGCCCACCTGGGCGTGGAGGTCACGTTGTTCGACAAGGGCGAGCGGATGGGCAAGGTGCGCTGTCCGAAGGTGCATCAAGCTCTTCGCGAAATCTTCGATCGCGACCCGACCGTGCGTCTCGGCGTCGATGTCGAGCCGAAACGGACCGACACGGGCGTCCGTGTGCGCTGGAGCGGAAAGGATAGCGGCGAAGCGGAATTCGATCTGCTCTTGGTCGCCCTCGGCAGACCACCACGGCTAGACGGCCTGGACATCGAAAAGGCTGGACTCGAATGCGACGAGCACGGTGGTCCTTGTCACGATCGTGAGACCATGCGGTGCGGCGACAGCGCGGTGTTTTTCGCCGGCGATGTCGCGACCGATCTACCTCTCCTCCACGAGGCGTCGCACGATGGTGCCATCGCCGGTCACAATTCCGCGGCGCATCCTGCGCCTGTCAAAACCGAACGCAATGTCTCTTTTAGCGTTACCTTCACCGAGCCCACACTGGCGAGCATCGGCAGCGCTGAGGACGACGGTGCGGTAACCGGAACAGTCGATTACGGCGACCAGGGCCGCGCGCGAGTGGAGGGGCGCAACGAAGGCACCCTCACGCTCTACGCTGCCGCGCCCGACGGGCGGCTGATCGGCGCCGACCTGATTGCGCCCGCTGGCGAACACATCGCCCATATTCTTGCCTGGGCCATCCAGACCGGCACGACGGCGAGCGAACTGCTCGAGATGCCGTTCTATCACCCGACCATCGAGGAAGGCCTCAAATCCGCGTTGCGCACGATCTGCGCGGCGACACCCATCCCCTTGCCGCAAGACCAAGACACCGGCTCTCCGGCAGGAGCCTGAACTTCATAGGAAATCACATGACCGACACGTCTCCCCTTTTTCGCCCGCTCGCCATGGGTGCGCTCGAACTGCCGAACCGGGTGCTGATGGCGCCGCTCACGCGCAATCGGGCCCATGCCGACGGCACTCCCAAGGACATGGCTGCTACCTATTACCGGCAACGTGCTTCGGCCGGGCTGATCGTAAGCGAAGCCACGCAGGTATCCGCCATGGGCAAGGGCTATATCGATACGCCAGGCATCTACACCGACGCTCACGTGGAAGGCTGGAAGCCCATCGTCGAGGCGGTTCACGCGGCGGGCGGGCGGATCTTCTGCCAGCTCTGGCATGTCGGCCGGATCAGCCATGTCTCGCTCCTGCCCGACGGCAGGCGACCCGTCTCTTCGAGCGCGGTACGTGCCGATACCCAGACCTTCACCGCCAACGGTTTCGAGGACGTGTCCGAGCCGGTCGCGCTCGATGCCGACGGGATCGCTCGGACATTGGACGATTTCGCGACCGGTGCGCGCTGCGCGAGGGAGGCGGGGTTCGACGGGGTGGAAGTGCACTCGGCCAACGGTTACCTGCTCGACCAATTCCTACAGGATGGGGTCAACAAGCGCGAGGACGAGTATGGCGGATCGGTCGAGAACCGGTTGCGCCTGCTCGGCGAAGTTCTCGACCGCGCCTGCAATGTTTGGCCTAAGGATCGCGTTGGCGTCCGCCTGTCGCCATTGGGGCAGGCCAACGCCATCTCCGACAACGATCCCGAAGCCATCTTCGGCCCGGCCTATCGCATGCTGAACGATCGCAAGCTCGCCTATCTCCACGTCGTCGAGCAATTTTTCGGCTCCGACAGCAGCGAAGACGACCGGCAGCTGCTAAAGCGTCTGCGCGCGCTCTATGACGGCGTCTATATCGGCAATGGCGATTACGATGCCGAGCGCGCCGTCGAGGCCATCGGCGAAAGCCGCGCCGATGCGATCACCTTCGGACGGCCCTTCATCGCCAATCCCGATCTGCCCGAACGCTATCGGATCGGCGCCGACCTTAACGAGGCCGATCAGGACACCTTCTACGGCGGAGGCGAGGAAGGATACACCGACTATCCGTTCTTGGATCCGCAGCACTGATCTTGTCCGAACGCTATCGGCTGAAGCGGTCAGTCGCCGATCGGCCCCAAATCAGTCATTGAACCGACGACCTCAAAATTCTTGCGGGCTTGATTGCGGGCCCCGGCCTCCGACGGAGCCAGTTTTCTAATTGCGCTGCAAAAAGTTGCGCGGTCATCGACGTAGCTTTTTCAGGACTCGGAATTGTCACAGCGGCTTCGAATGGCAAGGAAGTTCAATGTCTCCTTTGCGCCCCACATCCGGCCGTTCGGCCTTGTCGCCGACCATTCCGAAAGCCGCCATTCGTTCCGCCAGCGCTCAACTGGTTCAGACCCGAAATTGCGCTGACGGCCCAGCAGGCGTAGCCACAATTATATTCGGAGTGCAGCAATCAGGGCGTCCCGAGCCATGGCCACGCGCGGATGTCGCAGCGATGAGCGTGCCCAGACGAGGTAGTAAGCGTTGAGCGGCACCGTGATCGGCGCGGGTATCTCGATCAGCGTGCGGGCCGCGCGTTCGCTGCGGGTGAGATAGCCGGGCAGCACCGTCCAGCCCAGACCCGCGCACAATCCCGACCGTAGCACTCTCAAATCGGGCGCGGTCAGGGCGGGCTGATTCGTCAACTCGATCCGGTTGGCCTCGAGCCAGGTCCGCAGCAGCGGCCGGTCGAGATCGTAGGCAAGGTGGGCGGTTTGAGTGACCCCTTCGGCCAGCGGCACCGCGGCAATCCGCCCCGCCACGGCGGGAGAGGCGACGGCGCGCAAGTGCTCTTCGCCCAGCGCATGAAAGGCCAGCCGCGCATCTTCGGGTTGCGAGGCGGTGACGGCCAGGTGCACCTTGTCCTCGAGCAGCATGGCGTAGAGCGCCTCGCGCCCGCCGATATGCAGGCGCAGGTCAAGCCCCGCATCCAGCAGCGGGGCCAGCCGGGGCGTGATCATTTCGCCCAGCAGGTCGGACGGCGCGGCGATGTGGACCGTGCCGGAAATGCGAGACGAGCGGGCCCGCGCGCTGGCCAGAGCCGATTCCGCCGTGTCGAGGCTGCTCCCGATGGAAGCCGCGAGATCGTCGGCAATCGCTGTTGGTCGAACACCCCGCGAATGGCGATCGAACAAGGGACGGCCCAATTGCGCCTCGAGCGATGCGATGTGCTGCGACGCCGCCGGTTGGGTGATGCCGATTGCCCGGGCCGCCTCGCTCAGCGAACGACGGCGGTAGACTTCAACGAAGGTGCGCAACTGCAGGAGGGACATTCCGGTTCCATAAGCAGAATTATGGCCGCCCGCCAATCCCGCTGGATTTCCTGATGCCGTTCCCTGCGTATCTAGGCCGCCGAGAGGAACGCTCGAATGCAAGATCGCCGCCAGTTGATGAAAGCGCTCACCGCTGCCTTTGTGGTGGGCGCGGCGCCGGCGGGTGCGTTCGCGGGTGTTCCCGACATGACCCGAAAAGGACAACTGACTATGACCCGCATTCTCATGGTGGCCACCTCCGCCGACCGCATGACCCCCGGCACCGAACCGACGGGTGTCTGGCTCGAGGAACTCACCACCCCGTATTATACCTTCCGCGATGCGGGCGCCGAGGTGACGCTGGCCTCGATCAAGGGCGGCGCCATCCCCGTCGACCAGCGCAGCGTCAACGCCGACGGCGAGAACGACGCTTCGGTCGAGCGCTATCTGAAGGACGAGGCCCTGAAGGCCGAGGTTGCCAGCACCCCTGTATTCACAAGCATCGATCCCGCCGGCTACGACGCGCTGTTCCTGCCCGGCGGCCACGGCACCATGTTCGATTACCCCGGCAGCGACGAACTGGCGCGCCTGGTCGAACGCTTCGACCGCGAAGGCAAGATCGTCGCCGCCGTCTGCCATGGACCGGCAGGGCTGGTCTCGGCGAAGAAGGCCGATGGCACGCCCTTCGTCGCCGATCGCCGTGTCGCGGGCTTCACCGACAGCGAGGAACGCGCGGTCGGCCTCGATCAGGCGGTGCCGTTCCTGCTCGAAACGCGCCTCAAGGAACTTGGGGGCAAGCACGAGGGCGGCCCTGACTTTGCCCCCTTCGCCCTGCGCGACGGCAATCTGGTGACCGGGCAAAACCCCGCCAGCGCTACCCGCACCGCGGAGCTGGTGATGGAAGCCCTCAAGGACAAGGTGGCCTGATCATGCGCTATCTTCACACCATGATCCGCGTCGCCGATCCCGAGTCCGCGGTCCGGTTCTTCACGCTGCTGGGTCTCAAGGAGACCCGGCGCATGGAGAACCAGGCGGGGCGTTACACGCTGATCTACCTTGCCGCTGACGAGGATTTCCGCGGCGACGGCGAGCAGGGCGATGCCGAGGTCGAGCTGACGTACAACTGGCCGCCCGAGGATGGCAGCGCTGCGGAGACTTATACCGGGGGCCGAAACTTCGGCCACCTCGCCTACGGGGTCGACGACATCTACGAAACGTGCGCGCGGCTGCAGGCGGGCGGTGTGACCATCAATCGCCCCCCGCGCGACGGATACATGGCGTTCGTTCGCTCGCCCGACGGGATCTCGATCGAATTGCTCCAGAAGGGCGAACACAAGGCTCCGGCCGAACCCTGGGCCTCTATGCCCAACACGGGCGCATGGTGATGGCGCGCCTGTTCGAACCGCTCAAGGTCGCGGGGCTCCGGCTCGCCAACCGCATCGTCATCGCGCCGATGTGCCAGTATTCGGCAGTCGACGGCGCGATGACCGACTGGCACCAGATGCATCTCGGGCAGTTGGCGCTCTCGGGCGCGGGCGCGCTGACGATAGAGGCGACCGCTGTCAGCCCGGAAGGGCGCATCACCTACGGTGACGTCGGCCTGTACGATGACCGTACCGAAGCGGCGATGCGAAGCGTGCTCGAAAGTGTGCGCCGTTGGTCGGACATGCCGCTTATCATCCAGCTGGCCCATGCCGGCCGCAAGGCGAGCTGCGCCAAGCCGTGGCACGGCGGAACGCAGATCGCCCCCGATGCGGAGAATGGCTGGCAGACCGTGGCACCCAGCGCCATCCCATTCGCTCCGGACGACCATCCCCCTGTCGAACTGGACGAGTCAGGGCTTGCCCGCATCCGGGAGGCGTTCGCGGATGCCGCCCGGCGCGCCGGCAGGCTCGGCATCGAAGCCATCCAGATCCACGCCGCGCACGGCTATCTGCTCCACGAGTTTCTTTCGCCGATCTCCAACCGGCGCGGCGATGAATACAGCGGCAGCCTCGACAACCGGATGCGGTTCCCGCTCGAGGTGTTCGATGCCGTGCGCGAAGCGTTTCCGGCCGACCGCCCGGTGACCGTCCGCGTTTCTGGGACCGACTGGGTTGAAGGCGGCTGGACAGCGGAGGAAACCGCATTGTTTGCCCAGGAGCTGGAGCGGCGCGGTTGTTCGGCAATCCACGTCTCCGGCGGCGGCCTCGACCCGCGCCAGCAAATCCCTGTCGGTCCCGGCTATCAGGTGCCGCTGGCGCGGACGGTCAAGGACGCGGTCGCCATGCCTGTCGTGGCGGTCGGAATGATCACCGATCCGCAGCAGGCGGAGCGCATCCTCGAGGACGGGCATGCCGACGCCATAGCGATAGCGCGCGCTGCGCTGTGGGATCCGCGCTGGCCCTGGCACGCCGCCGCCGCGCTTGGCGCATCGGTAAAGGCGCCCCCGCAATATCTCCGGTCCGAGCCCCACGAAGCGGGCCGCATTCTCAAGGAAATGATCCCATGAAAATCTCCGTCAAACTGCTTCTTGCCGCTGGCGCCGCCCTCTCGCTTGCCGCCTGCTCGACGACCCGCGAGGGTGTATCCGCGCCCCAGATCGAACAGGTTGCGACCTTCGACGGCGCGATGCCGACTGGCGTGACCGTCGCCCCCAACGGGCGCATCTTCGTCAACTTCCCGCAATGGGGCGACAACGCGCCGTTCACGGTGGCCGAACTGGTCGACGGCAAGGCGGTGCCCTATCCCGACGCCGCGACCAACCAGTCCGATCCGGCCGACCCGGCGGGGCATTTCATCTCGGTGCAGAGCGTGGTGGCAGACGGCGCCAACCGCCTCTGGGTGCTCGACACGGCGGCGCCCAAATTCTCTCAACCACAGGCCGGCGGTGCAAAGCTGGTGGCAATCGACCTTGCGACCGACCGGGTGGTGAAGACGATCGTCCTGCCTCCCAGCGTGGTGCTGCCCACGACCTACCTCAACGACGTGCGCTTCGATCTGCGTCAGGGCGCCGAGGGCGTCGCCTACATCACCGACAGCAGCAACGCCGGTGTCGGCGGCATCATCGTCGTCGATATCGCCAGCGGGCGTGCGATCCGGCGCCTGTCGAACCATGCGACGACCAACCCCGAACGCGGCTTCACCCCGGTCGTCGACGGCGCGGTGCTGATGAACCGCCCGGCCGATGGACCCGCGACGCCGGTCGCGATCGCCAGCGACGCAATCGGGCTTAGCGCCGACGGCAGCCTGCTCTACTACGGGCCGCTGTCGGGCCGCACGCTCCATGCGGTGCCCACGGCCATGCTGCGCGATCCTGCGGTGACCGAGGAGGAACTGGCCCGCGCGGTACGCAGCCTGGGGCGCAAAGGCGCTTCGGACGGGATTGCCGAAGACGACCGGGGCCGCGTGTTCGCCGGCGATTACGAGAACAACGCGATCCGCGTGCTCGACCGGGGCCGCTGGACGACGGTGGTCAGCGACCCCCGCATCAGCTGGCCCGACACACTGTCGATCGGCACCGACGGCTATCTCTACTTCACCGCCAACCAGCTCCACCGCCAACCCGGCTTCCACGGCGGGCGGGATTTGCGCCGCAAGCCTTACGAGCTGCTCCGCATCCGGGTGGGCGCCGGGCCCGTCCTCTTGCGCTCACAGTGATCCCATCAGGCCGGGCGGGCTCGCGCGGGGCCGCGATCCGGCGAAGAATCAACAACTGACTTGAAGGAATACAATCATGACAAAGGGTATCGAAGGCAAGGTCGTTCTCATTACCGGAGGCAGCAGCGGCATCGGCGCGGAAACTGCGCGCCTTCTCGCGGACCGCGGCGCGAAGGTGGCCATCGCCGCGCGGCGCAAGGACAGGCTCGACGAGATCGTCGCGGACATCACCGCTATTGGCGGCGCGGCACGTAGCTACGCGCTGGACGTGACCGACAAATCGGCGGTCCAGTCCGTCGTCGCCGCAATCATTGCCGACTTCGGCCGCCTCGACGTGCTGATCAACAACGCCGGGCTGATGCCGATCCGTCCGATGGCGGAGGTCAACACCGACGAATGGGACCAGATGATCGACGTCAATCTGAAGGGTACGCTGTACGGCATCGCGGCCGCCCTTCCCGGTTTTCTCGAGCAGGGCAGCGGTCACATCATCAATTTGAGCTCGGTTGCGGGCATCAAGGTCTTCGCACCGGGCGGCACGGTCTACTCCGGCACCAAGTTCGCCGTCAGCGCGATCAGCGAGGGCTTGCGCCATGAGGTGGGGGAAAAGGTCCGGGTCACGTCAATCGAGCCTGGAGCTGTCGAAAGCGATCTGAAGTTCACGACATCCGGCACGGCTGCCGAGACGGTGCTGGACTTCTACAAGCAGGCCATTCCGGCGGCATCGGTGGCGCGTGCTATCGCGTTCGCTGTCGAACAACCTGATGACGTCGATGTCAACGCGATCGTCATCCGGCCGACCGCACAGGAGTTCTGATTTCGACGAGGAGGCGGGGCCGCGTGTGCTCCGCCTCATGGGGAACGTACCGGTCTGCTCGTCCGTTACTTTGCCGAATAATATCTGTCCGTTTCACTTGAGGAGTCATTTATGCCCAAACTTGCCCTGTATGTACCACTGAAGGCCAAGCCCGGAAAAGAGCGCGATGTCGCCGATTTCCTCACCTCGGCATTGCCGCTCGTTCAAGCTGAGCCGGGCACTCTGACCTGGTATGCGATCGAGGAAGGTCCCGGTGCGTACGCGATCTTCGATACGTTCGACACAGAGGATGATCGCCAGGCCCATCTTGACGGCAAGGTTGCCGCCGCACTGATGGACAAGGCAGACGAACTGTTTTCCGAACCGCCGCAGATTCACAAGTTCACCCTGCTGGCCGCGAAATAGCGGAGCGGTCGGCACCCTAAGCTGCCGTTTGGCTGCAGTGTAAGGCTCGTGTCTCCATCCCGAATGGATGCCCCGGCCGAACCGAGAAATGAGTAAATGAATACGACAGGCCATCCGCGATAGTGGATGGCCTTGTCTTTTGCGCTTATCACACCTCTGAATTTACTGATCAAGCGCCGTTGACGTGGCGCGATGTAGCGGCACGATTTGTTCGCGGGAGATTCTTGGGCACATCAACTTGGCGCGTTATTCGCCCGTTCTGGCACAGTCTTCAGAAAACAGCCGTGAATCGATCCGAGAATGGCGCTCCGGGAAGGAACCTCTCAGGTAGCAGAAGGTTCAGGAAACTGAGATCACTTGGAATGGGTGCGATGTCCTCCGTCGTTGCGCTGGACCGGATCATCAGCAAACGCTGGCCTTGATGACGTCTTGAGCAGCGCTACGAAAGGAAAAGTCTATGAAAGCTGTCGTATACAACGGACCCAAAAACGTTTCCGTGGAAACCGTCGACGATCCCAAGATCGAGAAACCGACCGATGTGATCATTCGGGTGACCACCACCAACATTTGCGGGTCTGACCTTCACATGTACGATGGCCGTACCAGCTTCGAGAAGGGCAGGGTTTTTGGTCACGAAAACCTTGGCGAAGTCATCGAGGTTGGCGCTGCCGTAGATCAGATCAAGACGGGCGATCGCGTCTGTATGCCGTTCAACGTGGGTTGCGGGTTCTGCGAAAATTGCGAACGCGGTCTGACGGCGTTTTGCCTCACGACCAACCCCGGAACCGCCGGCGCAGCGTATGGCTTTGCCGAGATGGGTCCGTGGCAAGGCGGTCAGGCCGAGTTGCTGCGCGTTCCTTATGCGGACTTCAATTGTCTGAAGCTGCCCGAGGACGCTGAGGAGAAGGAGGATGACTATGTCATGCTTTCCGACATCTTCCCGACGGGTTGGCATGGCGTCGAACTGTCAGGTTTCCTGCCTGGCGAAAGCATCGCGATCTACGGCGCCGGTCCGGTCGGTTTGATGGCCGCGCATTCAGCCGAAATCCGCGGTGCCTCTCAGATCTTCGTGGTCGATTCTCACGATGACCGCCTGAAACTGGCCGAGGCGATGGGCGCCATTCCGATCGACATGCGGAAGGGCGATCCCGCCCAGCAGATTCTTGACGCGACCGGCGGCCTCGGGACCGACCGGGGGGTCGAGGCGGTCGGATACCAGTGTTGCGATCGCCACGGCAAGGAGCGCAGCAATTACACGATGAACTGCCTCGTCAAAAGCACGAAGGCCACCGGCGGAATCGGCGTCGTCGGCGTGTTCGTTCCGGAAGACCCGAACGCGCCCGACGATCTCCAGAAGGAAGGCAAGATTGCGTTCGACTTCGGCAACTTTTGGTTCAAGGGTCAGAAGATCGGCACCGGACAATGTAATGTGAAGCATTATAACCGGCGGCTGATGAGCCTTATCGAGCATGGCCGGGCCAATCCTGCCCAAATCATCTCGCACCGGCTGCCGCTTGATCAGGCACCAGACGCCTACAAGCATTTCGACGAGCGCGATGATGGTTGGACGAAGGTCTTGCTCAAGCCGGGCGCCTGACCTTAGTCTTCGACGGAATAGGAAATCAATTATGACTTTGGAAGGCAAATCAGTTGCCATTCTGATCGCACCCCGCGGGACGGAAGAACCAGAATTCTCGAAGCCCAAGCAAGCTATCGAGGAGGCTGGCGGCAAAGTGACCGTGGTCAGTTTTGAGGCGGGCGTGGCTCGCACAGTTAATAGTGACCTTGACGAGGGCGGCAGCTATCCTATCGACAAGACGTTTTCGGAGGTCAAAGCCGACGATTTCGACGGACTTGTTGTGCCCGGAGGGACTGTCGGTGCCGACAAGCTGCGCGGCAGCGCCGAGGCAATTGGTTTCATCCGGGCTTTCTTCGATCAGAAGAAACCCGTTGCAGCCATATGCCATGCACCCTGGACATTGATCGAGGCGGGCGTGCTTGAGGGTCGCAACTTGACGTCCTACCCGACGCTGAAGGTCGATATCGAGAACGCCGGCGGTACATGGACCAATGAGGAAGTCGTGGTCGACAACGGCCTTGTTACCAGCCGCGATCCCAATGATTTGCCCGCCTTCTGTGCCAAACTCGTCGAGGAAATCGCAGAAGGTGCGGGCGCATCGCTCGCAGCAGGGAATTAAGGCGGGCCGTCTCGACGAAACCATGTGAGGGCCCGCTCCTTGGGGAAGGTCCGCACAAAGCAGGCGTGGCGGATGGCCGGAGATTGGCCGTCCGCCACGTCGTGTATCAGACGAACACGGCGCACCTGACGGGCACCCAAACCCTTAAGCCGCGTCAACCGCGGTGACACATCGCCGGCTCTCGCTTCCAGATGCGACCCATTCCAACGTGTGGTTGAGATGCACCTGATCGAACGTGCGTTCGGCCAGATTTACGACCTATAGTGCCGCCTTGAGATAGCGGGCGGTGAGACTGCCTTCCGCTTCCGCAACGACGCCAGGGACGCCGCTGGCAACGATACGGCCCCCATCTTCCCCGGCCCCCGGTCCCAGGTCGATGATCCAGTCCACCTGTGTGATGGCGCGCATGTCATGTTCGACGACTACGACGGTATTGCCGGCGTCTACCAGGCCCTGCAGGTGTTGCATCAGCCGGTCGCCATCGGAGGGGTGTAGCCCCGAAGTTGGCTCGTCGAGGATGTAGATCGTGTTGCCGCGTTGAGCGCGTTGCAGTTCAGTCGCCAGCTTGATGCGCTGTGCCTCCCCGCCAGACAGCTCGGTCGCCGGCTGACCGAGCTTCAGATAGCCAAGACCGATCTCCCGCAACACGTCGAGGGAGCGCATCACCGATGCCTCGCCAGCGAAGAAATCGCACGCATCGTCGACCGTCAGTTCGAGCACCTGGGCGATATTGCGTCCGTTCCATTCGACTTCGAGCGTTTGCGGGTTGTAGCGAGAGCCATGACAGGTCGAGCACGGGGCAAAAACGCTCGGCAGGAACAGCAGCTCCACCATGACGTATCCCTCGCCCTCGCACACAGGGCAGCGGCCTTGCGGGACGTTGAACGAGAACCTTCCCGGGCTGTAATGCCGCCGGCGGGCGAGCGGCGTATCAGCGAAGATCCGTCGCACATGGTCGAACATGCCGCTGTAGGTGGCTAGGTTCGAGCGCGGCGTGCGGCCGATCGGTTTCTGATCGACCCGCACCAGCCTGCGCACATGCTCCATGCCTGCGACAATGCGTCCTTCAGTGTCGTTCTGCGCAACATCGAGCAGCGGATCGATATCCTCCTCCTCGGCCACGGGGGAGCCGCCGAGGTGTTCTGTGACGAGCTCGGGCAGCGCCTGACTGACAAGACTGGATTTGCCCGATCCCGAAACGCCGGTGACAGCGGTGAAGCAGCCGATGGGAAACTCGACGTCGAGACCATGGAGATTGTTCCGCCTGATCCCTTCCAGGCGTAGCCATGCCTTGGGATCGCGCGGTGTGCGCTCACTGCGTAGCGGCTCTGCGAACAGGTAGCGGCGGGTGATCGAAGTCTCGACGTCGGCAAGCCCCCCTATCGGCCCGCTGTAGAGGATTTCACCGCCCTTTTCCCCGGCTCCTGGCCCGACATCGACGAGCCATTCCGCGCGGCGGATCACGTCGAGATCATGTTCGACGACGAACAGGGAGTTGCCCGCCGCCTTGAGACGCTCGAGGATGGTGAGCAAGGCTTCGCCATCTGCCGGGTGCAACCCTGCCGAAGGCTCGTCAAGCACATAGACCACGCCGAAAAGCTGTGACGACAATTGCGTGGCAAGCCGCAAGCGCTGCAGCTCTCCGGAGGAGAGCGTCGGCGTGCTGCGGTCGAGCGAAATGTAGCCAAGGCCAAGATCGATCAGCGGCTCTAGCCGCTCGATTAATTCGCAGGCAAGGCGTTGGGCGGCGACCCGCTTTTCATCGGAAAGGTTGGGCGTGCGGCGCACGTCGGGCGCAGCCTTGTGCGCCGAACCTCCTGCCGCGACTCGCCGTTCGACCGCCGCATCGCGGGCCGCCTTGCCGAGGACATGGCCCTTCGGGACCGCCGCGACGCCCCCGTATTCGCCATGCGCGACGGGCGTGAGCAAGTCCCGGAGTTTCAACACCGTCAGGTCGCCGAACTCGGCGATGTCAAGGCCCGCGAACTTCACGGACAGGGCTTCGCGCTTCAGGCGCTTGCCGTCGCAGGTCGGGCAATCGCGTCCGATGATATATTGCGAGACGCGCTTCTTCATCAGCGCGCTTTTCGTGTTGGCGAAGGTTTCCAGCACATAGCGGCGCGCGCCGGTGAAGGTGCCCTGGTAGCTCGGCTCCATGCCGCGCTTGAGCGCCGTCCGCGTCTGTTCGGGCGTCAGGCCCGCATAGACCGGCACCGTCGGCGCCTCTTCAGTAAAGAGGATCCAGTCGCGATCCTTTTTCGGCAGGTCTCGCCACGGCGTATCGACGTCATAGCCGAGCGAAACGAGGATATCGCGCAGGTTCTGCCCATGCCAGGCGGTCGGCCAGGCGGCGATCGCCCGGTCGCGAATGGTGAGGCTGTCGTCAGGCACCATCGTTTCTTCGGTCGCGTCATAGACGCGCCCGATGCCGTGACAGGTCGGGCAGGCGCCGGCCACCGTGTTGGGGGAGAAATCCTCCGCATAGAGCATCGGCTGATGGCGCGGATATTCGCCGACGCGCGAATAGAGCATCCGCACCAGGCTGGAGAGCGTCGTCACGCTGCCGACCGAGGACCGCGCGTTGGCCGAGCCGCGCTGCTGCTGCAACGCGACCGCAGGCGGCAAACCGTCGATCGCGTCGACCTCCGGCACGCCGGCCTGATCGATCAGGCGACGGGCATAGGGCGCAACCGATTCCAGGTAACGCCGCTGGGCTTCGGCATAAAGGGTGCCGAACGCAAGCGATGACTTGCCCGAGCCCGATATGCCGGTGAACACCACGAAGGCGTCGCGCGGTACATCGACGTCAATATTTTTGAGGTTATTCTGGCGCGCGCCGCGAACCTGCACGCAAGCGGGCGGCCCCGTATGCCCACGATCGGTGGCCGGCGTCGTCGCGTGAATGTCCTTGCTCTTCAATTCAGTCTTCCTGCCTTATACGCCCGTGCGGCCCGTGGTTCATCACGGTCGGGTAAAAGATGAATGCATTTCGACGCGTTGGCCACTTGCCAGAGCGCGCGTCATCATAGCCGGGGTCGGGCCATGATGACGGCCGAATTGTCGATCCGGGCGCTTCGCCCCGCTTCACATCGACCGGTCAGTAGTGAATGACCGAGCGGATCGACTTGCCTTCGTGCATCAGTTCGAAGGCCTCGTTGATGTCCTCCAGACCCATCGTGTGGGTTACGAACGGGGCCAGATCGATATCGCCTTTCATCGCGTCCTCGACCATGCCGGGAAGCTCTGTCCGTCCCTTGACGCCACCGAAAGCGGACCCCTTCCATACGCGGCCCGTGACGAGCTGGAATGGGCGGGTGGAGATTTCCTCGCCCGCGCCGGCAACGCCAATCACGATCGACTGACCCCAGCCACGGTGCGCTGATTCAAGCGCGGCGCGCATGACGTGGACGTTGCCGATGCACTCGAAGGTATGATCGATGCCCCAGCCCGTCATCTCGATCAGCACCTGCTGGATGGGCTTGTCATGGTCCTTGGGGTTGATGCAATCGGTCGCACCGAACTGGCGTGCCAGCTCGAACTTGGACGGATTTGTGTCGATGGCGATGATGCGACCCGCCTTCGCCTGGCGCGCACCCTGAATCGCCGCAAGGCCGATCCCGCCCAAGCCGAACACGGCGACCGAGTCTCCGGGCTGGACCTTGGCGGTATTGTGGACTGCGCCGATGCCGGTCGTGACGCCGCAGCCGAGCAGGCAGACGTGTTCGGGGTTAGCCTCGGGATTGATCTTGGCGAGCGAGACTTCGGCGACGACAGTATATTCACTGAAGGTCGAACAGCCCATGTAATGATAAAGGGGCTGGCCATTGTACGAAAAGCGGGTGGTCCCATCGGGCATCAAGCCCTTGCCCTGCGTTTCGCGGACAGCGACGCACAGGTTGGTCTTGCCCGACAGGCAGAAGTCGCACTTGCCGCACTCGGCGGTGTAGAGCGGAATCACGTGATCGCCCGGCTCGACGCTGGTGACGCCTTCACCGACCTCGACAACGATGCCCGCGCCCTCGTGGCCCAGAACCACCGGGAAAACACCCTCCGGATCACTCCCCTCCAGCGTGTACGCGTCGGTGTGGCACACACCGGTGTGCGTCACCCGGATGAGCACTTCACCTTTCCGGGGTGGGGCGACATCGATTTCGACGATTTCGAGTGGCTTGCCCGCCTCGAAGGCTACAGCGGCGCGAGATTTCATGTTCGGATACCCTCGTTGAGTTAAACTGATTGCTGGTGCGAGGCCGTTGCGTCAGCGCAAATTCATGGGCGCCGAGGGCCCGATCCTCTTTCGGAGAAGGGGGGGAGCGATCGCTCACTCCCCGGTATGCCGGTCAGACCGTAACGACGACCTTGCCGATCTGCTCGTTCGATTCGAGGAAGCGGTGCGCGTCCTGGATGGCGTCGAGCGGGAAGGTGCGCGCGATCCGCGGCTTGAGCGCGCCCGATTCCAGACCCGCCACGATAAACGCCTTGGCGCGATCGAGGGCGGCATCGTCCGAGACGATCTCACTGTAGACATAACCCTTGAGCGTGAGGCTCTTGCCCAGCACGGAGAACAACGGGTACGGCGTCGGTTCGTCGCTGAGCGCGCCATATTGGAGCAGGATGCCGCCGCGCGCCATGCTCTCGGTCAATGGCTCGAACGACGGGCCTCCGACCGGATCGAGCACCACGCGCGCACCTGCACCATCGGTTATCTCCATCACCCTCGCTACCAGATCCTCTTCCCCGGTCGCGACGACATGATGTGCACCGGCATCGATCAGGGCCTGGCGCTTGGCGCCGGTACGCGTCGTCGCGATTACCGTCGCGCCGACCATCCGCGCAATCTGGAAGGCGGCAAGGCCGACGCTGCTGGAGGCAGCAGTGACGATGACGAAATCGCCCTCACCGAGTTTTGCCTGCTCCACCAGCGCACCCCAGGCGGTGACATACTGCATCCATACGGCCGCCGCTTCCTCGAACGATAGCGCCGCCGGATGCTTTACGACGAGGCGGGCGGGCACGTTGGCGACCTCGCCATAAGTCCCCCAGCGAGCGATATCGAGCGGGGGGATGACGCTGACGGCTTCGCCTTCCGCGAACCCGGTCACGTCCGCGCCGACCGTAACGACAATGCCGGCAGCCTCATATCCAAGGCGGCTCGGGAACTCGGCTTCCTGAAGGTAGGCATGGTTGCGGAACATCACCTCGGCGCGGTTTATGCCTATCGCCTTCACCGCGATCTGCACTTCGTCGGCCGCGGGCGCGGGGACTGCCACGTCTTCAATCCTGAGGACGCTGGCGTCGCCATATTCGTGGATACGGACAATGCGGCTCATGGGATGCTCCTTGATTATTGAATGATCGTTCTGTAAGGGTGCGAACCACCAGTTTCAAGATATTATTTATCGATCGTTCCATATCGTGCACCAGAGATGACAGAGACGAGAGCCCGTCGCCGCGCAGGTCGCCCTCGTGTGTTCGACACTGACGCTGCGCTCGACAAGGCGGTGCGGCTGTTCTGGCAGCGCGGCTACGAGGCGACATCGATGGCCGATCTGGTGGCGGAGACTGGCGTTGCCGCCGCCAGTCTCTATGCAGCGTTTGACAACAAGGCAGGGCTGTTTGCGGCGGTGATCGAGCGCTACGCCGCGACGTTCAGCGTCCACCTCTATGCACCGATCAACGATCCGGCGCTGTCCACCTACGAGGCCGTCAAAGGCCTGCTGGAACGAGCGGCGTCATCATTTTCGGAACCTGGAACGCCGGCCGGCTGCTTCATGTATTCGGCAGCGGCAGCCGTTTCGCCGGCGTCCGCCGCCATCGAATGCCTGCTGCGCGACAAGCGTATCGCGGCGGAGGCCCTCCTGATCGAGCGTCTGCAACGCGGTGCCGCGCAGGGCGAGCTTGCGGCCAACAGCGATCCGGCCGTGCTAGGCAAATTCATCAATACGGTCATGCAAGGCATGTCCGTTCAGGCGCGCGACGGCGCTACGATCAACGAACTGCTCTCCATCGCCAAAATGGCACTCGATCGATGGCCGACCGCGATATGATCGTTACATCATGGTCATCTGCCAATCCGCCTCCCGCGGGCCGAACAGCCGAACTCATCTCACAGGACGAAAGCACATGAAGCACGTGACATTGCCCGGCGGGGAAGTAATTCCTTCAATGGGTCAAGGCACCTGGAAGATGGGTGAGCGTACCGAGCGGCGATCCGATGAGATCGCCGCGCTGCGCGCCGGTGTCGAACTGGGCATGACGCTCGTCGATACCGCCGAAATGTACGGCGACGGTGCGGCGGAAACGCTGATATCTGAGGCGCTGGGCAGCGTTCGCGACCAGTTGTTCCTCGTCAGCAAGGCATATCCGCAGAACGCATCGCGCTCCCGCCTTGCCGGTGCGTGCGAGGCGAGCCTGAAGCGGCTCGGCACCGACCGGCTGGACCTCTACCTGCTCCATTGGCGGGGATCGGTGCCGCTCGCTGAGACTGTGGAGGCTTTGGAGGCGCTCAAATCGGCAGGAAAGATCCGACACTGGGGTGTCAGCAATCTCGATACCGACGATATGGAAGAGCTTGTCGCTGCGGGCGGGAATGGCTGCGTGACCGACCAGATCCTCTACAATTTGGTCCGGCGAGGCCCCGAATTGGACCTGCTGCCGTGGCTCGCCGAGCATAACATACCGGTTATGGCGTATAGTCCAGTCGAGCAGGGACGACTTTCTACCCACCCCGCTCTCGACAAAATTGCAGCCGAGGTTGGCGCAACCCCTGTGCAGGTCGCACTTTCGTGGACGTTGCGGCAAGATGGTCTTATCGCCATCCCGAAAGCGAGTTCAGTCGCACATGTGCGGGAGAACCGCGCCGCCGCCGATATCGTTCTTTCCGACGCTCAGCTTGCGACACTCGACGCGGCATTTCCCAGGCCATGCCACCGCCGTCCACTCGAGATGCTTTAGCGTCAGATGACGATATTATCGCTCGAAGGAACAGAGCGTAAGAAGGATCGGCGGTAGAAGCCGAATTTAAACTTGTTGAGCCTGCCACTGGCGCGTGAAGTATCACTTCGCAAGCCTTCGCGCAGCAAGGTGAACCACTAGGAGTCTTCTTATGGATCGGATGCCCGCACTCTTTATCGGCCACGGAAGCCCGATGAACACGCTCGAGAGCAATGGCTACACCTCGGCCTGGCGGGCATTCGGGCCTGAGTTGCCCCGCCCCAAGGCGATCCTCGTGGTTTCTGCACATTGGTATTTCGGTGCTACGGCGGTGACGGCCATGGCACGCCCTCGCACAATCCACGATTTCTACGGATTCCCACAGGAGCTGTTCGACTTTGAATATCCGGCCCAGGGCGATCCGGACCTCGCGAAAGAGATCGTTGAGCTGGTGAAGCCCGAGTGGTTGGGTCTCGACCAGGATCAGTGGGGTCTCGATCACGGAACGTGGTCGGTGCTCGCGCACCTGTACCCTGAGGCGGACATCCCGGTGGTTCAGCTCTCGATCAACGCGCTCAAGCCGCTGAGCTATCATCTTGACCTGGGCGCAAGACTGGCAGCCTTGCAGGACCGCGACGTCCTGGTGGTCGCTAGCGGAAATGTCGTTCACAACCTCCGAGCCGTGCGCTGGAACCAGCCCGATTTTGCGTTCGACTGGGCAGAGCGTTTCGATGAAGCAGCGGTTCGCCAACTGGCAGAAAACCCGGGCGATCTGCTGCGCCTTGTGGAGCATCCCGATTATGCCGCGGCGGTTCCCACGCCCGACCATTTCGTTCCGCTGATTTATCTTGCCGGAATGGCGGCTGCCCGCAACGAAACCCTTGATCCGCTGGTGCGCGGCTATTCGATGGGTTCAGTGTCCATGACCTGTTACGGTCTTGGCACTGAAGGTTTGGCATGCTCCGAAAAAACGGGCGCGGCCAACTTGCCGAGTGATGTGCCGGCCGACCAGACGAATACATGATCCCTCGGTACACGGCGGACAGGCATGATGAAGTCAGGACGGAAGATGCGAAACGTCGGAGTTCGTCTTGATCCTTGAACACGAGAACATGTCGGAATCCTGGCTCTGCCCTCCCGGCTCGCGAAGTCGCGCCTAATAATCTTGCCTTCCTAGAGGACGTGTTCGACCGAACTGACGAGGATCATGCCGCGGATTTTCTCGACCATCAACTGTGGGCGCTGCGCACAAGCCTCGACCAAGACGCAATAATCGTCGCCCTCTTTGTCGATGACGGCGCGATAGACAGTTGCACTCTATAGGGACATGAGGTCGAGCACACGCAAAGGCATGTCGAGCGAGCCGACCCCGCGAATAAGAAATCGGTCCACGGTCACGCAGCGACAGCGAGTTCGTCAGGCGCGTCCAGCGAGGCGTTGGCGATCCGCTGCCGAGCCAATTGATCGGCAGCGGTGTGTGGCGCGACTCCGTGCGTTTCTGCGTGGGTGAACACGTCTGCCAGACGATCTGCAGTCGCTTCCACCCGTGCGTTCGAATCTGCTTGGGGCCAGCCCAGATATTTCGCGGCGACGTTGATGATTCCTCCTGCGTTCACGACGTAGTCAGGCGCGTAAAGAATATCGCACTCGGCAAGACGGTCGCCGTCCGCCGTAGTGGCCAGCTGATTGTTGGCTCCCCCGCAGACGACCTTCGCCCGCAATTTGCCCGCCGCCACTTCGTCGATCACGCCGCCCAGCGCACAGGGAGCGAATATGTCCGCCTTGGCCGAGAGAATGTCGGCGGCACCAACGATGGTGCCGCCGGTTGCGATGGCCAAGCGCGCTGCCGCGGCGGCGTTGACATCGGACACCAGCAATTGCGCCCCTGCCTGGTGCAACATCTGCGCGAGTGCGACGCTAACGTGACCGACGCCTCGAATGGCGATCGTGCAGTCGGACAGTGGCCGATGCAGCCTTTGGTGGGCGGCAAGCTCCATCGAAGGAAAGACCCCCCGTGCGGTCCATGGCGATGGATTGCCGCCGACGCTATCAGCTTCCAGCGGTAACCCGGCGACATGGGCCGTATGTGTTCGCACCAGCGCCATGTCTTGGGGGGTCGTACCGACGTCCTCTGCCGTGACGTACTGCCCATTCGCCGCCGCTGCCTGGTACCCGTTTCATCCTTTTACGATGCCGAAGCACCAAAGGACGCTAAAGGCCGTATCTGGTTCGACCACCCCGATTGCGACAAGCTCGTATGGGCCGGTATCTAGCGCGACAGCGACGAATGAGGCGTAGCTATTCGATGACCATCACCGACGCTTCGAAAGAGGCCTTGCGCTTCTACAACCAGAAGCCGGTCATCCTAATGTCGGCCGGTTGCTGGCTCGATCACAACCGCACCGACGCCGCGGCGGCCCGCCGACCTTATTGAGACGAACTCACGATCGATTAGACGTCCGATCCTTGGCGCGAGGGTTAGCTCATTCAGTTTCAGATAACCGGTACCCGAATCATAGCTCCTCCGGTTTCATCACGCATTTGATGCAGCCATCGTCCTTGTCGCGGAAGGTCTTGTAGAAATCGGGCCCGTCCTTGAGGTCGCCCCGATGGGTGATGATGCCCGAAAGGTCGATCTCACCGGCTTCCACCCGCTTAAGCAGCGGCGCGAGATAGCGCTGCATGTGTGTCTGTCCCGATTTCATGGTGAGCCCCTTGTTCATGAAAGGCCCGATCGGGAACGTCACCTTATCGGCGTAGACGCCGGGGACGGACAGCGTCCCGCCCTTGCGCACCGACATGACCATTTCCTGCAGCGCAAACGGCTGGTCGGACATGCCGGTGGTGTGCAGCTCGACCTTGTCCTTGATATCGCCCAGCACGCCGTGCCCGTGGGCCTCAGCGCCGACCGCGTCGATGCCTGCATCCGGTCCCCGGCCACCCGTCATCTCGTCTAGCGCCTCCTTGACGTCGGCCTGGCTGTAATCGATGGTTTCGGCTTTGCCGTAGCTCGCGGCGAGTGCCAGCCTTTCAGGCACCCGATCGATCACGATGACCCGTTCCGCTCCCATCATCCACGCGCTGCGCACTGCGAACTGGCCGACCGGTCCTGCTCCCCACACCGCAACGGTTTTGCCCTTTTCATCGCCGATGGCGTTTTCCGCCGCCATCCAGCCAGTCGGAAAGATGTCGGACAGGAACAGCACCTTGTCGTCCGGCAGGTCGTTTTCCAGCTTGATCGGACCGACATCGGCGTGGGGCACCCTGACATATTCTGCCTGACCTCCGGAATAGCCACCGGTCAGATGGGAATAACCGAAAAGTCCGGCAGGAGCGTGGCCCATGGCCGCGCGCGCGTTTTCCGCGGTGCGATTGGTCGTATCGCACAGAGAAAACATTTCGCGCTGGCAGAACCAGCATTCGCCGCAGGATATGGTGAAGGGCACCACCACCCGGTCGCCGACCTTCAACCTTTTAACATCCGCACCCACCTCGACGACTTCGCCCATGAATTCGTGGCCGAGGATATCGCCCTGTTTCATCTTGGGAACGACACCATCCATCAGATGCAGGTCGGAGCCGCAGATCGCGGTCGAACTGACCTTGAGAATGCAGTCCCGGGGATCCTCGATGCGAGGATCGTCGACCGTTTCGCAGCGGATGTCGTTCGTTCCGTTCCAGACTAATGCGCGCATATTTGGGCCCTTTTCGATGAATTCGGTTATTCCTTCTACCCTTTCAAACCTCAGAAGTTCCTAGTCTGGCAGATGTTAGACGGCCATTGGGTTGGGAGCGACCGAGGCGTTTTTTACGCTTTGCTTGATGCCATCGATCGAGTTGCCGAAATGGGACTGACAGCACCATCACAATTGACTGTCCTCTCAACCTGCAATGACACCAGTAGTTTGTCATCGCTTGCAAGTACTTATGCCGGTGCCAGGCTTCCTCAATGGTAGCGTGCTTGACACACCTCGCGGCATCGGAAGCGATGACTGAAGGGCGGAAATCTAGATTATCCGGCGAATGTCTTTGCTCTACGATACTGCTGCCAGGACCGAAGATCCTCTTCCGACCCAAAAAAGATGGCGTGAGCGCGGAGGCGAGCTCTGCTGTGCGCTTTTTCGAATACTAACCAGCTTACCGGAGCATCATTCAGAGTCCTAGCGATCCGTGGCATCGAGAATGACGCGGATCGCTTAATCTGGCCGATCTCACATAGGGAAGTGTCCGCTGCGCTCGAACCAGTGCATTGTCGCTTCCGGGTAGGCAGCTTTCGCGCGGCTGGCCTGCTGCGGCAGACACAGGCGATCCTTGTGACCCCGGCCGATGACCACCCGGGTCGACCGGGTCGCGGAGCCTTCCTGCATCGGGCCAGTGGCAAGGTCCTTTACCAACGAGTCGAACGTAAGCGTATCGGCAAACGACTGCAGTTCATTCAAGACGAAACCGGGATCGAGCGTTCAGGATCTTGCGGAAAGCTGCAGCATGAATGCAGTCCGGCCGGTGACATTTCGCGTAAGGGCGGGAAGCGCCGGTCGCAAAGCCCGTACCAGTGTAATCGATGCCGTTATGGTGGTCCCGAAAAACGTCCGCTCCCACCCTTGCCAGAAGCCGCCCGGGTCCAGGGCGATGACTGAGCCGGCGCGACCGCGCCGCGCCATCTCGAGCACAAGCCGGGCGCCCAAGGAGCTGCCGACCATGTCGACCCCTGTAAGGTTCTCTTTGACGAGCCAATCGTCTAGGCTCCTCGCCTGCCCCTTCGAACGTACCGCTGTCGGCCTGTGCGTGAGCCTGCCCGTGGCCAGGCAGTTCCAGGATAATCATCTCCCTCGCTTGGGCGAGGGCAGGCGAGATCGTATCCCAGGACCGACGGCTTCCCCCCAAGCCGTGGGCGAGCAGATGGGTTTTCCGCAGCCTAGTCGCGTGTGAAGTATGCTCATGCAAAGACAATGCGTCGCAAGGACTTAGGCCCCCCGCTCCGAATGTCCACATAGTCAACAAAGTCGCTAAGAACGGACAGTTCGCTCTCGGGTCGGTAGCCGAACGGCTGCTTTTCCGAATTTCGACCCTATGAGCAGACAGTCTGGAATCGTGAAGGGTTCCGGGCGCCGTTAGGCGTACGGAAGTCCCCGAGGCACGAACCCGCGGGCCGCACGCGGTGAGCTATGGGTTTTTCGGATTTCGGTTGATTCTGGACCAATCAGATACGCCGCT
>Ga0209757_10000008_pt1 | contig 205534 bp, 186 predicted proteins | sample ETNvirome_6_1000_FD_185472 | JGI IMG/M metagenome (GOLD analysis project Ga0209757, IMG submission 185472) | Marine viral communities from the Pacific Ocean - ETNP_6_1000 (SPAdes) (version 2) | ecosystem: Environmental > Aquatic > Marine > Oceanic | place: Pacific Ocean | collected 2013-06-19 | reverse complement strand
GCCGTCCGGCTAGTGGTTCCCCTTGCCGGGTCCACAGGGGACTTGCACCCCCAAGTCATCCGGCCAGCACCACCTGTACCGGAACAGCGCCCGTCAAGGCGCTACGCGCCATGCCTGGCGCACAACCAAAAAAACTCCCGCCGTACGGGAGTTTTCCAGACAGCACCTGTCACCGTATTATTGCTGGGAACCGGCCAGCTCCCGCTCAACCACCGCCGACAACTGCCCCCATCCGGGGCGGGTCAGGCGGATATTGTCCACCAACACGGTTGGGGTACTGGTAACGCGAAGCTGCATGGCCACGCGACGGCTCTGCTCGATTTCTTCGATGTGAAGATCTGTCGTCATGCACCGGCTGAAACGGCGCGCATCAAGCCCCAGGTCGTCAGCGTAGCGGCTAAAGGTATCAACCGGGCTGCTGGAACCGCTCCATTCGGTCTGCATGTCGAACAACTTGTCGTGCATGGCCCAGTAGCTGTCCTGGTCACCGGCACAGCGCGCTGCCTGGGCCGCAGGCATGGCGTTGTCGTGTTGCTGGAGTGGCAGATCAAAGTACACAAACCGCACCTTGCCGGACTCCACGTATTCCTGCTTCAACTGCTGGCTGGCGTCCGAAAAACGCGCGCAGGCAGGGCACTGGTAGTCTGCGAACTCCCGCACCACCACGGGTGCGTCTTCGTCACCAACGGAGACGCCGAAACGATCCAGTTGGGCAGGAAACGGGTCGGCATTGGGGCCGGCAACCGGCAACTCATCTGAGGTGGGGGCCGGACTCGCGGTCAGGAAAAAGACGCCCACCGCAACAAAAACAAGAACGATGACACTGATGCCGATATACAACGACTTACGATCTTTCTTCCTGTTGGGCGGCGGTGCGCCGGTCTCTTTTCTTCTTTTTGCCTCGCCCATGGTAGAGCTCCTTATTGTTTATTCATTCGTGGACGTTTTCATGCGGTAATGAGCACGCTAAGATCTTTATACATTACATAAGTTCCAACAAAAATTAAGGAATTCTCATGGCCTTACCTGAATCCCTGAAGACATCGCTGAGTCTTCCGCTGGTGGCGGCACCCATGTTTCTGATCTCCGGACCGGAGATGGCGCTGGCCTGCTGCAAGCAGGGCATCGTTGGCAGCTTCCCTGCCCTGAACCAGCGCACAAGCGACGGCTTCGAGGAATGGGTGATTCAGATGAACGAAGGCCTGAAGGACTTCCGGGAAACCCATCCGGGCCAGACAGCAGCGCCTTACGCCGTGAATCTCATCGTTCATCGCACGAACCCGCGCTGGGAGGCCGATCTGGACCTGTGCGTCAAACACCAGGTGCCCATCGTGATCACCTCCCTGGGAGCCGCCACCAAGGTGACTGAAGCGGTGCACAGTTACGGCGGCCTGGTGTTCCACGATGTCACCAACCAGAAACACGCCCGCAAAGCGGCCGAAGCAGGCGTGGATGGCATTATCGCGGTGTCTGCCGGTGCCGGCGGCCACGCTGGCACCATTAATCCATTCGTGCTGGTGCACGAAATTCGCGAGGTGTTCGATGGCGTGATCCTGCTCGCCGGCGGGCTTTCCAAAGGCGAAGACCTCCTGGCGGCTCAAGCCATGGGCGCTGACCTGTGCTATCTGGGCACACGGTTTATCAATACCACCGAATCGCGGGCGGAAGCAGCCTATCAGAACATGATCATCGAGGCGGTATCCGGCGACATTATCCACACACCGGCGGTGTCAGGGATTCCCGCCAATTTTATGCGTCAGAGTCTGGAAGCCGCCGGCTACCCCATGGATAAGCTGAACCAGGCCGGTGAGCTGAATTACGGCGATAAGCTCAAGCCCGTGGACGACGAAGCCAAAGCCTGGAAAACCGTCTGGTCCGCCGGCCAGGGCGTCAGCCAGATCACCGATGTTGTATCGGTCAGCGATCTTGTCGGGCGAATTGGTGATGAATATCGGAGTGCCCGTGCGCGGCTCTGTGAGTAGAGCCGCCGAGCGCACTTATACCCGGAACTGGGATGCCTTGCCCTGCAGGGTGTCCAGTAGTTCCCCGATCTGCCCGCTGGCCTGATCTGAGCGCTCAATGGCGTCAACGGTTTCACCGGACAGGCGGGCAATGTCCGTCACGCTGACGCTGACTTCCCCCGCGTTCCTGCTCTGTTCTTCCGCAACCGCCGAAATCTCAAGCGCGCGTTTCTGCAAACTACCCAGCATTTGGTTGATCTGGTCGAAGTGCTCGTCGGCGCGACGGAATTCGGCGGACGATTCCGCCACCTGCCCCGAAACCTGATCAATCACGGTCACAGCCTGGCGGCTGCCCCGCTGAAGGCGATCAATAATGCCCTGAATTTCCGTGGTGGATTCCTGGGTGCGGCTTGCCAGGGTACGCACTTCATCGGCCACGACCGCAAAGCCTCGCCCGGATTCGCCCGCCCTCGCCGCTTCAATGGCAGCGTTAAGCGCCAACAGGTTGGTCTGCTCAGCAATGGCTCCGATTACTGACAGTACGGAATCAATTTCCGTACTCTGGCTGTTCAGTTCATTGACCGCCGCGACGGCCTGCTCCACGTTAGCAACAACCTGATCCAGACGCCCTCTTACATCACGGGAAATCGATGCCGTTGCCTCACTCTCCGCGTTCACGTTCTGGACGGAACCGGCGATTTCCTGGACGCTGTCAGCCACTTCGGCAATGCTGCCCGACATTGCCGACATGGTATCCGACACCTCCGCCACTTCCTGCTGTTGGCGATTAACGGCCGATACCGCATCGCGGCTGATCTGACCTTGTTCTCTGGCTCTCTCAGCGGCTGATTCGGCGGAGGATTTTACCTCCGACACCAACTCCTGGATGCGGGCAATGAACTGGTTCATGCCCCGTGCCATTTCCGTCAGTTCGTCGCGGCCCTTGAGGGATACCCGTCGGGTCAGATCGGCCTCACCGTCGGCTATCTGCCAGATCGCCGAACTCAACCGGAGCACACGGGGAAGAAGGCCGCCGCCGAGCACGGCCGCCACCAGAACGATCAGCACAACCACAGAACCGATGGCAAGGAAGGAGAGATTGGAGGAAAGGCTGCCCGCCTCACGATCCAGTGCCTCGACGGTGCTATCAATACGTGCCTGCGTGTCTCCACCCATGGTGGCAAGCTGTTGCTGCAGGCGCTGGTTGACCTCCCCGGTCTCAGCCTCCAATGTCTGGCGCAGAGCGTCGATACTGCCGGTGATGGTCTCACTGAACTCTTCTTCCAGGGCAGCGAGATCACGGTTAATCCCTTCCAGTGAGAGCCCCATTTTCAGCTGACCAATCGCTGTGCCCTGAGGTTTGATATCGGCGGTGATAATCACCACGTTGGGGTCGCGGCTTGCCGCATCCAGGACCTTATTTGCCGCACCACGGCCCTCCCCCTGCTCCATTAAGGTGCGTACGCGATCATCGGTGCGATCGACATAACGGGTCAGCCTTTCCCCGTACTGATCGTAATAGACTGCAAAAAGAACCGACTCCCGGGCATCCGCCAGCTCAATGAGATCCGTCAACCGCGGCACGTCCCGATCCCAGATCAGCGGCGCGGCAACCGCGGCCAGCACCTCCGCCAGCCCCTGCGCTTCAGACATCACTGCCGACCGAACATTGTTCGCCACCCGCTCCTGCTGAGCCGTCTGCTGGCGCGTCAATTCACCCGCCAACTCCTCCGTGGTCCTCTGCTGCATGAGCTGCAGGCGATTACGGACGTCTTCGCGCGTGTCACCAAACGACCCGCTGACTTCACGGCTGCTGGCCTCAAGGGCGGAACCGGCGGTCTCCACCAGGCTGTCCACCTGATTGGATATCAGCCACTGGCTCATGGCGACCTGCACCACCCCGGCAACGATCAGAATCAGGAAAACAGGTCGCAGCAAGCGGCTCGTTACCAGCGCCTTCAGAAAACGAGGGGTCATACGGGCTCCATCAACACGTGTGAATCACACATTCCGGCGGCAGGGCTCGGCCTGCCCGTCCAGACTTATGATTGACTATAGAGCAAAACCCGGACCACGGAGTGACGCAATCATGTACGGATTTTGTAACGGCCCGGTGAAATTCTTTGAAACTGAGAATCCGGCAGACGAGTACCGTTAGTATGACGGGGACTCGTTTGTGAACTTTCGTGCCCAATTGGCGTAAGCTCCCAGACACATCAATGAAAACAGGTGAAAAAATGCTGGGATTCCTGAAGGGCGATCCAAAGAAGAAACTGCAGAAGGAATACGAAGCCAAGCTTCAGAAGGCGCTGCATGCCCAGCGCAATGGTGACTTACGTACCCATGGCACGTTGATGGAGGAGGCGGAGAAGATTTATGCGGAGTTGCAGAAGATGGACAAGGAGTAGCATTTCAAGCTTGGCGGGTGGGTCGGCTGGCACACCCCTGTTCAAAACACGCCCGTAGATACGTCCATGTAGGGCTCGGTCGCGCCATCCCTGGCGCTCCACGGTTTTGAACAGGGGTGTGCCAGCCGACCTGGTGACTATGCCTCGCCTAAAAATTGCCTCAATTGTCGATTCAGGCGATCGACTTCACGTCGCATCTCCTGGACCTCGTCGAGAAGCTCAAGGGACATGGCCAACCCCGGTAGGTTCATTTTAAGATCACGCTGCAAACGCTGGGCCTTTCGCAAGCGGGCAAGGGCCTCCAGATCAAATTGCCACTGGCGCGCTTCCGGGGATTCCTCGACCGGGGCGATCACACCGTAGCTCACCAGTTTAATAACAAACTCGGCGTGGCAGTCCCCGCGTTCGCAGATTTCCCGCAAGGTGAATGTAGCGGTTGGTTCCACCAGTTCGACGCTCAGGATATGGTCTTTGTCAGTCATCCTTCATCCCCCGCTTACACATGCAACTTGCTGCGTGGATTGAATCCTTTTTCGGCCTCGGCCAACTGCTTGTAGAGTTCCTCGGCTTTCTCAGAGTGCTGTTCGGGCATGACGATTTGCAACACCACGATCTGATCCCCCGGATGTTTACCGGGCAACCCTTTACCTTTTAGCCGCAGTTTTCGACCGCTGGAAGAGCCCTTAGGTACTTTCACATTCACCTTTGAACCAACGGTTGGCACCGTGACCGAGGCCCCGATCGCGGCTTCCCAGGGTGCGATGGGAACCGTCACCAGTATATCCCGGCCTTCGACGGTGAAGTGAGGGTGCGGTGCGTATTCCACTTCGATAAACAGGTCACCGTTCTCCGCACCGCCAACGCCGGGGGCACCCTGGCCTTTCAGGCGGATGTGCTGCCCTTCCTTCATGCCGGCGGGGATCTTCACGTTGAGGGTTTTCTGGCGCGGCACGACGCGGCCTTGGGCGCCAGCATCCTGGACGGTGAAGGAAACCTGCTTTTCGCAGCCATGAAAGGCCTCTTCCAGGAACAGCGCCAGCCGGGCATGCACGTCTTCACCCCGCATGCGCATGGAGTGACGCTGGCCACCAAAGCCGCCGCCAAAACCGGCACCGGCGCGACGGCCGCCTCCGAAGATTTCTTCGAAGAACTCACTGAACTGCTGCGCATCGGCTTCGGTGTAGCCGCCACCCCCAAAGCCTGAGGCACTCTGCCATCCGGGAGGCGGCTGAAACGATCCGTCTTTCCGGGCACCGTACTTCTTCAACTCGTCGTATTCGGCCCGTTTCTCCGGGTCTTTCAATACTTCGTAGGCTTCACCGACATCTTTGAACTTGTCGGAGGCGTTCTCTTCCTTGCTGACGTCCGGATGGTATTTCCGGGCCAGTTTGCGATAGGCCTTCTTGATGTCCTCGGGGGAGGCAGACTCGCTCACACCGAGTACGGCGTAATAGTCTTTGAAGTCCATGCATTCCCTCACATGTGTCCAGATGACTGGGCATTTTTCGCCCGATTATTAACTCTATATTTGATGAGTAAGGGGAAATTACAAGGTGGGGAGGTATCAGAATTGATGCGTATCAGTTGTTGGCTTTTGTCGTGCCTTAAGGTTGGGCTTGTAGCCTGTTGATTTCTGCGGGTGGCGCCCCGGTGGGAATACCTTTCCAGAAAACGCCCGTGAATACGTCCATGTAGGGCTTGGTCGCGCCATCCCTGGCGCTCCACATTTCTGGAAAGGTATTCCCATCGCGGCTCATGCCAGCTATTGGAGTTATCGCAAAGATGTCCGGACAACGCTTGACGAAGACTGATAGAGCGGGCGATATCGAGAGGCAAAACAAGCAGAGATGGGCTTTCCTTCCGGGACCCTAAAAAACAGGGATGTTTTTTAGGAGTCTACAGGGACGTATTCACGACGTGTCCCGGAAGGAAAGCCCACCTCTGCGACGCCTCCGCAACCAGCAGGCTACAGAGGCAAACCCCAGGGCTTATCGAACCTTGGGATCCAGCTCACCAGAAGCATACCGCTCAAACATGCGTTCAAGGTTAACCGGTTTGATCTTGCTGGCGTTGCCGGCGGTGCCGAAGGCTTCGTAGCGGGCGACGCAGACTTCCGTCATCGCCTTCATGGTTTCTTTCAGGAATTTACGCGGGTCAAATTCGGCCGGGTTCTGGGCCAGGAAACGACGGGTTGCGCCGGTGCTGGCCAGGCGCAGGTCGGTGTCGATGTTGACCTTGCGAACACCGTGCTTGATGCCTTCAACGATTTCCTCAACCGGCACACCGTAGGTTTCCGGGATTTCGCCGCCGTATTCGTTGATGATCTTCAGCCACTCCTGGGGCACGGAGCTGGAGCCGTGCATAACCAGGTGGGTGTCCGGGATGCGGGCATGGATCTTTTTAATCTGCTCGATGGCCAGGATGTCACCGGTCGGCGGACGGGTGAACTTGTAAGCACCGTGGCTGGTTCCGATGGCTATGGCCAGGGCGTCCACGTGGGTTTTCTTGACGAAATCCGCCGCTTCTTCCGGATCGGTCAGCATCTGGCTGTGGTCCAGGGTGCCCTCTGCGCCAATGCCGTCTTCTTCGCCGGCCTGCCCGGTTTCCAGGGAGCCCAGGCATCCCAGTTCGCCTTCTACAGAGACGCCACAAGCGTGGGCCATTTCCACAGTGCGGCGGGTGACGTCGACGTTGTACTCATAGTCGGTAGGAGTCTTACCGTCTTCACCCAGGGAGCCGTCCATCATTACGGAGCTGAAGCCTAGCTGAATGGAGCGCTGACATACGGACGGGCTGGTGCCGTGATCCTGGTGCATAACCACCGGAATATGGGGAAACTCCTCAATGGCTGCCAGAATCAGGTGACGCAGGAAGGGGGCGCCGGCGTATTTGCGGGCGCCGGCAGAGGCCTGAACAATCACCGGAGAGTCGGTCTTGTCGGCCGCCTCCATGATCGCGCGCATCTGCTCCAGGTTATTCACGTTGTACGCCGGCACACCGTAACCATGCTCGGCGGCGTGGTCCAGCAGTTGCCGCATCGAAATCAGGGCCATTGGGGTTGTCTCCTTGGTTTATTAAACAATGTCTTTGGCAGACCTCTCTGGTTTGGAGTCTGCTGCGGAGGGCCGAGAAGCTCTTCCGGGACACGCCATTAATACGTCCCTGTAGGCTCGTAAAAAACATCCCTGTTTTTTACGGTCCCGGAAGAGCTTCTCGGCCCTCCTTGCGATTCAAATATGTGCTATTCGCCGCGTTCTTCTAAAACAGCGACTGCCGGTAGAGTTTTTCCTTCCACAAATTCCAGGAAAGCACCGCCGCCGGTGGAAATGTACGAGATTTTGTCACTCACACCGTACTTGTCAACGGCGGCAACGGTATCACCACCGCCGGCCAGGGAAAAAGCGTCGCTTTCGGCGATGGCTTTCGCCAGGGACTGGGTGCCGTTGCTGAACTGATCAAATTCAAAAACACCAACCGGGCCGTTCCAGAGGATGGTTTTGGCGCTTTTTAACAGCTCGGCGAACTGGCCAGCGGTTTCCGGGCCAACGTCGAGGATCATGTCATCATCGCTGACGTCGGAGATGTTCTTCGTGGTGGCGGTCGCGGTTTCCGCGAATTCACTGGCAACCACAACGTCCACCGGCAGCGGGATTTCCACGCGGGAGGCGATTTCGCGGGCCGTGTCGATCAGGTCGTGTTCGCACAGGGATTTGCCGACCGGGTGACCGGCGGCCGCCAGGAAGGTGTTGGCGATGCCGCCACCGACGATGATGGAGTCGCAGACTTTTTCCAGGGCGTTGAGCACGTCCAGTTTGGTGGACACCTTGGAGCCGCCGACAATGGCCACCACCGGTTTGGCCGGGTTATCCAGGGCTTTGCCGAGGGCTTCCAGTTCTGCCGCCAGCAGCGGGCCGGCGCAGGCTTCCGGGGCGAAGCGGGCAACACCATGGGTGGAGGCCTGGGCGCGGTGGGCGGTGCCGAAGGCGTCCATCACGTACACATCGCACAGGGCCGCGTACTTTTTGGAAAGCTCTTCGTCGTCTTTCTTCTCGCCCTTGTTGAAGCGGACGTTTTCGAAAAGGACGACTTCGCCGTCGGCTACATCAACGCCCTCGAGGTAATCGGTGATCAGGCGAACTTCCTGACCCAGTACCTTGCTGAGGTGGTCGGCCACCGGTTTCATGGAGGAGGCTTCGTCGTAAACGCCTTCTTCCGGGCGGCCGAGGTGGGACATCAGCATGACCTTTGCGCCTGCGTCCTTTGCCGCCTTAATCGTCGGCAGCGAGGCACGGATGCGAGCGTCGCTGGACACTTCGCCATTTTTTACCGGTACGTTGAGGTCTTCACGAATCAGTACCCGCTTACCGGCGAGATCCAGATCGGTCATTCTCTTGATAGTCATCGTTGTTCATCCCCTGATCAAAAAAAGTGTCAGTGGCTGGAGAGCCAGTGTTTGCTGACGTCCAGCATCCGATTTGCGAACCCCCACTCGTTATCAAACCAGCACAGCACCTTCACCATGGTGCCGCCGGTTACGCGCGTCTGGCCTCCGTCGACGATGCCGGAGTGGGCGTCGTGATTAAAATCGGAGCTGGCCAGAAGCTCATCGGTGTAGCCCAGAATGTGTTTCAGCGGGCCATGGGCGGCGTTTTTTAGTAAGTTGTTCACCGCCTCCACCGAGGTGTTTTCTCTGACATTCACCACCATGTCGATTGCCGACACGTTCATGGTGGGCACCCGCATGGCCACCGAGCTGAACTTGCCTTCCATGTGAGGCAGCAAGCGCTCAATGCCCTTCGCAAGGCCTGTGTCGACTGGAACAATGTTGTGCAGGGCGCTGCGGGTTCGGCGCAGGTCCTGATGGTGATAGGCGTCGATCACCGGCTGGTCATTCATGGCCGCATGAATAGTGGTTGTCGTGCCGTGCTCCACCCCCAATGCTTCATCAAGTACCTGGATAACCGGTACCAGGCAATTGGTGGTGCAGGAGGCAGCAGCCACGATACGATCAGACTCGGCCAGTTGGTCCTGATTCACGCCATAAACAATGGTGCGATCCACATCGGATTCCGCCGGTTGTGAGAACAGCAGGCGTTCAGCACCAGCTTTCAGGTGTTGCTCGGCCGTCGCGCGGTCGGTGAAAGCACCTGAGCACTCCAGCACCAGATCAATGCCCAGCTCGTCCCAGGGCAGCTCCGATGCTTCGGCGCAACGGACGACGCGAATACGGTCCCCGTTTACCAGCAGGGAATCGCCCTCAACGTTTATCTCACCCTGGAATCGACCATGGGTGGAATCGTAGCGGGTGAGATGGGCAATGGTATCGATGTCCGCCAGCTCGTTAATCGCGACCACCTGAAGGTGATCGCGAAAACGATTCTCGTAGAGTGCACGCAAGACGCACTGGCCGATACGGCCGTATCCATTGATGGCGATGCGATACGGTGCAGCGGTGCTCATCAGGCTTCCAGCAACTCCCCGGCCACAGCGACAATGTTGTCTACCGTAAAGCCGAATTCCTTGAACAGCTCACCGGCAGGCGCAGACTCACCGAAGGTGCTCATGCCCACCACGCGGCCGTCCAGGCCAACGTACTTGTACCAGTAATCTTCAATAGCGGCCTCGACGGCGACCCGGTTGGTCACTTCAAGCGGCAGCACTTCCTGCTTATACGCGGCGCTCTGGGCGTCGAAGGTGTCGGTGGATGGCATGGACACCACGCGAACCTTGTCACCCTTCTGGCGCAGCGCTTCGGCTGCGTCCTGAGCCAGCCCCACTTCACCACCAGTGGCGATGAGGATCAGGTCCGGCGTGCCTTCGCTGTCTGACAGGATGTAGCCACCCTTGGCGATGTTGGCCAGTTGCTCCGCATCACGCTGCTGGTGCGGCAGTCCCTGACGGGAGAAGACCAGCGCAGTCGGGCCATCGACACGCTCCAGGGCAGCTTTCCAGGCAACCGCTGACTCAACGGCATCCGCCGGGCGCCAGGTGCTCATGTTAGGCGTGGTGCGCAGGCTCGCCAACTGCTCGATGGGCTGATGCGTTGGGCCATCTTCGCCCAGGCCGATGGAGTCGTGGGTGAACACGTAAATGGAGCGCTGCTTCATCAACGCTGCCATGCGCACGGCGTTGCGGCAGTACTCCATAAAGATCAGGAAGGTAGCGCCGTAAGGTACGAAGCCGCCATGCAGGGCGACGCCGTTCATGATGGCTGCCATGCCGAATTCGCGAACACCGTAGTAAACGTAGTTACCGCTGGCGTCTTCTTTGGTCAGTGGCTTACTGCCATTCCAGATGGTGAGGTTGGAGCCCGCCAGGTCGGCAGAGCCACCCAGCAATTCCGGCAGCATCGGGCCATAGGCGTTCAGGGTGTTCTGGGACGCCTTGCGGCTGGCAACAGTTTCGCCTTTGTCCTGGCACTCCTGAATATACGCCTGGGCCTTCTCGGAGAAGTCCGCCGGCAGTTCTCCGGCCATACGACGCTTGAGCTCAGCGGCCAGTTCCGGTTCCGCCTTTTCGTAGGCGGCAAATGCCTGTTCCCACTCGGTCTGCGCGGCAGCGCCTTTTTCACGGGCATCCCAGGCACCGTATACTTCCGACGGGATCTCGAAAGCACCGTGGTTCCAACCCAGCTTCTCGCGGGTCAGTGCAATTTCGTCCTCACCCAGCGCAGCGCCGTGACAGGCTTCGGTGCCTTGCTTGTTGGGGGAACCAAAACCAATGATGGTCTTGCAGCAAATCAGTGTGGGCTGAGTTGTGTTCGCCCGGCCGGCCTCAATCGCAGCGCGAACGGCCTCCGGGTTATGGCCATCAACCTCGGGAATGACCTGCCAGCCATAAGCTTCGAAACGCCTGGGCGTGTCGTCGGTAAACCAGCCGTCCACTTCACCGTCGATGGAGATGCCGTTGTCGTCGTAGAACATGATCAGCTTGCCAAGGCCCAATGTGCCGGCCAGGGAAGACACCTCGTGGGAGATGCCTTCCATAAGGCAGCCATCGCCCAGGAAGGCGTAGGTGTAGTGATCAACAATATTGTGGCCAGGGCGGTTGAACTGCTCCGCCAGGGTTTTCTCCGCCAGCGCAAAGCCGACCGCATTGGCAATGCCCTGCCCGAGCGGCCCCGTGGTGGTTTCAACGCCCGGTGTATAACCGTACTCAGGGTGGCCCGGGGTTTTGGAGTGCAGTTGACGGAAGTTCTTGATGTCGTCGATGGAGACGTCATAGCCGCTCAGGTGCAGCAGGGAATACTGCAGCATGGAGCCATGGCCGTTGGACAGCACAAACCGGTCACGGTTAGCCCAATTGGGATTTGCCGGGTTGTGGCTAAGGAAATCGTTCCAGAGGACCTCGGCGATGTCCGCCATACCCATGGGAGCGCCCGGGTGGCCGGATTTGGCTTTCTGAACCGCATCCATGCTCAGCGCGCGAATGGCGTTGGCGAGATCTGTGCGAGACGGCATTGACGTTTCTCCAGTTTTTGGTCGGCAAAAGGTGAACGGTTAAAAAGAAGGCGCGTATTTTCGCCGATTAGTGACCACCGGGGCAAATCGGCGACACTCTTTTTATGGAAGTTTTACGGATGTTTTCAACGCCGGAATTTTTGCACAGAAATTTTATCTGATTTTTCAAACAGATCTAAATCTATATCAATTTATTTTGATATAGATGTTGATTGCCCGGAAAGACATGCCTACACTTCTTTCCCATGACATCCATGACCACACCTGCAACTGACCTGTCCTCCGTGGACGCCCTGGCACCGATCTTCAAAGCGAGCGGTGACCCGTTACGCCTGGAGATTCTGCGGGTGTTGCGTCGGGACACCTTTGGCGTACTGGAGCTGAGCCAGCTCTTCGAGATGCGCCAGTCGGGCATGAGCCATCATTTGAAGGTGATGCACAAGGCAGGACTGCTGGAACCCCAGCGGGAAGGCAACGCCATTTTCTACCGGCGCCCCCTGAACCTCGAAAGCGACAAGCTGACGGACCAGACCATCCGCCAGGTTTTCCAGAGCGTGGACCGTATTCCGCTGCCTGAGCATCTGCAGGAAAAGATCGAAGCCATCCGCAATCAGCGCGCGGACCAGTCCCAGGCCTTCTTCTCCCGTTACGCCGAAAAATTCCGGGAGCAACAGGAACTCATTGCCGCGTTTGACCTCTACGCCGAACCGGTGGCGAACCTGATTCGTAATCGTTCCGAGCGTCATGACTGGAAAACGGCCCTGGAAATCGGCCCCGGTGAAGGCGCATTCCTGCCGGTGCTCTCGAAGATCTGCAATCACGTGGTGGCACTGGACAACTCCCGCGACATGCTGGCCAAGGCCACCCGTACCTGCATCGAAGAACGTCTGAACAACGTCGATTTGATTGAAGGTGTTACCGACAACCTGTTGGCTCGTGGTGACGATTTTGACCTGGTGGTGGCCAACATGGTCCTGCATCACGTACCCAGCCCCGCGGACATTTTTCTGGATGCCTCGGCACTGATGAACACCGGTGGCTGCCTGTTTGTCAGTGATCTGTGCAGCCATGACCAGGATTGGGCGAAGGAAGCCTGCGGCGATCTGTGGCTGGGTTTTGAACCGGAAGAGCTTACCAGTTGGGCCACCGATGCAGGCCTGGCTGCGGGTGAGTCGCTGTTCATCGGGCTGAGAAACGGCTTCCAGGTGCAGGTGAGAGAATTCTGGAAAACCGCAGAGTCCACATAGGACAGAAACAAAACTGTATCAATTTTTTTTGATATAGAAATATGCAGACTCAGAAAACTGATTTACGATACCAACATCAAAACTGCCGGCCTCAATCAAGAACCCATTGCCGGCCCGAATTTGCAACGCTCACAGAGGAACAACCCTATGTCTGATTACAGCGTCTTTACTTCCGAATCGGTCTCTGAAGGCCACCCTGATAAACTGGCTGACCAGATTTCCGATGCCGTCCTCGACGCCATTCTGGTCGACGACCCCCACGCAAGGGTCGCCTGTGAAACCATGGTAAAGACCGGGGTGGCGATCGTCGGTGGTGAAATCACCACCAGCGCCTGGGTGGATCTGGAAGACCTGGTGCGCGGCGTGATCAAGGACATCGGCTACACCTCCTCTACCGTGGGCTACGACGGTGACACCTGCGGTATTATCAACATCATCGGCAAGCAGTCCGTGGACATTGCCCAGGGCGTTGACCGCCAGAAGCCGGAAGACCAGGGCGCCGGCGACCAGGGCCTGATGTTCGGCTACGCCAGCAACGAAACCGACGTACTGATGCCGGCCCCGATTACCTTCTCTCACCGTCTGGTACAGCGCCAGGCCGAAGCCCGCAAAAGCGGCTTGCTGCCATGGCTGCGCCCCGACGCGAAAAGCCAGGTCACCTGTCGCTATGAAAACGGCAAGGTCACCGGCATCGACGCCATTGTTCTGTCCACCCAGCACGACGAAGACGTGTCCCAGGCAGATCTGAAAGAAGCCGTCATGGAACTGATCGTCAAGCACGCCCTGCCGGCGGAGTTGCTGCATAAGGATACCCAGTTCCACATCAACCCGACTGGCAAGTTCGTGATCGGCGGCCCTGTGGGCGACTGCGGCCTGACCGGTCGCAAGATCATCGTCGACACGTACGGCGGCATGGCCCGTCACGGCGGCGGCGCCTTCTCCGGCAAGGACCCGTCCAAGGTCGACCGTTCCGCGGCCTATGCCGGCCGTTACGTGGCCAAGAATATTGTCGCTGCTGGCCTGGCTGAGAAATGCGAGATCCAGGTGTCCTACGCCATCGGCGTGGCGCAGCCAACGTCCATCTCCCTGAATACCTTCGGCACCGGGAAGATCAGCGACGACAAGATCATCAAGCTGGTCCGCGAGCACTTCGACCTTCGCCCGTATGCAATCACCAACATGCTGGACCTGCTGCACCCGATGTATCGGGCCACCGCGGCCTATGGCCACTTTGGTCGCGAGCCGGTTGAGATGACCGTTGGCGGTAAGACGTTTACGTCCTTCCCATGGGAGAAGACGGATCGGGCCGACCTGTTGAAGGATGCCGCTGGTATTTGATTTGAAGACCGGTCGTACACACGACCATCACCACTATTTATACGACGGGAGAACACCATGAGCACTCCGGCAGAAAAACTGAAGCAATTCGATGATTACAAAGTTCGCGATATCTCTCTCGCGGGCTGGGGCCGTAAGGAAATCAACATCGCCGAAGGCGAAATGCCTGCACTGATGGCTCTGCGTGAAAAGTACAAAACCGAGCAGCCGCTGAAAGGCGCCAACATCATGGGCTGCATTCACATGACCATCCAGACCGCCGTGCTGATCGAAACACTGGTTGAGCTGGGCGCCACAGTGCGCTGGTCATCGTGCAACATCTTCTCGACCCAGGATCAGGCAGCCGCCGCGATTGCCGAGAGTGGTGTCCCTGTTTTCGCCTGGAAAGGTGAGACCGACGAAGAATACGACTGGTGCCTCGAACGCACCGTTGGCGCCGACGTAGAGGGCTGGGAACCCAACATGATTCTGGACGACGGCGGCGACCTGACGGCCCTGCTCCATGAAAAGTATCCGGAGATTCTGGCTAACTGCCACGGTGTCACCGAGGAAACCACCACCGGTGTACACCGCCTGCAGGAAATGCTGCGGGACGGCAAGTTGAAAGTGCCGGCCATCAACGTCAACGACGCAGTGACCAAGTCCAAGAACGACAACAAGTACGGCTGCCGCCACAGCCTGAACGACGCCATCAAGCGCGCCACCGACCACCTGCTGGCCGGCAAGAAAGCGCTGGTCATCGGCTACGGCGATGTGGGCAAGGGTTCTGCTGCGTCCCTGCGTCAGGAAGGCATGATCGTGAAGGTTACCGAAGCCGACCCGATCTGCGCCATGCAGGCCTGCATGGACGGTTTCGAAGTGGTGTCGCCGTACCTCGATGGTGTCAACACCGGCACTGAAGCAGGCGTGGACAAGGCACTGCTGCAGAACACCGACCTGCTAGTCACCACCACCGGCAACATGAACGTATGTGATGCCAACATGCTCAAGGCGATCAAGAGCGGCGCCGTGGTGTGTAACATCGGCCACTTCGACAACGAAATCGACACCGCCTACATGCGCAAGAACTGGGAGTGGGACGAGGTCAAACCGCAGGTGCACGTGGTGTATCGCGACAAGGTCGCCAACGACCATCTGATCCTGCTGTCCGAAGGCCGCCTGGTAAACCTGGGTAACGCCACCGGTCACCCGTCACGGATCATGGACGGTTCCTTCGCCAACCAGGTGCTGGCGCAGATGTACCTGTTCGAGCGCAAGTTCGCCGACCTTCCCGAAGAGGCCCGCGAAAAGGGTATCTATGTTCAGGTTCTGCCCAAGCATCTGGACGAGGAAGTGGCCCGCGCCATGGTGGAAGGCTTTGGTGGCGTGATCACCAAGATGACACCTGAGCAGGCGAAGTATATTGGCGTACCGGTCGAAGGCCCGTACAAGCCGGAAAGTTACAAGTACTGATCAGGTAGCAGCATGGAAACCCAGAAACAGTTCAAACGCCGCTTCAGCTTTGAGTTTTTCCCGCCCAAGACCGACAAGGGCTGGGAAAAGCTGCAGGGCGTGCGCAATACGCTGGCCGAGGTTGACCCGGATTTCTTCTCGGTCACCTTCGGTGCCGGCGGCTCCACCCGGGACCGCACTGTGCAGACGGTGCTGGACCTTCACAAACGGGGCGTGTCCACCGCGCCGCATCTGTCCTGCGTGGGCGCCACCCGCGACAGCATTGCGGAACTGCTGGATGTCTATCGCGACAACGGCATCAACCGCATCGTCGCCCTGCGTGGCGACATGCCGTCAGGCATGGGCGCCGCCGGTGAACTGCGGTACGCCAATGAGTTGGTCAGCTTTATCCGCGAGTACAGCGGCGATACCTTCAATATTGAAGTAGCGGCCTACCCGGAGTTCCACCCCCAGGCCCGCACCGCGGAAGACGACCTGAAGAACTTCGCCCGCAAGGTTGAAGCAGGCGCCAACAGCGCCATCACCCAGTACTTCTTCAACGCGGACAGCTACTTCTACTTTATCGACCGTCTGGAGAAGATGGGCGTTACCATTCCGGTGGTGCCGGGCATTATGCCCATCGTCAACTTCTCCAACCTGACCCGCTTCTCGGACATGTGCGGTGCGGAGATCCCCCGCTGGATCCGCAAGCAGCTGGAAGCCTACGGCGACGACAGCGACAGCATCCGCAAGTTTGGTGAGGAAGTGGTCACCGAAATGTGCGCGAAACTGCTTGCCGCCGGGGCGCCCGGGCTTCACTTCTATACCCTGAACCAGGCGGAACCGAGCCAGAGTATCTGGAAAAACCTGGGGATTGGTGAGCGGGAGAAGATTGCGTTTTAAGTTTCGCTGCTTTCCCCAACTCTCCCCAACGCTCCCCAAACCCTCTCCCTCCATGGGAGAGGGCTCCCCCTCCAACCATTTGATTTTCTGCATTTCTCCGCCTGATGGTCTAAAGTGTAAGGGTTGCAGTTCCACAAACCGCCCCCGGAAAGAACAGGCTTGATCAGCCCGCATTTCTGGAGCACTCCACCGGGTGCACGGGCAACAAAAGTAAAAACAGGAGATTGTATGAGCACCAAATGGCTTAAGACGGTTGGCGCAACACTGGCACTTACCGTTGCCGCAGGCACTGCCAGCGCAGAGACCCTGCGCGTCGTCACCGACCCCAGCTTCGTGCCGTTCGAAATGATGGATCAGGAAACCGGCGAGATGATCGGTTTCGACATGGAGATCATCCGCGAAGTGGCAGACCGTGCCGGCTTTGAGATCGACCTGAACACCATGGACTTTAACGGCATCATCCCTGCCCTGCAGACGGGCAACGTGGACATCGCCATTGCCGGGATCACCATCACCGAAGAACGTGAGGAAATCGTTGATTTCTCCGATCCGTATTACGACTCCGGCCTGCGCATCCTGGTGCGCCAGGACAATGGAAAAGTCGAGGAAATTTCAGACCTCGAAGGTGTGAAGATCGGCACCAAGATCGGCAGCACCAGCTACGACTACCTGATGAAAACGCTGGACGAAAATGACGGCGTAACGCCCTACCCAGGCAGTTCAGACATGTACATGGCGCTTATGTCAGGCGCCGTTGACGCTGTGTTCTACGATGCGCCTAACGTTGGCTACTTCGCCAGCACCCGTGGTGAAGGCAAAGTTAAAACCGTTGGCAAGCTGTACGAAGGCCAGCAGTACGGCATCGCCCTGAAAAACGGCAGTGAGTGGGTGGATGACGTTAACGAAGCCCTGGCTTCCATCAAGGAAGACGGCACCTACAAGAAAATCTACGAGAAGTGGTTCGGCCCCATGCCGGAAGACATGTAAAACTGAAAACCACAGCCGGGGTGTACAACACCCCGGCTGGTAACTCCCCATCCAACGGAGACATCCACTGTGGAATTCCAGTTTCAGTTTGACTGGCAGGCAGCCATCAACGCCGTTCCTTATTTGCTCAAAGGTATTCCCTATACCCTGCTTATTTCTTTTGGCGGCCTCGCCATTGGTTTTGTGCTGGGCATTATTTTCGGCCTGCTGAGCATCAACAAAAAATGGTTTTTTCGCTGGCCCGCAACCGCGTACATCGAAATTTTCCGCGGCACCCCCATTCTCGTGCAGGTGCTGTTTATCTTCTACGGTCTGCCCGATCTGGTTGGCGGCCCGATTGACCCGCTAACCGCCGGTATCGCCGCCATTGCCCTGAACTCCGGCGCCTATATTTCCGAAGTGGTCCGGGGCGGCGTGCAATCCATCGACAAGGGCCAGACCGAGGCCGGCCTCTCTCTGGGCCTGTCGCGCTCCCAGACCTTCTGGTCGATTATCTGGCCCCAGGCCTTCCGCCGCATGATTCCGCCCTTGGGCAATCAGGCGATCGTGAGTATCAAGGACACGTCACTGTTCTCGGTCATCGGTGTGGGCGAGCTGGTTCGCCAGGGCCAGGTGTACATCGCCAACACCTTTACCGCCTTCGAGGTCTACTTCGTGGTGGCGATCATGTACCTCGCGATTACCCTCTCCCTCTCACTCGTGCTCCGCCTGATAGAGCGGCGCGGACTGGCTTCTGTCTGAAGGATAGGTACCCATGACACAGATCGTGCAAATGCAGGGCATGAACAAGTACTTCGGTACCCTGCATGTCCTCAAGGAAATTGACCTGACCGTTGAAGCCGGCGAAGTGGTGGTGGTTATCGGCGCCAGTGGCTCCGGCAAATCCACCCTCATCCGCTGCGTTAACGGCCTGGAAGAGTTCGAGTCCGGCAAGCTGGTGGTGGACGGTAACGAGCTTGCCCCGAAGAGTGGCAACCCGAAAGCCCTGGCTGAAATCCGCAAGGAAGTCGGCATGGTGTTCCAGCAGTTCAACCTGTTCCCGCACCTGACGGTGAAAAAGAACATCATGCTGGCGCCCAGGAAGGTCAAGGATGCCCCCGAAACCGTCGCCAACGCCACGGCGGAGAGACTGTTGAACCGCGTCGGTATCGGCAGTCAGGCTGACAAGTTTCCCAGCCAGCTCTCGGGCGGCCAGCAGCAGCGCGTAGCCATTGCCCGCGCACTGGCCATGGAACCCCGGCTGATGCTGTTCGACGAACCCACCTCCGCGCTGGACCCGGAAATGATCGGCGAAGTGCTGGACGTGATGCGAGAGTTGGCCAAGGAAGGTATGACCATGATGGTGGTCACCCACGAAATGGGCTTCGCCCGGGAAGTGGCCGACCGCGTGATCTACATTCACGAAGGCCAGATTGTCGAGGAAGGCAAACCGGCGGATGTGTTCGACAACCCGCAGAATGAACGCACCCAGGCGTTCCTGAGCCGGGTGTTGGCGCACTGACTTACCCCGCCAGACGCGTTAAAGCAACTGGCGGGTGATCCTATACTCCTTCTCGATCTTGGTATGGGAATCATCCGCCAGAAACCGCGCAATCTTCTTGCCCAGTAACGGCACTTCGCACCAGACATTCAGCGTAACGTAGTTGATGCAGGCCTGGTCTGTGCCCTGCAGGCGCATATTGCCCTTGATCTTCGCGGGCACGCCTTCAATTTTTACCCGGAACTCGCAATGCCATTCCCCGTCGTCCTTGCGGAACCAGTGCTCTTCCTGGCGTACGCGATTCCACTCTTTGTGAAAGCTCGCCAGGATGCCGGGCACCTCGGTGGAGGCTGTCATTTCACGCTCAACCACCACCTTCGCGGACAAGTCGTCACGGGTCAGCTCCGGTATATTCACATTGCGCGAACCCAGCCGCTGGTTCTTCTCCTGGATATGGGCCTCGTCGAAGAAAGCCCCAAGCACCCGGTCCAGGCCAGCATCGTATGAATGTCTCAATTCCAGTTCCATAAAGGCCTCCGTATAAGAATGGCCTGATTGTGCGCGGTGAGTTTCATTCACACATTGGCCCGCCGGTCATCGGTGGATGGCATAGTGGTCAGCAGGCGTTGTTAACTGTAATATTCGCACTGGTTAACAGCTGACCTTTTGTTGGAACCTGACAGAACCCCACCGTTTGACGGAGATTTATCATGCGCAACGCTGACCTCGTCGCCCGCGGCCTCAAATCCGTATGGCACCCCTGCACCCAGATGAAAGACCACGAAGGCACCTTGCCCCTGGTGCCCATCAAACGGGGCGAAGGTGTCTGGCTTGAGGACTTCGAAAGCAACCGCTACATCGACGCCGTGAGCTCCTGGTGGGTCAACCTGTTCGGCCATGCGAACCCCAGAATCAACGCGGCTATTCAGGAGCAGATTGGTCAGTTGGAGCATGTGATCCTGGCGGGGTTTACCCACGAGCCGGTGGTCAGCCTCTCCGAGAGACTGATCGAAGTGACCCCTGAAGGCCTCAATAAGTGCTTCTACGCCGACAACGGCTCATCTGCTATTGAAGCTGCGCTCAAGATGAGCTTCCACTACTGGAAGAATCAGGGCAAACCGGGCAAGAAAAACTTCGTCAACCTGAGCAACAGCTACCATGGCGAAACCCTGGGGGCACTGGCACTGGGCGATGTTGCCCTCTACAAGGACACCTATCAGCCGCTGCTGATGGAAGTCATGACGGCGCCCTCCCCGGATGCGTTCAACAAGGAGCCGGGCGAGACCGACGAAGAGTACGCGCTGCGGCAGTTCGAGGCCATGGACGCGTTACTGGCCGAAAAGCATGACGAAATCTGTGCCGTGGTGGTCGAACCACTGATTCAGTGCGCAGGCGGCATGCGCATGCACCATCCGATTTACCACACCAAACTGCGCGAAGCCTGCGACAAATATGGCGTGCACCTGATCGCCGACGAGATCGCGGTTGGCTTCGGCCGCACCGGCACCCTGTTCGCCTGCGAGCAGTCCGGTATCACTCCGGATTTCATGTGCCTGTCCAAAGGCCTGACCGCGGGCTACCTGCCATTGTCGGTGGTGTTGACGACGGACACCGTCTACAACGCCTTCTACGACGATTACGAAACCCTGAAGGCCTTCCTGCACAGCCACAGCTACACCGGCAACCCCATCGGCTGCGCCGTTGCCCTGGCCACCCTGGACATCTTCCGCGACGACAACGTCATCGAGAACAACAAACGCCTGAGCACCTGCATGGCTGACTCCGTCGCCCACCTGGCGGACCACCCCAACGTCGGCGACATCCGCCAGCACGGCATGACCCTGGCGGTGGAAATGGTGAAAAACAAAGCCACCAAAGAGCCCTTCCCCTGGCAGGAGCGGCGCGGCATCCGCGTGTACCAGCATGCGCTCACCCGCCAGTCGCTATTGCGGCCACTGGGTAACGTAGTCTACTTTATGCCCCCTTACGTGATCACCGAAGAACAGATCCGCCACCTGGCCCAAGTGGCCACAGAAGGCATCGAAATCGCCGTACGGGACTGACAAACATCATGCGCATCCCCCGCATCTACACCGACTCACCCCTGAGTGAAGGCGCCACAGCCGGCCTGGACGACAATGCAGCACAACACGTCGGCCGCGTGCTGCGCATGCAGCCCGGCCAGGAACTGCTGCTGTTCAACGGCGACGGCAACGACTACCCCGCCACCATCACCGAGGCCGGCAAGAAACACGTGTCGGTCGAGGTAGGAACGCCGTCCGCCAATGCCACCGAGTCCCACCTGGAGATCGTACTCGGGCAAACCCTGTCGAAAGGCGACCGCATGGACTACGCCGTTCAGAAAGCCGTGGAAATGGGCGTTACCCGCATCGTACCGCTGACCACCGAACGCTGCGACGTCAAACTCAAAGGCGACCGTGAAGACAAGCGCCTGCGCCACTGGCAAGCCGTCGCCATCAGCGCCGCCGAACAATGCGGCCGAGCCCGGGTGCCCGAGATAGTACCGGTGATGACACTGTCGGAATGGTTTGAAAACTCGGGTGACTGCGACTTGCGCCTGGTCCTGCACCACCGCACCGAACAATCCCTGGACACCCTTGCCAAACCCGCTCGCGTCGCTCTGATGATCGGCCCCGAAGGCGGCCTCAGCCCGGACGAAATCACCGCTGCCGAAACCGCCGGCTTCCTCCCAGTTGCCCTCGGCCCCCGCGTTCTACGAACCGAAACCGCCCCGGTTGCCGCCATGGCACTGTGCCAGTGGTTGTGGGGTGATATCGGAAGCCAATAACACCCGACCGTGCCGCCGTCTCAGGCTGGCAGGCAAGTCATTGACAGAAGCCACGCCTGACAACATGATCCCTGTCGGACATAAGAGTGAGATGATCGTTGAAGGCGCCTCCGTGGTTTGGGCTGCCTTACGGGGAGGGTTCTCCAAAACTGTGCGGAGCCATGGATGGCGGAGCCCAAGCGCCACATGGATGTGCCGCAGGAGCGTGTTTTGGAGAACCCTCCCCGTAAGGTAGCGGGCACCAAGTCACCAACAACCAAAGAACGTGAGCACCAGATGACAAGCCTGCTAAGCACCCCAGAATTCTGGCAATACCTCAGTATCCCCGTCATTGCCGCCCTGATCGGCTGGACCACGAACTGGCTGGCCATCAAAATGACTTTCTACCCGCTGGAATTCGTCGGCAAGCCCCCGTTACTCGGCTGGCAGGGCATCATCCCCTCAAAGGCCCGAAAAATGGCCGCCATCAGCGTCGACGCCACCATCTCCAAGATTGGCACCGTGCAGGAAATTTTCCAGCAGATCGATCCCCAGGTACTGGCAGCCCACATCCTCTACACCGTCGAACCCCGCACCGAAGAATACGTCGACGAACTGATGCTCAAGGAATATCCCACCTTCTGGGAAAACCTGCCCTCCTCAGCCAGGAACATGGTCTACGACCGGGTACGCAAGTCCACCCCGCAACTGGTGGACAACCTGGTGGGTGACGTTTCCGACAACATCGAAGACCTGCTCGACATCAAAAGCATGGTCATCGAACGCCTGGCCAAGGACAAACGGCTGCTGAACCGGATCTTCATCGAGTGCGGGGAAGTGGAATTCCGTTTCATCATCAACTCCGGCTTCTATTTCGGCTTCCTGTTCGGCCTGGTTCAGATGACCGTCTGGTATTTCTACCAAAGTTGGTGGGTACTGCCTTTCTTCGGCCTGATGGTGGGTTGGGCGACCAACTGGATCGCGCTGAACGTGATCTTCCGGCCCTTGCACGAAAAGAAAGTCGGCCCTTTCCGATTCCAGGGACTGTTCCTCAAACGCCAGCAGGAAGTCGCCGAATCCTTCTGCCACATCGTCACCCACGAAATACTCACGGTTGGCAACATCATCAACGCCATACTGGAGGGCCCAAAGGGCGACCGGGCCCGCAACATGGTCAAAAAACACATTAAACCCCTGGTGGACGAAACCGCCGGCATGGGTAAGGCCCTGACTCAGATGGCGTTTGGACCAACAGGCTTTGCGACCCTAAAGAACCAGGTCGGCAAAAAAGCCATCGAAATTTCGCAAACCTCCTTCAATAACCCGGTGTTCGAAACCGACCGGGCAAGGGCCGTGGAAAGCATCATGGTGGAGCGCATGATTGCCCTCTCATCTGAGGAATTTCAAGACCTTCTTCGACCCTGCTTCCAGGAGGACGAAATCAAACTGATCCTGGTGGGCGCCTTCCTGGGTTTCGCCGCCGGTATCTGCCAATTGGTGTTCGTCTTCGGAGGCTCTGTTTTCTGAGGCTCTAGTGCCAAAAAGCCTGCTGTTATACTGTGCATAGCCGCTAGCTCATTCTATACTCGCGGTGTACGGGTATGTATTTCCCGGCGACTATTCTTTTCCCGGAGGCATCGGATGCCAGGCTTTATTTCCTGGATTTCAGGACTTTTCTCGTCCGACAAACCAACAACCGCAACAGCACCTGAATCCCGCCTGCTCAACCCGGTTGTTTCAACAAACGACAGCCCGGACATAGACCCGGCCCTGATCGACAAATTGGAAGAACGTCTGTTTTGCTGGCTGCTTGACTCACCCCCTGCCACGCTGCGCTCAGAAACCGGGCAATGGGATGAAGTGCTGGAAAAACTGCGCTGGCGAATCGCCAATAGTGAACTGGACGAATTACCGCGCCAACCCATGACCCTGCCGATGCTAATGCGGGCACTCTCCGATGCCAATACAGGCCGTAACCAACTGACGGAGATCATCCTCAATGATCCCGCGTTGACCGACCAACTACTGCAAATTGCCAACAGCCCTTACTTCCGCACCGGCGACCAGTCCATCGACTCGGTGGACCAGGCGGTCTTTGTTCTGGGTATGGACGGTATTCGCAACGTTATTTCCGCCGCCATCATGCGGCCGATGATGGCGGCCAGGAACAGTCGGGAAGCACTCTTTGCACAACGGGTATGGCGCTGGGGGCTCACCTGTGCCCGCAGTGCGGAGTTGATTGCGAAGATTCACGGCCAGGATAGCAGCGTCTATTTCATGGCAGGCCTACTGCCAGCACTCTCTTACATCACACTACGAAGGGAGTTGCAGCGCGTCTGCAGGACGGAATCCGGGCTGGCGGAACCGCCACCCTCGCTGATCCACATCGCCCTTTCCCGCTACCAGTGGGCCACGTCACAACTACTGGCCAATGAATGGGGGCTGCCGCCTAAATACCACGCCCAGCTTCTGGCGGCGGAACGGCCGGCACCGAGGCAGCAACACACCCCGCTGAACGACGGTATTATTATCGGCACCCGGGAGGTGTTACGCCACGCCCACCAGCGCAATATGCCGGAAGACGACGTATTGCGTATTACTAACATCTCGAGGGAGCAGTTTACGCGGGTACGCAAGGTGATCCTCGATACCCTGGAAGCGGGTGCAAAAACCCGCGCCTAGGTTTTTTCTCCGTAACCCCCTTCCTGCTTTAGCAGTTCGGCGAAGGACACCGATTCGTGCTCCGGAGGGCGTTCCATCAGATGGCTCGGCACGGCATAAGGTAAACGGTCAGCAACCCGATCCTCATCACGACGTATGGCTTCCAGCACGCTGCCAACGGTGATCCTCTCGAGGGACTGGCCCGGAGCCAGGCAATCGCCGTTGCGACCGGCCAATGTCAGCAGTTGGGCGCGGATCAGCTTGTCGCTGATACCACGGGTCACCTCCCCCGGCACCCTGAGTTGCTGCTCAACCGCTTCCTGCTGCGGTGCCGGCCGGCCCTCGCTGAAGGGTTTCGCCACCAGCCACATCAACGCCAGCCCGGTTTTTTCCAGAAGTTCCGGCGACAACCGCACCTGGCGGCGTTTGGCCACCGAGCCCGGGTTCTGGAGATAGAAGGCAATGCTGGACCCCAGCAGCAGAATCATCCAGTTGAGGTACACCCAGATCAACAGGATGATGCCGATTGCGAAACTGGAATAGATGGCAGCGTACTTGGCGGAACCGGCGACAAACGACGCAAACAGCATACCCGCCGCCTGCCAGGATATACCTGCCACCAGTCCACCGATGAACGCATAGCGAAGCTTCACCCGGGTGTTGGGAATGAACACGTATACGAAGGTGAACGCCCCGACCACCAGCATGAATGGGGTAAAGCGGGTGGCGAAGACAATCATGGAGCCGAGCGGTTCGATTTCCATCAGCGCCTGCACGAACGCCGACGAGAAAATGGTGGCACTGATACCGATGGCCGACACCATCAACAACGGCCCCACCATGATAACGCTGAGATAATTACTGAAGCGCTGGGCCATCGAGCGCATGTCCGGCACCCGCCAGATCATGTTGAAAGAACGCTCGATCTTCTGCACCAGTGACACCACGGTATAAACCAGCAGTGCCAGGCCGACCGAGCCGAGCACACCCACTTTCATGTTATCCACGAAGCCCAGAATCTGCTCGGCAATCTCGACGCCCTGGGGGCCCATGGGCCGAAAGAACTGGAACAGGAAGGGTTCCATACGCTGGTGTACGCCCAGCGCCTTGAGCACCGAAAAGCTCAAGGCCAGCAACGGCACAATACTCAGCAAGGTGGTATACACCAGGCTCATGGCATGAAGCGTCAGGTTGCCACTAACGACGTCCCGCACCAGCGCATAGGCGGTACGCCCGGTTTTATAAAGCCAGGTCCATGGCCAGTGTTGCGGTGGATTGGGGTTGGCGAGAATCCAGGTTTCCGCAGACTGAAGCCGATCTTTGAATTGAAATGAAGCCACACAACGTCCTGTTTGCCAGTGTTTTGTACAGATTATCAGTCAGATACCAAATCACAACAAAGTATGGCGTATTGTGTGGCTTTTACTAGCGGTTTCGGCTCAGTATCGGAACTGGCTGATATTTCCTCTCAGCACTTCGCTCAGTGACGCGAGGGAATCGGTCATGCTTCCGGTATCGCGGGCATTGTCTGAAATGTCTTCAATCTGGCGCTTGAGGTTGATCAGGTTTTCGTCGATTTTGCTGACAGCCTCGCTCTGCTCAGCCGCAGCCTGGGCGACCTGTTGGTTGAGCAAACGCATCTCGCCCGCCTTCTCATCGATCAGCCCCAGGCTCTCGCTGCATTGCCGGATGCGCTGGACGGTTGTACGGCTCTCCTCCCGTCCGGCCTCCACCGCTTCGACGGCATCACGGGACTGTGCCTGCAACGATGACACGAGATCGTCTATCTGCCCGGTCGAGTTCGCCGTCTGGCTGGCCAGGCCCCGCACTTCGTCGGCCACAATGGCAAACCCCCGGCCCATTTCACCGGCCCTGGCCGCTTCAATGGCAGCGTTCAATGCCAGCAGGTTGGTTTTCTCCGAAATGCCCCGAATTACATCCACGACCTGGCCGATAGACTGGCTTTGGCTGGCCAGCCCGGTGATGGTTTCGGCCACGGCTTCCACTCGTGTTTCCAGCCTAGCCATGGCGGCAACGGCTTCATCCGCCGATTGACCGCCACTGTGCGTCAATCCACCAACCTCATCGGCAAGGCATGCCGCGTGGTTGGCACTCTTCCGGACTTCTTCCGCAGTGGCAGTAACTTCGTTTGCGGCTGTCGCCACCAGACTGGTTTCCTGTTGCTGGCGTCCAACCTGGTCGGCAAGACTCTGACTGCTTTCCCGTCCCTGAGCCGCCATATCCCCCAATTCATTGGTGGAGGCGGCGACATGACCGATCAGACCGCCAAATCGCGCCAGCATCTGATCAAAGGCGCGGGTGATCACGCTTAATTCATCGTTCTTGCGATACTCGAGACTGCCCCGCAGGTCATTGTCGGCCTGTATTTCGCCAATACGCTGCCCCAACCTGCGCACCGGACGAAGCAGTGAACGCAGGAACAGCGTGCCCAGCAACAATGCCGAGATAACGAGCGCGCCAGCCATTATCAGGCTGACCGATCCAGCCCGATCAATTTCGTGTCGAATAGCACCGCCACTTATGGCGACCTGATCACTGGCACGCCTGACTGTCTCTCCGGCTTCCAACACGCCCTCGGTGAGTACGGCCTCCCGTTGCTGGTAGCCGCTGCGGATATCGTTGAGGCTAGCCGTGAGACTAACGGCCTGTTCCCGGGCGGCCTCCGCCATCGAACGCCCCATCAGCATCATGGACTTTTCAAAGAACTCGAACATTTTTTCGCCGAGCGTACGGTACTGCTCCACGGTTTCTGTCATTTCCGCGATCTCCGCCTGCAGGCTGCTATCGGCCGCCACCATGGCAGCCAGTTCGTCCACCAACTGTTTGGAGGCGGCTTGAGCCTTGTCCAGGGACTCCATGTCCGCATTCAGAGCGGCGTGAAAATACCAATACTGCATCGCACCCATATGTTGCTGGGCGACCGTAACGCGTTCGGACAGCTTGCCCAACGCCCTTTGCTGGTCAATGAGTTCGGACTGCTCATCAATGGCAACCATTTGGCCGGCGATGCCGCGTGCCTGCTGATCGACACTGTCACCAATGCCGGCTATGCGCTGGTAAACCAGAGCCGATGACGCAACGGACAGGCCGATCAACAGGGTAAACAACAGGATCACCCGGGAACGGATGGTCAATTCTAATCGGGGGAATGCCATAGCGAGCTCACTCAGTTCGTAACGTAATGCCGGCGTGTCCAGCCCCGCATGTCATCAAGCCTTTCAAGCCGCCCTGCAGCCTCCTTGAGCGTGGACGCTATGGGGTAATCATCGGCCAGCATGCCGTCAAAGCGGATGGTCATCAGGTCCCAGAAGCGTTTCATCTCAGGAATGTTGGGCATGATTTCCCCACGACTGGCGGAGCGGAAGGTATGGTCAATAAACGGGTCTTCGCTGAGGGTTTTCACCACTTCCAGATGGGCCACGGCGCCAAGGGGCTTGTCGTCATTCACGGCGTGCAGGCCGGATTCGGTCAGCAGATAGTCCTCCATGAACTGACGGGCCAGTTCATGGTTGGTGGATACCGCGCTGATCCCCGCGGCCAGCACGCCCACAAAGGGTTTTCCAGGTTCACCGCTGACAGTGGGCACGTCGGCTATGCCCACGTTTATACCGGCGTCCCGTATCTCACTCCAGGCCCAGGGACCGTTAATGATCATCGCAGTCTGACCGGCCTTGAAGCCGTCCATCATGGTGCCGTAATCCGCATCTGCCGACAGCACACCGGAATCCAGCAAGTCTTTTATGCCTGCCACGGCACCGACAGCGCCATCTGTGTCCACACCAACATCGGAGAGGTCGTAAACCTGGTTTTCCAGGCCGAAACTGTACCCACCGGATCCGGCGAACACTGGCCAGGAAAAATACACATTCTTGTAGTCCCAGGAGATGGCCTCAATACCCTGTGCGCTCAGTCGTTGATGCTCAGCTTTCACGCCTTTCAGAGTGGCGGGCGGTGTTGAGACCAAATCCTTGTTGTAGAGCAGACTGACCACTTCCATGGCGATTGGGTAGCCATACACCCGATCGCCCACGGAAACCGCCTGCCAGGCAAAGGGTGCAATAGCCTCACGCACCTGCTCGGACGGCTCGATGGGGCGCAGGTGGCCCTCATTGATCCAGCTTCCAAAACGATCATGGGGCCAGATCACGATATCGGGCGCCTTGGAGGAATAGCCATAATGGTCGTACTCGGAGGTGAGATCGTCCGGCGTCTCCACGGTCACAGGAATGCCGGTTTCGGCTTCGAAGCGTCGGCCAACCTCAGCCAGCCCTTCATACCCCTTGTCGGAGTTGATCCAGATAAGCAATTCACCGCGTTCAAAGGAGAATGCCGGTGCAGAAAAGAAAACACAGGAAAGCACAAGAGCCAGGAGAGGTCTGATCATAGGTATCGCCCTGTTGTTATTGTTTGAGCGTTGGGAATCCCATGCCTCAAATGAGACATGCCACTGGCAGTTTATGCAGGAGGCGAGGGTCGGCGCGTCATACGCGTGCAAACTTTAAGGGGATGAGATGAGGGGCGTAAGCGAGAGTGGGCCGAAAGCCCACTCTCGGCTCGCTATAACGGAAGGAGTACCTGAATACCGAATGAAGTCTGGCTGCTCACCTTTATGTCACGATCAAGGCCACTGCCGGTTACACCGGACTGGCGGGCATCGATGACCGTGTGTCGCAGGAACAGGCCCGCGGACAATGGTCGGTCACCGCCACCAGGCCCAGCGCCTAATGTTGTCAGGACACCCACTTCGGCGCCCCAGGCAAACCGGGTATTGCTGTCATCGGTGATGTCATCACTAAAACGAATCGCTCCCAGTCTTGGTCCAGCATAGACAGCGCCACTACCATCTTCCTGACGCCAGAGAAGATCCACTCCGCCCAATGCTTCCAGCAACCCCGCATTATCCCACTTTGCATGCCCCAGGGTCCCGGTTACCCGATAACCTTGACCAGAATGGTCACCCTCATAGGCTGCCAAAACCGAACCAGACAGCGTTGTGCCGTGATCCAGGTTGGAAAAAGCCGCACCGGGTCCTTCGATGTCTGCAGCCAGGGACGAGCCGCCCAATTGGGCGCCCACGAAGAGAGCACCGCTGGCTGCCGCAACACTGGCCGGAGCCAAGATGGCCCCGACCAGAAGAGAGGCGACCAACCACTGCCGACGCTTATCGCTGGGCATAATAGTTTCCCCGGACCAACTCCGCCGTTCCGGCCAGAACCGTTACAAACTTGCGGTCCCCCTGCTGTTCATGGCGTACCGCAATCCTCGAATCTTCCGACGGGCGGGTCAGCTCATCACCCCTGAAGACCTCCACTTCATCTCCCGGTTGCAGGAACAATCTCGCATTGTTCGGTTCCTCGTCGAACCCCCCACCACAGGCGGAAAGCAACATCATCACAATCAACGCACTGGCGCGGAAAGCGTGACGAACGGACTCACAGGCTATTGAATTCATCATCATCTCCTCAGAACCGGATCGGCCGCGTCACGCGGGTTTCGATGGTAATAGTATGCTTACCGGACTCGCTCTCAACCTCGACAGTGTTGCCGGCCTCGAACAGGCTTTCACGACTTGTGGGCATTTCCACGCTCTGGCAGGTCAGTGTATCGGGATCGTATGTTCCGAAGCCTGTGCCGGCTTCACCGTTACCGAAGGTTTCCACCCAGGCACACACATCACTGCCGTCTAGCCTCACGCGGCTGCGCAGATTGCCATCCTCGTTCAAGCTGGTGAAGGCACCGGGAACCCGGATGTCCGCTTCAGAGCGCTCACCCAGGCGATTGATCAACCGATGGTTGGCGCTGCCGTCAGCACTGGCGGTTGCTTCAAGGGAACGGCCGTTTGCGGATGCACGTGTCACCACCCGGACATCACCATCATCGTCACGCTCCATGATCGTGGATGAGCCTGGCAGGTAACTGAAGGCACGGGTGGATGCCCCGCCCGCGGCCACTTCATGCCGAACCTCGCCATTACCCAGAAGCTCTGTCAGTAACGTGGCGTCGGTTTCGTCAACCACGGTTACCACGCGGTCGTTGAAGAACAACGACAGGCTGCCTGGGATAAGGGAACGGGCCTGGTTATCCCGCATGTCAACACGTCCTGACAGTCGATGGACCGATGTGCCGTCGAGGCGAATCCTGGCCGACAGTTCGCCCCCAGGCAGCGAACGAGACGCATTGATGCCATCACCATTCACCGCGGGACTGACGAATACCGACTCGTTGCCGTTGGACAGGTCCGTAACCTCCAGCCGACTGATGATGGGTTGTCCACTCGCCGCCCCTAATATCTCGCCGGCACGATTCAACTCGTTACCGTCGGGGTCCAGATCGCGGCCACCGGTAGTTGCCTGATCGCCATCAATGATGAGAATCGAACCGGCTGGCAGATTGGTGGTATTGGCGCTACCGTCGATATACTCCACCTGACCATTACTGGCCACACGAGCCATGTGCTCGACGCCAGCGTTCGGATAAGGCTGATCAAGGGCGATGTAACCATCGACCATCACCATGCCCACGGAACCACCTTGACGAACCGTTACACCTGAAGAAACCGGCGTAATGATGCCATCCGCGTACTGGCTGACAGCGCTGACTCTTCCAGCGGGCGTCACACGATACTCTACAGCGGTCGTTTCGCTGCCACTGGTCGCCTCACCCCTCAGTGAAACCGTGCCGTCGGCAGCCAGCTCAATGTCCGCGGGCACCATATCGAACTGGACAGCCGTGGTTTCAAGTACGGCACCGTCCGCCGAATAGCGGGTTCCGGAGACCAATACCCTTTCCATGACTAACTGGACGATCGTCATTTCGCTGCTGCCACCGTCACTATTCTCGATGACCACTTTGCTAAGCATGTCACCCCCAGCCAGGGCCGTGACAATCAGTTCGGCGGCATCGCTGGTCAGCTGGCTGACTGGATCGGCATCACCGGCCTGGCCGAACACCGCGATTGTTGTCTCGCCAGAGGGAGACACGGCAACGGTTTGCTCACTGCCGTCAGATTGCGAGAAGGTCAGCGTTTGCCGCCCGGACGCATCGGGCGATTCTGTCGCAGGCAGCGGTGCCTGGGGATCATCCACGAGAACTGACACACTCCGCTTTTCGCCAGCGGCGTCCACGAAGGTGGCTTCGTAAAGCGCCTTCGAAGGTTGATCGTCGGTGTAGGACGGCCATTTGTCATTGCCTACCTCAACGACAGGGTTATCCGAGTCGACGACAGGAATGTCCGCGCCCTCATCCGACCCTGGCGTCACCGGGCTTTCAGGAGAGCCCTGGCCACCGTCGTCGGAACCACCGGAATTGCCGGTTACCCGAACGCTAAAGGCTGCCAGCTCCGAAGACTCATCGCCGTTGCTGACGCTGATCACGATGCCACCATAACGGCCCACATCGTCCAGTTCCGGTGTGCCGCTAACACGACCATTCTGTTCATCGAACGTTGCCCATGCGGGCAGGTTGACGACACTGAAGGTCAGTGGGTTGCCATCGGTATCGGTGACCACCGGGGTGAAACGATACGCGTTTCCGGCTGAAACGGTCGAGGTCGGCGAGCCGGAGATCTGTGGCTGATCCGGAACCGGTGCTACCACGAGACGGACCACAGCCAGGCGGGATCTGCGGCCGAAATCGTCTGCCACCGTATAGGTAAATCGGTCTTCACCGTAGAAATTTTCCCCTGGCGTGTAGCTGACTGTGCCACCGGCACCTACGGACAAGGTGCCATTCAACGGTTGCTGTTCAACCTGCAGTGACGCCGTATCCAGAGTACCGTTGAGGTCTTGGTCATTAGTCAGAGGTGACAAGCTGGTATCGTTGTCCTCGGCTACCGTCACGTCACGATCATTGGCCAAAGGCCGGTTGTTACCTGGCTGGTCGGTTACCGTGACAGTGGCTGGGCCAGATACTTGGCCATCCTCATCCTGAACGGTATAGGTGAAGGTATCGGAGCCATCGAAGGTGTCATTCGGGGTATAGCGGAAAACGCCGGCCCCGGTGTCCAGTGTTACCAGTCCCTGAGCAGGGCTATCCACTACACTCAGGGTTGCCGGGCTCAACGCCAAGCCCAAACCACGGTCATTGCCTAGCACGTTGATTGCGATGGTTGCACCGTCCATGGCCTGAACCTGATCGTTTCCAGCCACCGGCACACCCGCAAGACCGACGTTGATCGTGACAAGTGCTGATTCCGACACCAGTCCACGATCATCACGGACGGTGTAGTGGAAAGCGTCCTCGCCCCGGAAGTCCGCGTCCGGCATGTAAGCAATTGCACCTGTGGCTGGGTCAACCTCGGCCACACCGTGGCGCGGCAGACTGCCCAGTTCAACAGTGCCACTGGCAAGCGCGCTACCTGTGGCTTCGTCGTTTGTGAGCACATTCACCGCAATCTCAGCGGCCATCTCAGTGTCGGCAGAATCATCCCGCGCAAGCGGCGCTATGGCGCCATCAGCCACGTTGATATACAGACGGGTCACTGCGGAGCGGACACCGTTTGCATCGGACACGGTATAGGCAAGGCTTTCCACACCCTCGAAATCACTCTCCGCGGTGTAGGTTAATTTCCCATCGGCCCACTGTGCCGTGCCGTGATGGGGGCGGAGGATCAGTTCGGCGCTTTGCGGGTCCAGACTCACACCCGAGGTTCCGGCGTAATCGTTATCCAGCGGCGCAAGAGTCACCGTGCCACCCGGAACTACTGTAGCAACATCCCCACGAGTGACTGGAGGAAGGCCGGCCGGCTCGACAATCAGGCTGACCGTCGCCGCATTGGATTGGCCACCGAACTCGTCCTCCACCACGTAGGTGAAGCTGTCCGGGCCAGTGTAGTCGGTTTCCGGCTCATAGGTTACGGCTCCCGTCCCGGTCTCGACTGACACACGGCCGTGGGTCGGTTGGGCAACTACCCGCACGCTGGCCAGATTCAGGCGCCCTTCCTCGTCGCGATCGTTCGCCAGAACATCCAGCGCCAGGCGAGCGCCCTGGTCAAGGTTCGCGCTGTCGTTGTCAGCTTCCGGTGCCTGGTTCCCAACGGTAAAGCGGAAGGCAGTATCGCCCACGATGCCTGCCCAGCCATTGCCGGCTGCATCTTCCAAACTGTTCGCGGCGAATGTTACGTAATACTCGTGCGTTGGCACCAAGACCTCGTCCAGGGCAATAGTGACCTGAGCATCGTCTATAGATACTTGTGTGTCCGTAATGACAAGGCGTGTGTGCTCGACGCCGTCGGTGGCATCCTGGACCACCAATTCACCAACACCTGCAAACACGGGCTCGTCAAACGTCAGTGACAAATCACTCTGATAAGGAACGTCACTGGCGCCTGCTGCCGGCACAGAGCTCTGGAGAACCGGGACTGAGCCGTCGAACGCGAGAATCAGTGGATCAGAGGCTTCACTGGCATTACCTGCCTCGTCCTCGGCAACGCCCGCAAGCAATTCAATGGTTACATCGCCATCACCCGCAGCTTCAACCGTCAGTTCAAACAAGCCGTTGCCGGAGTCAGTAAACCCGGTAACAGAGCCGTTGTTGACTGATAGATCTCCGGACACGAAACCGGTAACGGTTTCACCGAAGTCGACCGTCACGCCAATAGGCGCGTTGGTAACGTCTGCCGTCACATCCGTGGTGATAACAGGCACCGGTGCTGTACCGTCATAGACTCGCCTGAGCTGAGTCGCTGCCGTAGAATCGTTACCCGCTGCATCCTGCGCAACGCCAGCACCAACATCCACGGTGACAGTACCATCATCGGTGGGCGTAATGGTGGCCGTATAACTGGCCCCGCTACCGGAAAAACTTCCCACAGTGGCATTGGACACCGTGATGTCCCCGACCGCAAAACCATTGACTGGCTCATCGAACGTGATGGACACCGTGAACTCGGCATGGGTCACCGGATCCGCCGCCGAGTCCAGAGTGACAGAGGCCGCCGTCGCATCCAGGGTGGCTGTTGTAGTGACTGAAGAGGACTGGTTACCAGCCTCATCCGTCAGCGCAACAGACAAGGTAAGCGTTCCATCACCAAGATTTCCGACATCCAGACCAGTAATCTGCTGGGCGCCATCAGACACGGTGCCCGTCCCGGTGACTGGGGTGCCTCCCCCGTTACTGGAAATACTGTAGCTGTAATCGGCCCCCACTTCTGCACCCGCAAATGTGAAACTGACAGAGTCCGATTCGGACGCGTTCAGGGTACTGTCATCAAAGCTAACCGAGTAGCCAGACGGCGCTACCGCATCTACAAGCACACTACTGGTGTTACCCAACGAGTTCAGGGTGGTATTCAGATCGTTCCCCGCGCTGTCCTGTAGCGTGCCACCATTCAGATCGACCACTGCCGAGACGGCCACGCCGTCCGCATCTTCATCTCCCGACTGCACTGTGTATCTGAACGCCAGGGCGGAAGTTCCACTGCCACTCAGATAACTGGCGTAGCGGGTGGTACTTCCTACCGTCAGCGGGATTCGCGGTGTTCCGCCAGCGGTATTGACCGTCACGTTCTCGCTGGTATTAACGGTGAAATCCAGGTTCTCGCCTGCAACATACAGGTCGTTTGACGGTACCGAGACGCTGCTGACAGTCGGGGCCACTGCATCCACCAGAACGGAACTGGTACTCCCCACTGAGTTCAGAGTTGTATCCAGATCGTTACCGGCGCCATCCTGCAGGGTTCCGCCATTGGCCTCCAGAGCACCGACACTGATGCCATCCGCATCAAGGTCGCCCGCCTGGAGGGTATAGCGGAATGTCAGGGCACTGGTGCCGCTACCAGAAATATAACTGGCGTAGACGACCGAGCCACCAATCGTCAGGGAAAGGCGTGGAGTGCCACTCGCCGTGTTTACGGTCATCGGCTGGCTGGTATTGACGGTGAAATCCAGATTCTGCCCGGTTGCATACGTACCGTTGGAGGGAACGGAAACGCTGTTGATGGTCGGGGTTACACTGGCGGTTAACTGGCTACTGTCCGCAGCGGTCAACGCGCCGGAAGAGGCCCGCAGATTGAAAGTTTCATCACTGGATCCGGACGCAGTGTAAGTGGCCTGAAAACCAGTAAAGGTCGCGGTGCCAGAACTGGGTGTCAGGGTGACAGTAGACCCATTACCATCAGTGTCGCCCGTCCCCGTCAGGCTAGCGCTTCCGGCTCCGTTGACTTCCGCAAGCGTTATGTCGGTCGAGTATCCGGTATCGGGAACGTTATTGCCGTCAACGGCCGATATAACCGGGACAGTGGTAAAGGCGGTAGCCACACCACTCGTTAACGTGGTGGGAGCAGGCTGATTGTCGAAGATCAGCTTTGTGGCCACGACGTCGGAAGTGACGGCATTGGCATCGACTGTTGGCAGATCACTGCCAACACCGGCTTGATCGTCGGCCGTCAGAGTGAAACTCTGCTGGTCAGCGGTGGCGGAGTAGGTCAGCCCTGTAAAGGTTGCAACACCATTAACGGACGCCTGGGTGTTGTTTGACATTGATCCCGCACTGGCTTCCACCAGGGTGATTGTTTCAGTGAAATCAGCATCTATGTTGCCGAAGGCATCACGAGCGACCACCACAGGCTGGGTGGTCAGTGCACTGCCGGAAACCGAACCAGAAGGCTGGGTTGCAAATGCCAGTTGCGAAGCCACTACTTCGATGGCTGTTCCGGTGCCGTTGGTAACCGTGGAGGTGGAGCCCATCTGGGTGCCAGAGCCGCCTACCGTGAGATCGGTATCGCCATCCACCGATAGGATGACCGTTCGATCTTCGGTCAGGCCGGTATTGTCGTTGTAGTAAGCGTTGACGGTGTAGGTTTCGCTGGCTCCATGTGCAACAGAAACACCCAACGAGGAGAAAGTAATCGTATCGGAGCCCCCATTGTAGGTGCCCGTTACGTTGCTTACATCCGGCCCATTAAGCCGCCAGGTGATCTTTGAACGCTCCGTATCCGAGCTGCTCCCGGAGACGTTCAAGGTGATTTCGGTGACATTCAGGGGGAGGTTGTCACTGGTGCCTCCGTCTGCAAGAGTGAAGTCAAACACATTGACGGTCTCGGCCACCGTATCGACCGTAGTAAACAGTGCAACCGGCTCAGCAACGCCTGCCGCAGTGATCAGGCTGCCATCATTGTCACGGAGAGTTGTCACATCTATTTTTGTGGGGCTCCCCAAATTCGGCACACCATCTTCCGACACCACCCACAAGTCATAGGATGTCCCGGCCGACAAACCTGTAATGTCATCGGTGAAGTCCACACCATTGGAGGAGACATTGTAGCTACCGCTAAAAGGAGCAGGGCTGCCTAATCGGTCAGTCCCATTCCGGACGTTGACTGCCAAGGGAGCCGCCGCGCCGTCGGATAGGGCAACCCAATAGGTAACACCAGCCTCGTCTAGGCGGGTAGTCAACGTTGTCTGATTGGCTGTGGTCCCCGAAACCGACGGAGTGCCGTTTTGATAAGATGGCGCAACATTATCGTTCACGGTAATAGCGAACGACTCCTGGTAACTGGCCGTACCGTCGCTGGTTTCAATACACACATCGTAGGAGCCCGATGCCAGACTGCCAGCCGTCTCCAGGTCATCGTTGGCGTTGTCGACCTGGAAGCTCGCATTGTCGTCATCGCCAGAAGCACCACAACTACCATTGGCCGAGGCTCCGTTTGAGACAAGGTTGTAACTGTGGTCATCGCCGACATCAGAGTCTGTTGTTGAAAGGGAACCTACGACGCTTCCCGCACCCGTTAATGACTGGTTGATACTCGTTGAATTAAGAGCTATATCGCTGGGAGCTGCGTTCGGCTCCACTGTAGAAAACGAGGTTATTCCTGTACTACCAGAACACGAGGCGAGGCCGAGGGCCAGACGATCTACGTTCTTGCCAGCAAACGAACTCATATTGATGGTATTGCTGTAGCCTGTCGGGGCGTTATTGTAAGACGAAGCGATTGGTGCTCCACTGGAGTAGCCAATCACATCCACAGAACCACAACCGCTGCCCAATACCAGTGAAGAAAACTCAACGCCCCCTGAGTTGCTCGCCAGATAAATTATATGACTGGACTGTATTGGATTGAGATAACCCACTTGCCCATTTTTACCACAACGAAACGGCCCTGGCTGGGTTGTCACTGTGAAATCACCGTTCTCTGACGTAATCGTGCTTAAGCCAGATTGGTAATCGCCACCGTTATTGGCGTTACAAAAATTACGGGGCGAGAAGCTGCCAAGTACCCCAGAGAAGTCCCTCAGAGCTTTTTCGCTGAAGGGCAACGTCGTTTCAATATCCCCACGGACAACTTCAAGAACCCAGTCGCCTCCAAGGCCGGCATTGCCGGTAGGGCTGGATGAGGCCGCCACATCAAGGTGTGTTTCGCGACGAATGATGTCGAGAATACTGTCGTCGCCCGCGGCAACATCACAACCATATAGAAGAAGATCGGCGCCGGGGCGCGTGGCCCCCTCAAAAGCGGCAAGGAAATCAGGGTTATCCTCAAGAGTAGCTTCATCGACTCGCTCATTGCCGAGAATAAGAGCTCCGGCCTGACCATGAGAGATAAGGTGAATAGCCGTCAGATCCCGGTAAGCAGAAAGCACGTCGATGATCTGCTGAAGTCGCCCGCTTCCGTCAGACAGGTGGACTACCTCGGTATCTGGCCTGGTCGCGTAATCAAACCACTCGCTTTGCGGCACTCCGGCGTCAACGAGAACCAACTCCCGCAGCGGCTGCCCCTGTTCTACCTGCAGAAAGTCAGCACTTAGTATTGGCTGATTGATCAAGAATTCGCCTGCAGTTCTCGGCAGCGAGCTCAACGACGGCAACTGAGCAGCGGTATCAGGGATGCCCTGGGCGGTTCGCAGATAGGTCCGAGGCATATAGGTACCCGCCGATGCAGTAGCAGCGGCGGCATACATACCCATAGGCGCCATCAATGCGCCAAGCCCATTCAGGACAGTCTTTTTTTGCATAATTCCTCTCCGCGCCACCACTTGGGGGCGTGCCTAGTTTTTCTTCGGTGCGATGATGTTGGCAGCAGTACCCGTGTTGTCCTGCCAGAAATCCATTTCCTGATATTTCGAAAACAGGTCGGGCGGCAAGATGGTGCGGCGGCTATTGAATTCCACTTTCTTCTTAACGGCATGAAGCCCCTTCACGCCCAGGGTTTCGTCAAATTCAGTTTCTTGGTATTCCACCCTGTCAAAATCATGCTCAAAAGGGGTTTCGCCGATAAACTGATAAATCAGCTCGAGACAACGGCCCGGATGCTGAGTCAGCAAGTCATAATCCAGAAGCAGCAGACGGTCCGAGAACTCCCCGTAGTAGGCCTCTTTCAAAGCTGTCCAGGCAGAGCCAACCGCGCCGCCAGCGCTAATCAAGGCGTCACATCGGCTATAGACGGTCTGGCGATTGCCGGAATTAAACATCCGACTGTAATCAAAGGGGTTTTTTCGGTGGATGACTTCGAAGCTGTCCATAATCCAGGCCGGATTACGAACGCAACAGATCACTTTAAAGTCATCAAACAACTCCACGAGTTGATGGAGGCGGGACGTCCAGTGGCGATTGGTGTCAAAAATAACCGGTCTCTGGCCGACGTCTTCGTAATAGGCGTCAAAGAGTGAACGGCATATGCGCTTACGCCGGGTTTCATCGAAGAAGGTATAGAATTCGCTGCCGGCACCCATCTGCTCCAGAGCGCCATTTATCAACCCTCCGACAGGACTACTCATAGAAGCGTAAAGCCGGGGGTTTTGTCTCAGAATTCCTGCAAGCAACGTCGACCCGGACCGGGGCAGGCCTGAAATGAAATGAAACTGACTGGGGGGCATCACGACTCCCTGAGATGAAGCTACCGTTGCGCTGTTATCACAACGATTTCCTTGGACCTACCACCATTAACTTTCTGTTAGGCGCCAAAGATAGCTCAGTGAGCCGTCACTTTCCCCTCTACAAAGGTAATATTTAGTAATTTTTTATTGGTTTATTAGATTGTCGATAAGTTACTTGCAGTAATCTCCACAATCCGTTGCCGCGCCTCCCGACTCGCCCAGGCCGAATGTGGCGTCACAATCAGGTTGGGAATATCATCCGCCAGCAACGCATTGCCATTTCGTGGCGGCTCCTCCGTCAGCACATCAAAGCCGGCACCGCCAATAGTCCCCGCCCGCAGGGCGTCCGCAAGCGCCTGCTCGTCCACCAGGCCGCCACGGCTGGTATTGATCAGCAGCGCCTCCGTTTTCATCATCTTCAGTTCGCGGGCGCCTATCATATTCCGGGTGTCGTCCGTCAGCAGGCAGTGAAGCGACAGCACATCCACTTTGGGCAGCAGCTCATCCAGGGGAATCCGGGGGTAACCATCCACCTCACCAGTTGCCTGTCCGGGCCTTGCGCCAAGCACAATATTCATCCCAAACGCCTTTGCGCGCTCCACAACGCCCTGCCCAAGGTCGCCATAGCCAACAACCCCCAGCGTGCGCCCTTCCAGTTCCATGATGGGATGATCCATCAGGCAGAACATCGAGCTTTGCCCCCAGCGCCCGGCCCGCACGTCCTTGTCGTAATCCACCAAGCGCGTGGCCAGCGCGAGAATCAACGCCATGGTGTGCTGCGCCACGGTGGAGCGGCCATAGTTGGTCACGTTCATCACCGTTACGCTGTGGTCTTTCGCCGCATCCTTATCAATGTTGTTCAGCCCCGTCGCCACCACCGCAACCGTCTTTAGCTCCGGGCAGGCCTCGAAGTGCTCCCGCGACAGCACAACCTTATTCACCAATACCGTGTCGAATCCCCGTATGCGCTCCTGCACCTGCTCGGGGGACGTTCGCGGATGTTTGACCATCTCCCCGGTCACTGCCTCAATCGGCGAGAGGTCCACATCGTTACCCAGTGTGTCTGCGTCCAGAAATACGGCTTTCATTCGTCGTTCCTTATTCATGAAGTTTTTGGCCGACCAACAGAGCCCCAGATTAAGTTAGACTGAGCGAAACCTCCAATTGGCGAAAAGGGGAACACTCATGGAACATCAGTTCTGGCACGAACGCTGGGCCAAGAAAGAAATCGGCTTCCACGAAGGCACCGTCAATCAGTACCTCCATGACCACTGGCCAGAGCTCGCCGGCAATGGCACCGGTGCCGTGCTCGTTCCCCTGTGCGGAAAGGCCCATGACATGTGGTGGCTCCATGACCGCGGCCACGCTGTCATCGGCGTGGAATTGAGTGACGTTGCCTGCAAGGACTTCTTCGAAGAGGGCCAGGAGAAAGCGAAGGTTCACCCGGGTGAACCCTTCACCAAATTTGCCCACGACGATCTCCAGCTTTGGTGCGGCGACTTTTTCCAGTTGGTGCCGGAGGACCTGAAGCACGTCCGGCTGGTGTACGATCGTGCTGCCCTGATCGCCCTGCCACCCCACATGCGCCAGGATTATGTCGACCACCTGACCGCCGTGATTCCGGATGGCACCCGCATACTTCTGATCACCCTGGACTACGACACCGACATCAAGGGCCCGCCGTTCAATGTCAGTGACGAAGAAGTACTGAAACTATACTCCGCTGATTACGAGATCGAACATATACTCACCAATACGCTGGCAAAAGATCACCCTTTTACCAAGCGTAAAGGGCTTGCTGGCGCGACGGAGAGTGTGTTCCGTCTCAGCAAGCGCTGATACACAATTTAATGAACCTTAACGCTTTTACTCCTGTCCAAGTCCCGAAGCTTGAACTAAGCTCACAGTAACAAGACCGACATAAACGCGTCAGCGTAAATCGGTCTGTTACTCCCTTTACTTCCACCCATAACCATAACGACCGCCTGGAGCGGCGGACCCAACAGCAACGGGGATATTGTGTGAACTAAAAGCTGTCTTTTCATGGCAAGAGAGCAAGCGAGGGGCCATCTATGAGCATAATGCAGCATTTCAAAGACCGGTATGAAGCAACTCAAGAAGAAGAATACACTCTTGAGGAATACCTGGAGATCTGCAAAAAGGACCCGGCGGCATACGCCACTGCCGCAGAAAGGATGTTACTGGCCATCGGCGAGCCGGAGCATATCGACACATCCCGTGACTCCCGGCTGTCACGTATCTTTTCCAACAAGGTGATCAAGCGTTACCCGGAATTCTCCGAGTTCTATGGCATGGAAGAGGCCGTGGAAAACATCGTCTCCTTCTTCCGCCACGCTGCCCAGGGCCTGGAAGAGAAGAAACAGATCCTCTACCTGCTTGGCCCCGTCGGTGGCGGCAAGTCCTCTCTCGCTGAAAAACTCAAGTCACTGATGCAGAAAGTGCCCTTCTATGCGATCAAGGGCTCACCCGTTAACGAGTCGCCACTAGGCCTGTTCGATCCCGCTGAGGATGCGAGTATTCTGGAAGAGGAATACGGCATTCCGTCCCGCTACCTCAAGTCCATCATGTCGCCCTGGGCGGTAAAACGTCTGCACGAGTACGGCGGCGACATCAGTCAGTTCCGTGTGGTGAAGATGTACCCGTCGGTACTGGACCAGGTGGGTGTATCCAAGACCGAGCCGGGCGATGACAATAACCAGGACATCTCCGCCCTCGTTGGCAAGGTGAATATCCGCATGCTGGAAGACTTCTCCCAGGATGACCCGGACGCCTACAGCTTCAGCGGCGGCCTGTGCAAGGCCAACCAGGGCCTGATGGAATTCGTGGAAATGTTCAAAGCGCCTATCAAGGTGCTGCATCCGTTACTGACCGCCACCCAGGAAGGCAACTACAACACCACCGAAGGCATGGGCTCCGTGCCGTTCGACGGTATTATCCTGGCCCACTCCAACGAGTCCGAGTGGCAGACCTTCCGTAACAACAAGCACAATGAGGCCTTCCTTGACCGGGTGTATATCGTCAAGGTGCCCTACTGCCTGCGCGTGACGGAAGAGATTGATATTTATCGCAAATTGCTGCGCGACAGTTCCCTTTCCGGCGCCCCTTGCGCACCGGACACCCTGGATATGCTGGCGCAGTTCTCCATCCTGTCGCGGGTCAAAGAGCCGGAAAACTCCAGTATCTTTTCCAAGATGCGGGTTTACGATGGCCAGAACATCAAGGATACCGATCCCAAAGCCAAGTCGATCCAGGAATATCGCGATTCAGCCGGCGTGAATGAGGGCATGGACGGACTGTCCACCCGTTTCGCGTTCAAGATTCTGTCCAAGGTCTTCAACTTCGACACCACGGAGGTGGCGGCTAACCCGGTTCATCTGCTCTATGTGCTGGAAAAACAGATCGAGCAGGAGCAGTTCCAGGCCGAGACCCACGACCGCTACCTGCGGTTTATCAAGGAGTTCCTGGCGCCTCACTACGTTGAGTTTATTGGCAAGGAAATCCAGACGGCTTACCTAGAAAGCTACAGCGAATACGGCCAGAACCTGTTCGATCGCTACGTCACCTATGCCGACTTCTGGATTCAGGATCAGGAATACCGTGATCCGGAAACCGGGGAGATTCTCGACCGCTCGTCCATTAACGACGAACTGGAGAAAATCGAGAAGCCGGCCGGCATCAGCAACCCGAAAGACTTCCGCAACGAGGTGGTCAATTTCGTGTTGCGGGCACGGGCGAACAACCAGGGTCGTAACCCGTCCTGGCTCAGCTACGAAAAACTGCGCAGCGTGATCGAGAAGAAAATGTTCTCCAATACCGAGGACCTGCTGCCGGTTATTTCCTTCAATCCGAAGGCCAGCCAGGAGGATCAGAACAAGCACAAGCAGTTCGTCGAACGTATGGTCGATCGAGGCTACACGGAGAAACAGGTCCGCCTCCTTGCGGAATGGTACCTGCGGGTTCGTAAGTCTCAATAAGTCAGCCTTCATACGCTGAACTGGAGTGAAACTATGGGTATGACCCACGTAGTCGACCGGCGACTGAACGGCAAGAACAAGAGCGCGGTAAACCGGGAACGTTTCCTGCGCCGTTACCGCCATCATATCAAAAAGGCCGTGGCGGACGCGGTTCACCGGCGCTCCATTACGGATATTGAGCGTGGCGAGAATGTCAGTATTCCGTCCCGGGATACTGACGAACCGATCTTCCACCATGGCCAGGGCGGCAAGCGGGAAATGGTCCACCCCGGCAACAAGGAGTTCGTGACGGGTGACACGGTGCCCAAACCCCCAGGAGGTGGCGGCGGAGGCCAGGGACAGGGCCAGGCCAGCCCGGATGGCGAAGGCATGGATGAGTTCGCCTTTCAGATCACCCAGGAAGAATTCCTCGACTTTCTGTTTGATGATCTGGAACTTCCCAATCTCGCCCGTAAAAAGCTGAAAGACACCGAGGCGTTCAAATACGTTCGCTCCGGTTTTTCAACCCAGGGCATACCCGCCAAGCTGGACGTGGTTCGCTCATTGCGGGGCGCCCATGCCCGACGCCTTGGCCTCGGTGGCGCGCGCCGTAAGAAAATCCGCCGAATGGAGGAAGAGCTGGCCGCGCTGAAAAGCGCGCCGGAGGATCTGGACCCGGCCTTCAGCCACGAGGACCAGATCAAAGCCCTGGAGGATGAGATTGCCGATCTCAAGGCCAATGTCCGGCGCATCCCGTTCATTGACGAGATTGACCTGCGGTACCGCCAGCACGTGAAGAAGCCCCAGCCAGCCACCAGTGCCGTAATGTTCTGCCTGATGGATGTGTCCGGGTCGATGACCCAGATGCACAAGGACATCGCCAAACGTTTCTTCATCCTGCTGTATCTGTTCCTGAAGAAGAACTACAAGAAGATCGAAGTGGTCTTCATCCGCCACCACACCAGCGCCAAGGAAGTGGACGAGGAAGAGTTCTTCTACTCACGGGAAACCGGCGGCACCATCGTATCCAGTGCTCTGAAACTGATGCACAAGATCATCGAGTCCCGGTATTCCCCTGCGGAATGGAACATCTATGCCGCCCAGGCCTCGGACGGCGACAACTGGAACGATGATTCGCCCATATGCAGCAAGTTGCTGGCCGACAGCATCCTGCCGTTGGTGCAGTACTACGCCTATGTGGAGATCACGCCCCAGGATCACCAGATGCTCTGGTACGAATACGAGAAAATTCAGGAGCGGTTCCCGCAGAGCTTCGCGCTGCAACAGATCGCCGACCCTGGTGAAATCTATCCGGTCTTCCGCCAGTTGTTCGAGAGGAAAGCCGCATGACCGACACCATCGACAGACCCAACGAACCGAAAACCCGGGAACCTATCTCGACCAGTTCCGAGTGGACCTTCCCGCTGATCGAGAAATACGACGAGGAAATCGCCAAATGCGCGGCGGAGTTCGGTCTCGACACCTACCCCAATCAGGTGGAGGTGATCAGCGCCGAACAGATGATGGATGCCTACAGCTCCGTCGGTATGCCCGTGGGTTACCACCATTGGTCTTTCGGCAAGCAGTTCCTGTCTACCTCCAAAGGGTATCAGCGGGGGCAGATGGGGCTTGCCTACGAGATCGTGATCAACTCCGATCCTTGCATCGCTTACCTGATGGAGGAGAACACCCTGCCCATGCAGGCATTGGTGATTGCCCACGCTTCCTATGGCCACAACTCGTTCTTCAAGGGCAACTACCTGTTCCGCACCTGGACCGACGCCAGCGCCATCATTGACTATCTGGTATTCGCCCGTAACTACGTGGCCGAGTGCGAGGAGCGTTATGGCCTGGATGCGGTGGAAGAAATCCTGGATTCCTGCCACGCGCTGATGAACTACGGCGTTGACCGCTACAAACGCCCCGCGCCGATCTCTGCCGCCGAAGAGCTGCGCCGGCAAAAGGAACGCGAGGAATATCAGCAGCGCCGGCTCAACGATCTTTGGCGCACCATCCCCAAAATGGGCGAGGATGACGACCCGGTGAGCCGCAAGAAGCGCTACCCGGAAGAACCCCAGGAAAACATCCTCTACTTCATCGAGAAGAACGCGCCACTACTGGAAACCTGGCAGCGGGAAATCATCCGTATCGTTCGAAAGCTGGGGCAGTACTTCTACCCGCAGCGCCAGACCCAGGTGATGAACGAAGGCTGGGCCACCTTCTGGCATTACACCCTGCTACACAGAATGTACGACAAGGGCTTGGTGAACGACGGTTTCATGATGGAGTTTCTGCAAAGTCATACGGCCGTGGTTTACCAACCACCGTTTGACAGCCCCTGGTATTCGGGCATCAACCCCTACACTCTGGGTTTTTCGATGTTCACCGACCTGCGGCGGATCTGTGAGAATCCCACCGACGAGGACCGCGAATGGTTCCCGGACTTTGCCGGTTCTGATTGGCTGGAAACCCTGCATTTCGCCATGAAGAATTTCAAGGATGAGAGTTTCATCCAGCAGTTCCTGTCCCCAAAAGTGATGAGGGATCTGAAGCTTTTTGCCATTCAGAACGATGATGAGGAAGACGTCTACCGGATCACCGCCATCCACGATGACCCCGGCTACCGCAGCCTTCGGGAAAAGCTGGCACGGCAATACAACCTGAGCTACCGCGAACCCAATATCCAGGTCTGGAATGTGGATGTCAGGGGGGATCGATCACTGACCCTGCGGCACATCCCCGTCGACAGGGTTCCACTTGGCGACGACACTGATGAGGTGCTTCGTCACGTGCATCGTTTGTGGGGCTTTGATGTCCACCTTGAAAGCGTCGACAACGGCGTGGTCATGGAGGAGTGCCACTGCCCGCAACGGGAACCGGACGACGCGGATTGAATGTCGCTATTAATTGTCAGAATGCCCACTCCAGCCCGGCATAGAAAGTTCTGCCGGGCGCGGGTTCATAGTAGCCGCGATCTTCTATAGGCCTGTCTGCATTGGCATTGATGCGGATATTGCTGAAGTAATCCTCATCCAGAAGGTTGCGGATACCGCCGTAGACGCTGAATTTCTGACTGCCCACGCGAACGCTGTCACCGGCCCGAATCCCCAGCAGCCAGTAGTCACTGACCCTGGTCTGGTTGCTGTTCTCGGCGTACAGGTCACCCACGTACTGCCACTCCAGGGCAGCAAACCGTTGCCCGTCACCGCGCCACTCAACCTCCGTAACCCATTGCTCCTGCGGTAACCCCGGCAGGCGATTGCCATCGGCGTCATTGCCCTGTTCGTCGGTAAAGTCCTTCAGCGTGTAGTCCGCCAGGGTCACGGCACTGGTTACCCGCCAGGTGTAGGAGATATCCCACTTCAGGCCGAGCTCCACCCCATTCCGTTCTGTGCGCCCGGCGTTTTCGTAGAAGGTACGGTTATTGATCTCATAGGGCAGGATTTCGTCGTCCACCCGGATGGAGAACAGTGCCAGGTCATAACGAATCCCCTGCCCCAGGCTGCCGCGTATACCGACTTCCCGGTTAAGCGCCTGCTGGGGCTCAATGTCTGGATTGAAGCCACCGCTGCCGTCGGGATTGGCAAACTCCGTGAAGGTGGGTGCTTCAAAGGCCGTGCCCACCGTGGCGTAGAACTGCTGGCGTGGCGCCAACCGATAGCTGACTCCTGCAAAACCACTGAATTCCCGATAGGTGCGGCTGCCGGAATCGTCTCCGTCACTGATCCTGTGGTCATCCACCGACAGCCGCAGGCGATCAAACCGGGTGCCCAGAGACACGTTCAGGCGCTCCGTCAATGCCAGGTCACCCTGGGCAAACACCGCGGCGGTAGTGCCGTTCTGGGTTTCGTCCTGGGTTTGTCCGGTGACATCACCGTTAAACGACACCGAATAGCGCCGGCGTTCATCAACCTGGCGATGAAGGTCAACGCCCACCACCCAGGTCAGCGGAAGGCCCGCTACCTCGCTGCCCTGCTGGTAATCCGTACTGACGCCGTAGAACTGGCGGTCGTAGGCAATTCGGCTGGGGCCGGGAAACGGCAGTTGCTGGGCAAAATCACGGTGCGTAAAAAAGGTACTAACGGCCAGGTCCCCAGTACCCATCTCGGCGGTTTCATACAGCAACCCAAGCGTCTGCTGGTCAACGTCCTGGCCGGCGTCAAGCCGTTCGGCATTGGCCGTCGCCTGGCGGCGATCCTGTTCCACCTGGCTCGCTGTCAGGCCGGCGGGGTCTTCTGCTTTTGGCGTGTGCAAGGCATTGAAGGTGGCCGTTAAACGCTGCCCGGCTCCCCAACCATGAGACACCCGCCCATTGAAAAGGCCTTTCTCAACCTGGCTCTGATCGCGGTAACCGTTGTAGTTAAGCCAGGACGCAGTTGCGATGCCACTCGTAGCCCCCTCGCTTCCGTTGGCCTGGAACGTGGTTTTGTAATAGTCGTTGCTTCCCACATCCTGACGCAGGCGCGCGCCCGGCGGCATTTCGTCTCCACGGGCCGTGGTAATGTCGATCACCCCCCCCGAGGCGTTACCGTACTGAACCGACGACGGCCCGCGAATCACTTCAATGCGCTGTGCCGAGTCCAGGTCCACGGCATCGATCTGAGACTGCCCGTCGGGCAACGTGTAGGGGATGCCATCCACCTGGATACGAATGCCGCGAATGCCGAATGGCGCCCGGGCGCCAAAACCACGAGTGGACAGCCGCAGATTCTGGGCGAAGTTGTAGCGGTTCTGGAAGAACAGCCCGGGGACGGTATCCAGGGACTCATCCAGTTGCAGCCTCTGCTGGCCCTCCCTGATATCCGGCGCATTGGTCACGGAAACCGCTGCAGGGGTCTCGTAGAGCTCTCTCTCAAGTCTGGGCGACGTCACCTTGATGACGTTGGTGTCCTGCGACTCCACACTTTGCTGCGCATTGGCGGTGCCCCATGTTCCAGCGAATATCAGTGCCGAGAAGACCACGATCAACATCCTGATAATGACCACTTTACCTCCTGCTGCAGGGTTAAATACCGAGTAGATCCACCAACCAGGGCACAATCAACGCCGTCGCAAACGCCGACAACGCCATCGCCAACCCAGAGAAAGCCCCCATCTGGGAACTGACCTGAAATGCCCGTGCCGTACCTATGCCGTGAGCCGCGACGCCCATGGCAATGCCTTTCACACTGTCATCAGTGATGCGCATCCATTCAAACAGCTTGGTGCCGAGCACGGCGCCAACAATACCTGTGGCCACTACCAGAACAGCGGTCAGGGACGGGATGCCTCCAATGGTTTCGGAAATCCCCATGGCAACCGGCGCCGTGGCGGATTTGGGCGCCAGGGACATCTGGATTTCCGTGGAGCCTCCAAGCAGCCAGGCAAGCCCAATGGAACTGCCCGCAGCAATCACAACACCACACACCAGGGAAATGGATACCGGCAACCAGAGTTGGCGCAGCCGGGAAAACTGCTGGTAAAGGGGAACCGCCAGCGCCACCGTGGCAGGCCCCAACAGGAAGTGAACGAACTGCCCGCCTTCGAAGTATTCCTCGTAGGAGGTACCAGTGAGCATCAACAGGGCAATCAGCATCGCCACTGAGGTAACCACCGGATTGGCCAGGGGGCTGGAGTTGGACTTGAGATAGAGCCGATAGGCAAGGCCATAGGCCACCAGCGTTATGGTCAGGCCAAGCAATGGCGATGTTGAAAGATAAACCCAGATATCACGAATGACCGGCTCATTCATCCCGCTGCCCTCCCGCGTTTTCGGGTCGGGCAAACCATCGCGAGGTTACCTGCATAATGCCAGCGGTGGCGACCATGGTGATAATAGTGGAGAGAAACAGAGCCAGCGTGATCGGCAGCCACTCATCCGCAATCCGGCCAAAATGACTCATCATGCCGACACCCGCCGGCACGAACAGTAGCGACAGATGGCTGAGCAATGCGCTGGAGGCGTTCTCAAGTGGCTCGGGAGTGGCGCCCCGAATCATCAGGGTCAGGAACAACATCACCATACCCAGCACGGGCCCTGGAATCGGCAGGGAGAGAAGACGAACAGTGACTTCCCCTACCAACTGATACACCAGCAGCAGGGTTATTCCGTTGAGAAAATTCATGGTGGCAGCTCCCGACAGAAAAAACGGCCCAAGTCAGGAGCATAGCCACTAAGCGGCCCCTTGCCTACCCGGCCTTGGTCTCTGTGCGCGGCGGAGTTGTGGTCGTGATGGTAGTCGCGGGAATCACTTTCCGGCCATAGGCCGCCAGCAGGAAACCGATCGGGAACATCAGCACGCCGTATACCGCCGCGGGAATCGACATGGTGCTGGACTCCAGCAGCGTCAGCGTTACCAACAGGGCAATGGTGCTGTTTTTGATGCCCAACTCCACGGCAACTGCAATGGATTCGCGCTGGGTCAGGCCCGCGACGCGGCCCGCCAGGAGCCCCAGGAATATACCGGCAATGTTCAACAGGAGGGTTGCCGGGCCGGCCTGTCGCAGCAGGTCCCAGATCTGGTCGCGCACGCCCCAGATCAGACCGACAACCAGCAACGCCAGAACCACACCCCCGAACACGCTGACTGCGCTTTCAGCACGGCGTGAGAGCTCTGGTGCCCGGGTACGGAAGATCATCCCAATCGCCACAGGAAACAGGACAATCCCCACCAGCATGCCTACCGTTCTTCCCACCGGCAGCGTGATGGACTCCTCCGTGCCGGCATAGAGTTGAAGCGCATAGTTGGTGAACAACGGCAGAGTCACGATGGTTATAAGACTGGCCGTGACCGTCAACACGATCGACAGGGCAATGTTCCCCCGGGACAGCAACACGAACAGGTTGGAGGTAGTGCCGCCCGGACAGGCCGCAATGATCACCAGCCCCACGGCAATGGCCGATGACAGGTCGAGCATGGAGGCAATGGCAAAGGCCACCATGGGCATGAGCAGTATCTGGGCAACGGTACCCACCACCATCCCTTTTGGATACACAGCCACTTGGCGGAAGTCCCTGACCGTCAGGGTCATACCTATACCGATCATGATAATAAACAGGGCAATCGGCAGCCCCGCAGAGATCAGTGGACTCGATTCCACAAAGCCTCCAAGGATTGTTGTTGTGATTAGATTAGATTAGCCAGCTAGTGAAAATAGCATAAGCCACCGAAAAAGAGTGAATGTGGATTCGCAACAACATGTAATTGCAGGAAGGACAGGAATGGGATTGCGCGCAAAAACCTGAACCTTTCAACCTGCTTGTTCGTGTGATTGTCCTGGTTGTTGCGTATACTTTCGAACAACAACTATACGAATCCAAACGCATCAGATTCAGTGCAGTTTGGCAGCTTCATAAAGCAAGAGGACGATCAATGAAACGCCTGGGCACACTGGACGCTTCCTGGTTGGCGGTGGAATCGGAAGACACCCCGATGCACGTCGGCAACCTGCAGATTTTTTCACTACCGGAAGATGCTCCGGAGACGTTTCTAAGAGACATGCTCGCCCGCATGAAAGCAGATGCCGATGTAGCGCCGCCCTGGTGCTACAAGCTCGCCTTTTCGGGGTTCCTGGGCCGCCTGGTCGCCCCGTCCTGGAAGGTCGACAAGAAGCTGGATCTCGACTACCACGTTCGACACTCGGCGTTGCCGCGCCCCGGCAGTGAACGGGAACTTGGCATCCTGGTATCCAGGCTGCATTCCAACCCGCTGGATTTTTCCCGCCCGCTGTGGGAATGCCACATTATCGAGGGCCTGGAGAACAACCGTTTTGCCCTCTACACCAAGATGCATCATTCCATGATTGATGGCATAAGCGGTGTTCGGCTGATGCAGCGGGTGCTCAGCAAGGACCCCGGTGAGATTAATATGCTGCCGCCATGGTCGGTACGCCCGGAGCGGACACGGGGCAGCAAGACAGATTCCGAAGCCAGCATTTCAGCCGCCCTGTCCCAGGCCATGGAAGCCCTGAGGATTCAGGCCGACATGGCGCCGAGGCTCTGGAATGCGATGAACCGCCTGATCCAGTCCGCACGGCACCCGGAAGAGGGGCTGACCGCGCCCTTTGCCGGCCCGGTTTCCGCCCTCAATCACCGGGTCACCGGTCAGCGGCGGTTTGCCACCCAGCACTACCAGCTCGAACGGATCAAACAGGTCGCCCAGGCGTCCAACGGCTCCCTGAACGACATTGTGCTCTACCTCTGTGGCACTGCCCTGCGCCGCTTTCTTGTTGAACAGGATGGTTTGCCGGATACGCCACTCACCGCCGGAATTCCGGTGAATATCCGCCCCTCCGATGACCAGGGCACGGGCACCCAGATCAGCTTCATGATTGCCTCACTGGCGACCGACGAAGCCGACCCCCTCGAGCGACTGAAGAGCATCAAACACTCTACCCGCAGGGCCAAACAGCACCTTCAGAAACTGCCGCGTAAAGCCCTGACCCAATACACCATGCTGCTGATGTCGCCCTACATCCTGCAGTTGATGTCAGGCCTGGGCGGGCGAATGCGCCCGGTGTTCAACGTGACCATCTCCAACGTGCCAGGGCCAGGGGAAACCCTTTACTATGAAGGAGCACGACTGGAGGCGATGTACCCGGTTTCGCTTATTGCCCACGGCGGTGCGCTCAACATTACTTGCCTGAGCTACGCCGGCTCGCTCAACTTCGGTTTCACGGGCTGCCGCGATACGTTGCCCAGTATGCAGAAGCTGGCGGTCTACACCGGTGAGGCTTTGGATGAACTGGAAATGCTGGTTCTCCCGCCTGATACCGCCACTCAAAAATCCGTCCGCAGAAAGGTCGCCGCCTCCAATAAAAAGTAGCGCAACACCTGAGAACGGGAGCCAATGCCATGTCCGAACAACTTTCAATTCCGTCAAAAAGAGATCAGGTCAGCAAGGAAGAATGGCAGCTCCGAGTCGACCTCGCCGCGGCCTATCGTCTGGTCGCCCTATACGGCTGGGACGATCTGGTATTCACCCATATCTCCGCACGGATACCCGGTGACGAGCACCACTTTCTTATTAATCCATACGGTATGATGTTCGAGGAAATTACAGCCTCCAGCCTGGTGCGAGTGGATCAGGACGCCAACAAGATCAACCCCGACGACTTCGATATCAATCCCGCGGGTTTTACCATCCATAGCGCCATCCACCAGGTCAGGGACGATGCCGCCTGCGTCATGCATTTGCACACCACCGACGGTATTGCTGTATCCGCCCAACAGGAGGGCCTGCTGCCGCTATCCCAGCAGAGCCTGTTTGCACTGGCGAGCCTGTCGTATCACGACTATGAAGGTGTGGCGCTAAGGGAAGACGAGAAGGCCCGCCTGCAAAAGGATCTCGGTAATACCAATTTCATGATTCTTCGCAACCACGGCCTGCTGACCACCGGCTCCAGTATTCCCGATGCCTTCCTGGCCATGTACATACTGCAAACGTCCTGTCAGATTCAGATCAGGGCACTGTCGGGCGATCGCCCACTGACGCCAATTCCTGCCGGCATTGTGGATACCATCCGGCAACAGGCGGATCAGGTGACCAAAGGCCTGGGCGGCAAGCTGGCCTGGCCGGGCCTGCTACGCAAGCTCGACCGCATTGATGCCAGTTTCCGGGAATAAGGGGGAGAACAGTATGAACCAACCGACAAAGAACCAGGCCACGTTTACTCATATGAAAGACGGCAAGGCCGAAGACTGGCAGGTCATCGCGTCGTCTTTCGGGGAATTCGCCAAAGGCCTGCCAGATCGAATTCTATCGCACCTCAAAATGCTGGAGGGCGACTTTGGTGGTTTTCCGGTTGACCGGCTGACGCACTGCCTGCAAACGGCTACCCTGGCACACCGGGACGGGAAGGACGACGAGTATGTGGTTTGCGCCCTGCTACACGACATCGGTGACACCCTGGGCACCTACAACCATGCGGATGTCGCCGCAGTGCTACTGGAACCGTTCGTCAGCGACGCTAATCACTGGATGGTAAAACACCACGCCATCTTTCAGGGCTACTTTTTCTTTCACTATCTCGGTATGAACCGGGATATGAGAGACCAGTACCGGGACCATCCACACTTCGAACGCACCATCGAGTTTGTTCACAAGTATGACTCACCCGCGTTCGACCCTGATGCGGAAACGTTACCGCTTTCCTACTTCGAGCCCATGGTGCAACGGGTGTTCGCTCAGCCTGTGCGATCCCTCTACAAGGATGCCGAAAGCGTCATGTGACCCGGAACACAACGTGGGCTCAGGACTGACTCTTCCAGTTGGCTGCGCCCACAAATATCAGCTGTAGAAAGCGTGCGGTTCGCTGCCGCACCTGTTCTTCCTGATAGTCGTCGTCGGGAGAGATCCCCAGGATGTCCGTCAGGCTGAAGGCCACACTGCGCACCACCAGGTCGCAGGTCATATCCAGGTCGGCATCGCTCAGGTGATCCGCCACTTTCAGACGCCGAAGATCATTGGCCAGTTCGCTGGCAAAATAACGCATTTCGCTGCGGATGCCTTCCTGTACCGCCCGGCTCTCCCCCGCCAGCCCCTGGGCCATAAACATGAAAAAGCTGCGATTATTGCGAGCATGGGAGATAAAAATACCGACTGATTCGTCGATCAGTTTGTCCGCCTGCAATACGTTCGCCCGCGCCTCGCGCATCATCCGTCGAAGCACCAGCCCCAATTCGTCCACCAACTGCAGCCCAAGGTCATCCATGTTGCGGAAGTGCCGGTAAAAAGACGTCGGCACCACGCCTGCCTGTCGGGTGACTTCGCGGATGCCCAGGCTGGCAAAATGCCGCCCCTTTCCCACCAGGGCCAATGCCGCGTTCATCAGTTTCTCGCGGGTTTCACCCGGCTTACGTCGTTGTTTTTCTGCCATCGCCTGGAACTAGCTCATCGGTTGATCACAAGCCAACAAGTGTACACAGGCCCACACTAAAAATAACCCGAACTTGTCATTATAGGACAATGTTGATGGCTTGATTGCCGCCCAACACCTCAATGTGTACAGTCGTACACATTAGTGAACACTTGTACACATCAGTACAAAGGAGAGCAATCATGATATCTGTACTGGAAAAGTCACCGACCCTGCACTGGCTGGGCAGGCAGCTTTTTAACCGGGACGACCCGGCTGCCTTTTTTGATCCCCTGCTGGAGCGCATCAACCCCATGTGGGTACGGCAATACACGCCGGCCAGAGTGAAGGCCATCTACAACGAAACCGCCGACACCAAAACCTTTGTCCTGGCGCCGGCCGGGCGCTGGAAAGGCTTTGCCGCCGGCCAGCACGTCAATATTGGCATCGATGTTGACGGCGTGCGTCGCAACCGAACCTTCAGCCTGTCCAGTTCGCCCATTCAATGGCGCGCAGACGGCACCGTCACTCTGACCATCAAACGGCTTCCCGGTGGCCTGGTGACCAACTGGATGCACGACCACCTGGAGCCAGGCGCGGTCATCGGGCTGGGCGAGGCGTTCGGCGACTTCCAGATTCCCGATCCGCAGGAGCCAGCCCTATACATCGCCGGTGGCAGCGGCATCACCCCGGTGCTGAGCCAGCTGGAAACCATGGCGGCATCAGACTATCGGGCGCCGGTGACCCTGCTGTATTTCGTGCGCACCCAGGCCGATGTGATTGCTGCGGAAAAGCTGCACGCGCTGGCCAGTCGCTGGCCGGCCTTCACCCTGAAGGTGTTTGCCACCAGCGACACCCACCCGCCCCAGTTCCTCAGCGAGCAACATCTGGATGAGGTTCCCGGCATTGCAGCACGGCGGTGCTATCTCTGCGGGCCGAAAGGGCTCATGGATCTGGCCAACGATCTCCTGTATCGGCGGGGGATTGGCGAAGACCGCATTCACAGCACCTTCTTCTCCGCACCGTCCGCAAATCTCGACACCGAGTCCCTCGGAGGAGCGGTGCATTTCCAACGCAGCAACCTGGATGTCTCGTCCGAAGGCGATGCGGTGCTACTGGACATTGCCGAGGCCGCGAAACTGTCGCCACGCTACGGCTGCCGCATGGGCATCTGTCACCAGTGCAGTTGCCGCAAGACCAGCGGCACTGTGATCAACCGCCTGACCGGCAAAGCATCCGGCCCGGGCGAGGAAACCATTCAGCTTTGTGTGTCTGTTCCGAGCGGGCCGGTGACTGTTGAACTCTGACCGGCCGCACCACAACGCCTGAACCCATTATTGGCAGACATGGTTCGACCATTCTGCAAGGAGTCACCATGAAAACGATGAACGAAACACAACTGAAAGAGCTTGAAAACGACCTGGACACCATTCGTGACCAGGTGATTTCCGATCTTGGCGAACGGGATGCACGTTACATCCGCAGGATCGTTCGGCTCCACCGGTCCCTGGAAATCGGTGGCCGGGTGCTGATGCCCTTCGGGTTTATCCCGCCCGTGTTCCTCGCCGCCACCACGGCGCTGGGTATCTCCAAGATTATCGAAAACATGGAGATCGGCCACAACGTCATGCACGGCCAGTACGACTGGATGAACGACCCATCGCTGCACTCGCAGACCTATGAATGGGATACGGTGTGCACTGGCGATTCCTGGCGCCGCACCCATAACTACGAGCACCACACCTACACCAATATCATCGGCAAGGATCGGGACTACGGCTATGCCCTGCTCCGCCTGAGCGACGACGACAAATGGAAGCCGGCTCATACCCTGCAGTTCATCAACTATATTCTGCTGAGTGTGTTCTTCCAGTGGGGCGTTGGGTTGCATGAGCTGGAGTCTGAACGGATCCGCCGCCGGGAAATCTCGGTACGGGAAAAGATTCCGTTCCTGAAGGACTTCTTCCGCAAGGGCGGCCGTCAGGCCTTCAAGGACTATGTGTTCTTCCCGCTGGTCACCTTTCCGGTGGCTCCGGTGGTACTGGCGGGCAACATTGGCGCCAACCTGATCCGTAACCTGTGGTCGTCCACGGTCATTTTCTGTGGCCACTTTACCCAGGATGCGGAGACGTTTACCGAGGAGGAATGCGAAGGTGAGAGCAAGGGCCACTGGTATCTGCGCCAACTGACAGGCTCCAGCAACTTTACCGGCGGTAAGTGGGTGCACCTGCTGAGCGGCCATCTGAGCTACCAGATTGAACACCATGTGTTCCCGGACCTGCCAGCCCACCGCTACCCCGAACTCTCGGAGAAGGTTCAAGCGGTGTGCGAAAAGCACGGCATTCCATACAACACCGGCACCTTCGCCAAACAGTATTCAACCGTGCTGAAACGCATTTTCGGCTATTCACTGCCGGACCGGATGCGCAACCGGCTGCTACCGGAATTCAGCAACCGGGCCTTGAGTTAAGCGATCTGCAAAAGTCGTAGTAACTGAGGGCGATGCTGGTCGTTAATAATATCGGCCAGCGTGTATCGGTCCAGCACTTCCAGGAATGCCGCCAAGGCCTCGCCGAACATTGATTTCAACCCACAGACCGGCGTGATGCGGCAGGCATTCCTGGAGGAAAAGCACTCCACAACACTGAGATCCTGTTCGGTTTCCCTGACCAGGATGCCAACGTTAATGTCCTCCGGCGCCATGTGCAGGCGCATCCCTCCTTTCTTGCCACGGACGGTTTCGATGTAGCCCTTCTTGTTAAGTTGATGAACGACTTTCATCAGGTGATTCTTGGAGATCTCATAGCTGTCGGCGATCTGCTGAATGGTCGCCAGCTCATCACCCTGCACCGCCAGGTAAACCAGAACACGCAGGGAGTAATCGGTGTAACGGGTGATATGCATTCATCAACTCCAATAAGTCATCGATATCAGGTTCACACCGAAAGTGGCCAAACCGATACTTGTATACGCAGAATTCATGAAACCGGTTCTTACGCCCGAATGGTTCTTTTGTCGATATTGGGTTGGGTTATTCGCCACACATTGGTTATGCTTGTTGTATACAAAGCCAGACGGGGAATTTACCCATGCCCAACGCCACGCTGACAGACCGTTTTGGTCGCACCGTCAACTATGTGCGTCTGTCCGTCACAGACCGCTGCGATTTCCGGTGCGTGTACTGCATGGCCGAGGAGATGACCTTCCTGCCACGGCAGCAGGTGCTGACACTTGAAGAGATTGCCCAGGTGGCAAAGACCTTCGTATCCCTGGGCACCGAAAAGATTCGGTTGACCGGGGGAGAGCCGCTTGTCAGACGGGGCATTCTGGAACTGGTCAAGGAAATCGGCACATTTGGCCTACGGGACTTCGCCATGACCACCAATGGCAGCCAGTTGCCCACCATGGCAGAGCCACTGCGCAAGGCCGGGCTCAAACGATTGAATATCAGCCTGGATTCCCTGGATGCCGAGAAATTCAGCCGCATCACCCGCACCGGCCGGCTTGCCCAGGTTCTTGATGGTATAGACGCTGCAAAAGAGGCGGGGTTTGAGGGCATCAAACTCAATACCGTTGTCATGAAAGGTGGCAACGACCAGGAAGTACCAGAGCTGGTTGAGTTTGCCCGCAAAAAGAAAGTGGACATTACCTTCATTGAGGAAATGCCACTGGGTGAAATTTCCGATCATGATCGTGGTCAGGTGCTGTGCACCAGCGACGAAGTGCGCGATATCATCAGCCAGCGCCATGAGCTGGTTCCCACACCGGAAGATTCCGGCGGCCCCGCCCGCTACTACCGCATGCCGGACAGCGACATTCGGGTCGGTTTCATCTCGCCCCATTCCCACAATTTCTGCTCTACCTGCAACCGCGTTCGGGTCACGGTGGAAGGCCGTCTGCTGCTATGCCTGGGCAACGAGCATTCCGTTGATCTGCGCCGCGTGCTGCGCGGCCACCCGGAAACCGATGACAAACTCCGTGAAACCATCATCAACGCCATGGACCTGAAACCGGAGCGCCATCACTTTTCCAGCGAGGGTGACGTTCAGATTCTTCGGTTTATGAATATGACCGGCGGCTAGCTTCCAGCTGAACCAGCCTTGCGCCGCTGGCGTATCCTTCGTACCACATCGTGGCGATCATGGGTGATTGCTGCCCCAGGTACGGAGGTCGTTTCCCGCTATGTCCAATCTGATTCTGATACTCGGCGACCAGCTGACCACCGCCATCAGCGCACTCGACAACGCTGACAGAAAACGAGACAGAATCGTGATGGCAGAGGTCCACGACGAGGCCAGCTACACCAATCACCACAAGAAGAAACTGGTTCTGCTGTTCAGCGCCATGCGCCATTTCGCACAGCGGCTGGAGGATGACGGCTGGCAGGTTCACTACCAGACGTACCACCCCGATAACGAAACCCGAAATCTCGAGTCTGTCATCGCCAATCAGCTCAAAGAAACCGGCGCTGACAGGGTGATCACGACAGAGTGCGGCGAGTGGCGATTGCACGAGCAAGTTAGCCATTGGCATGAGCGCCTGGGCGTGCCGGTCGAGATCCGGCCGGATACGCGTTTTATCGCCAGCAAGCAGGCGTTTTCGGACTGGGCAGAGGGGCGCAAACAGCTGCGAATGGAGTTCTTCTACCGGGAAATGCGACGAAAAACCGGTTTGTTGATGACTCCAGATGGCAAGCCTGAGGGCGGCGAATGGAATTTCGACGCCGACAACCGCCGCAAATGGACGGGAAAACCGGCGGCTCCGGCTCCCTTTCGCGTTGAGCCCGACAAGGTGACCCGGGAGGTGATTGAGGCGGTAGAGCAACACTTTACCGAACACTTCGGCACCACGGAGGGTTTTCACTTTGCCGTCACCCACGAGGACGCAGAGCAGGCATTGGAGTACTTCATCGATTTTGCCCTGCCCTGTTTCGGCGACTTTCAGGATGCCATGTCAGACAATGAAGACTGGCTGTTCCACTCCATCCTGTCGCCCTACATCAATTGCGGCTTGCTGGATCCACTGGCCGTCTGCGAGGCCGCCGCACAGGCCTGGTATTCGGGGCGTGCGCCGATTAACGCAGTGGAGGGTTTTATCCGCCAGATCTTGGGCTGGCGTGAGTTTGTGCGGGGTATCTACTGGTTGCATATGCCGGGGTACGCACAGGAAAACCGGCTCGGTAATACCCGTTCCCTACCCTGGTTCTACTGGACCGGAGACACCAGGATGCGCTGCATGCACAAGGCCATTGATGCCACCCGTCGCAACGCCTATGCACACCATATCCAGCGACTGATGGTGACCGGTAATTTTGCGCTGCTGGCCGGCGTCAAGCCGGAGGAGATCTGTGACTGGTACCTGGCCGTGTATGCCGATGCCTACGACTGGGTGGAGCTACCCAACGTGCTGGGCATGGTGATGCACGCAGACGGTGGCTATCTGGGATCGAAACCCTATGCCGCCAGCGGCAAATACATCCAGCGCATGTCGGACCACTGCAGCAACTGCCACTACAAGGTCAACAAGGCCACGGAAGACGACGCCTGCCCGTTCAATGCGCTCTATTGGCATTTCATCAATCGCCATCGGGCAGACTTTGCCAGCAATCCGCGCATGGGCATGATGTACCGCAACTGGGACAAGCAGAAACCAGAAAGGCGGGAGGCGCTGCTCCAGCGTGCCGACAACTTGCTGGCACACCTGGAGCAACTCTGAACACGGAGAGGGGCTGGCGCGACTATGGGCGGATGCGCTTCTCGCTGTCCGGGTCGAAAAACACGACCTTTCTCATGTCGAACATCAGCTCCGCTTCTTCACCCCAGTTCACCGGGTGTTCCGCATCCAGCCGGCACTGCACATCAACATTGTTGAGGCGAATCACGGCGAGGATGTCCGGCCCGGTGGGTTCGGTCACCTCCACCGTAAACCGGCTCTCGGCCACCATCTGGCTATCTCTTTTCTGTTCATCTGGCTGGCTTATGTGCTCCGGCCGGATACCGAGTACCACCTGTTTGCCGGCCCACCCCTTCAGGTAATCCGGCACTGGCAGGGCAAGTTTCCGGCCATCGCTACCCTCAACGTTGACCACCAAGCCTGCGCCAGCCTGCTCTACCGTCACATTGATAAAACTCATGGACGGCGAGCCCATAAAGCCCGCGACAAACAGATTCTCCGGCGTGTCATACACTTCCTTCGGCGTGCCCAGTTGCTGCAGTTCGCCGTCTTTGAGCACCGCGATCCGATCCGCCAGCGTCATGGCTTCGATCTGGTCGTGGGTCACGTACACAATGGTGGTTTTCAGGCGCTGGTGCAACTTCTTGATTTCGGTGCGCATTTCCACCCGCAGCTTGGCATCCAGGTTGGACAACGGCTCGTCGAACAGATAGATCTTCGGCCTGCGAGCCAGGGCGCGCCCCATGGCGACCCGCTGTTGCTGACCCCCTGAAAGCCGGGCTGGCTTTTTGTCCAGCAACGCGGAAATCTGCAACAGGTCGGCCACCCGCTCCACTTCCTGCTGGATCTCGTCTTTCGGCATACCGCGGATTTTCAGACCGAACGCAATGTTCTCGCGCACCGACATGGTGGGGTACAGCGCGTAGGACTGGAACACCATGGCGATGTCCCGGTCCTTCGGCTCCATGGTGGATATGTCCTTGCCTTCCACCACAATCGACCCACCGGTAATGGACTCCAGGCCGGCAATGCTGTTCATCAGGGTTGACTTGCCGCAGCCGGAAGGTCCAACGAGAGTCAGAAACTCACCGGATGCGATGTCAATATTAATGCCTTTGAGCGTCTCATCGAGAGCCCCCGGGTATGTCTTGCGGATGTCCCGCAGTTCAAGTTGTGACATGTTGTTTTACCCTTTAACCGAGCCGGCCGTCAGGCCGCGTATAAAGTACTTGCCGGCCACGATGTACACCACCAGCGTTGGCAGGGCGGCTATCATGGCGGCGGCCATATCCACGTTGTATTCCTTCACCCCGGTACTGGTGTTCACCAGGTTATTCAGGGCGACCGTTATCGGCTGGCTGTCGCCGCTGGCGAAGACCACGCCGAACAGGAAGTCGTTCCAGATCTGGGTGAACTGCCAGATCAGTGACACCATGAAGATGGGTGTGGACATGGGCAGAAGGATGCGGAAGAAGATGGTGAAAAAGCCGGCGCCGTCGAGCCGGGCCGCCTTCACCAAAGCGTCGGGAATGGCCACGTAATAGTTGCGGAAAAACAGCGTGGTAAAGGCCACCCCGTAGATCACGTGGACCAGTACCAATCCAGCGGTGGTGTTGGCCATGCCCAGCTTGCCAAGGGTGGCCGCCATGGGCAGCAGCACCACCTGGAAGGGCACAAAGCAGCCGAACAGCAACATCCCGAACAACAGATCCGAGCCCTTGAATTTCCACTTCGACAGCACGTAGCCGTTAAAGGCACCCAACAGGGTGGAAATCATCACCGCTGGCACCGTCATCTTGAACGAGTTCCAGAAATACCCTTTCACGCCCTCACACTGCACACCGGTGCAGGCCTCGGACCAGGCCTTGGTCCAACCGATGGTTGTCCAGTCGGTGGGCAGTGCCAACAGGTTGCCAGAGCGGATATCCATGGGCGTCTTGAAACTGGTGATCAACATCACGATCAGCGGAATCAGGTACACCAGGCAGGCCAGAAGCAGCACGCCATAGATGGCAATGCGGCTGGGGCGAAAGCCGGTACGAACCATATCAGTCATGGCGTTTCTCCCTCAGTTCGGAATACAGGTAAGGCACCAGCAATGCCAGAATCGCACCCAGCATCAGCATGGCGCTGGCAGAGCCCAGCCCCATCTGGCCACGGGTAAAGGTATGGGCGTACATGAACACCGCCGGCAGGTCGGTGGAATAGCCCGGGCCACCCGCCGTCATCGCCATCACCAGGTCAAAACTCTTGATAGCAATGTGGGCCAGCACCATCACGGAGCTGAAGAACACCGGCCGCAAGGACGGCAGGATGATTTTCCAGTAGATCACCGGCAGGCTGGCACCATCCACTCGGGCAGCACGGATAATGGAAGAGTCGACGCCCCGCAGCCCGGCCAGAAACAGCGCCATCACAAAGCCGGAGGCCTGCCAGACCGCCGCCATCACAATGGTGTAGATGGCGAAGTCGGAATTCACCAGCCAGTCGAAGCTGAAGGACGTCCAGCCCCAGTCGTGCATCAGTTTTTCCAGGCCCAGGCGCGGGTTAAGAATCCAGCGCCAGACGGTGCCGGTGACAATCATGGACAGCGCCATGGGATAGAGATAAATAGTCCGGATCGCGCCTTCCTGGCGGATGCGCTGGTCCAGAAAGATCGCCAGCACCACACCGATCAACAGGCAGATGCCGATAAAGAGCCCGCCAAATATCGCCAGATTCCATGAAGCGACGATCCAGCGCTCGCTCTCCATCAGCTTGGCGTATTGCTCAAGGCCGACGAAATTGTAACTGGGCAGGAAGCTGGAATTGGTAAATGACAGCACGCCCGTCCATAGCATGTAGCCATAGATCCCGATGCCAACCAGCAGGAAGGTCGGGGCCACCACCAGTTTGGGCAACCAGCGCTGCAGGCCATCCATCAGGCCAGACGATGCCCTGGCCACCCCGGTGGGGCGACGTTGAGTGTGTTCCATGAGGAATCCCCTGAAGAAACCCGAAGGCCGCCCATCGGGCGGCCTGATACGGCATTACATGGCGGACTGGATGGCGGCTGCCAGCTGGTCCGTGGTTTTTGCCGGGTCCGGGTTGTTGGAGTTTACGAAGTTGGTGACCACATCGAAGATCTGGCCCTGGATGTAGCTGGTGGTCGCCAGGCCGTGGGAGAAGCTTGGCACCAGACCGCCGTCATCCGCGCTGGACTTGAAGGTATCCATCGACGCCTGGGCACAGGTATCGAAATCACTCATGTCCATGTCGGTACGAACCGGGATTGAGCCCTTGTTCTGGTTGAACAGGGTCTGGAATTCCGGTTCCAGGATGGTTCGGGCGAGATCCTTCTGTGCCTTGATATCCTCCTCCTCGGACAGCGTGAACATGGCGAATGAGTCCACGTTGAAGGTGAACTGCCCGGTTGTGCCCGGGGCCGGCGCGCACACGTAATCCTCTCCTGGCGTCAGACCTGCGGCGGTGAATTCGCCCTTGGCCCAGTCGCCCATAATCTGCATGGCGGCCTCACCTCGAATGACCATACCGGTGGCAGTGTTCCAGTCGCGGCCCGCGGCATCGTCATCGACGTAGCTCATGACCTTGGCGAACTGTGCAAAGACCTCTTCCATTTTGTCGCTGTTGATCACGTCCATGTCGTGGTCGACAAAAGCCTTGCGGTAATCATCGGGGCCAAGCTCGGCAAGTGCCACGGCATCGAACACCGTTGCGTCCTGCCACGGCTGTCCACCGTGCGCCAGGGGAATGTAGCCCTCGGCCTTGAGCTTGTCGGCCACCTCGAAGAACTCGTCCAGCGTAGTGGGAACCTCAACACCAACATCTTTCATGACCTCCGGGTTCACCCACAACCAGTTCACCCGGTGGACGTTCACGGGCACAGCCACGTACTCGCCTTCGTATTTCATAACGTCGGAAATCATTGGCGGTATGAGCTGATCCCAGTTCTCCGCCTCAGCGACGCTGTCGAGGCTGGTCAGAAAACCCAGCTCCGCCCATTCACGAATATCCAGGCCCTTGATCTGGGCGGCAGCAGGAGGATTGCCAGAAACGGCGCGGGTTTTCAGGACGGTCATGGCGGCTTCACCACCACCGCCGGCTACGGCAAAGTCTTTCCAGGTGTGGCCCTAGTCTTCCATCATTTTCTTGAGGGCAGCCGCAGCACGCGCTTCACCGCCGGCGGTCCACCAGTGCAGAACCTCAACTTCTCCGGCCTGAACGGCCGCTGTTGGCATCAGGGCGGCAGAGACCGCCAGAGCTGTAAGATGACGCTTGAACGATTTCATATCATGACTCCTTATTCTTGTCGTGGAGACGTTTGTCAGGCTTAGAACCAGACTTCCATCTGGGTACCAAAGGTCCACTGGCTTCCGCCAAAGTCTTCCTGCCCCAGGGCATCGCCACCGTCGTAGCGGTTGAGCTCGTCGTCCCAGGTGGAGTAGGTAGCAAAAACCCGAATTTCCGGGCGGTTCCAGAAGCCGCCGACTTGAGGCTTGAAAGTCGGTGCAATGGTAAAGCGGGCGTAGTCACCATCCACATCACCACGGCCTTCGTAGCCTTCGGTTTGCAGGTCCATCACCTGCCAGGAGGCTTCGTACTGCATTTCAAAGTTGGCGCCAAGCTCATTGGCCAGGCGGGTGTTGAAGGTCAACCATTGGTACTCGTCCCCTTCCACATAACGGTCTTTGCTGGTTTCCGCCATGATCGCCGGGGCAATGCGCCAGCTATCACCCAGTCGGGTGGTGCCGTAGGCGGCGATTCGTGTGCTGGCGGCATCTTCATGCAGGTTGCCATCGGCACCAATGTTCTTGACCTCCGCGCCAAGCCCCTGGCCATGCAGCAGCGCCACCTTGAAGCTGCCATCGGAGAGTCCGAAGAAGCTGTCGCCGTGGTAGGCCAGCATGGTATGCACACCGGTGTCGGCCGCTTCCATAACACCATTGACGATGCGCTCGTCGTTATCCGCAGCGGACATGCCGCTGATCAGCCACTCAACGTTACCGAAATAGTTATTGGCGGTAAGAATCAGGTTGTCGGTGTCGGAAGTGCCGTCAGTGGTGGTGGGGTCGGAGGGGAAGTCCAGGAAACTGCGGCCATAGAAGGAAAAGTTGGATGTCACTGACTCGCTGAACGTCACGTCATAGATACCGGCGCCGGTGCCTCCCAGGAAGACGATATCGCTGTCGAGCCAATGGATGTCGAAATCCAGGTCGCGATCAAAGCGCTTTCCGGCCCAGATCGAGGCGTCCTCAAAGATACCCGTGAAGCTGGCCAGGTTACTGAACTGGACATAGGCCTGCCGCACGTTCAGGGCGCCATCATCAGCAGTCCAGTCGTTGCTGGAGGTTGTAGCGTCGGCAATCATCAGGCGGTAGTGAGCCTTGGTGCCGTTATCCGCCACGGTTTTGTAGTTGAGGATGGCCTCGAGATAGGTGTCCGGCTCGTTACCCAGCCGACCCACGGCCCCACCAACAGAGCCGGCGGGGGTCAGGTAGGGGCCGCCGGGGGCACTTTTACCATCGCTGTTGAGCAGCAGGCCCGAACGGGCGTAGGTGTTGAAGGAGAAGCCCTGCTCACCCTTGGCATGGGGTTCGACCTCAGCCAATTGTTGCTCCAGGGCGGACAAGCGTTCTTCCACGCTCTCCTGGGCATGCGCCTGGCCGGCAAACAACCCCAACGACGCCACGCCTACCGCGGCTGTCAGTCTGTGAAGAGGCTTGGCGCCCAGGATCAGGGCAGAACGATACGTTTTATGGGTATTCATAATGACTCCTTGTTTTTGTTGTATTAGCAATATCGGAGTCTATGGCAATACCTCGGGGAGGAACGTATCAAACTGAAAGGCCGATGTAACACGGTTGTTACATGCCACCTCAATGTCGGGGCAGCGTGAGGGTGACGTCCAGGCCACCGCCTGGCCAATTCGCGATTTCAAGGTCGCCACCATGGCTTTGGGCAATGTTACGGGCTATGCCGAGACCAAGCCCATGCCCTCGCCGGTGTTCCTGACCCAGGCGGTAGTAGGGCTCGAAAATCCGTCCAAGTTCGGCCTCCGGAATACCCGGCCCGTAATCCCGGACGTGGATCATCAACTGCTCTGGGGAGTCCTCCACACTGATGGTCGCAGAGTCCCCATACTTGACGGCATTGTCCACCAGGTTACCCAGGCATCGTTTGAGCGCCAGTGGTTTGCCGCGATAAGCAGCGCAGTTTCCTTCCACGACCACCCGCGGGCTCTCTCCTCCATACGCTTCCGCCATTCGCCGTAACATGCCGTCAATATCGACCAACTCCACGTTTTCATGGATGTCGGTGTCCTTCATACCCTGCAAGGCCCCCTTCACCAGCAATTCCAGCTCCTGAAGGTCGCTCTCGAATCGCTCGCGAATGTCGGCATCGTCAATCAGGTCGGCGCGCAGGCGAAGCCGGGTTATCGGGGTTTTCAGATCGTGGGAGATTGCGCGGAACAGCTGATCCCTGTCGCTGATGTAACTTTGTAGCCGCCGATGCATGGTATTGAAGCCACGGGTTACCGCCACAATTTCCGCACTACCCTGTTCTCTCAATGGTGATCGGTGTTCATCCAGCGGCAAGTCCCGCGCTGCCCTGGCCAGCTTGTGCAATGGTCGGGTCTGGCGACGCACCAGCCAGGCCAGCACCGGGAACAGAACCCCTATCATCACCAGGATAAACACGATCTGCTGGCCCGGGATGCTTTCATCATCCAGCGAGACATAGGGCGCCGGCAACAGCGAAGCCAGGTACAGCCACTCTCCTGTGGCTATCTCCACCTGAGTCACCAGAACGGGCGGTTTGATGGGTTCCAGCGTCAAAGCATAGTGGGCCCAGGATTTCGGCAACGCATCCAATGGCAACTGGGTATTCAGTATTCGCAGGTCATCGGGGTGAACAAATTCCACGTGCAGATTTATCGATTTGCCCAACCGGCTTTTCAACACCGCCACGACTTCGTCGGTCACCAGCCGCTTGCGTTCACTGTCAGGCAACGCACGCATATCGATGTGTTTGTCGTTGAGGGAGACAAAAAAGCGGGAGCCTCCCATATCCCGCAGCTGGTCCAGCACAATATGCCGGTATTCCAGTGGCAGGGACTTGAAGAACTGCGTTGTTGCCGCCGCTGATGAGGCCAGGTTGCGGGTGGTGCTGACCAGGCCCTCCACCTGCTGGGCGCGAAATGTGCCCACCCAGATCACGCTGGAGGCGATCTGGGCAACGCCCATGGCCAGCAGAGTCAGCAACAGAATGCGTCCGAGAAGCGACGAAGGCACAAGACGCCAGACTTTGCGGCCAGTTTCTAAGGCTCCCTCGTTATTCCGCGCCATGGGTCACCGTTGCCGCCAGCAGATACCCTGCCCCTCGCACCGTTTTGATCAGCCTGGGGCTCCGCCCCTGGTCTCCCAAGCGCTGGCGCAGGCGGCTGACCGCTACATCCACCACCCGGTCCAGCGGCATGGACTCCCGCCCCCGGGTAACGCCGGAAATGGTGTCACGGTCCAAGACTTCATTGGGGTGTGCCAGGAACAGTTGCAACAACGAAAAATCCGCGCCGGACAACGGCGTGGCCTCTCCCTGGTCCGAGATAAGCTCATGGGCCTGGGTGTCCAGCCGCCAGCGATCAAAGCATACGAACCGGGGATTGTCCGCACGATTGAACCCGGAGCGTCGCAACAGTGCCTTGACCCGGGCCTGCAACTCCCGGGCGCTGAAGGGCTTGGCCAGGTAGTCGTCGGCACCGATTTCAAGGCCGACCACACGGTCGGTTTCGTCCGAGCTCGCGGTCAGCATGATGATCGGCACCTGTGAGTGCTCACGAATCTCACGGCACAGCGTGAAGCCATCGTCGCCCGGCAACATGACATCAAGGACAATCAGATCGACCCGTGCCTCTGACAGAGTGCGGCGCATACTGTCGCCCTCGGCCGCGGTCATGACATCGTAGCCGACACGAGACAGGTGCTCATGCAACAACTCACGGATTGCCAGGTCGTCGTCAACAACCAGAATCGATGTTTTTACATCAGACATTCATAAGCCTTTATTGTTATTCATTCGAGCAGGGAGATGCCTGAACTTTGTCGGGCCGCTGTCAGACAAAATAACGCAAAACCCACATCCAAATGCTAGTCTTCAGTCAGCATTGTCAACAAAAGGGATGACACGGTCATCATGGATCTTCGGCCTATGGCCCTGAGCGTACTCGGCACCCTAGCTGTTTCCGTGTGCCACGCCGGGCCTCCCACACTCACTCTCTACACATTTGAATCCCCGCCTTACCAGATGTCTGCACAGACAGCGGATGGCGTAGCGAATGTGGTTGGCGAAACCGTAGATACCGTGACCTGCGCGGCCAACCAGGCCGGCTGGTCCACGAACATTCGGCTCGCTCCCCAGAACCGGGCTGCGCACTCACTCAGCCGCAATCTCATTGACGGATACTTTGCCATAGATCCGTCCACAGAGCTGGATATCACGGCAAAAAGAAGTGACCCGGTATCGCTGGAGAAGTGGTACCTTTTCAACACAGAACCCGGCCCCATCCCAGCCACCGCCCGTATCGGCGTTGTCGACGGCAGCAACGAGAAAGCCTGGCTCGAAGCCAATGGTTATAACATTTTTCTGAGCGTGTCATCACCAAGCCAATTGCCAGCCCTGCTCAGGCGCGGGCGAATTGACGCCGCTCTGATGGATGAGCGAACCATGAGTGGCCTGCAACACATGGAGGGTACGGGTTACAACGAGTTGAACGCACACTTTCTTCGCTACGCGCCGCTGTATCTGTATATGAGCGAGAATTTCACCGCCAACAACCCGGGCTTCATCTCAAGCTTTAACCGCTATCTACCCGGGTGCATGGAGGGGCAGATTACACTCTCCGCGGAGGAGGACAAGCGCATAAGGCAATTGGCGGAGCGGCTGTTCAGCGAGCTCGACAGCATGCTGGACCTGCAACAAGCCATTGATGCCGGCCCACGCCTCGAAACCCTGGCGGACGTACTGACCTTCGACAGCATGTGGCAGGCACGGGCACCGGAAAAGGCAACCGACCTTGCCACTACCATACTTGAGTTGCCGGGATCGCGAACTCTGAATGCCTGGACGCATACTCACCCGGAACTGGTCACCGAGGCATTGCTCTCCAATAACATGGGCACTCTGGTCGCCATGAGCCAACTCACCTCGGATTACTGGCAGGGGGATGAGCCAAAGTTCAACGCTGTCGTATCAAACATCCGCTCCGGTTTAACCGGGCTGGAGGCCATGTACCTTTCGGACATTCGATACGATGCCTCGACGTCCCGCTTTCAGGTGACGGTCAGCGCCCCCGTTGGGCCCATTACCGACAAGCTGCCAAAGGGCGTTATCTCCCTTGGACTCGACATCGAAGAGGCGCTGGCGAACAGCCGGCCTCACTGAGACTACGGCGGGCCGATTTCGCAGGCCAGCACCAGCGCCCAGAATTCCGAAAAGTCATTGACCACCACATCCGGCTTATCCGGATGCTTGTGAGTGCCCGGAAAGATCCGGTTCAGCCAGGGCAAATCCCACTGCGCACCGTTGAAAAACACTGCCGTCATGCCGGCGCGTTTGGCGGCTATCACGTCTGTGGTGCTGTCACCTACGTACCAGACGCTCGGGTCTGGCGGGTAATCCAGCTTCTGCACGGCAAGATAAAGCTGATCGGGATGAGGTTTTCTCAGCGGCGTGTCGTCTCCACAGACGTCCACATCAAACAGATGCGTCCAGCCGGTGTCCTCTACGGCGGCCAACTCATGCTCGAAGAATTCCCGGTCACGATTGGTAATAACACCCACCTGAATATTGATCCGCCGAAGTCCCTCAAGAACGGCCCGCACCTTCGGCTCAAAGGCTTTCACCGTGCCGTAGTGCTCGCGGTAGTGACGATTGAACGCTTTGTGGGCGATCTGCTTGGCCTCCTGATCCTCCCCGAACAAGACCTCGAAAATATCGGTGCGCGAAATCTTGCGGTCGGCCCGAACCTTGGGGTGAAGCTTGGCAAACTCCCGCACGTAAGCCACCAGCCGAGCGTCTTCCGGTGTCTTGCTGTCTTCCGGCGCCAGCATACGGCTGACCAGGCCCAGTTCCTCGAATTCCGGGAACATATCATCCACCGCGTGATACATGGCGTCCAGGGTATCCACCAGCGTGGCGTGCCAGTCAAACAACACCACCGACGGGCGGATCAGGCTGACCACGGCAGGATGCCAGTCCGGCTCAATGCGGGGCTGTGGCGGTTCCGGCCGCGGGTAGGGCCGTGGCCGGACTTCCGCCGGAGTGGCCCGAAACGCCTTTGGCTGATGTCGCTCCAACAACGCCAGCAGGTCTATGAGGTCTTCGAAACTGTCCAGTATGGCGGCCGGAGCGTCGCGGTAACTGAACCAACTGTCAATTCGATCCGGCTCCCAACAGGCGCCGTTGTAGAAAACACCCGATACCCCGGCACGGTTGGCCGTGAGCATATCCACGTAGCTATCGCCCACATACCAGGCCTGTTCGTCGACTGGCAGCCCCAGTTTCTCCAGCACGCGGGTAATCACTTCCGGGTCGGGCTTGTACTCGGTGACATCGTCGGCGCACACCGTAGCGTCAAACAGGTTGCGCCAGCGCCCCTCGTCCACCATGCTCAGCTCCTTGTCCAGGAACTCCCGGTTGCGGTTGGTGGACACCGCCAGCTGGATGCCCATTTCCTTCATGGCGGTCAGGTACTCGTAGGCGCCCTGCTGGAAGGGCCGTACCTTGCCGAAGTATTTCCGGTAACAATCGTTGTAGGCTTTATGGGCGACAAGCTTGGCGTCTTTATCGTCGCCAAAGATGGCGTTGAAGATGTCGGTGCGTGATACCCGCCGTTCCGCCAGAATGCGCGGGTGCAGCCGTCGGAAGATCCGTATGTAACGGACCAGGCGAGCATCGTCTGAGGTGCGACATTTGTCCTCGGGCAGCAGCCGGTCCACCAGGCCCAGGTCTTCCAACTGCGGCAGCATCTCTTCCATGGCGCTGAACATGGCATCGTGCGTATCCACCAGCGTGCCATGCCAGTCAAACATCAGCACCGAGGGTGCGGGCAGTCCATCGCTGAATCGGGCCATAATCAGTTTCCCGTTGGTTTCTTCGCGGTCTCCACGTGAACCACCCGCCCATTACGCAACTTGACGATGCGGCGGAACTGGGTCTTTCCAGTCTCGTACAGCCACTCTTCCACAGGCACCAGTTGATCGGCACGGTAGTGGCCGGCGACCGTTGATCCACGGCCAACGGGTTCCCAGGTGACCCGCCGGGAAAGCGGCTCACCGCAATAGGCCACCATTTCGAATTCGCTGAGCCCGCTTTGCAGCCGCGCCGGAGAGCAGTCACCGGCACTGTCGCCGGCGAAGCCATAGCCCAGGCTGTGCTCATGCCGGAGCTTGCCATTCCTGAATTCAAGGCGGCGAATAAATCCCTGTGGGCCGGGGTTGTAGTACCAATGCTCGACTTCGCCCACAACACCTATTCCGGGAACGGTGGCCGTTGGGTAGGTCGCTACGTAATCCGGCGCACCGCAGCGCTCTTCAACCTCCACTGGCCAGTCGCCGACGTCCACCAGTGACGAGCCACAGCGAAAAGCACCATTGGCGGCACCCGGCAAGGCAGCCAACCCCGGAAGAACCAAAAGCAACAACACTCTGATTGATAACGGCAACCGCATACCCTTCCTCCCCTGAACGCTCCTAACCTTCCATAGTAGAAGCATGAAAAGGAGTTGGGCACCCGTAAATCGTAAAAAACACGTAAACAACCACCGTCTGATCCTCGGCAATCAACGTTCACTGTTCAAAGGATCACGACTCATGGCCGGTTGGTAGTGGACTTTTCAAACGGTAGCCTCGCTCGAAGATGTTTCAAGGGCCCCTCCATATCAACGGTTGAAATACATCTTAAGACCCCAACGGATTTGTTTATCTACCGCAAAAAGGAGGACACATATGGCACGCCCACAAGACCTGTTTCCGACACGCCTCGAACGCAAACTTGGCATGTTTGAGCGACTGGATCTGTGGTACACACCCCTTCGGAGCGCCTGTCTGACGGCCCACTGTCCGCCAGACAGGTGCGAGAGTTCGATGAGAGGGGGTTTCTGTTTTTTGATTCCTTCTTCTCCAAGGACGAGATGGACGGGTTTATCAAAGAGCTTAAAGACTACGAGGACGATGACGACCTCAAGCTGTCTGAGGGCACCATCCTTGAGCCCGGAAAGGAGGAGATTCGATCCATCTTCGGCATTCATGACATTTCGGAACGCTTTGACCGGCTGACCCGTGATGCTCACCTGCTCAACATCGTGCGTCAGTTGCTGGACAGCGAGGTCTACATTCACCAGTCGCGGATCAACTACAAGCCCGGTTTCAAAGGCAAGGGGTTCAACTGGCATTCCGATTTCGAAACCTGGCACAGCGAGGATGGCATGCCGCGCATGCGCAGCCTCAGTTGTTCCATCGTGATGACCGACAACAACGAGTTTAACGGCCCGTTGATGCTGATTCCGGGTTCCCAGAAGTATTTTATCCCCTGCGTCGGTCGCACGCCGGAGGACAACTACAAGGAATCCCTCAAGAGCCAGGATCTCGGGGTGCCGGACGCCGCCAGTCTGACCCGGTTGATGGACGAGAACGCCATTGAGGCACCGAAGGGCCCACCGGGGTCGTTGATCATCTTCGAGTGCAACACGCTGCATGGTTCCAACGTGAATATGTCGTGCTGGCCGCGAAGCAACCTGTTTTTCGTTTACAACAGCATTCACAATACTCTGGAAGAGCCTTATTGTGGCAATAAACCACGGCCTGAATTTCTGGCCAACCGGAAAAATCTGGAACCATTGAAGCCGGTCAAGAACCCATAACGGTCTTGGCGGACAAACGGCAGGCGAACAACCATGAAAATTGGCGAAATCTCGAAAACCACAGGCATTCCGGTAGAAACCATTCGCTACTACGAAAAAATCGGGCTGGTGCCGGCACCCGACCGCCTGGCCAGTGGCTATCGCCAATACCGGCAAAGCCACCTTGATCGCCTGCTGTTCATCAAACGTTGCCGTAACCTGGATATGGCACAGGACGAAATCCGGGAGCTCATACGCCTGGCCGACCAGCCGGACTCTGATTGCAGTGAGGTGGATGCCCTTCTGGCTCGGCACCTCAGCCATGTACGCGAGCGTTTGCAGGAGCTTGAAAGCCTGGAAGATACCCTTGAACAACTGCAGCATGCCTGCTCCGAAGGCCGTACAGTCAGCGAGTGCGGCATCCTCGGCGGACTGACTTCGGAGCCGGCCCATGAAGCGTCCTCCGGCAACCACAACCATATTCCCGGCACTCACGGCTCTCGCTGAACACCAATTTCGCGACGGGGTTTGACTCTGTAGTAGCTACAGGGTTTTTAATGAATACAGTCTCACATAAGGAGGTATTCATGGCCTGCAGTAGCTGCTCCGCCCCCAACCCAAAATCCCCCGCTCCAGGCTTTCGAAAGGCATTGTGGATTGCGCTTTGGGTCAACCTTGCAATGTTTCTGGTGGAAGGCATCGCAAGCCTTCAATCCGGGTCGGTGTCGTTGATGGCCGATGCCATCGACTTCTTTGGCGACAGCGCCAACTACGTGCTGTCCCTGACCGTACTTTCCATGGGTATGCTTTGGCGCGGCCGGGCCGCCCTGGTGAAAGGTATTACGATGGCCGTTTTCGGTGTCATCGTACTCGCCCGGGCCATCTGGGTACTTCAGAGCGGCATCACACCGGAGCCGCTGACCATGGGGGTCGTGGGCCTTATGGCACTGGTGGCAAACGTCGTTGTGGCACTGATACTGTTCCGTTACCGGGATGGCGATTCAGACATGCGCTCGGTGTGGCTGTGCAGTCGCAACGATGCTATCGGCAATGTCGCTGTCATGGTGGCCGCCCTGGGGGTATTTGGTACTGGCACTGCGTGGCCTGACCTGGCCGTGGCGACCATCATGGGCGGCTTGGCTATTACCGCGGGTGTCAGCGTAGTGCGTCATGCCCGGAAGGATATTGAAGGCGCCAAACAGGCGTCAGTCAGTTCCGCCAGCCCGGAAGTCCGATAACTCGTACTGGCTGGCCCACACGGCCCTGACCACGAAGGCCTGCCGCGAATACTGCGGCCACAAGCCACCACCAGGAAACGGAACCGCCACCACCACCGCCTCCGGAATCCGAGCCGGTGGCTTCCGGCGTGCCTGATGTCGGTTCAGCGTCGTCCGGATCTCCCGTCGTCCCAGACTCATTGTCGGTAACCGCAATTTCCGTCAGTATCGAATCGTTTATCGGCCGGATATCCTTAACGTCACCGCTGTTGCTGGCCAGACTCACATTCTGCAGCAAACTGAAAGTTGGGCGATCGCCGGCAACCGCGTGAACGCTGAGCTGAAGCCCCGTTCTAGCCTGTATTTCACCACAGTCATAGGCATCGGTGCCCAGCAAGGTACAGGCTGCGCCACCTACACTGACGCCCAGCAAGCGCCCCTCCTGATCACCGATAGCCCCGGCAACGACAAGGCCGTCTGCTGGCTCGGCAGCCCGGCGATACGCAATGTCGAAATGCGCCTGAAACGACGACTGAGCCTGAACCTCACTCGGGTTTCCGGAGACGGCGGTGAGCCCCGCATCCGCCGGGAAGTTAAAACATTGTTCGACCGAATTTAGCTGGGAAATCCTGTTGGCGATGGCATCGTCGGAGCACTGGGAAAACTGCGTGGCCGAGGACACCACATAAGGGCTCATGATATTTACGCCTTCATCGCACCCATTATCTGGCGAGTCGTGGCTTGCCCCCAGGTTATGGCCAATCTCGTGGGCGATCACAACCGCAGTGGTTGCGTTAGAGTTATAAGCATTGGTAATACCGGAGGCATAGCCTTGCGAGTAACACACCGTACCAACCCACGCCAGACCTGCCGTGGAGCCAGCAAAATCGCGACCGCTGATCAGGTGAAATATCGACCGTTCGCTTTCCAGGAACGGTAAAATTCGGGCGCCTCTCCGGGCAGTTACGTCGTCCAGCAGGGTTCCCGCATCCGTGGTGCTGTCGAACGTCCCCGGCCCGGTGAACGTCAGCGATAAGGTATCGAACACAATCCCGAACTGATCGGCGTAGAAGCCCTCCACCATATTCAGTATGGCTCCTGCACGGCCCTGGAAGTCGCCCGGGAAGCGATCCTGGAACTGCTGGTCAAACGCCAGCTCAAGTTCCAGCATCAGGCAGGCGCCGTCTACCTTGTTTGCGCAGAGTGTGTCGTAACTGGCGGAGACCGCCTGCGCCATGGCACGACCGGTCAAGCTTTGCGGAGTGATGAATGTTCGGCCATGGAGATGATCAAGACCGCACTGCGGCGCCTCCAACTGGCTGGTACTAAAACTGGTCACCCGACTGGCACGAGGGGCATCGCCGATGGCATGCATGCGCCCGAAAACGTACGCCAAGCCTTCCCAGCCGCTGTCCAGGCGGGAAACCCTCACCCAACTGCCCGGGTATTCCGGGAAGTGCCCTTTATAGTGAGTGCCGGCAAGGTCGGAATCCCGGGCGTTGTCCACCCGCAAGTTCTCCTCCAGCACCGCTGCGTACTCATGGCCGTCGATCCAGATATCACGAACCGTGCTGGTGTCCGCAACCACAGGGGTTACAGCAAGGAGCATAAGGGTGATTATGGCCGCAACAACCTGTATAAACTTGAACTGCATTGAACATCCCTGTTTTGTTGTTTTGAGGGGGTGCACAAAATCTAATCACTTCGCAAGCAGGGCACCAGGCGTTTTGCGTAACGCCGTGTATTTATGACACACACACGATCACCACAACTATTCCCTTGCTGGCCGAGATTCACGGTACTGGCAGCGCTGCTGGCGGCTGCATTCCTGTGGCCGGCAAGCGCTCTGGAATGGTCTCGTGAGGGTATTCCTGGCGGCGAGTACTGGCGGCTGCTCACCGGCCACTGGACCCACCTGGGCCTGAACCACCTGCTACTCAACCTGGCGGGGCTACTGGTAACCGGCCTGTTGTTCACAAGGCATCCACCCCTGCCGAGCTGGATAAGCTACCTGATTCTCTCCCCTCTCGCCATCTCTTCAGGTCTGTTTCTGGCGGCGCCCGAGGTTGACTGGTATCGGGGGTTTTCAGGCTGTCTTCATGGGCTTCTGGTGTTTACGGCCTTGTTCAATATCAAAACGGATACCCGCTGGAGCATCACCATACTGGCATTCATTCTGCTGAAGATGGCAACGGAGGTGTTTCTATACCCGGCGGTTGGCGAAAACCCATTGATTGGGGGCCATGTCATCGTCCAATCCCACTGGCTTGGCGCGCTCACCGGCCTGATAGCGGGCTTGTTCACCTTACGCACCGCTCCCCGGGTTACGGCATAACCAGGGCCACCATCACCGGAATAAACGCCAGGGCAAACAAGGTGCTCAGCAAGGCGGTACCGGCGGCCTGTTTTGGCGCGGTGTCCAGCAGCGTGGCTATGACCACCGTATTGGCGGCAATGGGCGTTATGGAAATCAGGAAAATCGCCTGGTAGACGGCCAGGTTATAGATACCAAAGAAACGGGCATCCAGCCACCAGAGCACGATGGCCGCCAGCGGCCAGGACACGAACTTGCCGAAGAACGCCAGGCCGGTAAAACGCGGGTTGCCCGCCAGCCCGCGGAAACTGAGAATCCCCATGCCAATAATCATCATGCCGAGGACGCTGTAGGCCCCACGAAGGTTGTCGAAAAGCGGCGTGAAAACATCCGGGATGGAAAATCCGTTCAGGTTCAGCACAACCGCCAACATAAAGGCGTAGACTGAAGGCAGCCGCGCCACCCTCACGAGGGAATCCTTGAGGCTGTATCGTCCCCGGGCGGCCAGATAGAAGCCCACGGAATTCTCGAACAGCGTCGTACCCAGCATGCACACGATATAAAGCGCCAGTCCTTCCTGACCAAACAGCAGCAATGCCACCGGTATGCCAAAATAACCGGTATTGCCCGTGCCCACCGACAACGGAATAAGACTGGCACTGCCGTCCGAAATTATTCCGCGGGCAATCCTCATGTGCGCAAAACCGAGCACCGAACACAGCGTAAAAACCAGTAGTGGCAACAGGATCACTTCCGTCGAGAGCGGTGCCGCCATAACGCCGGAAAACACCACAGAGGGCGTTACAATGTAGAGCATGATACCGGCGATGTGTTTACCGCTGGCCTGAAGATAACGCCCGGCAACCCAACCCAGGGCAACCGTGATATACAGGGGGAGCAGTTTGTAGAACAGTGCGAGGGCCGCGGCCATGCTGACTCCGGTACAGGGCAAGAAAGGCACCGAGTTTAACACCAGCAGGAATATTGATTCAGCCGCTAAGACAAACTGGTTTAATTTATTTTGAATGTACCTATCCAGATGCCAAACTCCGACAACCGACTCAGCCAAGGTGCTCCCATGAAACAGGAACCGATTGCCAGCTCATCGCCCCCCTGCATGCTGGCAGAGCGACACCGGGATATTATCTGGCATGAGCCCGCGCCGGAGTCCCATGCGTTACTCAGCGGGCTCAGCCACTGCTTTGGCATTCATCTGAGCAACGACAGCGACAACCCCCAACAGCGCTTCGTCAGTGAACTGGGCGGACTGTTCCAGAAATGCCGGGTGGACGCTGAAACCGATCTGGAGCGACACAACCGCCCCTGGGGTAACGTGTACCTGATCCAGCACGGTGTGCTTCGACTGTTCCGGGAATCACTGGCGGGAAAGGTGGCCATCCACCATTTTTTCACGGAAGGGGATCTGATCTGGCCTGTCTTTGGCAGAAGCCGAACTTCCCGCAACACCCTGTGCCTCACAGCCGTTACCCCCGCAACACTATGGGTGGCCGATTTTTCCGCGTTCCGGGCAGCAGTCCAGGCACAGGGGGATGGCGCCTGGGAAAAGTTCGCCATTGTGCTGACGGAGGAAGTCGCCGAACTGACCAGCATGAGGGAGTTCCGCAAGCAAACCATGCCGGCCCAAGAGCGTTACCGGCTGTTGCTGGACGAGTATCCCGAGCTGATCAAGCGGGTGCCGGACAACCAGCTGGCGTCGTGGCTGGGCGTGGTGCCGGCAACTTTCTCAAGGCTGAAGAAGGCCACCGGCAACGGCCGCAGTTCGGGATAATCCGTCGAACAGCGTTCTTACAGGCTCGAGCTGAACAACACGTCACACTTCGTCTATTGCGTACACCTGTACGCTGAAGTACCGTAGCGGCATGACAGAACCGAACCAGGTACCCATGAAAGCTCGCGAGAACCCCGAAGAATCCGTCCATCACCGTATCGAGGAATGGCTGAACAGTGCCACCCACGGCCTCGGCGCCCTTCTTAGCGTGATCGGCACGGTTGCATTGATCGTCGCGGCCAGCCAACTGGGTGATGTCTGGAAGGTTGTAAGCTTCAGCATTTTTGGCGCGTCCCTGATCATGCTTTACCTGGCATCGGCGCTTTACCATGGTGCTCGCCATCCCCGGATGCGAGCGCTGTTCAAGACCCTGGATCACTGCGCCATCTTCGTGCTGATCGCCGGCACCTACACCCCTTTCCTGCTGGTCAACATGCGCGGTACCAGCGGCTGGACCCTGTTTGCCATCATCTGGTCCCTGGCGGCTACCGGCGTGGTTCTGAAAGTCATCTTCCAGAACCGCTTCAAACTGGCACGTGTAGGTATCTACATTGCCATGGGTTGGCTGATCACCTTCGCCTCATCGGACCTGGTAGCGAGCATCAGCGAGACAGCCCTCTACCTGACCATCGCGGGTGGCGTGGTCTATACAGCCGGCGTCGGCTTCTACCTCGCGGACCGCATTCCCTACATGCATGCGGTATGGCACCTGTTCGTCATCGGCGGCAGCGCCCTGCACTTCAGCGCAATCTACTACGGCGTCCTGCCCCATACCCTTTGACAGCGTGACTGTGCCATAACGGCCAGACGAGCCGGATTTTGGTTATACTGTATAACCTCACCATGTCGGGAGCCGAGCGATGGCAAAGTGGCTGGTCAAGACCGAACCGTCCGAATGCAGCATTGATGACTTTGAGAACGCGAAGGATCAGACCATCCCCTGGGACGGAGTGCGCAACTATCAGGCGCGAAATTTCCTGCAGGAAATGGCCGAGGGGGACGACGTGCTTGTTTACCACTCCAGCTGCAAACACATTGGCGTGGCAGGGATTGTCCGCGTCGTCACGTCCGCCTATCCGGACCCGACCCAGTTCCGGGAAAACTCGCCCTACTACGACCCCAAAAGCACACCGGACAAGCCACGCTGGCAGGCCGTTGATATGGCCTTTGAGAAAAAGCTGCCGCGACTGATCCCACTGGATGAAATCAAGTCCCTGCCGGGGCTTGATGGCCTGGCGCTGATCAGGCGTGGCAACCGCCTGTCGGTGATGCCCGTTACTGAAGAGCAGTGGCGGATCATACTCGCCAACGCCTGAGCACAGTTCCCGCTACCCAATCCGGCCCACTCCCTTTAGAATTCAGGCTCCGCGATCGTTATGGAGTTGCTGTTTTCCCATGTCTGCCCAACCAAGCCCCACAACCGGATTCGAACAACTGCGCCGCATTGAGTCCAGCCGGATATTCCAGAGCGTGGTTATCGGCATTATCATCCTGTCGGCGCTCACCATTGGCGCAAAGACCTATGAGCTTCCGCCACTGGTGGAGGGTTCCCTTAGCGTGATGGACAACGCCATCACCTTGTTTTTCCTGATAGAAATCCTGTTCCGTTTTGCTGCCTGCCCCAACAAGAAACGCTTTCTGATGGACGGCTGGAACCTGTTCGACACACTGGTCGTGGTTGGCAGCCTTATTCCACTGGACAACTCCGACGCCGTGCTGCTTGGCCGATTGTTGCGAGTGTTCCGGGTGTTGCGCCTGGTCTCTGTGGTGCCAGAGCTGCGATTCCTGATCAACTCTCTTCTGAAAGCCATCCCGCGCATGGGCTACATCGCCCTGTTGATGTTTATCATTTTCTACATTTATGCGGCCATGGGCTCAATGTTCTTTGCCGACGTGGACGAGACCCTTTGGGGCGATGTCGCCATAGCCATGCTTACTCTGTTCCGGGTGGCAACCTTCGAGGACTGGACGGATGTAATGTATGCCACGATGGAATCCTACCCGCTCAGTTGGCTCTACTACCTGACGTTCATATTCCTGACGGCGTTCGTATTCCTCAACATGATGATCGGGGCGATCCTGGAAGTCATGAGTGAAGAACAGAACGCGGAGCAGGCCCAGAAAGCCCACGATGAACGGGACGAGATCGCACGCCAGTTAAAGGCGGTTCAGCAACAGCTGCAGGAACTGACGAAGCAGGTATCCGAAAAATCCGGGGGGCGCTGACCTCCGGAGTCGTTGGCCAGGGTGGCGTCGCCATGGCGAAGTGGAAAATCGTCACAGAAAATTTGTGCCCGACTGCAAACTGCAACCAATGGTCAATAGCCTTAGCGGTAATACCAGCTAAAGTATAAGAAACCATTTTGTAACAGGAACACTGGCATTATGACCCCTGATCACTTTACCAAGGCCGATCTGGAAGCCTGCGGACAAGGCACGCTCTTCCCCGGCAAGATGCGACTGCCCATCAATGAAATGCTGATGATGGACCGCGTTACCCATTTCAGCGAAACCGACGGGCTCTATGGCAAAGGCAGCATCGTTGCCGAGCTGGACATCAACCCGGACCTCTGGTTCTTCAAGGTTCATTTTGTGGACGATCCGGTCATGCCCGGCTGTCTGGGCCTGGACGCCATGTGGCAGTTGGTGGGTTTTTTCCTGGCAGCCACCGGAGGTGAAGGCAAGGGTCGCGCGCTTGGAAGCGGTGAGGTGAAGTTTTCTGGCCAGGTGCTACCCACGAACAAACTCGTGCGGTATCACCTCGACATCAAACGGGTCATCCGCCGCAAGCTCACCATGGCCATCGCCGATGCCCGTATGGAAGTGGATGGCCGGGAAATATACACCGCCAAAGACCTGAAGGTCGGCATGTTCAATTCTACGGATGACTTCTAGGAGCCATTAAATGCGTCGTGTTGTTATTACAGGCATGGGAATCGTCTCCAGCCTCGGAACCAATCAAGACGAAGTAACCCGGTCCCTGCGGGATTCAATTCCTGGCATCGGCTTTAGCCAGGAAGCCAAGGACAACGGTCTGCGCAGCCATGTGTGCGGACAGATTGACCTGAATCTGCCGGAACTGATCGACCGCAAACTGATGCGCTTCATGTGCCCGGCCTCGGGCTACACCTACCTGGCGATGAAAGAAGCCATTGCGCAAGCCGGGCTGACAGAAGAGCATATCCGCGCCAACTCAACCGGCGTCATTACCGGCGCTGGCGGTGCATCAACGGTGGAGCTGATGGACGCCATCGACACCCACCGCGAGAAAGGTATCCGCCGGGTAGGTCCTTATCGTGTGCCCCGCACCATGGGCAGCGCTATCAACGCCTCTCTTGCCACGGCATTTGGTATTACCGGCATCAACTACGGCATCACCTCAGCCTGCGCCACCAGCGCCCACTCCATTGGCCATGCCGCCGATATGATTGCCCTGGGCCGCCAGGACGTGATGTTTGCCGGTGGCGGTGAAGACATCCACTGGACGTTGAGCCTGATGTTCGACGCCATGGGTGCGCTCTCCACCAAATACAACGACACCCCCGGAAAAGCCTCCCGCACCTACGATCGGGACCGGGACGGTTTCGTCATCTCTGGCGGCGGCGGCATCCTGGTACTGGAAGCCCTGGAGCATGCGGAAGCTCGCGGAGCCAACATCCTGGCCGAGTTGGTGGGCTTCGGCGCAACCTCTGACGGCGCCGATATGGTGGCGCCCAGCGGTGAGGGCGCCATTCGCTGCATGCAGCAGGCGATGAAAAACATCGATGGCGAGATCAGCTACATCAACACCCACGGCACCAGCACGCCAGCGGGGGATGTCACCGAACTCAAAGCCCTGAAGGAAACCTTTGGCGACAAGATACCGCCACTGAGCTCAACCAAGCCACTTTGCGGCCATGCTCTGGGCGCAGCCGGTGTGCACGAGGCCATCTACAGCCTGATCATGCAGCGGGGGAACTTTATTGCTCCGTCAGCCAATATCGAGAACCTGGATGAGGGCGCCGAAGGCTACCCCATCGTGCGGGAACGGCAGGACAACGTGGATCTGCCCCTGGTGATGAGCAACAGCTTTGGCTTCGGCGGCACCAATGGCACGCTAATCTTCAAGAAAGCCTGACCACCCAGCAGCAAGCCGCCGGGGCACGCACAAATTTGCGGCCCCGGCGTTTTCAATATTCCTTAAGCAACCCGCGAGCGGTAGGCTCCTGGCGATTTACCCATCCAGCGTTTGAACGCACGGCTGAAAGCACTGAGTTCGGAGAACCCGAGCTGTTCAGCGATTTCCACCAGGGGCTTACTGCGATCCTTCAGGTAGGCCAGCGCCCGTTCACGCCGGATGTCCTCAAGCAACGCAGCAAAGGTCAGATTTTCTTCTTTCAATCTTTTATGGAGCGTGTGCCGGCTCATGTGCAGTTGAGAGGCAACAGCCTCCACCCCTACCCGACCTCGCTCCAGATGCCCGGCAATCAACGAAGTCACTCGCGCACTGAACGGTGCCATAGCCGCGCGGGGCTTCATCGGTTCTGAGTGCATGTCACGGTCTCCTGATCATTCCCTGCAGGCACGCTTTACCTGCGCTGGTCAGCGTACACATGTTAGCCGAAAATAACCATATTGGGCTTTAGTCGCAGACAGGAAGACACACTCCGCCTAATAGCACAAAGAGCCGGGCTATCGACCCGATTACCGCACCCTTAGTGCCACAAGGGTCGATTAAGGTATAATCACGACACGCGCAATTTAATACCTGACTATTTTACTCTGGTATTGTATACTCACTCACCAGAAGAAACGGATATTGCCCTTGATTTTCAACAGGGCCGCACCCAATCCGTCATCCAAAAACCGATTGCAGGGCGCACCCAGATCTGGGGCGATCACTGCGACGCATGAATTTATGACATCCGCCCGGCAGCCCTGAACACGAGACTACCGGCGACACCAGGGGCTGCAAGGCCCGAGATGAGAGAATACGGAGCGACGATCATGGCGACCACCGATAAAGAGGTGAACGAGCTGATCAAACGGGAATACGAACACGGTTTCGTAACAGACATCGAAGCCGACACGTTCGAGCCCGGCCTGAACGAAGACGTCATTGCCCGCCTTTCCGCCATTAAGAAAGAGCCGGAATGGATGCTGGAATGGCGCCTGAAGGCCTACCGTCGCTGGCTGGAAATGGACGAGCCGGACTGGGCACACGTGGGTTATCCGAAAATCGACTACAACTCGATTTCCTATTACTCCGCGCCCAAGCGCAAGGAAGACATGCCCCAGAGCCTCGACGAAGTCGACCCTGAGCTGCTCAAGACCTACGAGAAACTGGGCATTCCCCTGCACGAGCGTGAAAAGCTCGCCGGCGTGGCTGTTGACGCCGTATTCGACTCCGTTTCGGTGGCGACCACCTTCAAGGAGCCGCTGGCCAAGGCAGGCGTAATCTTCTGCTCCATTTCGGAGGCCATCCAGGACTACCCGGAACTGGTGAAAAAGTATCTGGGTTCTGTGGTTCCTGCAGGCGACAACTTTTTCGCGGGCCTGAACTCCGCCGTGTTTTCAGATGGCACGTTCGTGTACGTACCCAAGGGTGTTCGTTGCCCCATGGAACTGTCCACTTACTTCCGCATTAACGCGGCCAATACCGGGCAGTTCGAGCGCACCCTGATCATCGCCGAGGACAGCAGCTACGTCAGTTATCTGGAAGGCTGCACCGCGCCGATGCGCGACGAAAACCAGCTTCACGCTGCCGTTGTTGAACTGGTGGCCCTGGACGATGCACAGATCAAATATTCCACGGTGCAGAACTGGTACCCGGGCGATGAGAATGGCAAAGGCGGCATCTTCAACTTCGTCACCAAGCGAGGCGCCGCTATTGGCAAGAACTCCAAGATTTCCTGGACCCAGGTCGAAACCGGTTCCGCGGTGACCTGGAAGTATCCGAGTTGCGTGCTGCGTGGTGACAACAGCGTGGGCGAATTCTACTCGGTGGCACTGACCAACAATTACCAGCAGGCGGATACCGGTACCAAGATGATTCATCTGGGCAAGAACACGTCCAGCACCATCATCTCCAAGGGCATTTCCGCCGGCAAGAGCTCCAACGCCTATCGCGGGCTGGTGAAGTTCGGCCCGGGTGCGGAAGGTGCACGTAACTATACCCAGTGTGATTCGCTGCTGATCGGCGACCGCTGTGGCGCCCACACCTTCCCGTACATCGAGAGCAAGAACAAGTCGGCCATCGTTGAGCACGAGGCAACCACCTCCAAGGTCAGCGACGAGCAGATGTTCCTCTGCCGCCAGCGTGGCATCGACCCGGAGCAGGCGGTTTCCATGATTGTGAACGGCTTCTGTAAAGAGGTGTTCAAGGAGCTGCCGATGGAGTTTGCCGTGGAAGCTGGCAAGTTGCTTGAAGTCAGCCTTGAAGGGTCCGTTGGTTAAGCCCAGGCTCATATACAGATATTCAGATTCCAGTTTTCAGATTATAGAGAGACGCCAGAAATGCTAAGCATCAAGAACCTGCACGCATCCGTTGAGGGTGAAGAGATCCTCAAGGGCATCAACCTGGAGATCAAGGCCGGGGAAGTTCACGCCATCATGGGCCCCAACGGCTCAGGCAAGAGCACCCTGTCCCAGGTGCTGGCAGGCAATGAGACATTTGAGGTAACCCAGGGCGAAATCAGCCTGAACGGCGAGAACCTGCTGGACCTTGAAACCGAAGAGCGGGCTCGTGAAGGTATTTTCCTGGCGTTCCAGTATCCGGTGGAGATTCCCGGCGTCAGCAACCTGCAGTTCCTGCGCACCGCCGTCAACGCCATGCGCACACACCGCGGCGAGCAGGAAATGAACGCCGCGGAGTTCATGAAGCTGGCCAAAGAGGTTTCCAAACAGGTGGACCTGGACCCGGCGTTCCTCAAGCGCGGTGTCAACGAAGGCTTCTCCGGTGGCGAGAAGAAGCGCAATGAGATTCTTCAGGCGCTGTTGCTGCAGCCAAAGCTGGCCATTCTGGATGAGACAGACTCAGGGCTCGACATTGATGCCCTGCAGGTGGTTTCCAAGGGCGTAAACGCCCTGCGCGCCGAAGACCGTGCCATTCTGATGGTGACTCACTACCAGCGTCTGCTGAACCACATCGTGCCAGACCATGTTCATGTACTGGCCGGTGGCAGGATCGTCAAATCCGGGGGTCGCGAGCTGGCCCTCGAGCTCGAAGAGCGTGGCTACGGCTGGCTCGGCGTGAAAGACGAAGAAGCCACCCCCAGTGCAGCCAGCTAAGGAGGCCGTGGAATGAAACCAGCACCAACCATTTCCAGCGCCTTCCTTGAGCCGGGCGGGCATTCGCTGCCCGAGCCGTTGCTTGAACTGCGCAAACAGCGGGGCACGGCACTGGTGGATATGCCATTGCCCACCCGCAAAACCGAGAACTGGAAATACTCCAGCCGGCACCTGAAGCTGACCGACGAACTGGCCACCACCCTGCCCGCAACCGGCAAGGACGGCTGCAGCTTGTCGATTCCCGGTTATCGCGTGGTGTTCCACAACGGCGTGATGATTCCGGAGGCCTCGGACTTTCCGGACCTGGATGGCATCCGCATTCAACGCTTCGCCGATCTGGACGATGACGAGGCCGCGGCCCTGGCCGAACGCCTGGACAACACGCTGGACACCCGTGCCGTACAGATGGCGCGACTGAACTCCGCTCGCTTTGAAGACGGCCTGTACATCCAGCTGGACAAGGAAGCGGTTCTCGATCAGCCGCTGTTCATCGTGCACGAAGTGACCGGCACAGCTTCCGGCTCGGCGTACCCGCGCATTTATGTGGATGCCGCGCGTCACAGCCAGATTACGGTGGTAGAGGAATACCTCTCCAGTGGCGAGGAGCCGGTCATGGTGGATACCGTCACCGAGTTTGTACTGGCAGATGGAGCCCAGGTCACGAATGTGCGGCTGGTCATGGAAGGCGAAAATGTACAGCACATCGGGGCTACCGGTGTTCGCCAGGCCGCCAATTCCCGCTTCGAGAGCCACTGCGTGGGCTTCGGCGGACCACTGCGTCGCCATGACCTGCAGGTTCGGCTGGAAGGCGAAGGCGGTGAGTGCAAACTGAACGGCGTGGTTGTCACCCAGGGCAAACAGCACTACGACAACCATACCTCCATTGAACACGTGGCCGCTCACTGCGACAGCGAGGAAACCTATCGCAATATCGCTGCAGACGAGTCCCACGCGGTGTTCAATGGCCGCATCCATATCCACGAGGATGCCCAGAAGTCCAACGCGAACATGAACAACAAGAACCTGTTGCTCTCCACCGGCGCCGAAATCGACACCAAGCCCGAGTTGGAGATTTACGCGGACGACGTCAAATGCGCCCATGGTGCCACCATCGGCCAGCTCGACAGGATTTCCCTGTTCTATCTGGTATCCCGCGGCATCGGTCGCCGTGAGGCCAATACCCTTTTGACAATGGCCTTTATTAACGAACTTGTTGAACAGATTCCGGTTCAGGCGGTCAAAGACGCTGCCCAGCTCCGGCTGAATGAATTTTTCGATCAGACGTTTCAGGAGGCCTGACCGGTTATGACAGACCTTTCCATGGCCAAAAAGGCGGGCACTGCGGCGTTCGACGTCGAGGCCATTCGCCGGGACTTTCCGATTCTTGATCAGCAGGTCAACGGCAAGCCCCTCGTGTATCTGGACAACGGCGCTTCGTCACAGAAGCCCATCGCCGTGCTGGACGCCATGGATCGCTATTACCGGGAAATGCATTCCAACGTCCATCGGGGCGCCCACACGCTTGGCGACCGCGCCACCAGCGCCTTCGAGGGCGCCCGGGAGAAGGTTCGCGCGTTCCTGAACGCTGACAGCACCCGCGAGATTATCTGGACCCGTGGCACCACCGAGGCCATCAACGTGGTGGCCAATGGCCTGGCCGGCCGCCTCAAGCCTGGTGACGAAATTCTCGTCAGCCATATGGAACATCACGCCAACATCGTGCCCTGGCAGATGGTGGCCGAGCGCACGGGCGCGAAGGTGGTTCCCATCCAGATCACTCCACAGGGTGAATTGGATCTGGACTCGTTCAATAGTTTGCTGGGCGACCGCACCCGGGTACTGGCACTGACGCACGTGTCCAACGTCCTGGGCACGGTGAACCCGATTGCACCGCTGATTGAGCAGGCCAAGGCTCACGGCGTGATCACCGTTATCGACGGCGCACAGGCGGTGCCGCACTTCCAGCCGGACGTACAGGCTCTGGGCTGTGATTTCTACGTGTTCTCGTCCCACAAGCTGTTCGGCCCGACGGGCGTTGGCGTGCTGTACGGCAAGGCCCAGTTGCTGGAAGAAATGCCCCCGTTCCAGGGTGGCGGTGAAATGATTGAGCGGGTGTCGTTCGAGCGCACCACCTGGAACGTGCTGCCTTACAAGTTCGAGGCCGGCACACCGCCGGTTGCCGAGGCCATCGGCCTGGGCGCGGCCATTGATTATCTGGGCAACCTGGATCGCAATGGCATGGAAGCGGCGGAAAACTCGCTTCTCACCCGCGCCAACGAACTGGTCGAGTCGGTCCCGGGCATGGAGATCATCGGTACGGCCAGCCAAAAGGTGCCGGTCATGTCCTTTAAAATCGCCGGCCTGCACCCCAGTGATATAGGAACACTGCTGGATCAGCAGGGCATCGCGATTCGCACTGGCCACCACTGCGCCATGCCGCTGATGGACTTTTACGGGGTTCCCGGTACAGCCCGGGCGTCCTTTGCGTTTTACAATACGCTGGAGGAAGTGGAACAATTATTCACTGCCCTGCAGAAAATCCAGCGTCTGTTTGCCTGATGGAGGTGGAAATATGACAGCCGAAGTCTTCACACCAACCGTGGCGGTCACCATGACCCCGACAGCGGTGAAACACGTACGCAAACAACTGGACAAGAAGCCTGAGGCGAAAGGTATCCGCCTGGCGATCAAGAAAAGCGGCTGTTCCGGCTTCAAGTATGAAACCCAGTGGGTGGAAGAAGCCGCAGCGGACGACAAGGTGTTTCACATCGACGGTGTGGACGTCTTTGTAAAGGAAGAGCACCTGCCTCTGGTGAACGGCATTGAAATTGATTTCGTGACCGAAGGGGTGAACTCCCTGTTCCAGTTCCGGAATCCGAATGCGACGGCAGAGTGCGGTTGTGGCGAGAGCTTTACAGTCGCCTGAACCCGACAAACCAGATAGCGAATACGAGGCCCATTAAGGCATGCAAGAACGGGAAGTGGTCCTGACCAAACGCGAAGTAGAGGCGCGCCTGGTGCCCGCCGGAACCGAAATCATGATTCCGTCGGACACCTTCGTTACCATCACACAGTCACTCGGTGGTAGCTTCACCGTGGCCGTGAACGGCAACCTCGCTCGTATTGAAGGCCATAATGCCGATGCCCTGGGCAAGAAGCCCCTTGAAAGCAGCTTCGACACCCCCGAAGACGGTACGGTGAACGAAAACCAGGTGTGGGAAGCGATGCGCAACTGCTACGACCCGGAAATTCCGGTCAACGTGGTGGAGCTGGGCCTGATCTACGAGTGTGAAATACAGAATGGCACGGAAGACGGCAACCATGTGTACGTCAAGATGACACTCACGGCCGCCGGCTGCGGCATGGGCCCGGTGATCACTGAAGACGTCAAGACCAAGCTTGAGCATGTACCCAATGTGGACAAGGTGACCGTCGAACTGACCTTCGATCCACCCTGGAACAATGACATGCTCACCGACGAAGCCAAGCTTGAATTGGGGATGCTGTAATGACTGCCGCTGAACAGGAGTTTTTGAACAATCCGCTCGGGAAAGACACCACCCTCGAAGACGTCCTCGATGGCTTTGAATTCCTGGACGACTGGGAAGAGCGTTACGCGTTCATTATCGACCTTGGCAAGCAGCTACCGGCATTTCCGGACGACGAGCGCAGGGAAGAGAATTACGTTCACGGCTGTCAGAGCCAGGTGTGGCTGATCCATCATTACGATGAGCAAAGTGGCAAGCTGTACCTGCTGATTGACTCTGACGCCATCATCGTTCGCGGCCTTGCCGCCATTATCCTGGTGGCCCTGAATGGCAAGTCTCCCAGGGACCTGCTGGCCACGGACATCGACGAGCTGTTCGAACAACTGGATCTGTTCCGCCACATCTCGCCCACACGGGGCAACGGCCTGAGAGCCATGGTTGGCAAAATCCGGGATGTGGCTGCGGAAACCGCCGCAGCGTGATTGAGCAACCCTACCAGACGATAGCCACGTCATCCCGCTGTACATTGATCAGCCCGCCAAAGACAGGAATGCTGCCGTTACTGAAATCCGGGTGAACGTTGTTCACTGTCATGGTGGCGCGGCTGTCCACCAGTTCCGGGGTCGCCCCGGGTGAATCGAAGAAACTGGCACTGCGATAGAGTTTCAGCTCATCCCCCGGGCGCAAGCCTGCCGTGGCTCCGGAATCCAGCGTGACCTTGTTGCCGTCGACTCTCGTCACCCGCGTGATGAATGGCTGACAAGCCAGCGCATCATTGACCGCGGACACCATGTTGCTCATCAATCCAGCGACAGCCTGTCCGTACTCGGTTTCCCGGAAACCCGCCGACCCGAACCCATCAGAAGACCCCGGCCCAGCGTTCCAACGTGCCTCCGCCGAAAACCGCTCCTGATAGACAGGTGCGCCGCTGAAGCCGTCATAAACCATCATGTCCACCACAAACCGCCGGTTCTGGTTCGCCGCACCAATGCCCCGTTGCAGGCGGTCGATAACAGAACTTCCCCAGGCGTCCGGGTCAGACACGCCAACATCACGGATGACACCGGTAACCACGAACTGCACCCCAAGCTCGCGAGCCACCTGGATCACGTTGCTCAATCGATTGTTGAATTTCTGGTGCGTTGGGGCATTAAGCAGGTCATCAAACAGGCGCTGGGTGGTCGCACCAAAAACCTGGAGTTGGCCACCACTCTGCAGATCTGCCTGCAACAATTGCGGCAAGACTTCGCCGGCATCCCCTATGCGCCCTATCCGGGCCTGATCCGGATACACCATGGGGAAACCGGTCACGGCCACGCGCTTTCTCAACTCTGCGGCATCGCCGGCCTGGCACTGGCCGCCGGCCGACATGTCGGCGCGAACCGTGACACGTAACAAATTGCCCCGCCGGTACTCGTCCACCACTTCAACGGACTTTGCCCGCGCCGACGAGGCAACCTGTAGGCGGGATTCCGTCACCACACCGTTTTCCATGGTGTCGCGGCTACTGATCCTGGCTTCATACTGCAGGGAAACATCCCTTAACGCCGCCTTCTTAGCCTCCTGCCGTGCGCTATCGACGTCATCGTTGTAAATGGTGGCGTGGCCGACGCCCTCCAGCACCACTGCCTGGGCACCGCCACACGCAATTACCAACAGTGCTGTGACAACGGAAATAGCCAGCTTCATGGGAAATCGTTCTCTTATTCGAGGTAGTAGAGGGAATCAACGCCCCGGCTCTGGAAATCTCCGGTGCTGTCATTGCCTCTGGGCATCGGAATTGGGCACAGGTCCTGCACTTCCCGATCGGTTACGCGGGAAACACAGGCACGGAACCTGGGCTCCAGCTTGAGTTCCATAACGGTTTCCACCACGCCGTCACTGTGTTCATTCACGGCAACCATTTTGGCGCCACGGATGTAGCTATCAACGTAGGTGCGGAACATATCGTTCTGCAATACGAAATCGTTAACCGTTGAGCTGCCGTAGATCACGGTGCCATAAACCCGTTCCGCCAGGTTGCGATAGGCATCCAACTGGGACGCACGCCGGGCAAGCAAGCGCTTACGCGTGTTCAGGCGATCTTTCGACACTTGCTCATAGGTTCCGAAGCCGCTAACCCTCACCGTAATCGGGTCCAGTTCGGTCTGCTGCCGGTCGGCACTGGCGTTCCGGTGCTGGCCCACGGGGGCGCAGCCGATCATTGTTACCACCAGCGCAGGTATCAGTATCCGCCGCAGGGTCATGTTGGTTCTCCGCAAAAAACATCTGTTCACTGCCCTTATGAAAAATTCACGCCAACCTTTGTAACCGACTGAATTCCATAATTTCATGTCCCACCGGGCCCGCCACACAGAAACCAGGCGGCAAAAAACTACCGCTATTTACAGTAAAAAAACAAACCGTTACCGCATCACCGGTGAGTCACGGTGGCAACTGAATTAACCTGAACTGAATGTCATTTTTAAATTAGCAGTATCATCGCTTCATCAGGACACATCATGACCCCATATCGTCTGACCAAGCTATCACTGGCCATCGGCCTTTCCATCGCCACCACCTCCGCCATCGCGAGCCCGCAGGCGTTCATGTCGTCACGCTCCTTCGCCATGGGCGGCACCGGTGTTGCCGTCGCCCATCCGGCTGCGGCGGGCGCCACCAATCCGGCGATGATGGCTGCAGACCACCATGAATGGTCCAACGATTTTGGTCTGATGCTGCCCTCCGTCAACGCCCGCTTTGCGGACGAAGAGGAAACCGTTGATCAGATCGACGATATTCAGGACACGATTGATCGCTTCCAGGAACTGGATAAGACGTCCAACCCGCAAGATGCCCGCCAAGCCGCCGGTGACCTGAGACGCCAGCTCAATGACTTTGACCGCGACACCGTCCGGATTGACGGCGGCCTGGGACTCGCCCTGGCCGTGCCCACCGAGTCTTTTGCCGTCGGCTTTTTCACCAACGGCAACGTCCGCGCCACCGTCCGCGGGGAGTTCGACGAGGACGACGAGCAGTTTCTGGCCGACCTGGAAACGGCAAGCATCGTCGACCTGATTGCCGCCGATCTCGACCGTGACCTGGAGTCCCGCGGCCGCATCCTGGCCTCTGCCGTCGCCGAAGTAGGCCTTTCCATTGCCACTTCCATAGAGCTTCAGGACAGCTCACGGCTGCAACTCGGCGTATCGCCAAAATACGTTCAACTGCGCACCTTCCAATACACCGAAACCGTCTCCGGGTTTGAGGACGACGAGTTCGACAGCGACGAATACCAGACCGACAAGAGCGGGTTCAACCTGGACGTGGGCGCCGCCTACGCTTTCGGATCCCGCAACCAGTGGAATGCCGGCATTGCGGTCAAGAACCTGATCCCGATGGAGCTGGACTCTGCAGCCAGCCGCCCCGACGAGGAAAAGCGCACTCTGGAACTTGACCCGATGGTAACTGCGGGCATCGCCCATAAAGGCGACTTCCACGTGCTGACCGCAGAAGTTGACCTGACGGAAAAGAAAGCCTTCGGCTATGAGGATGACACCCAGTGGGTTGCCCTCGGCGCGGAATTCGACGCTTTCCGCTACGCGCAACTTCGCTTCGGCGTGCGCCAGAACCTGGCCAGCAATGACGACAACGATGGCATCGAGGAAGACACCCAGTTTACGGCCGGTATCGGCCTGTCGCCCTTCGGTGCCCGCCTCGATATCGGCGGCCTGATCAGCGATGCCGATCTGGGCGCGGCGATTGAGTTCGGCGCTGCGTTCTAAGCCTGTTGTATAGAAGCAGTCCACCAAGCCCGGTTTGATACCGGGCTTTTTTTGTGGCCAACCGGTTTGCCTGTGGCCAGCCTTGCCGGGATAATCCCCAGAGCAACATCCCTCAAGGAGCAGAACCCAATCCATGAAAACCTATCTGGTGGGCGGAGCCGTCCGTGATGAACTTCTTGGTCTGCCGGTCAAAGACCGGGACTGGGTGGTCACCGGTGCAACGCCGGAAGACATGTTGCGAAAGGGCTTCAAGCAGGTAGGCGCGGATTTTCCGGTATTCCTTCACCCAGACACCCGGGAGGAGTACGCATTAGCACGAACGGAACGAAAGCAGGGGCGAGGCTACCACGGATTTACCGTGTACAGCGCCCCGGACGTGCCCCTTGAGGACGATCTGAAGCGCCGTGACCTGACCATCAACGCCATGGCAAAGTCCACCGCAGGTGAAATTGTCGACCCCTTCCACGGCCGCCAGGACCTGCAGGATCACAAACTACGCCACGTTTCCGAGGCCTTCGCCGAGGACCCGCTGCGCATACTGCGCACCGCACGCTTTGCTGCCCGCCTGCAGCCCCAGGGATTCACCATTGCCGAACCCACCATGGCGCTGATGCGGCAGATGGTGGACCAGGGCGAGGTCGGCGACCTGGTGCCGGAGCGGGTATGGCAGGAAATCCAGCGAGCGTTGCATGAGCAGGAACCCGGCACCTTTTTCGAAGTCCTGCGTGAATGCGGCGCACTGGCCGTCCTTATACCGGAGCTTGAGCCACTCGAGGCGTTTTCAGGCGCCATCGGCGCCTTGCGCCGTGCCCACGAAAGCAGCGATGATACGAGTGTCCGCTTCGCCGCGCTGCTTTCCCCCCTGGCGCCAGCCGAAGCCCGGAATCGAGCCAAGGCACTGAAAGCCCCCAACGACTGCCAGGATCTCACCCGCCTCATCACCGACGTGATACCAAAGATTCACACTATAACGTCTCATGACGCCGACCTGTTGCTGGACATGCTGGATGGAGCAGACGTGTGGCGTCGGGCAGACCGATTTTCCGGCCTATTGGTTGCTCTGAAATGCGCGCTGCCGGAGCCAGAGCGGCACAGGGTGGATTGGCTGAAATCCGCGCAACACGCCGCCACCGGGGTACAGGCGAAAACCCTGATGGAACAAGGGTTTCGTGGAAAAGAACTGGGTGAAGCAATCCGCAAAGAGCGGTTACGGCGTATCCTCGCATTCCTCAACAAAGAGTAGACACGCGATGGCATCCTCAACACCTGTAGTGCTCATTACCGGCGCAGCGCATCGGCTTGGCGCCCATACCGCCAGACATCTCCACCAACGCGGCTGGAACCTGGTCATTCATTACCGTTCGCGGGAGGCGGACGCAAACGCCCTTCGTGACGAGCTCAACAGCATCCGACAGAAATCGGCGGTTGCCATCCAGGCCGATCTTGCCGCCCCGGATCAGACAGAACTGCTGGCCCGCAAGGCAGTTTCCACCTGGGGTCGACTTGATGGCCTGGTGAACAATGCCTCGGTGTTCTACCCGAACCCTACACAGGACGCCAGCCCAGGTGACTGGGACGCGATCATGAACACCAACCTGCGGGCGCCTTTTTTTCTCGGCCAGGCCTGCCTGCCAGCGTTGAAACTGTCACAGGGCGCCATCGTGAATCTTATCGACATCTACAGCCAACGGCCGCTGGCCGACCATCCACTATACTGCGCCAGCAAGTCCGGGCTCGCTTCACTGACCCTGTCCTGGGCGAAGGACCTGGCACCGGAGGTACGTGTAAATGGGGTTTCACCAGGCGCGATCCTTTGGCCAGAGGGTGACGCGGCGATCGACGAAGGTTACCAGCAAAGTATACTGGCCAAGACGCCCCTGGCCCGCACCGGCAAGCCGGAGGACATTGCTGGCGCCATCGCCTTCCTGCTGTGCGACGCCCCGTTTGTCACCGGCCAGATCCTCGCGGTGGATGGCGGACGCAGCCTCAATATGTAAAACCATCGCAGTTGCCTGCTTTGGCCCACTCTCGCTTTCCGATACAATGAAGCCAGCTTTTAAAATCTGCGTGCAAACCGGAGAGACTCCATGCGTGATGTAGTTATCGTAGCCGCCAAACGTACCGCCGTCGGCAGCTTCGGCGGCGGGCTGTCCAGCCTGAGTGCCGATAAGCTGGGCAGCGCCGTTATCAAAGCCCTGCTTGAAGAAACCGGCGTTGCTGCCGATCAGGTCAACGAAGTGGTCCTTGGCCAGGTTCTGACGGCCGGTTGCGGACAGAATCCGGCACGCCAGGCGTCCATCAACGCCGGCATCCCCGCCTCTGTACCGGCAATGACGATCAACAAGGTATGTGGCTCGGGACTGAAGGCGGTGCACATGGCGGTCCAGGCCATTCGCTGCGGCGATGCCGAGCTGATGATTGCCGGTGGTCAGGAGAGCATGAGCCAGGCTCCCCACGTGCTGCCCAACAGCCGCAACGGCCAGCGCATGGGTAACTGGAACATGGTGGACACCATGATTTCCGATGGCCTTTGGGACGCCTTTAACGACTACCACATGGGCGTCACCGCAGAAAACATCGTGGAGAAGTACGGCATCACCCGTGAAGAGCAGGATGAGTTTGCTGCTGCGTCCCAACAGAAGGCGGCCGCCGCGATCGACGCTGGCTACTTCGAAAGCCAGATTGTTCCCATCACTATTCCTCAGCGCAAGGGCGAACCACTGATCGTCAACACGGACGAGAACCCGCGCGCTGGCGTAACCGCGGACAGCCTGGGCAAGCTTCGTGGCGCGTTCAAAAAGGATGGAACCGTCACCGCCGGCAATGCGTCTTCCCTTAACGACGGCGCGGCGGCCGTCATCGTGTGCAGCGCCGACAAGGCCAAGGAACTTGGACTTGAGCCTCTGGCCACTATCAGGGCTCATGCCAATGCCGGTGTCGACCCGGCCATTATGGGCACCGGCCCGATCCCTGCTAGCCAGCGCTGCCTGAAACTGGCCGGTTGGTCGGTGGACGATCTGGATCTGGTGGAAGCGAACGAAGCCTTCGCCGCCCAGGCCATTTCCGTTAATCGGGACCTGGGATGGGATACCGCGAAGGTCAATGTGAACGGTGGTGCTATCGCACTGGGCCATCCAATCGGGGCTTCCGGTTGCCGGATCCTGGTCAGCCTGCTGCACGAGATGGCTCGCCGGGATGCAAAGAAGGGGCTTGCCACCCTGTGCATTGGCGGCGGCATGGGTGTTGCCCTCGCCGTGGAGCGTTGATCACAGGATGTTGAACGTGGTGCTGTTCGAGCCGGAGATACCGCCGAATACCGGCAATATCATCCGGCTCTGCGCCAACACCGGCTGCCGGCTGCATCTGATTGAACCCCTGGGTTTTACCCTGGAAGACAAACAGATGCGCAGGGCAGGCCTGGATTACAGTGAATACGCAACGGTAACGGTACACTCCGACTACCAGGCCTTTTTGGAGAGTGAGCAACCTTCAAGGCTTTTCGGGCTGACCACCAAAGGTAGCCGCGGCTATCATGATGTCGAATACCAGAATGGTGACTATCTGATGTTCGGCCCCGAAACCCGCGGGCTGCCACAGGACATCCGAGAGGCGATGCCGGAGCACCATCGCCTGAGAGTGCCCATGCGACCGGAAAGTCGCAGCCTTAACCTATCCAACACGGTAGCACTGGTGGTTTATGAAGCGTGGAGGCAATTTGGATTTGAAGGGTCGCAGTAACCCTCTCCACAGCGGATGGCCCATTATTGCCGTTTTGCTCATGCTGACTACCAGCAACGCCTGGCCCAATAATAATACGCAGGCTACCCGTGTTATCACCACGCCCTCGACAACGTCAGAAGTGTCTGTGGTCCTTGGCAAACAGATCATCAGAAAGCTCTATGACAGCTGCGGGCTGGACATAAGATATCTGGATGTCCCGGCCGCACGGGCCGTGCTTATGGCAGAGAAAGGCCAGTCAGACGGCGAGCTTGCCCGAATCCCGATGGCCGTCAATGACAATGCTCCGTTGCTACCGCTGGCGACGCCTATCCAGGACGCGCGCCTGGTTTCGGTGGCTCTCAACGGCAAGGCCGGCGATTCAAAGGCCTCTTTGAAGGGAAAACGGATTGGTTTCCTCAATGGCTATCGAATGATCGCGCGGGTGCTGCCCGAGGATGCGACACAGGTAGCCACCAGCGACACCTTTCAATTGATCGATCTGCTCGAACGAGGCCGTATCGACGTGGCACTGACCCTGGAGTGGGACGCCCTGGCCGCCAAACGCAAGAACCCAAACCTGTCCATTGGCGAGCCACTGCTGCAAGCCCCCCTCTATCACTGGGTTCATGAATCCCGAAAAGACGATATCCCTTGCCTGTCCCGGGCGCTGGAGTCCATGAAGGCATCCGGCGAGATCGACCAGATAATCAGTGACGGTATCGGGCAGGAAATCGCCCAATAAAAAACCCCGCGAACCTGAACGGTTGGCGGGGTTTTTCTGGCGCTTGTGACGAGAGCGTATCAGTGAGTCTGCTCTTCCTTCGCTTCCCCTGACGCCTCTTCCTGCTTGCGCTTCAATGCCTGTGCATAGATGGCATCAAAGTTAACCGGTGCCAGCATCAGCGCCGGGAAGCTACCCCGACCGACCACGCCGTCAATGGCTTCCCGAGCGTAGGGGAACAGGATGTTGGGGCAATAGGCACCCAGCATCTGGCCAAGCTGCGGGCCTTCAATACCTTTCACCAGGAAAACGCCCGCCTGCTGAATCTCGACGATGTAAGCCACTTTTTCATCGACTTTCGCGGTCACAGTCAGAGACAGGACCACTTCGTACTGGTTATCGCTGATCTTGTTGTGGGAGGTGTTCAGATCCAGATTAACCTGAGGTTTCCACTGGTCCTGAAAAACCGTCGGGGAATTCGGCGACTCGAACGACAGATCCTTCACATAGATACGCTGGAGCGCGAACTGTGGTTGATTCTGGTTTTCGTTGCCTGCTGCGGCCTGCTCGTTTTCAGCCATGTTCAATCCTTTCATTCTCGATAAGGGGCAACCAGGGCCCGTTGTTATGTCAGTGCTGCCGGAACAGTGTAATGCCTGGCTCCGCCGGCCGATGTGAAACAGTGCGACAGTTTACCGTTCAGTTCAAGGCCTGGCAGGGCCGTTACTTCTTCACCAACGGCAGATTGCTGCCTTTCCAGTCCGCAACGCCACCGTTGAGGCGAACCACATTGGCGTAGCCTTCCGCATTCAACTGCTTGACCGCCATGGCGGAATGCTGACCCATCTTGTCAGCCACAATAATCTGCTTGTCCTTGAACTTCTTCAGTTCCGACGCACGACTTTTGATACTATTAAGGGGAATATTGATTGAACCGGTTATCCGGCCCTCGTTAAAATCCTTGCGATCACGGATATCGACGACGACAGCTTCGTCGCGGTTAATCAGATTCACGGCTCCCTGCGCAGAGATTTTCTTGCCGCCACGGCGAGACTCGAGCACCAATATGGCCAGCAGGAAAGCGACAAACAGAGATACCAGAATGTAATGGTTAACCGCGAACTCGAACACCCTTTCCATGAAAACACCTTGCTGAATAGTTTGTGGCGGGATTATACACACCCTTCCCCAAGGACAGAAGGTGACCAGGCCGAAGGTGACGCCACTGGCCGGAGGGTGCGAAAATGTTTAGAATCAATGTTCGTTTTAGTAAATTTACCAAACTACCATCGGATTAAGTGATGACTGCCACGCGTAAGCCTACCGCACTGATCATTCTTGATGGCTGGGGCCACCGTGACCCGGCTGAAGACAACGCCATCAGCAATGCCAACACCCCGTGTTGGGATAAGCTCTGGGAAAATCAGCCGAAAACACTCATCAACACCTCCGGCATGTTTGTCGGCCTGCCCCAGGGACAGATGGGTAATTCCGAGGTTGGGCACATGAACCTGGGCGCTGGCCGGGTGGTTTATCAGAGCCTGACACGCATCGACAAAGATGTAGAAGAAGGTAGTTTTACGGAAAATTCCGTACTTTGCGCCGCCATTGATAAAGCCGTCAGCAGCAACCGTGCTGTGCACCTGATGGGCCTGCTTTCCCCCGGCGGCGTTCACAGCCATGAAGACCACGTACTGGCGGCCGCTGAAATGGCAGCCAAGCGCGGCGCAAAGGAAGTCTATATCCACGCCTTCCTCGATGGCCGCGACATGCCTCCCCGCAGTGCAAAAGCGTCACTGGAAAAAGCTGCCACCAAACTCAAGCACTTGGGCGTGGGCCGGGTGGCCTCCATTGTTGGCCGCTACTACGCCATGGACCGCGACAATCGCTGGGACCGCGTGGAAGAAGCCTACAACGTTATGACCCTGGGCGAAGCAGAATTCACTTCAGCTGATCCGGTGTCCGCGCTGGAGCAAGCCTACGAGCGCGGCGAGAACGACGAGTTTGTAAAGGCCACCCGTATCATGGCCAGCGGCGATAACGAAGGCACCATCAACGACGGTGACACCGTTATATTCATGAACTTCCGCGCTGATCGCGCCCGCGAGATGACACGCTGCTTCGTGGAAAAGGACTTCGACGGTTTTGAACGTCGCAAGCATCCGGAACTGGCTGACTTCGTCATGCTGACCGAGTACGCAGCCGACATTAACACCTCGTGCGCTTATCCACCGGAGCAGTTGACCAATGGTCTGGGCGAGTATGTGGCCAACCTCGGCAAAACCCAGCTGCGGATTTCCGAAACCGAGAAGTACGCACACGTTACCTTCTTCTTTAACGGCGGTCTCGAAACACCGTTTGAAGGTGAGGACCGAATCCTGGTTCCTTCGCCCAAAGTGGCGACTTACGACCTGCAACCGGAAATGAGTGCGCCCGAGGTCACTGACAAGCTGGTCGAGGCGATCAAGAGCGGGAAATACGACCTGGTTGTCTGTAACTATGCCAATGGCGACATGGTGGGCCACACCGGCAAGCTGGATGCCGCCATCAAGGCCGCGGAATGCATCGACCAGTGCGTAGCCCGTATTACCGAAGCCTTGCAGGAAGTGGGTGGTGAAGCATTGATCACCGCTGACCACGGCAACTGCGAACAGATGACCGACCCCAATTCCGGCCAGGTACACACGGCCCACACGATCGGCCCCGTGCCGCTTATCTACGTTGGCCCACGCAAGGTCAACCTCAGGGACGACGGTAGCCTCAGCGACGTGGCGCCCACCCTGCTGAGCCTGATGAGCCTGGAACAACCGGCTGAAATGACCGGGCACAGCCTGGTGGAGATCGGTTGATTCTGCGTCTTTGGCTGGCGGTGGCGATGCTTGCAGTCGTCACGCCAGCACTGGCGGAGCAACAGGTCACACCTGGCCAGATAGAAGATCTCAAGGAAGAGATTGCCGATATTGATGAGTGGCTTGCCGACGCCGAGGAAGACCGTTCCTCGCTGGAGCAACAGCTCTCCGGGCTCGAACAGGAAATAGGCCGGCTCACCCGCGAACGCCGGGAGCTCCGCCAACAGGCACGGGAACAGCAACTGCGCCTGACCGAGCTCGGCAAGGAAGAGACCGAACTCACCCGCGTGCTGGAAAGCCAGCGCGACAGCCTGAAGAAACAGATCCGCGCCGCCTGGATGGAAGGCGACGCGCCCGCCGTCAAAGTCCTGCTCAACGAGATCGACCCGGACAAGGTCGCCCGCACGATGACCTACTACGAGTACCTCAGCCGGGACACCATTGACCGCCTCGAGGCGTTCGCTGCCAATCTCCGGCAATTGAAAGAAACGCAGAAGCAGGTCAAGGCCGGGCGGATGCGGCTGGCAGAACTGGAAGAGAATGTCGCCGACCGCCAACAAAAGCTGAGCAGCAGCAAAAAGGAACGGGAACAGACCCTGGCGGCCCTGAAAACCGACATCAGCAATCGACTGAGCGAACGCGAGGAACTGGAAGAGGATCGCAAGCGCCTGGAAAAACTGCTGCGGGAGGTCGAAGAGGCCATCGCCAACATCCCCACGCCCAATGAGTCAGATCCGTTCGGATCACTCAAGAACAAACTGCCGTGGCCGGCGGAAGGCAAAATCGTTCGCAACTTCGGAGACAGCTACGCCAGCGGAAAACTCAAGCACAACGGACTGCTGATCAACACCGCCGAGGAAGGCGACGTAAAAGCCGTTCACTATGGCCGCGTTGTTTTCGCCAACTGGCTGCGCGGGTTTGGCCTGATCACCATCCTCGACCACGGCGACGGCTACATGACGCTCTACGGCCACAGCAGTAGTCTGTTCACCAGCCCCGGAGACTGGGTTGAAGCGGGCGAGGCAATTGCCCAGGCTGGCCGAACCGGCGGGACCAATGACCCCGCGGTGTATTTTGAGGTCCGCCACAATGGAAAACCGGACAATCCCCGACGCTGGCTCGGCAACCGCTGAACGGGTTCACGCTACCCCAAAGGCTGACAAATCAGCCCGGTAACGCCATACTGTCCGGCAATACTTGGGAACAACCAGTCATCGGATTAACACAGGACATGTGAATGAGACGGGTAAGAAGTCTACACCACGCCAGCACACGCGCACTCGCCCTTGCCACCTGCTTAACCGTTCTGCCCGGCCTTATTCATGCCCAGGAAGCCGATGAAGAAACCCGACGCCTGCTGGAAGGCATCCAGCACGGTGAGCAGGTGGAAATACAGCTGCCCGATCCGGAAGAACAGCTGCCACTGGACGACCTTCGCAAATTCGCTGAAGTGTTTGGCCGAATCAAGGACGCCTATGTGGAAGAGGTGGACGACCGCCAGCTCCTCGAAAGCGCGATCAAAGGCATGTTATCTGACCTGGACCCGCACTCCACCTATCTGGCCCCGAAAGACTACGAACAGCTCGAAGAGAGCACCTCCGGCGAGTTTGGCGGCCTGGGCATCGAAGTAGGCATGGAAGATGGCTTCGTAAAAGTTATCTCTCCCATCGATGACACCCCTGCTCAGAAGGCCGGTGTACAGGCGGGCGACCTGATCATCAAACTGGGTGACCAGCCGGTGAAAGGCATGTCGCTGGAAGAAGCCGTTAAACTGATGCGCGGCAAGCCAGGAACCGTCCTCACCCTGACCATTATGCGTGAGGGAGAATCAGCGCCGATCGAGATTGATGTGAAACGCGACATCATCAAGGTCACCAGCATCAAATCCCGCATCATCGAGAACGGCTATGGCTACGTCCGCATAACTCAGTTCCAGGCGGATACCGGCACGCAGTTCACCAAGGCACTGGAAGCCTTGGAGAAAGAACATGGCAGCGACCTGGACGGCCTGGTGATTGACCTGCGCAACAACCCCGGCGGCATTCTCCAGGCGGCGGTTGAAGCGGCCGATGCCCTGCTGGATAGCGGCTTGATCGTCTACACGGAAGGCCGCATCCAGAGCTCGCGCCTGCGCTTCAATGCCAAACCCGGAGATGTGATGCCGGATACGCCCATTGTTGTTCTGATTAACGGCGGTTCAGCCTCTGCATCCGAGATTCTTGCGGGCGCGCTTCAGGATCACCAGCGTGCCGTGGTCATGGGCACCCAGTCGTTCGGCAAAGGCAGCGTGCAAACTGTCATCCCCCTGGATGAGACTCACGCCATCAAGATGACCACCGCCCGCTATTACACCCCGGATGGGCGCTCCATCCAGGCCAAGGGGATCAAACCGGATATTGAAGTGAAGCCGGCGCAGCTGACTGAGCTCGACAGTCAGCCGTTCTTTACCGAGGCGGATCTCAGCGGCCACCTTGAGGGGCAGGATGAGGGGCAGCAGGAAGAACCGCAAAAGCAGGAGGACGCACAAAGCACGTCGCCGGCGAACAAGGACTTCCAGCTACGCTCTGCACTGAACCTGCTGAAAGGCATGAGCATTCTCAACAAGCGTAACAAGCCGACACAGGAAAGCGCGGATTGAAAGTTCTAGCAACACTGATTGCCGCCCTTTTGGCCACCTCCCCGGTTGTTGCCGGGGAGCATGAGGGGCAACTCCCGCCCACTATCGCCATCATCATCGATGACATGGGACATAACCTGGTGGAAGGTGAGCGACTGATCGCCCTGGATCAGCCCATCACCCTGGCTTTCCTGCCCTACCGCAGATACACCACCAGACTGGCGGAGTTGGCCCACCAAAAGCACAAGGAAATCATGCTGCATGCGCCAATGGCCAATACCCGTAACATCGGCCTTGGGCCCGGCGGCCTGAACCCGGACATGGACCAGAACAGCATAGCCACTACCTTGCGGCGAGCGCTCCAGTCCATTCCCCATGTGCAGGGCGTGAACAACCATATGGGCAGCCTGCTAACTCAACAACTTCAGCCGATGGACTGGGTGATGTCTGAACTCGATCACTACCCGGTCTATTTCGTGGACAGCCGCACCATCGCTTCCTCCATTGCGGGCGAAGTCGCAGCCGCTTACCGCATACCCACCCTCACCCGCGACGTGTTCCTGGATCACGAGCAAACCGAGGAATTCGTGGATCAGCAGTTCGAGCTTCTTATCAAGCGGGCAAAGGAAAACGGCAGCGCCATCGGCATTGGCCATCCTCACAAGGTAACGGTGGACTATCTAGAGAAACGTCTGCCAGAGCTGGACGAGCAGGGAATTGCCGTAGCGACCGTCAGCGGCGTATGGGCCATGAGAAATGGCAACCGGCCAATGTTTGCGGAAGGGGAGAAGCGGGCGATTCGGCCCGCGCTGGCGAAGCAGGAATGAGGCCCGACCTCAATCCCGCACCACAATCCCCTGGGCCTTCATGAATGCCTTTGCTTCGGGAATCGTATGCTGACCGAAGTGAAAGATGGACGCCGCCAGCACGGCATCCGCGCGACCTTCGGTCACACCGTCTGCCAGATGCTGCAGCTCGCCCACTCCCCCTGAAGCAATGACCGGTACCGATACAGCGTCGCTGATGGCACGGGTCAACCCCAGGTCGAATCCGATTTTGGTGCCGTCCCGGTCCATGCTGGTCAGCAGCAACTCGCCGGCACCCATCGCGGTCATCTTGCGAGCCCACTCAACCGCATCCAGCCCTGTCGGCTTGCGCCCACCGTGGGTGAAAATCTCCCACCGGGGCTCCTCTCCTTCACCACTGACACGCTTGGCATCAATGGCGACAACGATACACTGACTGCCAAAACGGTCGGCGGCCTCACGCACGAAGTCCGGATTGAATACCGCCGCAGTATTGATTGACACCTTGTCCGCGCCTGCATTCAGGAGCTTGCGGATGTCCTCAACGGTGCGCACGCCGCCACCCACCGTCAGCGGGATAAACACTTCAGCCGCCATGCGCTCCACGGTTTCATAGGTGGTATCGCGGCTTTCGTGACTGGCGGTGATGTCCAGGAAGGTGATTTCGTCGGCGCCCTGCTCATTGTATTTTCGGGCCACTTCCACCGGGTCACCGGCATCGCGGATATCGACGAAGTTCACGCCTTTTACAACGCGGCCTTTATCGACATCCAGGCAGGGAATGATGCGTTTTGCCAGAGCCATAATTCGTATTACCCCTTCAGGCTGTCGCAGAAGGCCTGGGCCTCGGCCACATCCAGGGTGCCTTCATAGATGGCTCGGCCGGTAATCGCACCGAGGATGCCCTTGTCAGCCACGGTAGCAAGGCGCTTGAGATCGTCCATGTTGGCAACGCCGCCAGAAGCGATCACGGGAATGCCGCCTTCTTCCGCCAGTGCAGCAGTGGCTTCCACGTTCACGCCCTGCATCATGCCGTCGCGGCTGATGTCGGTGTAAACAATGGACTCGACGCCGTCGTTGGCAAAACGTTTCGCCAGATCGGTCGCCATGACTTCAGACACTTCCGCCCAGCCGTCAGTGGCAACGCGGCCGTCTTTGGCGTCCAGGCCCACGATAATGTGGCCGGGAAAGCGCTTGCACATCTCGGTAACGAATTCCGGTTCTTTCACCGCCTTGGTACCAATAATGACCCACTGTACGCCGGCTTTCAGATAGGCCTCGATGGTTTCCGCCGAACGAATACCGCCGCCAATCTGGATGGGTAAATCCGGGAATTTGCGAGCGATGGCCTGGACGATTTCGCCGTTGACGGGTTCACCGGCGAAGGCGCCATTCAGGTCCACCAGATGCAGGCGGCGGGCGCCAGCATCCACCCAGCGGGTTGCCATATCAACAGGATCGTCACCGAAAACGGTGGAGTCGTCCATACGGCCCTGGCGCAGTCTTACGCATTTGCCGTCTTTAAGATCTATGGCCGGGATGATCAGCATGTTCCAGTCCAGTTGGTAAAGTTTTTCAGTAACTGCAGCCCCGCCCGAGCGCTTTTTTCAGGGTGGAACTGCACCGCAAAGATGTTGTCTCTCGCCACGGCTGCAGCCAGGTCAACGCCGTAATGGGTACAGCCGGCAATATCCGGGTTGCCCTCGGCTTCAGCGTAGTAGCTGTGCACGAAATAGAAGCGGTCGCCGTCGGGAATATCGTGCCAAAGCGGGTGATCCATGGTCTGGCGCACTTCGTTCCAGCCCATATGAGGCACTTTCAGGCGTTCGCCGTTCTCGGTGAGATTGTCACCGAAGAAGCGCACCTCCGACTGGAACAGGTCGATACAATCCACCCAGCCGTTTTCCTCGCTGCGGGACATCAGCGCCTGCATGCCTACGCAAATGCCGAGCAACGGACGGTCAGCGGAGACTTCCCGCACCAACTCATCAATTCCCAGGCGGCGGATTTCCGCCATGCAGTCGCGGATGGCGCCCACGCCAGGGAGGATCACCCGGTCCGCGCTGCGGATCAGCTCGGCGTTGTCGGTGACCAGAACACGGGTATCCGGTGCAACGTGCTCCACCGCTTTGCTGACGGAATGAAGGTTACCCATGCCGTAGTCGATAATGGCAACGGTTTTCATGCGAAGAGAAACTTCCTGAATCGTGGTTCTTTTAGTTGAGCCCAGGGCCGCTTACAGCGACCCCTTGGTGGACGGGGTAATACCCGCCATTCGCTCGTCCATTTCAATGGCCATACGCAGGGCACGACCGAAGGCCTTGAACACGGTTTCGATCTGGTGGTGGGTGTTCTTACCCTTCAGGTTATCAATGTGCAGGGTGACCATGGAGTGGTTCACAAAGCCGTGGAAGAACTCCTCGAACAGGTCGACGTCGAAGCCTCCTACAGCACCACGGGTATAGGGCACATCCATCATCAGGCCGGGACGGCCAGACAGGTCAATCACCACGCGGGACAGTGCTTCGTCAAGCGGCACGTAGGCATGGCCGTAACGACGGATGCCCTTCTTGTCGCCAACCGCCTGCTTGAAAGCCTGGCCCAGGGTGATACCAATATCTTCCACCGTGTGGTGGTCATCAATGTGCAGATCGCCCTTCGAGACAATGTTCAGGTCCACCAGCCCGTGGCGGGCAATCTGATCCATCATGTGCTCAAGGAAAGGCACGCCCGTGTCGAAGCTGGACTTGCCGGTGCCGTCGAGATCGATCTCGACGGTGATCTGTGTTTCCAGGGTATTTCTTTCTACCCGAGCCTTGCGTTCGGCCATGGGGACTCCAAAGTCATCAGTCGGCACATGCCGGAAAAGTGTCTGCGCGCATTATACCTTTTATGATTCCCCGCGTCCCGCAATGGCCTTTATAGCCTTGATAGCGACGACCATCAGAACGCTTTCTTGAGGTTACTCATGTAGGTATCGACCAGACTATTGAACTCGTGCTTGATCACGGGGCTGATGGCCAGTTTCAACAGGCTCGGCAGCGGAACGGTCAACTCGGCGCTGGTCTGGAATTTCACCGAAGTAGTGCTGTCGTCTTTCTTCTTGAGGGTCCAGGAGCCTTTTACCACACCGTTACCCTCGCCTTTCACCGGCTCCCAGGTAATCCTGCCGTTGTCCTTGTCCGCGAAGTACTTGCACGCGTATACAGACTGGATGGCATGCTTGTCCACGCCCACCTTTTCCATTTCCCAGCGATAGGCGTTGTCACCCAAATCCACCAGGTTATGCACCTTGGGAAAATGGCTGGCTGATGCGGGCACGTCCGCCAGCAGCTCGAATACTTCGTCATATCCGGCGGGCAGATCCAGTTCCCGGTTAAGCTCAATAGAGACAGTAATAGCCACTGCTTGCTCCTTTTTATCGTTGTAAGACGCGCTTTATATCGTTGTGTAGAAATAAGGTGCCTATTTTGGCTGATCACTAACGTATTGTCATACACTCAGGCTTTTATTTTGTTACCCCTGGGTTATCCTTGGGCTAATCACAAGCCCAGTTACCGGACACGAATTAACGGAAGGACGCCAAAATCATGAAAGCTGTTCGCTATGTGGCTCTTGCCATCGTTGGCCTGCTCATTCTTGCCGTTGCCGCCGTCGCTATCGCGGTCGCCGTTATTGACCCAAACACCTACAAGCCACAGATTGAGAAAGTGGTCGAGAGTAAGACCAACCTGGACCTGATACTGGCCGGGGATATTGGCTGGTCTTTCATCCCACTGGGCCTGGAACTGAACGACGTTGAGGCCACCCTGGAAGACGAACGCCTGGTCAAGCTTGACCAACTGGTGGCCCAGGTCAGCTTCTGGTCCCTGATAACCATGTCGCCCCGGGTGGATACTTTCCTGTTGAGCGGGCTGGACGCCAACCTGTCCGTTGATGCCAACGGCACCGGTAACTGGACCCGCATCATGCCGGAAGGGGAAGAACAGCCGCAGCAGGAAGAACCCGCCGCGCCAGCCGAAACCGCTGAAGAACAGCCAGAGAGCAGCGGCGCCAGCGAGCCCTTGAACTTCAACGTAGAGAGCGTGGAAATCAGCAACGCCCGCGTTCATTACGAAGACAAGGGCACGGGCCAGGCATTTACCCTGGAAGATTTCACCGTAAACGCCAGCGAGATCACCCTGGGTTCAAGCTTCCCATTGGACGTCTCGTTCCGCTTCGCCACCAACCAGCCGCAGTTTGAAGTTCAGGGCGACATCAGTGCCCGCCTGGCCGCCAATGAAGCGTTAAACGAATTTGGCGTGTCCGACCTGGAAGCCATCTTCGACATGAACGGCGAGCCTTTTGGCGGCGAATCCGTTCGCGCCGAAATAGCTGGCTCCCTGGAAGCCAATCTGGAAAACGAAACCGCCACGCTTAATGGGTTTACCGCCAGCCTGGCCGACCTGACGCTCAACACAGACCTGACGGTGAACGGCTTTGGCGACAAGCCGAAACTCGAAGGCAGTCTCAGCATTGACGAATTTTCCCTCAAAGCGCTTCTGGCGGCCCTTGGCCAACCCGCCATCGAAACAGAAGACCCTGACGTCATGAAGGCCGTCGCTTTCTCCACCAACATCGGTGGCCCCGCCGGCACCGTGGAACTCAGCGACCTGACCATCAGCCTGGACGACACCACCTTCCAGGGCAGTGCCAGTTACGCCCTGGCCAACAGCGGTATTGGCCTGAACCTCCAGGGCGACGCGATCAATGCCGACCGCTATCTGCCGCCTGCCAGTGAGGAACAAACCGATGCCGCCGCCGAGGAAGCCCCGCAAGGTGGTGGCGCCCCGGCGGAAGAAGGCGACTTGCTGCCCCTGGACACACTCCGTTCGCTAGCGCTGGATATCAATCTCGGGCTGGGCGAACTGATCGTCAGTAATCTCACCATCAAGGAAATCAAATCGGTGATCACCGCACGCAATGGTGTGCTGGAAGTGCAGGACTTCAGCGGCAAACTATACGAAGGCTCCTTCGGCGCCAAAGTGACCCTGGATGCCCGCACCGACAATCCGAAGTGGAGCATCGGTTCCAAGGTCAACAACGTACAGACGTTGCCACTGCTGACCGACCTTGCCGAAGTGGACATGCTTGCCGGTGGCGCCAACCTGTCCGTGGATGTGAATACCACAGGCAATCGCATTTCCGCCCTGCGTAGCAACGCCAAAGGCGACATCAACTTCAACCTGGCCGAGGGTGAGTTCACCCGCATGAACCTCACGCGCATGGCGTGCCAGGGCATTGCACTGGCCAACCAGGAAAGCCTCTCTACATCAGACTGGGGTACCAGCACGCCGTTCAACGACATGAAGGGCACCCTCAAGATTGACGGCAACACCCTGAACAACACGGACCTTGTGGCTGCCCTCGCCGGCATGAGACTGGAAGGCGACGGCACGGTGGACCTGGCTGCTTCCGACCTGGATTACGAAGTTGGCCTGCGGATCGTGGGCGAGATCCACCGGGACGAAGCTTGCCGAGTGACCGAATACGTGGAAAACGTGGTGATCCCGGTTGAGTGCCGCGGCGACTTCGCGGAAGACCCGGCCGGCCTCTGCTCCTTCGACGGCTCACGCTTCCGCGACACCCTGAAGACCATTGCCGCCAACGCTGCCAAAGCCAAGGCGCGCGAAAAAGTGGACGAAGCCAAATCCAAAGCGGAAGACAAAGTCTCCGAAAAACTGAAAGAGAAGCTGGGTGAAGAGAGTGGCGAAAAGGTGAAAGACGCCCTCAAGGGCCTGTTCGGTCAATGAACGACGGTTTTGCCCAAAAGCTTCTCGCCTGGTACGACGAAAACGGCAGGCACGACCTGCCCTGGCATCATGACCGGAACCCATACCGCGTGTGGGTTTCGGAAATCATGCTTCAGCAAACCCAGGTGACCACTGTTATTCCCTACTTCGAAGCCTTTATGCAGCGTTTTCCAGATGTGAAGGCGCTCGCTTCTGCACCGGTGGATGACGTTCTCAGCCATTGGTCCGGCCTTGGGTACTACGCCCGCGCCCGCAACCTCCAGAAAGCGGCGCAACAGGTGGCCAACGAGCACGGAGGCGAGTTTCCCGGCAACCTGGAACAACTCCAGGCCCTGCCCGGCATTGGCCGCTCCACTGCCGCGGCCATCCTTGCCCAGGCCTTCCAGCAACGGGCGGCCATACTGGATGGCAATGTAAAACGGGTGCTGGCCCGCTACCACGCCATCCCCGGCTGGCCGGGCAAAACCGACGTGCTCAACCAGCTTTGGGAGCGCGCTGAAGAACACACGCCCGATGCACGCATCCGCGACTACACCCAAGCCATCATGGACCTGGGCGCCATGGTCTGCACCCGCAGCCGTCCAGCGTGCGACAGTTGCCCGCTACAAGACGGATGCGACGCCTATGCCCGCAGCGAAACCAGCCTCTACCCCGGCTCAAAGCCGAAGAAAACCAAGCCCGAAAAAACCACCTGGATGGTGATACTGGAAGATCACCAAGGGCGCATCCTGCTGGAACGCAGGCCTCCCAGCGGCATCTGGGGCGGCCTCTGGAGCCTCCCGGAACTGGACCCGGCCTACGGCCCGGAAGAACTGCCAGACGCCTGCGAACAGGCCTTCGGCTTCCACTGTGGCGAACCGGAACTTACCAGCGGCTTTCGGCACACCTTCAGCCATTACCACCTTCATATCCAGCCGGCACGGCTCACCGTACAAAGCCCCGCTCACATCAATGATCGGGACAGCTACAAATGGGTCCACCGGGACCAGGCCCTTACCCTCGGCCTGCCGGCCCCCATTCGCACACTGCTGACCGCGCCGGAACAAACCCTCTTGCTTTGATCTGTTATCATCCCAGCAGATTCAGCAACACCACCTCCAAACAGGAGCAGACATGAGCCGCACCGTATTCTGTCGCAAATACCAGGAAGAACTCGAAGGGCTGGACTTCCCCCCCATGCCCGGCAAGAAAGGCGAAGACATCTACGAGAACGTCAGCAAGAAAGCCTGGGAAGAGTGGCAGGCCCAGCAAACTATGCTCATCAACGAAAAACACCTGAGCCTGATGGACCCCAACGCCCGCAAGTACCTGCAGGCGCAGATGGAACGCTTCTTCAACAACGAGCCGTTCGATAAGGCTGAGGGCTATGTGCCGCCAGAGAAGTAGGCGCACCCAACTTGTGGAAGCGCCTATCAAAATTTTCCCGGAACGGCCTTGACTCAGGCAACCTAAACCGGTTTAATAGCGCCCCGTTGCAGCAGCACCGCAACACGCCCGGATAGCTCAGTCGGTAGAGCAGGGGATTGAAAATCCCCGTGTCGGTGGTTCGATTCCGCCTCCGGGCACCACGAATTCAATGACTTAGCCCGCCTTGTGCGGGCTTTGTTGTTTCTGGTGTCAACGAAAATGAACCAACCTGCTCGCTCAAGTTCAAGCAACCTCGCCCACTGGGGTAAAATATACGCTGTAGTGCTAGTCATATTGACAGTCACAGGCGGATACCACATACGCTCCTACTTGGCCACTTGGGACATTCCGTTTCCAATAGAGTCTGGAGCACTAGGCACAACACTCATAGCCTTCGGCATTGTTTCCTCTCTCTTTATATTTGCGCTATCGACGATCCTATTAATAACATCTTATGTTCAGCTTAACGTATATGGAATCGACTTTTTAAAGCTAATCAAGCTAAACAAGCGCGGTTTAGTTTCAAATAGTCCATGGCAAATACTTTGGAATATAGCCTGCTTCTCGACAGCACCAGTATTCATCGGAATATTGGGTTTCTTCTTTCTAAAACCACTCCACCCGCTGGATAGTGAACTTGCAAATGCCTCAATATATACGTGCGCAATATTTTTTTCCTACACCTTAGTATTAGCAGCTAATAGATGTAGCCACCGAAAAAGATTCCCAAGCATCTTCTTCACCATACTAACAATTGAATTTTTCTCCATCGCTGCCTGGGTACTTGTTACTTCAATACTGATAGAGTCTGGGTCAGTTAGATCAAACTTGGGAGTGGCAATTGCTACCACTTTCATATGCTTTGTAAATGCAATAGGTCTAATTCCAACCCCTGTAAGTCGCAAGAGCTCAAAGTTTCCTCAACGATTTTCCATTGTCGCTGTGGCTGGCGCCGTGCTTTTTGTTGTATCACTACACCCTGTTTTATCGCATCAAATCGGAAAGGCAACATTGCGCTTTTTCTCCATTGGAGGCGAACTAGAGCAGATAATATATTATCCAGAAAGTGAAATTGAAAAAGCGCCTAAAAACCTTGCAAATGAAATTGGAGAATTCAGTCTAGAATCAACGAACTCAGAATCAGACCAACACAGATCAAAAGATATCCAATATGCAATTGCAAAAAACGCCCTCCTTATCTTCAAAACAGGAGACGTTTCTTATTACGCCAGCGAAAATTATGCTTTTAAGATAAATACTCAAAACCTTATTATAGTTACCACCAAAAAAGAACTATCGACCTTTAATATTCGTTGACAGAGGATTTAGCTCTAAGGCCATTGCTAGGTGACCTTTAGAAAGATGGGCGTAACGCATCGTAAGCTTAGTATCCGAATGCCCAAGGATCTTCTGCAGCGTGAGGATATCCCCACCTTTCATAACGAAGTGACTGGCGAAGGTGTGACGGCAGACGTGGGTTAACTGCCCTCTCGGTAGCTGAATGCCTGACCGCTCGATTGCCTTTCTGAATGCAGCGCTACAACTGACGAAAGGTACTTCCTGGATGAGTTCGTCGTAGAGCTCCTGCGAGATTGGAACGCTCCTAGACTTGCCGGATTTCGTGTAGTTGTACGTCACTCGATGCGGAGTGAAGTTCGACCTGGTTACGCCTTCTGCTTCCGACCATCGAGCACCGGTTGCCAACGCCAGGCGTGTGACATGATAAAGGCTCGGATTCGATGACGCCTTGCATTCATCGAGTAGCTTCCCGATCTGTTCCTGAGATAGAAACGCCAGCTCCTGTTCATCCAGTTTAAACTTGCGAAGATTCTTTAACGGGTTTGAGTGTGTCCACTCGCCCTGTCTGATCAGCTCATTGAACACCGCGCTCAGGTACGTGTGCTCGTGGTTCAAGGTGTTCTCCCCTACCCCATCGTTTTCCATTCGAACACGGCGATAAGTCGCAAACTGTGACGTCGTTAAGTGGATGGCGCGAGGATTTCCCAGGCGATCCGCTACGGCAAAGAGCTTGCGCTTCCTGGCTTTGCCATCCTTCAGGGTATGGCCGTAACTTGTAACCATCCCCTAAAATCGGTGCATGCGTAATTAGAGCTTTCCGGCCTACAATGAGGCAAACGGAGAACGGCATGAAGAAATCACGGTACAGCGAGTCACAGATCGTCAAGATCCTGAAGGAGGTCGAGGGCGGTCGCCTGGTCAAGGAAGTCTGCCGGGAGTACGGCATCTCCGATGCGACCTACTACAACTGGAAATCCAAGTACGGCGGCATGGAAGCCTCTGATGTGAAGCGCCTTAAGGAGCTTGAAGAGGAAAACCACCGGCTGAAGCAGATGTACGCCGAGCTGAGCCTGGATCACAAACTGCTGAAGGATGTGATTGAAAAAAGCTGTAAAGCCAGCCGTTCGGCGAGAACTGGTGGATTACCTCAAGCAGGCTCACGGTATCAGCATCCGCAGAGCCTGCCGAATCGCTGGCATCAGTGACTCCGTGTACCGGTATAGGCCGGATGCATGCCGGGATGAACCGGTGATTGCAGCGCTTCAGAGCGCGACTGAGCGCTATCCCGCCTACGGTTTCAGCAAGCTGTTCAAGGTGCTGCGACGCTGGGGGCACGGATGGAATCACAAGCGGGTCCATCGGCTGTATTGTGCACTCAACCTGAACAAACGACGACGGGGCAAGAAACGACTCCCGACACGAAACCCGGAGCCATTGAGCGTGCCAGTCACCGTTAACAGGTGCTGGTCCATGGATTTCATGAGCGACAGCCTGTTCTGTGGTCGCCGGTTCCGCACCTTCAACGTGGTGGACGACTTTAACCGGGAGGTACTGGCTATCGAGGTTGACCTGAACCTGCCAGCACCGAGGGTCATACGGGTTCTGGAACGCATCATCGCTTGGCGAGGCTACCCGGCCAAACTACGCATGGATAACGGCCCAGAATTCATCTCGATTGCCTTGGCAGATTGGGCTGAACAACACGGTATCGAGCTGGAGTTTATCAAGCCCGGCACACCCACTCAGAACTCGTATGTTGAGCGCTTCAATCGGACTTACCGGGATGAGATTCTGAATATGTATGTCTTCCGGAACCTCACCGAAGTCCGAGAACTGACCGAACCCTGGATGACGGAATACAACGATGACCGCCCCCACGATTCACTGGAAGACCTGACACCATGGGAATACCTAGCGAAACACCAACGGGCGGAAAACTCTAATCAGCGGTGCAACTGAAACAGGGATATTTACACCTAACCTACAAGTGTCGTCCGCCGTCCAACTTCAAACACTCCCCAGTCACATAAATGTTATCCATCAGGTATCGAACAGACTGATAAACGACTTCAGGCCCTGGCTCAATATGGAGCGCCGACTTGGTAAGCGCTTTGGCTTTGTATTCCTCTGAGTCACCCTCATTGAACATGATCAGAAAAGGCGCCACGGAGTTAACCTTTATGTCTGGCGCAAACTGTCGGGCGAATGACTGTGTGAGATTCTCCAGACCCGCTTTTGTCGCGGCATAAGCAACATGCTTGGCGCTACCGTGTTGGGCGACATAATCAGTGAGATGAATGATATCGGCGGGAGCGTCTGCCTCAAAAAGGTCTTTACAGGCCATATTGATCATGTAGGGTGCCTGCATGTGAATCATGAACATAGTCTGAAACGATTCATGACCACCGTCTTCGCCCAACCAGAGCGAGGCATTATGGATGACTGCCCTGAGCGTGACGTTTCTCGACTTGAGTTCCGCAATGAAGTCTTCGATGCCGCCAATGGTCGAAAAATCGGCCTGAATAACGTCTATACCCTTCAGTGGCGTTTGGGCCCATTCATCACGCATGCGCCGACATGTAATGATGACGTGATGTCCGTCTTCGACAAACCTTCGGGCGCAATGTAATCCCAGGCGCTGTGCTCCGCCGGTGATAAGAATTGAGGGTTTATCGGTCATCAGTCTCTCCCAGTCAAACGAGGGTCTTGTCTTTTATAGTCTTTCTGATCAGAAGACATATTGGTGAATTTTGCTCGCGAGTTGCCGATCCCATACTTGCAGCTCTCTCAGGGACCGGTCTAAAAGTTCTTGCTCCCTCTCGCCCCCCAGAGGAACCCGATTATTACTAGACAACACTTCCTCAAGCTCTCGCATAAGCGACGAAGGACGATCAATATCGAGAAATGACCAAAAACTTCCAAAAATAAAGAACAGTCGCTGGAAAAGTAGGCGCGGCGGCATTTCGTTTTTCATTAACGCTTCTTTGGTCGAACAGCTGTCAAGGGGCTTCGTAACCATGCCCTCAGTCCGACCAATTTCGTTTTTTAGCCAGCTCATCACGACGTGATCAGACATATCCTCACGAGCTGCGTGAGGTGGCACAGACCCGGAAAGCTCACTGTGAAGCCACCTTCCAAAACCAATCAAGAGCTGCCCCCACCGATTGCTCTCGATCCAGCCGCTGAAAATTGCCTCGGCGTGGTCATAGCGATCACTCTCATTCAGGCTGACAGATACATCCACCTGGTGATCATCAAAGAAAGCGTCCGTGTGCTCAAACAGCTCCTTTCTAACCGTTTTGGGTATGTTGCAACGGAAAATCTGAAAGTACTGGTGCAACATCCCGAGTTTGCGATGCAGCCTATGGAAACTGAGCCGATCACGCGACGCGTGAAAATGCTCGGAAAGGGACACGATATCGGCTAGCAGGACCTGGCCGATATCCCTCATGACCGTTCGGACTTTCACTGTGCCAGGCCACTTAGGCAGCTCTCGATCATCTGACGGAGCAGTCGGAGCCAACAATCGGTATCCCCGCTCAGACTTACTCAAATCACAAGGCATGAGCGATGTATCTTTTGCCAGGCTCTGCGCCAACTCAAATATCGCAACGTCTGGCCCCTTTCTGACCTCTAGCTCAAGTTCACAAATCAGTTCAGAGCCTTCTGCAGTTTCGATGAAGCCCTCATCAATCGCTGCTTCCACCTCGATATTTTCACGGTCTCGCTGCCAGCGTATAAGAGATCTCGTTCTCTTGAAGTCTGTACGAAATATAGGAGCGAGCCGCGACTTATCCAGGTTTTTCAGATTCTTTGGCCAGCAACTGCTATCGAGTAGGCTGATATCAAGATCAGGCGACTTGAGGTACCAGTCCCACTCTTGTCGGACAGACATTCCGGCAAGACCGTCGGCGTTGTACTTCAACGTCTGGATATACTGGTCCCCGTCGCGGCGCATACGCAAGGCTACGCCTTCTGAGGCTAACTGCTTATCCGGAGTATCAAAATACTGATTGTAGATAATGCCGGAACGCCAGCCTTCAATCTGGCGCTGTTTAAGCAGAGGGTGTTCTTTTATTGCGCTCGCAGTCTCCGAACTAATCCGTAGCTTTATTTCAGCTTCTAGAAACATACTTTCTCTCAAGGCTTGTCTTTACTGCAACTACACCGACCAGTTCCAGTATCAGGATGACTACCTGAATGTTATCAACCAACTCGCTGAAAATCGCTCGTGAGATGAAAACTTCGATGACCTGAGCGTAGCGCAAACCTTAAGCCGTGGTTTCAGGTCACCGCGAATCATCAAGCATGAATCGCATGCCCCAAAACCTTCAGAGATGCTTCTTGAAACATTTCCCCCATGGTTGGGTGTGCCTGGATAATGCTTTCTATATCGCCAACGGTGGCCCCCATTTCGATAGCCGTAGTAAAAGCCGCGGTCAACTCGGATATGTGAGCCCCAACGGCTTGAACCCCAAGAATTCGATGGGTCCCTGAATGCGCGACTACTCTTACAAATCCGCCAGAATCACCCGCATTCATTGACAGAGCCCGGCCACTGGCCGCCATTGGGAACACGCCCGTGGTTGTGTTAGGTGCTCCAGCGTCGACGCCGACACTCACGATCTCCGGTTCGGTAAAACACACGGCCGGAATCGCGACAGGATCGAATCGACGTTTTTTCCCAGCAATTATCTCAGCTACGACCTCGCCCTGGGCAGACGCTTTATGAGCAAGCATCGGTTCCCCAACCAGATCGCCAATTGCCCAGACATTTTTGGTGGAAGTAGCACACTGCTCATCCACTTTTACAAAACGCCCGTCCATCTCCAGAACCATATTTTCCATCCCCCAGCCTTCAGTCAGGGGTTTACGCCCTACCGTTACCAGGATGTTATCAGCTGGCAGAACGACTTCACTTCCATCGTCTAACTCAACGGCAAGACCGTCATCACGCTCGCCTTTAGCACAGGCATTGAGGTGAAGCTTCACACCGTGCTTCTCAAGCCATTGCCGGACAGGTTCAACAAGTTGCTTGTCATAAAGCGGCAGAATCCGATCGGTAGACTCGACAACGGTCACATCGCTTCCGAGCTTCGCGTAGGCAATTCCCAGCTCCAGTCCAATATAGCCTGCACCGACGACAACCAGTTTTCGGGGCAACTCAGCAAGTGACAATGCCTCAGCAGAGCTGATGACCTTTCCACCCATAGGCAAGAACGGTAACTCAACCGGTGCCGAGCCCGTCGCCAGAATCACGTGCTCACTCTGGATGGTGACAGTACCGTCGGAGGTTTCTACCTGGCAGGTCTTCGCGTCGGAAAAGCGTCCCCACCCCTCGATCACCTTAACCTTTGCTCGTTTGAGAAGTGCGCCCACCCCTGTATTAAGCCGATTAACAATAGAGTCTTTCCAGGCAACAGTTCCTGCAAGATCGAGCTCAGGGGGAGAGGTTAGAGAGATACCAAACTGTGGTTTCCTGGCGGTTTCAACCATCGAGGAAAATTCACTGGCAGCGTGGATCATCGCCTTGGAGGGGATACACCCACGTATCAGGCATGTCCCCCCCAGTTGATCTCCTTCAACAAGTACCGTATCCAGGCCCAGCTGACCGCAGCGAATAGCTGCAACATAACCGCCTGGCCCGCCGCCAACAACCAACACTTTTGTTTTGATGACTTCGCTCATGGTCGCTCCAAGAAAATCAGAGTGGGTCTCTCAATCAATCGTTTGAGTCGCTGGATAAAGCTCGCCGCGTCATGCCCATCGATAATACGGTGATCAAAAGACGACGAGACATTCATCATCGTCCGCACAACACATTGACCATCACGTACGACCGCACGTTCCTCAAGCTTGTTCGGCCCGATGATAGCCACTTCAGGCGAATTAATGATCGGCGTCGCGGAAATACCACCCAGAACTCCGAGGCTGGTCAGAGTAATGGTCGAACCGGTGAGTTCCTCCCGCCGCGCAGTTCCCTGACGCGCTGCCTCCGTCACGCGACTCAACTCTCTGGCGCACTCCCAGATATCAAGCGACTCAACGTGCCTGACAACCGGAACCATCAGTCCTTGCGGAGTCTGCGCAGCTATGCCGATATGGACGCCATCGTATTTATGCAGAACACCTGCATCATCGTCGAACCGAGCGTTTATTTCAGGGAACTCAACTTGCAACTTTGCCACGGCCTGCATAAAAAATGGCAATAGCGTCAACTTGGGAACGCCTTTCTCGCGTTCAGCATTCAGTGCCTTTCGTAGATTCTCCAACTCAGTGAGATCAAAAGACTCAACAAAGCCAAAGTGCGGGATACGTTGCTTGGCATCCTGCATCTTCTCTGCAATTTTCCTGCGAAGGCCGATAATCTTCTGTTCATTAACCGTAGTGCGCGCAACGCGTGCCGAATTAGCTGAACCGACACTACCACCCTGTTCAACGTATGCATCCAGATCCTCCGGAGTGATACGTCCACCCGGGCCTGTGCCGGGAACGAACTGAAGAGGGATGCCCAACTCGTACGCCCGTTTACGCGTAGCTGGGGCGGCCAGAGGTTCGTCACCAGGGTCACGCAAGGGGTAACGATAGCTTGGCGGCTTTTCTCTCGCGGCCTTTAGCGCGACGGGCTCTCCGGAATCAGGCTTTTGCTCAGAACTGTCTTCATTTTTGCGAACAGGCTCCTGACTCGCGGGAGCTTTGGGAGTCTCTTCCACTTTCGAGGCAGACGCATCAACGTTACCCGGACCTTCTACCTCCAATTCGACCAAAGCAGCCCCCACCGCCGCCTGGTCGCCAATGTTTCCATGGATGGCCGTCACTACACCATTGATGGGAGAAGTGATATCTACCGTTGCTTTGTCGGTCATCACGTCGACCAAGGTTTGATCTTCCTCAATCGCATCTCCAACCTTGACGTGCCACTCAACGATCTCTGCTTCGGCGGTGCCTTCACCAATATCTGGGAGGCGGAATACGTATAGACCCATTTTGCTTTCCTCCGTACTCAATTCTGCATCGCCTGGCGCAGTGCTTTGGCAAGTCTGGCAGGGCCCGGAAAATAGTCCCACTCGAAAGCATGGGGATACGGAGTATCCCAGCCAGCTACTCTCCCGATGGGACTTTTAAGATGATAAAAACAGCGCTCCTGCACGAGTGCGGAAAGCTCTCCCCCAAAACCTCCGTAACGGGATGCCTCATGGAGTATCACGCAACGTCCGGTCTTTTTTACGGATGCGACTATCGCATCAATGTCGAGAGGGACAATGGAGCGCAGGTCGAGCAGCTCTGCATCGATGCCGCTCTCCTCAATACCAGCTTTCGCCACATGCACCATTGCGCCATACGCCAACACCGTGACATCGTGGCCTTCTCGAACAGTTGCGGCTTTACCAAGCGGTACCGTGTAATGTCCTTCCGGTACATCCGCACTGGGCTCATTCGCCCAGCTCTTGATCTGACGGTCGTGATGGCCATCGAACGGCCCGTTGTAGATTCGCTTTGGCTCCAGGAACACGATCGGGTCGTCAGACTCAATGGACGAAATCAGAAGCCCTTTTGCATCGTAAGGGTTGGACGGTATGACCGTCTTGATCCCGGTAATATGTGCGAAGATCGCCTCGGGACTCTGGCTGTGGGTCTGCCCACCAAAAATACCACCGCCATAAGGTGATCGAACCGTAATCGGAGCCCAGAATTCGCCTCCCGATCTGTACCGCAATCGCGCGGCTTCCGATACCAGCTGGTCATAGGCCGGAAGAATGTAATCGGCAAACTGGATCTCAGCTACAGGCCGCAAGCCGTAGGCTCCCATCCCTATGGCCGTGGAGATTATGCCCCCTTCGGATATGGGAGCATCGAAGCAACGGGTTATGCCGTGTTTCTCCTGCAATTTGTCTGTAACACGGAAAACGCCCCCAAAGTAACCAACATCTTCTCCAAAGATGAGTACATTGGGGTCGCGCTCCAACATTACATCCAGCGCCGAGTTCAGCGCCTGTATCATGTTCATGTTTGCCATTGTTATATTCCCATTTCGCGACGCTGTTCAATCACTCGCCAATCAGGTTCCGAGAAGACCCCCTCAAACATTTCACGAACGCTTGGCTTGGACTTACCTAAAGTACCCACGGCCTCGGCCTCTTTAACCGCAGCTTTCACCTTTTCCGTTAACTCGTCGGTTAATGCCTGATGACGGTCCTCATCCCACTCTCCGGCTGAAATAAGATGCTCTTTGAGACGGGCAAGAGGATCGCCAAGAGGCCAGTGCTCCGCTTCATCCGCCGGACGGTATTTCGTTGGGTCATCGCTAGTGGAGTGGCCTGCTGCGCGGTACGTGAAAAACTCGATCAGGGTAGCGCCAAGATTATTGCGCGCCCGCTCTGCCGCCCATTGCGTGGCTGCCCACACGGCGAGGAAATCATTTCCATCTACCCTCAACCCTGGTAGACCATAGGCGAGTGCTTTTGCAGCAAATGTGGTCGCTTCACCACCCGCAATCCCTGAATAACTCGAGATAGCCCACTGGTTGTTGGTCACGCATAAAATGACCGGAGCCTTGTATACCGACGCAAAGGTCAAGGCCTCATGGAAGTCACCTTCAGCCGTCGTCCCTTCACCGATGTAGCCCAACGCGATTTTATCGTCGCCCTTGTAAGCGGAGGCCATGGCCCACCCCACTGCATGACCAAAACGGCTGCCAACATTGCCGGACAGAGAATAAAAGCCATAGTCACGAGCGGAGAAAAGAATCGGGAGTTGCCGACCCTTCAAAGGATCTCTCTCGTTTGAAAAGATCTGGTTGACCATATCAATGAGAGGGTACTCTCTCGCCATTAACCAGCTCATTACCCGATAGGTCGGGAAACACATGTCCCCGGCGGACAACGCCAATGATTGCGCAGCGCCAATAGCTTCTTCGCCAGTCGACTTCATATAGAAGCTGGTCTTGCCTTGCCGGTGCACGCGGAACAGCCGTTCATCGAAAACTCTTGTCAGGAGCATGGCGCGCAACCCTTGCCTCAAAACATCGGGGGACAAATTGGGGTTCCATGGCCCTACAGCATTACCGGCATCATCCAGAACACGCACCAGCTTGTATGGTAAGTCGCGCATTTCCTCTTCCGGCGCCGCCACATCTGGCCTTCGGGTCTCGCCAGCTTTGGGAACAACAAGATGCTTGAAGCTAGGTTCGTCACCTGGCCGGGCAGCCGGCGCGGGGACGTGTAAGTGAAGTGGTTTAGAGTTCGTCATAGCGTGTCACTCCCTAATTTTTATTGGTTGATGATGTCACGCAAACCAGGGATTTTCTTTGTTATTTCCGCCCTGAAAAGCAGCAGTTTTAGCTTGCAATTCCTCACGGAATACTTATATTAGAATTAAATTCTAATTAAAAAATATTGATTGTTATGGATGCTACTGATCTCAAAATCGTGCGCTTTCTCCAAGCCCATCCTGAGATATCAATGTCAGACCTGGCGGAAAAGGTGGGGTTGTCACAAACGCCTTGCTGGCGCCGCGTTAAAAAACTCGAGGGCGATGGGGTCATCTCAGGGCGAGCCGTAATTCTGGATCCCAAGAGCTTCGGCATCGTCGTTGACGTCGTTGCGCACCTGAGAGTGGCCCGCCAGGAAGAGGAAACCCTGGAAGCACTGGAGGCGGCGGTGCAGACGCACCCTGAGATAGTGGAGTGTTTTTCTATGAGCGGGGAAAGCGACTACATGCTGAGAGTCATGTCCCGCAGCATTGAGGACTACGAGAAATTTCTCAAAAAAACGCTCGTTCATCTACCAGGGGTGACTGGCGTGAATTCAAGCTTTGTTCTCAAGCGAGTAAAACTGACAACCGACTTACCTCTATAGACGGTAATGTGCCCACCTATAGTTGGGCCTCGCCACCGTCAACAGCGTAGTCTGAACCTGTCACATAACTCGATTCATCTGATAACAGGAACAACACGACCGACGCAACCTCCTCGGCTGTTCCCATACGGCCCATGGGATTGGCCTTGCAAAAAGCGTCTTGCATCTGATCGACCGCCTCATCTGAGCGGCCTGTGCGCTTAAAGAATGGCGTTATGGTCGGGCCGGGGCTCACTGTATTCACCCGCACCTGGCGTGATATCAACTCACGGGCCAAAGCTCTCGTCATCGAACGGACAGCTCCCTTGGCAGCCGAATAGACCGCCCCGCCTGCCATCCCCTTGTCTTTCGCAAGCGAAGACATCAGGACCAGACTTCCCCCATCCTTCACCAGACCGCTCAAAGCCTGCGCGCTAAACAGAGCACCACCAACGTTGAGATCAAAGAGCTCCCGGTATAACTCAGGTGTGATGTTTCCTAAAAGAGCTCCGCCACCTTTTCCGGCATTGATAGAAGCACCGTCTATTCGGCCAAACCGACGCGTGACTTCTTCGGCTAACACCTCTGCAGCGTCAAAATCGGCCGCGTCATTCAACAAACCCTGAATATTACCGTGCGCCTGCTCTGCTGCCCTAAGCCTATCGATGTTGGTTCCCGTCACCAGAACCTGACCGCCTTCTTGAGCAATCGACAAGGCTGTCGAAAAACCTATACCGCTTGTACCTCCGGTAACAACGAACGCCTTATCGACAAAACGAGCCATACGACTTTCCTCTTTTGAGCCTCGGTTAATTTGATCACCAAGTTAGCCAACCTTCCATCGGCAGGTATGATGAAGGATGGAACCAAAGTTCCGTCAGGGGTTACCAGCAGGCCAGTTTCCGTTGTTCATGAGGGCGTCGAATGCCTCGGTCATTTCCTTCGCCGAATAGGGATAGTCATGGCGAACCCACCATAGCCACAGATTCACCAGCGCGCCAACAAAACACCGGACTACAGCTTCACCACGTAAACCATTTGCAGAACAAATACCCTGTTTACGATAGTGCTCTCGTACCTGAACGAGCAGAATGTTTTCCAAATGGGCAAGGACAACGCCTTGAGACGGGCCGTTAAAAAAAGACGTTGTCAACGAAGCGTGGCGCTCAGTCGCTGCGAACAGCCAGGCTGAAACATCCAGGACAACCCGCTCACTGCCCGACACCTTGAGGGTCCTTGTCCCCGGCTCTCCAATACTTTCATAACCGGCAACCAACAGATCTTCCTTGTCGCTGAAATGAACATAAAAGGTCGAGCGCGCGACACCGGCTTTCAATAGTAGTTCCTGCACCGTGATATCACGAAAATCCTTCTCCAGCACAAGTCGATACATGGCGTCGAGTAGGCGCTCTCGTGCTCTGGACGATTTTTTCGATCCGTTTCGGATGCGATTCGGCTCCGAGCTACCGTTTTGAGTCCGGGGGGGAGGGGGATGTTGATTCATCCGGTGCTTGTGCATGAACACACCCCAGAGAATTAATCCATGTTTTTTAGGGTTTTCGTATCGCAGCTTGTCCTAAACGCTATCACAGCCCCTACCTCTCAGCAAGACGAAACCCAGCCTTTTATTCTGTATTCGAAATCGAACAGATACCAAATTCTGTCCGTTGTGGTTTTCATTACCGCAACCCTACACTGACTCCCTAGCAGAGCATATCCGCCCCAGACCCGCTGCGAGGCTGATACTAAGACACGGCAGTCGCTTAGAGGTCGGACCAATTCCGGAAAGGAACGCACGAGAATGAACAAGAATTACGATTACATCATCGTCGGTGCAGGCTCGTCGGGCTGTGTAATGGCGAATCGATTGTCCGCCGACCCCACGGTATCCGTACTGATGATCGAGAGCGGCCCCGAACATACAAGCCCGCTAATAGCAATGCCCCGTGGTATCGGTAAATTGCTTGCTCCCGGAAACCCACATGTATGGGATTATGAAGCATCTCGTGGAGAGGGTATGGCAAGCGAGCTTTGGCTCAAAGGCAAGGCAATCGGTGGTTCCAGCTCGGTGAACGGTATGGTCTACGTACGTGGTGCACCTGCAGACTATGACGCCTGGGAAGCGATGGGCTGTGACGGCTGGGGTTGGCGCGATATGGGGCGGCAATTCGTGGCTCTGGAAGACCACCAGCTAGGGAGCTCTCAATGGCGGGGGGTTGGCGGGCCACTGAAGATTAGCGTTCACCCACACGGAGATGAATTATGCGATGCCATCATCGACGCTGCGGAAAACATGGGGGTTAATCGGGTAGCGGATACTAATCATGTGGATTCGGTCAGTGGCGGTGGCTTTGGATATCAGCCACAGACTACCTGGAGGGGGCAGCGCTTTAGCGCCGCCAAAGCATTTCTTGACCCGATTCGCCAGCGACCAAACCTGACGGTGATAACCGAAACCGACGTACAGCGCATTGAATTTGAAGAGCGTCGGGCGATTGCGGTCGTGGCTAGAAACAAGGCTGGCGAGCTTCGCTTCGACGTAAACCGGGAAATTTTGCTGTGCGCCGGGGCGATTGAATCACCAAAGCTATTGCAACTTTCCGGCATCGGCCCGGCCGAGTTGTTACGTTTACATGCTATCCCTGTCGTCCAGGACGCGCCTGATGTAGGACGCAATTTAAGGGAGCACGTCTACATCGCCGCTCAGTTTCGGGTCACTCGCGGTAGTTTTAACCACTGTTTCTCCGGCTTCAGACTGGCACGCTCGGTACTGCGCTACTTCCTGTTCAAGAAAGGTCCGATGACACACGCCGCTCACGAAGCTGGTGGTTTTGTCAAAACGCGACCTGGCCTTGACCGCCCTGACGCACAAATTGGTGTAAGCCTGTTTTCCATGGACGGTGACGGCAAGACTGTGGCGATCGACCGAAAGCCAGGGATTACGCTGGGAGGCTACTTCATGCACCCGCAAAGCCAGGGCGAAGTCCACATCCAGTCGTCCAACCCGTCGGTACCACCGAAGATCACCGCGAATTATTTAAGCGCCGAGGAAGATCAGACCGCGGCCGTGGCCCTACTGCGCTGGATTCGAGAGCTGGCGGCACAACCTTCACTCAAACCTTTCATCATTGAAGAACTGACGCCCGGACCACACGTGCAGAATGAAGAGGATATGCTTGCCGCCTTTCGGCGCTACGGGCAAACCGCCTATCACGTCTCGGGCACCTGTCGTATGGGAAGCGACGAGAAAGCCGTTTTGGATCAACAACTGCGGGTTCGGGGAGTGAGCGGCCTGCGCGTTATCGATACGTCGATCATGCCAGCGTTAGTTTCAGGCAATACCAATGCGCCTGCGATGGCCATTGCCATGCGCGCAGCTGAAATGATGACAGCCTCAAGCAAACATACATCCCCCGCGCATGGAGCAAGCACACTATGACAGTTCCCTTCACACATCTGACCAAACTCTACATGAACGGCAATTGGGAGTCGGTCAGCGACAATGAAACAGTAATCAACCCCGCCACTGAAGCTGTCATCGGTTATGCACCAGTAGGTACTGTAGACTCTGCCAGCAAAGCCATTGCCGCTGCCCGTGACGCCTTTGACTCTGGCCCCTGGCCCTGGCTCAGCATGGCAGAGCGAGCAGACTATATGCGTCGCATGCACTCTGCATTGGTCGCTCGTCATGAGCAAATCTGCGAGCTGATTGTGGCAGAAGTCGGTTGCTCGCAGGCAGTGACGCAGGCCATGCAGGTCGACATGCCGCTATCTCATGTACTCAAGGCCATTGATCGATCAGTCGTTAACGACGCTCATCAGATTCCGGTGGAAGCCGTAGCGAACCCGATGAATCCGGAGGGGCCGAAGCTCCTTGGCAGCGGCAGCATCGAACGGGAGCCTGTCGGTGTCGTGTCAGGCATTACTGGCTACAATTTTCCATTTTTGCTCAATCTGGCGAAAGTGTTTCCCGCCCTGCTGGCCGGAAACACGTTGGTACTAAAGCCTTCACCTTTTACACCCTTTACGGCTTTGCTTCTGGGTGAAGTCGCGGATGAGATTGGCTTGCCTGACGGCGTTCTGAATATCGTTACCGGTGGCACAGAGGTTGGAAGCTTACTAAGCAGTGATCCCCGCGTTGACATGGTGTCCTTTACAGGTTCCGAGTCGGTAGGCACCAGCATCATGACTCAGGCCGCTGCAACCCTGAAGCGAGTGCATCTTGAGTTGGGCGGAAAGTCAGCGCTAATCGTCAGGGCGGATGCAGATATCCAGGCCGCTGCAATGGGGGCCGTCATCGGGCTCACTATCAATGCAGGGCAAGGCTGCGCTCTGTTGACCCGATTCCTCGTTCACAACTCAGTACGCAAAGAATTCGTCCAGCACGCCCGGGCCATAGCCAGCCAGTTCAAGGTGGGTGACCCTGCGGACCCCAGCGTTGCAATGGGGCCGCTTATTCGGGAGTCCCACCGCGCCAAGGTAGAAACGTTCATTGCCAGCGGACAGGAACAGGGAGCAACCCTGATTTGCGGAGGCGGCAGGCCTGCCGGCCTCGAGAAGGGGTTCTTTACTGAAATTACGCTATTCGACAATGTCACCAACGACATGACCATCGCCCAGGAGGAAATCTTTGGCCCGGTTGGAGTCGTCATCGGTTTTGATACTGACGAGGAAGCCATCGCCATCGCTAATGACTCGCGCTTTGGCCTCAACGGCGGAGTCATGACCGCAGATCCTGCCGTAGCACATCATATTGCCAAACGCATACGTGCAGGAAGCGTCTATATCAATGGCGGCGGTGGCACCATGCCCTATGCGCCCATTGGTGGGTTCAAACGCTCAGGTATTGGACGGGAATTTGGGCCTGGGTGGTTGAACGAGTTTACCGAGGAAAAATCTCTTATCTATCCCGTCGGTCGCTAACCACATTCAACCCGAAAGTACTAACCCCAGTCGAGAGGGTGTATCACATGCGTAAAATAGAGACGACGCGCCAGATTGCCTATACCCTGGCGCTAACTGTCTGCGGTAGCTCGGGCGTTCACGCAGAAGTACCGAAAATCGAGGAAGCAACCGGCGGTATGGAGCAGGCCGCGTTGGCTGCAGGTTTACAGTTTCCTTTGGATACCGTTGGCTATCGCGAAAAAGAGTTCCTTCTCTCGGGAACGGCTGCGTCCTATGCTCCACAAGGCGGACAGCTGCTTCCTACCGATGGCAAGTGGGAGGTGGACGCAGGAGACAGCGCCACTTATACAACCCGCGCCATCGTTTACCGTCCAATAAAGGATGAGGCGTTCAACGGCACAGTTATTGTCGAATGGATGAATGTCACCAGTGGCAGCGACTCCAGCCCGATCTGGATTTATACGCACAATGAGTTGATCCGGGAAGGTTATATACTGGTTAGCCTCTCAGCACAGGCGGCGGGCGTTGAAAGCATCAAGGAAAAAGATCTTGACCGCTACGGTAGGCTACAGCATCCCGGTGACATTTATTCGTATGACATATTCTCGCAAGCTGGCCAGGCCGTTAGGGCTCATGCCGAGACCCTTTTAGTAGGACTCAAGCCCCAACGAGTGTTGGCCGCCGGAGAGTCACAATCCGCCTACCGATTAGCCACGTACGTTAATGCCGTCCAACCAAAGGTCAGTGTTTACGACGGCTTTCTGCTGCAAAGTCGCGCAGCCAAGGCTGCATACCTGGCGAGCCCGGAGGACGTATCCGACAAGACGAAGATTCGCGAGGATCTGTCCGTGCCGGTTCTGGTGTTTCAGAGCGAGACCGATGTTAACGAAGTAGCTCGCCAACCAGAAACCTCAACCTATCGGCTTTGGGAAGTGGCCGGCACGGCACATTTTGACGCCTATGGCGGTGGTTTTGGGCTGGCCGACATGGGAGACGGTCAGGGCGCCTTGCATGCGATCAAAGCGCTGCAGGAGCCACCAAGCAGCATCTTCGGCCTGATCAATTGCGACTTACCCATCAATACCGGCCCCATGAACTTCGTCATCAGTGCCGCAGTGCATGCCCTCAACGAATGGGTTCGTACCGGTGTGCCACCCGCCACCACGGATCGACTTCAAGCTACAGATTTCAAGCTCTATAATCCGGAATTTGTTCGCGATGACATTGGTATCGCAAGGGGGGGTATTCGCACACCATTCGTGGATGCACCGCTCGCGACTCTCAGTGGTACCGGAAATGCTGGAGATGGTGGATGGTTCTGCCAGCTATTCGGGACGACCCGGCCGTTGGACACAAAAAGACTTAACAGCCTCTATCCAACCCGCCAGGCCTTCATCGCTGAATGGACCAGGGCTACCGAAAATGCTGTTAGCAGGGGACATATCCGTCCGGTCGACGGTCAAATGCTGATCGAGGCGGCCAAGAACATTCGGTTGAATTGACTACCTATCGTTCAAAGTTAACAGCACATCATCGGCTAACCAGTTGCAGGAACTCCTGACGAGTGTTTACAGACTCGCGGAACGCTCCCAGCATCACGGAGCTATACATCTTCGAGTTCTGTTTCTCGACACCGCGCATCATCATGCACATGTGTCTGGCTTCGATCACAACGGCGACACCGTCGGCCTGAGTCACACTTTGCAACGCTTCTGCGATCTCTCTCGTCAGGTTCTCCTGAATCTGCAGACGTCGGGCGAACATATCCACGATACGGGCAACCTTGGATAAACCAATCACCTTGCCCGAAGGAATATAGGCAACATGTGCTTTGCCCACGAAAGGCAGCATGTGGTGCTCACACAGAGAATAGAGCTCAATATCCTTGACCAACACCATTTCATCGTTATCTGACTCGAACAACGCGCCATTAACAATCTCCTCAAGGGATTGCTCGTAACCATGACAAAGAAATTGCATAGCCTTCGCCGCACGCTTCGGGGTACCAACCAGTCCGCTGCGTGACGGCACAGGATCAAGTCCAGCCAAAATGGCTTCGTACTGTTTCGTCAAGTTTTCAAGGCTCATTGATGCTTCTCTTTTTGTTGAATCCCGTCCTCTGAGGAGCCTGTCATATTTGTGACCAAGACCAACTACCAAACTCGGCTTATCGCAATCGGTAGCGCAGGATTTTTGGATTAACTAGTCCAGTTCGGCCCACCCCTGATAGTAGCCGACTGCAACAATGTACTTCTCAGTAACACTGAACAGCGTGATTTTCTGTTCATTGGAGTTCGTTGTTGGATTGGGCCACAAATATGACAGCCTTCCACTGTCGCTTGTTTCAGCCATCTCTAACATACGCTCGCCGATAGGCTGCTTGTCGGTGGAACGAATAGTATTGAAATCACTTCCAACCAGCCGACGGTTATAGCCATGGGCAATAAACCGTTCTGAATCACGATCAATCACAAAGGCATACAGATCGTCTTGGTGGAATTCCGGCGACAGGCTATTGATTTTCCGGATGGTTTCTTCGGGTTCCTCTCCCATTGCCTGCACAACACGTGTCAGCAGGTTCTTGGCTTCGCTCTCACTCGAGCGGGGAATGTAGTATCCCACTGCAAAAACTTTGTTATCGACACGTGTATAGAAGACACTCTTTTTCTCATGGCGCCCACTGGACCAGTTCTGCCACCGATAGGTGGCATGGTGTACGTCGCCTGATGCAGGACGCTCAAGCGCCTGTTGAAATTCTGCTCTCAGCTCCGGGCCAAGCGTTTTGCTGACATCCCGTCCAATCAAAGTCGCCGAAGGGCCTCCGCTGGCGAGCATCACGCCGTTCGTATCAATAACGTAGACATAAAGCTCCCCATCGGTAAATCGCCCTTGTCTGCTGATAGCAGCCAAGGCGACATCGCCTTCCTCTGTATAATAAGCCACAGCTCTGGCCAACAGATCTTTTGCTCTCCTGGTATCGCCACCATCGATATCAGCGGGTAGGCCCTGGCCAAATGCACTGGCTGTCAAAAACATGCCCAGAACAAGCGCTGTGATCCTTAAACCAAACTGCGTTGTTGCCTTATACATTGCCATGTTCATAGCCCGTCACCTTTATCGATCGGTACTCTTGCTTTAGCGCTCTCGATCTGAAGCTTTAAAATTAGAGCTTTCGGCTGATAATTTCTTTCATGATTTCTGAGGTCCCCCCGTATATGCGGGCCACACGGGCATCGATCCAGGCCTGGCCAATTCGATACTCGCTCATAAAACCATACCCGCCATGCAACTGAAGCATGTCATCAAGCAGCTTTCCCTGCAGCTCCGACCCCATCAGTTTGGCCATGGCGGCAACATCTGCAGGGAGCTCATCATTCATGACACGCTCAAGACAGTTATCAACAAATACTCTCAGCATCGTCGCCTGGGCTTTAATGTCGGCTAACTTAAAGCGTGTATTCTGAAAATCGAAGACTGTCTTACCAAACACCTTTCGTTCTTTCGTGTAGCCAATCGTCAGCTCAAGAAAACTATCAATCGACTCAGCCGCTCTAAGAGCAATAATCAACCTTTCCCACGCCAATTGATGCGTCAGGTAGCCGAATCCTGCATTTTCTTCACCAAGCCGGTTTGATACCGGGACACGCACGTCGTCGAAGAACAACTCTGCCGTGTCCTGCCCCTTCAGGCCGATTTTGTCCAGCAGGCGACCTTTAGAAAAACCTTCGCGGTCTGTTTCGACACATACCAACGTCAAATCCTTGCTTGCCGGATCAATTTTGGTGGCCGTAACGACCAAATCTGCATTTCCACCGTTGGTGATGAATGTCTTCTGGCCTGAGATAACGTATTCATCACCATCCTGTCGCAATTGAGTTCGCATGGATCTCAGATCGCTTCCAATGCCAGGCTCGCTCATCGCGATAACACCGATCATTTCGCCACTGACCATCTTGGGCAGCCACTTGTGCTTCTGCTCTTCAGTGCCGTACGACACGATATACGGTGCTACAATTTCAGAGTGTGTTGTGAAACCGATTGCCGTCGCATTAACTCGCGCAAGCTCTTCGATCATCACCGCGGAGTGCCCAAAGTCGCCACCAGCACCGCCGTATTCTTCGGGCACAGTGGAGCAAAGCAACCCCATTTCCCCCGCCTTGCGCCAAACTTCCTTCGGAACAATGCCTTCCTTTTCCCATTCCTCCAGGTGAGGGCATATTTCCCTTTCTATAAACCGTCGGGCCTGTTCTCTGAACATATTATGGTCTTCGCGGAACACGGTACGCATCGAGATCTATCTCCCTTAAATAACTACTGATCCAGAAAGTTCGGTTTGCGTTTTTCAACAAACGATGTAACCGCTTCTTCATGATCTTTAGTGTGATGAGCCAGCGATTGATAGGCTGCGGATAATTCAAGCAATGAATCCAAACGCATATGCTGGCCTTCGCGTAACAATCGTTTGCATAGCCTTAGAGCATGCCCTGGGTTTTCAGCGATACGTGCAGCCAGCGCCAAGGCTTCTGATTCAAGCTCGTCTGGTTCACAGACCTGTTCGACGAGTCCCCAAGCCAAGGCCTGTTCTGCGTCAATCGTATCGCCGGTAAAGGCCATCAAACTTGCCTTGGGAATGCCGATTATCCGGGGAAGCAACCAGGCTCCCCCATCACCAGGAACGATGCCCAATTTGACGAAACTTTCTGCAAACTTAGCAGTCTTGCTTGCAATCCGGATGTCGCACATGCACGCCAGATCCAGCCCTGCGCCGATAGCCGCGCCGTTTACTGCCGCGATAATCGGAATATCAAGGTCGTAAAGGCACAGAGGAATCTTTTGAATACCATTACGGTACGTATCACGGAGCTCATAAGGCGAGCCCGCGAATATGCCCTCGCGGCGTTGCATATCTTTGATATTGCCGCCAGCACAGAAAGCTTTTCCACTTCCCGTGAGGACCACAGCTCTCACACTATGATCAGTCCGGAGCTCTGCACACAGATCAACGAACTCCTGCATCTGACTTGGATCGCTAAGGGCGTTGCGTGTATCGGGACTGCTCATCCGGACCACAACAACATTGCCCGTGCGTTCAATGTTTAGAAACTGAGCCATAAGCGCCTCTAACCTTCGGTCGTTAGTTTTTGTTGATGAGGGTGAGTGATCGACGACCAGAATTGTTCAGGTCCGGACGCGCAGATATGGTTACCCAACACCTTGCTCCAATGGGTAGCGCTACCAAACTCTCCGCGCCAGGCCCACAGTCGACGAGTTAGCAACTGCAGCTCGTATTCCTGTGTGAAACCAATAGCACCATGTACGGAGTGCCCGATCCGGGCAGCCTCACTCGCGCCGTCCGACGTCGTCACTTTCGCCGCAGCGATTCGAAAATGGCTCAGGTCTGGATCGGATGCCACAAACGCCGACTCTGCTGCCACATTGGCAGCCGCAGTTTGCTCAGCCAAAATGGCTAGTTGCTGCTGAATGGCCTGAAACTTGGCAATTGGGCGGCCAAACTGTTTCCTTTCCGCTGCATAATCGGACGCCAGCTCCATAACCCTTGTCATTGCTCCAGCTATCTGTGCGGAACGCAGCATTGCGCCACCATAGCCTAAAGTAGAGGCAGAAAGCGTCTCGGGAAGGTTTCCGGATGCGGCCGGAAGTGCTGACGAGAAAACCATGGTATCTCGCGGCTCACCGGCGATATTTGTGCCCTCATGGAGGGAGTTCGCACCCGCTGTTTGCAGTAAGACCACACTTGCTTGCTGCCCTTCCGTGACCACTGCAACAACAGAATTCGCGTACCGTCCCCATGGCACCTGAGCCAGCTCGCCCGATACCCGGTCTCCAGACCATTCAAGAGTTCCTTCAGGAGCGATCGTCACGATACCGTCGCTGGCCTCAATACCCGCCAGGCCCAAAAGCCAGTTTGCCAGTAGCATCTCAACGAGGGGCACCGGCGCCATGTGCCTGCCGGCAGCACGTGCGACAACGAACAAATCTTGCCAGCCCGCCCCAATACCTCCGCTTTCCTCGGGTGCACTGGCCAATGTAAAGCCATTCTCTTCCAGGGCCTCCCATACGGCCTGCGGCCATACGCCATTTTCAGCGCTCCGAACACATTCAGAGGTCGAAAGATCAGCCAGAAGGCGCTCAATAGTTGATTCAAATAACTCACGCATTATCGAAGCCCCAACCCACGTGCGATGATTCCACGAAGAATTTCACGGGTTCCCCCGCGTAGTGAAAAAGAGGGCGCCATCTGCGTTAAGTAAGCAAGAACACGCGCATACTCCGATCCGCCACTTACCTGTGGTTGCTCATCAATAAGAAGTTGCAGAATTTCCGGAATTTCTTGCTCAAAAACGTTGCCCAGGTCTTTAACGCACGACGCGGCCCAGGCGGGGTTCTCACCGTCACTGAGTTGCTGTGTCACAGACAGGGACATATCCCGTAATGTCAGCAGTCGGGCGGTAATTCTTCCTATGTCCCGCGACTGTAATGCATCCGGCTTGGTGCCGATGACGTCAAGCGCGGCATAAATGAGTGCGATGCTGCTCAGAAAGCGCTCAGGCCCACTTCTCTCAAAGGCGAGCTCTGCAGTTACCTGTTGCCAGCCAGCACCTTCCTGTCCGATCAGTGCACTGTCATCGAGCTCGACGTTATCAAAGAACACTTCGTTGAAATGCTCACTCCCGGTCAGGTCGGGAATAGCTCTTACGGTGATACCGGGCAAACTGAGGTCGACGATGAACTGCGACATCCCGCCGTGGCGGCCGGTCTCCTCTTTATCACCCGTCCGAACCAGCGCGATCATGTAATGTGAGTGATGAGCGTTGGTTGTCCAGACCTTCTGACCGTTCAGCAGCCAGCCATCCTTCGTCTTCTTCGCATTAGTCTTGATGGAAGCCAGGTCAGAGCCGGAGTCTGGCTCACTCATACCAATGCAGAAATAGCTCTCTCCCCGACAGATTGGGGGAAGATACTTTTCTTTTTGCTCATCGGTGCCAAATCGTTGAATTAATGGACCACTTTGGCGATCTGCGATCCAATGTGCTGAAACAGGCGCACCTGCCGCCAGCAGTTCTTCTATAACAACATAGCGTGAGTAGGGTGATGCTGCTGCGCCACCATACTCAACGGGCAGGGACATTCCCACCCAACCCTGCTCCCCCAACTGGCGGCTAAATCCTGCATTAAACCCCATCCAGGAATGAGCCCGGTCAGTCAGCGGATAATCAGCAAGTTCATCCCGTAGAAACGCTCGAACTTTTGAACGGAGCATTTCAGCTTCAGGCGGAATAGAGCTATGGCGGAATTGTGAAATACTCATCGAAAGGCACCCTCAGCCGCCAAGGTGTGACAGCTCAGTATTAGTTTTGACCAAACCTCCCGTTTCCAGCTTCTGGGAAACGGGAGGTTTCATTCACCGCCGGATTTAGATAGCGGTCTTGGCATCTGCCTTTTCAAACATCGACGTAATGTCGCCGGAAGTGACCGGCTTTCCGTCTTGTTTCGTGACCTCAGCACCGCCAAGGCCCAGAGCCGGCTCAGTGCTTACATGCGTTGCCTGCGCTCGAAGTGCACCAACAGTGCAGTTCTCCCGGCCAAGGATGGGGAACGGATCGTAGGAGAACTCACGCATTGCGTTCAGGTGAGTCACCTTATTGATCTGTTCTTCAGTCAGACCCTGCAAATGGTCCCAGGTGGTTTCCGGGGAATGCGGCCACGTGCAATCGGAGTGCGGGTAGTCGCTTTCCCAGGTCACCATGTCTTCGTTCATGAAGTGCAGATTCTGAAGGCCAAACTTATCCTCAATGAAGCAGGTCACAAAGTGCTTGAAGAAGATATCGCTCGGCATCTTCCCGCCGAAATCTGCGTTGGTCCAGGCATGGTGATGGCGATGCGTGAAATCAGCACGCTCCAACAGATAGGGCACCCAACCAATGCTGCCCTCTGACAACGCCATGCGAAGCTTCGGATACTTCTTCCACATCGGCGCCCAGATCCAGTCGGCTGCGGCGTTGGCAATCGAAATCGGCATGGTTGTGATCCAGGCGTCAATCGGCGACAGGTCTGAGGCGTGTTCAGCTTTACCGCCCGAACCGATGTGACAGCAGATCACAACGTTGTTGTCTTCACAGACTTTCCAGAGCGGATCCCAGTACTCATCATGGATGGATGGGTAGCCCAAACGTGCGGGATTGTCAGAGAAAGAAAGCGCGTGCACGCCCTCCTTGGACAGCCTCTTGACCTCGGCGACGGCTGCCTTCATATCCCAGAACGGCACCAGCATCAGGGGGATAAAGCGGCCTGGTGCGGCATTACACCAATCGTAAAGGTGCCAGTCGTTGTACGCCTGAATCGCCGCAAGGGCAATGTCGCGCTGCGGATGATTCTGGAAGCGCTGCCCCGCAAACCCTGGAAATGTCGGGAAGCACAGAGAGCCCAGCACGCCATTCGCGTTCATATCGTCAACGCGCGCCTTAACGTCCCAGGTGCCTCGGCGCATCTGGTCATATCCGAGCGGCTCCATGCCGTATTCTTCCTTGGGGCGCCCTACTACCGAGTTAAGCCCCATATAACCAGTTGCTTCTTCCTCGAACACCCATACATCTCGCTCGCCACGTTTCTCAACGTGCGGCTCACGGCCTTTGAAACGCTCCGGCATATGGTGTTTGAAGGCATTGGGTGGCTCGATGGCATGATCGTCCACACTAACGAGAATCAAATCTTCAAGTTTCATGGTGGGTCCCCTTCGCATTTCGCGATTTGTGATTGTTCATCTAGTATAGGTCACACACTTTATAAATTAAACAGTTTTTTTGTTTCTGTACAACTAAATCAATAAAAATTCTGATTTTTGTGCGGAGGCCGATAAACCTCACCCTCGATGGGTTCGAGTTCCACTTGATTTAAAAGGAGTTTTTATAGCGCGGAGAAACTGTAGACAGGAGGTCAGGCCCTCCACCGTGCGGGCAAATGTATCCGCAGGCAGGGGGCCAGTGTTTACAGCCTATAAGCTGATAACTGAAGGACAGGAAAACAATCCGGGAGTGTTGAGTCGGCGACGACCAAAAACAATCAGTCCCAGATAACGGGTAGATTGTGAGGCCCCCTTAACTGGGCTCCCTTGATCTCCGGAGCTGGCTTGGAAGGATCCAGCCTAATGTTTGGCATCATGTCGAGAATGGCGTTTACGGCACAATTGATTTCGGTTTTGGCTACGAACTGGCCAATGCACATGTGGGGGCCAAAACCGAAACCGAATGACGGTTTTTGACGACGATCAATATTGAACGTATCTGCATCCTCAAAAACGTCTTCATCCCGGTTCGCCGAGCTTACGATGCATGAAACCATAGCGCCCTTTGGCACTTTTACGCCGCGAATTTCAGTATCTTGCGAGGCCTGACGAACCTTGAAGGTTGCCACTGGCTCGTAACGGACAGACTCATCAATGGCCTTATTAACCAGGCTTCTGTCATCCTTGACCCGAGCCAACAGCTCGGGCCTTTCAAGCAACAGAGTCATCAACGTGCCGAATGTCCGGGTGGTCGTTTCCCCGGCAGCTGGCAAGAGCGAACGAACAAAGGTAGTAATCTGATGGTCATCCAACGATTCCCCTTCGTACTCCGCCACAATAAGGCGGCTGATCAGGTCATCACCGGTGCCGCCCTCGGCGCGCCGTTGCTCTACAACCTCTCGAATCGCTCCATAAAGAGCATTTACCGCTTCCATTGCTTCCTTCTTTGCTGCCGCAGCCTTTTCCGGGTCGACTTGTGGACCTTTCAGAATGGCCAGAGCCCATGCAGCGTACTGCTTGATTTCTTCGGGGCGATCCTCGGGGAATCCGATCAGTGAATAGATTACCCGGATGGGAAAATAGAGTGCGAAATCCATCAGGTCAGCCTGCTTATCCGCAATCATCGGCTCCAGGAACTCTTCCCGAATGACCCGATCAATACGATCCTGCTTCCAACGGTTGACTGTATCTGGCATAAACACCGGCTGCAGTAGGTTTCGCATCTTCTTATGCTCATCACCGTCCATGGCCGTGAGTATGAGACCGTCAAAAAAAGCCCCTAGCCCTTCGGCAATGAAACCACTGGTAAATTGAGCACTATCGCGCATGACGCGCATCACATCGTCGTATTTAAACAGCGTATAACAAGGACGATCCGGATCAACGCCCGCAATCGAGGGCACCCCAAGTTTCTCCATGAAATTCTCGGGCAGGACGGGGCTGTCCTCACGCATTTTCGCATAGGCCGCGTGCAGATCGATGTCTGCCCCACGGTAGTTACTTGCAACGTCTTCAAAGACACTCTCTAGTTTGTTTTTCGACAATTCAGCCATGTCCAACTCCCGTTATTGTTTTCCACGCACAACCAGAAATCCCAGAAATTCGACCGTCCGGCTGGTAAAAGCGCCATAAAAAATTAGACTAAATTTAAACTTATGCCCAACTAAGCCTCAAAGCAAGTGCTTCTTCAAGACATCCAAAAACCTCTCATCTGTTACCTCAATATCCGGGGCGAAGCGGGCAACGACTTCCCCATCACCATCAAGTAGAAATTTTTCAAAGTTCCACTGCACTTCCGGAGGCATGTTTGGCTCGATGCCATAACCGCTGAGCTTTTCTCGCAAAGGCCCATCACCAATCACACTGGGAGCCGATCGGGTTAAAGCCTCATAGAGCGGATGCTTACCAGCACCACTTACCGATATTTTTGAGAACAAGGGGAACGTGACGTCGTATTGGGTTGAACAAAAACTGGCAATTTCTTCATCACTTCCAGGTTCCTGCTCCCGGAAATCATTTGAGGGAAAGCCCAAGATCACCAGACCGCGGTCCTTCCACTCGCGGTACAGAGCCTCCAATGCACGATATTGCGGCGTCAGACCACATTTTGAAGCGACATTCACCACCAGGTACGCCTTGGCTTTGCAGTCGAATAAACCAGCTTCATCGCCATCAATAGTTTTGATCGAAATCTGTCGCAGTTCGGAATTCATCAATATCCTCAGTAAGCTTTCTGAACGTAAGTCATTCGCCCACCCGCTAACATTAGCGCACAGTACATATTGAGCTCTGCTATTTCTTCAACGCTGTAGTGCTGCGCCATTGCCTCGTAGTGCTGGGCTTCAATTGCCATGTAGTCAGCCGCGAAAAGCTCAGCAAATTTGAGGGCTGCCTGTTCTGGCACGGTGAAATAGGCACTGTCAGCCGACAAACAGGCAATGTCCCTTTCGCTGACAGTGTCTGATTTTCGTGCCAACTGGCACGCCTGGCATTGTGTAATGCTGGCAATCTTAAGCCGCACCAGTTCACGTAACCTCTCGCCTAGAAGGCTGTGGGCATGAAATTGCTCTAGCAGGTCAAGCCAACCTTGAGCAATCGCTGGACGGTGAGCCCAAACTTGAACCGGTACACTGGAGCTCAGCATTCCCGATTGAAGCCCTTGCTTCAGCGTTCTTTGCAGGCCTTCTGGCATCTTGGAAACAGGCACCAGTGGAATATGAGTCATGCTCCCTCCATCGCCACGGCATTCACGGATTCACTCAATCCGTTCTATAATCGTTGCCGTACCCATACCGCCAGCACAACAAATGGCTTGCAGGGCGTAACGTCCTTCCCGACGCTCAAGCTCATTCAGCATGGACGTCATAATGCGAGCGCCGCTCGCCCCAAGTGGGTGCCCAAGCGCAATAGCTCCACCATTGACATTCAGGCGCTCCGGTGAAGCCCCGATCTCTTTTAGCCAGGCTAGTGGTACCGAGGCGAACGCCTCGTTGATTTCAAACAGATCCACGTCATCCACGCCCAAGCCGGCTTTCTCAAGCACCTTGCGGGTTGCGGAAATCGGGCCAGTCAACATCAACGTAGGGTCTGCACCAACCGTCGTGATTGCCTTAATACGAGCTCTGGGTTTGAGCCCCAGTCTCTGGGCAGTTTCAGATGACATCAAAAGCAGGGCCGCACAACCATCCGAAATCTGTGAGGAATTGCCCGCCGTGATCCGACCGTTTTCTTTTCTGAAACTAGTCTTTAGCGTCGACAACTTTTCCAGTGATGTATCTCTGCGAATGGTTTCATCACGCTCAAAAAGACCCGTGAATGCTTCAGTTCCTTCTTCGCAGTACTCCGCAACCGGAACCGGTACTGTTTCAGCCTCGAAAAAACCGGCATCGGCTGCCTCGGCGGCGCGGCGATGGCTCTCAAGAGCAAACGCATCCAGCTCCTCGCGACTGATCTCCCACTTTTCCGCAACACGCTCTGCAGCCTCGCCTTGGGACGTCAGTTCGTACCGATCAGACGCCAGCCGGCCAAACGCATCACCATGCAGATCACGGTTGCTACCCATCGGAACGCGACTCATATTTTCGGCGCCACCGGCCACGACAATATCTGCCGCACCGGATGCAATCGCTCCCATTGCAGCATGTACAGCGGCCTCACCAGAACCACACTTCCTGTCAATCGTTAAACCTGGAACCGATGTCGGCCAGCCGGCCCCCAGGAGAGAGGTTCGGGCAATATTCGCAGACTGCTCACCGATCTGCGTTACGCAGCCGAATATGACGTCATCGACAGACTCAGCTGCCAAGCCGTTACGCTGCAAAAGTTCGTTCAGAACGACTGCACCAAGGTGATCTGCACGAACACCTGCCAGACTGCCCCGAAAACGGCCCACTGGTGTTCTGACCGCATCCACGATAACGATATCGTTCATGACACACTCACCTTAAGACCGGATCCCGGAACACGCTTCCCATCCTCATACTCGTATACGCCATGGCCAGACTTGCGCCCAAGGCGACCTGCAGCGACCATTTTGATAATCAATGGACAAGGCCGAAACTTCTCACCAAGCGTGGAGTGAAGGTATTTCAACACTGATAATCGCGTGTCCCACCCCGTCAGATCACCCAGCTCAAGCGGCCCCATTGGGTGGTTAAAGCCCATTCGCAATGCGGTATCAATATCTTCCGCACTCGCGGTGCCTTCCTGAAGCATATACATGGCTTCGTTGCCGAGCAGAGCAGACATGCGGCTCGTTGTCAGTCCAGGAGATTCGTTGACGACAATTGATGTTTTGCCGATCAACTCACACAATTCCCGAGTCTTCGCAACGGTCTCATCGCTCGAAGCGAGTCCTCGAACCAGTTCCACAAGCTTCATCTTGTGAACCGGGTTAAAGAAATGCATTCCAATGAAACGCTCGGGCGCAGGCAAGATAGAGGCAATCTCTGTAACACTGAGCGCAGAAGTGTTGGTAGCGATGATGCCGTTGTCCGCCATCACGTCATAAGCGGTACTAATGACCGCTTTTTTCGCTTCCAGATTCTCCGAAACAGTCTCGATAACCCAGTCTGCGTTTTTCGCACCAACGGAGAGTTCCCGTTCAAGCGTCAATGTCCCCAGCGCCGCATCCGCTGCCTCTTCAGTCACCTTGCCAAGCTTGACGCCTGTTTTCAGAATCTCGGTGATATTGCTGTATGCCCTGTCCAGGGAATCAGTACTGATGTCTACAAGCACGGTTTGAAATCCTGAAATCGCAAAAGCATGCGCAATTCCGGTGCCCATAAGACCTGCGCCAACAATCACAACTTTTACTTTATTGTTGCCGTTCATTTTTCAAGCCTCTTGTTAATCTCTCACCAACAACATTTCGTAGCGTTCCGATTCCCTCAACACTCGCCTCTACCACGTCTCCCGGGTTCAAGAACCTTCCAGTCGCCATACCTACACCTGCTGGCGAACCCGTGAAAAGCACATCCCCGCACGCGAAACTCGATCGAGCCTGAACAAATGAAACCAACTCCCCCACACTCCAGGTCATTTCGGAGGTATTGCCGTCCTGACGCATTTCACCATTGACCAACAAGGTCAATCGCAGCTCAGGAGCGCCTTCGGAAAACTCATCACGGGTAACAATCCATGGCCCCAGACCCGTTGTTTTGTCCTGGCTTTTTGCCGCAAATAGGTCCATGCCGATTCCCTTTGGACCGCTGCGCTGCAAGTCTCTGGAACTAACATCGTTACCGACGGTGTACCCGAGCACTGAGGCATAAGGATCATTCGGATCAATCTCATTACTTCCAATGACAGCAACAAGCTCTACTTCGTAGTCAAGCTCTTCCGTCAGAGGCGGGTAGCGGATTGGATCATTGGCACCAATAAGCGCGCCATAGGCCTTGAGAAATGCTATCGGCTGCTTCGGAGCCTCCAGGGAGAAGTCTTCCTTCAGATGCTTGAGGTAATTGGCCCCTGCCACCACAACTCGATTGACTGGATCAATCGGTGGCAGCAGCGTTACCGCTTTCAAAGGTAACGGTCCGGAAGAAAAGGACAATGCGCTAATTCCGGCACCCGCGGTCACCCGAGGCGCCCATTCGGTGAACGCCTCCCGTATCGGATTGACCTCTTTATGCTCGAGATCAATCACCCCCCAGAAAGGAGCTCCACCGTTATAAGTACATCGTGCAAGTTTCATTAGCCCCCAACCTTACCCAACTTATTAGGGTCCAGATGCAACAGTTCACAGGCATTTTTCCAGCGAATCTTGTCAAGATCCTCTTTAGACAATTTCAGGTCGTCCGTGAGGTCATGACGGACCGCATCACTGCCCCCGAAATTGGAGCCGTAGAGCACCCGATCAGCACCAATGACCTCTACCATAGCCTGGCGCATTGGGACCTCATGCAGCTCAACGTCAAAGTAGAAGTTCCTCAGATACTCGAGGAACGGCTTCTTATTGTGATAGGTATCAAGGTTGGGGTTGGTCTGGGCCATACGCCCGAGTTGGTAGGGAACGAAACCGCCGCCATGCGTGATATAAACCTTCAGATTCGGGAATCGATCGAAAACACCACCGTTGATCATGTACCAGAAACACTTCGACTCATCGTAGTTCATGCCAACAATAGCCGTCGTTTCGTAACGATCGGTATTTGCGTCTTCGCCCCAGGTAACCGATTGGTTGTATCCATGGACAAACATGGGCAGATCAAGGTCACACAAGGCCTCCCATACAGGATCCATCTCGGGCGAATCGAACTCCAGTCCGCCAAAGTTCGAGCCTCCGGCTACCAAGCCCTTGGCGCCCAGTTCAGTACACGCTCTCCTGATTTCCTTCGCAGCCTCAACCGGAACGTTCAAAGGCGCATGCGCCCAGAACATAAGACGGTCGGGCGCCTCAGAGCAGTATTTCGCCAAAGAGTCGTTCACCTTCTGGGCAAATGGAATGCCGAACTCAGGCTCAGCCCAGTACATGTAGCAGTGGCTTGGCACAGACAGAACTTGGGCATTCTGACCCGCCGCGTCCATCCCCTGCAGGCGATGTTTTGGATCTCGCCACTTGGCCATGTATTCCTGAACATCCAGGGTCTCTCCGCGCGCATGAGCTTCACGCAATGCCTGCTTACGCTCAGGGGCGCCGAGACTCAAGACCCAGTGACCGACCCGGAGTTTGATATCCCCGTCCGACTGGAGTTCAAAAGCTGGCCCCCAGTGGGGATGCTGGTCGTAATAGTCAGGGTGCGGTGCGTGAGCGTGAAGATCAATCAGCATGATAAAGCCCTCTATGTTGTTCTATTTGAGTCGTGCGTACTGCTTAAGATGTTTAGAAGCATAATACAGATTTACTCATAAATACAAAAACTGTTCAACTATTGACGTAACAGAGGCGCGGGAAATATAGCTCGATGGCTGTTCTTGATGTTGAGTAAATATTTCAAGTTTTTGTTTTATAGGCATTTATTATATTTTCAGACAATCTATGCAAAGAGATATAGATAGAGAAACAGCTCAGATCACTCCGCATGAGGCTTCAGGGTAGGACGGGGAAAATTTATGTAAATTCAATTAAAACAATGAGATATAAAATTAATTCTTCTAGGAAGGGGCGCAGGGGAGGCAAAGAAAAGTCGATAAAGACAGAAAAATATAAAATGGCTAAAAAATCGGGAGGAATTAAGCCTCCCGATTCACGATTAGCGGCGGGTGCGCGCAGTCGACCCCATTGTCAAAGACGCCACCAACCGCTTAACCCTTGCTGGGAGCAACCTGCGACCGCCATCCTCCGGCACAAGAACCTCGCTAAGTACATAGCGAATGATCATTTCGCAGATCAGTTCACGATCCAGTTTCACACCGAGCTTTTCATCCCAGTCATCAAACACGATATCCAGAGCGTCCTGAAATCGAAGAATCGAGTCATGAAAGATGCGCCGAAAGAAACTTAGAGCGTACTCGGGAGCCACCACCAACAAACGCCGAGCTCGAGTTTCTTCCAGATAGTCATCTATGAAGCCGATCAGGCTATCCAATCGAGCTTCTGGATCCTTGACCGATCCGACGGTTTCCATAAGGACACGGTGAAAATTATCTCGCTTGTGTCGCGAGAAAGTATCCAGCAGATCTTCCTGGGAGGAAAAGTAACGATAAAAGGTTCCCCGGGAAATGCCTGCTATCTTGCACACATCAAGAATAGAGATACGATCCGCACCAGAACGGAGAACCACCTCCTCCGTGGCCTCCAGAATGCTGTTGATGGTTTCTTCTGATCGACGATTCGGCTTTACGGTACGAGCCTTCCTATGGCGCTTGCTGGGCTGACTGACCACGTCATCGGATCGAGAGGGGCTTTCCTTTGCCTGCAAAGCATTTGGGGTATCCAATTCTTGCTCGACCATGCGTTACTCCGTAGCAAATAAATTTTTAGCTATCATATCAGGTAAACTAGCCACGATCAGCAATTTCTGTTCAACTTCCCTAGAGACAAGAGGCAAAATTCAATATAGAATTGAATTCTCCATTTAAAATAAAACTGGAAGCTCCTTGCTGGAGCCACACCGTAGGAGAATGACTATGAGTGGTACTGGAAACCCGGAGACCTGGTCGGTGGGAGAACGCGACACGGTTATTTCAGCGCTAGACCGCGCTGTAGCCAGCCACCCCGACCGTATTTTCCTCGACTTCACTGGAAATTATTACACTTATAGAGAAGTTGACTTACTATCTACGAAACTGGCTCATTCACTGGCCAATCTTGGCGTCAAACGCGGCGAAACTGTAGTCACAATGCTGGACAACAACATTGACGCCATTCTTTGTTGGCTCGCCATCAACAAGCTTCGCGCAGTCAGCGTTCCTCTCAATACGGCCTTACGCGGGGAATTTCTACGACATCAGATTGCTGATGCGGATGCAGCCCTGATGATCTGCGAGTCGACCTACATTGACCGGGTTGCCCACATAAGTGACCAGCTCGAAACCCTGAACCTCATCCTGCAGCGGGGGGACCCTAAGTCCTCGGGCAACTGCTCTATTGCTATCGAGTCACTCGATGAGCATCGGGGCAATGACGAAACGCCGATATCTGACAAGCCCGATCCAGCTGACCTGGCCTGCCTGATTTATACGTCTGGCACCACGGGCCCCTCCAAAGGGTGCATGGTTAGCTACAACTTCATGTGCAACCTGGCAAGGCTCCAGCTCAAGGCAGGACCAGCCACAGCACAAGACGTCACGATCACCCCTCTCCCGCTGTTTCACATGAACGCACTGTGCGTCGGCGTCATTGCTACTGCGCTTGTCGGCGCAAGAGTGGCAATTCTTCCACGATTCTCAGTGTCCAATTTCTGGCCCGAGGTCGAGCGAAGCGGTGCAACCATTGCCTCAATTCTAGGCGGAATGGGAGGCCTACTGGCCCAAGCCCCCGACAACGACGCCATGAAGCGCTGCTACGGACAAATTCACACGGCTCGTGGCAACCCCTACACAGAGGAAACCAAGGAAATCTGGCGCACCCGCTTTGGCGCCAAGCTCGTTGGCGGCAACGGCTACGGACTGACAGAAGCCTGTGTCATCACCTCTCTCGCTGCTGGTGAATACGCAAAACCCGGCTCTTCCGGCAAACGTATTCCTGACTTCGACGTGCGGATCGTTGATGAAGATGACAACGAGCTTCCCGCCAACCAAGCCGGAGAAATAGTCGTTCGCCCGTTGCGTCCGGACGTCATGTTCCAAGGCTACTGGAGGCGCCCTGAAGCAACACTGAAAGCAATGAACAACATGTGGTTCCATACGGGCGACATAGGAAAATTCGATGACGATGGATTCTTCTATTTTGTCGATCGGAAAAAGGACTATCTGCGCCGGCGCGGCGAGAACATTTCAAGCTTTGAAGTAGAGTCAGCATTCAGCAATCACCCTGCAATTGCTGAAGTCGCCGTGCATGCAGTGCTTTCTGACAAAGGCGAGGATGACGTTAAAATAACGGCCATCCTCCATGAAGGAGCAGACCTGACGGAGGAGTCACTGTTCCACTGGGCCACCGACACGGTTCCATACTATGCGCTGCCCCGTTACATCGAGTTTCGGACAGACCTGCCGAAAAACCCACAGGGCCGGATACTCAAGTATCAGCTGAGAGACGAGGGTAAAACCTCAACAACCTGGGACCTGGAAGACACCGACATAAAAGTCAGCAAACAATAACCATTGAACCAACCGCATGCCAGCAGGACGCTCGGCATGCGGTTGTTCAGCACTACTAGCGTGAACACCCGCCCCTTAGCCGGATATAGTCTCAACGCTAATACTCTCTGACAGGAACATCTGAAGGACGGGAGTTATAACCCGGCAAGTGCAGACCACCGTCCACATGAATCGACTCCCCCGTCACAAAACGGGACATATCAGAAGCCAGAAACGCCACAACAGGACCGATATCAGCTTCTGGTTCGCCACACCTTCCCAATGGCCGCATCGCGGCAGAGCGCTCTTTAAAGCCTGGATTTTCCGACGCCAGTTTGTGGAAGGTAGCACCCATCGCGGTAGGCGCAATCGCGTTGGCCCTTATATTGAAACGCCCCCATTCGGCGGCCGCACTGCGAGTAAGCCCTAGAACGGCTGACTTTGCGGTGTTGTAGTCGCCATGCAGCCAGGCGCCAATCTCCGTATCGATAGAGTAAAAGTTAATAATGGAACCACCGCCTCTTTGGCACATATGTGGGAATGCTTCTTTCATTGCCCACCAAGCGGCCCAAACTGTCGTGTTTAGGGTCTGGTGTAGCATCTCATCAGTCTTTTCTTCCAACTTTACGTTTGGGGTCGGCGCAAATGCATTGTTGACCAGGATATCAATCCCGCCAAAATGACTGACAGCCGCCTGAATCGAATCCGCGATCGACGCTTTGTCAGAGACATCCGTCCGACAGTACACTGCCTGACCACCTTTTGCTCTCAAATCAGATGCAACTGCCTCGCCTTGATCTTCATTGAGCTCAGCAATCACAACCGCCGCGCCCTGACTGACAAAATACCGCGCAACACCTTCACCAATGCCACCACCGGCACCCGTTATCAGCGCCACTTTGTTCTCTAGCAGTTTCATGATTTTTCCTTTTTGATAAACACTTTTTTTGTTACTGTTCATATTAATGCATACGAAGGGTGTCATCTACCCCTAATTCGCGATCTTGTCCAGAGGACTACTCAATGCTGTTTAGGCGAAGAATCGAAATCAACGCAGTTAGTCAGGACGAGATCAGAGCTACCCTGGAGGATGATTTTCACCATTTCAGAGTGGCGATCCGCTACGCCAACGGCAAAGTGACCGATGTTCATGGTTACGCGGATCGTTACCCTTATTCAGCCTGCCCTTCCGCTGCCGACCCGCTCAAATCGTTGATAGGGATGGAGCTGTCTGAGATAGCGCACAGCGTGACCCGATATACGGATGCCCGGCATCAATGCACCCATATGCTGGATCTAGCCGGCCTTGTGATCGCCACCGCCAATAGACAGAGCGATAAACTTGTCTATGACATTGCCGTTCCGATGCGAGTAAACGACAAAACAACGGCCGAACTGCGGCGGAACGGGAAGCCTTATCTAACATGGAATGTTGAGAAAACACTCATTACCAGCCCGCCCCCCTACGATGGTGTTGACCTGAATCATGGCATGGCAAGGTGGGCAATCGACCACTTAAGCCCCGAAGAATCCGAGGCCGCACTGGTGCTGAGACGCAGCGTCATCATCTCTCGCGGCAGAGAAAGAAACCTGGATCTACAGGAACACGCAAGGCCACTGGGTGTGTGCTTCAGCCAGCAACCAGTTCGGGCTGAACAGGCAATCCGAGTGAAAGGCTCAACACTTGACTTCACGAACGCCCCGGGACTGCTGTGCGCTGAAGATGAGACCTGGCTCCACGGCAACACTCATTCCTGAGCTGGAAAACTTGTGCATCGGCCACAAAAAAGCCTGCCACGAAGGCAGGCCAAGGGGTAGAACAAACGTGGAGAGCTAGAGGCTAGAGGAACACCGCCAAATTGGGCGTCCCCAGCACAGACTGGTCAAGAAGCGCTTCGCGACGCGCCAATTTGAACTCACCCGTCTCTTCCCGACGAATGATATCCCGGCGTTCACAACTGATCACATCAACATCATCAGCACTAAAGCGACTACGGGTCATCATCAAGTAACTCGTCACTGAGAACTCGTTGGGAACCGACGTTTCCCGAACCAGAACATTTGTCACCATTCGCCTGGTCCTGCTTGGGGGATCTTCCGCCCAAGCACTCTTACCCGACAACCTCATAATTCGCCCAAGAATGGAACGGTAATTATCATGGAAGTGCTGAACCGAGCGAATGAAGGTCTTCTCATGATCCACCCCCAAACGGGTTTGGCGCAAAGGCGCCGTATAGACCAGATCCGTTGCCAGTCGCTCACTCCATTCCTGTAAACGAAGGTTGTCGAGCAGCATCGCCTCTTCGTACAAAAAGCTTACGATCTCACTATAAGCCTCTGAACCAATGGGAACGTATGCACCCACTTCTACACCGTCTTGTTTTTCCTGATTCGTTTGCATCACAGGCCTCTTCAATTTATACCCAAGAGAGTTGCATTATTCTGCGTTCATCAGCTCGTTCCAGTAGAGCCACCAATGCCACTGGGTATCGTCCTTAGTAAAACCTTCGTTGACTATTCCCGGCCCGGGCCATCCTTCGGGAGCTCCCTTTTCGAACACAGCCTGATACTTCAGGGTCATGTGCCTTCCCATCGCACCTTTGGCGGAGAGCGTCATGTGAGGCCATGTGTCCGAGTCATCCTGCTCCACCATTCCCGAGGTACCAAACAACTGAATTGTTTGTTCCAGCATCTTCTGCCGGAGTTCTGGTGGTGCGTCTTTCTCAGCGAAAATCCAGTTACAAAACTCCAGCTTATCGGGACCGCGCGGAATGTAGGTGTGCATGGTCATCGAACCCACTACGGTTCCATCGGGCTGCGGGATATATACAAACCCGAACAGGATATTGGGGAACATCCCCCCTACCTGTGGCGGCATGGAAGTGAGAACTTTCAGCTGGTCTTCCGAGAGGTTATTCTTCAGCTGATCGACCATATCCACCGTCATACCCGCAGGCGGTAACGCTTTAAGCTTTTCTTCAACATCGAGTTTTTCCGGATCTAGACCGGTGATTCGACGAATCTTACGTGCCAAGTCAATGCACCGGAGTGCGTGCCCATGGGGAGAACTGACTTCAACACCGTACATCTCCGGGCTCAGATCGCCACCTTCACCTTCACCTTCACCTTTTTTGGAGTAGTTACCAATCTCTCCCAACCAACGATGCAGTGTCAGTGTATGAAAGCCATCAGCAGCTGACTGTTCACCGGCTGTCTTCCAGTTCGCGTTGACAATAAATCTCTGGGGTGGCCCCAGGACTTCCATTCCTTTGTCGCTGCGAAGAAACAGCAAATCGTAATACCATTTCGCATCACCCAGGAACTCTTCGAACGAAGGCCCTTCAATATTCCAGGTCGCGAAAATGAGCCCCCCGTAGAGAGTACAGCGCGCACGCTTCAGGCCCAGCTCGGATTTCTCCAGCATGGAACCGTGCATTTTCTCCTTCTCAACAGGGGCACCCACGAAGTCACCATTCGCACGAAACGCCCAGCCATGATAAATGCACTTGTGGATCTGGCTGTTGCCGCAATCAGTGAGGGTGACCCGCATGCCCCTGTGAGGGCATACATTCAACAGAACATGAACCTCTCCGCTTTTGTCTCGCGACACAATGACCGAGTCCTCGCCCATGTCACGAACCATAAAGTCGCCTGGATTCGGTATCTCCGACTCATGCCCAAGCATCAGCCATGTCTTGCCGAAGATCTTGTCCATTTCCAGTTCGTAGATCTCACGGTCCGACAACACGCGCATTTGTACTTCCCGCGTATCTGGATATATCAGGTCAGAAACCCGGGTACCGTCCGAAAGCACCGGATTGGTTTTTGTTAGCATATCTGCCTCCATTTCATTCACCGTCTCACCAGGGCCACTCAACAAGCTGGCGCTATTCTCTTTCGTTTGATTACAGCACGACTTGCTCAACCAACCTTTGTTCTTAGCGTCCCAAGTTTTTCAACTTCAAGCTCCACTACATCGCCGCGCTGCAAGTAACGCAACTGTTCCAAGCCGCACCCGTTCCCAACGGTTCCAGAACCGAGGAACTCCCCGCTATGCAAAGTCTCCGACTGGGATACATGAGCTATAACATCCTCGAATTTCCAACGCATGTCGCGAGTATTGCCCCGCCCCCACTCTTCGCCGTTGACCCGGGCTATCATCTCCAGGTTATAGGGGTCCTCCAACTCATCGGCTGTCACCAGGCAAGGCCCCATCACATTTGCAGTATCGAAGTCCTTGCTTTTTGCGGGCCCCAACATGCCAGCCATTTCCTTGGACTGCATATCCCTCGCGGAGATATCGTTGAAGATCGTGTATCCGAAAATATGCTCGCGAGCCGTTTCCCTCGTAATGTCTTTGCCGGGCCGACCGATATAGCAACCAAATTCCAGTTCGAAATCCAGGGCCTTGCTAAACGCTGGCCATTCAAACTGATCATCCATGCCAACAACCGCAAACCTATTGCATTTGTAATAGATTGGTTGCCTGTTAAACGTGTCAATGACACGGTCATCAGCCCGGGTATTCATCGCCTTTAGCGTTGCCTCAGGGTCTGGTGTGCGCGATGCGCGAGCACGTCGCGCCGCGGCAAAACTCTGGCGAAGGTGTAACTCAAAACACGAAAAGTCACGCATCTGAGGAGGCGGCTGAATAGGTGCCCGAAGCTTCACCCTAGAACGCTTCACGACCGCTTCAACCGGCGCCTTTGCAACCAGCTCGAGAGCCAACCCATGCCCGTCCTTACCGGCTTCGGCAAGCGCCAGTACGCTTGAGAGAACGCGAGTTTCACCGCCTTTGACAAGAGAGTAGGCGTGCTGGAGATCAAGGACAGCTTGATCCTCATCAATGAGTGCTCCCGCCCTTTCTTCGCCATTTTCTTTTACAAATGTCACCAACCTCATCAGTTTCTCCCAAGCTGCAAAACTGGCTAGACACGGCCCGATACGGGAACACAGGCCCCGGTAACAGCCCCACCCGCGTCTGACAGTAAGAATGCAATCACCTCAGACAGTGCTTCCGGCGTCACCCAGGCAGAGAAATCGGCGTCCGCCATGGCCTCTCTGTTGCTCGGCGTATCAATAATGCTAGGCATTACCGCATTGACGGTAACATTACGCTGTTTCAGCTCTTCTGCGAGAGATTCGGTGAAGCGAGCCACACCCGCTTTCGAGGCCGCATAGGCAGATACACCCAAACCAGCCTTGAGCGCTGCAAGGGCGCTGACATTTACAACACGACCACGATCACCCTTCAGCAAATAGGGCAGCACTGAATTCGTCGCAACCACAGCCGTACGAAGATTCATCTGATACTGCCTGTCCCAGGTTTCCAGGTCGCCTTCTTCAAAGGTTTCCCAAGCAAACCCACCTGCCACATTGACAATACTGTCGATGTGTCCAAATACCTCTGCAGCTCTTTCTAACGCCTGGCTTGTAGATGAGGCATCAGTCAGATTAACGCCACCAAGAGGCATATAATTATCGGCTTGAGTCAAGTGTTCAGGCGTATCACTCAGGTCCAGAGCGACCACTCGGGCCCCGCGATCACAAAGCAAAGCGGACAGGGCGCGCCCGAGGACTCCAAAGCCGCCGGTAACGATGATTGTCCGGCCTGTAAACGGAAGATTCATTAGAAGACCTCCATAGATTGAATTTGTTGTAGGAGCATGTCTCAAGGCTATCGCAATTTTTTTTAAATTAGAACACTTTTTTATTTTTTGTGCAATTGATAAGCTGGCGGAAGATAACGAGGCCGACACAGGATCCGGTAATGCCCAGAAAACTCCCTGCATTGAACGCTGACAACCGTGCATTCTGGCAAGGTGGAAAAAGTGACGCCCTGCTGATGCACTACTGCCATTCGTGCACGCGCTTTTTTCACCCTCCCGGGCCTGTCTGCCCGAATTGCGCGAGCTTTGACGTTAACCCCCGACGAGTCTCGGGCAGAGGCAAAGTTGCGAGCTTTACAATCAATCACCAACCCTGGGTCCCGGAACTCAACGAGCCATTTGTCATCGCTATCGTTGAACTGGAAGAACAGGCAGGCCTCCGATTCGTCACCAACATCGAAGATCTGGCAGTCGAAGACGTATTTATCGGTATGCCAGTGCGGGTTCGCTTTCGGCAAGAGGACGATGTCTGGCTGCCTCTTTTCATTAAGGAATAATCATGCTCGACCGAGTTTACGAAAAAGATGTCGCCATCACAGGAATCGGCCAGTCAGAAATTGCTCGCCCCTCGCAATTATCGGGCATGCGCCTCACTGTTGATGCATGCCTCGAAGCCATAGCAGACGCCGGCTTAAAGCGCTCAGATATCGATGGTATTGCGTGCTGGCCAGGCGACAATAACAACGGCAACAGCTTTTCTCCTGTTGGCCCAAATGCGCTTCAAAATGCACTTGGCTTGCAGGTGAACTGGTTTGGCGGAGGATACGAGGGGCCCGGCCCCCTTGCCGGAATTATTAACGGCGCCATGGCAATCGCGAGTGGACTTTGTCGAAACGTCCTGGTGTTCCGAACGATTACCGAATCCACTGCAAGACAATCGAATAAAGAAGCTTCTGCACTGAGCAATAAAACACAAGGCAGGGACAGCAGTTTCGCGTGGCAATGGTATACGCCGTTTAATGTCTTATCCGCCAGCAACCTGATCGCGATGTACGCACAACGGCATTTCCACGATTATGGGACAACACCCGAACAGCTCGCTCAAATTGCGCTCAACGCACGCCGCAACGCGCAAGTTAACCCCAAAGCAATTTACCGCACCCCCATGACAATGGACGACTATATGCAATCGCGGATGATCTCTAGTCCACTGCGAATGTTTGACTGTGATGTTCATTGCGACGCTTCCACTGCCATTGTGCTGTCTCGAAAAGACGTAGCACGAGATGCCCCCAACCCGCCTATCCGTATCGAAGCCATTGGTTCGGCGTTAAATCAACCGTGGTCGTGGGATCAGATTTCGCTGACGGAGGGGGCTGCGTTTGATGCTGGAAAAATGATGTGGTCGAGAACCGACTTAAAACCGTCCGATGTTGGTGCAGCACAGCTCTACGATGGTTTTTCCATACTAACGATGATCTGGCTGGAAGCACTGAACCTGTGTCCCAAAGGAGAAAGCGGGTCCTTTGTTGAAGGAGGACACCGCATAGCGAGAGATGGCCCCCTCCCGATTAACACCAACGGCGGCCAGCTCTCTGGCGGAAGAACTCACGGGCTGGGGTATGTCCACGAGGCCTGCCTCCAACTATGGGGAAAAGCAGGCGACCGTCAGATAGCTGAACACCAGGTCGCCGTTACCGCTGCGGGAGGTGGACCATTGGGTGGCAGCCTTTTATTAGTGAAAGACTAGAAAAGTACCTTTTCCAGGTCTCGACCCAAAGTGCAAAGGGACTCGCCAAGTTCAGCGATTTCAGCGTCGTTCTTCTGGCCGCGAAACATGACAGCGGAAACCGTGAAATCGATGTTTCCCGACGATGAATACACAGGGGCGGCAACCGCAAGGATGCCTATGGAGAAGTAACCATCGTCTATCGCCCAGCCCTTGTTCGAAGCCTGAGTAACCTGGGCACGATATTCGTCAAATGAGAGCGCTGTCCCCCAACGAATATTTTCAAACATGGATTTGATACTATCACTTTGGAGGTCTAGCTGGGACGCAAAGAGGCGACCACTAGCGCCCATGAGAATGGGCAGCCTTTGTCCTTCGGTCATATCAATTCGAACATCAGTGGGGCACGCGGCAGAGCTAACGATCACGATTCGGTCATTGCCCATTCTTCGCCAAAGCGTGACAGTCACTTTTGACCGCGCCGCAAAATTTTCCAGCAAAGGCTTGGCCATTTGAACTTTTTGCCCCTGAGTAACAAACTGCTCCACTAACCTTGCCAGCCCAAGGCCGGCTGAATACCGTTTCGACATCGGACTGAAATCAACCATATCTTCATTGACCAGGGTCCGAAGGATGTTGAAACAGGTACTGGGGTTAATCTCAAGTTTACGCGCTATGTCAACGGCACGTTCTGGCGCCGCTGACTCACTCAAAAACCGTAGAATTCGTATCGCATTAACGACAGGTTTGACCGTGACAGGCGCTGATTTGGATGTTTTGGTTGTCATTTCTGATGTAGCATCTGAGTCCATCGCGTAGTCATCCCGAAAACATGAATTGTCTGAATCACCTCATTCTATATCAAGAATTAAATTTTGACATCACTTTTTCTTGGGACGAACTACTGAACTTAGTGCCTGACCTGGAGGCTGAAAGAATCAGGGATGAGCAAAACTGGATATAAAGTACTCAGGAATAGCCTTGAGGCGCCCCAATAGGCCCGCGTTGACGGTGAGGTGATAATCTCCGGGGCTTTGAAACAGCGTTCCGCAATGTACCGATTTTTTCGATATAGGCCTCCATGATATCGCCTGGCTGAAGAAACAGCCCAGATTCAAGCCCTACCCCGGATGTTGATCCAGTGAACACCAGATCTCCTGGCCTCAGAACGCAACGTGCATCGATGTAGTTAAGAATCTCATCGAGGGAAAAAATCATCTCCCGGGTATTGTCCTTTTGCCGCACCTGACCATTTACTGTCATCGTCAGGTCGAGTGCTGGCTGACCAGCACCACCCGCACCATCAATGGTCTCAACCCAAGGGCCCAGTGGCGTGGTTCGATCCATCGCTTTCTGAGTAAAAAGATCCAGGCGCCCCAAAGCCCGTCCCGCATCTCGAGCGCTAACGTCATTGCCGATCGTATACCCAAGAAGGCACGAAGATGCATGCGGGGAGTCCGCAAGTTCACACGCGACCACTGCAACCAGTTCTATTTCATAGTCCAGCTGCTGGGTCACCGCTGGATAAATCACGTCTTCATTCGGACCAACTATTGCCGATTCAGGCTTGAGATAGGAAAGAGGGTGAGGAGGAGCTGACGAACCAAGGCGGGTCAGGTGCTCCAGATAATTGAGACCAACACCAAATATCCGGGCACCAGGCTCGATGGGTGCAAGCAGACGAAAGCCGTCTGCTTGAAGCTGCCCACTTGCAAGCTCTATTTCGGAAATCGACCCAAGAGCCACCAAAGGTGCCCAATCAGAAAATCGGCCCCTTATCCAGCGTGCACAACCTGAGTCGCTCTCCAACAGAGCCCAACCAACCTCCCCTTCCGCACTCAGTACTCTGCCAATGCGCATGTCCCTAGCCGTTTTTCGGCTTGAACTCAGGATCCCGGACTTCTTCAGGGGTTTTGATGAAAGAGCCCAGCATAGGGCCCACCATTTCATGCCCCCACACACTCATTACTTCCGGGTTGAGCTCAAAGCCATCATCATGCCACGGCTCAATTTCGCCAATGCACTCGAAGGCAAACCCGGATGGGTTGTAATGGTAGAACGATACGTGTGGATCCTGGGAGTGCTGACCCAGCGTCATCAGCAACTGTAAGTCCTTCTTTTTGACAATGTCGTAGGTTTCACCAACATCACGAATACTGTTCACAAACACACCAATGTGATGAACCCCCATACGCCCAGGAGCATGTCCATAGGCAATATCGTGGCTGGTATACTCATTGAGCTTGGAACGGAAAAAGCCAGTCTTTCCTTTTCCGGCACCGGAGCCGTACCAGCGGAACCCCATGATGTTAATCAAGAAATGTTCCAGCTCACGGTTGTATTCGGGCGACATCAAAACAATGTGCCCCAACCCGCGCTTGCCGGCCAGGTATCCACCATGTCTACGGCCGGGAACAAATGACTGCGGCGTCCACTTTTGACCATAAAACAGCTCGTGGCGAAAGCCAACCGGATCCAGAAAGCGAATAAGCTCCTTCACACCACGCTTTTGGCACAGTTCTTCGTCTGCGACCTCAAATTCAACGCCTTCGTCCCGGAACTTCTTCAAAGCGGCCATATACTCAAGCCGGCCTTTCGCTTCCCAACCGATATAGGCCAGGCGATCCACTTCGCCAGGATGCAGGGCTAGCCGGTATCGACGGTCATCCATTCGGAGATAAAGAGACTCAGAGTCGTTCTCCGGGTTGCTTCCAATCCCAAACCCCATTACTTCTGGGCCGTAGCTACGCCACGCATCAACATCAGTGCATTCAAAGCCGAGATAGCCAATACCAATAATGTCCATTACCTTCTCCAGTTATTTGTTGTTAAACATCTCAGACCATGTATGTTCTGCGGTACTCGCACGACGTGTCAGATAGCCAGTAATCCGCCATCGATAACAATGTCTGAGCCCGTAATAAAGGATGCTTCACTAGAGGCAAGGAACAGCGCCATCGCCACAACTTCCTCGGGTTTCCCCGGTCGGTCAAGAAGCACGCCATCCAGCAAAGCGGCGCGAGTTTCAGGGTTATTCATAAACTCTGCAGTCCCAGGTGTTGCAACGAACCCCGGACTTAAACTCACAGCCCGGATACCAGACGCAGCACCCTCAACAGCAAGCTGACGGGTAAACGAAACCACCGCACCTTTGGCTGCGGCATGGGCTGAAATACCCGCAATTTTCGAACCGCCCCAGGCTGCAGTGGACGATACATTGATGATGATGCCTTTTGTTTCTGCGAGAAACTTCCAGGCGTGCTTGGTGGTATAGAAAAGCAGATCTACTTCATTGCGAATGGTGAATTGCCAATCCTCGACTGACATTTCGTGGACCGGAGCAAAACGAGCGGCTGACGCGTTGTTATACAGAATATCAATCTGTCCATGTTCCGCTGCCGCGGCCTCTACCCATGCCTGGGCCTGATCTGGATCCCCTAGATCAACTGGTGCTTTGCCGTACAACACATAGCCTTCTTTGGCCAGCAACTCGGCAGTCGCAGTATTCTCTTTTTCATTGGTATCGCAACCAACGACGATCGCGCCCTCGCGGGCAAAACGCAACGCTGCCTCCCGGCCCTGTCCACCGCCAGTACCCGTAATAAGAGCTACTTTCTTGTCCAAACGTCCCATACATAACACCTCTAGAAGAAATCAACGCGACTGGAAACAGTGACGGCTAGTCCTCGATTTCTTCCAACCAAATAGCCTCTGCGGGACAAGCTTCAACACCTTCGCGAGCAGATTCTTCCAGCTCGGGAGTCACCTCGTCGTTTTCAAAGTAGACCAGCCCATCCGCATCCAACTTGAACACCTCAGGGCAAATTGCAGCGCACAGCCCATAACCACAACAAGCCCCTCGATCGGCGACGGCACGGAGGTTTTTCTTTTCCGAACTCATAATTGTTTCCTCTTTTCCGGTTCAGCATTCCACGATAATGAACAAAAATCTTATTTTTGTAAAATAAATTTTATATTTTCTTAAATAACAAACATTTAACGGACTAAAAACAGTATAAAGACACGAACGCCTTGCTAGAGCACTCACCTACCCTACAGATGCGGCATTGGCCTGGCATGGAATAAGACGCTATATCTGGAAGTGGGCCACGGACTGCCCCAGCTCTTCCGACAACTCCCGCAAAGAAGCAACAGACGTCCGCACTTTGTGCGATATCTCATTGCCGTCTTTACCCATCTCTGCAATCCTTTCAATACTCTCCGCTATTTCCTTGCCCCCTTTGTTTTGTTTGTGGACAGCTTCGGCAATTTCATCAACCCCATCACTGGAACTTCCAACCAGTCGCGTTGCTTCGGACAAGACTCTCTCCAAAGCCTCAAGTAAGGACTGACTTCCGTCGAGTGCAGAGGACCCTTCCTCAAGCGCTACGTTTACCTTTTGTGACTGATCCTCAAGATTGTCGGTAAGCTCATTGATGGAGTTTGCGGCCAACGCAGAGCGTTGTGCCAAACTGCGCACTTCTTCAGCGACGACGCTGAACCCACGACCGTTTTCACCGGCCCGCGCAGCTTCGATCGCCGCATTCAGCGCTAAAAGATTGGTTTGTCCGGATAGATCCTTAACCTGATTAATACTGCTGGTAATCTCCGTTGTGCTCGCAACAAAATCGCCAACGGAGTGGTTGATCGACGAGAAAGCCTCCCCGACCCGTGAGATTTCCCGCACCATCCGGTTGAGTGCCTCACGCCCCGCTTTCGACCCTTCCAAACTTTCCTTCGCTGACGCTCGCAAGTCTTCAATATGCGAGGCGATCGAAGCGATATCCTGGCTCATGTTCTCCATGGTCGTGGCCGCCTGCACCGCCGCCCCTGCTTGCTCGTTTGCACCATGAGCCACACGATCGGACGTCACAACGAGCTCTTCAGCGGAGTCACCAACCGATTTCGCAACATGCACGACCTTCTTTACGGAATACTGAAGACTGCCAATGAGGTCATTGAACGCAGACGCTGTTTGAGCGATCTCATCTCGCCCAACAACCTCGACTCTATGGGTCAGGTCGCCTTCTTTTAATCGCAACGCCGCTATTTCAATAGATTTGATCGAGCGAAGCACCTGCCGTCGAACCATCAGGGCTGTCAACAAAGCCAGCACAATGGCTACGACAATTGAAACTTCCAACGAGAGTGCAACATCCTCTGCAGTGGAATTAGCTTCAGAAAATGACGCACTTGCCAACGATTTCTGCTTTTCTATCAACAAGCCAAGCAACCCTTGCAAACGATTATAATCAGCACGCACATACCCCAATTGAGAAGGGGCCAGGTATGGATCTTCTAAAATGGCGTCCCCAAGATCACCAATACCCTTTGCCAGAAATCCGGCCTGTTCCACCAACTTTTCCTGAATAGCAAGCTCTTCCTCGCCAATGCCGGATTTATTGCTACGGCTTTCTGCCACACCTTCGAGCATGTCGTTAGCACTCGCCTGCATTTCGTCCACGTAGGCCTGCAAAGCTTCTTTGGATATACTGCCCTGAGCCCTCATCAGCTGAACGATAGCTGCATAGGAGCCGACCATGGCAGCCTGGGAAGCCGAGGAGACCTCCAGTGCTCGCTGAAGCTCAGCGAATCGCGTCTTCTCTATTTGATCCAGGACACTCTGTTGGCGGTTCAGGCCTTCATACGCCACCACCGAAATGCCAATCAGCATAAGAATAATTAGCGTGGGCGCAGCCAACAGCTTTGCCCCCATAGAAAATCGACTAAGCCACACCATCTACTTCCCCCTGCCTCTATTATTGTTATGCCCCGTCCTGGCACCTTGAGGTGGACATTAGGCAACGCATCAAATATTCTGGTATCAGCTTACCGTTCTAAATGCAGAAATCAATAAGAGCGGGAGGCTTGACTTTAAGCCTCACACACAACAACAAACGAAGGTCGCACTATGCATTCGCCGACAAAAAGCGACGCTGCGGTTGACTTAACGGAGTTCCGGCAAAGCTGGCGCATACTGGTGTTGTCTGTCATAGGCATCGCAATCAGTATCAACGCCTCGCTTCTATACGGCTTTGGTACGCTTGTCATTCCGTTGGAAGAGGCTTTTGGGTGGGATAAAAGCTCACTACAGGCATCGATCACGTTTCTGTTTGCCAGTGCGGTGATCTCGCTACAGATAGTGGGATGGCTGAATATGCGTTACGGGATGAAACGCGTTACCATGACATCACTTGTCCTCATCTCTCTGGGGTATCTGGGAACGACCCAGATAGAGGGCTCAATATGGACACTCTATCTTGCTTTCTCAGTTCTGCCGTTGCTCGGGATGGGGTGCCTGGCGGTCACGTGGACTCAATTACTGAATATCTGGTTCGAGAAAAATCGTGGGCTGGCTCTGGCAATTGGCCTGAGCGGCACGGGGATCACTGCTGCCATTGTGCCGCCAATTCTTTCATGGGGCATTGAAACCTGGGACTGGCGGGCGGCATTTGTCATTCTCGCGTTGATGAATACCGCCATACTGCTGCCCTTCACCGCCAAATGGTTATCACTCCCTCAATTTTTGCCGGAAGCATCAGGGCAGGACGTCGATGCTGAGGCCGTACCAGGAGTTACCTACCGCGAGGGCCTTGTATCGAGAAAGTTCTGGACATGTAACATTGCTCTCGCACTGGTCATCTCTTCTATTGTCGGAATGGTTACCAGTACCGTCCCAATGCTCAGGGACATGGGCCTATCAGCCGAAAATGCCAGCCTGGTGTTTAGCTTTTTCGGGGTATCCCTGATTTTCGGCCGAATTGCCGTCGGCTATCTATTAGACCGCTTCTGGCCGCCAGCAATAGCGGCCATAAGCCTTGCGTTGCCCGCCATAGGCTGCCTTATCTATTTGCAAGGGGGTACTGAGTTGGTACCGCTCATGGTCGCTGCTGTCTGCGTCGGATTCGGTGCCGGTGCCGAGTTTGATATCGCAGCGTTCCTGATTGCGCGCTATTTTGGGCTCAAGGACTACGGCCGTCTATTCGGCTTCCACCAGGGTTTGCTAACGGTGGCGTCGGCCCTGGCTCCCCTTCTGTTCGCAAGCCTTCTCAGCTACACGGGGGGCTATACGGCAATGCTGATTTACAGCCTTGCATGCTCCATTATTGGCCCAGCATTGCTAATGACCCTGGGGAAAGTGCCGAAACACTCATCGGTTTCCGCCCTTAGCTCCAGCCAGGCAGCCTCATCATAGAAGGAGAAACTCCATGCCTACCATTACATTGATTGAATCGAACGGTACTGAACACACGCTGACCGGCCAGAATGGCCAGTCCATCATGCAAGCGGCTCTTAATGCCATGATTCCTGGCATTCAGGGAGACTGCGGCGGCGCCTGCAGTTGCGCGACCTGCCACGCCTTTGTTGACGAAAACTGGGTCAGTGTTCTACCCAAAATGGAAGATACTGAATCCGACATGCTGGATTTTGCCAGTGAACGACAAGATAACAGCCGACTGACCTGCCAACTCACGCTTGATGAGAGTATGGACGGAATGGTCCTTCGTCTGCCCGAGTCACAGTACTGATCAATTGGAGTCCACATGTCACTTTCTTCTGTCACGATAGTCGGTGCCGGGCAGGCAGGGTTTCAGGTCGCAGCATCTCTGCGACAAGGGGGCTTCGAGGGCAAGATCTCATTGATTGGTGACGAGCCAGACCTGCCCTATCAACGTCCACCGCTGTCTAAAGCCTACATGCTTGGAAAAATAAAGCGTGAGAACCTCGCTTTTCGTCCTGGAACTTTTTTTCAGGAACAAAATATTGAGCTGATTCATGACACAGCCGTCGAGATTGATCGCCAAAACCGGCGTGTTGTGCTCAAAAACGGCGAGGCCTGCGACTACGAACATCTGGTGCTGGCCACAGGAGCCCACAACCGCCCTCTTGCGCTCCCCGGCGAGGACCTGAACGGCGTATTCGGTATCAAGACCCTCGCGGATGCGGATGCCCTATCTCCAGCCGTCAAAACGGCGAGGAATGTTGTTGTTATCGGAGCTGGCTTCATAGGCTTGGAGTTCGCCGCCATCGCCGTTCAGAGCGCGAATGTCCATGTTATCGACATGGGCCAACGTGCCATGGCTCGCGCTATTTCCCAGGAAATGTCCGAGGTTTTTGAGGATACCCATCGGGAATGCGGCGTCACGTTCCACTTCAACCAAGGCGTCAACCGATTGGTTGGCAACCAGGGAAAAGTAACCGGTGTGGAGAAGGCGGACGGCGAAACCCTGGAGGCAGATCTCGTCGTCTATGGGATTGGTGTGATCCCGAATATCACTCTGGCCAGTGAGGCGGGCCTTCATATTGAAAATGGGATCAAAGTGGATTCAGATCTGTTGACCAACGATCCCCAGATCTCAGCGATTGGCGATGTAGCCTGCTTTCCCTGTGTTCACAACGAAGGACAACCAACGCGCATCGAATCTGTGCCAAATGCAATGGACCAGGCCAGAGCTGTCGCAGCCAGGTTGTTGGGCAATCCATCGCCGTTCACCAGTGTTCCGTGGTTTTGGACGGATCAAGGCAGCCTGAAACTCCAGATTGCAGGGTTATCAACGGGCTTCGACACCACCGTCACCCTAGGCGCACCCGAATCCCGCCAATTCTCGGTACTCTGTTTCCGCAAAGGCCACTTCGTTGCCGTCGAAGCCTGCAATCGCCCAGGGGATCACCTGGCCGGCAAAAAAATTCTTGCGCGTCCGCCAGAACTGACTTCCACCGAAGCGAGCGCCGAAGGCTTCGATCTAAGAGAGTGGGAAAAAGAACATCGCGGCTGAGTTTCGAAAAACGCTTAATAAGGACAGATGATGAGCATCTTTACACACATTACATTGGGGACCCGGGATCTTGAGCGAGCCACCTCGTTTTACGACACCATCCTGGCTCCGTTAGGCCTGAAACGATTGGTCAATGTACCAGGCAGAGCCTCTGCCTGGGGGCTGGACCAACCTTCCCTGGTCGTCCTTTACCCGATAAATGGTGAAGCGGCTACGGCTGGCAACGGTGTAACCGTCGGACTCCAGGCTGAAAGCCGGGATATGGTTGATGAAGTCCATCGACTGGCTTTGGAGGCCGGGGCCACTGACGAGGGCGCTCCCGGTCCCCGCCCCGTTGCGAAAGATGCCTATGCCGCCTATATCAGGGATCATGACGGACACAAAGTCTGTATTGGGTGTCGAACTGGAGAATAGTCTCGTCGACTTACGATCTCGACCAAACACAAGATCAGCAATTCGACTAACGCTACAGCAACCACATTAACCTTCCATTGACCTGCTCATACATCGAATGAGCGCACGGATCGTGCGCTCCGCATGTCTTGCTGTTCCAGACCCAACATCCCGGCTAAGAACCGACGCTGGCAGGAGTTCCCGTTTTATGAAATTGTCAAAACTGGCGTCATTTTTTCCGGGCTGGCTATTCCTTCTAGCCATGCTGACAGCGCTGTCTCCGCTGTCCGTTGATCTCTATTTGCCCGCGTTTCCGGCTATTGCGGCCAGCCTCAATGTGGATTCATCGCAAGTGCAGATAACACTGGCGGTTTATCTATTGGGCATGTCAATCGGCCAACTTCTATACGGTCCACTGAGTGACCATTTCGGACGCAAACCCCCTCTCTATTTTGGTCTCGCGCTTTATATTCTGGCGTCTGTGGCCTGTGTGTTTGCCAACGACCTTACGACCCTTACGCTGGCTCGTTTCATTCAGGCACTCGGAGGCAGCTCCGGCGTGGTGATCAGTCGAGCCGTCATTCGCGACCGAACTACCCCCGCCCAAGGTGCCAGAGCATTCTCACTGCTCATGCTGGCACTGGGCCTGGCACCGATACTGGCGCCATTAGTCGGCGGGTTCCTTCTCTACATCATGGGTTGGCGCGGTATTTTCGGAGTTCTGTGCGCCTCGGGTATCGCACTCATCATCGGTATGCACTACACCATGCAGGAAACACATGTCCGCGAAGCAGGCGCGCGGCTGAGCTTGTGGGGCGCACTGACTCAATACCTGGACCTTCTGGGAGAGTGGCAATTCCAAAAATACGTTCTGGTTGCAGGCATGTTATTTGGAGGTATGTTTGCCTATGTTGCTGGATCGCCGTTTGTCGTCATTGAGCTATACGGTGTTCCGGCCAAGCATTTCGGGTGGTTTTTCGGCATCAACGCCGTTGGGATGATCGCGGGATCCCAGTTCAATGCGAGCCTGGTCACGAGATACGGCCCCGAGACATTACTAGGGACGGTCATTTGGGTTCCCTTCATCGCCTCCCTGGTGGCCCTGACTGCCACCCTATTGAGCCTCGATTCCCTGGTGTTACTGATGTTCTGCCTGTTCGCCTTCATGACCTCCATGGGCATCCTCGGTCCCAACGCGATGGCGCTCGCTATGGCAAATCAGGGACACCGTGCCGGCTCAGCATCGGCACTGATGGGCGCAACTCAGTTTCTTATCGGCACCCTGGGCTCAATGGCCGTGAGCCTGCTAACTTTTCCGGGCGCCCTTCCACTCACAGGGGTATTGCTGTTTTCAGCTACCGCCAGTTTATTGGTCTACCAATTTGGAAGAGTCCATAAAAGCAAGCATCACGCCCAACGTAAATCGTTTGAGAACAACTGATACCGCCCGACCCGAGGTCCGCCTGGAACCGGCGTAAATAGCGCCGGTGCATACTTCGCCGCAAAACATTTCGCCCTCAAAATTCTCCAATAAGAATTAAATTCTTAATAGTGGATATTTAGGAAAAACTTTGCTAGATTGGTATTGGCTACAAACGCCTAGATGACGACTGAAACAACAAGAAAGATGATTGGACTATAGCCCCTTGGTTTAAGTTTGATCGAACCCATGACACGCAGTGTCGGGAGGCATCATGAAAACAAAAAATATTGCTGTTGGATTTATGATTATTGGTTTTGTCATTGTTCTAAAGTTTGTGATCATTTTGGTTGCCAGCAGCCCCGCCGGCAGCAGGCAACAAAGCCAACTTTGTCAGTTCGATCCAAGCTACTGTGCCGTTCCCCAGAATTTAAGTGACTATCATATGTTTCCGCGTTGAGTATAAATTTTGGCGTTTGCTGACAGGTCAGAGGAGCCAATGAGGCTAACCTGCCACAGTCAAAAGAGTGAGCTGGGCCAATAGACCCGTGGCTTCGAGATTAGGCTTTTGGTACTGCGCTGATCTGCCGGATCAAGAGCCTGGGTCTCAGGCTCAGTTCCTCTCTGAACTTACCCTTTGCGATTTTAACTTCGCTCCCTCGAAAACGGGGCTAGGTAGTTTTGTTTTCAAAAAAACCTAATGAGATAACTGGTCGATGCTTTCTTCTTTGAAAATTTCCCACAAACTCGCCTTGATGGTCGTTGTCGCCATCCTTTCATTCGTAACCAGCGAAGTGTTCACTCTCATGGCGGAGCAAGAGAACTCTAGCCGCTTGGGCGAGGTCGAACAAAAGCTGTACCCCACACTCGAGTTGTCTACCGTTAATCTGGGCCAGTTGTCTCTGATCGAACTCCAGATAAATAGCGCGGTAGCCACCGGAGACGAAACTCAGCTAGAGGCTACCCAAGCCCACTACGCAAACATTAAAGACAACCTCGAGGAAATTGGCCGCCTCAACCCAGGTATTCGTAGCAAAACTGATGCGTTGAGTAAGCAGGTTGCCACCTACTACGCCAACGCGACGCGCATCGCATCCAGCTTTATTGACGGCACCGCCGATTTCAGCCGTATCGGGGACGAAGCGGCTGCCAATGCCAAGCGGTTGGAATCCCTGCGCACCTCCATGGACGACATGCGCAGCGTTACCCGCGACCGTTTTACCGATTCGATTAGCCAAAGCCTGAAGGCCTCTGAGGAGGCATCAAACCTAGGCCTCATCATTATGGTGATTGCGACGGTATTGCTGGTTGGTCTGAGCCTGGTTATCGGCCGTTCCATCAGCCGCAGCTTGGGACAGGTCATCGACTCGCTCAAGGCAATGGCATCCGGCGAAGGCGACCTGACTTCGCGGCTGGAATACAGCGGCAGGGACGAACTGCGCGAGGTCGTAACTCATTTCAACGCTTTCGTGGAAAAATTGCATCGGTCATTTGGCATGATCAGCCAGGACGTTAATGGCTTGAACAGTGTTTCACTCCAGCTGACCGCCGCTAGCAACCAAAACCTCGAACGCATTCACGATCAGTCCGACGCCATTTCAGCCGCTCGCCATGCGGTTGAGGAGTTGGTCAAGAGTGTTGAGGAAGTGGCGGGGTTTGCCAGTTCTGCTTCTGACCAGGCCCAGGATGCCGCCAGGTTTGCGCAGAAGGGTTACGCTGCCGTCAGCAGCAATATCGACACGATTCGCGAATTGTCGAGCGATGTTGAGGAAACCGCAGGTCTGGTTAACCGTTTCGAGGAGTTCTCGAACAAAGTGGGGGGGCTTCTCGACACCATTCAAACCGTGGCGGAGCAAACCAATCTGCTGGCTCTGAACGCCGCTATTGAAGCCGCCCGAGCTGGTGAGCATGGCCGTGGTTTTGCGGTGGTTGCCGACGAAGTGCGCGGCCTGGCGGTTCGTACACGCAGTGCAACTGAAGAGATCCACGCCGTCATTAGCGAGTTGACTCAGATCTCCGGCTCTGCGGTCAAGTCAATGCAGTACAGCGTTGAGCGGGCCCATGAGGGTGTTAATGCTACCACCGAATCCGGGGAAATGCTCAAGCGCATTCTGGAAAACGTTGAAGCGATCAGCAGCATTAACGAACAGATCGCTGCAGCCACCTATGAGCAGAGCACGACCTTCAGTTCGGTGACGCAGCACATCACGGATATTCATAACAACGCTGACCAAGTAAGCGCTAGCACCCGCGAACTAGACACTGTCAGCAATGAGATACGCCAGATCAGCGACGGCCTCAGCACGGTTTCCGGTCAATTTAAAGTCTGAAAAACACTTCTTTATCAAAACTCTATTGCATCACTTCTGGGCCTCCCCCGAATTCGGGGGAGGCAGAAATACGCGTAGCTGGAGAAACCAATGACACGCAAATACACTAAACTTGCCCCTCTCGCCCTGTGCATATCGGCTGCACCGGCCCTGGCCCAACAACCCGACACTGACCGTATCGAACAGCTTGAGCAACAGATCCTGTCACTGCAACAGCAAGTGACGTCGAGCGCCAGAGACCGCGTGCAATTCAATGGCTTTTTCAGCGCCGGCTATGCCACTTCCAATAACGATGCCGGCCTGGCGGGCATCGTCGATGAGGCGGAAATCAATGATCTGAGCCTGATGGCGCTGCAGGGAACCTTCAGCCTGAGTGACGACACCCAGGCAATCATGCAGCTCATGTCCCGAGGCGAAGAGGACTGGGATACCGAACTTGAGTGGGCCTATCTGAGTCATCAACTGACCAACGACCTACAGGTGCGGGCGGGGAAAATGCGCCTGCCATTCTTCATGTACTCCGACTCACTTGAAGTAGGCTATGCGCAGCCATGGGCTCGCCCACCCTCAGTCGTATACAGTCCGACCATCACTAGCTACGTTGGTGCGGATGCCAGCTACACATACAATTTGACTGGCTCATCCATTTCTACTCAAGTGTTTGGCGGCAATTCCCAGACCAATGACTCCTCACAAGATCGCGATATAGAAGTCCGTAATATTGCCGGCCTGACCATCGGCTGGACGGACTATATCTGGTCCTTACGTGCGCTAGCGGCTACTGCTGAAACAAATTTGCTCGCAAATGGCGCTTCTCTTGCCGACAACAGTCGGACTAAATTCTTTGGTGTGGGCTTCGGTTATGACGACGGAACCTGGCAGATTATCTCCGAACTCATTCGCCAGGAAGTGGATGGCGTGATTGCAGACACCGATGCCGCCTATCTCTCTGTGGGGCGCCGTATCGGAAGTATTACGCCTTATGCTGTGGTCGGCTGGACCGAGAGTAAAGACGATGACGAACGCGCTGGCTCGCCCTTATCAGCGCTCAACACCCATCGCGATGAATACAGTTTGGGTTTGCGATGGGACGTCCTCTCGGGCGTGGCTGTGAAGTTTGACTGGACCCACGCACGCGGTTTTGGCGACGCGCCGGGCGGCCTTGACGCGGCATCTGTTTTCGCCGATGAGCTCGACAGCACCAACGTTTACACCGTCAAAATCGACTCGGCATTCTAAGGAGCTATTATGAAGCGTTTCTATATTCCATTTCTCGCCCTGATGCTGGCCACCCCTCTGGTCCAGGCTGAAGTGGTTATTATCGGCAACCCGGCAGGCCCCGACAGCATTACACTGGATCAGGTTCGTGACATTTACCTGAACCGCAGCAAAGCCCTGCCAAGTGGGCAGCGCGCGGTGCCATACGAACTGACGGAAGGCAGCGCCACACGTGAGGCTTTTCACAACGCGGTGACCGGGCGCTCCAATGCTCAGTTGAAAGCCTTCTGGTCACAGCAGGTCTTTACTGGCAAGGGCCAACCACCCCAGGAAGTCGGAACCGAGGCGGCAATGAAGTCGTCCGTCGCATCCACGCCCGGTGGCATCGGCTATATTGATTCGGCCCAGGTGGACGGCTCGATCAAGGTCATCCTCACTCCCTGACCCCATCAAAGCCTGATTCGGAAACCCACACCGCCTGAGGCTACCAGACCTTGGGCGGTCACATTTGACAGACAGTGAAGTTACCAGCCAAACGGTATAGGTAGGATATTAGCGTCTCCAGGGGCTGGCGCGAGCCTTTTCGGCTCTTTCCTTAGCTAGCTGCCTGGCGTCCGCTCTGGCCTTTTCCTCTGCTTCCGCTTCTACTCGAAGCATTTCTTCATGCAAACTCGTCCCTTTTCCAGCTTCAGCCATTTGAACCTCCGAAGGACCAGCCTTCGCACGCTCCTCAGCATGTCGCTCAGCCTTTCTTGCCTCTTTTGCAAGCCGTTCTGCTTTCTCTGTCTCCAACTGACGAATTTTCTTCCGAACAACCTCTGCCATCTCGGCTACTGACGCCTCTGCCTTGATGACACACGCAGTTACAGAGGCAGACTCACTGTTCAGCTTTTTCACCGGCGACGAACCAATCTCGGTTTTGACCGTCCTGTTTGCTCGCATTTGACCTAGCAATTCCTTTTCCTGGGATTGGGCCCGAAGCAGCAGCGCCCGGGTAGTCTGAAGGTTCGCTTCGGTAGGCGAGCGGGTGGCTGCTCTCAAAGCCCGGTCACAAATCTGCCGACTGGCCCGGGCCGTTGCAATAAGCGGCTTAAGTTCTTGGTCTATTTTCTGCAACGCCTTCCGCTTCGTGTTCAAAAGCAAATTGGCGGATTCCATACAGGCGTTGCCCTCAGCCAGGTTCGCCGCCATAGCGACCCTGGACTTGTGTTCAGGGTTTTTCCGGAATACGGCAAATGCCCGCCACTCATCCTGAAGGCTCGCTTTGTGTTCCTCTGCCCTGCCAACGGCCTTGGCAGCGGAGCGCACAGAGCGCTCACTAACAGAGCCACTTTGCAGAATTTGGAGGCCCAACTCACATTCACGTATATAGAGATTGCTTTCTTCGACAACGTTGTCGATGGCAGCCTGTTGCTGCTCAAACGCTTGATTGGAGCGTTTCACGATCGCCGACAGCCGGTCGCATCGGCGAATACGTTCGGCAACCTCCTCGTCATCGGCCACACTTGCGTCGATGCTGAGAGCATTGTCCCTTTGCTCGGAAAACCGCTGAATATGCACCTGCGCCTGTATCGGCTGCCGTGAAACTCGATCTTCCTGGGCCAGGTCACACTCCTCCAAAGCCAGAGTCAGAGCCTGAACAGCCTGATCGTCAGCAGCAACGACATGGAACGGCACCATGAAGAGGCTGAGTGAAAGTAAACACTCTATAAATGCGTATTTTACCTTGAACATAATCCTCACAACCCACTTTCATCCAAACTGAACTCTCCGGCAATGACGCCAGGATTCAGATAACAAATGATCATGAGGTGGACCCGATCAGTTGGACAATTAGAAAACATTGCTAAATCCTGACCCGGGAGTCGGCCTGGCCTGTCCGTTTAGACGACCTACTTTCCGCCTTACGGGAAAACTGTTTTATTCTGGGTAAAACTGTTTTTTTGTCGACTCAAGACGAAACCTACCGCCTTAGCCGGGACCTCCAGCGCCTTTCAATTTCTGACAAGCAGCCTGTCAATACCTCATGAATTTTTCTTTATGCAGAATAACATTCTTCATTATGGATAACATGATGTGGTTTTGCTAGCTTGATCTTGCGATACGTCGAGCCCCAGATCTACGACGACTAGGCAAGTCAAACAAAAAATATCCTTACGATACAAACAATAAACAGGGAGAACGTGATGAAACTATACCTCGTGTTATGTGTGGCCCTTGCAACAATGTCCTCCGCATCGATCGCAGCGGTCAGCCCCGAAAAAGCGAGCAAACTCGGTAACGAACTTACCCCTTGGGGTGCCATCAAAGAAGGCAACGAAGAAGGAACCATTCCACCTTATACCGGGGGGTTACGAACAGCTCCGGACGATTTTGAACCTCAGAGCGGAAAATGGGCCAACCCGTACGAGAACGAAAAGCCCCTATTTCGGATCGACGCCAGTAATGTCGACGATTACGCCGACAAACTGAGCGCTGGACAAAAGAAATTACTCAGGGAAGAGCCTGGCTATTATATGGACATCTATCCCAGCCACCGTACTGCGGCCTACCCCGATAAGGTTGAGAAAGCCACCATTCGCAACGCAACTCAGTGCCACACCGCCAAGGGCGGTCTCGCCGTAGAAACAAATTGTCGAGGCGGGCTCCCCTTCCCAATTCCTCAAAATGGCAATGAGGTGATCTGGAATCAGCAACTGCGTTACAAGATCGGTCCTGGTTATTCCACTACTAGCGCATCTAAAAGCTGGATCGTGGACGCCAACGGCAACGTCATCAAAGCCGCGGAACAGGAAACCCTGGAGGAGCAACCGTACTATCAGGTGGATCGGGATGACCGTAAACCAAACATGTACGCCCGGGTATATTCCCTGAACAAATACCCTGCTAGGCGCGCCGGTGAGGTCGTGATAATGGCAGACTTTCTTGATCCGCTTGATCAGTCTCGTAGAGCGTGGAGCTACAGCCCCGGCCAGCGACGCATCAAGCTAGCACCTGAGTTTGCATTTGATACCCCGGTTGCCAGCCAAGGTGGCGTGACACTGTTCGATGAACTACAGATGTTTTCCGGCAGTCAGGAGCGTTTCGACTACAAACTGATTGGCCGAAAAGAAATGTTCATCCCTTATAACGCTTACAAGTTCTACTTCGACTGTGAGCAGGACAATCAATTCAAGAAAAACCACGCAAACCCAGATTGCGAACGCTGGGAGCTCCACCGGGTCTGGGTTGTCGAGGCCACATTGAAGCCAGGTCAACGTCATGTATATAGCAAGCGCCGGTATTACCTCGATGAAGACACCTTTGGGGTTGGCCTGTATGACGCTTGGGACCAAAGCGGAGAGCTATACAGGTCCATGTTTTTGAGTGGAGTACAGCTCTACAACCTTGATATTCCCTACAACGTCAAAAACGTCATCTACGACTTCAACAAGAACATGTACGGCGTCATAAACGATGGTCTGGAGGGCGGCTACCGATTCTTCTCCGAAGCCCTGCCGGAAGTTCAAATGTCCCCCGGCGCGATCGTCCAACGCAAGAGCCAGCGCTGAACACGCTGACTAACAACTATGTCTTCCAGGAGAGCACTATGAAAACCTTCAAAACCATTCCCGAACGCGGCGACTTCGATTACCAACAGCTGGTCGGCCCTCACAGGGTAACGGGCCCGGCGATGGCCGGTGAACGTGGCTTCTTTGGACTTAAGCTTAGTAAAAGCTCGCCATTCGGCTCAGTCCGGGACGAAGACGGAAACATCTATTCCTTTGTTCGGTCACTGCTGGCTCCCGGTGGTACACCTAATCCAACAAAGTTCATTTACCAGAGCAACCACATCGATGGCCAGAACTTGCGCATGGATCATGAACGAATGAGGGCTCAGGCGGAAACTCCCATCCCGGTACAGACCCTTGATGGTGATGTCGTAAGTTGGAGCAACCAGCCCGACGAGCCGGGAAACGCCTGGCGAATAACCGCGTCCAGCGACCGTTTGACGTGGAAGGAGGAGGGCCTTTTCGAATTGGAAGGTAAGCTCTTGGGCTCTGGCATGCAATGGTATTTGCCGGGAGTGGAATGGGGAACATTCTACGTTTCACAGCTATGGGACATTCATGGCACCTGCGAAGGCCGGCCAGTTAAAGGGGCGATGGCGTTAGATCAGTTTTATATGGCAGAAGGTGGCGCCATTCATTTCAATAAAGATCTGGTCGTTAACAACAAGATGCATGTCATCTGGTGGTCGTTTGTCACCGTGTATACCGACGGAACCTGGGACGCCGGCTCCTTCATGGTCGGGCACAACCATTTAGGTTATGCCATTTTCATGAATGAAAAGGGCGAGGTCCGCGTCACCAATGACATTGAAGGCAAAGCCGTTCACAAAGACGGCAGTTACTTTCTGGAATCCGCCCGCATCGTTCTGGATGGCAAAGAGGAATGGGAATTCCTGCCGGACCCCAAGGGAGAAATGATCGACTTCGTCGGAGGTTTTCCGATCACCGCCCAGCAGGAAGGTCGCTGGCGTCGTGTAGGTGACACACGCACGCCCGATCACTGGCTGTCCTGGGGCGAATCGGATCGGCGCAACGGGTCCGAGCGCAATGTGAGGGGCTCAGACATCTGATCGACGAACGGCCGAATTCTGCTGCTTATCCAGGCGGATCTGGCCTCAACGAACCCCTGGATTTGGAGTAGCTGCCAATGAAATTCGAGAACAAGGTTGTTCTGGTTACCGGCGCCGGTCGCGGAATGGGACGTGCAGTGGCGCTGGAATACGCTCGTCAGGGTGCCAACGTAGTTGTTTCAGCCCGCACGGCAGAATATGGAGAGGAAACCGTCAGGCAGATTCGGGCGTTGAATGCCGAGTGTGCATTGGTAGGTGGCGATATCGCAGATCGCGACGCTATCCGTGCCATGATCGACGGCGCTATCAACGCCTTTGGCCAGTTGGATATCCTTGTACATTGTGCCGCTGACACGGCCCACGGCCTGATCACCGAGATGTCGGATGACACCTTTGATCACTTGGTTCGCAGCAACATACAGTCTCTATTCTGGCTGGCGAAGGATGCCGCCCCCCATCTGTCGAAAGCGTCGGACAAGGGACGCATCGTATTTATTTCGTCTGGGGAGGCGAATCGTAAATACACCCCGACGCTCATCCCTTATGGCTCAAGCAAAGCGTTCATGAATGCGTTTGCTCGTGGCCTGGCGGTGGAGTTTGGTGCAATTAACATCCTGGTCAACGTGGTGGAACCTGGCCTTATTGGCACCGATCACATGCTTCGAACATTGGGTGAGGAGCTTCCACATAAACTGGCCGCGCACTTTCCGGTGCCTCGCTTGGGCGAACCCGCTGACATAGCCTCTGCGGTGCTGTACCTCACATCAAACGAAGCGAGCTACATCACTGGTACCTCCCTGCTTGTTGACGGCGGAGCGACCATGGTGACCTTGCCCAAGGTAGAAGACATTCTTAAACAACAATAATACCTGCCCTCGCCGACAGAACACCGTCGGCGCTGCATGCCCTTCGGAGCTGACTTATGCCGTCTGAAAACGCACTTCGCCACGCCAAGATAGATCTGACTGAATTCCGTTTGAGCTGGCGCATACTCATTCTCGGCCTGTTTGGTGTCTGTACCAGCATGAGTGCGGCACTGCTATATGGCTTCGGTACGATGATCATCCCACTTCAGAACGCCTTCGGCTGGGGACGTGGAGAACTGCAAACATCAATCACCTTTCTCTTTGCCGGTGTCGCCATCGCATCCCAACTTCTGGGCTGGCTCTACGCGCGCTTCGGGCTGAAAAGGGTGGCGGTATATTCCTTGATTATCCAGATCATCGGTTACGTTGCACTGACTCAGATGAATACGTCGATCCTTTGGCTATATTCTGTATTCTTTATAATGCCTTTGCTCTGCGCCGGAACCATCGCGATTACGTGGACACAACTGATCAACCTTTGGTTTCACCGAAACCGGGGACTGGCGCTGGCGACCATTCTCAGCGGAACCGGTTTAGCAGCCCTGACAATGCCCCCGTTACTTGCATGGGTTATGGAGCTCTGGGGATGGCAAGCCGGCTTTCTCCTCCTGGCCGCGATACCACTGGTAACGACGCTTCCGATGACACTCTGTTGGCTCAAACTCCCTGATACCCGCACTCACGATAGATCCACCGAGGACAAGCCTTCCAAACTGTCAGACCTATCTCGAGGTGTACGATTTGCGGAAGCCATACGATCCAAGACATTTTGGCTCTGCAACCTCGCACTCATTCTCTCGGTCTCGCTGATTGTGGGAATGGTGACTGTAACGGTGCCTTTTCTCCAGGATAAGGGGCTATCCCCCGTCACCGCAGGGCAGGTGTTCAGTGCTTTTGGTGCATCAACGATTTTTGGACGCCTGTTGGTCGGTTATCTTCTCGATCGTTTCTCGCCCGTGCTGATTTCTGCCGTCGCCTTGTTCATGCCGGTTTTTGGCTGTTCTATTTATCTCGTCGCCGGGCCAGATAATATTGCTCTTCTTATTGTTGCAACGCTGTGTATCGGCTTCAGTGCCGGCGCCGAATTCGATATAGCCGCATTTCTCGTAGCCCGGTATTTTGGATTAAAAGACTATGCCCGCATCTTTGGATTGCACCTCGGGCTGGTCACTATCGTCGGCGGGCTTTCACCCGCAGTATTTGGGTATGTCTACACCCGTTATGGGAACTATGATCCGGTACTTCTCTACTCACTAAGCGCAGCCCTGATAGCATCCCTGACATTGTTGAGCATGAAGTCAGCGACAGCTTATAAGCACCATTGTGAGCCAGATCAGCCAGAGCCAACCTGATACCCGCGCGCTGGTGAGGTAAGAACCCACTCGTTAACAATGCGCCAGTATTGCTCTTGCCAACGCCTCAGGTTCACTTACCATCGCGTTATGACAAGTGTCTATCTCCACCACCTCATCCACTCTACCAAGATTTTGCATGAATTTACGTTGCGAAGTGGGGCTCAAAGCCTTGTCCTGCAGCGGCAGAACCCATGTGGTGGGTACAGCGGGATAATCACGTCTATCGACAGGCTCCACCGTCACTTTAGTGCTTTCATCGCACAAACAGCTACAGACAAATTGTTTTTGCGCGCGAGTGGCGCCATTGGCAAATACCCACGAAGCGAACCATTTTGGGAGTGGTTTCGATACTTTCGTTAATTTAGACGCCAAACCCGCCACCACATTCATGGGCATATGCAAAGTATCAATTACACGTTTGCCCTGTGGTGGAATACAACAAGCGACATAGACCATACGTTGGATACGTGCGGCACCCAGCTTGGCGGCAACGCCTGGCAGGGTAATGCCGGCCATAGAATGGCCAACAATTATTACCCGCTGCGGGTCTTGCTTTTGTATTTTATCAACGACCTCATCGACACAGTCAGAAATACTCAAAGTCGCCAAATCACCTACTGCATCACCATGACCCGGTAAATTCACTGCCAAAGTTGGGCACTGTGGCGCATCCGAATTGATGACGTTGATTGTTGGCTCCCAACACCGCTTGGTATGCTGCCCACCGTGAACAAAAACAATCAAAGGGCTATCCACTATAATCGTCACCTCCTTAAATACGGCTGCTGTCGGATAAGGGCAAAGCAGAAAGCTGAGTTACTGCGTGGCGCCCGGAGCCTGCCCTTAACCATCCATTCCAAGCAGCGCGGTAATATCTCGGCCTGGGTCTGCATCAGAGCCGTATGAAAAGTCACCTTCACGCTGGCGTTTGGCCAACTTTTCCATCAAAAGGCGATAGCGGGTACCAGGTGCGTCGAAGCGGGAGTGAAGGTCCCTCTGTTCAGGCTGCTCGAAATAGCGCTGGTTTTGGGGACGCACCACCGAGTTATCTTGCGGCTGAATGATGTAGTTAATCCGCGGCATGAGGTAGCGAAAAGGTGATGGTGCAGCGGTTGTATTGAACGTTACGTCGCAGCGTGATCGATGCTTGCCCACGGGCAGAAAGGGCTGCAGGTTGGGCACATCATACCCGGGCCGAAAACGCGGATAGGAAATGCACACATTGCTTCGCAGGTGAACATGAAGCACGGCACGGAAATCCTGATATTTTGCCCTCACACCACCCACCCAACGCATAATCGGCGCCACCGATTTCTGGGTCACTATGCGGGTACGGGTCACGGTTTCCGACGTCCACTCAACTTCAACAACATCTGACTCCGAGATGCCATCACCAATAGTATTAGCATGCAGAAAATCTGCATGGGTCAAGTCGAGAAGATTCTCTACCGACAGGGCTGAAGCCGCATCGAAACGGACAGTGCGCTGGGTATAGCCAGGAATATCCCCATCCAAAGGTAAAAATGGGATATGCGGCAGTAATTGTTGGTCAGCGTTATCAGGATCGCCGTACCAGGCCCAGACATATCCGTAACGTTCCACCACCGGATAGAGACCCGAGCCGCCGGTCAAGGCACTGGCGGCACCCATCATAGACTGCAACTGCGTCGGGTGAAACTCAGAGGCCATGGGCTGGCCACCCTCGCGCCAGAGAAAATACGGCTGGGCGTGGATAATACGACGGATTGGCCGTGAGGTGACATCACGGCTGTGGGAAACCGGAAACCAGGTGTCGCGCAAATCATAGTTGGTTGGAATCCAGTCGCCCCGGGGCTTGCGCTTCTTGCCCTGGGCTTCAGTGGCCGCCATGTCGTCGGAAGCGGTCGAAGTCTGCATCTTGGCGTCTCCTTGTCGGCGTCAAACGGCGGCGGTTGCGGGAATGAGTGACTGTTGCCGTAAGACTGTGAGGTCCCGCGACGGTGCGACCAACAACGCGGCTATCTGCGCACCATCTATTTCCGAGAACACCGTAATCGGGGGACGTCTGGCGGCCCGCATCGCGCGCCAGCGTAGGGGCGCGCCCTCAACGTCATGGTCATGCATAAAGCCTCGCCAGCAGAGACTCGTCGTGCGGCGACGATTAGCTCCGGAGGCTACAAATACGGAACATATGGGTCTTTCCTCGGCCGTCAGCAGGTCAACCCGGATATCGCCGCCGACGAGCGGAACGCTGGTGCGCAGGATCAAGGGATAGTCCACAACGAAATTTGCAGGAAGCAGCTGAGTTGTCCAGACAGCGCCCCGATCAAGCACCAGATGGCTCCCTCGGCGGATCGGATCACCAAGGAAAAAGTCGGTTATCTTAACGCCCTCAAAATCAATCAGGCATTCCGGCCCGTCAAGCATGACGGCCAGATACTCATCGTGCTGCAGGCTGACAACGGCCGATCCAGTAAACTCACGGCCCCGAGGCTGATAGCTTGCGGCCGGTAAGGAGTCGGACGGCTCCCCGTCGCCAAGCCATACATGCACAAATCCATTTTGCTCAGCAACCGGATAAGCGCGGGCAGCATAGCGAGGGGGAACTCGCTCGTCCGCGTGCAGATTGGGAATCTCCGTACAAGCACCCGTTGTACCGTCGAATATCCAGCCGTGGTAGCCGCACTGCACCGCATCGCCCACGACACAGCCAAGGGCCAGGGGGACCCGTCGGTGAGGACACCGGTCCTCCAGCGCTAACGCTTGCCCCTTTGTATTTCTGAACAGGACCAACTCTTCACCGTCATAAACGACAGGGAGTGGTCTCTCACCATTCACGGCCTCGGATAGAGCCGAGGCCCACCAAGTGCTGGAGGACATAGGGTCACCTCAGATTATTATTGTTCTGCGTCCACGCGACCTGCAATTAGGCGCTTTGGACGAAGATAGTTTTAGTGATATGCGATTACTCTAGGAGACGCAATCGGACAGGGCAAGATTTAATAGACATTTTTTTGATTTTTGTTCATTTTACTTCAGAGCCACAACCATTGCCCTCTTTGAAGCCGCTGTTTCGGGCCTTAGCCTTTACGCGCATTGCCGAAACCATAAAGGAGGGGAGTCGCCTCCCTACCGTTATGGTTTCTCTTGTTAACCAAGCAATCCGAACCACGGATCCTATCCGGGAAACAATATGCTGTTACATCTTAACGAAATAGCGAACAAAGGTTTTGCCGCCCTCGAATCGATAGTGCTCAATCGTTTCAATCACGCCACTACCGTCCCGCATGACATTTCGGTGATGACAGGCGGCCTCCTGCCCAGCAATGACAGAGACATCTACTTCTACCGAAAACTTACTGTTCTGCTGCTCCCACATACCTTCAAGCACCGTCCAGCCATCGACGTTTAGCGGTGGGCGACCGACATACTCAATAACCAGGCCATTGGGACAGGTTGACCGGTACTGTTCGAAAAAAGCCTCTTTGTCACTCGCATTCCAGGCCTCAACCTGAGCATGGAGAAACCGTTCAATGGTGTTCGAATCGATATCACTCATATTCATCCTCATTTCGCCACCAACCGGGGGCGTCCGCTGCAAACGTTCTAGTCCCAGATCACATGGATGGCCTTTGCGCCTCGTAGCTGGGCACCCGCAATCTCAGGGGCAGGTTTCGATGGATCCAGCCGGATACCGGGGAACAGATCCAGGATTGCATTGATGGCCGAGTTGAGCTCTACCTTGGCGACAAATTGACCGATACACATATGTGGTCCAAAGCCAAATCCAAGAGAAGGCCTAGCCTTACGGTCAATATCAAAAGTGTCAGGGTCAGGGAACGACTCTTCATCCCGATTGGCTGAAATCACCATGCATTGCACAAGCGCACCTTTCGGCACCTTTACGCCACCGATTTCAACGTCTTTGGAGGCCTGGCGAACCTTAAAGGTTGCCACCGGTTCGTAACGCACCGTTTCATCAATCAACTTACTGATCAGGCTGCGATCATTTCGCACACGCTCCAACAACTCGGGACGCTCAAGCAACAGCGTCATGATCGAACTGAAGGTTCGTGTCGTGGTCTCACCGGCCGCCGGAAGGAGTGAGCGAACAAACGTGGTGACCTCATGATCATCCAGCGCCCGTCCTTCGTACTCGGCATTAATCAAACGGCTGATGAGATCATTTCCTTCAGTGCCTTCCGCGCGCTTTTTGACGACAACCTGGTTGATGGCGTCATACAGGCTTTTTACCGCCTGCCCCGCAATAGGCCCATAGATCTTCGCTTTTTCAGGGTCAATCTGATTGGCTGCGACCAATGCCAAGGCCCAGCTGGCGTATTGCTTGAACTTCTCCGCATCGTCGGTTGGAAAGCCCATCAATGCGTACATCACGCGAATCGGAAAATAGAGCCCGAAATCCATAAGGTTTGCTTTCTTTTCAGCGACTATCGGGGCCAAAAACTCGTCCCGAATAACCCGGTCAATCTCCGGCTTCCACTCCTTAACCGTCTCTGGCATGAAAACAGGTTGCAACAGTGCTCTAGTCCGCCGGTGCTGCTCTCCATCCATGGCCAGGATGATCAGGCCATCAAAGAATGCACCCAGACCCTCTGCAATAAAGCCACTGGTATAGGTCTCTGCATCACGCAATACCGACAATATATCCTTGTACTTGAACAGTGTGACTGCACATTTACCGCCCTTTGCTCCGGCATTGGTAGGTACTTTCAGGTAAGTATCAACGAAATCCCCCGGCATCACAGGCTCGTTGTGACGTTTTTCCCTGCAAAGCGCGTGGATATCCACTTCTGAACCAAGATATGTGTCTGAAACCGCATGATATGCCGCCTCAATATCCAAATTGTTAGCTGTGAGTGCCATGCTTTTTCCTTTCCTCATCATCTTTCTTGTAGGTTTGTTACTGAAATAATCATCCATGTGGTGGCGCTGCTTTCAGGCCAGAGGGCTACTGCGACTTTTTCTCAGCCTTTTTCGCGAGATAACGATTAACACGACTTGCGGCCAAGCGACCCGCCATACCATTTACGCCACCACCTGGATGAATACCCGCGCTACCGAGGTACAACCCCTGAACAGGCAAGGTGTCCCCTCCCAACCCCTGAGCAGGCCGCATAGTGCTCGATCGCATAGTCGTGGTATCGATGTGAACCACACACCCATTGACCGTATTCAACCTAGCCGTAAAATCCGGTGCTGCTTCGATACGACGACCAATCACCTGATCTTTCAAACCATCAACGTAATCGGACGCCTGCTCAATAACCTGATCGGCAACCTGATCGCGAATACCATCCCAGCCATCCGTCGGATTAACCGGCATAACCGGCGGATAAATGTAAACAACCTCCTGTCCTTCAGGCGCCTGTGTAGCATCTACTGCACTTGGGGCGGCCATCGTTATGTAGGGCAGTTTCGGGACCTGCCCACGGGATGACGAGGCAAAGTTCTCCAGCACAGCTTCCTCCGTTCCGATCAGCAAACAGGCACGCCTCAGATCAACCCCATCACCCCTGGCTGCTTCAAACCGAGGGACCGAAATTTGTCCACTGAGGGCCACATCCACCTTGAGAGGCCCAGTGCCTTTAGCGTTGGCGGGCGCCATCGCGACCCTTGTAAGAAGGTTCGATGGAATTTCGCCTTCACTTACCATCTCCAGAGCAACTTTCGGATGACAGCCTGCGATTACAACTGATGAACTAAAACATTGACCATCCTCGAGTTTCACACCCTTCACGACACCCTCTTCGGATATTATCTCGCTGACCGGCGCTGACGTTTTCACCGTACCACCCAGCTCTTCCAGGCGAGCCTGCATGGCGTTGCTCAACCGTTGCATACCACCCGAAACACGGCCGACACCGAAACGGTGGAGAAACCCGAGTAGCGCATAATAGATACCACCACCATCGGCCGTAATGTCACCGGCGAGCCCTGTTAAAGCGCACATTGCGGATATCGTGACTGGATGCTCAAAGCGCTCGCGAGCCGCTTGGTGAGCCGAGCCGGTCATCAATGCCATTAGTTCAGGCTTGAGTTTTCTTTTCTTTAAAATCGCACCCAGCACACGAAGCTTTGTCCTGATATTGGTGCGGGCGGGGTCGACCCGCATCATTGGCAACGCCACGTCCATGAACAGATCGATAAGATCCATAAACTTCAGGAACGCTTCCGCGTCGCGCTCGCTGAATCGCCTTATTTCATCCGCCGTTTTCAGGCGGTCCCGCCAAAATATCAAAGAGCTGCCGTCCGGATGCAGATAGACATATCCAGGACTGAGATCCAGAATTTCAAAACCATGGCGGGATAAATCCAATTCCTTGGGTACGTGGGAATGGACCCGCATCGACATCATGTCCAGTGCGCATGGATGTACGAGGTGCTCAGGAGCTTCCGGTATCAGATACCCTGATGAGGCCATCCCCCCAACCTTGTCCAACGCCTCCAGAACGAGCACTTTCTTTCCCGCTAAGCCCAGGTAGCAGCCTGCGGACAATCCGTTGCTACCTCCACCGACGATAATGACGTCGTACTCTGTCTTGTTGTTTTTCATGAATCCTGCTCCATACCCTGTTCAGATCAGCGCCTCCTCATCGTCAGGACACACCGCCAGCCATAAACCACAGGCCTGCTGAGATCACTTCATTGCGACAGATGACTGCCTATCACTGGACATGACCCTACCAGCAAACCGCCTCATATCATCGAACATCAGTTTTACCCGGAGTAAAACGATTGAAGCCGCCAACTACGCGGCCTGGACCTACTTTTGTGCATTTTTCATCACACTATCCTCTCCTGCGTTAAAATCTGAAAGCAGAATAAGATACTACATCAAGAATAATGGTCAGTGACGTTGAGCGATAGCTATATGCAGTTCGTCAATAGTGGTTGGCGTTGTTCCGCCGGTAGCGATCGCTTTAACTAAAAATGTCGGACAACAAAAACAAGATCCATGGAGGCTTAGATGCCCAAAAACAGAATTTCACGTATCAACCACATTGCGCGGTTCTCGGTGCTGCTGACCTGTGCCAGTGCGACGCAAGGAATGGAACTGGATACCGGCAACAATGACCTCATCATCCGATGGGACAACACCGTGCGCTACAACCTCGGTGTTCGCGCTGAAGCCAGGGACAGTGCCCTTGCCAATAACGCCACCTACGACGAGTCAGATTACAAATTTGATCGTGGCGAAGTGGTGACCAATCGTCTGGACCTGCTGAGCGAGTTTGAGCTGGCCTATAAGCGTGATCACGGTTTCAGGGTCAGTGCAGCGGGTTGGTATGACCAGGCTTACGCCGACAGCGACGTCGAAACAAACCCGGGCAATGTCTTTTATCCGGGTGCTCCATCCGGGCCCAGCACCCCAAGTTATGCTGGCGGGCGATACTCACCTCACACTGATCGCTATCACAATGGCCCCAGCGGTGAGCTCCTGGACGCCTTCGCCTTTACACGTTTCTACGCTGGCGACGCGCCGGTCAGCCTGCGGGCGGGCAGGCATACCCTGTATTGGGGGAACGGGCTACTGATTCCCGGACATGCAACGTCTTATTCCCAGGCTCCGCTTGATGGCCGTAAAGCGGTCACCAATCCAGGCACAGAAACCCGAGAAATCTTCCTTCCTTTAACTCAGGTGTCTGGCCAGGTTCAGTTGACCGATCGCCTGTCAGTGGCAGCGCAGTATTTTCTTGAGTGGGAGCCGACCAGAGCCGCCGAGGGTGGAACCTACCTGGCCTCTGCAGACGTGGCTCTTGAAGGCCCTGAGCAACTGCCTGTAGCACCAGGATTCGCTTTCCCAATAACAGACCCCGTGAAGCCAGATGACACTGGCAACTGGGGGGTCATGGCTCGATATGGATTCGACTTCCTGCATTCCGATATCAGCGTGTTCTATCGCGAATTTGACGACTATACCCCTTGGGGCCTCCAAACCGGAGCGAGCTTTGCGCGCTATGTCTATGCAGAGAATACGAAACTCTATGGACTGAGCTGGTCAGCGGGTCCGGTGCTCGGCGGTGCCTCGGTCGGCGTTGACTTGTCGTACCGAAAGGATGCTGCGCTCACCTCCAGCAATTTTGATCCTGTAACCGACGAAGGAGCCAGAGGTAATACATGGCACCTGATTGCCAACAGCCTGTGGCTTCTGCCGTCAACCGCTTTATTCGATACCGGCACGTTAATTACCGAAGTCGCCTATAGCCATCTGGACCGGGTAACTCAAAATCAGGAGCTGTTCAGGGGAGAGGGCTACACCAGCTGCCAGAACCAGGATAAGGACTGGGGCTGTGCAACACGTAATTATGCGGGTGTTGCAGTCAACTTCACACCTCAGTGGCTAACCGTGATGCCGGGCCTGAATGTGTCCGCGCCAATGAGCATCAGCTATGGCGTCTCGGGAAATGCCGCCGCAGGCGGCGGTAACGAGGACGATTACAACTTCAAGGTAGGCATCGAGGGTGTTTTTGACGAGCGTTACGAACTGAGCCTTTCCTACATCGGCTATGGCTCAGATGCCATCAAGCGCGATGTCCCCAATGTCGGCAATACAGTGGTTGGCGGCAACGGCAGCATTGGTATCGCTGATCGGGATTGGGTATCGCTCAGTTTTAGCACGGCCTTTTAATTCTCCGTTCCTTTACGACCAAAATAATAACTGGAGTATTGTCATGAAGATAAACCGCTATTTCGTCAGTTCATTATTCGCACTGGTGACCCTGCAGGTTCATTCAGCACCAGACTGGACACCCAGCGATCTCGGTCAGGAGCTGACCCCCTGGGGAGCAGAAGTTGCCGGCAATGAGGCGGGCACGATTCCCGAATACACTGGTGGGTTGAAGCCCGACGCCGGCCTGACTCCCGGAGATGGCTTCTGGCCTAACCCTTTCGCCGATGAAGAGCCACTGTTTCGAATTACAGCGGAGAACGCCGACGAATACGCAGATCAACTCTCTGCAGGACAAATGCGTCTTCTGAAAAAGTATCCCGACACCTATTACATGGATATATACCCCACGCATCGGACCGCGGCCTATCCGGAACACTTTCTGACAGCAAGTGAACATAATGCGAAAAACCCGGACTGCAAATCGTTCAATGACGGGCTATCCGTCAGTGAGGCATGCCGCGGAGGCCTCCCCTTTCCGTTGCCAAAAAGCGGGCGCGAGGCCATGTGGAACTATCTCTTGAATTATCAGGGCGTCAATGGCTGGGACTGGAATCATAGTGCTTATGTTGTCAGTGGCGGACACGTCACCCTGACCAATACCAATCGATCCACGGGAGAGAAGCCCTACTATCAGGTCGGTGTTGAGGCCCGCGATCCGAAAATGTTTCAGCGTATCTGGTCCCGGGTTATCGCCCCCGCACGGAACGCCGGTGGTGCCTCCGGCTACTGGGACTACCTGGATCCCGTCAAGCACGACCGATACGCCTGGAGCTATACCACCGGACAACGCCGGGTCAGAACAGCGCCCGAATTTTCCTATGACACCCCCAATTCCGCATTCGGTAGCGTTGCGTTCTACGACGAAATCTTTCTGTTCTCCGGAAAGATGGATCGTTTCAACTGGTCTCTGGATGGCAAGAAGGAAATGTTCCTCCCCTACAGCAACTACAAGCTCAAATGGGGTTGTGACATCGAAACCAAGCTGATGGAGCACCACATTAATCCCGCCTGTCAGCGTTGGGAGCTCCACCGCGCCTGGGTCATTACGGCCACCCGAAAAGAGGATGTCCGGCACGCCCAGGAAAAACGTCGCTATTACATTGACGAAGATACCTGGGGAGCTGCGCTATACGATGCCTGGGACGACAGCAACAATCTGTTCCGCTCGGGGGCCCAGTACAACATCCAGGCCTATGGTGTTCCCAACAACCCTCAGCAGGACAGCTACTCCCTCTACGACCACACTCGCAACCAATACGGCATGTTCGGCAACGGCCCGACTCGCTACCGGGAAGACCCCGTCAACGAACGTGAAGCCAACCCTCGAACCATCGCCGCTGGCCAACGACGCTAATTATGTCCGGAAGCAAACCGGCGACTCTTACATCGTCAACCTCATCCATATAAAGAAGGGCGTATCAGAATGAATCGTCTAAACGGAAAAGTGGCCGTTATTACCGGTGCCGGCAGTGGCATTGGTCGGGCAAGTGCCCTGGCCTTTGCGCAAGAGGGAGCCAAGGTAATCGTCAGCGACCTCTACCTCGACGCAGCTGAAACCGTCGCAGGAGATATTCAGGGGGCGGGGGGAACGGCTCTGGCCCTGAAGGCCGACGTTGGCAAAGAAGAAGATATAAAGCGGATGATCGACACCACCGTTGAAACTTATTCGGGTATCGACATCCTCTTCAACAACGCCGTTAACAAAAACCCGGATACGATTCGGGATGTCGATTTTCTGAACTTCAACGAGGACCTGTTCCACGACAACATGCGGGTTAACGTCTTGGGTGGTGTGCTCGCATGCAAACATGCCTTGCCGCATATGCTGGAGCGATCCAGCGGCTCCATTCTCTTTACCTCGTCAACAAGCTCAATTGCAGGTGAAGTCGCCCAGTTCAGCTATGGCGCTTCCAAGGCAGCGCTCAACTGGTATGTGCAGACTCTTGCCGCCACCTTTGGCAAGCGCGGTATTCGGTGTAACGGCATTTTGCCAGGGGTGATTCGTACGCCAGCTATGGAAGGCTGGGCCAACGAAAAGATGAAGGAGGCCTTTCTGGAGCTCCAGAATTCACCGAGATTGGGGCAGCCCGAGGATATTGCACAGATGGCCGTTTATCTCGCGTCCGATGAGTCGTGCTATGTCAATGGCGCCCTCATGCGTGTCGATGGCGGCATGAGCTGCGCCACTCCCATGGTTCCGGTTGTCAGAACCTATCTCTAAATCCAAAACGGCATTCAAATAATTTCTGGAGGCGAATATGGGCCAGCGACAGGAACAACTAATCCGCAGCTTCTGCAATGCGTGGGGAGATGGGACCGCATCATCCCGCCCCGATGTCGAAAAGATCCTGGCCATGATGGCAGAAGACGCCGTCTGGCAACTATGGGTGCCGGGAGGGCCAACGATCAAAGGCCGTGCAGCATTAAGAAGCGAAATACAGCGACAAATGAGCTATGTCACACATAACCACTGTGTTATCCGACACATGGTCTCTTCAGACCACATAGTGATGACAGAGCGAGAGGATTACGCTGTATCCAGCGGTGTGCCGATGCCCCATTCGATGGTCGCAGTGTATGAACTCAACGAGGAGGGGCTCATCACCGCCTGGCGGGAGTATCTCGACACCGCCGACCTGGCACGGAAAAAAGGAGTGCCTGTGGACCAGGTCGGTGGTCCCAGCCTTTAGCCAAACACGCTTCAAATGCATGGATCTACATACTGAGACGCCCAGATACACGGGGCCGGAGTTATCAATGAATATGGCTTTCAATCAGACCAGAACCCAAACAGAACAGAAAATCTGTCAATTTGTTGAGCTAACGCTTGGCGGGCAAGTCACCCATATTGAACGCCTACCTCGTTGGCGTCCCGCCTGGAACCTTGATCTTCAATCAGGAGAGGAGCTGCTCAAACTGCACATCCGAGGCGAACGTGGCGGCGATGTTAACCCTTTTCCCGAGCTCCGCCGCGAAGCCGACATCCTTGAGGTTCTCGGTAAGCACGGCATACCTGTACCCCATATATATGGGTTCTGCGAAGACCCGCAGGCCATCGTCATGGAAGCTGTTCCTGGAACCCGGGACGTTTCCACTGCAAATGACGATACCCAAAGGCTTGAGCTCGCCAGACAGTATGTGGAGGCCATGGCAGCCATGCACAAATTACCGGTGGGGCCTTTTGTGGAGAAAGGTATTCACCTGCCCACCAGTCCGGAGGACATTGCATTGGCTGGGCTCGATGCGTACTACCCTCTCTACGAGCGTAACAAGACACGGCCCCAACCACTGCTTGAGTTTGCCTTGAAATGGCTCAGGCGCAACGTTCCACAACACCGCACCAAGGCGAGCCTGGTTCAGTATGACTCCGGGCAATATCTGTTCAAGGACGGCAAACTCAACGCCCTGTACGATTTTGAGTTTGCCATGATAGGCGACCCGCTCGCAGACCTTGCGTCCGCCCGTATGCGGGAGAACTATGAACCTCTGGGTTGCAAGTTCAGCGAGCTCTATCGCTACTACCAGGAAGTCAGTGGCGAGCCACTTGAGCCAGACGTCATCCGGTTCCACACCGTTCTGTTTTCCACCGTCAGTGCGATGCAGTTTTCATCAACCGTCGCCACACCCAAGCCTGGCGACCCCCACGATACCTACGTTGAATTCGATATCGCCCTGCGCCGGGTCGTGGTCCATGCACTGTCGGAGTCCATAGGTATTCCCATTCCACGCCCTTCCATCGACATTCACACACAAGGCCCGAATGCACCACTTATCAGTATGCTTGCCGATGCTGTCGAACAGGTAGAAACAACGGAAACCTTCCAGAAAACGAAACTCAATGCGGTCCGCAAAATTGTTGAGTATCTGGGCAAAGCCGACGCGATGACACTACACCTGCAAGCACAGGACCAGAAAGAAACAGAGCACCTGCTGGGGCAAAAATTCGAGACGCCCGAAGCACTGGACGAGGCCCTTGAAACCTTTGTAAAGCAAGCGGGGCCAGAGGAGGACCACGCTCTGTTCCAACTGTTTGCGTCTCAGATTGAACGGCAGGTACAGGTATTTGGGAAGACGGCTATTGGAGCCTCAGCAAGCCATATCGACCTACCTGAAATATAAGGCCCGAATTCGTTCCTGGAGACATGACAATATGAGACTCAATCACGCTGATGCCGCTTCGGGTACTGACTTTTTTCGCAATTATGGACCCTGGGCATTGATCGCCGGAGCCTCTCACGGCGTCGGCGCAGCCTTTGCGCATCAGGCCGCATCGCGCGGGCTCAACTGCATTCTCGTGGCTCGCCGTCAAGCTGCTCTCGAGTCACTGAAATCTGAGCTGCAGAGCCAATACAGCGTAGAGGTTCTGGTTCTGTGCCAGGACCTATCTACCGTTGATGCGGCAGAACGACTGGTCGACGCAGTTGAACGGCGACAGGTCGGCCTGATGATCTACAACGCCGGCGGTGACCCCTTCATCAGCCAGTTTCTCAGTACCAGCATCGACAACTGGAATCGTTTGCTCAGGATGAACACCCAGACTGTGATGGAATTATCGCATGCGTTCGGCAGCAAGATGGTGGAACGCCGACAGGGAGGTCTGATTCTTGTCGGCTCTCATGCGGCTCTGGGTGGCGTACGGAAACTCGGCATGTACTCGGCCACCAAGGCATTCTGTCTCAATTTGGGGGAGTCCCTCTGGGCGGAGTGGAAAACACATAACGTCGATGTATTGAATGTGCTCATTAGCACTGTCGACACGCCAACAATCCGCGACACCATGGCGCGCCTTGGGATCCCCGAAGCCAGAACCATGGCGCTTCCCCAGGCCAATGATATTGCCGACACCGCCCTTCAGAACCTAGCCAAGGGGCCAACATTGGTACACCCGGACGACGTGGTCGGAGATAACAACAGTCCGGGCTCCCAGCGCAGGGCTCACGTACAGGCAAAAAGCGAGGAAGCTGCACGCTTTATTGGCGACGACTGAAAGCGCTTTCCACCCACCACATTATTTAGAGCATTGGATATGAAGAGTTTCAATAACAGAGAATTCAGGCTCGGCTGGCAGGTCCTTTTACTCGCGGTCGTTGGCGTTGCCACAAGTTCAAGCTCACTATTACTGTACAGTTTCAGCGCGCTGACTATTCCGCTGGAAAAGAGTATGGGCTGGGGCCGAAGCGAATTACAGGCTGCTGTCACAGCTCTCTCGTTGGGGACCATTATTGCGGCGCAGCTGGCGGGCTGGCTTAACCTGAAATATGGTTTACGCACCGTGACTGTCCTATCGCTGGTTGCCCTTTCCGCCAGCCTGGCACTTCTGACGCAAATCCAGAATTCGATCTGGGGCCTCTATATCGGCTATTTCCTGGTTCCTTTAGCGGGGCTGGGCACCCTTCAGATCACTTGGACGCACCTTGTCAATCTCTGGTTTATCGAGAACCGAGGGCTTGCATTGGCCATTATTCTCAGCGGCTCAGGCCTGGCCGCGGCTTTACTGCCCATACTAGTCACCTGGAGTGTTTCTGTATGGGGCTGGCAGGCAGGGTTTCTTGCCCTGGCTATTCTCCCGGTTACTATAGGACTTCCGCTGACACTTATTTGGCTGAAGACTGACGCCCAGGCAGATAGCCCGAAGAAAGATAAAGCCCGTGAACCGTTACCTGAGGAGGGACTGACGCTCAGTCAGGCCCTAAGGTCATGGCGTTTCTGGGTATGCAATATCTCGATGACAATGATCGTTGCCTGCGTTGTGGGCCTGGTCACAAACATCGTCCCCATGCTTCAGGACAACGGACTGTCTGCTGTCGAAGCCGGGCAAATCTTCAGTACTTTCGGACTTTCACTGATTGGTGGGCGCCTCATCGTGGGATACCTCATTGATCGCCTATGGGCGCCTGGGGTCGCTGCCATCGCTCTGGCGATGCCAGCCTTCGCCTGTCTCATTTTTGCGATGAGCCATGACAGCACAACACTCTATATTATTGCGACTATATTGGCCGGGCTGGGCGCCGGTGCCGAGTTCGACATCTCAGCCTTCCTGATTGCGCGCTACTTTGGGATGAGGGATTACGGGCGGCTCTTCGGCGTTCAGCTGGGGTTGGTTACCGCAGGCGCCGCCGCTGCCCCTCTATTATTCGGCGCACTCTACGATGCGACAAAGGACTATTCCGGTCTCCTGGCGTTCAGCACGTTCTGTTTCGTAATCGGACCTTTAATGCTGTTATCGCTCGGCCGATACCCGGTTTTCCATCGGGAGTACTCCGCCGCAATGAGCTGATCCCTCGCATTGAATACATTCAAACACTGCTACGGAACATCTCGGGGGTGACACCCACCTCCTTGCGAAAAGCAGCCGTGAACGAGGCCGGGTTCTGAAATCCAGTTTGATAGGCAACCTGTTTTATAAGAACGTTCGGATTCAACAATAGCGATTTTGCCTGACGTATACGAGTCTGCGCGGCGTATTGCCGCAACGTAAGGCCGGTTGTGTTCTTAAACTGCTGGGACAGTTTTCTGGCCGGCATACAACAGGCTGCGGCCAGCTTAGCAAGCGAACAATCGACCTCAGGCCCTGCCTCAAATATGTCGCGTATATACTTGACCGTCGCTGCGCTCAGTTTATCGGGAGAACTTGCTTCAAAGACTTTCTGACCACCGTATTCGTTTTGGAGGTCCAGTGCCATTGCAGTCAGAAGACATTCAATCTGGAGTTCGCTAGCAAAACCGGGGGACATGCATTCCCGTGCAAGCCGCTGGAGAACAGACATCAGGTAGGGAGTGTCGAGGTTGAGCATGTTGTCATTCACACAGCCGTTCCAGTTCCACGGCATACCCGTCATCATGGGGCTCAGCGCATCAGGGTTAAACAGACAGATCAGTGCCTTGTGGTCTGTCATCCCATGACTGAACTGGAAGGTGGTATCGCTAGGAATAAAAAGAGCAGGTCCCAGTGGCTTGAAGTCCCCACCCCGATCAAGAAATCTTCCGGTGTTGTTGGAAAAACTCAGAGTCCGATCTGCAGAAGAGAGAATAAGTCGTAGCAAACAATTTTGCTCAGCTTCAATCGTTGCCATACCCGACCGAGACCATTGGGCATTTTCTATGCGGATATCAAAGCAATCACTGGATATCCTGGCTTCGGTAGAAAACTGTCTGGCGCCGTTGGGATCGTGTTCCAGGTAGCGAATGGAATGCATGGACTCCTCCTTCAGTTATTATGGTTTTTGGTACTGAAAGTGAATGCTCTTTAACATCAGGCAATAATCTAAATAAACTATATCTGGACGCTTTATGATTCTCGGCATGGACCACTTCACCATCGTAACGAACCAGCTTGAGACCACCCGACGCTTCTATGTAGATCTCATAGGATTGCAAGAAGGGCCGCGCCCACCGTTCCCTGTCGATGGGTTGTGGCTCTACGTAAATGGAAAGGCCATTCTGCACGTCATTTCTGTAGATACTATGCCCAACCCACGGCGTGGTGTTCTCGATCATATGGCCTTCTCCGCACAGGGATTTTCCTCCACGCTGGACAAGCTGGACCAGTACGATGTGCGCTATCGTATTATCCGGGCACCGGGCAACGAACGAACCTGGCAAGTCTTTTTCAAGGACCCAAACCACGTCGATGTCGAACTGGATTTCGATCCCTCTGAAACGCCACCAGAGGACTGGAGATCTCGAGGCCGACAGTGATTCAACACTAGATTAGCCCCGAGTAGGCACCACCATCGATTTGAAGATTTTGCCCAGTAATATAGCCGGCCTGACTCGAGCAGAGGAATGTACAGGCTGCAGCAAACTCCTCAGGGGTTCCAAAACGCCTGGCGGGAATGGGCCGGACCATTGCCTCACGGGCGTGTGCCATATCAATACTTTTCGACATCGCGTACTGTTCCGTCATGTAAGTCAGCCGATCTGTTGCAATTCTCTCCGGGAGCACGTTGTTGATCGTTACGTTATGGCGAGCCACTTCCACCGAGAGCGCTTTTGAGAAGGCCGTTAACCCGGCTCTGGCAGCCGTCGAAAGCCCGAGCGGCAGCCGTGGCGTTTTCACCATTGCGGATGTAATGTTGACGATCCTGCCGAAGGAACGCTCCTGCATCCCGGTTACAACGGACTGGATCATCATGATTGCAGACAACATGTTTGCATTGACGGCCTGCTGCCAACGCTCCATGTCCCAATCTTTAATCAAACCGGGCTCCGGCCCACCATTATTGGTAATGAGGATATCAGGCATTGGACAGGCCTTGAGCAGGGCCTCGCGTCCGGACTCCGTATTCAGGTCGGCGACAACGGAGATTGGCTGATTGCCCGTTAATTCGAAAATCTTCCGTGTGGCCTCAGCCAAGGTTTTTTCAGAGCGGCCATTGATAAAAACTTCACAGCCCTCTTGAGCCAACGCTTCAGCACATGCCCGCCCCAGACCACGTGATGACGCACAGACAATGGCTCTACGTCCCGCAATTCCCGTTTCCAAGCCAGCCTCCTAGTTTCGTAGAATGGTCACACCGCTTTTAGGCATTCGCTACATTACTGTCTGCATCTAAATGGTTTATTCTGAATTCGTACTGCAGCGCGTAAATTTTAACGAAAAGTAAAAAACGCTATGACGAACGAGACATCGAAAACACTTCCCAATAAAAGAGATACCCTGGATCGCCTCTTGGCCTCAGCAAGGGAAAATTTCGCGCTAAAAGGCTTGGACGGCGCACGCATTGAAGATATTGCACGCGAAGCGGGTGTTACCAAACAACTGGTCTATCACTACTATGGATCCAAGGCTTCTCTTTTCTCGACTGTATTGGAAGACGTATCAACCCAAATCATGGAAGAACTCATTGAGTTGGACACAGACAACCTTGAACCAGATGAAGCGCTCCGTAAGTTACTTTACTGCTGCTTCGATCAGTATATGAATGATCCCTTGTTAGGAACCCTGGCACTTGAAGGGATTCGATATCACGAATCACAAGACAGTCGACCCAACAATTTCATTCATCGTTCTCCGGCTCTCGCAAACAAGTTCTCGTCGGTTCTGGAGCGAGGCATTTCAAACGGAACTTTCAGGCCTGATATCGATGCCCGATTATTTCTTGCGACTTCGTCACTCTTGATGTCAGGCGCATTCACCAACCATTACTCGATGTCAGCTCTGGTTGGATTTGATACTCGTTCTGATGAAGGCATGCGTATCTGGCGTGAACATTCAGCCAATTTCATCCTGGCCAGCATCTCACAAAATCATTCCCAGGCTGGTCAGGACTGATCCTGGCCATCGCCCGCCTCACATACTTCCGCCCCCGGATTTGGCAAAAAACTCACGCATTGCCACCAGTGAGGGCGTGTGGCTTCCAAACCCTCCGTCAGCGACCACCGTTGTTCCGGTGACAAAAGACGATTCGTCACTGGCGAGAAACGCAACAACATCCGCAATTTGTCGAGGTGTACCCAACTCAGGCGTCAGGTGGTTGTCTCGCAGGATATCCAGCAATTCCGTGGGCATTGAGCTATGAGCGTTTTCAGAGGGTGCAAGTCCGATTTGTACCGCATTACCCCGGATTCCCAATTTTCCATACTGTGCGGCGACGAGCTTGGGCAACATGTTGAGAGCCGCTTTTGAAGACGCATACCCCGTGAGAGAGAGGTCGCCCTGAGCGCCCAATCCTGACGTTGCGAAAATCACAGACCCCCTACCACGCTTCAGCATGACGGGGATTGCGTACTTCGAGCAGAGAACCGCCCCCCGAAGATTAACTGCAATTGCGCGGTCCCAGGCCGCCATATCCAGATTGCAGATATCCCGATCAAGCTTGCGTTGCTCAACGCTGAGCACCGCAGCGTTGTTGTGTAGAATGTCAATTTGACCGAAAGATTCCTCTACGCGTTCAATCATCGCCTTGACGTCGCTTTCGGAAGAAACGTCCGTCTGGATCGCGATAGCCTCATGCCCTGCACGCTTGAGCTCTTCAGCAACACTAAGGGCGGCTTCCTCATTAATATCGACGATGGCCAACCTGGCTCCGTGAGAGGCAAGCACACGGGCACATTCCGCGCCCAGCCCGCCACCTGCGCCGGTTACTATCGCTACTCGATCTGCAAGCTTTTGTGTGGTCATACCATACTCTCTATTTTATTTTTCCCTTGACTAGCGCTGACTACTCACCCACAAAGTTAGGCTCTCGACGTTCACTGAATGCCAACGCAGCCTCTCTGGCATCATTGGTAGGTGCCAGCAGCGCGAATAAATCCAACTCCAGATCAAGACCGCGCTTCAACTCCAACTCCAGCGACGCTCGCGCAGCTTTTTTGACATACGCGGTCGCCAATGGTGGTTTCATAGCGATTTTTTGCGCCAGAGCAGCCACTTCACTAAGAAGACTCTCTGCGGATTCAGAAACGCGGGTCACGAGGCCAATACGCTTTGCCTTGGGCGCATCAAGGCGATCACCGCTCAATAGCATATCCAGTGCTTGGCCAGGCGCAACAACACGGCATAGGCGCTGTGTTCCGCCGCCCCCGGGAATCAACCCAAGCCCGGTCTCAGGCAAAGCCATCACAGCGTCCGGTGAGGCAAAACGAATATCGCAAGCCAAAGCCAGTTCCATTCCCCCACCCATGCAGTACCCATGGATCGCCACAATAACCGGCTTGGTCGTGGCATCGATGGCTTCAATCCACCGGGTACATTCCATCCGCTTTCTCACCTGAAGGGAGTTCTCCGGACCGCGACGCTCCTTGATATCAGCTCCGGCACATAAGCCACGCTCGCCTTCTCCCCTAATGACAATTACGCGGATATCAGTATCCAGTTCAAATTGTCTGAGAGCTTGGGGCACCCCAGTACGGACATCATCGTTGATGGCGTTGATCTGTTTCGGTCGATTGAGAATCACCCAGCCGACATTACCGTCCCGGCAAATACTAACGGCGTCGTTGATGGCTTCGTTGATCTTCTCCTTCACGCTCATGTCAGCACTCCTCAAACTCGAACAGCTGGCCTCGAAGTTCAGCTGGATCAACTCGGATCAACGCCTTACCACCTACCGCGTCACAGGACTCAATCCAGGTGAACTTGGTTCCACGCGCACTAAGATCTTCTGCCTTTGCCGCCAGGTCGGTTACCGCTATCCGAATGTAATACGGTCCGGGTCCCCAGCTATTGAGATACACACCCGCATCGCTGTTCCAACGTGTTGCCTCAATCACGTCAAGCGTGGCGCTGTTGGGAAGGTTGAAGCCCATACGCGCACGACGATAGCCTTCGCCGCTGATCGTCTCCACGGGCGCGGAAGGTTCCCAGTCAAGATTGGCAGACAGGCGACGCAGCGTTTCATCCAGATCCCGAACCAGATAGCCACGGGCTGAAACCCGGACCATATCACCGGGTTTCGGGTCCCTGGGTTCTTGCGGGGGAACGTCGAAGGTTTCCGGCGGCATCTGTAACGGTTCCATCGGCATGATTTCGATACACAGTCCGCCGTCCACGATAGGGTCGTAGTGTGGTTTTTCGGGGGTGGCACCCAGCCACAGCCGGTCGAATGGCATGTCGGGGGTACGCTGAGCCATTCTGAAAGGCAGTCCACGGCGCATCAGCTTGCTGACGAGTTCGTCGAACTTGTCTCCTTTCAGAGACAATACAATAGAATGCGTCAGCATCGGGCGATGGCGGCCCTGGAAGGTTTTCAGGCTTTCCAGGAACTCATGGAACATAGGGTCGCCGGGGTTTGGCCGATCCAGGTGCCACTGCGGCTCAACTCGGGTTGGTGAAACCGCCAGTGACTTATGAACCCGCAAGAAATGTGCGATGTAGGGATGATCGTCAAACGCCTGTCGCCAGCGCTCGTGTTTGTGGATCCCGAGTTTGCTCACTAACAGGTCGGTCATACCATCCGGGTCCGGGACCATCATGTCAGCGCTCATCAATAGATCAAACATTTCAATTCTCCGTAGATATGGGGTAGCTGCGCGTGTGGCCTGAGCTCCCCTTTTGACAACATTGAGTCAGTCAGCGCCTGCCATTCTCGGTGTCTGGAGGCTGGCTGAGGTATCGTTCTGTGAAGGGTTGGGCACAGATTCGGGCTCACCCGGAGTGTTCCCGGCACTGCCTTCTTCCGCTCGGCTCGTAGAATCATTCAGTAGAAAGTGAGACAAAGCGGGAATCAGAATCAGAGCACCAATCATGTTCCACAGGAACATGAAGGTCAGAAGGATGCCCATGTCAGCCTGGAACTTGATCGGAGACCAGGCCCAGGTCACCACTCCGGCTGCCATGGTAAGCCCGATCAAAGCCACCACCCGGCCGGTGAAATCCAGGGATCGCCGGTATGCGACGGTTAGAGATTCCCCCCTAGCCTGTACCGCCACCTGTACGCCCAACAGGTATAGGGCATAGTCCACCCCGACACCCACACCTACAGCGATCACGGGTAACGTCGCCACCTTCAAACCGATACCCAGGCCGACCATTAACGCCTTACAGATAATCGTGGTCATGATCAGTGGCACCATAGCTACAATGGTTGCCCGTATGGCACGGCCGAAGCTTCGGAAGGTCAGCAGACACAGCAGTGCAGTCGCTCCGTAGACCGCAAAATACATAATGATTATGCCTTTCCGAACTTCGATGTTGGTCGCGGCCTCAATACCAGCATTTCCCGCTGCCAGCAGAAACTGAGCCGGGTGTTCGGCGTCCGCACGGGTGTTATTCTCCTCAGCAAAGTTCTCGACCTGAGTCAACACTCTCGTCAAGGTGTCCGCTTTATGATCTTCCAGATAGGCGATGAGGGGCGTAACGGAACAGTTCTGATTGGTAACACCAGGGGACGAAATCATTGCGGCATCCACCGCTGCGTTGGTAATGGCCTGATCTCGACTAATCGTTAGCCATTTGCCGCTTCCTTCTGCCATGCCAGATGTCATTAAACGCACACGTTCCGCAAGGGAATCCGTTGTTTGCACGCCTTTCGTCTGGCGAAGCTCCCAAGCCAGGCGATCCATAGCCTTCAGAGGTGTATAGAAGCGGCAGCCGTCAGGCGCCGTCTTCATAATGACAGCAAACTGGTCACTGGATAGCCCGTAATGTTCATTGATGAAGGCGTTATCCATGTTATACCGGGAATCAGGACGTAGTTCAGGTGCGCCAGGATCAAGATCGCCAATTTTTAGATTCATCATGATCACGGAGCTGACGACGGTAATCACCAGGGACCCCAATATGGCGGCGATGGCAAGCTTGCGATAGGTGAACTGATCAAGCCCAGCCCACAGGCGTCCGAGCCAGCTTCCGCTTTGCAGGTCAGACTTTTCTTTTTCTATCGCAATCAACGCCGCTTTTTTACTGACACCAATGTAAGACAGAGCAACGGGGATCAGGATTAGCTTCGTAAAAATCAACAGAAACACACCGAGGCTTGTGGTTATAGCCAGGTCACGGATGACAGGGATATCAATGATCGCCAGTACCGCAAACCCGACAATATTCGTCAGCAAAGCGGTAAGACCGGTCAGGAACAGCCGGCGAAAGGTATAGCGTGCAGCCACATACTTGTGCGTGCCCCGGCCAATATCCTGCAGGACACCGTTCATTTTCTGGGTACCGTGCGATAAGCCGATCGCAAATATCAGGAACGGCACGAGAATCGAGTAAGGATCGAGCGAGTAGCCCAATATCTGCATCAAACCCAGTAACCAGATTACCCCGATAACAGCAATACTCACCAAAAGCAGGGTGCTACGGACGCAGCGGGTGTACAGATAGACAAACAGCGCAGCTATGACGACCGATACTGCAAAGAACAGCATCACAGCCTCCAAGCCGTCAATCAAGTCCCCAACCAGCTTGCTGAAACCGACAATATGAATACCGATTTTGTCACTCTCAAACGACCGGATTTTGTCCTCGAGCTGTTGAGAAAACTCGTTGTAATCCAAAGGCTCGCCGGTATCAGGGTGACGCTCCAACAACGGTGCGACTATCATACTTGAGGAAGCATCGTTTGCTACAAGGCGCCCCTTGAGTCCCGCCCTGTCAACATTTCGTTTGAGAGTTTGAATAGAGGTCTGGGTGCCATCATAGTCAGAGGGCATCACCGCGCCACCAGTAATACCGTTCTCTGTAACCTCACGCCAGCGTACAATTGGCATCCATAGGGAGCGCATCCAAGAGCGATCTATACCTGGGATCAGGTATAACGTGTCATTTACCTGCTCGAGTGTATGCAGATAATCAGCATCATAAATATCGCCTTCCTTGTTGCTGACCACTACCCGAATCGTGTTACCCAAGCCCGGCAACTCACTTTTGTACTGCAAGTAGTTTTCAATATAGGGGTTGTTCACCGGCATCATACGCTCAAAGCTGGCGTTAACATCCAGCTTGGTCGCGAAATAAGCCATCACTACGGTCATCAGAAGACAGCTAATGAGCACCAGTTTGCGGTGGCTGAAAATCAGGCGCTCAAACGGCCCTCCGGAGCGCTTGTCAAAATCCTCCAGATGCGGCACGACAGGCATGCCAGTATTTGCTTTCTGATTGACCATTTCTCTCTCCAGCGAGCGGAGTTGGGGCTGACTGACAACAACGTCATAAAGCCGCATCAGCCGTGACCAATGCCAACGCCGGATGCTATCCAGCGCCTATGCTTGTGCCCCTATCAAACGCTTGTAGTTATTGAACTTTGTTGATTCCGAAGGCTTTCGCCCCGCCAAATTGTGCGAAGATCAAGACATCACCGGGCTGAAATAAAACAGATGAAAAAACGTTCCCGGCAAGCCCGATATTGACTTTTTCAGTCTTTAAGGTGTTTTCATTAAGGCGCACCAGTTCTCCACGCTGACTGACCAGCAACGAATGACTCTCATCCAGACGAACAGCGTCGACGAGACTGCCTTTCTGGCCGCTATCAATCTGCTGCCAACTCTCACCTTGATCTCTGCTAGCGAAGAGATTGCCGCGCAGTCCATACGCCAAAATCAACTGGTTATGGACACTGACACCAAAAATCGTCCCCGGGTACGGGAGGTTAACTTCAACAAATCGGTTCTGGCTTTTATCCAACTTCATCAGCAGGCCTTGCTCCCCGCTGATATAAACATCGCTGGCGTTCGAGCTAATGCCGTAAAGGTGCATGCGACGCTCGTTATCAGTACGCTCGATCCACGGCACCCAGCTTTCACCATTGTCATCGGTATGCAACAGCATACCGAACGCACCCAATACAAAGCCCTCACCGTTAGCATTGATATTTACGTTCAAAAATGGCGTTGGAATCACATCCGGATCGGCAGAAGTCGTGGTTGCGAAATCAATTTCCGCAAGCATATTCTCGCGCTCAAATTCGTCGAGCGTCTCGGCAGAGTCATAGTAATCCGTAAGCAACTTTTTTAGCCGCCGACCATCCAGGTTTATGGTCCAGGATTCTCCACCATCTTTTGTTTGCAGCAGGACTGAATCGTGCCCTACCGCCCAACCATTCATCGCGCTGCCAAAATGGACGGCAACCAGGTCAGTAGAAACCGGGCTCGGGATTTGCCGCCAGGTTTCGCCCTGATCGGCGGATTTGACAATCAAACCTCTCAGCCCGACACCCACTACGCTTTCCCCCGCAACGGCGAGACCAAGGACCGGCTGCGTCGACGGTTGAGGTTGCTCTGGGGACGCACTGAACAATCCGTCCGGCGCAGGGGAATTGTCTGACTCGGAGCTCGAAGCAGCCAATACCTGTTGGCTACCGACTAACGCCAGACCTATAATCCAAAACAACCCCACAACGAAATGCATTGTTCTCAACGTCATAAAAGGCAACTCAGAGCGGCATATTTTCATTGGTATGGTCCTTGGCAATTCAGGCAGGTACTCGACCTCTGAACGCCCTGACAAAAAAACATTCGATCACATTGGTACTCCCGTCCCTGGGAATACTTGTCTGCCAACTATCTTCAGCGTGCACTCTCTCTGTTGACGATCACCTGTGGACTCAGCTCCCGATCTGAGCGGGGCTCCTCAAGTACGCGATATCCGCCATTAAGAGCATCGTTGATAATGCCGTACATACCTTTGTTAAAGTCATAAATGGCATGTTTGACGATGTAGGGAATGTCGTGATCATAAAACTGAACCCCACCCAGCATCATTGAGCGATACAGTTGGCCGCTCTGATCCCATGCGTCATACATGCCCGCTCCATAGGTATCTTCATCAAGATAGTAGGTGCGCTTGCTGTATACATGGCGGTACTCGTCCTTCAGTGTTGCCTCTACAACCCAGACTCGATGCAACTCCCAACGCTCACACTCTGGATTCACGTGATTCTTCTTGAGCTGACCACGCAGATCGCAATCGAAGTAGAACTTATAGGTGTTATAGGGGATGTACATTTCCTTTCGTCCGACCAGTTTGAAGTCAAACCGATCCTGCATGCCGGAGAACATGAACAGTTCATCGAATAACTCAAGGCCGCCCATGCTGCCAACCGGCGTATCGTAGGCAAACTCCGGCGCCCGCTTAATCCGGCGTTGACCAGGCGTGTAACTCCAGGCACGACGGGGGCTCTCCGTTGGATCAAGGAAATCCATGAAACCTGTTAGTTCACCGGCTTTTCGGGCTGGCTCTGTGGTAACCGAATAGACGCGGGTATACATCTGCGGATCACGCCCTTCTATCTCAGTCTGGTAATACGGACGCTCGACGAAGGTGCGCTGCTCAGACGCTTTAATAACACTTCCGTTCGAATCGACAATCCAACTGTTGGAAGCAGAAGTCGTGGTTCCGTATTCCCCGTCGTTGTAGCGGACCTGTTGATTCCACATCATCTCATTCCCCGTTTGAGGAATGGGAAAAGGCAAACCACCTCGACAAGAAGGATCCAGCGCCAAACCGTTCTTCAACGTCTCGCACGTTGTCGCATTCCGGACAGTGGCATCAAGCACGTCTTGCGGATAAGCAGCGGTACGGTGGGTAGGATAAACATCAATATAGTAAGTATCGGGGTAAGTGGTGAGCAGTTTAATCTGCCCTGCACTCAGTTTATCCTCGTGCTCCTTGTAGTTACTGGCATCAATGCGGAACCGAGGCTCCTCATCCGCGAACGGGTTGATCCAGTAACCGTTTCCGGATTCGAACCCCTCGGGCGCTGTTCTCAGGCCACCTTCATAGGGAGGAATCGTTCCCTCATCATTTCCGGCTTTAATAGCTCCAAAAGGAGTCAAGGTGTCACCAAGCTTCTCGGCGGCTTCACCAGAAACGGCGGCAGGTAAAGTCGATGCAAAACCCAACATCGATATACCAATAGCAAGACTGTAAGCAAGCTTTTTGATCTTCATGAAGAATCTCCGTTTTTGTGCTTGTTAAAAGGAGGTTTTATAAGTGAACGACAGCCATCCACGATCTGTTCCACCGACAGCACCATTGCCGTTTACCATCTCGTCACCGAATACGTTCCGGGTATTCTTCTCTTGCGCCGCCGTATCGGCATAGCGCAAGGTGAATTGATGGCTTTGCTGGTAGGTCATTTCAGCACCCACCGACCAGGACAGGGAGCCTTCCGAGCCACCACCTGCAGACGCAGCGTTGCCACTCAAACCATAATTAAGCGTAAGCGGAACTTTCAAATCCCACGAGGGAAGTACCGCCAGGTACTCAGGCGTGAAATTAACGGCGACCGCATAGTAATTCCGGGTTGAACAGCCATCGCTTTCATCACCTTCCCCGCCGGTTCGAAGATCCGTACAGTTATACCCCTCACCCTTGAACAGCTCCTCGTGAGCAGTCACCTTGTCGAGGTGACTGTAGGCCAGCTCTGCAACCAGCACAGAGTTGTCTGCCAGCCAGTTTCTGGGCACGCCGTAGACGGTATTGATAACCGCATGAATGGTGTCGCCACGCGGCCCCTCATTATCAACATTGCTGACACCTGTGGCATTCAGGGCACCATCTTTACGATAGGAAACCTCAGCACCAACAGAGTGTGTACCGACAGTGCCACCCCAGCTCAAGCCAAAGAGCTTCACGTCACGAGGATAGACCAGCCGATATTCGCGGGCAGCCAGGTCCACTTGAGGAGCTAACCAGGCCTGATAATCGTCAAATTCCCGGTAGAACGCACCCACCCGTGAGCCGGTACTCTGGAATGTGTACATCGCCATTACGCCCCAGTTGGCATCATCACGCCCGAACTTGGACTCTGCGTGATCCAGGTTAAAACCAGGCGCTGCCGGCAAGCGATCCGGCCCTTCAAAGAAGGGGTCAGCTGCGCCAAAATAGGTACCACCATAGGGAAAACGGGTGTGCTCCCACTCATAGTAATATTGAGCTGCAACCGTGAGACTGTCTGTTAACTGAGCTTGCGCTGTCACCTGCCCCACGGGCAGAAAAACTTCTTTTGTTTCTATGCCCGGGCTGGTTACGGCCTTCACAGCATCCAGCGGAGCCTGAGAATAGGAAACCGCATGGGCGCCAAATAACAGTCCTTCACCCCAGTACTGGGTATGCTGGCCAACCTTTAAGTTGACGGGGGTACCGACAACATCAAAGTTTGCCCATACAAACGCGTCCAGAATTTCTCCAGACGGCCCGTTAACATAACGAGACACATCAGAGCTGTAACGATCTCCGTAGTAGCTCGTTGAATAGCCGGGCAAGTTCGACTCAACAGTCCGATCTTTATAAGCATCGTCGTACCAACCCGCGGCACTGACCCGGGCGCCGAAATGCCACTTATAAGACACATCAACTTCCGTCAACCAGTCCAAACGATTGGTTACAACATCGCCTTGCTCAAACTTACCGTCAGATTCGTCGTAGTTCGGGTTGTTCATGATGGCGCTGTCTTGGTCCTCAACGCGGACACCAAGGTTGTAGCGCGCAGTATTATCCCAGCGCACCCGAATGTCCGGGTTGCCAACATCTATCTCGACAGCTGACACACTACTGGCAGCAACCATAACGGCCACAGCCAGCGCACTGCGGGGACACAGGTTAATCTGGTCATGTTTTTTTATACTGTTCATATTTTTTCCCTTGTTCTTATTTTCAGAGCTTACGGCTGCTTGACGGTCTTTGCCTCAGACAGCTGACCTGTCAGCCGACCCAAAAATCTCGGGTAGAGAATCTCTCTACCCTCTCCGCCATCCTAGCTGAACTTTCCGCAAATTCCCAATTCAGATCTTTATTCTCTATTGAGATTTATTAAAAATCAAACGATTTGCCAAAAAATTGCCAATACTCTTTTATTTCATGATGTTACAACGAAAATACCAGTATCCACTCAATAAGTTAAACATATTAGAATTCTATGTCCAATTTATGTTTTACTTCCTGAGTGATACCACTTAGGGAGGGCTAACAAGCCTTAAACGAAAACTGGAGCCAAGACAGGCCTGTCCAAGGACAGACTCTACCCAAACCACAATTACGAGGCTGACACTATGAACATCGACCTAAGAGAAAAGCGGGTAATCGTTACCGGTGCATCACGAGGCATCGGCTATGCCATCGCTTCGGCGTTTGCGGAAAACGGAGCCCGCGTCGCCATATGCGCGCGCAACGAAACAGCCATCAAAGAAGCTGGTGCAACTATGGAAGCACCCTCTGCCAACATCATTGCCCGATCCGTCGATGTCACAGATACGAGAGCCGTAAAGGCTTTTGTCAACGAAGTTGCCGAAGCATGGGGTGGTGTCGACGTTCTGGTCAACAACGCTGGCCAGGGAAAGGGAGGCTCCCTCGATTCCCTTAGCCCTGAAGACATTCTTGAACATGCCAATGTTCTACAGATGGGTCACTTCCGATTTGTTCAGGCAGTCGTCCCACACATGAGAGCGCAGCGGTGGGGACGTATCATCGAGATCAACGCTCTGGCTGGCACGATTCCCACACCTGCCGGCATACCCTCGGTCATTAACCGCGCCTCCTGCGTCGCTCTGTCGAAGTCTTTAGGTATGTCTCTGCCCAAGGACAACATACTCGTTAATTCCTTAAACATGGGATGGATCGACACAGGACAATGGGAGCGCCACTTCCAGGAGATGGGTCCCGGCGTTACCCGGGAGGAGTTCGACGAGATGGTTTTGAAAGTCGTTCCTTTGGGACGCTATGGTAAACCAGAAGATGTGGCTGGCATGGCGCTTTTTCTGTCCAGCGACTATGCAAGCTTTATCAGCGGCGCGTCTATTGACATTGCGGGCGGCATGGGCGGACAGATTGCTTACTTCCCCACCCTCAAGAGCGACTTTGCCAAGTCCATTCAGGCTAAACGCGAAAAAACATAGAAACTAGCTGACTGGGTCCCTCTCACTACCCGAAGAATTTACGTTAAAACAGGGGCGAAACACCGCCCCTGCCATATACGCCCTGCCGTTTAATTCCGACCAAGCATCAAGCATGCAACTCCCACACGTTATTTTCACCGAACCTACAGCCCACTCATTCTATGTACAAAACTCAAGTCTGTATGTAGAATTACCAGAATTGATTGGTCATCATTAGATCAATACCGATTTTCTGCCCCCAATTGGACCTGGCTTGGCGAGCGAACTATCTGAATTTGCCCCAACCCCTTGGGCAGAGATGCTCCTATCGGGGCATTTGCGTGGCTACACCCCCATGGTAGTCACGCCTTTTTATTTGGAGAGAAACTATGCAAGACGTAGTGATTGTGGCAGCCACCCGCACTGCCATCGGAAGTTTTCAAGGTTCCCTTTCAGGCGTGCCCGCCTCTGAACTCGGGGCCACTGTCATACGTGCGCTACTGAAATCTACAAACCTTGACCCTGCACAAGTGGACAACGTCATTATGGGGCAGGTTCTTACCGCAGGCTGCGGCCAAAACCCGGCGCGTCAATCCGCCATCAGCGCGGGACTTCCCCTAAGCACACCGGCGATGACGCTGAACAAACTTTGTGGGTCCGGCCTTGAAACCGTGAACCTCGCTGCGCAAGCAATTCGCTGCCACGAAGCTGATGTCGTCATTGCGGGCGGAATGGAGAGCATGAGCTTATCCCCGTATATCCTGCCAAAAGCGCGGACGGGATTGCGCATGGGGCACTCCCAGTTTGAAGACAGCATGCTGACAGATGGCTTGATGGATGCCTTTAACCATTACCACATGGGTGTTACTGCGGAAAACCTCGCTGAAAAGTATCAATTAAAGCGGGAGGAACAAGATTCGTTTGCCAGGCTCTCCCATGTGAAAGCGAGCGAAGCTGTTTCTTCTGGTCGTTTCAAAGAAGAAATCACGCCCGTTGAAGTCCCACAGCGCAAGTCCGCCCCGCTCCTGTTCGATACCGACGAACAACCTCGCGGCGATACCTCTGAAGGCAGCCTTTCGAAACTGCGGCCAGTGTTTGCGAAAGATGGCAGCGTAACCGCCGGAAATGCTTCAACGTTGAACGATGGCGCCGCTGCCGTACTTTTGATGTCCGCCGAAAAGGCCCGTGAACTGGGGTTACCGGTTTTGGCGCAAATCAAGAGCTATGGCAGTGCGGCAGTGGATCCAGCGATCATGGGCATTGGCCCGGTACCCGCCAGTAAAAAATGTCTCGCCAAGGCGAACTGGTCGATCGAGGACTTAGACCTCATTGAAGCGAACGAAGCATTTGCCGCTCAATGCCTCTCCGTCGGAAAAGAACTTGCATGGGACACCGACAAAGTGAACGTAAACGGCGGAGCAATCGCCCTTGGCCATCCGATCGGCGCTTCGGGCTGCCGCATTCTCGTCACCTTGCTCCATGAAATGGTTCGCCGCGACTCGAAAAAAGGCTTGGCAACTCTCTGTATTGGGGGAGGACAAGGCGTCGCAATGGCGCTAGAACGGCCTTAGGCGAGCGTGCAGTAACTACCAGAAATTTGTCATAAAAAAGACAAAAAGGAGACCAAAATGAAAGCAGCAGTCATTAAAGAACGCGGCGCCATTCCGGTTATCGAGGATTTCCCAGTGCCAGACGCACAGGAAGGCGCCGTTCTAATCGATGTGGATACTGCAGGCTTGGGCGGTTGGGACGTACTGGGCGCCTACCGGATGGGTGTAGAGTACCCCTGCGTTATTCGAGGTGAAGGTGTCGGCAAAACCTCTGATGGAAAGAGGGTTTATTTCGGTGAACGCTCAGTGCCTCCCTTTGGCGCCTGGGCAGAGCGGACTCTCGTCCCTAAAGAAGAAGTATGGGAAGTTCCAGATCATATCGACGACCGTACGGCGATTACTATGGGTATTGCTGCCACAGGTGCCCTTATTCCGCTTGAAGAAGCGAACATCCAACCTGGTGAAACAGTTCTGATTCTCGGTGCCACGGGAACTCTGGGGCAAATTGCCCTGCAACTTGCAAAGTATCTGGGCGCCGGAAAAGTCATTGCGGCCGCACGACATGAAGAGTCCCTTGATCGCCTGAAAGAGCGTGGCATCGCTGACGATACTGTGCGCCTTAAAGGCGACGAAAGTGATGTGGAAGCGCTTAAAGAAGCAGGCGGCGACGGAATTGATGTGGTGCTTGATCTCGTCTGCGGACAACCGATGCTCAACGCTCTGAAGGCCACGCGCTGGGGAGCACGCATCATGACCATTGGCACCGGTGCCGGCCGCCAGATCAATCTCGATATGGGGCTTTTGTTGTTCCGGTCACTGTCGGTTGTCGGAACTGGGCAACGGGCACCGGATGATAGACGGAGAATTTGGGAACGCTTGTTAAAAATTGCCGTTGAGCAAAACATTTCTGTGGATTATGCAGAGTTCGAGTTTGACCAAGCATCCAAAGCATGGTCTACCCAGGTTGATGGCCCTCACGCCAAAATTTACTCAAAGATAAAGTAAGCCAAACCCCGACAACATCAGCAGGAAAGGCACCCATTGAAAGAGCTGTGCTTTCCTGCTGATGGACTGTCCTAGTGATCGAGCTTTCGGGTGAAAGATTATGGGAATGAAAACTGAACGTTTGCCAGTCCCCCATAAGGATCAGCCAATGTCACAGCAGCATATTTGTAGCATCGGCGAATTAGCCAATGAATTTGATATTACCACCAGAAGTGTCCGCTTCTATGAGGATCAGGGATTACTCATTCCGTGTCGGCGAGGAAACATTCGTATCTTCGATGATAAGTGCAGAGCCCGGTTGAAGCTCATTTTGCGCAACAAACGGATGGGCTTCTCGCTTTCGGAGATCAAAGACCTTTTTGACCGGTGGGACGCAGCAATCCCCGGCGGCAACGAAAAACAGCTCCTGTTGATGCTGGACACCCTGGCCCGCAAACGGGCGCAACTGGAGCAACAGAAGAACGACATTGCCCAGGCAGAAATGGAAATGGACACCGCAGAAGCAAGATGCCGCGAGGCGCTTGCTGACCTGCAACAACGAAAGCGTAAACAGACAAAGGCCACCACCAAAGAGCCTGAGTCCACCG